>Ga0207684_10000145_pt1 | contig 126387 bp, 136 predicted proteins | sample KBSK5501metaG_FD_184342 | JGI IMG/M metagenome (GOLD analysis project Ga0207684, IMG submission 184342) | Corn, switchgrass and miscanthus rhizosphere microbial communities from Kellogg Biological Station, Michigan, USA - KBS K5-50-1 metaG... | ecosystem: Host-associated > Plants > Roots >...
TCTCGGTCCCCAACATTTCGACGAGCTCGACCGCCGGCGTGCAGTTCGACGCGCTGTCCACCGACTCCAGGCCTTTGGCTATGAGGTATCGATTCGTATGCCAAGCGCCTGAGATTTTCGGGTTAAGACGCGAAGAACCGTCCCCGGATCGTGCGCACGACGCGATGGTTGGCGATGTCGACGTGGATCATGGCCACGAGCAACAGCGCGGGAAGGATCGCCAGCATCCTGAACAGGCCGACACCGAGAGCGGTCCCAGGGTTGTCGTAGGTCCCTATCGTCCCGATGGTCGTCTCGACGATGACGACGTTGCCCCGCCAGATCGTGGCGTCGATGGGGCTTCCAGCAGGGATTTGCCTGCACACCTTCCCGGCCAGAGCCGCCTGCCGCTGGCCGATGTCGAGGTCCATCGTGATGATGCAGTACGCCGACCCCAGTGAGTAGCGCGTCGCCACGTAGGTGCTGCTGCCGCTGACCGTGCCGTGATGGACGCACTTGCTGTCCGGACAATCCTGCTGCAGCGCTCGTGTGTCATTCAGGGCGCCGACCACGTTCGAGAGCCCCAGCAACGCAAATGCGAGGAAGGCGAGGCCGATCGCTCCGAGGACGAAGTCGAGCGTCTGCCAATGCTCCTGGGGACGAAGGACCCGCGAACCGCGCAGGTTCACCCAGACGCGCGCGAGTGAGTCATGCCGGCGCCTCCGGCCAGCATCCGCCGCAGGTTGACCGCCACCCACATCCGATAGGGTCGCCAGCTCTCGGCGATCCTGGCCAACTCAACGATGTCCGGGTCGTGTGTCAGCCCGTACGCCTCCCGCACCGCCAGCAGCAATCGGGGTTCAGCGGTCGGCAGCTCATCGACCGCGCTCAGAGCGCGCAGCCTGATCAACCGCGAGCCGAAGTCGCCGATGCCCTTGAGCCGCTTCAGCCGCTCCAGCGCCTCCTCTTCCGGCAGCGCGCGAAGCGTCTCCGTGTCGAGGTCGCCGCGCATCGCCGCGTGGCCGAGCGCGTTCAGGTACTCGACCTTGCGCCCGAACAGTCCTCGGTAGGAGGTCAGCTGCACGAGAGCCTCGGGGCCCGGAAAGCACCACAGGTGATGTCCGTGGACGTCGACCTCGGCGCCCAGCTCTCGGCACATCCGGTCCTTAACGGCTTGGGCCTGGCGCATCGCGATCCGCGACGAGATCAGGCACCACGCCGCCGCCTCATACGCGTTCGACCAGTTGACCGGCCGGAACCCGGGAAACATCCGCTGCAAGCGCCCGACCGGCGGCTCCTTGTCTCCGACCGCCGGCCAGCCCGAACCGTCGACGTCGAGGCTCAGGATGCGCGCAGTCTGGTGGGATACCTCGTCGACCGGCGCACCGCCGTAGACGGTGCCGTGGACCGCACCCGAGGCGTCCTGGGTCAGGCACACGCCGGCGGGGATCCAGTGGCGGTCGGTCAGGAACGCGAGATGCAGGTGCCCTTCGGTCTTGCCTCCTTCCGAGGACGCCTCGTGCCACGCGTCGATGAACCCGGCACTCTCCTTGAGGGAGTAATCGCCGATTGGCCGGAGGGCGAAGCCGCGGCCGGCTGCGGCGGCTACGCCAGCTTGATCCGGTTCGCCCGAGGACCCTTCTGGCTGGGCTCGATCTCGAAGCTCACCCGCTCGCCGCCGGCGAGTGAGTCGAAGTTGATGCTCGAGTCGAGGCCTGTCCGGTGGAAGAAGTACTCCTTCCCGTCCTCGGCCGCGATGAATCCGAACCCGCGGTCGGAGACCAACTTCTTGATGGTGCCTGTAGGCATCTCAAACCCCCCTTCTCGAAAGTCATGTCGCGAACGCACGGGTCCTTTCGAGAAGATCCGACCGCGGCGAACATCCCCGACTACCGAAGACCGCCTTACCTTACCACCCAGACCCTAGATCGCCAGCAGGGCCACGCCGGCCAGGGTGGCCACGGCCCCCGAGACCTTCATCGCCGCCCGTTCCCGCTCGCGCAGCCTCCACACTCCCCAGACCGCCACAGCGACGATCGCGATCTCGCGCACCGGAGCGACCACCGCCAGCGGCGCCAGGCTCAGCGCCCACAGAACCAGGAAGTAGCCCGCCCAGAAGAACAGGCCGATAACCGCGGCCTGGCTCCAGGTCGGATAGGAATTCCCTGGTTGGCGGTAGAGCTTCAGCGCCGTGGCGACCCAGATCGTCAGGGGCAGCTCGATCGCCATCAGGGTGAACAACAGCCACGCGTAGAGCCACGGCGTCGCCATGCGCACGCCGATGCGGTCGACCGAGCTGTAGGCCGCGATCGCGACTCCGGTCAGGAGCGCTGGCACCGTCGCCCTGCCGCGGGCCTGCGCGACGGTCACCGACAGGATCCCGACCAGCAGCAGGGCGACGCCGAGGAGTTGGACGGCGGCCAATCTCTCGCCGAGGAGCACAAGGCCGACCAAGACGCTGAGCAGCGGCGCTGAGCCGCGCGCGATCGGATAGACGGCCGAGAGGTCGCCGCGGCGGTAGGCGGTCGAGAGCAGCCACAGGTAGGTGGTCTCCAGGAGGGAGGACAGGACGCACAGGGCGGCAGCCGCCGGCGTCAGGCTCGGCCGGCCAAAGATCAGCCAGGCCGGGACGAGGCTGATCGTCGCGACCACCGCGGCCATGGCCGTGGCGCGGCGAAACGTGGCGATGGGGTCGCCGCCAACCTTGACGAGCACGTTCCAGGTGCCGTGGAATGCCGCGGCCACGACGGCCAGCCCGACGGCGATCGCGATCATCGGTGAGGTCGCGCGAGCATCCGGCCGAGCAGGCGGTACACCTCCGGGTTCACCAGCAGCCCGTTGTGCGACCCCCACACTGGAAGCGCCGGGATGTCCGGGCGAAGGCAGGAGCGGAAGTTCACCACGTCGTCGGTCGGCGTGTAGATCGAGGTGGTCGGCACCACCGGCGCCAGCTTGAGGTCGTAAGTGAAGCGGCCCTCGGCGTCGAGACGCCGGCCGTACACGAGCTCGTTGCCGGTCTTCACCACGCCGACCGCGTGGTGAGTCAGCGTCGCGACGTCGGTCCAGTTGGCCAGAGGTGAGCCGAGGGTGATGACCTGCTCGATCCGGTCCGGCTTTCGCTGGGCGAGGACCTTCGCCATCAGGCCGCCGAGGCTGTGGCCGACCAGGCTGACGCGCGCGCCGGTCTCCCCCTGGATCGACGACACCCTACGGTTCAGCGTCGGGAGCACCCGCTCCGAGTGCTTGACGTTCAAGAGGATGCCCGAGAGGTAGCTGCGGTAGCCGACCCGTCCGAGCCAGTTGTGCAGCACCTGGAGCGCCCAATCCCCGGAGAGGAAACCGGGAAGCAGCAGGACCGGCCGGCCGTCGCCCTTGGGAACGCCCCGGCCGCGGAAGACGGGGTCGCGGAGCAGGGCGGACAGCTCGCGGACGGCGAGCGGATCCCACAGCCTCATGGCGTGGGATGGTAGATCGAGCCTGGGCAGTAATTATTCAACAGGCTGCATGCTTAAATATAACGGTGCCCCGAGCGTATCGGCTTGGCCGCCGCCAGGCTTCAGTCGATCGGACCTACCGTTCGATCCTCGACGCCGCGCGGGACCTGGTCGCTGAGCGCGGTCCGGCTCCCAGCGTCGGAGCAGTCGCCCGCCGGGCAGGTGTGTCCCGGCTCACGGTCTACGCCCGCTTTGGCTCCCGAGCCGCGCTGCTCGAGGCCCTTGCCCCCGCCATGGCCGACCACGGAGAGAACGACCTGCGCCAGCATTTCGAGCGCACCTGCTCCGCGTGGGCCGAGAATCCCTCCCTCTTTCGCCACCTCCAGGCGAGCGACGCGGGAGGAGCTGACGTCCCGCGCCGGATCGCCGAGGGTCTCGCCGCCACGGACGCCCTCCGCCCGGGCTGCTCCCTCAAGGAGGCCGAGGACGTGATCGCCGCGCTCAGCTCGTTTCCGGTGTTCGACCGGCTCCACAAGGACGGCCGGCGGTCGCCGGCCGCGGTCACCGAGATCCTTTTGCGTCTGGCCGGCGCCATCCTGGCGTAGCATCCTTTGACGCAGTGCGGCATAAAGTCGCCGACGTCGACGGACCCGTCCACTACCTCGACTTCGGCGGGTCTGGGACGCCGCTCCTGATGGTCCACGGCCTCGGCGGCGCGGCCATCAACTGGATGGCGGTCGGACCCGAGCTGGCGCGAACCCATCACGCGCTCGCCCTTGACCTCGCCGGCTTCGGCCAGACCCCGCTTCAGGGCCGCTGGGCCACGGTCGGGGCCAACACCGAGCTCGTCCACCGGTTCATCGGGAAGGTGATCGGCGACGCGGTAATCCTCATGGGCAACTCGATGGGCGGGCATATCGCGGTCCTCGAGGCCGCGGCTCACCCCGAGGCGGTGCAAAACCTGGTCCTGGTCGACCCCGCGATCCCCGGGCCGCACGTCCGCCGCCCGCCGCCGCTGATGCTCGGCGCGATGGCAGCGCTCTCCATCCCGGGCCTGGCGCAAACCATCCTCGACCGCCGCGTCCGCGCCCTCGGCCCGGAGGGACTCGTGATGCAGACCCTTGCGCTCGTGTGCGCCGATCCATCACGTGTCGACCCCGAAGTCGTCGAGGCTCACGTCCGGCTGACGCGCGAGCGCTCACGCCTCGGCCCCCAGAACGGGCGCGCCTTCATCCAGGCGTCGCGATCGATCGGGCTGAGGATGGCCAACCCCGCGTTCTGGTCCCGCGTGGCCGCAGTCACCGCGCCGACCCTCGTCATCCACGGCAGCAGCGATCGACTCATCCCGATCGAGGCCGCACGCGATCTGGCGCGACGGCGGGCGGACTGGGAGCTGAAGGTCCTCGACGGCGTGGGCCACGTGCCGATGATGGAGACGCCCGACCTCTTCCTGGAGGCGCTGGACTCGTGGAACGGTTATAGAATCGCGAGCGCCGCCGCAGCCTCATGACGGAGCAGCGCTCAACCCAACACATTGGCAACGGTCTCCGAACCCCCTCATAGCCGGCGCCCCGCGCAGAAGCCGCAGCTTCGGCGACTGGGGCGCTGGGATCCGATCCCTCCGATGTGGATGGAGGGCCGCTTCTACCTTGAGTTCCTTCGCCTGGTGCGCGACCCGGTGTTTCGCGGCGTCGACGTTCCATCGGGCCTGCGCAAGCCGGTGATCCTGATACCGGGGTTCCTAGCCGGCGACTGGACGCTGCGCACGCAGTACGACTGGCTGCGGCGCGTCGGCTACCGCCCGCGGCTCGCGGGGCTTGCCTTCAACGTCATGTACTCCGAGGTCATGCTCAAGCCGCTGCTCGACACGCTGCTCGCGGTGCATCGCAAGACGGCGGCGCGCGTGTCGCTCGTCGGCCACAGCCGAGGCGGCGTGCTGGCGAAGGTGCTCTCGCACCGCAAGCCCGACCTGGTCGAGCAGGTGATCACGCTCGGCGCTCCACTCAACGATCCCTTCGACGTCCACCCGCTGACGATGGCCGGCGTGCACGCGGCGCACCTCTTCAACACGATGCGCTACCGGCACGACGCGTCGGTCGAGATGCGATTCCTCCGCGACCTGGCCGCGGCGCCTCGTGTGCCGACGACCTCCATCTATTCGCGCTCCGACGGAGTCGTGAACTGGAAGGCGTGCCTGCGGCCGGACATCAACTCGATCGAGGTGCACGGCAGCCACGTCGGGCTCGCGCTGAACCCCGAGGTGTATCGCATCCTCGCCCAACTCCTCCCCGCACCCTGGCGACAGAGCTAGAGCGCGGGTAACATCGTCCGCAGGCGGGAGCTTTCGGGCGAACCGAAGGCTGAGAGGGCGCCGCGCGCCGACCGCAAATACCTGAACTGGGTAATGCCAGCGGAGGGAAAAGCGCTTTGAGCGACATCGCAGCCAGCCCGACCGAGGTCGACGTGTTCGGCAAGGTCGAGACACACGGGATCGACCCGATCCCGGCCGCCGAGCGTCACGGCAGACCCCGCGAGCTCGCGTTCCTGTGGGCGGGCGCGTTCGTCAACTACGCGAGCCTGTTCACCGCCAGCCTGCTCACCACCTACTACGGGCTTGGTGTGTGGGACGGTCTCATCGCCACTACCGCGGGCACCGTGGCGGCGGCCGTGGTCCTTGGCCTCCTCAGCAACACCGGACCGCGATCCGGTCTGCCGCAGATCGTCTTCACCCGCCGCATCTTCGGCCTTCGCGGGTCCTACCTCGGCGCCGGTCTGACGCTGTTCCTCGCGGTCGGATGGTTCGCCGTCGACTGCGTGATCGCCGCCCAGGCGGGAGCGCAGCTGTTCGGGGGCGGCAGCAAGGCGATCACGTTCGCGCTGGTGCTCCTGATCGCGGCGATCAGCGTCGCGGTCGCCGTCTACGGACACCAGACGATCAAAGTCCTCGAGACATTCGGCGCCGTGGCGTTCGCGGCGCTGTCGGTACTGGTTTTTGCGTCGCTCGCGCCGCAGTTCCACTGGACGGCGGGACCGACGGCCGGGGGAAGCGACTACGCCGGCGCGTTCGTGCTCGGTTTCATGACGTGCTTCGCGCTCGTCGCCTCGTGGTACCCATTTGCCAGCGACTACTCGCGCTACCTGCCCGCCTCGAGCTCGACGCGCTCGGTAACGCTGTGGCCGGTCGCGGGGATCGCAGCGCCGATGGTCCTCCTCGGCCTGTTCGGGCTGCTGCTGCCGACCATCGATTCGAAGCTCGCCGCCGACCAGGGCGTCCTGGCGGTGATCAGCGCCCACGCTCCGGCCTGGGTGACGGTGCCCTTCTTCCTTTTCATCGTCGTCGGTGAGATCTGGGCCAACTACCTCGACGTCTACACCGCGGGCCTGGTCACGCTCGCGATGGGCATCCGCCTCGAGCGCTGGCAGACCGCACTGGGATGCGGGATCCTGGGCACCGCGCTGGCCGCGTACGCGGTGCTGGTCCGTGACTTCCATGTCGCCTACGAAGACTTCTTGATCCTCACCTACCTGTGGGCGCCGGCGTGGGCCGCGGTGGTCTTGCTGAGCTTCTTCGTGTTCGACGGGCAGGGCCGCCCCGTGCTCGCGCTCGTCGCGTGGGTCGCGGGCACCGCGACCAGTCTTGTCTTCGTGAACTACGTAAACCTGTTCGGCAACCTGTTTCCGCAGGCGACCTTCTTCAACCAGGGAATGATCTCGGCGCTGCATGGCGCGGACCTCTCCGGCCTGATCGGCGTCGGCGTCGCCGCGGCGGTCTACTGGACCGGACGCCGCGTGAGCGCGACGTGAAGCTGCCTGTCGCCATGACCATCGCGGGTTCCGATTCCGGCGGCGGGGCGGGCATCCAGGCGGACCTCAAGACGTTCGCCGCCCTCGGCGTGCACGGCACCTCCGCCCTGACCGCGATCACGGCCCAGAACACGCAGGGCGTCACCGACATCCTCGAGCTCCCGCTGTCGTTGATCCGCGAACAGATCGACGTCGTCGTCGACGACATCGGCGTCGAGGCCGCAAAGACCGGGATGCTGTCGAGCGCGGCGATCATCGAGGCCGTCGCTGAGGCGATCGTCCGTCACCAGATCCGCAAACTCGTCGTCGACCCGGTGATGGTCGCCAAGGGCGGCGCCAAGCTCCTGCACGACGACGCGGTGGCGGCCCTGCGCGCGCGGCTCATTCCGCTGGCCGCGGTGCTGACCCCGAACCTTCCCGAGGCATCGGTGCTTCTCGGACGCGTGGTCGTAAGCCTCGACGACAGACGCCAGGCGGCGCGCGATCTGGTGGCGATGGGCGCACGCGCCGTTGTGGTGAAGGGCGGGCACGCCGAGGCCGACGCGATCGACGTTTTCTTCGACGGCTCGGACCTCGTCGAGCTCGAGGGCGAGCGCATCGCGACCGCGAACACTCACGGCAGCGGGTGCGTGTTCTCGGCCGCGATCACTGCCGCACTCGCGCGCGGCGCGGCGCCGCTCGAGGCCGTCCGCGTGGCCAAGACCTTCATCACCAGGGCCGTCGCCGCCGCGATCGAGATCGGCCACGGCCACGGTCCGGTCAATCCGATGTTCGACCGCTAAGCTTTTTGTCCGATGAGCAAGCGCAAGCGCGCCTCCAACCCGGACCCGGACGAGTCGCCCGACGACGCCGGCGCCAAGGACGACATGGTGCACGTCTCCTCCGACATGCTCGCGGGCAGCCCGGACGTCTTCTCCGGCAAGAAGACGGAAGCCGAGCCGGCGGAGGATGCGGTCCAGCCGGCGGAGGCGGGCGCGACGCTGCCTCCATCGGACGCGGCGCCAGAAGAGCCCGCGCCCGAGGAACCTGCTCCCGAGCAGCTCGCGATGGGGGAGCCGTCGATGCCGGCGACGCCGGCTCCCGCACCGTTTGTCAACGCCGTGCCGCAGGAGTACCCGCGCCAGCGCCGCGGCGCGTCGAGCACGGCGATCGGCATCGTGCTCGTCGTCATCGGCATCTTCGCCCTCGTCATCGTGCTGTCCGGCGTCGACCTGACGGAGAGCGGATGGCCGCTGTTCATCATCATCCCCGGCCTCACGCTGACGGTGATCGGGTTCGTCAGCCTGGGCGGCGTGGCCACGATCCCAGGCGGCATCCTGACGATGCTCGGGATCGTGCTCGCCTACGCGAACAGCACGGGCGACTGGCCGATCTGGGCCTACGGGTGGTCGCTGGTCATCCCGTTCGGGCTCGGGCTCGGCATCTACCTGCAGGCGCTGCGGGACCGTGATCAGCCGGCGATACGCACTGGCCGCACCCTGCTGTTCGTCGGCCTGATGATCTTTCTCATCGGCTTCGTCCTGTTCGAGTCGATCCTCGGCATCAGCGGCCGCGACTACTTCGGCCCACTCGGCAAGGCGGCGCTGCCGGTGCTGCTGATCCTGGTCGGAGTCATCCTGCTCGTCCGCAGCATGCAGAGGAGCCGCCAGGCCTAAGCGCTGTTCAGTCGCGCCTCGAGCTGGTCGCGCGTCATCTGGTACTCGACGTGGTCGCGGTAGGCCTTGAATCCCATCGCCCGGTTGATCTTCAGCATCGGGGCGTTCGAGCCGGCGTTGCCGGTGGCGACCCACTCTGCGTCCGGGTAGAGGTCGTGAACGTGGAGCAGCATCGCGGCCTTGATCCACTTGCCAAGGCCGCGCCCACGGGCGTCAGGCCTGACTCCCGTGAACTGCTGCTCGAGCACGGTCCGCCGGAAAGGTGCCCACGAGATGTCTGTCATGCCTGAGATGAGTCCGTTCGGTTCCCGCGTCAACACCTCGTGCTCGACCTCGCCGACCAGCTCCATGCGCTCGTAGTAAAAACGCATCCTCTCTGGCGTGACGATGATGTCGCCAATCTCGAGGTTTTCGAAAGGCATGGTGTTGAGCAGCTCCGACCGCTGGCGGGCGAACTCCGGCAGCATCTCGTCGGGCAGCGGCTCGTCGTAGACCTCGAGCCGTGTTTGCGGGTTGCGTTTCGCGCCCTCATCGACCCAGCGCCGCATCAAATCCCAATCGACCTCCGACAGCCTGAGCCGGCTCTCGATCTCGCGCAGCTTCTCATCCACCCCAAGCCAGTTCATGAATCTGTGGCCTGTGTCCTGGTGCGAGCTAAAGCCAACGACGGTGCAGCCGAGCTGCTCCATCAGCTGCGCGACGAGTCGCAGCCACCGAGTGGCGATGCCCTTACGCCTCTCGCCCGGGATCACGTAAGCGTCCGGCCAGAAAAGGTGCTTGGCGGTCTCGTGCTCAGGGTTTGCGGGCGTCGTGTGCTGGGCGTCGAACCAGCTGAGCATCACTCCGTCGCGCGAGATCTCGTAGTAGTGCTCGCGGTCGTATGGGCTCGGTTTCTTCATGCGTTTCTCGACGACGTCATCCGGAGGGAGGGGATCGTCTGGGAACATCTCGGACTGCCGCACCCGGCGAAGCTGATGAAAGCGCGTCCAGAAATCGCGGTCCGCGGTCTCCGGATCGACCACGGCCGGGCTCAATTCCCCCAGCATCGACTGTCGATAATCTCACGGAGTGAGCTCAGCCCGCCCGTTCAAGGTCGGGGTCACGATCCATCCCCAGCAGTGCACGATCCAGCAGCTGCGCGACGCCTGGCGCCGCGCCGACGGGCTGGGCGTCGACAGCATCTGGTTCTGGGACCACTTCTTCCCGCTCTACGGAAACCCCAACGGCAACCACTTCGAGTGCTGGTCGCTGCTCGCGGCGGCCGCGGTTGACACGCGCGCGCCGCAGATTGGTCCGATGGTCACGTGCATCGGCTACCGCAACCCGGACCTGCTCGCGTCGATCGCTACAACGGTCGACCAGCTTTCGGGCGGCCGTCTCGTGCTCGGCCTCGGCGCGGGATGGTTCGAGCGTGACTTCGACGAGTACGGCTACGCCTTCGGCGAGGCGCGCGACCGCGTGCGCACGCTTCGCGAGGCCCTGCCGCGGATCAAGCGCCGCATCTCCCGGCTCCACCCCGGCCCCGCGGGGCCGATGCCGATCCTGGTCGCCGGGAGCGGCGAGAGGGTCATGCTCCGGCTCGTGGCCGAGCACGCGCAGATGTGGAACACGATCGGCTCGGTCGGCGACTTCGAGCGCAAGTCGGGGGTGCTGGACGAGTGGTGCGCCAGGCTCGGCCGCGACCCGCGGGAGATCGAACGCACAGCCAATGTTGCCGGTCTGACCGCCAGGTCGGTCGACGAATGGCTGAAGGCGGGTCTTCAGCACTTCGTGCTGCGAATCGCCCAGCCCTTCGACACCAAGGAGCTCGAGCGACTCCTGAAGCTCAGGGACTCCTGAGAAATTCCCGAGGGTCCGCTGGCCACCAGCCCAATCCCCACAACGATGCTGGGGTCTATTTGTGGACCGCCCACTAACAATATGTCGCCCCCGGGCATACCCTTTCCTCACCACACCCTCTTCGCGGCGCGCGGCTCCAGCCATCAGGCAGGAGCCGCGTTTTTTATTGTCTCGACCACTTTCCTGGTCGATAGTCCGGACTATCGGACTGTTTCGTCCCTGCCAGCAGGCGTTAGTCCGGACTATCGCCCGGGTTGGCTCAGGCCGCTTTGACGGCGGCCACCAGCTTGGTAAGCGAATCCTTCGCGTCGCCGAAGAACATCACGGTCTTCGACCCGAACATCAGGTCGTTGTCGATGCCGGCAAACCCCGGCCGCATCGACCGCTTGATGAAGATGATGTTCTTGGCCTGGTCGGCGTTCAGGATCGGCATGCCGTAGATCGGACTCCCAGGCGTGGACCGGGCCGCGGGGTTGACGACGTCGTTGGCGCCCACGATCAGGGCCACGTCGGCGTTCTTGAAGTCGTCGTTGACCTGGTCCATCTCCTTGAGCTGCTCGTACGGGACGTTGGCCTCCGCGAGCAGCACGTTCATGTGCCCCGGCATGCGGCCGGCGACCGGATGGATCGCGTACTCGACGTCCACCCCGCGCTGCTCCAGCACGTCGGCAAGCTCTCGCGCGGCGTGCTGCGCCTGTGCGACCGCGAGCCCGTAGCCCGGGACGATGATCACCCGCTGCGAGTAGGCCAGCAGCGTGCCAAGGTCCTCGGCCGAGGCTGAGCGGACGCTTCGCGACTGCCCGCCGGCGGCCGCGGTGAGGCCGGCGTGCACCTGGCCGAACGCGCCGAACAGCACGTTGCCCAGCGACCGGCCCATCGCATCACTCATCAGCTTGGTCAGCAGCGAGCCGGATGCCCCCACCAGCGTGCCGGCGACGATCAAGGCGAAGTTGTTCAGCGTGAAACCGCTTGCCGCGACCGCCAGGCCCGTGCACGCGTTGAGCAGCGAGATGACCACGGGCATGTCCGCGCCTCCGATCGGCAACACGAACGCCACGCCGAGGATCAGCGCCAGGACCATCAGCGTCCCGAACGAGAACGGGATCGAGGCGATCGCCAGCACCGCGATCGCGAATCCAAGGATCAGCGCGGCGAGCACGGCGTTGACGATTTGCTGGCCGGGATACGTGATCGGCGTCCCGGTCATGAGCTCCTGGAGCTTGGCGAAGGCGACCATGCTCCCCGCGAACGACACCGAGCCGATGACGATGCTGAGGACGCTCGGAAGCGCTTCCGAGAAGGCCGGGTGGACCGGGAATTTCAGCAGCTCCGCCACCGCCACCAGCGCGGCAGCGCCACCTCCCACGCCGTTGAAAAGCGCGACCATCTGCGGGATCGCCGTCATGCGGACGACGCGCGCGCCGAAGGTGCCGATGAGCGCGCCGATCCCGATCCCGATCGCGGTGATGATGATGCCCGCGCGCGTGAAGTGGAGCAGCGGCAGCGTCGCGCCGAGGGCGATGATCATGCCGAGCGCGGCCGTGAAGTTGCCGTTGCGCGCTCCCTTCGGCGAGCTGAGCTGCTTCAGGCCGAGGATGAAGAGCACGGCCGCAAGCAGGTAGGCGAGGGCGATGAGAATCGTCACTTCTTCGGGGCGCCCGGCTGCCGGCCCTTGAACATCTCCAGCATCCGGTCGGTGACGACGAACCCACCGACGACGTTGGTGGTGGCGAGCGTGACCGCGACCAGGCCGAGCGCGACCGTGACCGGCGAGTTCGCCCCGGCGGCGATCAGAAGCGCGCCGACGAGGATGACGCCGTGGATCGCGTTGGTGCCGGACATCAGCGGTGTGTGGAGGATCGTCGGGACCTTGGAGATGACCTCGAAGCCGACGAAGACGGCCAGGACGAAGAAGGTCAGCTCGTTGAGGAGCTCGTTGTTCATGCCGCGGACAGCACCTGCTTGGCGCGTTCGTTGACGATCTCGCCGCCGTGGGTCACGCACGCGCCCTTGGTGATCTCGTCCTGGAAGTCGAGCGCGAGGACGCCGTTCTTGACCAGGTGCAGCAGCAGGTTGGCGACGTTGCGGGCGAAAAGCTGGCTGGTCGTGAGCGGCATCGTCGAGGGGACGTTGCGGGTGCCGATCAACGTCACGCCGTTGACGTCGACGTCCCTGCCGGCCTGAGTCAGCTCGACGTTGCCGCCGGTCTCGGACGCGAGGTCGACGATGACCGAGCCCGGCCGCATGCCGCGCACCATCTCCGCGGTGACCAGCAGCGGCGCCTTGCGACCTGGAACCGCCGCTGTCGTGATCACGACGTCGGACCGAGCGACGTGCTCGCCGATGAGCTCGCGCTGCTTCTTCAAGAACTCCTCGGACTGCTCGCGCGCGTAGCCGCCCTCGCCCTCCTGGGTTTCCAGGGGCAGCTCAATGAACGTCGCGCCCAGCGACGCCACCTCTTCTTTGACGGCGGGCCGGACGTCGTAGGCCGAGACAACCGCGCCGAGGCGGCGGGCGGTCGCGATGGCCTGCAGGCCGGCGACACCGGCGCCCATTACCAGCACCCGCGTCGGGGCGACCGTGCCGGCGGCGGTCATCATCATCGGGAAGAGCTTGCCGATGCGGTCGGCCGCCATCAGCACCGCCTTGTAACCCGCCGCCGAGGCTTGCGAGGACAGTGCGTCCATGGACTGCGCGCGGGAGATTCGCGGCAACAGCTCGAGGCTGAACGCCGTGATCCCGTGGCTGGCAAGCGAGCGGACGATGTCGCCCTGCGTCGCGGGTTGGAGAAAGCTGATGAGCACCGCGCCTTTCTTCAAGAGCGAGATCTCGCTTTCGCGCGGCGCCTGCACCTTGAGCACGGCGTCGGCGTCGCGGAGCAAGGCGCCGGCGCGGCCCGCCACCGTGGCTCCCGCCTGCTGGTACGCGTCGTCGGCGATGTAGGCCGCGGCCCCCGCTCCGGCTTCGATGCCCACCTGGAGGCCTGCGGCGACGAGCATCTTGGCGGTGTCCGGGACGAGCGCGACGCGACGTTCGCCTTGCTCGATCTCCTTGGGGACGCCCACCCTCACGACGCAAGGACTCTAAGGAATCAAGGCCCGCTCCTGCACACGCGTAGAATTCGTAATTCGCTTCACCCTGTGACCGAGCCCATCGTCAACGACCTCACCATCCAGGCCGCCACGGTCAACGGTTCCGGCAGTCAGACCGCGAACCTTGTGCTGACCAGAGCGATCTTCCACATGGGCATCCCGGTGGCGCCCAAGAACGTATTTCCCTCCAACATCGAGGGCCTGCCTACCTGGTACCAGCTCCGGATCACACCGGAGGGCCATATGGCGCGCTCCGACAAGGTCGACGTGCTGATCGCCTTCAACGTCGCCACGTGGCGCGAGGACCTGAAGACCGTCCGATCCGGTGGGGTCGTCGTCCACGAGGAGGCGTTCTCGACCGCCGACGCCCGCGCCGACGTGACCTATTACGCGGTGCCCTTCGCCAAGCTCGCCAAGTCGAAGATCCAGAGCGACACGCTGCGCAAGCAGCTCGCGAACATGATCTACGTTGGGGTGGTGGCGGGCGTCCTCGGCATCCCGTGGGAGGCGCTGGAGCACGGCGTCAAGCGCCAGTTCCTGTCCAAGCCGAAGGCGGTGCAGGTGAACCTCGACGCAATGAAGGTCGGGTTCGACTACTGGCAGGACAACTTCTCCAAGCAGGATCCGTACCGGCTCGAACCGATGTCCGGAGTCGTCGAGGGGAAGGTGCTCGTCGAGGGCAACCAGGCCGCGGCGCTCGGCGCATTGATGGGCGGCGTGACCGTCGTCGCGTGGTACCCGATCACTCCCTCCTCTTCACTATGCGAGTACCTGATCGCCTACGCCGACCGCTTCCGCAGCGACGGCAACGGCGAAAAGAAGATCTCGGTCGTCCAGGCCGAGGACGAGCTGGCCGCCGTCGGCATGGCGATCGGCGCCGGGTGGGCCGGCGCGCGCGCCATGACGTCAACCTCGGGCCCGGGCATCTCCCTGATGGCCGAGTTCTCCGGCCTCGCCTACTACGCCGAGGTGCCGGTGGTCATATTCGACATCCAGCGCATCGGGCCGTCGACCGGACTGCCGACGCGAACCTCGCAGGCGGACCTGGGCTTCGTCTACACGTTGTCCCACGGCGACACCAAGCACCTGGTCCTGCTGCCCGGCACCGTCGCCGAGTGCTATGAGTTCGCGCGAGACGCATTCGACTACGCGGACCGGTTCCAGACCCCCGTCTTCATCCTCTCGGACCTCGACCTCGGCATGAACCTCTGGATGACGCCTGAGTTCAAGTACCCGGAGAAGAAGTTCGACCGCGGCAAAGTCCTGGGCAAGGAAGACCTCGAGAAACTCGCCGGCGAGTGGGCCCGCTACCGCGACGTCGACGGCGACGGCGTGACCTACCGCACGCTTCCGGGCACCGACCATCCCGCCGCCGGTTACTTCACGCGCGGCTCGGGACATGACGAGAACGCGCGCTACACCGAGGGCGCGGACGCGTACGCGCGCAACATGGACCGGCTCGCGCGCAAGCTCGAGACGGCACGACACACACTGCCTGCTCCGGTGGTCGACGAGAAAGGCCGCAAGGTCGGACTGATTGCCTTCGGTTCGACTCACGCCGCGGTCGTAGAGGCGCGCGACTCGGTCGAGTTCGACTACCTGCGAGTGCGCGCGCTGCCGCTGAGCGATGACGTCGCGAGCTTCGTTTCTCGCCACGAGCGTGTGTACGTGGTCGAGCAGAACCGAGACGGCCAGCTCTACGACCTGGTCCGGCTGGCCCTGCCGGCGCAGCTGGTCGACCGGGTGCGGTCGATCCGGCACTACAACGGGCAGCCGATCCCGGCGGCCGCGATCATCGAGCCCCTCAAGCAGCAGATGGTCCCCGCATGAGCACCACGGTCAACCGGGTCGGCCTCCCTCGCGACGCGTACAAGGGCGCCGCGACGACGCTTTGCGCGGGCTGCGGGCACAACTCGATCACCAACCACATGATCAAGGCGCTGTACGAGCTCGCGGTCGAGCCGCACCTGCTGGCCAAGATGTCCGGCATCGGCTGCTCCTCGAAGACGCCGGCCTACTTCGTCGAGACCGCGCACGGATTCAACGGCGTGCACGGACGCATGCCCGCGCTGACGACCGGCGCGCACCTTGCGAACCGGCAGCTGATCATGCTCGGCGTCTCGGGTGACGGCGATACCGCGTCGATCGGCCTGGGACAGTTCATGCACCTGATCCGCCGCAACGTCGACTGCACCTACATCATCGAAGACAACGGCACGTACGGCCTGACCAAGGGCCAGTTCTCGGCGACCGCCGACCTCGGCTCCGTGCAGAAGAAGGGCGCGGTCAACACCTTCCAGCCCATCGACCCGTGCGCCGTCGCTCTAGCACTGGGGTGCTCGTTCGTCGCCCGCTCGTTCAGCGGCGACGGCAAGCAGGTTGTACCGCTGATCAAGGCCGCGATCGCCCACCGGGGCACCGCCGTGCTGGACATCATCTCGCCGTGCGTCACCTTCAACGACCACGACGGATCGACCAAGAGCTACAGCTGGGTCAAGGACCACGAGGAGTCGATCGCCGACGTCTCGTTCATCCCCTTCTTCGAAGAGGTGCAGGTGGACTACGAGCCGGGCACAGTGCGCGACGTGCGCCTGCACGACGGCTCGCATATCGTCCTCAAGAAGCTCGGCGAGGACCACGACCCGACCGACCGTCGCGCCGCGATCCGCGTGATCGAGGAAGGGCGCGCGGAGGGTCACCTCATCACCGGCCTTCTGTACGTCGACACGAAGATGGACGACTTCGCGACCACCGAGCACATCCCGCAGCGGCCGTTGAAGGACCTGGGCGAAGACGAGCTCCGGCTGTCGCGCGAGGACTTCGGCCAGTTCATGCAAGAGTTCGCGTAGTGGCCCCTGGCTCCCTCTCCCGCGCCAGCGGGAGAGGGTTGGGGTGAGGGGCGTCGCCTGAAACCCCTGAAGGCCACCCCTCAGCAGATCGCGAAGGGGACCACCTTCGTCGCTCAGAAGGACCCGGCGATGGCGCGAATCATCAAGCGCTCGGGGAAGATGAAGCTCGAGCCCTCCGACTCCGACGGGTTCGGCGCCCTCGTGCGCTCGATCATGTACCAGCAGCTGGCGGGCGCGGCGGCGACCGCGATCCTGGGCCGGTTCATGAAGCTGTTCGCGGACGGCCTCAAGCCGGCGGCGGTTCTTGCCCTGCCGGCCGGGTCGATGCGCGCCGTGGGCGTCAGTGGCCCCAAGGAGGCCGCCATCACCGACCTCGCCCGCAAGGTGGCGGACGGCACGGTGCCGCTCGCCGACGTGGACTCACTGTCGGACGACGAGCTGAAGGCGCGGCTGGTGCAGGTCCGGGGCATCGGCCCGTGGACCGCCGAGATGTTCCTGATCTTTCAGCTGCGCCGCCTCGACGTGTGGCCGGTGGAGGACTACGGCGTGCGCAAGGGCTGGAGCCTGATCCACCGCAAGCGCGACATCATTGCCCCGAAGGCGCTGACGGCCGAAGGCGAGAAGTTCAGGCCCTACCGGACGATCGCGGCGTGGTACTGCTGGCGGGCGGTCGAAAACATCACGCTCCCGACCTAGAGCGAAACCGAAACCCTGGATAGTCGCGACTATCCGGGTGTTCTCGCTTCCAATTGTGCGGTTAGTCGCGACTATCCGGTAATGGCGCCTACCTAGCGGGCGTATTTACGGCGCAGCCTCTCGATCGCCTCATCGCTCATGGGCGGCCAGTCGTAGGCGTCGAGGAAGGCGCGCGCGAAGCCCTTGCCGAAGTTGTACTGCAGCGTCCACACGCCGGCGGCGAGGTCAGTTTCAGGGCTGCCCAGGCCCGCCAGGCCGACGTCGATGACCGCGCTCAGCCTGCCATCGTGGATGAGGACGTTGGGCAGACAGTAGTCACCGTGGACCAGGACATGACCGCGCTTTTTCAACCCGAAAGGACAGTCCGCGGCGTCTGTGGCATGCAATGACTTCAGGATCTCGCCCAGCGTCGCCGCGACACGCTCCGGCGCCCAGGCCACCGTAGGGTGATACATGGGCACGCCTTCGACGGCGCGCGTCACCAGCCAGTCGTCGCCGAGACCGTGGAAGAGGCCGATGACCTCGGGCACCGGCCAGCGTCCCGCCAACCACTCCAGGCGCCTGTGCTCGTCTTCCAGGTGAGCGGCTCGCTTGACGAAAACGGCGCCGTTGTGCCCACTGAGCCGCCACACGGTTCCGGCCCAGCTCATCCAGGCGAAGTCTTCGGTGACCGGGCCTTCGCCGACCGCCCTCGCGACGGCCTCGCGGACCTCGGCCGGCAGCGGCGTTGAAGATGTCAACTTAACGACCTCTGTAGCATGTCCGCCGGGGTGTGGCGATAGCAGCGCTACCTGAATCTGCCGCGGCGTTCAAGGACGTCACCTGGCAGGACGTCGAGCCTTACTACAAAGAGCTGCAGTCGCGGCCGCTTGACAACGGCAACGTCGAGGGATGGCTGCAGGACTGGTCTGACTTCGAGTCGCTGCTCTATGAGGCGGCGGCGCTGGCGAACTTCGCCTACGTGGGCAACACCGCTGACTCCGCGGCGGAGGAGGCTCGGCTGCGCTTTGCGAGCCAGATCGACCCCAAAGCGGACGAGCGGCGCGTAAGGCTGCAGCGCCGCCTGGTCGAGCTCGGCTACACGACACCAGACCTGGAGACGGCGATCCTCCGGTTCCGCAACCAGATGGAGCTCTTCAACGAGGCCAACGTGCCGCTGTTCGAGCAGCTGGCCAGGCTGTCGACCGAGTGGTCGAAGGTCATCGGCTCGATGACCGTCGAGTGGGAAGGCGAGGAGAAGACGCCGCCGCAGATGCTGCCGTACCAGGAGGAGAACGACAGGTCGGTCCGCGAGCGCGCCTTTCGCAAACAGTTCGAGCCGTACATCGCGCAGCGCGACACCATCGCCGGCCTCTTCGACCGCATGTACGACCTTCGCCAGCAGGTGGCGAAGAACGCGGGCTTCGACAACTTCCGCGACTACGCCCACCAGGAGAAGAATCGCTTCGACTACACACCCGACGACTGTTTGCGGTTCCACGCGGCTGTCGAGGAGGCGGTCCTCCCCGCGGTCCAGCGGCTGCTGGAGAGGCGCCGTGAGCGCATGGGTCTCGACCGGCTGCGGCCCTGGGACCTGCTGGTCGATCCGAAGGGCCGCCAACCGCTCAAGCCCTACGAGACCATCGACGAGTTCATCGGCCGCGCCGGGCCGATCTACGGCAACCTCACACCTGATTTCCGCCGGTACTTCGAGCGCATGGCCGCGGCGGGTCTGCTCGACCTGGACAACCGCAAGGGCAAGGCTCCGGGCGGGTTCTGCGACTCCCTGCCGCACCAGAAGCTCCCGCTCATCTTCATGAACGCGGTCGCCGTGGACGAAGACGTGCGCACGCTCCTGCATGAGTCAGGCCACGCGTTCCACGTCTTCGAGACCGCGCACCTGCCGTTCGTCTTCCAGCGCCAACCGGGCGCCGAGATGGCGGAGGTGGCCTCGATGTCGATGGAGCTTCTGGCCAGTCCGTACATCGACAGCGACCACGGCGGTTACTACTCCGACGGCGACGCGCTGCGCTCGAAGCGCTGGCTGCTCGAGCGCGCGATCCATTTCTTTCCGCACTGTGCCTCGGTGGACGCGCTGCAGCAGTGGATGTATACGAATCCCGAAGGCAGGGACGCCGACGCGCGCGACCAGAAGTGGCTCGAGCTCAGGCGCCGGTTCGAGGGCGACGAGGTCGACTGGAGCGGGCTCGACCGGGAGCGCATCGCGCGGTGGTACTACCAGCCGCACTTCTTCGACTACCCGTTCTACTACATCGAATACGGCATCGCCCAGCTCGGGGCCCTGCAGGTCTGGCGGAACAGCGTGGCCGACGCCGACCGCGCGGTGCGGCAGTACCGCGAGGCGCTCGCGCTCGGCGCGACAAGGCCGTTGCCGGAGCTCTACCGGGCGGCGGGGGCGCGGCTGATCTTCGACGGCAAGGGAATGCGGGAGCTGGTCGAGCTCGTGGAGGAGGAGCTCTCGAGCCTCGACAACTGAGGCGGGGGTCAGTTGTCGCGGATGTTCCGCAGCGGCTTCCTGGGTCCGAACCGGGGCGCCGCGACGCCCGCCGCGACGACGAGCCGGATCACCCTCGCCCGGTGGCCGCGGTACGGCTCGAGAATCTCCAGCATCCGCTCATCCGTCGAGCGCGGCGTGCCGTCGAACATGTAACCGATCGCGTGCGGCAGGTGGTAATCGCCGACCGGGACGGCGTCGGCGTCGCCCAGCGCGACCATCGCGACCTTGGCCGCTGTCCACGGGCCGATCCCCGGGAACGCGAGCATGCGCTGATATGCCTTCGCGATGTCCATGCTCACCGTCTCCTCCAGGCGCCTGGCGCTGCGCGCCGCGCGGATGATGATGTCGGCGCGGCGGCGCTCGATGCCGAACCTGTGGAACGCCCAGTACGGCGTTTGCCCCAGCTTGCTGGGCGAAGGCGGCAGCTTGAGCGAGACTGGTCCGGGCGCCGGCTCGCCCAGCGCGTTGACCAGGTGACGGTACGACTCGCGTGCCTGCTCGCTCGTGATCTGCTGCGCGATCACCGTCGGCACCAGGGCGTCGAAGACGGACTGGGTGCGGGGCATTCGCATTCCCGGGTTCTCGCGGCGCAGGCGCGCAAGCAGCGGATGGCGAGGCTCAAAGCCGCTTTCGTCGTCATCGTCGCCGCAGATCGCCGCGGCGTTGGCTACGGCCCAGTCCGCGCCTTCGCCCCAGCCGCTCGCCGCGATTGTGCCGTTGCGCCGTTCCAGCCTTAGCGTCGCCGAGCCCGCGGGCGTGCGCGTCGCGAGCCACACCCCCGCCTCGTCGCGCCGCAGGCACGGCCCGAAGCCGAGAAGGGCGAAGGTCATTCGCAGGTCGAGCGGGCGGCGCGGCTCGAAGGTCCACTGGGCATCTGGCGCCGGCACGAGTCGAGCTTAGTGGCTCAGCGGCACCGAGAAGGTGAAGGTGCTGCCGGCTCCGGCCTCGGAGTCGACGGTCAGGTCTCCGTCGTGCATGCGCGCGATCTCACGCGAGAGCCACAGCCCCAACCCCGTGCCCTGGACCGCCGTGGTGCTGTCGATGCGCCCAAACCGCATGAAGAGGTTCTTCTGGTCCTCGCGCGAGATGCCGACGCCCTGGTCTTTCACCATGATGATCGCGTTTTCGCCGCCGCGTCCCACGCTGACGCCGATCTCGCTCCCCGACGGCGAGTATTTCGCGGCGTTGCTCAGCAGATTGCGGACGACGATCTGGAAGCGGTCGGGGTCGACGTCGGCATCGATGGCATGCGCCGGCGCTTCGAACCTCACCTCGTGACCGCTCAAGAGCATCCTCACTCCGTCAACCGCGTCGTCGGTGAGCTCGACGACATCGGCGCGATGCCGCTTCAAGGCCAGCCGCCCCTCTTCGAGCCGAGCGGCTTCGATCATCTGCTCCACCATCCAGTTGACCTCGTCCGATTTGGAGATCAGGAGCGGAAGGACCGACCGCGCTTTGTCGGAGAGCTCGCCCATCGCCCCGCCCTCGAGCATCGTCAGGTAGCCCTTGATCACGGTCATGGGACCGCGCAGCTCGTGCGACGCGATGTTGAGAAAGTCGGTCTTGGCCCGCTCGAGCGCCGCGATCTTGGAACTGAGGGTTACGCGGTCCAGGCCCGCCGCGAGGCTGGTCGCGTAATGGCTCAGGCGAATGAGCTCCTCGTCGCCAAAGATCGGCGTCAGGCGGTCGGATCTGATCACCATCGCGCCGTGACCCTGCCGGAGCTCGAGCGGCACGACGATGCTCGAGCCGCTGCGCCGCGGTGCGCGGCCGTCCTGGCCGGCCAGGTACTTTCCACGCGTGGCGAGCTGGCGTGCGTCGGCCGGGGTCAGGCCCTTGCTGGCAAGCACCTCACCGCCGGCGTCGACGATGAACGCCGACTCGCCGCCGACCAGGCGCTCCGCCCAGCCGAGTGCCTTTTCGGCGAGAGTCACGCGGTCGGGGCTGTAGAGGAGCAGGTCGTGCAGCGCGAGACGAAACTCTTCTTCCTCAGGCTGGCGCCAGATTCGCCGCAGCCAGACCGGCGGAAAGAACGCGAAGTAGAGGACCGGCACGATGGCGAGCGCGACGACGTCGAGCACCACCGTCAGCGGATCGCTCAGGGCCCCGGCGACGGTGCCGAAGGTGAAGACCGCGAGTACGCCCGCGTAACCGATGCTGATGGCGCGGAGACGCGCCATCTCGACCGCCGGCCGGCCGCGCGCCGCGAGCCAGAAGGTGACGATCGGGTCGAAGATGCAGTAGGCCCAGATGCCCATCAGCGCAACGAGCTCTAGCGACTGCACCTCGCTGTGCATCGCTTCCGGGTTGCCGGGGAGCTCGACGGCGAAGCCCGCGACTCCGACCAGCACCATGAGCGCCGTGATGACGTTTCGCGTCCGTGGCCGAAACGGCACGAAGGAATCGCGAAACATCAAAAGGCCGTACCCGGAGAGAAGGAAGAGCACGATGCCGGCGTCGGTCGCCAGCCGGCCCGCGAGGCCGCCGACGGAAAGCTCCGGCGAGATGATGATGTCCAGGGCCAGCGCCAGCAAGCCCAGCGTGAGATAGCCGTGGCGCCGGTCGGGCTCTCGCGCCCAGCTCAGGGCGGTCCTGAGCGCGAGCGCCGCGAAGGCAAGCTCAATGGCAAGCGAGAGGATGACGAGGAGGTTCGGCATCGCCGGCAGAATAGCCTACACGACGATTTTTCAAGGACAAATACCGTGGAACTGGTGTTGCTTACACGACAAATCGCCAGCGGCTCCCGGAAATCTAGAGCGAAGCCGCCAGGAGAAACCCGTTTGGGTCGGTCAGGGGCTTCGTAAGCCGCCGGATCTCAAACCCGCGGAGACCCCGGACATCGGGTGCCACCGGGGCGGCGCCGGGGCCTTCAAGGATGTTGATGCCCAGGTGGTGGTGATAGCCGTCCCAGCTCAGGAACCGCATCACCTCGCCGGCCTCGGCCATCAGCGCCATGCCAAGCGCCTCGTAGGCGGCCTGGCTCGCGTCGAGGTCGGCGACGTTCAGGTGCATGTGGCCTAGCAGCGTCGCCTCGGAGAACTTCTTCGTGGGCGGGTCGGCGATGCGCAGAAGCCGCTCGAAGTCGAGATGGTCGGTGCCGATGTTGAGCCGGCCGCCCGGGTACTGCCACTCGTCTCGCGGCCGGTCGGCGTAGACCTCGATGCCGTTGCCTTCGGCGTCGTCGAAGTAGAGCGCCTGGCTGACGAAGTGATCGGCCGTGCCCGTGAGCGGCAGGCGCTCCTCGAGGGTGCGCTGCAGGAACCCTCCAAGCTCCAGCTCGGTCGGAAGCAGCAGCGCGAAGTGGAACAGGCCGGCGGTGTGCCGGGGCCGTTCCTTGCCGCCGGGCAAGGCGGTGAGCCGCAGCAGCGGAGCGCCGCCGGCGCTCATGACCGCGTGAGTGTCGTCACCGCCGGCGCGGGTCAGCCCGAACCATTCGTAGAACTCGACCTCCTTCGCGAGGTCGAGGACTTTCAGCTCGCAGGCGCCCAGGGGCCAGTCAAGCCTAGCGATGGGTCAGGGCGTCCTGGACTACGACGATGCCGATGATCAAGGCGACGATCGCGACTAACTCCACGGCCATGGATACGAACGGATGGACCACCGGCCACGCCACGGAGCCGGGAAACTCGTGGGCCAGCATCAGCCAGGGCACCCGCTCGACTTTCGACTGTCCACCGAGGAACGAGTGCAACCGTCTGATGTCCTCATCGTCCCAGAACGGGCGGTTCATCTTGAACAGGCAGCGACGATCCTTGTCGTAGACGATCACGTACTGCGTGGGCCGAGCGACGAGGGGAAAGTCGACGTCGCGTCGAGCCATGCCCCCGATGTCATCGATGGCGTATGCCTTCGCCATCCCCACCAGGTTCCATCGCGTCAGCCTTCCTCCGGCGAGCAGGATCTCTTCGCGGCGAAAGAACATCACGAGAAGGATCGCGAAGACCGCGTAGAAGAGCGCCCACGAGATGACGAGTGGATACCGCGCCCCGGTGTGCCAGTTGATCCAGATCTGGTATCCGACCAACGCGGATGTGACGGCGACTGCGACCAGCAGCCTTGCTCGATAGGTACGGAACGACGGGCGGATGACGACGTCCTCATGTACCGCGCGTCGGGTCACGGGCTCAGTACCAGTAGTTGGGACCTTCCGACCGCGACGCTCCGGGCGGCTCGATGGCGACGCCCTTCGGCCCGGCAAGGTGGCGCACCACGCTCTCGACCGCGGCGATGAAAGAGTCGTAGTCGTCCGCGGGCGACGGCCTCATCGGGCGGCCGAAGCTGACCGTCACGCGACCGGGTCGCGGAATGCGGCGGAAGCGAGGCAGCACCTCGTACATGCCGTCGACGTACGCGGGGACGATAGGCGTCCCGGTGTCCATCGCGAGGATCGCCGCGCCCTTGCGAAACGCGCCAATCGCGCCGGTGGCCGTAAGCCGTCCCTCCGGAAAGATGATCACCGACCACTTGTCCTGCAGCAGTTCCTTGAGGTATTCGAGGTGAGGACGAGCGCCGCCGCCGCGGGGAATCGGAAATGCGTCGACGGTGACCTGCGCGAGTCGCGCCTCCCACTTGCGCTTGAAGATCGAGTCGGCGGCCGCGACGACCACCGAGCGGTGCCGGTAGCGCGGCGGCAGTGCCTCCGCCATGACCACCGCGTCGAGCGCGGAGACGTGGTTGGCGACGAAGACCGCGGGCCCGTCGAGCTCGTGCAGGTTCTCGCGGCCGTGCACCGTGAGGCGGGCGAAGCTCGAGAGCGCCGGAAACATGAGGCTCGACTGCAGCGCGGCGCGCATGCGCCGCATGCCGCGGGTCCTCGCCCACCTCGCGTTGTCGAGCGCGACGTTGTCCACTGGCCGAGAGTGTAGGCGCGCTCAGCAGCCGCGCGTCTCGGCGCCGAGCCGGTCGTACAGGTCCATGAGGATCACCCCTACCGCAGCGGGGTTGTAGGTCCCGCTGTCGCTCTCGAAGACGATGTTGACGCGACCATCAGCGTCGTCTGCTCCGAGCTGATGCGCGAGCTTGGTGGAGCTGTATTGAAAGACCCGGCAGCCCGTGTGCACATGGTCGTAGACCTTGTTCGAGTCGTCGGGAATCTCAGTCAGCGCGATGCGAAGCGCCTGTCCCGCCGGTGACTGAAACCGCGGATGGATCTCCTCCTGGACGACGAACCCGTCGCTGCTGCAGCGCACGGCGACGTAACCGGGGACCATGCCGATCACGTAGTCGCTCGACAGCGGGCTGTCGTGGTTGCGGTTGGCCTGCCACGTGCCGATATAGGCGCCGAAGTTGACGAGACCGGCGCGGTCGGCTTTTCCGCTCGGGCACTCGACGTTGCCGGGATCGTGAGTGCTCGCGGCGGAGGGAGAAGCGCTCAGGCCGGGCGTGCATGCGGCCATCGCGAGACACGTCGCCACGAACAGGAGTCGACGTGTGGAAGACACGCGTCAGGCGGTTTTCTTGTCCAGCAGCTGCAGCAGGTTGTGCGCGGCCAGCTTGATCTCCTTGTGGCGCCACTCGGTCGCCCGGTACTGGCAGGCGATCAGGCCGGTCCGATGGACCCGCCCAAAGTCCCCATAGACGAATGCGTAACGGCTTTTGGTCTCGTCGGTCGCGTCCTCGTTGAGGCCGAGGTGCCATTCGGCGTACTCGTCCCAGCTGTGTCCTTTGAGGAACGGTTTCTCGTCTTCCGCTCGGGGCTGAATTTCCCCCCGGTCGCTGTCGAGCATGTACTGGCGAGCGTCGATGAGACGGCGCGCATGCGCGATCGCGCGCTCACTGGCCGAATACGACGCCATGAGATCAGTATGCAATCGAGATCTCCTTGTGGTGATGAAACCTTTGCCTGGTGCCATCCGTAGATCGTGTGTGGAGGATCAGGCCGAAGGCATAGCGGCGCTGCAGCGCGGAGACATTCGTGGTCTCGCTGCCCTCGTCAACATCCATCAGCTGAAGGCCCTACGCACCGCCTTCGGAATCCTTGGCAGCAGGTCCGCGGCCGAAGACGCCGTCGCGGACTCTTTCATCAAGGTCTTCGACAAGATCCACACCTTCGATCGATCCCGTCCATTCGAGCCATGGCTCTACAGGCTTGTCGTGAACACGGCCATCGACCATAGCCGGCTGGCTCGCCGCGAATCCGCATTCGCGGAGGCCACGGACGAGGTCATGACCGTTGATTTCGACCTCAGATTGGAGGTGGCGGCCGCGATCAAGGTGCTCTCTCCGCAAGAGCGTGCCGTGATCGTTCTCCGCTACTACCTCGACTTCGACGAGAAGGCGGTCTCGGAAATTCTCCAGACCCCAATTGGGACTACGAAAAGCAGGCTCCACCGGGCCCGTGAACGCCTGCGCGATGAACTGTCACAACCAAATCTGTGCGGGTCCGTCAGCCCGCTGAAGGAGCGCGACCTTGGACGAACACGCGTTTAAAAGAGCTTTTGTGGACCTACTCGAGCAGACCACCCCCGCTGACGCCCAGGTGCTTGACCGAGTCATGTCGCGGGTGGCGGCCAGGCGCGGAGGCTTCTCCAGTCGGTCGCGACGCCGCGTCCTGCTGGCGGCGTTAGCTGCCGCGGCGACCTTCGCCACCGCGGGCACTGTGTTCGCGGCCACGGGCAACTTTCCAATCCGGTTGAACCTGGTTCCCTTTCGATCGGATGGCGGGCCCGTGACGGCCAAGCAACCGACCGGTGGATCGGCACCTTCAAATGCTCCCGGCAAGGCAGAGCCCGCTTCCACGACGCTGGCTGCTGCAAATGCATCGTTTGGCCATCACGTGCTGACATCTGGTGCGTCGACCGGAGCTCAGCTCCAGGCCGTGTATTTCAGCCCGGCCCAGCCGGTGCCTGCGGGAGCCAAGCCTGGCCAGCAACCCACGCCGGCGACCGTCTCCATCAGGTATTCCTACTTGGGCACTACCGCAACTGTCTGGGAGACGTTCGATCCGTCATCCGCACCGCTGAGCGTGGACGCGATCGACCAGGGCGGACCGCTGTCAAAGACGTCACTCGGGCTAGGTCCTATCGACATCGAGACTGTCAGCGGATCCTCTTACGCGGTTGTCCGTACCACCGCCGGTGGTCCAGTCGAACTAATGGCGTGGAAGACCGCCGATGGGATCGTCATCTACCTTGAGTTCTCCTCACCAGTCTCCGCGAGCACTGCCTTCGCTTTCGCGACTGCGATGGGTTGAGTTCGCGGCGGCCGAATGACGTGCCCCCGGAAATCGCCCATCCGGGGGCACCGATCGTCCCTCGTACGAGTACGGCCTTACTACGTGGCTCAGCCCGACGCAGCCGGAACCTTAGGTACCGAGACCAACAACTACGGCCAGGGCGCGATCGACCTCGCGAAGCTCGCCAAACGCGAGCAGCCCGTGGGATTCGCCGAGGCGGCTCGGATCGACGGCACCCAGCTGCTCGACCAGGACCCGCGTCCGCTGACCGTCGATTTCAACTTCTGGCCTGAACGAAGACGCATGGGCGCGCGTGGAGGTTGGCGCGATGATCACGGTGGACAGGCTCAGAAGTTCGTCAGCCTGAACGACTACTCCATAGCGTTGCCCGGCTTGCTCGTGTCCTCTGGTCCCTCGTGGGGCGCGGAGTCGAAAGACCTCACCGCGCTGCACGAAGTGACTCCATCAACCGCGCTACGCGGGCCTTCTCCATACGGTCTTCGCGATCAGCGCTCAGTCGTTTGGCCTCGGCAGCGAGGTCGCCGCGCCTGCCGCGCCGGGCGAGCTCGACTATGGCTTCCCGCACGGCCTCAGACTGGCTGCGGCCCGACCCGGTTAGGGATCGCAGCGCTTCCTGAGCCTCTTCGTCGAGACGAATCGAAATTGCCTTCTCCACCGAGGGACCGTATCACAATTGTATGACAACATGACACGGCGTTGAGCGTGGCACGTCAGCAGTTGACGTAGGTCTGGTTGACCGCCTCCGCAGGGGTGATCCGGTGGCCGCCGCCGTCAAACAGATCCATTACCACGGAGACCGCCACCGAATTGGGTGACACACAGCCGTCGACATCATTCACCGGGATGTCCACCGAACCTGATCTGGCCTGGATAGCCAGGTCATCGTGGGGGACGGAGCCCTGCGCCGCGTTGATGCCGATGTTGCCCCGGAACGGCGCACATCCTCCGCTGGTGAACCAGGTGACGTGCACGTTGCGGGTGCCCAACCCCCTGGCATCGAAGTGGACGAGGGTAAAGGCCGGGCACGGCGGCGGTGGAGGAGGCGGCGGTGCTGGAGCGGGCGAATGGGTCGTGGAAGGCGAAGGGGATGGGGATGGCGAAGGGGCAGGACTCGGTGACGGCGAGGGCATCTCGGACGGCGAAGCAGCCGGAGGCTGGGTGACCTGGGCGGCGGGCGAGGCCACGCTACCGCATCCAGCCGACACGCCGAGGCATAAAGCGACCATCAGAACCGCGACGACGCATCGCAGCGTCCGCACGACCCAGTGAGTTTGGCACGGGGGGTCAGGAATCGAGCAGCGGAAACCTAGGACTGTCCATTGCGAACGATGCAATACACCCCGCTCACAATGCCCTCACCATTCAGCCCGGTGAAGTAGTGGCTTGGGGGTGTCGAGTGGCTGGGGAGGAAGGATTCGAACCTTCAACCTTCTGATCCAGAGTCAGCCCGACTCGGCCGGTTGGTCGTCTTGACGATTTCGATCTCACCTGGAGCGCGGTTTGTGGATCAGTCGCTGTCAAGCGAAGATCAGCCATTTGGCGGCGTTCGCTGATCACCTCCTTTTCCAATACAGCCGCCATCGGGCTCACGCCCTGCAAGCTACCACCGGCCAGCCGCCCAATGACGTTCTAGTGCTCCGGGGGTTCAAATCATGCGCCTCCACCTATTTCGGTAAAGCCTGATGTTGTCGCCGATGTGACGTTTTCCTTTCCGAGCGCCTTGAGCCGCCTCAATCAATGTGAGGCAGAAATCAATAGGAACAGACGTTCTTGACATATTAACCCGACTGCCTCATACTGCCCCCAGATTCAGATTTCTCAGAGGAGCAGTAGAGATGGATGCGACAGGCAAGGGGTTGATCGAGTTTTTGACGTTCGCGGCGGAGAAGGGCTTGCTCCCTGCGAATACCGCGGGTGCTTATCGGGCGGCTTGCCGGGAGGTACTTGCCGCGGTCGAGCCAGATGGATGGGAAGACGTCAACGTGCGCACTGTTGACACCGACGATTACGCTTCCCGGTTCGAGCGCCTGCGGATGGGGAAGCTGAAGCCGGAGAGCCTCTTGACCTACAAGTCGCGTTTTCGGAATTCGGTGCAGATGTACATCAAGTACCTGGAGAGTCCGAGCACCTGGAGGTACACGGCAGAGAGGCCGTCATCAGGTCGGAAGAAGCCAGGATCAGCCGCGGTCGATGTCGATGACGCGCCGCCGGTCGAGGGCCGCGTGCGCGCTGGGAGCATCGAGTATCCGTTCCCGTTGCGGCCCGGGCTGGTGGTCAAGCTCCACCTTCCGAGCGATTTGACTCGTCCCGAGGCAAAACGCCTTGCCGCTTTCATCGACGCGCTTTCGGTTGACTCCACCCTCGCGCTGCCCGCGCACAGCGGCAATGGGGGTGAGGTCAAGCAGGGGTCGAGCGTTTAGAGATGATCGCGTGGGCCGATTGAAACCCGCCCGCGGGCAACAACTGGACTAGCAGGGTGGCTGGCAACAAGAGTGTCATCAAGCTTTCGCAGGAATGGACTCTCGGCAAGCGAATCGCAGGCGGAGGCTTCGCACAGGTCTATGAGGCATCGTCGGCTGATCAGCACGCGGTGATCAAAATGGTGCCGAAAGCTCCTGGCGCTGACCGCGAACTGCTTTTCGCCGAACTAGGAAGCCCGCGCAATGTCATCCCGATCATCGATCGCGGCGAGCACGGCAGCTCTTGGGTTCTGGTAATGCCGCGAGCAGAGACGTCGCTTCGCGCGCATATCGCCGCGTCAGGCAACAAGTTGGGCGCGGACGCCGCCGCCGAGGTACTGAAGGACATTTGCGACGCGCTGATCGACCTCGATGGAAAGGTGGTGCATCGCGACCTCAAGCCAGAGAACGTCCTGCGATACCGGGGGCACTGGTGTCTGGCTGACTTTGGAATCTCCCGCTACGCCGATTCATCCACAGCATCCGACACTCGAAAGTTCGCGTGGACACCGCAGTATGCCGCGCCTGAGCAGTGGAAGCATGAGCATGCCACTTCGGCGACCGATATCTATGCGCTGGGCGTAATGGCGTTCGAGATGACGGCCGGGAATCGGCCATTTTCTGGGCCTAGCCTCGAAGATTTCCGCCACCAACATCTGCATGTTGATCCCCCACCCCTTAGTGGAGTACCTCCGGCATTCGCATCACTTGTGGACGAGTGCTTGTTCAAGGATCAGGGAGCCCGTCCAACAGCGGCCAACGTTCGGCTGCGCTTGGAGCGCATCGCGGCACCACCTTCGCCAGGACTCGCGAAGCTCCAGGAAGCAAACCGCGAAGAGGTACGCCGCATTGCAGAACACTCGCGGCGACAGTCGGAGGAGAGAAGCGAAGGTGAGCGACGAGCATTGCTTGCGAATGCGGCAAAGACAGCTCTGGAGGCAATCAGCACCGAGCTTGAATCCGCGATTTCAAGCGGCGCGTCTGCTGCACAAAAATCGAGGGATGGAAGTGGGCTGACCTTTAAGTTGAACAATGCCCGACTCACACTGCTCCCAATAGGGACATTCCGTGGCGGCACATGGGGCAAGCGATACTCGGCGCCGTTCGACGTTGTGTGCTACTCGCGGCTGGAGCTGGAGATCCCAAATCCAGACCGCAACTATGAGGGTAGAAGCCACTCGATCTGGTTCGGCGACGTGAAGCAGTTTGGACAATACGGCTGGTTCGAAACCGCATTCATGCTCGGAGTCTTTACACAACGGCATTCGTCAGTTGCACCGTTCGCCCTTGATCCCGGAGACGAGGCAGCGAATGCCCTGGGGCCTGGGATCGGCGAGTACGCAGTGGCGTGGCCGTTCACACCGGTGGCGACGGGCCAGATGGATGAGTTCATAGACCGCTGGATTGGATGGTTCGCTCAAGCATCTCAAGGGCACATGCACTACCCAGGCAGCTTGCCCGAGCGCGATCCGCAGGGGTCGTGGCGGCGCGGATGACCTGACCGCTCTGGGCCATGATTCCTAAAGGCGATAGGGGTTCATCGAATGTGATCGGCACTGAAGGTGTAATTCGTGCACTGGGTTAACCGATCCGTTGCGATCATCCTGACCCTCGTCTCTGTTCTTGTCGTCATCTTTCCACCCCCTGCACTGCCCCTGCGTTACTTACCGGTAGCTGCGGTGCTGGTTCTTGCCGCGATGCTGATCTGGCAGCAGGGCAGAACAGCACCAATCCCGGCGTCTCATGTCGATGAGATGCGAGGCGTCGCAGAACGCCTCATCAGCAACCTGGACTCCTTGACCAAGCCTCGGTTCGATAACGATTCACAGCGTGATGGAATGTTTCGCGCTGCCTTCCGTGATCATTTCCCCGCCTCCTATCGACACCTGGAACGCTTCGAGACCTTGCTAATCGAAGACGGACAAGCGTGGTCGAAGTTGACGACGAAGATCGCAAGCGAGGCGGGTGCCGTCGAGTCAGCGTGGAGCTTGAACTATGAACATGTCCGCGCAGTACTCACGAAGACAGCCGAGGCCCAGATGAGTGACTCGGCGTCAGGCGTCAAAGACCCTGGGCCGTTCTCGATGAATGTGATCCCGCCGAATCAAACCGTTCTCTTTCTAGGCGGATCTGGGATCGCGGTCTCGACCTCTCCGACCGCGCAACAAGATTTAGCCAAATCACAGCAGGCGTTCATCGATGCCACGCGATCCGTGCCAACGTGGCCCGAAACCCACGACGCGCGCTCAGCCCGGCTGGCGTTGCTAAAGGAGCGCGACGATACACGGAGGCAACTGGTCGAGATCGCGCACAGGCATGGACTACCCCGTCGGTGCCGGTTGTGCGCGGCAACCTAGACCGCGACGGTCGCAGCTAGCCCCTCCAGTGGATAAGGCGCGCCTCCGTCCTTCCTGAGAACCGCGTAGATGCAAGTCGCCGCCCTTTCAAGGCGATGGGACAGGCACTCGACGCTGACGCCAGCTCCCGCTATCCTTTCAGTCGCCCGCAGACGCCCAGACAATTCACCACATCAACCAGGAGTTCGAAGTGAAGTCGCGGGTATCTATCCCCGATCAGCGGACGCTCACGTCCGTCGAGATTTGCGCTGGAGCCGGAGGTCAAGCTCTAGGGCTGGAACAGGCCGGATTCAAACATGTCGCGCTCGTCGAGCTTGACGATCACGCTTGCGACACTCTCAGGCTCAATCGCCCCAAGTGGAATGTGATCCAGGGCGACGTTAGAGACTTCGCGTTGAACCGAGCGGCGTTGTATCGGGGTGTCTCGCTGGTTGGAGGAGGCGTCCCGTGCCCTCCGTTCTCGGTCGCGGGGAAGCAGCTTGGCGCTAACGATGAGCGGGATTTGTTTCCGATCGCCCTCGACATAGTCGAAGCCTGTGAGCCCGATGCGGTGATGCTAGAGAACGTCCGAGGGTTATTGGATCGGCGTTTCGATGACTATCGCGCGCAAATCCTTGAGCGTCTCGACCAGCTTGGGTACCGGGGAAAGTGGGCACTACTCAACGCGTCTGATTTCGGAGTACCTCAACTCAGGCCTCGTGCGGTGCTGGTCGCCTTGCGGAAGCGCATCCTTGGAGATGAAGGTTTTTCCTTTCCGGCCGGAGTCGGAAGACGGCCGCCCGCTGTTGGCACCAAGCTCTACAAGGCCATGTCGAGCCGTGGCTGGCGTGGAGCGGATGAATGGAAGCGCCAGGCAACTTCGATTGCTCCGACGCTGGTTGGCGGATCGCACAAGCACGGTGGCCCCGACCTAGGGCCCACCCGAGCCAAGCGTGCGTGGGCAGCGATGGGCGTGAATGCACACCTACTCGCCAAAGAACCGCCGGGGCCTGACTTTGTGGGCGCGCCACATCTTACGGTCGAGATGGCGGCATTACTTCAGGGATTCCCCAAGGGCTGGAGGTTCGCTGGAACGAAGACTGCTGCATACCGCCAGGTCGGAAATGCGTTCCCGCCCCCTGTCGCACGGGCCGTCGGCCGCGCGATCATCGAGCTGCTTTCAGCGGCTGCTCCGCCTGCGAGCCTGTCTGCGTAGTAACGCCAGCCGGACGCGCCCGAAGCGGCACCGTGTTGCGAGGGGGCAATCACCGCACCGTGGCCTGAAGGGTTTGCAGATTGCCGCAGACAGATCGAGGATTGCCCAGTAGAACTCCCGCGCACTTCCAGGTGGGCAACTATGGGCGATGCGCTTGGCAACTGCCCAGATTTCGGAACGCTTTCGGAATGGCATACCAAAGTACCGGCCGCCGACGCGACCGACGTTGATGTCCGGCAGGGGGGCGCATTCACCAAGTGCGAATACCCTGACCGCGCCCGCCGCGTATGGCCCGACGTGCGGCAACTTTCGGAGCGCTGCTTCATCCCGTGGTAGCTGGCCGCCTGCCTCGACGATCGCCGCGCCGAGCTGAACGAGCCCACGAGCGCGCTGGCGATACAAGCCAAGCGGCTGCAATAGATCTTCGAGTCTTCCAACGCCCAGCGAACCCAAGTGATCCGCTGTTGGCGCAAGTTTGATGAGCTGCTCGTACACCGGGGCGACGCGCTTAGCGTCTGTCTGTCTCAGTAATAGCTCGGACAGGAGCACTTCCCACGGAGAACGGCGCTCTTCCCGCCACACAAACACCCTTCGGTTGTCGTGGTGCCAATCCCTGAGCCGCTCCGCTAGGCGCATAACGACGTGAACCATCCCAGTTGTCGAGACACGACTGGCGGGCTATTCTGGCGCAGGCCCGCCATCCGCCGCGAAACCGATCTTGTCAACGTCAGAGCACAGTAGGAGGCCCTCATGCCGGGCGTGATCTACGCCGAAGTCCTGAAACTCTTCAAGAACGCTTACTACCCAAACAGTGCAGGGCCAACGCGGGCGAACGCTTGGTTGGGCATCTACGAAGTCTTACTCACCTACGAGCACGGCGTACCGCAGGTCTTCGACAAGGATGACCTGAAGGAGGGCGCATGGAGGCGGCGCGCAGAAGTCTTCGAGCAGTACCTGGCGAAGAATCTCGGAATCCCACGACAGAACGTGGCGGGCTTGGTCGGGCAGATGATGCAGCACCCTCTGTGGACAGGGAAGCAGATCAACAACCCCCGAGGCCACGGGTTCCGAACGATCGTGGCGCATCTGATGCGCACCTCGGGTTCGTCGTGTGCGTTCGAGGAAGAGGCGCACGCAAGAAAGTGGTTTCCGGGAATACGCCTTCCAGCAGCGAGCAAGGATCCGCGAGTGGACATCCTCGTGATCTGTGGTGATCAGCCGCGCGCCGTCATCTCGTGCAAATGGACAGTTCGGCACGATCGGGTCGCCGAGATCACCAACGAATGCCCCGTTTACAAGGCAGCAGCCAACCGGCTTCGGTACAAACCGTTCGAGCACTTTGTGGTAACGAATGAGAACAGTCCTGCCCGACTGGCCAAGATGCTGGACGACGACTGCCTCGATGGCCTTGTACATGTCCACACCGATGCGCTCCAGGCAATGGATATCAACGGCCGTACAGCCAAGGTGATCGATTTGGCTGATTTCATCAAGCTCGTGGCCAAGTGGTAAGCCGAAGTGCCGGTCGCTGGCTTCCCTAATCCCGCCGCCGTCCTTGTCACGCAGGCGCTCGATGCTGCAGTCGCACGCGTCGGCCAGACCATGATGGCTGGAATGCCGCCACCTGGGCCAGCATCGAACATATTCGTTCCGCTCGGCGAGGCGCTCATGTGGGTCTGTTCACTGGATGAGATGCTTTCATCAGCGGGCGGGATCGGCTACACGCAGACTCGCGACGCAGACCCTGACGGGTGCGTGATTCGTGGCCTGCGCTATGCACGGAACCAACAGGTTCACGGCGTGGTTGTTGCGACGGTCTTTCATGGAGGGGCCGTGCCGGGGCTGATGGTGCCCGGTCGCGCGGCTCCGGGCCAGCCGCCGACCTACCGATGGATTTCGCGCAACCAGCTCCCGCCACCGGGTAAGCCGCAGGGCCAATTGGAGCCAGCCTATGACCAGCACCTCGACGGCCGCGAGGTTCTGGTCACGCTTAATGCCGCGCTGGGCTACGCGCGAGGCGAAGCGGGCACCTGACGGGCTCAGTCCAGAAACGTCAACTCAATATCTGCGACATCGACGTCAACGAGCAACCATTGGTTCGTGCCGCGCTTGACGAGTTTGCCTCGACTACGCCAAGCCCTTTGGCCACTAATGTCGTGATAGAGCGCTCCGACGGTTAATTGGTTCGAGTCTCGTAGTAAGGCGTTTGTGATGGCGATGTCTTCGCCCTTTCGCGGATCGACGGCAAACGAGATCACTACCTCGCCACCTGGTGCAGCGATCTTCGGTCTGATATCGAATGTTGCGTTGAACGCGGCCCCTAGATTGAAGAGCGCCTTCTTGACGAAGGCGGGCCCCGTACCAATGTTCACCATTCGGACTGCGAACCCATACTGCTGATTGAGGTCTGGGGTAACGTCGATGAACTCCGCCTGGCGTTGCTCGGCCAAGATCGGGCGTGTGCTTGCCGCTAACTGCTCTTGCGCGATCCGCGCCTGATCGTTCGTCGCCTTGACCTGCCGCTCGGCTATCTCGGCCTGGTTTTGTGCGGCTTTTAGGGCTTTCTCTGCGATCTCAGCCTGCCGATTCGACGCCGCAAGAGCGGCCGTAGCGATGTCCGCTTCACGCTGAGTTGCATCGATCGAGCGCCTCGTCACCCACGCCAAAAGTCCAGTGAAGTCGGCCAGCAGGATGGTCGCGCCTGCCGCCACAACGCCCGTGATGTCGCTAGCGGATACGCCGTTTTGATACCGGGGCGGTGTCCATACTTGGGCTGCTATTACGACGGCGAGCGCCAACAGGCTGATACCGATGAGAGCGCCCAGGCTAATGAGCCCGCCGATGACCCAATCGATGGGACGCATCCCCACCCTTGCCGCAGCCGGTGCCGGGGAGTTAGATGTCTCCGGTGTCGTCATGCTCAACCTGCATAGAGTGCCCCAAAAAAGATGGATCGGGAAGCCAACCTAGCTGCTAGCGACGTAGCTGAAGGGTTCTGCCCGCTCTGCCACGTCGCTCTTCTCGTTCATGACGACCGCGCCTGCTGCCCGTGCGGCGGCTGCAGCTACCGAGTCAGCACCCGCCGCTTGGAGATGTTGGCGGCGTGTGATCTACATCCGCCACGGGAGTGCGAGCACTGGGAAGCCGTCTGGGATCTCGCAGCGAACGCAAGACGAAGCCTGCCCCGAAAACGAGACGATCGCGAAGCCCTCTAGTGCCCCAGCGAATGGATACGGCCGAGCTGACCTCGGCCGAATAGCGGGAGAGCCGATCTCGGCGGCGTATGCTCCGTCGTTCATGGGGCATGCCTGACATGGAAGCCTTCCGCGATTCCGTCGGCTGGCATCGCTACATGACGCACGTGCACGCATGTCGAGCACGTGATTGGGCGGCGGCTGTGCCCGACAGCTCTCCTCATGCTGCCCGCGCCCGAGAGCTTGCTACTGTCGCTGCCGTGTACGCCTCTCGTGTTGAACAGTTCGGCCTCGCCGACGCGAAAGTCGCGGCCGCTGGTGCACATCAGTGCGCGATAGAACTCAGGCGGTTGGTTCAGCGGATCGGTCAAGTCGAGAGCGATCAGCCCCAGTGAGTCGGCGGCTTCGTGAACTTCCCGAACTTCACCTGATCACGCTCAAACGGCGCAAGCTCGCGCCATTCGAGTAATCGCCCGAGTCCGGCAGCCTGCGCCTCGTACTCGTCATACGCATTCTCCTCGTCGATCAGACTCCTAGCAATCTCATCAGCCTTCCGCTCGATCAGGGCGAGCCGTTCCGGGTCGAACGATTCCGGCTCTGACACGTTCGGTTCGATCCTGCTCGACTTGGTCGGATCAGACGCGCTCCTGACCGGCGCGGTGGCTTTCTGGTCGCGCATCTTGGCGAACTGGATCAAGTGCTGCGTCTCGTGCCGAACAACATCGATGGTCGCCTCGACGAAGTCACGATCAACAAGACCGGCGTACCCGTCTCGCAGGTACACGAACGCGGTTCCGTCCGGGTAGGCCATTCCGTCTTCACGGGTCGCGAAGTCCCAGTCAGTCGGCCGCCTTGCAATCGTGATCGTCGCATCGGCAAGTACATCAAGCTCGTCCGGCGTGAGGTCGGACAGCGACCAAACCGCGATGCGCTTCAGGATGTCGCCCGGATACGGCGACTCATTGATGATGCGCATTACGAAATGATCCTGATCTCCGGCCGCATCGCCGGAGCCTCGACGAGACACGCCATCGAGACCATGTCAACCGTGTCGTCGTGGTTGAGGAGCGGAAAGCCGGTCAACTCGTCGCGCAGCTCTGTCAGCCAGGGGCCGCCGGACGCGGGCAAGAAGAGGTCGCCCGCCGCGAATCGTTGGACGGCAGCTTGCGCGCGCGTGTACTTGTCGCCGTACTCGCGACTGCGGAACTCGCGCACCGGAAGACCCTTTGCCTTCAAGCGCTGCGCGATGCCCAACTCTCCTGTCGTCTCGACGAACACGAGGTTGGGCTTGTGGCGTGCGACGAAGGTTTCGAGCACCTGCTCACCGCGTGGCCCTTCCATCTTCCCGTGGATCATGTCGAGGAGAACGAGACGCGGCGTGCCGGGAATCGTGCCCCACAGCCCGATCGCCCACGAGTCAGCTCGAGTCTTGATCGAAGACGCGGCGTCCACTGTGATGAACGTTCGGAGTGATGCGAGAGGCGCAAGCTCAGCCGGGCCGCCCCGCACATGGAGCCGAATCGCCTGCGGGCCAAAAATAGACCAAGTCAAGAAGTCGGCCGGATCAAATACGGCCGTGCCCCGGTTGACGGCCGGTGCCTGTTGGAACTGCGAGGCCCAGTAGAACTTCGCCAGCTTGCGCTCTTCGATTTCCTGCGCGGTGTAGCGACCGGGCCACAGGTTGGAAGACGGGCCGCCGTCGAGTGGGCGGTTCAAGGGGTCAGGCATCGAGTGCGCGAGCCCATTCTGTCGGCCGAGTGGTGATGCCTCCATCGGCAGGATGATCGGCAGCCACACGCCGCCTTGGAGGATTGAGCCTTCAGTCTCCAGCAAGTAGCCCGCGAGGTCTTGAGGCGACGACGACCATCGCTGTTGGGCGACGATGATCGCGCCGCCGGGTTGAAGTCGAGAGCGCGCGGTCGAAAGGAACCACGCGATGTTCGTTGCCGACGTGGCCTGAGACATCGCCTCCTGCGCCGACTTCACCGGGTCATCGACGCAGATGACCCCGAACCCACGACCCATCGCCGGGCCGCCGATACCGAGAGCGGTGTAACTCCCCGCGTATGCGGGGCGCTTCGTGTCGGCCGCATCGACGATGCCCCAACGGTCGAGCGCGGAGCTTCGCGGATCAACGTTCACGCCGAAGACGGGCGGGCCGAAGGTTTCGAGCACCGTCCGCGCGCGCCGCGAGAATGTCTCCGCAAGCTCGGCCGCATAGCCGATAACCGCGATGTTGAGCGTGTTGAATGTCGCGAGCGCCCACGCAGGCCCGTACACGCTGACCACGTCTGACTTTCCGCTACGTGGCGGGCAGAGAAGTAGGATGCGGCGGAAGTTCGACTCCATGTCAGGGTTCATTGCCGCGCGAACCGCGAGCATGAAGACGGCATTGATCAACTCGTGGTGCGCCTGCGCGACGTAGGGCTCGGCCGAGTCGCGCGTCGCGTATGCCGCGAGGCCGATGGGGCTCGTCCGCGCGCGGTCGCGGTCGGTCGTCGTCCTGGGTGTCGGAGCGGCCATCATCGACAACCCATCCTCGGAGCAAGGTTTCTTTCGAGGGCAGCGCTCCCGGAGTGGCCCATCGCTGTCGAGTAGCGTTTCGCGTCTCGCGATGATGGAAGCAGTAAGTCACGTGCTCGGTCGCACGCTGTCGGGTCGGGCCGCTCCTGCCACGCCCACGACTGCTGCAAGGTTAGCCACGAGCTGCTGAGGCGGGACGCGACGTCACCGGGATGTTTCGGAGACATCGCGCCAGAAACTCGAGTCCCCCGCCACCCCGGCCTCGAAGTCGATCGCGTACGTGAAGACCATCCGGCCCACGTCGAGGTCGCGCGCCACAGAGGCCGTCCTACAGAGGCCGCTTGGAGCACATGTCCGAAAACGTCCACCCCGGAAATGGGCCCCTCGGGATCAGTCACCCCATCTGGCGCGAATCGTTGTGTGAACCGCACGAGAAAACGCGAGTTCGAAACACGCACCCATGCGGAAACAGGCACCCCGAAATCGGCCGGTAGCATCGACTGATCCGCAGTCATTCGTTGCTCGCCTCCGGTAGCACGGGCACCTCGCGAGCTTCGCTGTCGATGACCTCACCACGCTGTAGCTGGCCCTCGTCGATGAGCGCTTGCGCGAGATCGAGCGGGCGCTTGAAGAGGCTCGCCTCGCCGAGATAGACGATCCGCTCCTCAACGTGATGACCTTCGACCTGGAGACGTTGCAGGGCCGGGCCGAACGCATCCGGCGCGCCACCCGCCTGTTCGAGGAGCTTCGTCGCCGCGCTGAGCGCGATGTCGTCGCGACCGTACTCGGAAAGCTCGCTGAGCTTCCCCATCTTCTTGATGACGCCCTGAGCACGCCACGCCGCGAGCCGGACGCGTAGCGCGTCGTCCTCGCGGAGCATCGAGTCCCAGTGCGCGCGGTCGAGGCCCACGAGTTGCTGTAGGTGCTTGACCGGCACGAGTCGGAAGCTGTGGTACGCGAGCGTGGCCGCGAGCCGTTCGCTGTCGTCGAGGGTGCGCTCGTCATCGCGGGCCCAGCGCTCGACGGGCATCGACAGCCACATCGCGAGGTCGGGGTCGAGCGGCACGAGCGAGAGGTCGGGCCGCATGCCGCGCAGGCCCACGACGACCGGCGCGTCGAGATCGGCAGGCGTGAGTTGCAGGGGTCGAGTCGCGGCGCGCGGGTCGGCGACAGGAGTGGGCGCGCTCGCGGGCTGTGAACTGCGTTTCGCATCCAGAACGCGCTGCGCCTTCGCCCGTTCGAGTTCAGACTCATACGCCGACCGGATTTCTCGAACCCTTGCGCCAGAGATGCCAAACATCTCGGCGATCTTCGTTGACGACGTGCGTTTGCCCCTCGCGATGTCGGCTGCGAGAATCGCCTCGATCGCCAACGTCTGTTCAGTCTTCTTTCGTCCCATCAGTCGCGCCTCGCTTCGAGGGTATGGAGCATCGACGCATGACCTGTCGATGTCAGCGAGTCGGCCTGAGCTACACGGACGACCCCCATCGGTCGTCGGGATCTGGGGAGCGATGTTGGCGGTGTTGGTCGAACCAACATCGGTGCTTTCTCACCCGCTCTCGTGTATTTGAACTCGAACTCATGCTTACCTTGCTTAGCTTCTTCAGCGGGGAACAATGTCCGCGAGTTCAGAGCGGCCCCTGGCGAGAGCCTACCGATGTTGGTCGTGCCAACATCGCCAACATCGGTCGGTGATATTGGAAGCGATGTTGGTCGTTCATGTCGCCAACATCGGTGCCTGCATCGGTCGGTCATACGGCGGCCCGTGCCTACAACTTCAGAGCGGCGCATTACGCTGCGTCCTTCGTGAGTGGGTAGAGGGCACGCTTCTGGTTGGAGCCAAGGCCGGAGCCGGACTCGGAGCGTTCCTCGATCCATCCCAGCTTGACGGCGCGTGCCAGTCCATCGTCAAAGACATCACGGAGCCGCTTGGCGACTGTGCGCTTGAGGTCGGTGACGGTGACGCCCGGAGCCGACTCGGTGCGATTCCTGAGCCACCTGGCACATGCTTCAACACGCTTCAGGCGGTCGGCGCGCTCATCGAGCGCTGTGGCGACGACCACCTGCCTGCGGGCCGCCCGCTTGGAGGTCTTCGCGTCTTTGCGCGCCTCGTCGTCCGCGATCACCTTGCGCGTCCGGGCCAGCACGGCGTTCGAGGTCGTCATGACCATGCCCGCGAGCCGCCAATCGTCCTCGCTGATGTCTACCCGCTGGTCGAGGATCGCGAAGCATCCGGCGACCTTCAGTCGAGTCAGGTTCTCGTGCGCGCGCAGTGGGTCAACGTTGGCATCGCCGCCTAGACTTCTGATACGCAGGTCGCGAATCTCTTTGCGGATTGCCGGTGCGACATCGAGGTCGTACGGCTTGCCCAGCATCATGTAGCCGATGGCGTGGCCGCCCTTGACCTTGGCGACGGTCTCGTCGTCAACATCCCCCGTGGCCTCGCGCTGTCGGAGGAAGTCGAGCACCGCCAGCCCGCCGGGCCATTCGGGGTCTTTGCCTTCGCTGAGGGCTTGCTTGCCTGCCGGATCGTCCGCGCTCAGCCATAGGAAGCGCTGCGGCGTGCCGTCGCCCTCGTGTTCGAGCAACGCGGCGGCGACCGTCTCCTGAATGGCGATCACGATGCCGAAGGTGTGCTCGCCCGCCGGGACGCGGCGCTTCGTGTCCTGTGAGGCGTTGGTCTGGCCGAGGACGCCGCCGGAGTAGATGGTGCGAATGGTCGGCAGGATGACTGAGTCCTTGCGCTCTGAAAGCGCGAGGGCGGCAGCGCCTTCGTCCACATACACGTAGGCGTTGCGATACTTCTGCACCTTGACCTTCGTCACCTTGCCGGGCTTGTCGCCCTCCTGCGTTTCCCACTCGAAGAGCATTTCGATCAGACCTTCACCCGATCCGATCGGCATCTCGTCGATGACATCGGGGCCGAGCGGAACGAGTTCGATGCCGACCGCGTTCGCGGATGATTTGCCCGCGCCGGAGCGTCCGGTGATGTTCAGAATCAGCGAGAGCGGCACGCGACTACCCACGATGGGCGGAATGCGAACTTGATGCGGCACACCCGCGGATACCCGAGTCAGGACTGTGCCGAGGAGGGCGTCACCCGAGACCAGACGATTCCATGCCGCGCGGCGGATGTGCTGAAAGATGGGGCGCGCCGACCAGAATTCTTCGGGCAGGTTCGTTCCGGGCCCTGACCACTCCAGTCGTTCGATGTCGTCCGCGTTGACGATTCCTTCAGGCCAGTCGATGACCTCGGAGCGGCCCCTGTCTGCCTTCGGCGCGCCAGCCTCAGCGAACCCTGCGCCGTCGGGAGGAGGAGGAGTAGTGGCGACAGGGCTCGCTGTGACCGGTGCGGGCTTGAGGTTCGCTGGGGTCGAGCCGTTGCTGTGAGCCTGCAAAAAGGGGGCCGTCTTCATGGCCCGCGTGATGTCGGGGCCGAGTAGTCCGGTCGAAGCCATCAAGTCGCGGAACTGCGCGTACGCCTTCGCACGTCCCGCTTTCGTCTTGACCCACGCGCTTTCGCCGCGCCAGTGTGGCCCGTTCACTTCGTCGGCGTTGATCGCGTCGATCAATTCTTGAAGGCTCATCGCTTCGCAGTCGTTCCCTTACTGCGCCTTCGGCTTCGGTGCCACACGCGGCCCGATTGCCTGATTCGCGTCCGGCTGCACCATCGACTCGGGATTGCGGCGCTTGAGCGCAGCCAGCTTTTCCTCGAAGGTCTTCTCGCTCGTCTTCTCTGCGACCACTTCCGCCGTACGCTCATGCGCGCCGACGATCTCCGAACGCTGACGAATCGCGATCGTAGTGCTCGACTCGCCGCCCTCGATCGTGTTGCCCGCGTCCGCGTGGTCGCTCATCAGCGTGCGATTGCCGAGAGAGTTGCCGACCGACTCGACGGTGATCATCGAGCGGTTCTCGTCCGGCACGCCGCCGTCGAGCACGTTGCCGTGCTGCGCTGGAGCCCCTGAGCCGCCCCGTGGGTCGGCCGTGCGCTTGATCGGCTTCAGGTTCAGCCTGCGGCCTTGAAACGGCCTACGGGTCGTCTCGCGCTGGTCGCTGAACGTCGTGGCTGCCAGCGCCGGATCGCCGCTGTCCACGCGCAGGTGCGCGGGCACGCCCTTTGTAGTGATCGTCCGATCGGAGACAACCGTCCCCGCCGGATGCTGGTCTTCGTTCACCTCGAACTCGTCGCTCATTGCTCTACCTCGTTGTAGTGATCGCCGATGGCCGTCGGCGCGGGATGCCTCATTCATCTTCGGAAGTCCATCGGCCACTCACGTCATCCGTGGTCAGCCGCATGCGGGATTGCTTGCGGTTCACCGGCACGAACTCTTCGCCCGGCTTCAACTTTCGGTCGCTGAAGAGCGTGTTGATGCCATCGACCTTGCGCGTCGGGTTGGACGTGAGGCTCGCGATCCGGCGAGCTTCCATCGGCTCCGGCGGCAGCGGATCGACCACGATCCCGGCGCGGCCGTCGGCGTCGATCTCCACACGCGGATTGCGGCCCTCAGATTCGAGGCGTCGCAAGGTGGCCTCGAACTCGGCCTGACGCGGATGCTCGCGAGACGCGCGCTTGTCGCGGACTTCGTAGCTCATCGGCGGCCCTCCAACATCGCGCGAATCTTCGCGGCGCGCTCGCGCTCTTCGGCGGCTCGCTCTTCACCCGTCGGCCATCCGGCCGAGACAGGTGTGACAGGCTCGATGCCTGTCGGCGGGATGACCATCTCTTCAGCGCCGTCTCTGACTGAGAGCCAATCGTGGACACGCTCTGCCATGTCGTCGGACAAGACCTCGGACACCGAATACGCAGCGCCTTCGGTCGCGGTCAGGTACTCCGGCCTCGTGTCACGCGGCCATCTCGGTGACTGGCCGCGCTCCAGGCGGTCGATGCTGCCGAGGAACCGAAGCCAGAAAGGCACCGTGTGGTCGTCGATGTCGATGGGGCCGAGTTCGAGTTCGCGCATCAATTCGCGTCCGGCTCTTCGATGACGATGAAGAGCACCCCGTCGTTGTGACGGCCGTAGCCCGGCGGTAGAACCTTCACGATGTAGCCCGCCTCTTCGAGGGAATGAAGAGCATCAACGGCTGTGGGCGACAGCTTGCCGTCGCTGCCCGGTATCGGGTAAGGCTGCGTGCAATACCTCTTGCGGCCGTCGGCCAGCGTCTCGAGGTATTCGTGATCGACCAGAGCGATGCCCACGCCCGAGCCGATGACCTTGCGCGGCCCGGAGCGCACCGGCCAACCTGCGACGTGGCGATGCGTGCGCGTGTGCCCGCATTCTCGACATGGGCAGGGACGCTCGTCCTTGATGAGGCCGAGACGGCGCGAGCGATCGCGCAAAACCCGGCGCTTGAGGGAAGTCGTCATCGTCCTCGAACCTCCCCGACGTCAATGAACCGTGGCTCACCGTCCGGCCCAGCCTCGATGTATCCGATGCGCCGGATCATCCGACTCGGGAGTCGTACGTCGCGGCCGTTCGCGAGCGTGACGATGTATTGCGTGTGGGCGTGGTTGCGGGAATCCCGCCATACATACGATCGGAAGTCCACGGTGCCGTCGAGGACGTTGATGAAGATGCTGGAGTAGTCGAGGACGCCAACTCGGCCGGAGACTGTTGGTTCGAGATGTTTAGGCTTACCGACGACGTACCTCATGACGACCGCCCCTTTCGCCGTGCGCGAGTGGTTCGGCGCGCTCGTTGGAGTAGGTCGATCCCGGCTCTGCGTTCAGCAAGGCGCACAAGCCGGTCGCTGGCCTGTTGTTCTTTGCGGGCGGCCCGTTCGGCTTGGACAGCCGGGTCACTCTGGCGGTTGAGCCACTGCTCAGTCCATGCCAGTCGGCAGATACGGCAGGTCTTGGCTTTGCCAGACGGGGACAGGAAGTAGTCGGCGGGGTCGCTGATCGGGTGATTTCGCGGACATGTGACAACGTGGAGCGGCAGTGATGGCGGTGAGCCCCCGGAGTACGACATCACGGTCGCTTCGCGGTCGGTACTTGGCTGTGGTGGCGGGGTGCGCGTCATCGCAGCGCCTCGGTGTCGCCAGATCGGCGGGGCGCAGCCGTCCCGGAAGATCGGACGCTTCGTCTCTGTCATCGCACCTCGATGGTAAGCACAAGTCGAGCAACGACTGGTCGCGAAATGGACTTAGCAGGGTTAGCAGCGGCCGTTGTCGTCGTCATCTTTCGACGTGCCATTCAGTTCGTGATTTCTACTTCGAGGCCGAAGGACTGTACTCAGCCCTGCCGAATTCGTCGATGACCATGCGGCCCACGGAGACCCATTCCGATGCGAGGAGCATGCGGTACGCCGTTCGCCCATCTCCCATTACGTAGGTCAAGCGAAGCTCGTTGCGCTCGTTCCTGGCGACGTCCTTCAAGAACCGGTGTAGCAGCACAGTGCGGTCGGCACGGAGGACTGCCAGCGCGTTGTGCATGATCGGGGTGATGTGCATGCGCTTGATGAATTCGTCAACGCTTTCGTCCGGTCGCTTCGCGGGATCGAGGCCCGCGCGAATCCGCATTTGATCTTCACTTTCAGCACTGCCAATACGGGTCAAGACGCGGCCCCTTCCAGAAAGGCGAGCACCACGGGCTGATGCTGGAGGGCATCGCCCAGTCTGCGGGCCACGTGAGCGGCGACGTGGTAGTTCTCGCCCGTGACGATCGCGCTGATCGTTGTCGGAGATACGCCAGACGCCTTCGCCAGGTCGGCCTGCGACCAACCCCGCATGGCAAGCTGGCGCTTCAACACGAGAGCCGGGATAACGATCCCTGTGTGCCGTCCGGCTTCGGCCTTCCTTCCGCCTTTCCCGCGTGACCCTTTCACGTGGGTACCTTACCGGGGCCAAATAGGGGTTAGCCCCGCTACTTTTGGCCTGAAACGAAAGACCGGAGCGGCCCGTTGCCGCCCCGGTCGTCAGTCGGCCTAGCGGCCGAAGACCTCGATCAGTGCGTCCGTCATGGTCTCCGGCTGCACGTGGCCGTACGTACGGCTGATCTGGGTCAGGTCGCGGTGACCCAACTGGTTCTGGAGGACGACGAGGTTCGCCTTGGCCTTGACCATCCGGGTCGCCAGCGTGTGCCTGAAGGTGTGGGGCGAAATCCCATCGCCAAGCTTGGCGTCCCTGGCAAGGTGGCGAATCATCTGCTCGACGCCCGATACCTTCAGCGGGATGTACTCGCCGCCGTTCTCCTCACCCCGTGGCCGTCGCCGCGAACCCATGAAGAGGAACTCGTCGTCGCCACCGTTGGCGTCGGCCCATTTGCGAAGCTTTCGCCAGACCGAGGGCACCGCGCCTATGAGCCGTCCGCCGGTCTTGCCGCCCGGAATTCGGATAACGCCCTTGTGCGTGTGCTTGTCTTCGAGGATGTCGCGGCCGCGCAGCCGGAGAAGCTCGCCGACCCGCATGCCGGTTGTCGCCAGGGTCTCGACAATCAGCGCGTTCCGCCGGTTCGAGCCAGCCGACCGGATCAGGGCCTCGACCTCATCATCGCTGAGGACTCGCTTCTCTGCGAACTCCTCGTCCCCGCGCCGTGGCTCCGGCGGTAGCCGCCACTCCTTGTCGCGCTCGACGTTGGAGGCCCGCAGGAAGGCTCGTACCGGGCGCAGGTAGGTGCGCTGGCTGGCGATCGACAGCCGCTCCCCGGTAGGCTGGCCGCTTTTCTGGCTGATCTTCGTCCGGTTTGCGAGGTAGCCGTCATACGCCCTGATCGTGTCTGGCCCCGTGTCGGCGGTACTGGTGATCGGCGGTGTCTGCACGGCGCACCACTCGACGAAAAGTCGGAGATTGTTCTTGTACTGGTTGAAGGCCGAGACGGACAGCGGCTTGCGCTCTCCGGCCCGTGCCTTGCGCCTAACGAAGTCGGCGATCTCCCGTTCAAGTAGTCCTGTGTCGGCCATCACAACGGCCAACCTCTTCACGCTCATCTGATCCTTCCCTCCGGTGTTTTTTGCTGTCTGTACCGTACCGACGGACTTGGTCTGATTCCCCCGGTTCTCACTTAGGAGCGACTGACCCGTGCGTATGGCGCGATAGTTGGTATGGAGTCGTCAGTGAGTTGGAACCGAGTTCAAAACGAGACCAACCGGAGGGACTGGCTGGGGAGGAAGGATTCGAACCTTCAACCTTCTGATCCAGAGTCAGCTGCGCTACCGTTGCGCCACTCCCCAAACGCTCCCAATCGGCGGGCGAACCATTCTAAGGAGGGCCCGTGAAGGGTCAGCTACTCGCGGCCGCCCTGCGAGCGTGAGCTCATCCGGATCGACAGGGACTCGCGCGTCCCCATCATTCTTCCGAAAAGGTCTTCCAGAAGCGTTTTCGCCTTATAGAGGTTCACCGCCCAACCGACACCGAAAACCCGGTCACTGAACAGCTGGTCCGACTCGGGGTTCCAGTACGCGTCGCGGATGCGCTGCCAGGTCGGCGGCCGGAAGTCATAAGGGACGAAGCCGAAGACCTGGCCCTTCCAGGTCCGCTCCTCCTGGGGCTTGGACAGCTCGGTCGCGATCGCCGCCGCGACGAGGCCGAAGGCTATGAAGCGCGCGAGGCGACGCATGCCGCGTAGAGTCCGCATACTTCAGTGAAGAGTAGTACCAGAGTAACCTTGCACGTTTTCCACTCGTTGTTCCAGGCGGGCTAGATGGCCAGACGGCTTCCTTCGACCGCGAGCTGGCTGCGCTGGCTGACGCCGGGGCTGCAGATCAAACGCTGGCTGCTGCTCCTGATGGTCTCCGAGCTCGTCCTTGTCCTCGGTGTCGCCTACGCCTTGAAGGAGATCTACCAGACGGCCCACCTGCCGTCGGGCTTCTACTACATCACCCTCCAGTTCCTGCCCTACTGGGCGCGTGCCATCGTCTTCGGCATCTTCGGCGTCGGCCTGCTTATCGTGAGCTACCTCAAGCTGACGCAGTCTGTGCTCGGTCCTTTCCTCCCGGGCCAGAGCACGGCAAGCGTCGTCGACGTGATCCACACGTTTCGCCTGCGCGGCCGCGGCCCGCGGATCGTCGCCATCGGCGGCGGCACGGGCCTCAGCTCGCTGCTGCGCGGGCTGAAGACCTACACCTCCAACCTTTCCGCGATCGTCACAGTGGCGGACGACGGCGGCTCGTCGGGCCGGCTCCGCGATGAGTACCGCATCCTTCCTCCGGGCGACTTCCGCCAGTGCCTGATCGCCCTCGCCGACGCCGAGCCCCTGATGAAGCAGCTCTTCGACCACCGCTTCAAGGAAGGCTCGCTCAACGGCCACGCCTTCGGCAACCTCTTCATCATGGCTATGGCCGACGTCACCGGTAACTTCGAGCAGGCTCTGCGCGAGTCCGGCAAGGTGCTCGCGGTCAAAGGCACGATCGTCCCTTCGACGCTGCAAGACGTGACGCTGGTCGCGTCGATCAACGGCAGCACCGTCGAAGGCGAGTCGCTCATCCCCAAGCAGAACGCGCCCATCAGCCACGTCTTCCTCAAGCCGGATGGCGTGCAGGTAAACCCCGAGGCGGCGCAGGCGATCCTCAACGCCGAGCTGATCATCGTCGGCCCAGGCTCGCTCTACACCTCGATTCTGCCCAACCTGCTGGTCGAGGGCATGGTCGAAGCCATCAAGGCGTCGGCCGCGCTGAAGCTGTACATCTGCAACCTCGCCGCGCAGCCAGGTGAGACGGACGGCTACGGCGTGCAGGACTACCTGCGTGTGATCCGCGAGCACGTCGGCGCCAACCTCTTCGACTTCGTGCTCGTCAACACGAACAACCAGTTCGCGCCGACGGGCGGGCAGGCGCCGGTGGTCTACAAGCCTGTGGATTCAGCGCGACATCCGGAATTCAGATTCATCGCCGCGGACGTCGTCAACACGCACAAGCCGTCGCACCACGACTCGGACAAGCTCGCGCGCACCATCATGCGGAAGGTCTGGCAGGCATAGAGACCCGGCGGGCTCGCCAGCGCGTGAATCCTTCGACCAGCGCCGCGGCGCCCGCGACATACACGTAGCCGGCCAGCGCGTCGATCACGTAGTGCTCGCCGAGGTAGACGATGGACAGCAGCACCGCGAGGCTCCAGAAGAGCAGGACGACGCCGAGCGCCCGGTAGCGGCGCCACGCATAGACCGCTGCCAGGGCGGGAAACGCGGCGTGCAGCGAAGGGAAGGCCGCGAACCGGTTCGGGTTGAAGCTGTGATAGATGCCTGAGACGTAGTACTGGTTCGGCCACAGCACCTGCACCGTGCGGTCGATGATCTTGTACACGTCGTGGACCTGGTACCAGGGCGGCGCGCTGGGCCAGAACAGGTAGGTGATGAAGGCGATGAAGCACATGACCAGCAGCGCCGCGATGTAGCGGCGGTAGTGCTCGCGGCTGTTGAGCCAGAAGACGAATCCGACCAGGATCGGCAGCGGAAAGTGCATGAAGTAGAAGAACATCGCGACCAGGTCCTGCGGACTGACGACGCCCGGGTGATAGAAGTCGTGCTGCAGCGTCAACGTCGGCAGCGTGCCCGCGAAGACGGCGCGCTCGAGACCGGAAAGGTCGTGGGGCGCAAATCCGGTCTTCGACGCGAATCCTCGCATCGCTTCGTAGGCGAAGAACAGGATCAGGAAAGGCCCCCAGTCGGCGAGGAACGTGAGCCCGCGTCCCAGGGCGATCGCGATCACGAGCAGCGCGAGCACCACCCACTCGGGCTCGATCGAGATGCCCCGCCACAGCATCACGCCGAAGATGGCCGCGAGGTAGACGAGGCTGCCGACCAGGAGCGCGCCCGGCCTGCGCCGAGGCCGGGCGCCTGGATCAGCCGGTGCGGACAACCGCCACCGCCGCGATCTCCACCGTCACCGAGAACGGCAGCGCGCTGGCGCCGACCGCCGCTCGAGTGTGCTTGCCGGCCGCGCCCAGCACCTCGACAAGCAGGTCGCTCGCTCCGTTCATCACCTTCGGCTGGTCGCCAAAACCGTCCGTCGAGAGAACCCAACCCGTGAGCTGCGTCATCTCCTCCAGGTGGTCGAGTCCGACCGCCGCGTCGATCTGCGCCAGCACGGTCAGCGCGGTGAGCCTGGCGCGGCGGGTGGCTTCTTCGACTGACACCTCGTCTGGACAGCGGCCTTTCAGCAGCTCGTCGCCGTCACGCGAGACCTGGCCGGCGACGTAGAGAAGCGCGCGTCCGTTGCCCATTGGAGTGAGCCTGGTCTGCACGTAGGAAGCCGCGGGTGGAGGTGGTTTCGGAAGCGTTATGCCGAGCTCGCGCAGGCGCTCATGCGGAGTTGTCACTCGAGGGGATAGTAGCCGCCTACCTGTTGCGGCCGCGAAGGTGCGCCACGATCGCCGTGAGGACGACAGCGAGGGCGCCCAGGCCCAATCCGATGTAGGGCACCTGCGCCGACGAAAGAAACCCGAGGAGCCCCGCGTCGGATGCGTGCTGGAGCCGCGCCGCGCTGGCGAGCGCCGAGGGGCTGGTCGGCGGGCCGACCGGCGGACCAAAGGTGTCGCGGTAGGTCCAAATCGTGACGGCGTGAGTCGAAGGTTGGAAAGTGGCGACGTAAACAGTCGGCAGCTCGTCGTTGGAGACGGCGAGCGCAGTGACCGCGGGCTGCGGCGGCCGCAGCGCCGCGAAGGTCTGGCCGCCGTCGTTGGTGCGCCACAGGCCGCCGGACCCGGACCCCCCGCCGTCGCTGCCGACGTAGAACCGGTCGTGGTGGCTCGTCAGAAACGCGACCTGCGTGTAGTCAGTGGTTGGAAGCAAGCCGCCGCCGCTCAGCGGGTTGAAGGTCGCTCCGTTGTCGGTCGACGTGAACAGGCCGGTGTTGGTGCCCGCAAGCAATGGCCTGACGTTTCCGACCGGCGGCAATGGACCGGAGACGAGCTTGAGCGTCATCGTCCCGCTGATCGCCGGGCTCGAGCGCTTCCACGTCGCACCGCCGTCGACGCTCAGCCACATCGGCAGCGTCCCGCCAGACGCCGGCGCGTCGCTAGCGGCCAGGAGCCGGACCGGTTCGTGGATCGCCTCCACAGCGATCGCGCTAATGCTGGGCGAAGTCAGTCCCGATGGGGTCCAGCTCAGACCGTCGGCGCTCGTGTACACACCGTGGTCGGTGCCGGCGACGACCAGCGTCAGCGCAAAGCCGAAGACGCGCACGTTGCGGCCATCGAGCCCGCTGACGTTCGCCCAGGTCGCCCCGCCGTCCTTGCTGGCGAGCGCTCCCCCACCTCTGGTCCCCGCGAGCACGAATCTCGCGACGTTCGGGCTGAAGGCGATGGTATTGACCGTCGCCCTGGCCGAATGGACGGTTGTCCACGAAACGCCGCCGTTGGTCGTCCTCAGCAATGAACCCTGGGAGTTGGCAGCGAGCACGACCTGGTTGTTCGCCGGGTCGACGGCGAGGGCGAACAGGGCGACCCGGCCCTGCCCGGGCAGCGGCCCGAGCGCCACCCACGTGGAGTCGGGCAGGGCGGCGGCCACATTGAGCGCGGCGACCCCGCTCACCCACACCGCCGCGATGGTCGCAAGAAGACGTCGGCCAGGAAGCGACACGAGCCTGCCGATTATCCCCTGAAGCCCGGGGGATGCCGGGCGCGCCCTTTTTCTACAATCCGCACGTGCCGTCCGGGGGTTCCCGCGTACTCAGGGCCAGGCCGCCGGGTTCGTGGTTGGCGAAACTGGGATCCTGGCTGGATCGGGCCGCCTTCAGGCCTGCGAGCCTGCCCGACGACCTGGTGACCGCGATCGCGCTCTTGCCGCCGATCGCCGCCGGCCTGGTCATCTTCAAGGCGCCCGCGGCGCAGATGCTCGCGGTCGCGCTGGCGGCGGGGGCGGTTGGGTTGCTCGCCTCGCGGTGGCTGCTGGCCGGCCAACGCCGGCGGACGGGCACGAGCCCATTGATTGCCGCCTTGTTCGGAGTCGCCCTCGTGGGCCCGGGCGCGGGCCTCGCCATCTCCATCGAGATTGCGATCCTGGCCGTCGTCCTCGAGTTCCTTCGCCTGCGCTACATGCCGGCCATTCGCGCGCAGGTCGGACTGCTCGCATACGCCGTGATCGCGCTTGCGACCCGCGGCGGGACCTCCGCCTACATCAACCCGGCCAGCGGCGCGCCGTTCAGCGACCCACTCGCGACCTGGTACCTGTTCTTCAGCCCGGCCTCGGCGCCCATCGACCCGATCCGGCTGTACGTCGGCAACGTGCCCGGACCGGTGTTCGCGACGTCGCTGCTCGCGGTGGCGGTCGGCGTGGCGTGGCTTGCCTACGCGCGCCGCGTGAGCCTGGTCGTGCTGTTCGGGTTCCTGGTCGGCTCGCTGGCCGCCATCTACACGCTGCACTGGGATCCGCTGTTCCAGCTCGACAGCGGCCCGACGTGGTTCGTCGCCGGTCTCGTGCTGGCGGACAGGCGCCTGCTGCCCGACTCGTGGGCGATCCGGCCGACGCTCGGATTCGCCGTCGGGCTCTTCGCCGTGGGGCTGCGGCGGCCGTCTGAAGGCGCATGGCTGGCCGGCCACGGCCAGGAGCTGGCGTTCTTCAGCGTCGCCATCGTCCAGGCCGTGATGGCCGTGATCGTCGTCGTCATCTGGTCCATGACGGTGGCGATGGAGAGGTGGAAGCGCACGCGGCGGCTGCGCCAGCGTGAGGCCAACCTGCGGGTCGTCAAGACGATCGAGCGCGTTTCCTAGCCGGTGTAGTCCTCCCCGTTTACAGGGAGGTGTCGGCGAAGCCGACGGAGGGGCTAGCCAAGACTGGCGGTCAATGGCGATGCAGCCTCCGGCGCCTTCGGCGCCACCTCCCCACAACTGGGGAGGACCACTCAGGCGCCGACTACCGTCCTGGTCGCGCCCAGTGCCTGCGCGATCTCGGCCGCTCGCTCCTTGACCTGCGCCGCCACTCTCGCCTGCATTCGCTCGAACGGAGCGACGCTGACGCGGAGGGTCTTGTTGTTGAGCGTGTGAGTCCAGGTGCCCGCAACCCTGCCCTCGACCAGGACGACGGCGGAGATCCAGCCGGCGGTCCGGCTGACCCTGGCGGCGTAGGCGCGGTCGACCATGTGGTCGCGCTTCGCGTGGCCCATCAGGTAGGGGTCGAAAAGCGGCAGCAGCTGGACGGGCTCGGAGATCCGGGCGCGCTTCATCTCGGCGACGTCACTGGCGAGCGCATCCTTAGCGGCGCCTTCAACGGAGACCGTGACCAGCTCTGAAGCCAGACCCTTCCAGGCGGCGTTTCCGACGCCGGGCCACGGGCCCCACCAGCGGGCGAAGTCGGTCCTGGTCGCCGGGCCGTAGATGCTCAGGTAGCGACGCGCGACCTCGACGACGGCCGCGTCGGGGTCGATCTCATGCCAGCCCTTCAACCACTCACGCGGGTTGACGAAGGTCACGATCTGGCCGCGGCTCGGGCCGAAGCATAGGCGGCCGTTTCTCGCCGCCGGCTTGAGCATGCCGCCCCAGCCGGATCTGAGTATCGAGCGCACGTGTTCGGAGCGCCCGCGGCCGACCACGGCGATGAGCTCTTCCCTCGTGAGCGGCGTCCCGTCGAGCGCTCCTCCAACGTCGTCGACGATCTTCCAGAGCTCGGCCTCGGTGACCCCCATGTACTTCAGCCACGAAGGGCGGAGGCGGATCCAGTGCTTGCCCATGGCCGCGGTGAAGATCGGCAGGTCGTCGGATCGGGTGAGGTGGAGCGTGCCCCGCATCAACCAGGTCTTGACGAGGCTGCGGTCTGTCCACAGGGCGTCGCGGACGTCGGCCACCGTGCAACGCGCGCGCACCGCGATCTGCAGCTCGGCCGCGGACATGACCTGCGCCTGCGCGCCTCCGATCTCGCCGACGACCCTTGCAAGGTCCTTCTTCGGCGCGCGGCCGTTCAGGTGATGTCTCGCGAGCCGGAACGCGTGGACCTGCGGCCAGGAAAGCTCCGCCGCGATCTCCGCTGTCAATCGAAGAGCTTGCGGCCTCGGGTCACGAATTGGTCACGACGCGGGCCGGTGCCGACGAGGTCGATGGGCGTGCCGATCAGCTCGCCGATGCGCTCGACGTAGTCGCGGCACCGCGCAGGCAGGTCCTCCCAGCATTTCGTCGCACCGATCTCCTGCTCCCACCCCGGCATCTCCTCGTAGATCGGGGTGCAGTGCTTGTAGTGCGAGATGTTGGCAATCGGGTGGTCGTATCGCTGGCCGCGAAACTCATAGCCCGTGCAGATCTTGAGAGCCGGCTGGTCGTCGAGGATGTCGAGTCGCATCAGCGCCGCGACTCCGACGCCGTTCAGCTTGACGGCATAGCGGGCGACGGCGGCGTCAAACCAGCCGATCCGCCGCGGCCGCCCGGTCACCGTGCCGAACTCGTGGCCGCGTTCCCTGATCTGGTCGCCGATCTCGTTGGTGAGCTCGCTGGGGAACGGGCCGTAACCGACCCGGCTCGTATACGCCTTGAACACTCCAAGCGTTAGATCGACCTTCGTCGGCGGGATGCCGCTTCCCGTGAGTGCGCCCCCGGCGGTGGGGTTCGAGCTGGTCACGTAGGGGTAGGTGCCGAAGTCGAGGTCGAGCATGGTCGCCTGCGCGCCCTCGAGCAGGATCTTTTTGTCCTTGTCCAGCGCGTCCTGGATGAGCGGGAAGGTGTCCTTGATGTAGGGGTCGAGCTCTTTGGCGTAGCGCATGTACTCCTCGAGCATCGACTCCCAGTCGTACGCGGGCTTCTCGTAGAGCTTTTCGAGAATCGGGTTCTTGACCTGCTCGACCACGAAAGCGAGCTTCTTGCGCATGAAGCCTTCTTTCTGGAGGTCGCCGATGCGAAATCCGATCCTCCTGACCTTGTCGGCGTAGGCGGGACCGATTCCACGCCACGTCGTACCGAGCCGGTCGTCGCCCCTGGCCTCTTCCTCGAGCTGGTCCAGGAGCGGGTGGTAGCGCATGACCATGTGCGCGCGCTCGCTGACGATCAGGTTGCTGGGCTCGATCTTGCGCTCTCTGAGCTGCGCGATCTCCTTGAGGAGGACGATCGGGTCGACGACGACGCCGTTGCCGATGATGCACATGCAGTGGGGATAGAGGATGCCGCTGGGGATGAGCTGGAACTTGAACTCGCCGTGCTCCGTGATGACGGTGTGGCCGGCGTTGTTGCCGCCCTGGGAGCGGATGACCATGTCGGCTTTGGCGGCGAGGTAGTCGATGACCTTGCCTTTGCCCTCGTCGCCCCACTGGCCGCCGACCAGGATGATGACCACGGTGGCTATTCTGTGCCGGGCTCGGGTCGCCTCGTTTCCAGGTTGTAGAACCGGGTGTGGTCGCGGCGGAACTTGAGCTCGATGGTGCCGGTGGGGCCGTTGCGGTGCTTGGCGACGTGGACCTCGGCGATCCCGGGTTTCTCGTCGGACTTGTAGTACTCGGGCCTGAACAAGAACATCACGACGTCAGCGTCCTGCTCAATCGAGTTGTGGAGTATCACATTTCCTGCCGTGAAGGAGTGCAGGCCCGCCACCGTCAGGTCATATACCTCGTCGATCCCATCCGGTCGGATCGCAGCGATCTGGTCCCAGAGGACGTCGCCGCGAACCTCGAAAGGTCCCTTTTGCGCAAAAGGTGCGTATCCGCCCGCGCGAAAAGGCGCGTTTTGCGCAAAGCGGGTGTATCGGTCGATTCTTGGCGTGGCGATGTGATCGCCGGGCTTCAGTGCGTCGAGACGTCGCCAACCCTCGATGGTGAGGAACTTGTGGTTCGCCGTCGCGCGTACCGAACGGCCCAGCTGCGTGGTCAGCTTGAAGACGGGCTTCACTCCAGTCCCGAACGCATTTGTCACCTTCGCGGCTTGCATCCCCCACCAGCGCTGGTCCAGCGCCAGCACGTCAAACCCAGACTTGCCTACCAAGTCTCGGATCGGCACGTAACTGCCTGATGCGGGTAGATAGACCGGCGTATCGCCTGTGATGCAGCCCGATTCGCGGAGGTCGCTCAGGATCGGGCGCTTGTCAGGTCGCTGCTCCGGCGCACGGCTCAACTGCGAGATCGCGACAACCGGGATGCGCAATTCGCGAGCGAGGCCCTTCATCGCGCGCGAGATCGACGAGACTTCCTGGACCCTGTTGTCGTCGCCCCGCGACCGTCCATGCATCAACTGCAGGTAGTCGACAACGATCATGTCGATGCTGTGGCGCATCTTTGCCTGACGGGCCTTGAGCATCAAGGTCAGCTCGTCCATCACGGGGGTGTCGTCGATGAAGATCGCCGCCTCGCCGAGAGGTCCGAGCGCGTTCGAGACCCGGTCAAATTCCGCTTCGGTCAGTAGCCCCCTGTGCATGCGCTGCGCGTCGATCTGGGCCTGCTCGGTGAGCAAGCGCTCGGTGAGCTGCTCCTTTGACATCTCGAGACTGAAAATGGCGATCGATTTCTTCGCCTCGAGTGCAGCGTGCAGGGCAACGTTCAAAGCGATGGCGGTTTTTCCCATTGACGGCCGGCCCGCGACGACGATCAGGTCGCTGTCCTTGAACCCGCCTGTCATCCGGTCAAGGTCGTGAAAACCTGACGGGATCCCCACGACTCCCTGCCCGCTCTCCATGAGCACCGAGATCCGCTCCATCGCCGGACCCAACAGGTCATACAGGCGCGCCAGCTCGCGCTGATCGCGGTCGTCCGCCACCCCGAACACGAGCGACTGCGCCTTGTTGATCGCGTCCTCGGCCTCGATCGAGTCGTCGTACCCGTACCCGGCGATGTTTCCGCCCGCCGAGATCAGCCGCCGCTTGTAGGCCTTCTCCTTGACGATCCGGCCGTAGTACTCGATATTCGCGGCGGTCGGGACCGCACTCTGCATCGAGGCAAGCTGCGCGCGCCCGCCGACGCGGTCCAGCAGTCCCATCGACTGCAGCTGCGACGCAAGCGTGACGTTGTCGATCGGTTCGCCACCCGCGAACAGGTCGAGGGCGGCGCGATAGATCTGTCCGTTGTTCTCGCGATAGAAGTCCTCGGGGTGCAGGAACTGCAGCACCTTGGCGATCGAAAGCGGTTCGAGAAGGATCGACCCTAGGACCGACATCTCCGCGTCGAGGTCGTGCGGTGGTACCCGCCCTGCGGCGAGTTGAAGCGTGGTCGCCATGCCGGAGCCTTAACGGTCCTGCGTGACGATGACGTTGACGTGGGCGCTCACGTCCCGATGCAGCTTCAGCGCCACCTGGTGCTCGCCCAGCGTCTTGATCGGCTCCTTCAGGTCGATCTTGTGCCGGTCGATCTCGACGCGATGCTGCGCCTTCAGCGCCGCGGCGATGTCCTGGTTGGTGATCGAGCCGAACGCCTTGTCCTCGGCACCGACCTTGAGGCGTACGACGACGGTCTTGTTGTCGATGTCGTCAGCGACCCCCTGCGCCTCATTGCGATCTTTCATCTCGCGCTTCTGCGCGGCTTCGCGCAGGCGATTGGCCTCAGCCTCGGCCCCCCTCCCGGCCGCCACCGCCAGCTTGCGCCGCAAGAGGAAGTTGCGACCGTAACCGTCCGCGACCTCTTTCACGTCGCCCGCGCGGCCGACGTTCTCGACGTCCTTCGTCAGCAAGACCCGCAATTCACCCGACCTCCGACATGGATTGATACTCGTCGCGGTGGCGGACTCGCGAACGGATTCGACTGGCCAGACGCCTCACCCCGTGCCGTGCGATGGAAACAGTATCGCGAACATCGCGATCCCAGACGCTCTGCTTGGCCTCGAGCAGCGCCTCGTGCTCGCGCCGGATCTCCTGCGGGCACGCCTCGATGAACGTCTCCACCGCGAGGATGCCCAGCGCAAGGACGTCGAGCTCGCCCAGGACCGGAATCCAGGCCGGAAAGTCGAGCGGGCTGACGATCACTCCCAGCGCGGCGAGCAGCACGACCTTCGGCGCACGCGGCACGCGCTCGTCGCGCATCAAGCAGTAGGCCAGCTTGCCGCGGCCCGGCAGATCGAGCAGAACTGTTTTTGCCCGCGAAAGGATGGATGGCATGGGCTAGGCCGGGAAAGACTACAGCAGACCGAGCAACACAGGAAAGCCGATTAACAGTAGCCTTCCGGCGTGGCCACGGCGGAAGCGGTAGCAGCGCCTAGCGCGCCCGGCTACAGCAACGTCTGGCACGCCGGCCTCAGTGCCTTCTGGTTCGGCAGCTTCTTCCTGTGGATCCCGCTGACCACGGTCCTCCTTCAGGACCGCGTCGATCACCTCATTCCGCAGCACGGCATGCAGAACACGGGCGTCGGCATCGCCGCCGGCATCGGCGGTGTCCTCGCCGTCACGGTCCCGCCGCTGGTCGGCGCGTGGTCCGACCGCCTCAACACTCGTTACGGCCGCCGCCGCCCCATCATCGTCCTCGGGACGCTCCTCACGATGCCAGGGCTCTTCCTGATGACGGCCGCGTCCAGCTATGCCGAGCTTCTCGTCGGCTACGCGATCGTCCAGTTCTTTTTCAACGCCGCGGGCGCCGCGTACGCCGGCGTCGTTCCGGACGTCGTCCCGGCGCAGCAGTTCGGCAAGGCCAGCGGGTTTCTCGGCACCATGACCCTCCTCGGGATCGGCGCGGGAACTGGCGTTACATCGCTCCTCGGCGACGTCCCGCTCGTGTACCTGATCATCGGCATCGTGGTCCTCGTCTCCCTGGGGCCGATGCTCTGGGCGGCGCGGGACGAGGGCAAAACGCCGGTTTACCGAAAGTCCTCGATGCCCTTCGGAGACACGGTCCGGGAATTCCTCCGTCCGCTGCACGAGGGCGACCTGGCGTGGGTCATCTTCACGCGGCTCATGGTGTCGGCCGGAATCACGGTGGTCCAGGTCAACCTGCTCAACTTCTTCAAGGACGTCGTCCTCGGCGGTGCGAAAGCCGACACATTTACGGCCATCTGGCTGCTCGTGATGGTTGTGTCGGCGGTGCCCTTCGGCTTCTTCGGCGGACTTCTTTCCGACCGCCTGCACCGGCGCAAGATCTTCGTGTACCTCTCCGGAGCGGCCCAGTCCCTGGTCGCGGTGGTCTTCATCCTCTTCTACCCCACCGCGCAAGGCGTGGTCATGGCTCTGGCGGTCGCGTACGGCGTCGGCTACGGCCTCTATTACGCCGTGGACTGGGCGCTCGCCTGCGACACGCTGCCCGACAAGAGCCAGTCCGCCAAGGACATGGGCCTCTTCCACATCGCGCTGACCTTTCCCGGGGCAGTCATCCCGTTCTTCACGGGGCCTCTGATCGACGCGTTAAACGGTCCGCATGGGAATGGCGGGTACCGGGTCGTGTTCTCGAGCGCCGTGGTCTTCATGATCCTCGGCACCGCCTTCGTAAGCCGCATCAAGACGGTCCGCTGACCGCCTGACAGCGACCAGGCTCGCGACCCAGAGCGCCGCCAATCCAACGACCCCTGCCTCGGCCAGAACGCGCAGCACGACGAGGTTCGGGTAGCCCGAGACCAGAAGCACCTGCAGGAGCTTGTGGACGGGGCCGATCAGGATCCAGCTTGCGCCCACCAGTGCGAGCACCTGCCAGTTGCGCCGCGGGATCGACCACGCGATCAGGACGAACATCGGCAGCAGCAAGAGCGCCAGGTGCGTGCCCCACGAGTAGGAGGCGACGAGCGGGGTTGCGGCCACGATCGCGGCGGCCTCGAGCGATCTGCTGCGCGAGGAACGCAGCGCGGCGAGCGTCGCCACCAGAACCGCGACGCCTAAAGCCGTCGTCAATATGCGCGCCGGTGTCGGGCTTCCACGCACGACGACAAAGGTGTTCGGGTCGAACAGGCGCGTGATCGTCCCTCCCGGCGAGTGGTTCTCGAAGAATCCGGTGCCGGCGCTGACCGCGGGCAGCACCTTGACCACGTACTCGAAGAGGTACTGAGGCGCGCCCACCAACCATAGGGCGAGGCCGGCCGCCGCCGTGACGCCGAACATCGCCCAGCGCCGCGCCCACAGGACCAGCAGCACCACCGGCCCCTGGATGAGCTTGACCGCGATCGCGGCGCCGAGCGCCAGACCACCCCACCACCTGCCCTCCATCCAGGCCGCGAACCACACGCCTGAGAGCCCGAGCAGGACGAGGTTGACCTGCCCTTCGGCGATGTTCCCCGTCACCGGCTCGAAAGCCAGCGCGACCAGCACGAGCAGCGCCGCGAGCTGCCAATCGCGGACCCGCAACGCACGCAGCGCAAGCCAGATGAACAGGAACAACGAGGCGTTCAGGACCAGCACCGCCCCGACAGTGATCACATGGCTGTCGACGCCGAGAAGGGGCTGCAGCATCCACGCGAGCACCGGCGGCATCACGTACTGCGGGCCGGTGGGCTCGAGACAACCCATGGTCGTGCAGAGGTCGTACGGGTCCTGGCCGGCCGCGATCCGGGAAGCAGCGCGCAGATAGCTCTCCTGGAAGTCACCGAGGTAGCCGCCGAGGAAGATCGGCTGGACCAGCGCCTGCCACAGGTAGAGCGCGGTGATCGGCACGCCCGACATGGCGAGCAGCACCGTCCGAAACCGGCGGTTCCCGAGCGCGGCCACGAGCGCGAATTATCGGCGGGGGGTCACCCGATTGCGGCCAGTTGGGATTCTGTGGCCCGGCGAATCTGTCGCTCCAGGCGGCGCATCTGCACGATCCCGTAGACGATGTTGCCTCCGCCGCCGAAGAGGATCACGAACAGCACGCCTTGCCACGGGAACTGCACGCCGCTCATCATCCAGGCCACGAGCGGCAGGATCAGGACGGTGGATCCGATCAGGACCAGATAGAAACGTTTGAAAGTGACCAGCAGGCGAATGAACGTCGGGCTCTCGCCTTCGAAGCGGCCGACGGCGTAGACCAGCGAGCTTTGTGAGCGGGCGAGGTCCATCCTGAAGAGATCCGGCGTCGCCGCTCCGCGCAAGCCCGGCGTGCGCGCAAGGCGTGCCGCGCATTCCGCCGGCGTCAGCCGGGTCTGCAGCACCACGGATCGCGACAGCGGCGCGGGAAGCGGCGCTTGCTCCAGCGCGTCGTCGCGCGGCCCCCCGCTGAGGTCGAGCAATCCGCGCCGGACACGGTCGATCTGGTAACCGAGAGCCGCGCTCGCTGCGTAGAAGAAGAGGGCATGGCCCGTAAACAACCTGGCAACGTAGATCGGCTCCTCGGCGTGCGCGCCCTGCAGGAGGCGGAGCGCTATCGCGAAGTTGACAACGACGTAGACCATGAGGACACCGCCCGCGATCTTCACGGACGTCGGCAGGTCCGAGATCAAGACGTCGAGCGGAATGCGGCTTCCAGCGAGAACGAGAACGACAAAGCCATACATTGGAAAGATGCCGGCGAACAGCAGCGGCCAGGTCGCCGACAGCACGGGCGCCCACTCCTTCGGGCCGTAGGTTGCGATGTGGACCGCCGCGGCGACCAATGTGGCCGCCACCGCCAGTACAACGCATGCACGCGTGATCGCCCGAGGGATGCGACTCACAGGTAAACAAACGAGGCGGCGCCTGCAGCGGACACCGCCTCGACCGGGAGACCACCGGGTGACACGCTTATGGTTTTCTGCGCCGCTTTACGGCCGTTGCCTACTTTTGGAGGCCAACCTTTGCGTGGACTGTCGATGGTCCCCGACGGAGAACGAATTACCTCCAGCCTGCGACGAAGCGTGGACAATGTCAAGAGGGATTTCCTTTACGGGTCTGCACATTCGAGTTGGGGAAACGATCGCTGAGTACCGCCCAGCTCATAGCTCTGCCAAAACGTTGCGATAGTCGCGGGAATGGCGCGATGGTCGCGACCAACGGATGCTTTTCGTTTAACCGAGGGACTCGTACGGGAAGGCCGCGGCGAACGGCTCATAGAGGAGCAGAACCTTTTCAATCGGCAGGGTGTCGCGCATGAAGATCGCGCCCGCGGCAACCCCGGCAAAGCCGACGATGCCAAGGCCATCGTGGGGTGCCGCCTGCTCCGCGCCGTCCTGCATGGCCCGAAACGACTGCGTCCGGCCTATCTGGTTCGCGGTCGCGATGACCTGCTTCCACGCCGCCGTGTAGTGCGCCGCCGGGTCGATCCCGGTCAGCTGCGCGATCACGCCCACGCTACCGCCCGCAGCCGGCGCCTGCGGCTTTGCCGGCTGGCTGAGCGTCTTGGCCACCTTCGAGACCTCCGCCTCGACATCGCCCTTCAGCGTCGGCAGCAAGCGCAGGAACGCGGCGATCTGCTGGTCGATGGGCGCAGGCGCCCGGTACGTCGGTCCGGGCAGGATCGAGGCAAACGGCCGGTACACGGCCTCGAACTGCGCCTGCTGCAGCTGTTCGCGCACCAGGATGCCAAGCGCCACCACCTGCGCCGACTCGAGGGCCGCGGCGGTCGCAGTCTCGTCAGGCACCGATTTGCTGATCGCGGCCTTCACCTGGCTCACTCGGAACCCGCTCGTGAAGGCGTTGACCATCGCCTGGTCGGCGCCCGACAGCAGACTGTCCAGCACCTCCTCGACCGCGCCGCTCGACTGCCGCTGGCGTGCCACGATTCGCGCCGTTGCGACCCACTCCCACTGTGCCGGCCCGAGGGCCTTCGCCGCGGCAGTGAGGAACTGCCCCGCTTCGGTCGCGCTCAGCGGACCCTGACCTGCTCGGGCAGCAGCCCCTTGATGCGCAATTTGTCGATCGGGTGGTACGCGTCCACGATGCGCATGGTGCCTGATGCGGAGCGCAAAACCATCGATTGTGTGTACGCGTATACGTCTTCGTAGCGCACTCCCTTGAGCAGCTCTCCGGTGGTGATCCCCGTGGCGGCGAAGAACACGTCCTTGCCCGCGCAAAGGTCGTCGATGCACAGGACCTTTTCGGGCTTGTGCCCCTCCTTGACCGCGAGCTCTCGCTCATTGTCGTCGCGAAAGTAGAGCTTCGCCTGCATGTCGCCGCCGATCGTCTTGATCGCGCAGGCGGCGAGGACACCCTCCGTGGCGCCGCCCGAGCCCATCATGCAGTGGATCCCAAACCGAGTCTCCAGCGCCGCCTCCAGCGCGCCGGCGACGTCACCGGCCGAGATGAGCTTGATGCGGGCGCCGACATCGCGGATCTGGGAGATGACCTCTTTGTTGCGCTCGCGGTCCAGGACGACGACCGTCAGCTCCTGGACCGGTAACCCTTCGGCCTTGGCGATGCGGCGCAGGTTCCACTCCACGGGCATCTCGAGGTCGATGACCCCCCGCGCTTTCCGCCCGACGACCAGCTTCTGCATGTAGTGGACGTGGGTCGTGAACATGGTCCCGCGCTCGGCAAGAGCGACGACCGAGATCGCGCCCGGCAAACCGGATGCGGTAAGGCTCGTGCCCTCGATGGGATCGACCGCGACGTCGACCTCCGGCTCCAGGCCGTTGCCGATCGCCTCGCCGAAGAACAGCATCGGCGCTTCGTCCTTCTCGCCCTCGCCGATGACGACGGTGCCTTTCATGTCCACCGACGAGAGCGACTCCCGGATCGCCTCCACTGCCCGCCGGTCGGCGGCGTCCTTGTTGCCTCGACCCTGAAGTGGGGCGGCCGCGAGCGCGCCCGCCTCGGTGACGCGGAGAAGCTCGAGCGCGAGGTTACGGTTGATCTTGGGTTCTTCGATCACGGACTAAGAAGTTAACTGAGGCCGCGGCGGCGAATGGGGAGTTTGTCCGCCTCGACCATCAGGTCTTCCTTGCGCGCGAGCTTGCGGTCTCCGCCCCGGTCGACGTAGACGCAGGTCCGTTCGAGGACCGCGGTGATCCGCACCGTCTGATCATGGAGCACCGCGTCGAAGCCGTCGATCAGGACCTCGTCCTCGTCCAGATCGACCTCGCTCAGCGGTCGCGAACCGGTCGGGCGGACCCTGGTCGAGAGTTGAAGCTGTGGCCGCGGGCCGGTCTGCGGGCTGGGCTTGATGGTGAGCCTCGAGGAGGCGGATCCTGCCAGCCGGATGCCAGGGCGCGGCGCCGGCACGACCGGCTTGGCCGGTAAGGGCTTGGGCGTCGGGAGCTGAAGCGGCCCCGCGGCCGACCTTGGGACAGGTTTCGGGGGGACAGGTTTCGGGGCGGCGGGCTTCGACGCCTCCGGCCGGGCGCGAGGAGCCTCGGCTCTGGCCCGGGCCGGCTTCTTAGACGGTCTCTTAGAAGAACTCACCCCAGAATTTTCTGACCCTTCCGACCGTGTTGGCCGTAGGCCTCAAAGTTACGACGGTCGATTGGGCCGGGATCTGGGACATCCGCTCGGGCGGGCTGTCCGGAATCCCCTCGGGGTGAACCCGGATCACACCGTAATGGACGCCTCCCTCCTGAACCACCAGGGCGCCCACGGTGGCGTCGCCCTCGAGGCGGCCGGTGCTCGTGATCTTCAGCCGGTTGGCGGCGATGACGTTTCCGCGGACGAGCCCAGAGACCGTGATCCGGTTGCCCTTGATGTCCGCCTCGACGTGCGCCTCCGGCCCGATCATCAGGTCGCCATCGCACTCGATCTGCCCGGTGAAGCTCCCGAGCACCTGGCCCGGCCCCTTCAGCGCGAGCTTGCCGGAAAGCGAGTCCTCCCTGGCCAGCACCGTCGCCTTGGGATCGAGCCCGAGTGGGTCCATGTCCCCGTTTGCGGCGGCCCCCGACGCCTGCTCCACAGCGATCTCTGGCATATCAGTTCCTCCCCAGTCTGCCTTCCCCCTTCGGGCGGCTCTCTCCTACCGCAGCATAGCGGGTGCTGGGATTTTCGCTAAAGGTTTGGATGCTTCGACAGGTAATCGATGACCGCCGCCTTGTCGGGCGCGATTTCGCCGTCGATGACCATCTCCTCGAGCTTTTGCTTGATCCGGCCAACCTCGGGGCCGGGGCCAATGCCCCTCGCACGCATGATCTCCTCACCGGTGATGAGCGGTCTCAGCCTGGACGGGCGCTCGTCGCGCACCCTGTCGAGCCTGGCCTGCAGTTCGTCAAGCTTCTCCGGGTGCGGGTACGCGGAGGCGGCGATGTCGGCCCGCGCCAGCGCCATCAGGCGCTCGAGCAACCGACCCGCGTCGCGGGCCAGGCGCCGCACGGCGCCGTCTGTCCACTCCGAGCGGTAAAAGACGGGCCGGAGATGAAGGCGAACGAGCCCGGTCACCGCCTCGATCTCGCGCTGGGAGAAGCGAAGCCGCTCGAGGGCGTCCCTGGCGATCTCGGCGCCCACCTCTTCGTGGCCGATGAAAGTACCGTCGCCCTTGGCCGTCGGCGGCTTGCCGGCGTCGTGGAACAGGGCCGCGACTCGCAGGAGCAGGTCGGCGTCCGTGTGCTCGACGGTCAGCAGCGTATGACCGAATACGTCGTGGGTGTGGAAGCCGGTCTGGGCGACGCCTTTGCACGCCGCGATCTCGGGCAGGATCACCTCGAGCAAGCCGGCCTCGTCCAGGAGCTCGAGCGCGAGCTTCGGCCGCGGTGACTCGAGCATCTTGCGCAGCTCATCGCTGATCCTCTCGACCGAGATCACGGGCGGCGCAAGACGGGATTTGAGCTCGCGCATCGCGGGCACGAGCTCGGGCGCCAGCGTGAACCCGAGCTCGGCGGCAAAGCGGATGCCGCGGAGCATGCGCAGCGGGTCGTCGGTGAAGGTCCGGCGCGGGTCGGCCGGGGTGCGCAGGACCCTCGCCTCCAGGTCTTTGCGGCCGCCGAGCGGATCGTGAACGTTCCCGTCCAGGTCCATAAGGAGGGTGTTGACGGTGAAGTCGCGGCGGCGCAGGTCCTCCTCGAGCGTCGCCCGGCGAACGTTGGGCTTGCGCGAGTCCGGCGCGTACGACTCCGTCCGTGCGGTGACGAACTCCACCAGGCGGCCGGGGAGCGTCACCTGGGCAGTGCCGAAGCGCTCGAAAGTCACCGGCTGCGGAGTCCCGGCGACCTGGGCGAAGCCGCGCGCCAGCTCTAGCGCGTCGCCGTCCTCGACCACGATGTCGAGGTCGAGGTGCGGCCGGCCCAGCAGGCGGTCGCGGACGAAGCCGCCGACGATCCACGCCGTGACGCCGAGGTCCGAGGCCGCGCGGCCGAGGAGGGCTAGAAGCTCGCCCTCAGAAGCTACTGGTTGATCCGCGCCCATTCCACGGCTCCCACCTGCCCGGCGCGATCGCCCAGGCGAGCGCGGCGCAGGCGGGGCCGGCGGGCGGGCTTGATGAAAGGCGACGACCGTAGGGTCGCGATCATCATCGGGTAGATCAGGCTCCAGGAGCGCGAGACTCCCCCGCCGACGACAAACGTCTCGGGGTCGAGCGCGTTGGTGAGGCTGATCAAGGCGATGCCCATGTAACGCGCGGCCTTCTCCACCACCGCGCGGGCACCGCGGTCGCCGCGTTTGGCGCTGGCGAACAGCTCGGCGGCGGGCCTCCCGGTCTCGCGGGCGAGCGCCGTACCGCTGACGAAGGCCTCGAGGCAGCCGCGCTGGCCGCAGTTGTCGAGGGGGCCATTGGGGTCGATGATCATGTGCCCGATCTCGCCCGCGGTGCCGTGCGCGCCGCGGTGCAGCTTGCCGTCGATGATCAGGCCGCCGCCGACCCCGGTCGACCAGGTGATGTAGACCATGTTCTTCGTCCCGCGGCCGGCGCCGTGGTGAAACTCGCCGAGGCCGGCCATGTCGGCGTCGTTGGCGAGGTGGACTTTCGCGCCGGTGGCGCGGCCCATCAGGGCGACGAGCGGCACGTTCTGCCAGGGGAGGTTCGGCGGGTTGACGAGGACGCCGCGCTTGAGGTCGATCGGACCTGGGGCGGCGATCGTGATGCTGCGGACCTTCTCGCGGCCGCGGTGGCGGTCGATCTCGCTCGCGGCCCAGTCGACCATGGCCTGAGGCGTAGGCAGGAGGTGGGTCTTGGTCTTGATGCTGGCAACAAGGCGGCCGTCGGAGCGCGCGAGGGCGACGCGCACCTGGGTTCCGCCGAGGTCGATTCCCGCGAGCATGGAGGGGATTAGGGTAACAACGCCCCTTGTTGCCCCTCACCCCGACCCCTCTCCGCAGCAGGCGGGAGAGGGGACGTGCCAACAGGCTAGGAGGCTAGTAGCTGCTGCCCGCGCAGTGCCGCGAGGATCTCGATTGGGGCGCGCGCGCGGTTGAACGTGTAGAAGTGAAGGCCGGGCACGCCGGCCGCCAGAAGCTCCACGCACTGCGCGATGCAGTGCCTCACGCCGAGCGCGCGGACCGCCTCGTCATCGGGCGCCTCATCGATTGCCGCCTGTAGCTCCGCGGGCACCGTTGCGCCGGACATCGCGGTCATCACGCCGAGTGAGCGCCGGCTCGGGATCGGCATGAGTCCGGGGACGATCGGCACGGTGATGGTCGCGGCGCGTGCACGGCGCACCAGGTCGAAGTAGAACCGGTTGTCGAAGAACAGCTGGGTGATCAGAAAGTCCGCGCCCTGCTCGACCTTCAGCTTCATGTAGCGGAACTCGTGCTCCAGGTCCGGGCTCTCGGGGTGCTTCTCCGCGCTGCATGCGGCGCCGATGCCGAAGCGGTATCCGCTGCCCCGCACGAGCCTGATCAGGTCGCTCGCGTGCGTGAGCTGCGGGTCGGCCGGCTGGAAAGGCTCGCCGCTGACGGGCGCGTCGCCGCGGAGTGCGAGCATGTTGGCGACGCCCTCGCGCTCCATCCAGTTGAGGATCCGCCGCGTCTGGTCGGCCGTGTTCGCGCACGTGAGGTGCGCCATGGCCTCGATGTGGTACTGGCGCTTGATGCGCGTGACCAGCTCCAGCGTCTTGTCGCCGGTGCGCAGCCGGTATGTGACCGAGACCCAGTCCGGCGCGTGGCCCGCGAGCGCGGCGACGGTGCGCTCGAGGACGTCGACCTCGCTCTCGTCGCGAGGCGCCATGAACTCGAACGACACAGTCGGTTTGCTCCGCGCGAGCATCTCGGCGATTCGCATCGGTTCGCGAACTCTATCAAGACATACCTTGCCGAAGGAGAGCAGCGGCGTTTGCCCGGCCTCATGTTTCTACCTCAGGACGCGGGCGTCTCCGACGCGACGCGTCACGCGCTGCGAGTCGAGGTACTCCAGGAGCGCGAGCGCAGGCCTTCTGCTCGCGCCCATCCTGTCGCGCAGCTGCGCGACCGTCACCGAGCCATTCGCGGCGATCAGCTCCTTCACCAGCTCAACCGCCGCTGCGTAGCCTCTGCTGCTGAACGCGATGTCGTCGCTGACCCGCACGATGTCGCCGCGGTGCGCGAGCGCACGCACGGTCTCCACGCCTGTGCCGGTCTTCTGCATCGCCTCCTGCAGCGAGGGCGGCGCCAGCGAGTGCTCGTCCAGCAGCCGCACCAGACCTGAGTCCTCGATCGCCACCGAGTGACCCGGCGCCGCCAGCGAGCCGTTGCGCTCGACGATGGTGCCGTCGTCCGCGAGCCCCTGCACGACTGCAGGAAACGACGCCGCGGAGACGCCCAGCCGGCTGCGCAGCTCCTCGCGCGCCATCCCGGGCCGCAGCGGATGCGCGCCATGGTAGGTACGCAGCTCGTCCGCCGCGCGGGTCGCGATCGACGTCCACGCTTCGTCGCTGAAGATCCACTCACCCACGCGCCGGGCGTGTAGGCCGTCGACGTTGGCGTCTTTTGCCACCGTCGCCTTGAGCAGCGCGGCTACTTTGACGCCGCGCGGATATTTGCGCAGCTCCTCCTCGAGCACGTTGCCCGCGGCCCGACGCACCAGCGATTCCCGGACCGCCGAGTCGTGGCGCGGATGCTTGCGGGGCGCGACGTCGACGAAGGATCCGCCCGCAACCGTGATCGCGGGGCTCGGCAGGCGCAGCACGAAGCGGTCGCCGTCGGCGGCGGCGATCGGTCGGTCGAGATAGAGCTGCACCCAGCCCTCGTTGCCAGGAGCGATCTCGGCACCATCGAGCACGATCACGCGGCCCGCGACCTCGGCCGTGCCGGCGTGGACCAGCACCTGCGCGCCATGCCGCAGCGCTTGCGGCGCACCGCCGACCACGCGGACCTTCGCGTCGACGCGCCTCGTCGCCCTGGCCGCGCCCGGCGCCGCCAGCACGGCGCCCCGCGCGATGTCGCTCTTGTCCACCCCGGTGAGGTTCGCGGCCACCCGGCTCCCCGGCCCGACGATCTCGACGCGCTCGTTGTGCCGCTGCAACCCCCGCACGCGCACGCGGCGCCCGCCGGGCATCACCTCCAGCTCATCGCCCACCCGGATCGTTCCGCCGACGAGCGTCCCGGTGACCACCGTCCCGAACCCGCTCATCAGGAAGACGCGGTCGATCGGCAGTCGCGGCCGGCCCGCGTCGCCCCGCGGCGGAGCATCGGTGAGCACCGCGTCGAGCTGCGCCACCAGGTTCGGCAGACCCTCGCCCGTGGGCGCTGAAACTGGCACGACCGGCCAAGCTCCGACGACCTTGGCCACCTCCTCGCGGACGAGCTTGAGCCAGTCCGCGTCGACGAGGTCCGTCTTTGTCAGGACCACGATCCCGCGAGGCACCTCGAGCAGCTCGATGACGTCGAGATGCTCACGCGTCTGTGGCATGACGCCTTCGTCGGCCGCGACCACCAGCAGCACCGCGTCGAGGCCGTGGGCGCCCGCCAGCATGTTGCGCATGAAGCGCGCGTGGCCGGGCACGTCGACGATCCCGATCTCGCGTCCGCTCGGCAGGGTCATGTGCGCAAACCCGAGGTCGATGGTCATGCCCCGCCGCTTCTCTTCCGCGAGGCGGTCGGGATCGATGCCCGTGAGGGCGGTGATCAAGGTCGACTTGCCGTGGTCGATATGCCCGGCGGTTCCGATGACGTAGTTCATCGCCGGACGGAGGCGGCGGCGACCTCGACCGCGTCGACCAGGTCCTCGTCCTCGCCCTTGAGCACGGTCCGGGGATCGAGGCAGCATCGATCCTTCTCCACCCGCGCGATGACCGGCGGCGCGCCGCGCCGCAGCGCGGTCGCCAGGCGCGAGGCAGGCCCGGCGATGGCCAGCAGGACCGTCGGTACCGGGTGCTCGGGGAGCGAGCCACCGCCCGCGGCCGAAGCGCCCTCGACGAGCTCCGTCTCCACGCCGCGGTCGGCCAGCTTGACCGACCAGAACGCCGCCCGGCGCCGCATCTCCTCGGCCGGCGCGCGCAGCATGCGCTCCACCGGGAGATCGTCGGCGTGGCCGGTAAGACGCTGGCGCAGGGTGGCCTCGAGCGCGGCCAGCGTTAGCTTGTCGATGCGCACGGCGCGCGCGAGCGGGTGGCGCGCCATCTTCCTGACCGGGTCTGCCTTGCCAACGACGATGCCAGCTTGCGGACCGCCCAGCAGCTTGTCGCCCGAGAACGTGACGACGTCGCACAGCGGCACCGATTCGGGGACGGTAGGCTCGTCGCCGATTGCTTCGTGCGCTCCGCTGCCCAGATCGTCGATGAGCAGGATGCCGTGGCGGTGCGCGATCTCGGCGAGCTCCGCCAGCGACGCCGACTCGGTGAAGCCGGTGACGCGGTAGTTCGAGGTGTGCACGCGCAGCAGCGCGGCCGTGCGCGACGTGACCGCCTGGTCGTAATCGGCCGCGCGCGTTCGGTTGGTGGTCCCGACCTCGACCATCCGCGCGCCCGAAAGGCGCATGACGTCGGGCATCCGGAACGCGCCGCCGATCTCGACCAGCTGCCCACGCGAGACGACGACCTCTTTGCCCTTGGTAAGGGCGGTCAGCGCCAGCAGCACCGCGGCGGCGTTGTTGTTCACGGCGAGCGCCGCCTCGCCGCCGAACAGCGAGGTCAGCAGACCTTCGACCAGCGCCGCGCGCTCGCCTCGCTTGCCCGTCTCGAGGTCGAGCTCGAGGTTGCTGTAGCCGGCGGCGACGGCCAGCGCATCGACCGCGGCCTTTGACAGCGGGGCGCGGCCGAGATTCGTGTGCAGGATGACGCCGCTTGCATTGATCACCCGCCGCAGCCGGGGCGCAATCTCCGCCCGCAGCCGCGCGGCGACCGCATCGCGCCGCGTCTCCGCGCTGGCGCCGTCCTGCCTCTCGGCCGCGATCTGCGCTCGGATCGCGCTCACGACGCGCTCTCGACCGTGCTCCCGGATGAGATCGGCGTATGCCGGCTCGTTGACGAGCGTGCCTACAGCAGGCAGGGAAACAGAAAGCTGATGTACGGGACGCCGTAGGGAAGGCATGCGCCAATTGAGATTAGGCTCGCGGGCTGAAAGAAGGGCGACATGATCGGATTCAGCAGGTTGACCCGGTTGAAGAACTGGAAAAGGATCAGGATCAAAACAAGCCCGGCCAAGATCTCCCGCTGCCGGACGTGGACCTCGAAGAAGAAGCGAGGAAAGCGGCCTCGCAACAGGGTTTCGATGATGTTCCAGCCGTCGAGACCTGGGATCGGGAGCAGGTTGAAGGCGAACAGGGAAAGGTTCAGGAAGACGATCACGAAGATGACCCCGAACAGCAGGCCGGTCACCACGTCGAACGAAAGGTGAAGCCCGCCCAGGAGCATCGCGCGTACGCCCTGGCCGACCACGATCGCGACCAGCAGGTTGGCGGCCGGGCCGCCCAGCTCGTAGAGGACCTTTTTGCCTGTCGTGTTGATGCGGTTAGCTTGGATCGGCACGCGCCGGCCCCAGCCGACGAGGCCGAGAAAGATGGCCAGCGTGCCGACCGGATCGAGGAAGCGGCGGGGGTCGATGCTGAAGTGGCCGAAGTAGCGGACCGAGCGATCGCCGAGGAGGTAGGCCGCGGCGGCGTGTCCCATCTCGTGCACGGGGACGGCGATGGCGATCGCCGGGATCAGGAGGGCGATCCCGATGATGATCGCTAGGAGAGGGCTCACTCGACTTTGATCTTGGTGTCGCGCCGGGTCGAACGCCTCCGCGTCGTCACGCGGCGGGCGCGCCGCGTCGCCTGCTCGGGGCCGACGCGGTTCTCGTAGATCAGCATCAGGGCCGTGATCAGCTCGCGCTGCGCGTTGAGCAAGTGCACCTGGGCCGCGGGCGGGACCATGTCTGACAGCAGGTTGCCGACGCGCGAGCCGAGCTCGTTTATGAGCTCGATCACCCGCTCGCCGTCGCGGCTCACGACTTTTCCGTCCTCGGAGCGAAGCGGACCCTGAGCTCCCCGCCTTCTATCGACGCGCCGGCCGTCTCGCGCCGGGCAAGCACCCGAGGCAGCGTGATCTCCCGCCGGTAGTTGCCGACGGTCACGTAAAGCTCGCCGTCGTGCCGGCTCAGGTCGACCGCTGACTTGTCGACGAAAGGCACCTTGAGCGCGAGCACGTAGTCGGTCCCGTCCTTATCTATGCGCTGCGGGTTGGAGGTCGCGAAACGCTGCGCGGGATCCTCGTCACCGTAGATCGCGCTCGCCATCCGGGAAAGCATCTCCTCTCCGACCACCTCGCGGTCGAACAGCGGCACGTTGAAGATCGGTATGCCGGCGAACGACTCCTCGACCTCGACCTGGTAGCGCTGGTGGATGCGCTGCCAGTTCTGGAACAGCGTGTCATGCAGCTCGCGGGGCAGCAGGCGGTTGACGACAACCGCGTCGGTGACGTAACCGAAGAGGCTCAGGTAGGTGTACGCGCGCTTGGCTTCCTTGACCACCATCTTCTCGAGGTTCAGGACGATACGGACCGTCGTCACCTCGGGGTCGGTGAGCACCTTGCGCATGCCGTCGAGGTCCATGAGCAGGTCCTTCAGCGACGCGTAGACCTCGTCGGAAGGCAGCGGCAGGTGCATCATCGGCTGCAGCACCGGGCGGGCGACGCGCATGGCCCGTCGCGACCACGGATAGATCTTGTCGAGCCACCACTTGGCGGCGTCAGGGAACGTGAGCAGCTGCAGGGTCTCGCCGGTCGGCGCGCAGTCGACGATCAGGACGTCGTGCTCGGCGCGCTGCGCGTAGTGCTTGATCCACATGAGCGAGGCGACCTCGTCCATGCCGGGAGGGTTGGCCACCTCGTCGGCCAGGACCTCGTCCAGGCCCTGCGTGGAGAAGACCTCGACCGCGTATTCGTGCAGCTTGGCCCAGTGCCGCTGCATCTCATGGAGCGACGACACCTCGTGCGCCAACAGGTTCTTGCCGACCTGCGTGGCCTCGGCGCCCAGCTCGATGTCGAACGAGTCGCCGAGGGAGTGCGCGGGGTCGGTGCTCATGACGACGGTGCGATACCCGGCGGCGGCGCATCTGACGGCGGTGGCAGCGGCAACGGAGGTCTTGCCTACCCCTCCCTTGCCTGTGAACAGGACTACCCGCACTGCGCGAGTTTACGTGGCGGGGCTGTTCGGCTCCTTCTCGGCGACGTCGCCCTCGACCAGGGACTGCACATGCTCGAGGATCTGGATGGTCACCTCGGTGTTGTGCTCGATGGCGCGCAGGATCTGCACATTCTGTTTGTCCGCCTTGTCCGCCTCATGCGCCGCGTGCTCGAGCGTGAGCCGGTCTTTCTGCGCCTGCCTGTTGCCGGCGAGCAGCAGGACCGGGCCGGTGTACGCCGCCTGAGTGGAAAAGGCGAGGTTGAGGAGGATGAACGGGTACGGGTCCAGGTGGATCTTCCCCGTCACCTGCAGCGAGTTGATGGTGATCCACGCGGCGACCAGGAACGTCTGGATGATGAGGAAGCGCCACGACCCGATGAAGGAGGCGATTCCGTCTGCGAGCTGCTCGCCAACCGTCGCTTCCTCATGGTGGACGACGTTGACCGGATGCTTGTGGTCCGCCGAGTTGGCCTTGCGCCGGTGGAGCGACTCCTTGACCGCGAGCTGCCCTGAATCGCTCGTTCGCACTGACATCGCGACCGGAAGCCTAGCCGATTATTTGACGATCAGCGGCACCGTAAACGAGCCGACGCCGAGCAGGACGAGCATGGCCGCGGCAACGACGACGAGCCGAACCAGGTCCTTGGTGAAGTAAGGCACCCGGTCGAGCGGAATGGACGGGTCTGCAGACTCGACGAGAAAGCGGCCGCCGCGCCCCTTGACGATCTGGTTGCGGGCCCCAAGCGACATCTCCACCGCTCGGACCATCGCCTGGTCGCCGCCGACGCGCGCCTGGGAGACGCTCTTCTGCGCCGTGGCGGTCGTGACCGCGGTGGCGCCGCCGACGGGTGTGAGCGGCCCCGGTTGCCGCATCGGGACGCGGTACTTGCCTTTGACCCTCTTCTTGCCCTTGCGGCCCATAGATCTGCAAGTCTAGAGGGGCTTTGGCGAGGACCGATTCCGGTGTCATGACAGCCAGGCGGTTAGGAGAGCTGGTTCTGGGTCGTGGGGTGCGACTCGGGAAGGGGTTCCGCCTGGCTGTCGTTGGGCCGTGGGACTCAACCGGCTGAGACGTTGACTACGATATGTTGTGTCCCGGGTGCAGTTATAACCCCGAATGTAGTTGCTGTCAAGAGCGTTGAGTGAATCATTGCCTGGCAACCGACTTCGCTGGCTCCCCTGGCTCTTCGCGGCCGGCGCCGTCTTCTGGCTGATCGAGCTCACACAGTTCGCCGCGATCCTGACTTCGCCCGTCGGCCGCGACCAGCTGGTGCAGAGCCTCGCCAGGAGCGGCCTCACGCACGACGCTGCGGGGATGCTGGTCGTGGAGTCAGTGATCGTCGTCTTCCTGGAGGCGTGCGCGATCGCCTTGCATGCGGCCGCCTACTACGGACTCAGAAAGTACCGAGCCTGGGGCTGGGTCGCCGCGACCGTCACCTCCGCGGGCTGGTCGCTGCTCGTGGTCGGCATCCCGGTGCTGGTGCTCTTGCTCCAGCGGCGGACGCGCGCGGTCTACGGGATTCCCTAGACCTCGGTCGTCAGCTCCGCGTACTCCTCCTCCTCCATCAGGTCGTCGAGCTCGCTCGGGTCATCCATGCGCACCCTGATCAGCCAGCCCACCCCGAACGGATCGCTGTTGACGATCTCGGGGTTCGCCAGCGCCTCGGGGTTCACCTCTACCACCTCGCCGGAGATCGGCGCCTCGACGGGCGAGGACGCGTCCTCCGATTCGACCTGTCCCATCTTCCGCGTGGCGCGGATGACGTCGCCGATGTCTGGCAGCTCCAGCGCCGTGATGTCCCCCATCTGGTCCGGGAGGTAATCACTGAGGCCGATGACCGCGTCGGCGCCTTCCGCCCGCACCCACACGTGCGCGGGGCTGAACCTCACACCCACCGCCGAAGAATTTACCTCCCGATCCGGAAAAAAATCACGTCTCCGTCTTTGACTCGATACTCGCGGCCCTCGATCCGCAACTTCCCAGCTGCGCGCAGCGCCTCCATCGAGCCCGCCGTGACCAGCTCGTCGACGGATGTGACCTCGGCGCGGATGAAGTGCCTCTCGAAGTCGGTGTGGATCTTCGACGCTGCGATTGGCGCCGGCGCGTCCTTTTCGCACGGCCACGCCCGGACCTCCGGCTCGCCGGCGGTGAAGTAGGTGATCAGCCCTCCCGCCTCCCAGACCGCGCGGGCGATCCGCCCCAACCCGGACTCGTCGATTCCGTAGCCCGCGCGCATCTCGGCCTGTTCGGCAGGGTCGAGCTCCGCGAGCTCGGCCTCGAGCCGCGCCGAGAGCTCGATCGAAGGCAGGCCGTCGATGCCGCCCAGCTTGCGCACCCTGGACGCCGGCTCGCCGCCCGACGGCAGCAGCTCCTCGGCCACGTTGGCGACGTAGACCGAGGGCTTGAGGGTGACGGGAAAGATGTTGAGCAGCATCACGCGCTGCTCGGCCTCGAGCGGCATGGTCCGCAGCTGCTTCCCGGCGTCGAGGTGCTGCTTGGCCGCGGTCAAGACCTCGGTCTCGGCGGCGGCGTCCTTCTTCCCCGCTCGCGCCTCCTTGCCCACGACCTCCAGGCGCTTCTCCACCGAGGCGAGGTCGGCGAGGACCAGGTCGAGCGCGAACTCCTCCAGCTCGACGATGGGGTTCGGGTCAGGACCGAAGCAGCGCGCGACCTTCAACAGGACGTCGGCCTGGCGCGCGAACGCGACGCGCTGCGCCCGGCTGCCCGGAGGCGAGTCCTCGAGCCGGACCTGCGCCGGCGTGGTCTTCGCGGGGTGGACCGCCTCGGCCAGTCGTGTAAGGCGCTGGTCGGGGATGTCGACCATGCCGACGCCGTCGGCGCCACGACCGGCGGTCATGGCGTTGAACAGGGTCGTCTTGCCGGCGCCGGCCGGGCCGACGATGGCTACGTTGACGGGCAACTACTCGACGTCCAGCTCGAACGCTTTGTGCAAGATGCGCGCGCCCCGATCGACCTGGTCGCGCGCGACGAGGCACGTGATGCGGATCTCCGACGTGCTGATCATCTCGATGTTGATCCCGCCCTCGGCCAGCGCGCGAAACATGCGGGCGGCGATGCCTGGCGCGCCCAGCATGCCCGTGCCGACGATCGAGAGCTTGGCGATCCCAGCCGCGGAGGAGACGCGCTGCGCGCCCACCTCTTTCGCCGCCGCCTTGACCAGCTTCTCGGCGGCTTTGAGGTCCGACTCGGCCACTGAGAACGTCAAGTCGGTGTGCCCGGAGCGCCCGATGTTCTGGACGATGACGTCGACCGAGATGCCCGCCGCGCCGAGGGGCTCGAAGATCGTGGCCGCCACGCCCGGGCGGTCGCGCACGCCGACGACGGTGATCTTCGCGACGTTGGTCTCTTGTGCGATGCCGCGCACACGCTGGCGGTCTTCCATCGGGACGTGGGCGACGATCATCGTACCGACGCCGTTGCGGAAGCTCGACCGCACGTGGATCGGCATGTTGTAGAGCTCGGCGATCTCCACCGCGCGGGGATGCATCACGCGCGCGCCGACCGCCGCGAGCTCGAGCATCTCGTCGTACTGGATGTGGCTCAGCTTGCGCGCCGCCTTCACGATGCGCGGGTCGGCGGTGAATATGCCGTCGACGTCGGTGTAGATCTCGCAGACCTCCGCGCCCAGGGCCGCGGCCAGGGCGACGGCCGTCGTGTCCGACCCGCCGCGGCCAAGCGTCGTGATCTCCAGCTCTTCGGTCACGCCCTGGAATCCGGCGACCACCGGCACCTGCTTCTTGTCGAGCGCCTCGACAATGCGGTCCGGCTTGATGTCGCGGATGCGCGCGCGCGAGTGATGCTCGCTCGTGCGCACGCCTGCCTGAGCGCCGGAGAGCGAGACGGCAGGCACGCCCATGCCCTGCAGGCACATAGCCACCAGCGGCGCGGTGATCGTCTCGCCGTTCGCCACCAGCATGTCCAGCTCGCGGGCGGGCGGTTCGTCGTTGACGCTGCGCGCGAGCGCGATCAGGCGGTCGGTCGTGTGTCCCATCGCTGACACCACCGCGACGACCTGATGGCCCTGCTTGACCGTGTCCGCGATGCGCCGGCTGACCCGGCGGATGCGCGCGGCGGAGCCGACCGAGGTACCGCCGTACTTCTGAACTACGAGGGCTGCGTCGGTAAGCCGCTGACTCATCTTCGGCGCCCGGGCGGCCGATTCGTGCGTCAGGGGGCCCGTCACTTCGTCGTCATGCACTTCTAGTGCACTCCTCCTCGTGCCACCTCTTCCTTCGACTCGGCTCGCCCGGATCGCCGAATCTTTCGCCATCGGTTACCGCCGCAGCCCTCACAACGTGCGGAACATGCCCTTGTCGGTGATCTTCGTCACCAGCGCCCTACCACGAAGCGGGTGCGCCTCCGCCATCGCGTCGGCCACGCGCTTGGCCTGCGACGCCGCGCAGAAGGCGAAGACGCTCGGACCGGCGCCGCAGATCGCCGCCCCGTAGGCGCCGGCGGCCTCGGCGACATGGATCACCTCTTCGACCCAGGGATAGAGATGGAGGCGGTGCGGCTGGTGGAGGCGGTCGCGCAGCGCCTCGCCCAGGAGCGACGAGCGCTTGGAGACGATGGCGCGGACCAGGAGCGCCGTCCGAGATGCATTGAAGGAGGCGTCACCAAGCGGGACCTCGGCGGGCAGCACGGAGCGGGCCTTTTCCGTAGGCAGCGGCTGGTGGGCGATGAACAGCGCGATTCCCCAGCCAGGGTTGGGAAGCTTCTCGTCGACCTTCTCGGAGACGATGCGGATTCCGCCCGAGGCCGACGCGGCGACGTTGTCGTAGTGGCCCTCGTCCGCGCCCGCGTCGATGACATGGCTCTTGACGTCCCAGGGGCTCATCAGCGCGGAGGAGGCGAGCCGGGCGGCGGCGCTGCTCCCGAGGCCTACGCCCATCGGGATCTCGCTGCGGACGCGACCTTTCATGTGCAGGCGGGTGAACGGGTTCTCGTGGGCGTAGAGGTAGTCGGCGCCCTCGCCCTCGTAGTCCCACGCCGGCCGGTCGGCGTCGCTGGCCTCGACCTCGAGCCAGAGGTCGATCGCCATTGCCATGCAGTCGAAGCCAGGTCCGATGTTCGCGATCGAGGCCGGCACCTTGATTCTCACTGGCGCAGCCCACCTATCGGATAGTCGCGACTATCGGACACTTTCGAGCGCGTGGACTTCGGATAGTCGCGACTATCGGGTGTGTTCGAGGCCACCCTTGGCTGATAGTCCGGACTATCCGTGGAGTTCACAGCTTCAAGACCTTAGCGAGTGTGCGGGCGTCTCCGTCCATCTCGATGGGTGGTTCGACGTTTTTCAGCGCCGCGTCGGGGTCTTTGAGCCCGGAACCGGTCAGCACCACGACCGTTACGGCGTCCTTCTCGACCTTGCGGTCGCGGACCAGGCGGAACAAGAGCGCGAGGGGCGCCGCCGACGCGGGCTCGGCAAACAGGCCCTCGCTGCCGGCGAGTCGGATCTGGGCAGACAGGATCTCGGTGTCGGTGACGGCGGCGATCGTTCCGCCCGACTCGTCGCGGGCCGAGGTCGCACCCTCCCACGACGCCGGGTTGCCGATCCGGATCGCCGACGCGACCGTTTTGGGGTTGGCCACCGGCGTTCCTGTCACGATCGGCGCCGCCCCTTCCGCCTGGGCGCCGACCATCCGCGGCAGGCGCGTCGCCTTACCGGCGGCGTGGTACTCGCGAAACCCTTTCCAGTAGGCCGTGATGTTGCCGGCGTTGCCCACCGGGAGCACCAGGTAGTCGGGGGCGTCGCCGAGCGCGTCGACGATCTCGAACGCGGCTGTCTTCTGGCCCGCGATGCGATGGGGGTTGACCGAGTTCATCAGCGCGACAGGGTAGTGGCTGGTCAGGTCGCGGACCGTCTCCAGCGCAAAATCGAAGTTGCCTTTGAGAGCCACGACCTTGGCGCCGTACATGAGCGCCTGGGAGAGCTTGTTCAAGGCTATTTCGCCCGAAGGCACGACGACGATCGCCCGCGCGCCGGTCAGTGCCGCGTACGCGGCCATCGACGCCGATGTGTTGCCGGTCGAGGCGCACATGAAGACGCGGCTCCCGGCCTCGAGAGCCTTGGCGACAGCGACGACCATGCCGCGGTCCTTGAACGATCCGGTCGGGTTGAGCCCTTCGTACTTGAAGTACAGATGCTTGAGACCAAGCGCCCGGCCGATGTTGCGGCTGGGAATCAGCGGCGTTGAGCCCTCGCTCAGGTCGACCTCCGGGGTCGACGGGCCGACGGGCAGATGCTCGCGGTAGCGAGCGATGACACCCATTCGCGGCTTCCTTAGAAGACGCGCAGGAAGGACGAGACCGCGCGCACGGGTTCCAGCGCGGCCATCTTCTCCCGCGCGCGCTGCAGGCTCGCGTCGAGCGACGGGTGCGTGGTCACAACCAGCTCGGCCGTCTGATCGTGTGACCACGCGTCCTTCTGGATGAAGCTCGAGATGCTGACGCCCTCTTCGGCGAAGACTTGCCCGATCGCGGCGACCACGCCGGCACGGTCCTCGACGCGCAGCCGGTAGTACGCCCGCGTCTTCACCTCGCCGATCGGCACGACGCCGATGCGGTCGTCGAAGCTGAAGGACGGCCGGCTCTGGACGCCGCGGCGGATCGAGCGTGCAAGGTCGATGAGGTCCCCGACGACAGCCGACGCCGTCGGCCGCCCCCCCGCGCCCTGGCCGACGAGAAGCACCTGGCCGACGAGGTCGCCCTCGACGAAGACAGCGTTCTCGGCACCCTCGACGCGGGCGAGCGGATGGTCGAGCGGGACCATCGCCGGATGCACACGCGCCTCGACGCGGCCGGTGTGGCGCTGCGTGTGCGCGACGAGCTTGATGGCGTAGCCGAGCTCGCGGGCGTAGCGGAAGTCGACCGGCTCGACTCCGTCGATGCCCTCGCGGTAGATCTCGTCCGGACGGACCTTGATCTCGTAGGCGATGGAGGCGAGGATGGCGAGCTTGTAAGTGGCGTCGAAGCCGCCGACGTCGTCGGTCGGGTCCGCTTCCGCGTACCCCGCGTCCTGCGCTTCGCGGACCGCGTCGGCCATCGTCAAGCCGGCCGTCGCCATGCGTCCGAGGACGTAATTCGTGGTGCCGTTGATGACCGCGGACACGCGCTCGATCCGGTTCGCCTGGAGGTCGACGCGGAAGGTGCTGATAAGCGGGATGCCCCCGCCGACCGCGGCCTCGAAGTAGACGTCGACATTCTTCTGCGCGGCCAGGTTGAGGAGTTCCGGCCCGTGCTTGGCCATCACCACCTTGTTGGCTGTGATCACGTGCTTGCCCGACTGAATGGCGCGCTCGACGTACGAGCGCATCGGCTCGTCGCCGCCCGCGACCTCGATCACGACCTTGATCGACTCGTCGTCGAGGAGTTCTGTGGCATCGGCCGTAAGCAGGTCGGCGGCGATGTCGATGGTTCGCCGCTTGCTGACGTCGCGAACCAGGACCTTTTTCAGGCAAAGCTCGACGCCTGCCCGCCGGGACAGCTGCGGACCCCAGGACAACATCCGCTCGGCCACCTGGGAGCCGACGGTGCCGAGCCCGATCAAGCCGACGCCTAATGGACGAGTCATCGCAGGCGGTTATTGTCCTGTTTCGTGGCGGTGATCCTGCGCGAAGGGGACGTCCAGGACCTGATCGAGATGGACGACATCATCGCCGCGGTCGAAGACGCCATGCGCCAGCTCGGCGAGGGCGACGCGCACAACGAGCCCCGGCGGCGCGCCTTCGCTCCGGGCGGGCTGCTGAACGTGATGTTCGCCTCCTACCCGAACGGCAACTGCACGGGCCTGAAGGCTTACACGGTGAGCGACGGCCACGTGCGGTTCATGGTGGCCCTGTTCCGCCTGGACGGCGCCCTCGACGCCCTCGTCGAGGCGGACTTCATGGGCGCCTACCGGACTGGCGCGGCGACCGCCATAGCGGCAAGGGCGGTGGGCACGCGCCGGCCGTCGAGGATCGCCTTGATCGGGACGGGTTGGCAGGCCGCGACGCAGGCGCTGGCGCTCACGCGCGTCGTCGAGATCGACGAGATGCGGGTGTTCAGCCGCAGCGCCGACAAGCGCGCGCTGTTCGCCGAGGAGCAGGCGGAGCAGCTGGGCGTGCCGGTCGTCGACGCACCTTCGGCGGAGGCAGCTGTCCGGGGCGCCGACATCGTCGTCACGGTCACCACCAGCCACGCGCCCGTGATCGATTCCGACTGGGTCGAGCCGCACGCATTCGTCGCCGCGGTGGGTTCGAACTATCGGAACCGCGCCGAGGTTCCCCCCGAGCTCGTCGAGCGTGCGCAGACGGTGGTGGTCGACCAGTTGGCGGCGGCGCAGCTCGAAAGCGGTGACCTGATCCAGGCCGCCGAGGCGGGGAAGTTCGACTGGAGCGAGGCCGTCGAGCTGGGCTCGGTGGTTTCCGGCCGATGGGAGCGGCCGGACCGGCCGGGCATCACGCTGTTCGAGTCGCACGGGATCGCGCTCTGGGACCTGGCCGCTGCGTCCGTCGTCGTCGCGGAAGCGCGCCGTCGCGGGAGCTACGAGGAAATCGAGTTTCTCGTCTAGTTAGGAAGTGCGCCCTGCGCGCGCCCGGCGTTAGGAAGTGCGCCTTGCGCGCGCCTGGCGGTTAATGGCCGGTGAAGCTCGATGGCTGCGGGGCCAGCGCGCCGATCTGCAGCCACGAGCCGACGAGAAAGGCGGTGATCAGGATGACGACGAGGGCGGCGCTTGCGGTCGTGTAGACCACCCACGGCGATGGCCCGGCGGCGGCAAGACGGATCATCATGTCCGACCAGTCCGGGCCGCGCCGGGGATTCCAGGTTTCAACCTCTGCCCGGATCATCCGGCTGACTTCTGCTTCGGAGGGCGTGCTTTGCCCTCCCCGAGTGGCTTTATCTTCCACGTAGGGCACCTTCACTTCTCGAACGCTCGGTCTCGGGATGCTGGTCGCTCCCCATTGTTTTTCGCATTATCGCCACCGCCTTGGCGATGCGCGAGGCGACGGTGCCGGCCGGGACTCCCAGCACCTCCGCGATCTCCTCACGGGTCAGTCCCTCGTAGTAATGAAGGACGACGGCGGCGCGCAGCTTCGGGCTCAGGACCGTCAGCGCTTTCTCGACCACGTCCCGCGCCTCTGCTCGGTCGTACTCGCGGCGGTCGGGGGCGACATACAGCCGCGCCGGCAGAAACCGCGCGAGCTTCTGGCGGCGGAGGTGGGAGATGGCGAGGTTGACCCCGATGCGTCGCAGCCAGGCGCCGGGCGGCGCGGTCGGCGTGTAGCGGTTGCGCGCGCGGTAGGCGCGGACGAAGGTCTCCTGCGTGAGGTCTTCGGCGGTGGCCGAGTCGAGAACCACGGCGCGAACTGCGCGGTAGACCGAGTTGTACTGTTCGTCGTACAGCTGCCGGAACTGGGTCTTCGGATCGAGCTGTGCGCCCTCAGTCACGTGGGGATAGTTTGAGGGCAAGCGCCACCTTAAGCGTCGCGCTGACGCACAGTCCCACTGACCGTGGGCCGGGGTCTTGTACTCCTGAGACGAGGTCACCAGACGGTCCAGCCACCATCGACCGCGATGGTCTGTCCGATCACGAACGACGACGCGTCAGACGCCAGGAAGACGAGCACCCCATCCAGCTCCTCCAGGCGGCCGACTCGACCGATCGGTGTGCGACCCTCGACCCACCGGACCTGTGCTTCGTCACGGAGATCGCCTGTCATCTCGCTGGGAAACCAGCCGGGCGCGATCGCGTTGACGCGGACGCCTCGCGCCGCCCACTGCGCGCCGAGCTCTCGGGTCAGACCCACGACGCCAGACTTCGAAGACACGTAGCCGGCGAGGGGATAACGCTCCGAGATAGACGTGAAACCGGCAACAGAGGCGATGTTCACGATGCTCCCCTTGCCCGCCGGCAGCATCACGCGGGCCGCTTCTCGGCAGCCCGTGAACAGAGCGGTCAGGTTCACACGCATCACTCGTTCGAAGTCGAGCAGCGATTCGGTCTCGCCCGGTCCGCCATCGATGACACCCGCGTTGTTGAGCATCACGTCCAGGCGGCCAAAGCGCGTCACGGCCCTGTCGACAAGCGCGACCATCGCGCTTTCGTCGGTCACATCTGCTGAAACGGCCTCGGCGTTTTCGCTGCCAAGCTCAGCGGCGAGCGCTTTCAACCGGTCCTCGCGGCGGCCCGCGAGCACGACCATTGCGCCTCGACTTCGCAGCACGCGGGCAAAATGCGCGCCCAACCCGGAGGACGCGCCGGTCACAACCGCGACGCGACCACTCAGGTCGAAGAGTGACTGAGCCGCTGCCACTGCGCAATTCTGAACTGCGGTCGCTCGAGGGTTGAGCCGCCGTAACAAGTGGTGGGCCGTAGTTTCCCACCGCCGCGGGGAAGCGCCTCCGAGGGCTCCGAAAGGATCAGTTCGCGCGGCGCAATATTGCCCTGCAGCCGTCGGACAAAGAATGGGAGGAGTCCTGACAGATGGCAGTTGAGAGGTTCACTCGCGACCGGATCGTCCGCTATGCGCGTGTCGTCGCCATCGCCGCGGCGCTGGGCATCGTCATCGGCATTGTCAGCAGCTTGATCATCGGGATTGGAGTCCAGTATCTGGGTCCGCTCGAAGGCTATCGACTGGGCGGGCTCGTCGGAGCGCTCGTCGGAGGCATCTACGGTGGAACGTCGGGGCTTGGAATCCGGGGGCTCATCATCGGCGTGCTGGTAGGGCTCGTCGTGGGGGCGGGAATCGGCAACGCCGCGTGGAACTACCAGCTGGCTCACGCGCCCAACCCTGACCAGTCTTTCGACCCGATCAGGTTTCCGGCAATTGGTTTGGACAAGATGCTGGTGATCGGCGCCGAGACCGGGGCCGTTGTGGGGGCTATCGCCGGGGCCGTCCCAGGCAACAGACCAGCGATGTAGAGACTCGGGGTCGGTCGATGCGGGCAGTTCGACAAGTCATGGTGGGCGACCCGGGACTCGAACCCGGATGGGTTACCCCACACGCCCCTCAAACGTGCGCGTCTACCAGTTCCGCCAGCCGCCCGGCTTAGCCGGTTGATTCTACCGGCCGACCGAAAGGCCCGCCAGCGTTCCAGCCTCGGAATTGCACTCGGAGAAACCTCGAGACAGGGCGTACATTGCCAGTGCGTGAATATGCCCCGGTCGCCCGTGCACCCGCTGAGCACGACTGTCGTCCGCGAGGCGGGAAAGTTCCTGGCGGTGATCGATCACGTCCTGGCACTGAACTACCTCAAGCCGGACCTGCGCCGGCGCGTGGTCAAGCTGCAGAGGCAGCTGATCAAGGCCGAGATGACCGCCCACTACCAGGTGCGGGAGGAGGAATAGCCAGGCCGCCTCTCGAGGTCCCGATCGGCGGCCTGGTCATACGAGGAAGGGCGAGGGTGTGGCGGGCATCCACGCCCGTTGCTCCTCGATTCCGCGGCAAAGCCTAATCCCGCGGCAGCAAATTGTGGCGCCCTAAATCGCGCATTTAAGGGGGGATGAATCGGCCGCTCGGGCTGCTTAACTTCGCTCGTCGATGAACGCGTGGACATCGTGGGACAGGCGACGCCGGATATTCGCCGTCGCGGCGCTGGTCGTGGCGCTGGCTTCGATCGCTTACGCGTTGATCTTGCGCAACGGTTGGTTCGGCGACCAGGCGGTCACCGCGATCGACGATATCGGGGAGGCCGTCGCGGCGGCGATCGCATCGGCCGCCTGCGCCTGGGCCGTGAGCCGGGCGCACGGAAGGGAAGCGCTCGGCTGGGCGCTGATGAGCGTCTCGACCGGCCTCTGGGCGGCCGGAGAGGTCGTCTGGTCGATCAACGAGGTCGGGTTTGGCGTGACGCCGTACCCGTCGCTGGCTGACGCCGGGTACCTGAGCGCGGTGCCCTTCGCGATCGCGGGCATCCGGTCCTTCTGGAGCGGGGCGGCACGGGGCACGTCGACGCGGTGGCGCGTGTGGTTCGATGGCGTGATCGTCGCCATCGCCCTGACTTCCACCGCGTGGGGTTTCGGCCTGCGAACCGTGTGGGAATCGAGCTCTTCGACAAAGCTCCTGGACCTTGCGTATCCAGTCAGCGACATCATCGTCGGAACATTCCTGATCCTGGCCATCAGGCGCGCGACCCGTCAGCAAGCGGGACGGATGGCCCTCCTGCTCGCAGGTGTCGCGTCCTACTCGATCGCGGACAGCGCCTTCGCCTATCTATCGGCGCAGAACACATTCGCGTCCGTGGGACACGTCCTCAACACCGGATGGTTCGCCGGATTCCTGATGATCGCGCTGGCCGCAACCTACCCAGCGGGACAGCCGAAGGTCGCGACCAGGCAAGCGACTCTTGACCTCTGGCAGCTGGCGCTGCCGTGGATGACGCTGCTCCTTGCTTCGGCGGGCGACGTGTACTCGGCGCTGTCAGGCCACGAGCTCGACCTTTTCATGTCATCCCTGACCGCGACCCTCGCCGTGCTGCTGACCGTCAACATGATCGTCGAGCGCAGGGAATTCCTCGAGATGCTGACTGAGATCCAGAGCTCACACGCGACGCTGCAGCGCGACTTCAGGACTGCGCTGGTCGAGGTACGGCGGCTCAGCCGGCTGATCCGAGACTCGGAGCGGTTCGACGCCGACGAAGTCCGGCGACTGGCGGCCGACATCCATCGCGTCACCGACCGGCTGGAGGGCATGGTCGAGGACATCCTGGACACGGAGGTCGAGGGCGCGAACCTCGAGCTCGCCGCTGAGGTGCCGGTCTCGACCGGCGCGGTGTCGGCGGCCGGCCCGGCGCCAGTAAGTGCCCGCTGAGGGATTCGAACCCCCGACCCTCTGTTCCGAAGACAGATGCTCTGGTCCGCTGAGCTAAGCGGGCGCCGGGAGGCCTCAGACTACCGCGACGTATCGCTCGTGGTTCAATCCCCAGGCCGCGTAGCGCATCAAACCTAGCGCGCGGTAGCGCTGCCGCCCCGCCAGCGTCTTCGCCTGCTCGATCGCCGACCGAAGCGCTTTTCCTGTCCGCCCCGGAAACTCCGTGTACGCGCGGCCGATCGCGTCCAGGATGTGGGCGTCCGAGCCGCCGAGCTCGGCCGCGCTCAGGCCGGCGTTCAAGCGGCGCGCCAGCTGGTTGAAGAGGTAGAAGCCTGGCGTGGCGTTCTCGACCTCGACCGCGTCGAATTCGAGCTCCGCGGCCAGCCATCCCACTCCGTGCACCACACCGCCGCGCGAGCGGCGCTGCGTCCGCCAGAACGGATGCACCGCGACCGCGAGCCCGCCCTGATCGTGGATCGCGTGCACGGTCGCCGCGGCCGACATGCCCGGTCGGATGCGGCGCTCGAGATACAGGCCGACGATATGGCCGTCGCGGCTGGAAACCTCCTCGCCGATGACGACCTCGAGGCCGCGGCGCGACCCGCAGTACTCGGCGGCGCGAAGCGCGCCCTCGATGGTGTCGTGATCCGTGACCGCAATCACGTCGAGCCCAACCGACCGCGCGCGGTCGACAAGCTCGTGTGGCCCGGGCCATCCGTCGCTGAACTTCGTGTGCATGTGGAGGTCGGCTCGACCCCGGGACGGCATGGGTGTGCATCCTACGCTCGGCGGGCTTACCATCGACCTACTTAGAGCGACCTCTGGGTAAGCGAAAGGTGGAGGTGTCGGCCGTGGAAGGCTTGATGCAGGACTACGAGCTCAGTCTCCAGCACGTGCTGTGGCGGGTTGAGCGACTGCACCAGAAGAAGCAGGTCGTGACCAAGCGCGACGAGGGCGTCCACCGCACCACCTACGGCGAGATGGTGCCGCGCATCAACCGCCTGGCAGGAGCCCTCAAGCGCATCGGCGTCAAGCCTGGCGATCGCGTGGCCACCCTCGCCTGGAACAACAACCGGCACCTCGAGCTCTACTACGCCGTCCCGTGCATGGGTGCAGTCCTGCACACGATCAACCTCCGCCTGTTCCCACAGCATCTGGAATTCATCATCAATGACGCGGAAGACAAGGTTTTATTTGTCGACCAGTCGCTTCTTCCTCTCCTGAAGCCTCTGCTCGGCAAGATCCCGAGCATCCAGACCATCATCCTCATGGCGGAAGGCCCCGCCCCACAACAGGACGGATTCCCGCCGATGCAGGACTACGAGACGCTGCTCGCTGCAGAGAGCGAGAGCTACCCCTGGCCGAAGATCTCGGAGCGCATGGCAGCGGCCATGTGCTACACGTCCGGCACCACCGGCAACCCGAAGGGCGTCGTCTACTCGCATCGCTCGCAGTTCATTCACACGATGGGCGTCCTGCAGGGCGACAACCTGGGCGTGACCGAGAACGACGTGATCCTCCCGGTCGTGCCGATGTTCCACGCCAACAGCTGGGGCCTGCCGTACGCCATCGGCATGGCGGGGGCGAAGGTGGTTTTCGCCGGCAGGTTCTCCGCCGACGCGAAGTCGATCGTCGAGCTCGCCGAGAACGAAGACGTGACGTTCCTGGCCGGTGTACCGACTGTTTGGATCGGGCTTGCGGCTTATTTGAAGGAGTCGGGCAAGCGCCTGCCCAAGGTCAACACGGTCGTGTGCGGCGGCTCGGCCGTGCCTCGGGCATTGATGGAGACGATGGACTCGTTCGGCCTTCGCATCCTCCACGCGTGGGGCATGACCGAGACCTCACCGCTGGGCAGCGTCGCCAGGGTCTACGGCGGCAATTCCCCGGAAGAGGAGCTGCGCCTCCGGCTCACCCAGGGCCGCGTCGCCCCCGGCGTCGAGATCCGCATCACGGACCCGGCGACCGGCGAGGAGCTGCCGTGGGACGGCGTCGCGTTCGGCGAGATCCAGGTCCGCGGGCCGTGGATCGCCCGCGGCTACCACAACGGCTACGACCCCGACAGGCTCACCGAAGACGGCTGGTTTCGGACGGGTGACGTCGCCAAGATCGACGCCGACGGCTACATCCAGATCGTCGATCGCACCAAGGACGTGATCAAGTCAGGCGGCGAGTGGATCTCGTCGGTCGAGCTCGAGAACGCTGTCATGGCGCATCCGAAGATCCTCGAGGCGGCGGTGATCGGCCTGCCGCACCCGAAGTGGGATGAGCGTCCGGTCGTCTACGCGGTTCCGCGGCCAGAGTTCAAGGGCCAGGTCACCGAGGAAGAGGTGAAGGAATTCCTCAAGGACAAGGTCGCCAAGTGGTGGCTGCCGGACGAGGTGCGGTTCATCGACGAGGTGCCCAAGACCTCGGTCGGCAAGTTCGATAAGAAGGTCCTTCGCGCCAGTGCGTCGCCAATCAAGGAAGGAGTCAAGGAGGGGGCCCGGAAGTGAGCATGAGGGCGGGGGTCAAGGAGCACACAATCGGGCGAGACAAGTTCCACTTCAAGTGGGACAACTCGCTGCCGCCGGCCGTCGAGATCGATCCTGGCGACGTCGTCAACTTCGACACCGAGGAGGTCACCGCGGGACAGTTGAAGAAGGGCGACCCCGCCACTCGGCTCGGGGCGCTCGACTTCAACCGCCTTTACCCCCTGGGCGGTCCTGTCTATGTCCGGGGCGCGGAGCCTGGCGACGCTCTCGAGGTCGAGATACTGGAGCTCAAGCCGGGGGAGTGGGGCTGGAGCGCGATCCTTCCCGGCCTTGGCCTGCTCGCCTCCGACTTCCCCGACGCCTACGTTCGCTATTTCGAGCTGGGCAACCGCACCTCCGCGGAGCTGCGCCACGACGTCCACATTCCGCTCGCGCCTTTCTGCGGGACCATGGGCGTGGCCACGGACGAGGCCGGGCCGATCGACGTGCTGCCGCCCACCAAGGGCGCCGGCAACGTCGACACCCGGCATCTGACGGCCGGGACCAAGCTCTACCTGCCCGTCTTCGTGCCCGGCGGGATGTTCTCGGCCGGTGACTGCCACGCGGCGCAGGGAGACGGCGAGGTCTGCGTTACGGGGATCGAATGCCCGATGACGTTCTCACTCCGGTTTGGAGTGAGCAAGGGCGGCGCCCCACGCCCCTGGAGCTTTCATTTCCTCACGCCCGCGCAACCCCTCCAGCCGCGCAGCGACGCCGCGGGCTACCACTCGGTCTGCGCCCTCGGCCCAGACCTGATGGAGGATGCCCGGAATGCCGTCCGCTACACGATCGACTGGCTGGTCGCGGACCACGGTTTGAGCCGGCAGGACGCCTACATTCTCTGCAGCCTTGCGGGCGACCTGCGGATCAGCCAGATCGTCGACCAGCCCAACTGGGGGGTTTCGTTCTACCTGCCGCTGAGCGTCTTCTCCTAGCCCGCCGAACTCGGCGTACCGCTCGGGCATACTGACATGCCCATAGAACCAAAGGTGAGTACCACACAGCTAGGGCGGTATCCAATCGAAGCCGAGCTGGGGCGAGGCGCCATGGGGGTGGTCTACCGCTCGACCCACCCCCGGCTCGAGATCCCGGTCGCGATCAAGGTCCTGTCCGACCAGTACTCGAACGACCCAGCGTTCCGCCAGCGATTCCACCGCGAGGCGGCCACGGTCGCCGCCCTCAACCACCCCGGCATCGTCCGGGTCTACGACTTCGACGAGGACGGCCCTGTCCTCTTCATCGTCATGGAGTGGGTCGACGGCCGCTCGATGCGGTCGTGGCTCGACGAGTACGGGCGCTTCAGCGTCGACGTCTCGGTCGACCTGATCCAGCAGCTCCTGTCCGCGGTCGGGGTGGCGCACGATTTCCAGGTCGTCCACCGCGACCTCAAGCCGGACAACATCCTGATCTCCAACCGCGGCAAGACCAAGATCCTCGACTTCGGCATCTCCAAGCTGATCGACGACAAGCACCAGCTGACGGCGACCGGGAGCATGGTCGGCACGCCGGCGTACATGGCGCCGGAGCAGGTCAAAGGCGAGGCGATCGACGCCACCGCCGACATCTACTCGCTGGGCATGATCCTGTACGAGCTGCTGCACGGCGAGCCGCCGTTCACGGGCCAGCTGCCCACGGTCCTGCACTCGCAGGTGTTCGACCGTCCGCGCGCGTCGACCGCGATCCCCTCGCCGATCATGGAGATCATCTGGAAGGCCACGGCCAAGGACCGCTCGCAGCGATTCCAGTCATGCGAGGAGTTCGCCGGGGCCTTCCACTACATGCCCAAGGCCGCGGTCGCGCACCCGCCGGCCGAAGCGATCTCCGATGAGGCGGCGATCGAGGAGGAGGTCGAGGAGCCCCGGCCCCTCCCCACCCGCACCGACGGCCACAAGCCCACCGGCGTTTGCACCTACAGCGACTGCCAGGAGCGGCGCGGGTGGGCGTGCGCCTACACCGACATGACCGGTCGCAAGTGCAACAGCTGGTGGTGCCGGCGGCACATCCAGTTCATCGAGCGCACGCCGTTCTGCCCCCGGCACGCATCGGTCATCCGTGCGTTGGCGCCGACCGCGAACACCATCTTCGAGATCAAGAACCGGCCCGCGGTCGACGACCGCGCGCTGCCGCTTGCGGCGCTCGTGGCGGAGGACGTCGACAAGGACGTGACCGAGCTCGTCCGCCGCCGCTACCAGAACAGAAAGGACGTGACCATCGCGCGCGACCGCACGGTGCGCCAGACGTGGTCCGGACAGAAAGAGGTCGCGTGGGAAAGGAGCTGGGCGGCCCTGAAGAGCCAGGGGTACCTGATCCGGATCGCGGTGCGGGTGTCCGCGCAAGAGCCCGACATCGTGCAACTTCTCATCGGCAACACCGTCGTATTCAAAGATGTCCCGGACTGGATCACGCGACGGCGCGAAGGCGAGTCGCCTGACCACGCGGACAGGGCGCGCTTCGGCAAAAAGCTCTTCGCGGCCATCATCGAGCACGTCGATTCGCCGCGTCCGGTACCGACCACACCATCCGCCAGCGGCCGGCAGATCGAGCCCCCACCGCCTCCGGAGATCAACCGCACCTTGATCGAGGGCATGGTCCTGCGCATCGCCACGTCCGCGACCAAGGTCACGGGCTACGAGTTCGCCGACACGCTCGCGCTGCCTTTTGCCGCCATCGAGCCGATCCTCAAGTCGCTCACCGGCGCGAACTTCCTCGACGCTCTTGGCCTGGCGCAGGAGCAGGGACCGTGGCTCGGCCGCCCACTGCCGGAACGGATGGCCTACTCGATCACCAAGCAGGGCCGCGCGCAGAGCGACCAGATGGCGGAAGCGGGCACGCGCTACATGGGGCCCGCGCCGGTCTCGATGCCGGAGTACAAAGCGGTGCTCGCGGAGGCGGCCAAGCCGGGGACGCTGGACCTGGTCAAGGTTTCGCTGGCCCTCTCGGGCATCGAGCTCGCGCCCGGGGTCATGGAGGCGGTGCGAGCGGCGGTCAACTCCCGATCTTCCATCTTCATCTACGGCGCGCCTGGCAACGGCAAAACGACGCTGGCGCGGCGCATCCCCTCGCTGCTGGGCGGGCCGATCGTTCTGCCGGTCGCGCTGGACATCGGCGGCGGCGAGGTGATGACGATCTTCGACGGCGCCATCCATCGCCTCGAGCCGAACCAGCCCGCCGACAAGCGCTGGCGGCGCGTGACGCGTCCGCTGGTCCAGGTCGGCGGAGAGTTCCAGCTCGAGATGTTCGACCCGACGTGGGAGGCGGGTTCGCGCGTCTACGGGGCGCCGCTGCAGGCGAAGGCCAACGGCGGCGTGCTGCTGATCGACGACCTGGGCCGGCAGCGGGTGTCGCCGAAGCAGATCCTGGACCGGCTTCTCGTACCGCTCGAGCAGGACACCGACTTCTTGAACCTCACCGCTTCCGGTCGCAAGGTGGAGATCCCGTTTCGGGCGCAGCTGGCGCTGTCGACGAACCTCAAGCCGGCGGAGCTGCTCGACGAGGCGTACTTGCGGCGCCTGGCGTACAAGGTGTTGATGCCGGACCCGACGTGGGAGATGTGGGGCCGGATCTTCGAGCGGGAGCGGGACCGGCTGGCCATCCCGCCGGCCCCGGAGGCGCTGCAGATGATGCAGTCCCTGTACGGGGGCCGGCCGCTGCGCGGCAACCACCCGCGGGACCTGCTGGAGAGGTTGGTGGACGTGTCGTCGGCGCGCGGGGTGCGGCCGCAGCTCACGCCGGAGCTGGTCGAGGCGGCCTGGAACACCCTGTTCGTCGCGTCCTGAGTTTTCGCCGGGTCACTCTGTTTCGCGCAAAACGCCCCTGTCGCGACGCCTGCAATGACCTCCTTTGCGCAAAACGCGTCTGTTGGGCGGCCCCCAGAGGCGTGGGTATACTCACCTTTCGCCTCTCGTTTGCGGCGGTGGCGGAATGGCAGACGCGCTAGTTTCAGGAGCTAGTGTCCGCAAGGACGTGGAGGTTCAACTCCTCTCCGCCGCACCAAGGTGCAGCCCTTAATTAGCCGCAGGGATCAGCTGCCCGAACAAGATCACTGCAGCCACCTCGGCGCACAGCGCCAGGGCGTAGAAGCCACAGGTGACTCCGCCGGCAGCGACGCCCGCGATCGCTATCTGTTTCCCTGTCAGCAGACCTTGCGCGCGATTGATCCGGCGGAGACTCCAGATTCCGAGCCAGAGCGCAAGTGGGCCGAGGATGATTCCGAACGGCCAGATCAGCACCAATGAGGCGATTCCACATACCAGGGCGAGGCCAGCCCTGGATTCGCGCGTCGGTTGGGCCGCGTGAGTGGGATGTCTCGCTTGGTCCATCATGGGCAGGATGATCCCACGGCGCGCGTCGGGTCGCGTGATCAGCGGCTGAGGACTTTCTCGAGCTGCTCCTTGTTCATCCGCGAGCGACCCTTGATGCCGCGCTCCTTGGCCTCGTTGCGCAGCTGGTCGTAAGTCCGGCCGCCCGAGCCGCCGTGCGACCTCAACCCGCCCCGGCGCCCCGAGGAGATGTCACGGAGCGAGGTTGGGCTGGCTTCCGTCGCCTCGCCGTGACGGGCGCGCTCCTTGTTGACCGTCCGGGCCGCGATCTCCGCCGCCCGCTCCTCCTCCGTGCCGCGGTCGAGGAGTCCTTCCTTGATGTGCTCGTACTGGCGTTCGCGCTTGTTGCTCCATGCGCGTTGTGGCATATGGACCTCCTTTCTTGCTCTTGCCTTGACAACGCGCGGGCAAATCCATTCGACTGAGCGAGCTTGAGCGCCACCACCTACGACCAGCTCCACACTCTCTACCGAACCCTCCTCGTGTTCGCCACGGTCGGCGCGATCATCCTGTCGGTCGGCCTGGTTCAGTTCGTGTACTTCGAGCGACCGGGCGAGGAAACGGGGGTCAAGGCGCGGATCGTCGGCGTCTACGAGTACAACCTCGCGACCATGAAGACCACCGGCCCGGACCGCTCCGAGTTTCCGCGCAGCGATGTGTTCGCGGCGGTCGTCGACTGGTCGTCGGTGCCGTCCCAGCTCGTCGTCGACGCGCGCTGGTACGACACGTTCGGGTCGATGCGGGGCGAGGTTGGGCCCGGGCACGCGACCGACCTGAGCGGTCAAAGCGTCGTGCCGGTCGAGGTCCCACCGGACTTGCATTTCGTGCTGCCAGGCCGGTACACGTTCGTGGTCGAGCGCCTCGATGCCACCGGCGTGCCGGTCGAGGTCCTGGCGCGGCGTTTCGTCCTGGTCGACCGCTCGTGATCACGTCGACGACGCCGCCGGCGGCCGACCCCGAATCCGCGCTCCGGCCACGGCGTTACGGGATCGCCTTCGCGGTCGCGGCGCTCGTCGTCCTGGCGTTGATCGCGAGCTCGATCCTCAACTACGTCTATCTGGACACAATCCCGGGCCGCGCGTCGCTCTACGGCCTGCTCGCGGTCGCGTCGATCACGCTCGGGACCTACATCTTGGTGCGGGCGTTCGACCGCGACCCCGCCACCAGGCGCAACCACCTGATCCGGGCCGGCGTGCTCATCGGCCTCGGCGTGCTGCTGTGGCTGCTTGTGATCGACGTCTTTCTGTACACGCAGTCGGCCGGGCCTGGCGTGGCGGCGGTCTGCGCACTCGCCTGCCTGCCGACGACCGCGTTCGGGCTGCTCGTGGTCCGGCGCATGGACCGCAACCACAAGGAACCGTGGCGCCTGGTCCTGGTCGCCGCGGCGTGGGGCGCAATCGTTGCGACGAGCCTCGTCGTCTGGGCGGAGACGGTGTGGGAGGTGTCGGCGCAGCGAGCGCTTGTGCCGGGTCCAGGCCTCGACACCTCACTCGCTTTCATGGCGGGGACCCTCGAGGAGCTGGCCAAAGGACTGGCGGTCGTCCTGCTGTTCCTGGTCATGCGCAGCGAGTTCGACGACGTGGTCGACGGGATCGTCTATGGGGCCGCGGTAGGCATGGGCTTCAACTTCATGGAGTCGGTCAGCTACATGACCAACCTGTACTCGATCTTCGCGCCCGAGCACCAGGGAGGGATCGCGGCCGGCGTGCAGTGGTACAACCGCCAGGTCCTGGGCCTTTTCTTTGGCCACGCGACGTACACGGCATATATCGGCGCGGGCGTGGGCATCGCGCGCCAGCTGCCCACGCTGCGGCAAAAGATACTTGCCATCGTCGCCGGGTTCATGGTCGCGATCGCGGGCCATTTCTCGTGGGACGCGTGGGTCAACCTCTTCCCCATCCCCAATACGTTGTTCGGGATCGTCGCGATCCACCTTCGGACGCTGGTGATGACGGGGCCTTTCACCGCGGGCCTGATCGCGCTTCTGATCTTCGGCATCCGGTACGAAGGTCAGAACCTGGTCGACCAGATGCGCAAGGAGGCGGCGACGGGGGCGGGCGCGATCCTGCCGCAGGAGGTGCCAGTGCTGGCGAGCCCCTGGCGCCGGCTGCGGCAGCGGACGCAGGCCTTCCAGCGGGTTGGGCTGCGCGGCTACTTCGACGTGTCGCGGCTGCAGACGGCGCAGCTCGACCTGGCGATGGAGCGCTGGCATCGAGAGCGGAAGGAGATCGACACACCGCTGGAGGCGGAGCAAAGGCTGCGAGAGCGGGTGATCCAGCTGCGGCACTGGGTGCGCGCGTCTTAACGGGCGGGGTTCCCGGCGGCGATTTTTTCTGGTTGACTGGGCTCAGGATCGGTTGGCTTGAGGGTGGGCCCGCAAGAGCGGGGGGAAATTTCAGGCCGGCAGACGGCCGCCGAGCACCCTCGCCAACCCCAGCGTCATCAAGCCCGCCGCCGTGCCCCACGTGATCGCCGACACCGCCGGGTCGCTGAAGTCCGTCCCGCTCAGCACCGCGTGCAAGAACATCAACGCGAACGCCACGTACGCCAGCCGGTGCACCCACAACCACACGTCCTTACGCATTCGCCGCTTCAGGTACGCGGTCACGGCGACCACCGCCAGGACGTCCAGCGACAGCGCGCCGAGCCCGATCGCCAGCGTCCCATAGCTCGAGTGGAACGGAATCACCACGTCGAGCAAACCTATGCGCGCTGTCGAGTCGAGCAGCAGGGAGAGCACGTGCACACCCGCGAGCGGAATCCACAGCACCGTTGTGTACTCGTGCAGCGACCGCACCGCGCGGTTGCTGCCCAGCCAGTCGAGTACCGCCGTTCGCAGCGCGATCCCGGTCAAGAGCGCGATCGCCAGCGCGGCGTATGAGCCAAGTCCCGCGACTCGAGCCAGGACCCAATAGAACTGGTCAGGAGTCATGGCGACCATCCAGCCACCACGCCAGGGCGTGACCGGCGCAGTACGCCGGGGCGACCTCAGGGCCAAGCAGCAGCGCGGTCTTGGCGACCACCTCGGCCTCGAATCCGCCGGCCGCGACGACCGAGACTTCCTCCAGCCCCGTGTCCGCCGGCAGGCCGGAACGTGGGTCGATCAAGTGATGCGCGCCGCCCCACTTTCGACGCCGGACGCTGCTGGTCGCCGCTCCCTGGTTGCGCAGCAGCAGGGTGAGGCCCGCGACGCCTACCGGCCAACCATGACCGCGCGGACCAGCGCCGGCGGCGCGCAGGTCGCCACCGAGGTTGACGACGACGTTCGGGCCGATGACCTCGCACAGACGGTCCGCCATCCAGCCTTTCGCGATGCCGCCAAGGTCCACGCCCGCACCCGGCTCTATCCGCGCACTGCCGAGGCGGACGTGGAGAACCGCCGGCAGCGCCGGTGCCGGCCGAGCGCGCCCGAGCACGACCGTCGTCGCACCCGCCTTGAACGTCCGCGTGTAGCCGGCGGCGAGCATCGAAGGCAAGACCGCGGCGTTGACGAGGCCCGCGCTCATTTCGTAGGCCCGCCCCGCCGCGCGCAGCACCGCCTCGAGCTCCGTGCTGACTTCGACCCATTCGCCGGCGCGCGCGTTGAGGCGCGAAAGCTCGCTGTCCGCCGAGAACCGCGTGAACCGAGACGCGAGCTGCTGCACCCATTGCTCACCGTCGAACAGGCGACTCTCGGGTATGCCGATCGCGAACAGTGAGCACGCGGTGCCCATGGCCTCGAAGTGATGCGCGACGACCGCCGGCTCAGGACGCATAGGTCGAGGTGATGGGCGACTGATTGGTCGGCTGCACCAAGGGGCCAACGACGACCGCGCCCCCCAAAGCCGACGTTCCGGTAAGCACAGACGGCTGCAGCGGAGCCGCGGGATTCTTGACGTGCGAGCTGACGAAAACCGCCGAGGCCACCGTCGCCCCGATGGTCAACACGGTGGCGGCGACCTTCAAGAAGACGGGCCGCATCGGGCTCAGACCGCGACCGGCGCCTTCAGGAATGACACGCGGTCGAACGATGCGCCCAGGATGGTTTGCGCGTCAGCGCCCAGGTGGCCGCTGAGGATCTCCTGGTAGACCGAGCGAAAGTCGACCGAGTACTTGAGGTTGCCTGTCGAGTCGAGGTTTGTCAGGCTCGGCTCCGATCCGAACAAACCGCCATGAACCGGGTTACCGATCAGGAGCAGCGGAGCCGCCGCGCCGTGGTCGGTGCCGCCGCTCGCGTTTTCCTTCGGCCGGCGACCGAACTCCGACCAGGTCGCGATCAGCACCTTGTCCGCCATGTTGTGCGCGGCCAGGTCCTTGTAGAACGCTGAAACGGCGGAGTCGAGGTAACCCATGAGATCGTCGTGACGGTTCAGCTCGGTGTAGTGCGTATCGAAACCCCCGAGAGTTACATGCAGCAGCTTGACCCCGGTGCCGGTCACGATGAGCTCGGCCGCGAGCTGCAGGGCGGCGGCGAGCTGGTTCTTGGACGAGTACACGAGCTTGACGTTGTCGGTGTAATCGGCCATCGGCTGGTAGGTCGACGCCGATGTACGCAGCGTCGCCATCGTTTCCGTCGCGGTGGCGATCGCGGTGTCGAACAGCGCGCCGTAGATGCCGGGCGTGCCTTTGTACAGCGCGCCTACCGCCGCCTCCACCTCGCCGCCGCCAGTGAAACCGAATGTCTTCTGGTTCTGGATCACGGTCAGCGTCGCCTGCAGGTCGCGCAGCGCGCCGGGCGCGTTTGTCGCGCCGCAGGCGCACCCAGTCAGCGGATGGCCGTTGGAGTCGTAGCTCGTCGCCAGCGTCCGGCCCAGCCAGCCGTCGACCTGGCGCCGTGTGGGATCCCCGGTCTCCCAGATGCGGATCGACTCGAAGTGCGAGAAAGTCGGGTTCGGGTAGCCGACGCCCTGCACGATCGCGACCTTGCCCTTGTCCCACAGCCCTTTGATGCCGCCGAGGTTGTGGTTGAGGCCGTACTGGGAGTTGATGGGCAGGGCCTGAGACACCATCGGCCCGGCCAGCTTGGGCCGCAGGTCGTGCAGCGTCGGGTCGGCAAGCGGCACGAGAGTGCGGAGGCCGTCGTTGCCGCCGGCAAGCTGGATCATGACCAGGATGTTGTCGTTGCCGGCGCCTTCCTTCTTCGCCGCATAAACGGCGCGCGCGAAGGCATCTGGAACCGCGGCGTAACCTGCGGCCAGGCCGGACGCGCCGGCGCCGAAGACGAGGCCGGCTTTCAGAAAGTCACGGCGCTTTAGCTGGTTGATGCCGACTTCTTTCTTCATCGTTCGCGCACCTACTTGAGCTGGAATTCCGGAGAGGCGAGGGTGATGAACCAGCGCGCGCGGTCATCCGCTGCCTGGTTCAGAAGGGTTGCGGTCTGAGAGCTGAGCACTCCGTCGAGCTGGACGTGCACGGCGTCGGACGCAGAAGGCAAGACGGCTTTCGATTGAGTCATCGCCGCCGTGACGAAGTTGACCCGCTCGACTACCGTGTTCGACGAGATCCATGACTCGTTGTTCGGCCAGCCGTTGACGTCAGGCGGATCGAACAGCGTCTGCCCCATCCCCGAACCGGAGCCCGCGATCAGCTTGCCGAGCGAGTTCGTCCCGAGCGCGCGCGAGGCGCCGAGCATGAACTCGGCCGGCGACTTGACCAGGCCGCGGTAGTTCGCGTCGGACGCGAACTCGGAACTTGTGAAGACGGAGTGCATCAACGTCTTCATGTCGTACTTGCTGCGCCGGAACGTGTCAGCGAGGCCGGTGACGTAGCTCGCGCTTGGGCGGGCCGTGACGAAATGCTGTGCCACCTTGGTCGCGATCAGGTTGGCGGTCGCAGGCTGAGCGAGGATGCGGTCAATCACGCCCTGCGTGTCAAGCGGTCCTGTTTTGCCGAGATAGGTGATGCTGCCGCGATAGGCGCGGCGCTGGTTGAAGACTCCCGTCTTCTGTGTCGTATAGACGGGCAGGCGGCGGTTGCCCTGGGAGGTGGCGAATGAATCGGGCTGCGGCAGCTGCCATCCGGCGAGCGCTTTCGCGCTCTCGCGCACGTCGTCCTCGCTGAAGTTGCCAGCGCCCATGGTGAAGAGCTCCATCAGCTCACGCGAGTAGTTCTCGTTGGGGTTGGCGCCCGTCGACGTCGCGAGGTCGAGGTAGCGGAGCATCGCGGGGTCGGTCGTGACCTCCATCAGCATCGAGCGCAGGTTGGTCATGGCCATCCGCCGCCATGAGAGGTTCTGCCAGTACATGAACGTGTTGTCCGCGACCTTGCGGTAGTCGGACGTGAAATGGCCGTGCCAGAAAAGCGTTATGCGCTCGGCGAACGGATTCGAGGTGTTGAGCATGTGATCGATCCACCATTGCTGCACCTCGGTGATGGCGAAACGGCCGCCGGGGGAGGCGGCGGCCGCAAGCGCCGGTGGTTCGACTGGTTTGGTCTCGACCAGGCGGTCGACGGTCTTGTCATATCCGTCGGACAAGGCAGCTTCGAGCTGGGAGGGTGTGTAGCCGAAAGAGGTGCGGCGCAAAAGATGCATGAGCTTTGCCGACTCGCTGCCGAGCGGAGAGATCCATCCGCCGGCGGATGCGGTCCTAGTCGTCGCGATCTGCTGCATCGAGGCGCCGATCAGGCGGATGGCGCCGACCCCGACACCGGTGGCCAGGGCCGCCGCGAGGGCCTGGCGACGGGTGATGCCGCGGGTGATGACGCGAGGCGTTGCGACCTGTTCTTCGGCCGGCGCGAGGCTCACGCGCTTCATTGAACTCGCGCTGGCCGACGTTGCCATTAGCCGGATGTGAAGAGTTTGTAAGCGTTAACAGGCTGGGTTGTGCCTGTGAAGACGGGTGTTTAGCCTCGTGCTACGGTCGGCCGGTTTGGGGGAGGGATCCGGCGGGAGAGGGAGGGCCCGCGAAGGGGGCTGTTTTGGGACGCGTAGGATCGCAGCAACCGTGACGAGGCTCGTCCCCATGTCGACCGTCGACGCCGCCTGGTTGGGGATGGAAGACCCGACCAACCTGATGATGGTCACGGGGGTGCTCGTCCTCGACGGCAAGGTCGATCCCAAGCGCCTGCGCACCCTCCTCGACAAGCGCCTCGCGCCCTTCGGCCGCTTCCACCAGCTCGTGGTCCGCCCGCGCACCCGCGGCAACCTTCCGCACTGGCAGGACGACGCAGGTTTCGACATCGACAACCACGTCAGCCACGTGGCCCTGCCGCCCCCCGGCGGCGACAAAGCGCTGCGCCGGCTGGTCAGCGAGCTGATGAGCACGCCGCTCGACATGACCAAGCCCCTCTGGCACGTCCACCTCATCGACGGCCACGAGCGCGGCTCGGTCGTGCTCGCGCGCATCCACCACAGCATCGCCGACGGCATCGCGCTCGTCCGCGTGATGCTCTCCCTCACCGACTCCACGCCCAATCCAAAGCCCACACGCCGGCGAGCTGACCACCCTGACCACACCGGCCCACTCGACTGGCTGCCCAAAGCCATCGGCAGCAGCGTCGCCGCGGGCCAGCAGCTCCTCGACAATCCCGGCCGCCTGGCCGACGTCGCCAGGCTCGGCGCCACCGGCGCGTACCGGCTCGGCCGCCTCGTCATGCTTCCTCCCGATCCGGAGACGATCTTCAAGGGCGAGCTTGGCCGCCGCAAGCGCGCGGCCTGGTCGTCGCAACCACTCCCGCTCGACGACTTCAAGGCCATCGGCAAGGCCTTCGGCGCCACCGTCAACGACGTGCTTGTCGGGACCGCGACCGGCGCCCTCCGCCGCTACCTCGAGAAGCGCGGCGAGGAAACGAGCGGGCTGCAGATCCGCGCCTCGGTCCCAGTCAACCTGCGGCCGCTCGATGAGGCTCACAGGCTCGGCAACGCCTTCGGGCTCGTCTTCCTTACCCTGCCGATCGGCATCGCCGACCCGGTCAAGCGCCTGAGCGCGATCAAGCGCGAGATGGACGAGCTCAAGCGCTCGCCCGAAGCGCTGGTGGCCTTTGCCGTCCTGAACGTGATGGGCCTCGCCCCGGTGGAGGTCGAGAGGCTGGGGCTGCGCTTTTTCGGGAGCAAGGCGACCGCGGTGCTGACCAACGTGCCCGGCCCCCGCGAGCCTCTCGACCTCGCGGGGCAGAAGCTCGGCCAGGTCATGTTCTGGGTTCCGCAGTCTGGCCACCTCGGCCTGGGCATCAGCATCCTCAGCTACGCGGGTGGGGTGATGCTGGGCGTGGCGACAGACGAAGGGCTGATCCCCGACCCTGAAAAGGTCGTCGCCGAGTTCGAAAGGGAGTTCAGAGCCCTGAAGACGAAAGCCCGTGTTTAGAAGTTCTGTTACTTGGTAATCTTGTAACACCATGGTCGAGGCGACCACCGAGCAAGAGGCTCTAGACGCTTATTCGACGATCGTGACCTCGGTCGCGGAGAAAGTCCTGCCGTCCGTCGCCAGCCTGCGCATCGGGCGAGGCGGGCGTGGTTTCGGCGGGGCCGGATCGGGAGTCGTCATCACCCCCGACGGCTTCCTGGTCACCTCGGCCCATGTCGTCGCGGCGGGCGGCACGGCCAGCGCCTCCTTCATCGACGGCACCGAGCACGACGTCGACATCGTCGGCGCCGACCCGCTCTCCGACCTCGCCATCGTGCGCGCCCGCACGTCCGACCTCCACCCGGTCCGCGTCGGCAACGCCGACCAGCTACGCGTAGGCCAGCTGGTCGTCGCCATGGGCAACCCGATGGGCTTTGCGGGGTCCGTCACGTCCGGGGTCGTCAGCGGGTTAGGCCGCTCGCTGGCGACCGCTGACGGCAACGGGCATCGGCGGTTCGTCGAGGACGTGATCCAGACTGACGCGGCGCTCAATCCGGGCAACTCCGGCGGCGCGCTCGCCGACTCGCAGGCACGGCTCATCGGCGTCAACACCGCCGTGGCCGGCATGGGTCTCGGCCTGGCCGTGCCGATGAACCCGACGACGCAGGCAATCCTGGCCGCCCTGATGCGCAACGGCCGCGTCCGCCGCGCGTACCTGGGCATCGCCGGGGGCACGCGACCGCTGCCCCCTCCCATCGCCGAGCGTCTCGGCCGCAAGGCCGGCGTCGAGGTGCACGAGGTCGTGGCGGGCAGCCCCGCCGCCAACGGCCGGCTGCGCGGCGGTGACGTGATCGTCTCCGTCGGAGGCGTCGGCGTGAGCAAGGCCGGCGACTTGCAGCGGCTGATGGTCGAGGCGAAGATCGGCGCGAAGATCGCACTTGTGGTCTTGCGTGGCGACCAGCTCGTCAATCTCGACGTCGTACCGGTCGAGCTGAAGTAAGCCTCCCGCTCTAGACTTCGCCGGCGTGGCGAAGAAAGACATCCGCGACCTCCTTCGCGCGAAGCTCGTCGACGGCCAGTTCCGGATGGCGAGCGTGGACCCGGACTCGACGCCGGGGCTCAAGGGCGGCAAGAAGAAAGCGCAGCGCGACATCGATGACGGACAGGACGTGCTCTTCGAGCTGCACGAGCGCCTCTACGCGGAGCACAGGCGCTCGCTCCTCGTCGTCCTCCAGGGCATGGACACCGCGGGCAAGGACGGAACCGTCACCCACGTGATGCGCAACTTCAACCCCCAGGGCGTGGTGATCACCAGCTTCAAGGCGCCCACCCCGCAGGAGAAACGGCACGGCTTCCTCTGGCGGATCCGCAAGCGACTGCCGGGCCCGGCATTCATCGGGATCTTCAACCGCTCCCACTACGAGGACGTGCTCATCGCCCGCGTCCACAACCTGGCCCCGCGCGCGGTAATCGACCGCCGCTACGGCCAGATCAACTCGTTCGAATCCGAGCTGGCCCGCACCGGCACCACGGTGGTCAAGCTCTGTCTCCACATCTCCTACGCGGAGCAGCGCCAGCGGCTGATCGACCGGCTCAAGGACCCCGACAAGCACTGGAAGTTCAATGAGCACGACATCGACGAGCGCGGGTATTGGGACGACTACATGAGCGCGTACGGCCTGGCAATAACACGTTGCTCCACGCAGGACGCGCCCTGGTACGTCATCCCCGCGAACGACAAGCTCTACCGCAACTGGGCGGTGACGAACGTCCTGGTCGAGACCCTCCAGGAGATGAACCCCAAGTACCCGCGGCCGAAGCTCGACATACCCCGCCTGATGAAGCGACTCAAGGCATAGGGTTTGCTAAGTTAAGGATTGGCTAAGTTCGGTTTGGGGGGGAGTGACATGATCCGCATTCGAGTCGTCTCCTGGCTGGTGGTCACTTTTCTCGTCGCCGCGTGCGGCTCCACCGGCGGAGGCGGCGGCGGCAACTCGTACTCGGGCAAGACGATCAACCTCGGCGCGGTTTTCTCGATCACCGGGCCCGGTGGCGTTTACGGGCCCCAGAGCCGCGACGGGGCGATGCTGGCGGTCAAGCAGATCAACGCCTCGGGCGGCGTGAACGGCGCCAAGATCGATCTCACCGTCCAGGACGACGCCTCGGACAAGGCCCAGTCAGCGCAGAAGGCGCAGGGACTGATCCAGTCGAACAACGTCCTCGCCATGCTCGGCCCGACCCTGTCCAACTCCGCCGTCGCCGTCCACCCGCTGGCGGACAGCCTGAAGACCCCGATCCTCGCCGTCAGCACGACCGGCATCCACATCGTCCCTGACTGCAAGTTCCCGGACACATCCCCGTGCTCGTACGTCTTCCGCGACAGCCTGGGCGAGCAGACCGCCATCCCCGACAACATCAAGGCCTACGCGGAAGACCAGCACCCCAAGACCGGCGTGCTGCTGGTGGCGCAGGACGACAAGTTCTCGAGCGACGGCGGCACCATCGTCGTGAACACGGTCGGGCAGTACAACATCACCCTGCTGAAGGTCATCAAGTTCAGCAAGAACGACGCCGACCTCTCGCCTTACGTGACCCAGGCCGTCCAGCTCAAGCCGGACGTGATCTTCATCACGTCGCTCGGCGGCATTCCCGCCAAGATCATGAACGCCGCGCGCAACCAGGGCTGGCAGGGCCAGTTCCTCGGCGGCAACGGGTTCAACACGGCGACCGTGTCGAAGCAGGCCGGCGCCGCCGGCAAGGGCGCGCGCAGCGCGAGCGCCTGGTACATCGGCAACACCTTCCCGTCCAACAAGGCCTTCGTCGACTCCTACAAGACCGAGTACAACAAGGACCCCGACCAGTTCGCGGCGCAGGGCTTCACGGGTGTGATGATCCTGGCCGACGCGGCCAAGCGCGCCAACCTCACCTTCACCGACCTGGCGGGCGACCGCACCAAGCTGCGCTCCGCCATGGAGTCCGTCAACATCCAGACTCCGCTCGGCCCGTTCCAGTTCACGTCCACCCACGACGTCAAGCAGACCGTGTGGGTCATCCAGATGGACGGCGCGGGCGGCTTCACTCTCGTCAAGGAGATTCCGGCGAGCTGAGGTGGTGGAGAACGGGGGACCACCAACCGGTCCCCCGTCCTCTAATTTGATGCGCTGATGGATCAGCAGATCGTCAACGCGATCTTCATCGGCTCCATCTACGCGCTGTTCGCCGTCGGCTACACGCTGGTCTTCGGCATCCTGGACATCCTCAACCTGGCGCACAGCGCTGTCTTCATGCTGGGCGCGGCGATCACGTACTCGCTGGTCGTCAACCACGGACAGTCATTCGTGGTCGCGTGCGCCATCGGCCTCGGGGCCTCCGCGTTCATGGGCCTGGTGATCGAGTACGTCTGCCTGCGGCCTCTGCGCCGCCGCCACGCGCCGCCGATCGCGGCGCTGATCTCCACCATCGGGCTCGCGCTCGTGATCGTGGCCGCGGTGGAGCAGGGACAGGTCGGGAGCTTCTTCTCCTGGCTATGGGTCGACGGCGCGAACTCGGTGGCGTTCCCAGCCGGCACGGTGCCCGACCCGACCTGGCACGTCGGCGACCTGACCCTCGAGGCCAGCAAGGTGCTGATCATTCCGATCTCGATCGCGCTGATGCTGGTACTCGGCTACGTCATGCGCTTCACACAGGTCGGCCGCGGGCTGAGGGCGGTCGCCGAGAACCCACGCGCCGCGAGGCTGATGGGACTCGACGTCGACCGCATGATCACGTTGACCCTAGTCATCTCGTCGGCGCTTGGCGGCCTGGCCGGGATCCTGTTCGGGCTCGCGCTCGGGGACATCAGCCCGTACATCGGACGCGACAACGTCGAGGTGCGAGGGCTTGCCGTCATCGTGCTCGGCGGGATGGGCAGCATCCCGGGCGCGGTCATCGGCGGCTATCTGCTCGGTCTCATCGAGATCGTCGCCCTCGTCACGCTCGGCAGCAACGCGCGCGGCGGCGTCGCGTTCGCGGCGCTGTTCCTGATGCTGGTGCTGCGGCCGCAAGGATTGTTCGGCACGCGCCTGAGGGAGCGTCTGTAGCCCCGTGGACTTCTTCATCTCGCTCTTCAGCGATCCGATCGGCTTCTGGAACTCGCACACGCTGCTCGTCTCGCAGATCGGCATCAACGGCATCGTCGCCACGTCGATGTTCCTCGTCCTTTACTCCGGACAGCTGTCACTGGCGGCGCCGGGGTTCATGGCCATCGGCGCCTACACGTCGGTGCTCATGGAGCTCAACTGGAAGACGCCCTTCGTTCTCAACGTCGGCGCCGCGGTGCTGCTCGCGGGCGTGGTCGGCTTCCTGGTCGGCCTGCCCGTGCTTCGACTGCGAGGCGTGTTCCTGGCCATCGCCACGATCGGGTTCATCGAGGCCCTGCGGCTGGGCGTCATCCTCAACGTGCCGGTCACAGGCGAGGGCCTCGGCCTCAAGCACGACGCCGACCCGCTGGGCGGGGTGCCGATCATCCTGGTCTCGCTGCTGGTCGTCCTCTTCGCCGTCTGGCGGCTGACCAAGGGACGGCTCGGCAGCGCGTGGTCGGCGATCCGGCAGGACGAGGTCGCGGCCCTGAGCCAGGGCATCTTCGTGGCGCGCTACAAGATGATCGCGTTCGTCTTGAGCGCGCTGATCGCGTCGTACGCCGGAGCACTCGAGGCGCACCTGAACTTCTTCGTCGACCCTGGCGATTCGCAGTACGGCGTGACGCGCGCGGTGCAGATCCTCACCTTCGCCGTGCTGGGCGGCAGCGGCTACGTGCTCGGTCCGGTGGTCGGGGCGACGCTCGTGACGCTGCTGCCGTACATCTTCGAAGGCGCCGGCGACTACATCAACATCATCGCCGGCGCGTTCCTGATCGCCGTTATCATCTTCCGCCCACAGGGCATCGTCGGCCGCGGCGGCCTCGCCATCGTCCGGCCGGCGTGGTGGCCGCGCACCCGCGTCAGTGCTCCTTCGCCTGGATGACCTCCGGCGGCACTTCGGCGGCGTGCACGCCGTCGACGGGGTGTCGCTGGAGGTCGAGAAAGGGTCGATCCAGGGCCTGATCGGGCCGAACGGCGCCGGCAAGACGACGCTGGTCAACGTCGTTACCGGCTATACCCGGATCCAGTCGGGACGGGCCTGGCTGGAGAGCGACGAGCTGACCGGCCTGCCCGCGCACCGCATCGCCGGCCTGGGCATCGGGCGGACGTTTCAGAACATCCGGCTGTTCAAAGACCTGACCGCGGTCGAAAACGTGCTCATCGGCATGCATGTGCGCCGGCGCGACGACACACTCGCGCAGCTCGGGACGCTTCCCTTCTTCCGGCGCGAAGAGAAGAAGAGGGTCGAGGAGGCGTACTCGCTGCTCGAGACCGTCGGGCTGCCCCGGTCGGTCGGTGAGCGCGCCGCCGACACCCTGCCCTACGGCGACCAGCGGCGGCTCGAGATCGCGCGTGCTCTCGCGCTGAAGCCGCGGTTGCTGATCCTCGACGAGCCGGCGGCGGGAATGAACCCGTCGGAGAAGCAGGGCACACGCGAGCTGATCGAGCGCCTGAACGCAGACGGCCTGACCATCCTCCTTATCGACCACGACATGCGCCTGGTGATGGGCGTGTGCCGGCGGGTCGCGGTGCTGAACTTCGGCAAGAAGATCGCGGACGGCACGCCGGAGGAGGTCTCCACCGACCCGACCGTGATCAAGGCGTACCTGGGGACGGGCGGTGAGCGGGAGGTGCACAGCGCGCCCGGGGCGACGGGGGTGGATGAGGTGCGCGAGGTCGAGGAGGCCGCTGCTTCTTCGCGCGGGGCGAAGGAACCGGAGAAGGCGATCCTCGACGTCGGGGACCTGACCGTCTCTTACGGCGCAATCGTCGCGGTGCGCGGTGTTTCGTTCCGGGTGGCCGCCGGCGAGATCGTGGCTTTGATCGGCGCCAACGGGGCGGGCAAGTCGACGATCCTGAACACGCTTTCGGGATTGATCCGGCCGCAGTCTGGGACGGCGACCTTTGACGGGCTGGACCTGGCGAACGCCAGGGCGTCCGCGATCGTGCGGCGCGGGCTGGTACAGGTGCCGGAGGGACGCGAGATCCTCGCGCGGCAGACGGTGCTCGAAAACCTCGAGCTCGCGACATGGGCGCGCCGCGACGGGCCATCGGTGCGCATGCGAATCGACGAGGTCCTGAAGCGCTTTCCGATCCTGGGGGAGCGCCGCGACCTTTCCGCGGGTTCGCTGTCAGGCGGCGAGCAGCAGATGCTGGCGATCGCGCGCGGGCTGCTGGCGCGGCCGCGGCTGCTGCTGCTGGACGAGCCGTCGCTGGGGTTGGCGCCGCAGATGGTGGACGAGGTGTTCCGGGCGATCGAGGAGATCCACAGGGAAGGGACGACGATCCTGCTGGTGGAGCAAAACGCGCTCCGGGCGTTGGCAATCGCGAACCGCGCGTACGTGATCGAGACCGGCCGGATCCTGCTCAGCGGGTCGGGGGACGACCTCCTGCACAACCCGGCGGTTAGAAGAGCCTATCTGGGTGGTTGATCAGCGGCGTTCGCCCCCTCCCGGCGGCCTAGGGCCGCCCTCAAAAAAAAAGAGCCCCGGATTGCTCCGGGGCTCTTCCTGGTTGTCGAATTTACGCGACGCGGACGCTCTTGGCGCGCGGGCCCTTCGGGCTCGACTCGATTTCGAACGAGACCTTCTCGCCACCCTGCAGGCCATCGAAGTCACCCTCGGTGCCACTGCGGTGGAAGAAGTACTCCTGTCCGTCCTCAGCCTTGATGAATCCAAAGCCACGATCCGAAACCAGTTTCTTGATAGTGCCAGTTGGCATTCCTATCTCCTATCTCTCGAACGGCGGGGCCTACTCAACTAGCGAGGCCCGTTCGAGAAGATAGAAGCCTGCGGTGAGCGCCGGCGCTCCGCCGGCTGAAAGCAGTATACCCGGATTCTCAGGAACCTATTCCTGCGGCCTCCGACTGCCTCCGGGCCCGCGACTGGTCGACCTCCGTCAGGTGACGCTTGCGCAGGCGCAGGTGCTTCGGCGTCACCTCCAGCAGCTCGTCGTCGGCCAGGAAGTCGAGGGACTGCTCCAGGCTTTGCCGGCTCGCCGGCGTTAGCCGCACCGAGATGTCCGAGGTAGACGACCGGATGTTCGACTGCTTCTTCTCCCGGCAGACGTTGACCCGGATGTCTCCGGGCCTCTTCTGGATGCCGACGATCATCCCCTCATAGACCTCCTCGCCAGGCTCGATGAAGGTCGTGCCCCGCTCCTGGGCGCCGGCAAGCCCGAAGGCCAGCGTCTTGCCGGCGGACGACGCGGTCAGGGCGCCGTTGCGCTGCTCGCGAAACTCGCCAAGGAAGGGCCGGTATCCCACGCCGAGCGACCCCATCAAACCGGTACCCGCGGTGAGAGTCAGGAAGGTGTTGCGAAACCCGATCAGCCCACGAGTCGGAATCAGATACTCGAGCCGGACCCCGCCCTTGCGGTCGTAGATGATCTCCAGCATCTCGCCGCGCCTCTTGCCCAGGGCCTCGGTAACCGGCCCGAGGGTGTCCTCGCGGACATCGACTGTGAGGTGCTCGACCGGCTCCATGAGCTGGCCGTTGATCCTCTTCACGATCGCCTCCGGCCGTGAGACTTCGAACTCATAACCCTCGCGGCGCATCGTCTCGATCAGGACCGCGAGGTGCAGCTCACCGCGCCCGCTGACAAGGAATCGCTCGGCGGCCCCTGTGTCCTCGACGTGCAGTCCCAGGTTGGTATCGAGCTCCTTGAACAGGCGTGCCCGCAGCTGGCGGGTGGTCGAAAACTTTCCCTCGCGACCCGTGAACGGCGAGGTGTTGACCCCGAACGTCATGCGTACCGTCGGTTCGTCGATCGCGATCCTCGGCAGCGCGTCAGGGGCGTCGGGGTCGGCGAGCGTGTCGCCGATCACGACCTCCTCGAGACCTGTCAGCAGCACGATGTCGCCTGCGCTTGCGCTGGGCACGGCGACGCGGTCTAGGCCCCGATACATCAGTACCTGGACCACCCGAGCCTGGCGGGCCGCGGCCTCCGCTCCAAGTACCGAAATGACATCGCCCGGCGCCACGCTACCTCGGGAGATGCGGCCGATCGAAATGGTCCCGGTGTAGTCGTCGTAGGCGCGATTGGCGACCAGCATCTGAAAGCCGCCTTGCTCCGCGATCGGCGCGGGTATGTTGGCGATGATCGTCTGGAACAGCGGCTCGAGATCGGCGGCCAGGCCGTTCGGCCGGAGCCCCGCCCGGCCCTCCTTGGCGATCGCGTAGACGACCGGGGCCTCGAGTTGGTCGGCGTCCTCCGCGAGCTCGAGGAACAGGTCGTGCACGCGGTTGAGCGCACGTTCGGGGTCGGCGTTCTTGCGGTCGACCTTGTTGATCACGATCACGATCCGCAGCCCAACCTCGAACGCCTTGCGCAGGACAAACCGCGTCTGCGGCATCGGGCCCTCAGCGGCGTCGACAAGGAGCAGGCAGCCGTCCGCCATGTTCAGTACGCGCTCCACCTCCCCGCCGAAGTCGGCGTGGCCCGGCGTGTCGATGATGTTGATGGTCACGTCGCCGTGACGGATCGAGGTGTTTTTGGCGAGGATCGTGATCCCTTTCTCGCGCTCGAGATCGTTCGTGTCCATGATCAGCGACCCGACCTCCTGGTTCTCGCGGAACGTGTGGCTCTGCTTCAGCAGCGCGTCGACCAGCGTGGTCTTTCCGTGGTCGACGTGGGCGATGATCGCCACGTTCCGAATGTCGTGCCGGATCTCTGTCATTGGGACTTGGCAATATACGGGGCGGCTTTGAAGACGATCGCCATCAACAGGCGATCGCGGACTCCCCTCGATCTCCTGGTCATCGTATCCGCGATCATCTCGCTGCTCTCACAGTGGACGGTGAGCATTCCGCCTACACACCTCGCCGAGACTTTCGGCCTTGAGTCGGCGGCGTGCTGGCTCGCAGTCATCGGCATGCTGGCGGCCCTGGCGCTGGACGTACGCCCCGCGGCAGTCGCCGTCTTTTTGACCGAGGCCGTCCTGGTGGCGTGGTACGGATGGGCTACATGGGTCGTGACGACGCCGCGCTTCACCAGCCTCCCCTTCCCGTTCACGCCGACCGACCTGATGGGTCCCGGCTGGTACGCCGCCGGGGCAGGACTCCTGATGGCGGCCGGCGCCGTGATCCGTGAGCTGCGCCAGCGCCACGCGCCGGCGCGCGAGGACCTGTGGCTGCTCACGGCGATTCCCGGGTTCGGCCTGCTGCGCTTGGGCAGGTGGTTCGAGGGCGGGGTCTGGGCCGGCCTGTTCATCGTCGTTCTCTACCTGGCGTCGACGGACTCGCCCGACTCGACCGAGTTCGCCGACCTCGGGCGCTACGGAGCAGTCCCACCGCCATACCCCCGTGGTGCGGAGTGGGTGCTCCTGGGCGCCGCCGTGTTCTTCTGGGTCGCGAGCATCTTGGTGACCGTGTGGCGAAGGCGCAACTTGCAAACCAGCGTCGATTCGGATTGAATTTAGCGTCGGCTAACGGCACGCGTCATATGGGGGTATGGGCGCGATGAGCGTCTTCTTGGTTTTTCATCAGCAGTACCAACCTGTGCTGGACAGCCTCCTTCTCTCCGCCCTTGTCGCCGGGCTTCCGCTCTATGTCCTCTTTATCCTGCTCGCGGTCCTGCGCCTGCCGGCCTGGATCTGCGCCCTGGCAGCGATGCTGACCGCATTCATCCTGGGCTGGCTGGTCTGGGGCATGCCTTTCGGAGTCACCGTCAGCACGGCGACCGAGGGCATGGCGTTCGGGCTCTGGCCCATCAGCTGGATCGTTCTTAACGCCGTTTTCTTCCATAACCTGACCGTCGCGAGTGGGGACTTCGACGTCATCAAGCGCTCGCTGACCAGGCTCACCACCGACCGCCGGCTGCAGACGCTCCTGGTCGCCTTCTCGTTCGGCGCTCTGCTCGAGGGCATAGCGGGATTCGGCGCGCCGGTCGCGATCACGGCCTCGATCCTCGCCAGCCTCGGGTTCGAGCCCGTGACGGCGGCGGTGCTGGCGCTGCTGGCCAACACCGCGCCTGTGGCGTTCGGGTCGATCGGCATCCCGGTGGTGACGCTGGGCGGCCTGGTCGCCCCGATCATCGGCCACCCGGTTACCAACACGACGCTTGCCCTGTCGGCGATGGTCGGCCGCCAGCTTCCACTGTTCTCGATCATCATCCCCGCCTATCTCGTCACCGTGCTGGCGGGCTTCCGGCGCATGCGGGAGGTGCTTCCCGCGGTCCTCGTGACCGGTGTGTCGTTCGCGATCGTGCAGTTCCTGGTTTCGAACTTCGTCGGGCCGGAGCTGACCGACATCATCGCGGCGCTGGTCTCGATGGCGTGCCTCGCGGCCCTGCTGCGCGTGTGGCGGCCGCGCGACTCGTGGCAGTTCGCCCACGAGACCAAGCCCGCAGGCGCGCCGAAGCCGGTGATGGGAGGCAGCGTCGGCGCCGTCGACTCGCCAGCCCGCATCGCACGGGCGTACTCCATGTACGTCGTGCTCGTGGTCGTGATCCTCATCGGCCAGATGGGCAACCTGCCGTGGTGGTCGGGCCATCCGGTGGGCGACCCGAAGACCGCGCTCGCCGCGCCGGCCAACATCACCGCCGACCTGAAATGCGGCGCGCCAGGGTTTGCGCTCTGCAAGCAGCCGTGGATCGGACCGGACCCGGCCAAGGATCGCCAGGCCTTCAAGTTCCCGGACTGGAACTTCTTCTGGCCCGGCAGTTACGACACCGTCAAGGGCCAGCCGGTGTCGGTCATCGATCGCGAGAAACCGATCGTCGGCAAGTCGACGCCCTATCCGCTGACCTTCGACTGGAACTTCCTCGCCGCGGCGGGGTCGCTTGTGCTCTACGCGTGCGTGGTCGCGTGGCTGTTGATGCTTCTTGCGGGGGCGAAGCTCAACTTCTTCAGTGTGTACGCGGCCACGATCAGGCAGCTGGCGCTGCCGATCGCGACGATCGCGCTGATCCTCGCCATCGCGCAGCTCATGAACTACTCCGGGATGACCTCCAGCCTTGCGATCGCGTTCGCCAAAACGGGGTTCATCTTCCCATTCGTTGCCGCCTTCCTGGGCTGGCTCGGCGTGTTCCTGACCGGAAGCGACACGTCGTCGAACACGCTGTTCGGGCCGCTGCAGGCGCAGACGGCGCAGCAGCTGCACAACGTCAGCCCGATCCTGACCGCGGGCACGAACTCGTCCGGAGGCGTGATGGGCAAGATGATCAGCCCGCAGAACCTGTCCGTCGGAGCGGCGGGCGTGAACAAGGTCGGCTCCGAGGGGGACATCTTCCGCCGCGTGATCCGCTACAGCCTGATCCTCACTGCCGCGGTCGGCGTGGTGGCGATGATCGAGGCCTACGTCATTCCCGGGATCGTGCCGACTCCATAAGCGGGCGCCTGAACGGCCGATAGTCGCGACTATCCGCCCATTTGGTGGGTGGAAACGGCCGATAGTCCGGACTATCGGCCGTTTTGGCGGGTCATTCCGCAGGTCGTGCCGACTCGGTTAGCGCCGCCTCGGCCGCCGCGCGGACGCGCCGGACGCGGTCGTCGAGGAGGTGCGTGAGAACCGGTTCGGCGGTTGGGCGCCATATGTGCAGCAGCCCCCGCGCCGCCCACACTCGCGGCCAGTAGTCCTGGCCGCGCTCATCGACGCGGCCGACTTTCAACTCGCCCTCGGCGTGGCGCCCGCCGAGCCACTTGATCGAGGGCCGGCGCCGGTCGTCGTGCGGGACCGAACCGCTCAGCAGCTCCGCGCACCAGTCCGCCACCGCCTCCTCCCCGATCCGGCGGGCGAGCAGGAGGACACGCGCGCGGGGCGCCAGAGCGATCTCGGAAGGGCTCGGTTCCTCGAAGCCGGACTGCAACCTTATTCGTGTCCTGACCGTTCAATACCGGCGTGGTGCCGAGAGCGGGAGTCGAACCCGCACGTCCTTGCGGACATCGGTTTTTGAGACCGACGCGTCTGCCTGTTCCGCCACCTCGGCTTGGCTCCGCTCGCTGCGCGAACGGCTTCCGACCATACCATTGGCCGGTGCGCCTGGCGTTTGCCCTCGCCCTGATCTCGATCCTCGCCGGCTGCGGCCCCACGCTGACCCCCAGCGCCACGGTCAGCCCCAGCGACCCGGGGAGGTCCAGGGTCGCGTCCGCGCCCCGCATCTCCCCGCCCCCGATCACGCCGCCCACCGCGCCCGGGACCAACCTCCCCGACTTCGCCTGCGCCGACTTCAACGGGGGCAAGACCGGCGTGGCCAACTTCACCGCCGCCCGCGCCGCTGAGCAAGCAGGCTACGACCGCTTCGTCCTCCAGTTCGATGCCATCGTCCCCAGCTACGAGGTCAAGCGTCAGGCCAAGCCGGTCTTCACGGCGGGCGCGAGCGGTCAGTCGGTAACCCTGAGCGGCACGTCCGGCGTCCTGGTCTCGGTGTTCTCCGCCACCGGCGGTACGACGTTCACGGGGTCGAACGACCTCATCCACCCCGAGTTTCAGGTCTTGAAAGAGGCGCGGGAGATCCAGGACTTCGAGGGCCACGTGCAGTGGGGACTCGGCCTGAGCAAGCCGGCCTGCATGCGCGTCTTCGTCCTCAGCGACCCCGCCCGCCTGGTCGTCGATTTGCAGATACCTTCCAGTTAATCTCCGCGGCGATGGCAATTCAGCAGCCACCGCCTGCGCCTGTCATCACCCAACAGTCGGTCGCTCCCACGGTGGCGAAGCAGGGCGGCTGCATGGGCCGCGGGTGCGGATGCAGCTGCCTCGGCTGTCTTGGCGTGGTCGGGCTCGTGGCGTTGCTGCTGCTCGGCAGCGGTTACTGGTTCTTCGTCGTTCAGGCCTCCGCGGCGGTCACCGCCCCCGCGACCCTGATCCTGTTCAACCAGCCCGTGACGGTGAACTCCAACCCGGCAACCGCGGGCGAGGCCCTGAACGCGGGCGACGAGGTTGAAACAAGGGCAGGCGGCCACGCCGCCATCCAGTTCCCCGACGGCTCCTACGTACGCATGTCGCCCGGCGCCGCCGCGCGCATCAACAGCGTCCAGCTGCAGAAGACCGGCCAGCTGCAGACGGCCGACGTACTGCAGAAGGCCGGGCGCACGCTCATCAACGTCCAGCACCTCCGCGAGCGGCGCGACGTTCAAGGTCGGCGGCCACTCGGTCACCGCCCAGGTGCGCGGCACGCAGTTCGAGGTCCTTGTCCGGCCCAACAACACGAACCTGATCAAGGTCTTCGATGGCACCGTGACCGTGACCGGCAAGCAGACCAAGAGCGTGAGCGCCGGACAGGAGATCGACGCCGACGCCAACGGCAACCTGTCCGACGTCCGGCCGATCAAGCGCGACCCGTCTGACCCGTACGAGCTCACAGCCGAGTGCGCCAGGGCGGTGACGCCCGGGACGACGCCCGGGACGCTGCAGACGACCGGCGGCGACCCGATCTCGACCGGGCAGACTGCCGAGGTCGACTACGACTCCTCGGGCGGGATCGTCAGCGTCGCCCTCTGTTACCCCGGCAGCTACATGACGCTGCAGGTCATCGACCCGAACGGCGTCGTCCACGACAACCGCAATGGAGCGTCGCCGGTGACCGGCCACCTCCAGGGGCCCGCCGGCCGCTACCGCGCGATCGTGCGCGCGATCAGCGTCTCCCCCGCCGAGGCGTTCGTGGTCGCGTTCGCCACCAACGCGCCCTGCGTCGCCGCCGAGGCCAGCACCTCCGACACCGGCACGATCGTCCGCCAGACCCTGAGCAACTCGCAGATCCAAAAGAGCCTGTCCGACGCGGGCGCTTCGGGCGTTACGCTCCAGGTCCAGGGGACATCGCCCACGTCGGCCCGCCTGTACTACTACTCGAACCTTGGCGGGACGCCGATCTCGTGGACGATCGTCTTCTACGCCGCCTCGCCCAACCTGGGCGCCGTGATCACCCAGGTCACGGTCCGGGGCGTGAACGTGACCACCCAGGTCCTGAGGTACCTCGGCTCGGTGGGGGCGGCCTCGATCAGCGCCATTCCCCAGGATTTCACCGTCGACAGGGTCTACTCATGCGCGGCGGGCGGTGACGACATCATGGTCATCGAGGGCCACCGCTAAAGCTTCCGGAAACCGCCGACCAATGAGCTATCTTTCCCCGGCAACATGGCCACGGTAGCCGCCAAACCGCAGCCAAGGCGACGTGGTGGGCGCCGTCTTCTGATCGCCCTCGGGCTCTTGATCGTGCTCATCGTCGGCGGCGTGGTCTGGCTCAACATCGCCGCCCAGGCCCAGGTCAACGCCTCCGCCGCCCTGACCGTCTATCAGCCCACCGCCACTACCTCGCACAACGGCATCGACTTCGGGCCGGCGTCCACGGGCACCGTCCTTGGGGCGGGCGACTCGGTCAGGACGGACGCCAAGGGCCGCGCCTCGATCACCCTGCCGGACGGCACGGTCACCCGCCTGGCCAGCGACACCCAGGTCAGGCTCGACTCGGCGCACTTCACCAAGAACGGCAACATGCACGACGTCTCGCTGACGCAGCAGGTCGGACGCACGTTCACCAACGTGCAGCACCTCGTCTCGGGCGCGACCTTCGCCGTCCACGGCAAGACCGCGACGGCGAGCGTGCGTGGGACCAAGTTCGAGATCTACATCAAGACCGACGGGACGATGATCGTGAAGCTGTTCGAGGGAACGCTGACCCTGACCTCGGGCAAGGGCAGCGTCACGCTGCACGCCGGCCAGCAGGTCACCGTCGCCCCAGACGGGACGATCGGCCAGCCCGGCCCCATCGTCCCTGATCCCCAGGATCCGTTCGGGCCGGCGCTGGACGCGTCCAACGCCGTCGAGGCGGGCACGACGCCGGGCACCGAGCAGGACTTCTTCGGCGCGCCGCTGCACAACGGCGAGCGCCAGACGTACTCGTACAGCTACGCGGGCGGCAACCTGCTCAAGGCTTCGCTCGGTTACCCGGGGAGCGCGATGAAGCTCACCATCAAGGCGCCCGACGGCCAGCAGTACTTCGGCACCGGCCGCTCCCCGATCGTCGTCGTCATCAACAACGCGCCCCCTGGCATTTACACGATCTTCGTCGACGGCGTCAGCGGCCTGGGCACGAATGGCGAGGAGCCGTTCGTCGCCGTCGCGTCGGTGGAAGACTGCAAGAGCGCGGACATCGAGCAGTTCGGCGCCATCCACCGCGGCTACACCGCGCAGGACCTCGTGACCGCGGTGCAGCAGTCGGGCACGTCGGGTGTCTCCAACCTCAGCCTGACTATCAGCCCGAACACGATCTCCGGCGCGGTCATCAGCGCCAAGGGCACGTACAACGGTTTCTCGTGGAGCGGGGCGGCGGTGCTGACCGCGTACAACGGCGTGTTCCAGATCATGCCGACCGGCGGCACCATCTTCGGCATGAACGTGCCCGCGCAGCAGGTCGTGGACCAGATCGCCGCGGTGATCGGGCAGAACCCGAACAACGTGAGCCCCGGCTTCATCGTCGACCGCCTCTTCACCTGCGACTCGGTGATGATGGTCGACGGCCGCGTGGGCTCCTAGGTCCTAGCGGCCGAGCAATCTCCGCAGCGCGCGCCGCGCACGCCCTGGCGCAGAGCCATTCGTGCTCGCCGTCCAGTTGCGTGAGGTGATCGCACTCTCGAGCTTGTCGAGCAACTCGCCCGCGGTCGCCGGCCGTCGGGCCGGATCGCGGTCCATCGCCTGCTGCAGGACGGTGGCAAAGGCGGCCGACAGGTCGGGCGCAACCTCACGCACGTTAGGCGGAGGTTCGTAGAGCCGGCGGCTCAGCGTTTCGATCCAGCTCTTCGAGGAGAACGGCCTGCGGCCGGTCGTGGCCTCGAAGATGACCGCCGCCAGCGAGTACACGTCGGCGCGGCCGTCGACCTCGTGACCCACGAGCCTCTCCGGCGCCACGTAGTCCGGCGCGACCGGGCCGCTCGCGCCCGGACCGGTGTTGAAGGACGCGACCGTGCCGAGGCCGAATCCGGTGAGAAGCGTGCGGCCGTCTTCGGCGAGCAGGATGTTCGCGGGCTTCACGTCGCGGTGCACCGTCGCGCGCGAGTGGGCGTAGTCGAGCGCGCTTGCGATCGGACGCATCAGCTCGACGATGCCCATCGGCTCGTAGCGCTGCTCGTCCCCCAGCATGGTGTCGAAGGTGGCGCCCGGCACAAGCTCGGTGACCAGGTACGGCGAGTCGCCGTCGTACGCGAGCTCGTAGAGCTTGGGGATCGCCTCGTGCTCGAGCGCTGTGTACGAGCGGAGCTCGAGCAGGAAGCGGCGGGAGAAGCTGACGTCGCGCGCGACACCGGTGCCGATGGTGCGCAGGGCCACGCGCCGGTGCAGACGCGGGTGCTCGGCCTCGTAGATGGAGCCCAGGCTGTCGGTGTCGAGCTCGCGCAGGAGGCGGTACCCGCCTACTTTGCGATGGCCGTTGCCGTTCTCAGATTTGGGCCGGGAGCCGTTCTGGCCGTTCGGGGGTTGGGGAGCTTCCTGTCCCACGAAACCTGAACTTTAGGCCACCAGGCCAGGTTCGGGCGCTCCACGAGGGGAGTTGGGGGCCCGAGTCGAGCTCAAGCCCCCCCGTCGAGACCTGCCTCGGCTCAGTGGCAGTCCATGAAGAGGTTGACCTGTCCGCTCGCGCTGATGCTCAGATGGTCGACCACGTTGAGCGTGATCGTGGACCCGTCACTGCCCGTCGCGTTGACGTTCACGATGTCGTGTAGAACGCTGTTCTGGTTGTTGGCGCTCAAGCCGAACCAGACCGCGAAATGCCCCGTGAAGGTCACCGTGCCGACATCAGGCGTCAGCGTGAAAAACGCTTCCTGGGTCGATGTGATCCAGACGTCTCCCGCAGCGTTGACGGTGATGTGGAATACCGCGTTGCCTGTGCCGGAGATTGTGCCGCCGGGCGCACCACACATCGAATCGACGTGGAACGGGGCAAACGGACCGTGCATGTTCTGTGTCGAAGACGTCGCTCCCGCGGCCGATGCGGGAGCCGCAAGAAAGACCGTGGCCGCGATTGCAACCAACGGGGCGAGCAAGCGTTTGACCATTCCGCCACCTCCATGCCAAGAACCGGGCCGACGGACCTGAATATGAAACCCGACCTGGTCGCTCGTCAAGGTGTGTCGGCGAGAGGATTTGAACCTCCACGCCCTTTCGGGCACCAGCTCCTAAGGCTGGCGCGTCTGCCATTCCGCCACGCCGACGTAACGCAACTTTACGGGTGGAGGTTGTTGATCTCCAGCGGTTCGATCGCGTCGGAGGGCTCGAAACCGAAGACCCGGGAGAGAAAGTAGAGCTCGCCCTCGAGGGCGCGTTTGATGGTCGAGTCCTTGCGCCAGCCATGCTGCTCGCCCTCGAAGGCCACGTAGGCGTACGGCAGATTCTTCTTCTTGCACGCGTCGACGAAGGCCTCGGCCTGGCTCGGCGGCACGATGACGTCCTCGAGTCCCTGGAACAGCACCACCGGCGCGCTGAGGCTGTCGGCGAAATGGACGGCGGAGCGCTCTCGATAAAGGTCACGGCGCTCGGGATACGGGCCGATGAGCCACGCGTCGTAGCGCGACTCGAACTTGTGCGTCGTGTCCTCGAAGAGCTCGAGGTTGCCGATGCCGAAATGGCTCGCGCCCGCGTCGTAAAAATCGCGCTTCGTCAGCGAAAGGAGGACGGTGAAGCCGCCCGCGGAGCCGCCGGTGATCGAGATGCGGTCGGGGTCGACCATGCCTTTCTCCGCGAGATAGCGCGCGGCGTTGATGCAGTCGTCGACGTCGACCACGCCCCATTTGCCCTTCAGGCGCTGCCTGTAAGCGCGGCCATAACCCGCGGAGCCGCCGTAGTTCACGTCGACGAACGCAAGCCCGCGGCTGGTCCAGTACTGATATTCGAACGGATAGTTTGGGGCGCCGCCTCCGGTCGGCCCGCCGTGGACGTGGACGATGAGCGGGGGCTTTTCGCCGACGGGCGCTTCGTACTCGAGGTTCCGCGGCGCGTAGTAGAACGCGTGCGCTGTCTTGCCGCCCTCGGTCAGAAACTCGATCGACCGCGGGACGCTGAAGTAGCCCGATTCGACGTGGGCCGGGTTGGCCGTCTTCACGACCTGCTCGCCACCGGTCTTCAGGTCGACGACGAGAACCCTCTCCGACAGGGTCGCGGAGCTCGCATACATCGCGGCCTTGCCGCCTGACACCTGCAGGTTCGCGAGGCTGGTGTAGAAGAGGTCGATCTGGTCGAACCGGCCGCTGTTCAGGTCGATGCGGCCGAGCTTGCCGCCGGTGTTGTCGGAGAACAGGCAGATGATCTCGTCCGGGCCGTTGAAGGCGTACCAGCGCTGGCCGAAAACCCACTGCGGCGCGGCGAACTCGGCCGCGCGCCGGCACACGGGCTCGTCCCCGTCGCCGCGGGCGCGATAGAGGTTCCACCAGTCGGAGCGGTCGGAGACGAAGTAGAGCTCGCCCGAGGGTGACCACTCCGGCTGCAGCACGGACTCGTCCCGGCCGCCGGCGATTCTGCGCCTCGACGCCAGATTGCCTTCGCTGTCCAGCTCGCCGATCCAGACCTCGCTCGAGTCCCACGGCATGTGCGGGTGGTTCCACGTCTGCCACGCAAGGCGGTGGCCGTCGTTGCTGAGCTTGGGCGAAGAGTAGAAGTCGCTGCCCTCGACGAGCGTGATCGGCTCGCCCTTCCCCTCAAGGTCGATGGAGACGATCGTGTTGACGGCCTCGCCGCCGCCTGTGTGGTCCTCGCGCACGGCGATGACGCGGCCGCGCTTTTCGTCGATGACCATGTCGGCGTGACGGATGCCGCCTTCAGGCGTGATCGGCCGTGGCGGCGTGCCCGCGTCCTGTCGATAGAGGCGCTGGTCGGCGAAGTTGGTGAAGAAGACGGTCCCGTTCTTCACCGCGTAGTGCCCGCCGCCGTACTCGTGCACCCGGCTGCGCGCGTTGAAGCCATGAGGCGTGACGTCGCCGATGGTGCCGTCGGCGGCGCGCTTGCAGACGACGATGCGGCCGCCTTCGTATGGTCGGAGCTCTGACCAGTAGAGGTCGGCGCCGTCCCAGCGGACCATCTGGTTGCGCATCTGGACCGTGCCTTTGAGGAGCATCTCCGGCGTGATGGGCGAAGCCCACGAACCGTATTGAGCTGTCTTCTTCTCGGACATCTACGGCCGGCGGACGATCAACGCGTCGCCCTGGCCGCCGCCGCCGCACAGGGCGGCCGCGCCGGTGCGCAGGCCGCGCCGCTTGAGCTCGTTGGCGACGGTAAGTACGAGGCGCGCGCCGCTGGCGCCGATCGGATGGCCCAGCGCGACGGCGCCGCCGTTCACGTTCACACGCTCCTCGTCCAGGTCGAGCATGCGCGTCGTGTTCAGCGCGACGGCGGCGAACGCCTCGTTGATCTCCACCAGGTCGAGGTCGTGCGGCTCGAGCCTTGCCTTCTTCAGCGCGTTGCTCAGGGCGAGCGCCGGCACGGTGTGCAGCCAGGCGTAGCGCTCGGCGCTCATGCCGTGGGCGACGATCTCGACGAGCGGTTCGAGGCCGAGCTTTTCCGCCCTCTCCGCCGACATCACGACGACCGCCGCCGCGCCGTCGGAGATCTGTGAGGCGTTGCCGGCGGTGATGGTGCCGTCCTTGTGGAAGGCCGGCTGGAGCTTGCTCAGGGTCTCGACCGTGGTCTCCGGGCGGATGCCCTCGTCGCGGTCGAGCGCCAAGATGGGGACGACCTCGCCCTTCAGCACGCCGCCATTCGACCAGGCCTTCGCGGCGCGCTGGTGAGAGCGCGCGGCCCATGCGTCCTGGTCCTCGCGGCTGATCTCGAGCTCCTTGTTGACCTCGTCTGAGCTCTCGCCCATGTGCTGGCCGGTGAAGGTCGACCAGAGGCCGTCGTGGATCATCGAGTCGATCATCTGGGCGTTCCCCATGCGGGCGCCAAAGCGTGCCTTAGGGAACAGGTACGGAGCCTCGGACATCGACTCCATCCCGCCCGCCACGACCGTCTCGACCTCGCCGGCGCGGATCAACTGATCCGCCAGGGCGATGGCATTGATGCCCGAAAGGCAGACCTTGTTGATGGTGATGGCCGGTACCTCCTGCGGGATGCCGGCCTCGATCGCGGCCTGGCGTGCGGTGATCTGGCCGGCGCCGGCCTGGAGGACCTGGCCGATGATCACGTAGTCCACGTCCTTACCCTCGACGCCGGAGCGCTCGAGGGCGGCGCGGATGGCGTGGGCGCCCAGGGTCTTGGCGGGGACGTCCTTGAAACCGCCGCCGAACTTGCCAAAGGGCGTGCGCGCGCCCGCTACTATCACGGAGGCCATCTGTCGCCCAGTTTAAGTACGAATGAGAAACGCGCTTCTCGTGGTGGACGTCCAGGCCGACTTCGTCGAGGGTGGAAGCCTCGGCGTGGCCGGCGGGCTCATGGTGGCGGCGATGATCGCCCGCCACGTCCGCCACTTCAGGACCGAGTACCAGTTCGTCGTCGCCTCACGCGACTACCACGAAAACGCGCCCGACCACATCTCCGACCACCCCGACTTCGTCAACACCTGGCCGCCGCACTGCATCGTCGGTACGCCGGGCGCGGCCTTCGTGCCCACCATCCAGAACCTGGTGCGCGAGAAGTACATCCAGGAGGTCGTCACCAAGGGCCGCACCGCCGCCGCCTACTCGGCCTTCGAAGGCCTCGACAAGCGCGGCCACCCGCTGCTGGAGGTGCTGAAGGAGCAGCGCATCGACCACATCGACGTCTGCGGAATCGCCACCGACTACTGCGTGCGGGCGAGCGCCCTGGACGCGCGCAAGAACCAGTTCCAGGTGCGCGTCCTGGTCAACCTGTGCGCGGCGGTCAACGAGGCCACGGGCCTGCAGGCTCTCGAGGAGATGAAGGCGGCCGGCTGCCAATTGCAGGCCGCGACCGCGCCTTAGTCCCGCGCCCCCTCACCCCCGCCCTCTCCCCGAGGGGGAGAGGGAGAGAGTGGCTTACTTCTCCGGCACATATTTGAAGGAGACGTTGAGCTTCACCCGGTAGCTCGTCACCTTCCCGTTCTCGATCGTCATGTCCTGCTCTACGACCTCGGCGACCCGGAGGTCGCGCAAGGTCTTGGCGGCGGTTTCGATGGCGATCTTGGCGGCCGCTTCCCAGGACTGGCTGCTCGTTCCAATCAACTCGGTCACCCGATACACGCTGTCGGCCACGGCGACCTCCTTACTTGCTGCCCCTCACCCTGACCCTCTCCCCCAAGGGGGAGAGGGGATACCGCGCTATTCTCGCTTAGCCAGCAATTCGCCGAGCTTGCGCAGCTCCTGCTCGCGGCCCAGCCTTGCGTTCTCGGTCCACCGGCCGTCATGCATGGCGTCGAAGGTGAGCACCAGATGCGTGCCGTCTTCAACCGGACTCAGCTCGAGCACGGTTTCGACGTCGTATGGCTCCAGGCCGGGAACGAAGTCGACGACTTCGCGCGTGACCAGCCTTCGCGGCGGGTCGATTTCCATGAAGACGACATGCTGCTCGGTGACCAGGCTCATGCCGGCCTTGGTCATGTACTCGACCTGCTCCCGGCCGACCGCGGTCATGACATAGGTCAGGTCGCCGCCCGGACGGAGGTCGAGCTTGCCGACCTCGACCGTGAACCCGTCCGGGGGCAACAGCGATTCGATCCCGTCCCTCGACGTCCAGAGCTCCCAGATCTCTTCGGGTGTGGCGTCGTACGTGCGCTCGAGAGTGAGCTTTGGACGTGGGCGCGTCTTCACGCGACGGGCGAGCCCTTGTAAGCCTTCTCGAGTGTCGCGATGTCGAGCTTCTTCATCTTCAACATCGCGCTCAAGCACGCCTCGGCGTTGCCCGACTTGGGGTCGTTCAGCATCTGCCCGAGCTGCTCGGGCACGATCTGCCACGACACCCCGAAGCGGTCCTTGAGCCATCCGCAGGGCCCCTCTTCCCCGCCGTTGGCGGTCAGAGCGTTCCAGTACTTGTCGACCTCGGCCTGCGTCTTGCAGGTGACGTCGAGCGAGATGCCTTCGCTGAAGCTAAAGGTCTCGCCGCCGTCGAAGGCACGGAACTCGCGCCCGTGGAGCTCGAAGATCGCGGCGAGGAGCATGCCCTTCCGTAGCGGTCCCGCGTCGGTCTCGACGCGTTGGAGACTCGTGATCTTCGAGTTCGGAAATACCGAGACGTAGAACTTGACCGCCTCCTCGGCGCGGTCCTTGAACGTGATGCAGGGTCGGACTGTGTCGGTCATCGCTTCTTCTCCTTGTTGTCCTTGTTCTTGCGCCGGCGTTCCAGCTCGGCGCCCAACCTGTCCAGCCTCGGCTCCCAGATCGCCCGGTACGCGGTCACGAACTCCGAGAGCTCGCGGAACGGCTGCGGCCGCAGCGAGTACAGGCGCCGCCGGCCCTCGGGCCGGACGACCACGAACTCCGCATCCTCCAGGATCGCAAGCGCTCGGGACACGCCCGGCTGCCCGATTTCCACCACCGCGACGAGCTCGCCGACCGAGCGCTCGCCGCGCTTCAACTCTTCGACGATACGCCGGCGGGTCGGGTCGGCGAGGATCTGGAAGACATCGGCTGCCGCCATGCCGCATATATTACTAGAGCGATATATGTCCTGTCAACAATCTTTTGAGAAGGGCGTGGAGCTGCTTTCGCTGGCGAGCACTGAGCGGGCGCAGGAAGTCGTCCTCGACCCGCTCGCCAACCCTGGCGAGCTTCACCATCTTTCCCCGCCCGTAGTCGGTCAGCATCACCGCGTTGCGCCGGCGGTCATACATGTGCGTGCCTCGTGTGATCCAGCGCCGGTCCTCGAGATCGTCGAGGATCGGAGTGAGGTTGCGAGGGTCGATGCCGAGGACATGCCCGAGCCTGCGCTGGGTGGCCCCCTGCTCGACGCCGAGGAGCATCAGGACGCTGTACGCGGCAAGGGTCAGCTCCTCGCGTACGAGAGCCTCCACAAACCGCCTCCGTGACTCCGAGCCCAGCCGGGCGAGCAGGTAGCCGGTACTCTCGAGGAGCTCCTTCGGCTCTTCCATGGTCGTCATATGTTACTATCATCATGATTTATGATGATCATGGTGACTGGTGGGACCGGCGGAGTGGGAAAGGCAATCGCCGCACGACTCACCGGGGCCGGCCACGACGTCGTGGTCGTGGGACGCGACCGCAGCGCCGCGTTGGTCGCCGACCTCTCTCGCCTGTCCGAGATGCGGCGCGTCGCCGAAGAGGTGGGCTCGGTCGATGTGCTCATCAACAACGCCGGCGTCTCGAAGGCGCGACGCGAGCTCACCGAGGATGGCCTGGAAGCGACCTTCGCCGTCAACCACATGGCCCCGTTCGTCCTCTCCAACCTCCTCCTGCCGAAGAAGATCATCACCGTCGCGTCGGAGCAGCACCGTTTCGTCAGGGCAATCCCATGGGACGACCTCCAGGGTGAGCGCCGCTTCCGGCAGCCGAGCAGTACAGCCTTACCAAGCTCTACAACATCCTGTTCACGCGCGAGCTAGCGCGCCGCACGCGCGACCGAGGCATGCTCGTCAACTGCCTCAGCCCCGGCTTTCTGCGCACCGGGCTAGGACGCGAGGCTGCCGGCACGTTCAAGGTGTTCCTCGCGCTCGCCGGCCCCTTCCGCCGCCCGCCGGAGGTCGGCGCCGAGGCCGTGGCGCACATGCTCGGCGCGAACACGACCGGCGCCTACTTCAAAGGCAAGAAGGAGGTAGCTCCCAGCAGGCTCGCCCAGGACGATGCTGCGGCCGCGCAGCTGTGGGAGGTCAGCTGGAGCCTAGGCGCGCACGCCCTCGAGGCGGCGAAGCTCGGGTAGCACCTCGGCGATCCTGTCCGCCTGGCGCACCGGATCTTCCCCGCGAACGTACAGGACCTGCTCGGTCACGCCCAGCTCGTAATACCTGGCGCACAGCTCGATGAGCGCATTCTTGTCCGAGCCCTCCCAATCGAACTGCAGCGACCTCCGCACCTCGGCCGGGTCGCGCCCGACAGCGCCGCAAGCATCGTCGAACTTCTTGATGACCTCTTTGACGACCTCGGGGTCGCCGCCGGAGATGTTCCAGACGTCGGCGTGGCGCGCGGCCAGCCGCAGCGTGCTTTCGCCCTGCGCGCCGATCCAGATCGGCGGGTGCGGCTTCTGGATTGGCTTGGGGTTGGCGATCGCGTCCTTGAGGTGGTAGTAGCGACCGTCGAAGTTCGTCCGGTCCTCAGTGAACAGTGATTTGACGATCTGCAGCGATTCGCTCAGCCGGCCGACGCGATGGTCGAGCCCCTCGATGCCGTACATCTCGTGCTCGATCTCCGCCCACGCGGCCCCGATGCCGAACTCGAGCCGGCCGCCCGACAGGTGGTCGACCGTGACCGCCAGCTTGGCGAGCACGACCGGATGCCTGTAGGTGTTGCCGGTGACCAGGCAGCCGATGCGCACGCGTTTGGTCGCCTCCGCCATGGCGGCCTGCAGCGCCCAGCCCTCGTAGATCGGGCCGTCAGGACCCCTGCCGCCGATCGTGGCGAAGTGGTCGAAATCCCACAGGTGGTCGAAGCCACCGTCTTCGGCGATCCTCCAGACCTTTCGCAGCTGCTCGACCGTGATCCACTGGCCGGATGCTTTGAGGCCGAACCGAAGCGCGTGCGCCATCAGCGGAAGCGCAGCCTCCGGACCCGGATGGCGTTGTGATACGTCTCGAGAAAGCTCTGCGGCGTGGACCCCAGTCGTTTGATCTCGCCTCCGTATTTGCGCGCATATGCATCCGCCAGCCTGCGCGGACTTCGCGTCTCGATCTTCGCCTCGCCGGAGACGCGCACCAGGTCGTCGCCGACCTCGTCGCTGTTCAGGTGGAGCTCAACGTGCGGATTGGCCTGGACGTGGCGCACCTTGGCCCCGTCTTGCGCATAGATCAGGAACGATCGGCCGTCGAAGAGGAACCAGACCGGCACCGCTTGAGGCTTGCGGCCCGCGCCGGCGGTGACGAACCAGATGACGATGTCCTTCTTCAGCCGCGACTCGACGTGCCTGTCCACCCCGCTCTTAAGTTTGGCGGGTTGGTGGATTTGGCAAAGTAGAGGCGATGAAGAAGACAGTTCAGAAGAGCGAAGCCGAGTGGAAACAAGACCTGACCCCGACGCAGTACCACGTGCTGCGCGAGAAGGGGACGGAGCGTCCGTTCACGGGCGAGTACTGGGACACCAAGACGCCTGGCGTCTACCTGTGCGCAGGGTGCGGCGCCAAGCTTTTCGAGTCGGACACGAAGTTCGATGCCCACTGTGGCTGGCCGAGCTTCTACGCGCCGGCCGAGGGGGCGCCGATCGAGGAGACGGTCGACAGCTCGCACTTCATGGTCCGGACCGAGGTCACGTGCGCCAGCTGCGGCGGGCACCTGGGCCACGTCTTCGACGACGGGCCGGCGCCGACCGGGCTGCGCTACTGCATCAACTCGGCGTCGATCAAGCTCGACCCCGAGAAGTGAAGTAGTCCTCCCCGCTTGCGGACGCTTCTATGGCTTGTCAAGGCCCTGAAGGAGCCTGAAGAAGCGACGAGCGAGGTAGCGCTTTAGACAGCGCCTGATCTCGCGGGCGGATTTGCCTTCGGCAGTGCGTCGAGCGATGTAGCTC
>Ga0207684_10000146_pt1 | contig 125829 bp, 106 predicted proteins | sample KBSK5501metaG_FD_184342 | JGI IMG/M metagenome (GOLD analysis project Ga0207684, IMG submission 184342) | Corn, switchgrass and miscanthus rhizosphere microbial communities from Kellogg Biological Station, Michigan, USA - KBS K5-50-1 metaG... | ecosystem: Host-associated > Plants > Roots >...
TATCTGGAGACATATAACACGCGCATCGTTACGTCTCCTTTAGACAGGATTGCAGGATTTACAAGATGAATCACATCAGATACTCAGTCGCTGCTTGTCAAACCGATTCACCGAATCCCATCGATCGTCGGGGAATGCGTGCGAACACCGATCGCATTCTCTCTATGATCGATTCGGCCGTCGCGGGCGCGGCGCCGTTTCTTCCCGTACGTCTCGTCGTGTTTCCCGAGTTTGCGCATTCGGCGCCCGTGTTTGAGACCGCCGCCGAGTTGATCGATAAGCTCGCGATTCCGATCCCAAACGAACACACCGAGCGTCTCCAACAAAAAGCAAAAGAACACGACGTCTACATCCAGAGCGGCTCGATGCTCGAAGTCGATCCAAAATGGCCCGGCCACATCTTCAACACAACGTGCCTCATCGGTCCCGAAGGCGTGGTCTACAAGTATCGCAAAGTGAATACGTGGATTCCTTACGAGGTCCACACCAGCCCGCACGATCTAGAAGGTTATGACGAACCGCTGTTTCCGGTCGCCGACACACCCATTGGGCGAATCGGTTGCGCGATCTGTTACGACTGGCTGTTTCCAGAAGCGATGAGACAGTTGGCGGCGAACGGCGCTGAGGTGCTGGTGCGCGTCTCCGCTTACATGGATCCGTGGGGCGCCACCGAGCCGATGGCATGGTGGACCGTCGTCAATCGCTGTCGCGCGCTGGAAAACGTCGCGTATGTCGTGGCTGCGAACCAGGGCGCGAGCTTGAAACACTATCCACCATATTCGTGGCCGGGTGGCAGCCAGGTTGTCGATTACGATGGACGTCTGCTCGCGGAAGCTTCGCCTGGACCCGGCGAACGGATCGTCGTTGCGCCGATCGATATCTCAGCGTTGCGTCACGAACGCGCCGCGCGACGAGGTCATCACATGTTGGCCCACCTGCGCACCGAGGCTTATCCCGTTTACCAAAAACATCAGTATCCGCCGCTAATCAAAGATGACGGCTCGGCGCAGTTGAGTTACGAAAGAAACAACCTGTTGATTGATGAGGCCAAACGAGGCCTGTCAGATCCGGAGAAAGATCCTGCGATGGTAGAGAATCCACATTAGTGCGAAACAAACCAAAACAAAGCTAACAGCAAACGCGAGTGAGGCGTTGATGGGCGACGCCCACGAAGCAAAGACGTGATCGTAAAGCCAGCCGCTCAGTGATGTTCCACCGACTTTGATCTCGCCGAGCGAGGCAGCGATCAAATCCGCCACGACGTAAAGCGCAATTGCATTCAGGCCAAAAACCTCAAACGGCTTGGCCCACCGGCGATAACCCTTGATGTCGATCAGCCAGTAACAGAGACTCAGAAACTGCAAAGCCAGGCCGCCGGTGAAAAGCACGTACGAGCTGGTCCACAATGCTTTGTTGATCGGAAAGAACGCATTCCACGCCCAGCCAATCGCGACGAGCACCGCGCCCACGACAAACATTCCCGCTGCTTTCTCGAGCCGCGACTTTTCTGTTCGCAGCCACTGACCCGTCAACATGCCAATCAACGTCGTGGCCATCGCGGGAATCGTGCTCAAAACACCTTCGGGATCGTAAACTTTCGCTTGTCTCCAAACGTGCGGGCCGAAAACCACGCGATCGACGAACGAGGGCAAGCTGCCTTCTTTGGTTAGATCACCCGCTGCGAAACCCGGCGCGGGAATGAACTTCACGAGCAACCAGTAAACAAGAAGCACGCCAATCGTGATCGCGATCTGAGTTCTGACTCTCGTGTTGAGAAATATGATCGACGCGAAGAAATAACAGACGGCGATTCGTTGCAACACGCCCGGAATGCGATACTCGGCGAGGCCAAAATGCGGAAAGCCGTTTAGGAACAGGCCAATCGCGAAGATAATCAACGTACGCTTGATGATCTTTAGATAGAGATCGCGCTTGCTGCCGCCACTCTCGACGCGGCGTCCAAAGGCGAGCGGGATTGCAACGCCGGCGATGAAAAGGAAAAACGGAAAGACGAGATCAGTGGGCGTCCAGCCATGCCACTGCGCATGTTCGAGTGGCCAATAGATGTGTTCCCACGAGCCCGGATTGTTCACCAGGACCATGCCGGCGATCGTGATTCCGCGAAAAACGTCGAGCGAAACGAGTCGATTGCTCTCGGTAGGAATAGGGGCTGATGACATCGGCGGCGAATTTTGCCACAAAGAGGCACAAAAAGCACAAGAAAAACTTAAAGGAGAGGCTAAATGTCTAAAAGCGTCGTTCCAATGATCCACGTGCCCGACGTGCGCGCAACTGTCGACTGGTACCAAAGTATTGGTTTCAACGTCGTGGCCACTTACGGAAACGAGAGTGATGGGCTGAGCTTTGGCATCGTCTCGTTTGGCGATAGCCAGGTGATGTTCAGTCAGGGTGGCGAGACGAGCACGAAGCGAAGACGCGAAGTCGATCTCTACGTTTACACTGACGCCGTCGACGAGCTTTATGAACGTCTCAAGGATCGTGTCGACGTGGTGGAAGGTCCACATAATACGTTCTACGGCATGCGCGAAGTGATCATTCGCGATGTGAACCGTTTTTGGATCACGTTCGCTCAGGAAAGTGTGTTTGGAGTGTTGATGGGCGGAATCAGTGAAGGAAAGCCAGAGCTGGTGCGTCAGGCGCTCGATAGTGGGCAGCTAAAGATTGAAACACTTAACGTCGCGCTCGCCGTTGCTATGGAAGAACAGAATGTTGAGATTGTTGAGCTACTAAAGAATGCCGGCGCGACACCGCCTCCTGAAATTTCGATCGAGGTGTTGCAAGGCTATGAAGGCAAATACAAGTCAGGGCACGGACCGGAAGTGGAGATGACCGTCAAAGACGGGAGACTGTTTGCCAGACCCGGTAGTCAACAGTTCGTGAGTCTGTGGCCGTTGGACCAGACGACGTTCAAGCCTGTCGCTTTTGATGGAGCGAAGGTCATTTTCCACGTCGAAGATGGGAAGACGATTGGTCTCACGTTTTTTCAAGACGGCCACGAGACAGCATTTAAGCGGCTGACTTGATCGAAATCAGCACGAGGCCATAGTCGCGCACGCGCGCCAGCAAACCGTGGAGCGCCGCCTGATCGGCAACCATGCCCGAAATCGTCGTCACGTTGTTCTCGCACACGATGGTCATGTCTTCGAATAACTCGTTCCAGCGCGCGTCCAGGTAACCTTTCACCTGGATCTCGTAAAAAGCTTTATCTAAATTGTGCATTCTTTGTGCCTCTCTGTGGCTGAATTCTGTCGAGGTACGCACGCACCTTGTCCAGCGAGATCTCCGACGAGATGAACGCAATGTGGTTGTCGGGTCGCAGAAAAACACTGAACTCTTCATCAGTTCCGAAAATCTCACTCACGCGCGAATCGATGGGCACAACGTGATAGTCGGCAATAGCGCCAAACTCCCTTTCAAAGTCTTTGCCGATTGTCTGATCGGCGTTTGAGAAAACAAGCAGGTGAAACTTCGGTTCGCAAAGCTTGTCGAAGATTGTCTTTCCATCAACCAGGAAATACGGCAGACGGTCCCCTGCTTTGACGTCTTCAAACTCGTCATCCGTGTGCTCGCTCAGCGCATCGTCGCGATAGTTGATTCCGATTTGCGAAATCAAAGGAAACACCCGCTTGCTGACTGTTTCGAGACTCGCCATGAATCCTGCAACAGGTGGAAAGATCGTCGTGCGAATAAAACTGAGCAGCCAGTTTGAACCTGCCGCCAGCTCAAACATGCGATCGGTAGATTCCAGCAACCGCTTGGCATTCGCGAGTCGCTCTTCGTTGTAGGTGTCGAGCAGACTCTCCGCCGCTACGCCTTTGATCACGAGCGCCAGTTTCCACGCAAGGTTGTAAGCGTCCCCAATGCCCGTGTTCATGCCCTGCGCGCCGACCGGACTGTGAATGTGCGCTGAATCGCCGGCGAGAAAACATCTGCCTGCGGAAAACTTATTCACGCGGCGCGAATGGACCTTGTAAAGCGAAAACCACTTCACGTCAGATATCTCGAGCGCGAGCTTTGCTTCGCTCTTGATCTCCTGTTCGATCTCCCGATAGACGACTTCGCCGCCCTCTTCGTTTCTGTCTTCGGGAAAAGTGCCAACGATGCGATAGCGGTGCTCGCCTTTCATGGGAAAGAACGCCACAAAAACCTCACGCGCCAAACAGACGTGGAGCGCGTCGTGTGGCAAAGCCCAATCAACACGTGCATCAGCAACGTAGAACAAACGCTCGAACGTGCTGCCTTCGAAAGTGAGTCCTAATGTGTGTCGGACCGGACTGCTAGCACCGTCGCAACCGGCGAGATACTTGCCGTTGATTGTTTGTATCTCGCCCGAAGATGTTTTCACCTGGGCCGTCACGCCCGTTGCGTTTTGCGTGAAACTGTCCAGTTCGGTGTTCCAACGAACATCTCGGCCGTGACTTTGCAGATATTCGTAAAGCAACTCTTCGTTCTTGCTCTGTTCCAACATCAACAGGAAGGGATACTCACTCAGATCCCTACCGAAGGTTTGCAGATGCATTTCGCCACGTATTTCTCCGCCCTCAATGAGCCTGGTTCTGGTCACGATCGTGCCACGCTCGATCGCGCGATCTGCCAGTCCGAGCTGGTCGTAGATCTCCAGTGTTCGCGCTTGAACGCCGAGCGCCTTCGAATACTTCGTGACGCCTTCGTTCTTCTCGATGACGACGAAGTCGATTCCGTATCTGACTAACTGGCACGCCAGCGAAAGTCCGGTCGGACCGCCGCCAATGATGATTACGTCTGTGTTTATCGTCTCCATAATTCAATATCTCCTCCGCCAATATCCACGAACAAAATACGCCCACTCCGCCGCATCGTCATGGCCCGAAAGATGTATTTTCCGGTTCCAACAAAATATATCTTTCGGGATATGCGACTACACCTGACCTTTCTCTATCTTCACCGCCGTTGAAAACACGACTTGATTAGAGAAGGAGGATTAACGAATTGAACTCAGCGACTTTCAAAAGACCTCGAGTGGTCATGACGACGATCGGTTCGCTCGGCGACCTGCACCCGTACATCGCGCTGGCGCTGGAAATGAAAAAGCGCTACGTCGAGCCGGTGATCGCCACCAGCGAGACTTATCGCAGCCGGATTGAATCGCTTGACATCGAGTTTCACCCGATTCGGCCCACAATGCCGGAGCCGGAGACACCCGAATACATCAAGATGATGGATGGGGTTATCGATCCAAATTGCGGCGCCGAATATCTTTACAAACGAATACTTGTTCCAGCAGTACGCGACATGTATGCGGACTTGAGCGCGGCCGTCGAAGGCGCCGACCTGCTCATTACTCATCCGATTGTGCTTGCTGGACCGTTACTCGCGCAGAAGAATGATATTCCGTGGATCGCTACCGTGCTCGCGCCGGCGTCATTGTGGTCGGCATTCGACCCGTGGGTGCCGCCAAACGCACCGTGGCTTCATTCGCTACTCAAAACCAGACCAGTTGCGGCGCGGCTCTACAAGAAATTCATTGAGCTTTTGACCAATCCGTGGCTTCGCGAGCTCAATCGGTTTCGTGCTGAGCTCGGTCTGCCACGCGGCGAGCACGCGCTATTCGAAGGCCAGTTTTCTCCGGAGCTCAATCTCGCACTCTTTTCCAGTGTGTTGTCTGAGCCGCAGCCGGATTGGCCCGCGAATACTGTCGTCACCGGTTTTCCGTTTTTCGATAAGAAAGACAATGCGCCGGCGGATCCTGAGCTGTTGAGGTTTTTGAACAAAGGTCCGGCGCCGATTGTTTTCACGCTCGGTAGTGCGGCGGTTCACATTGCCGGTGATTTCTTCCGCGAGAGTGTTGCGGCAGCAAAGCTTCTGAATCGCAGAGCGTTGCTGCTGGTCGGCTCCGATCAAAACAAACCTAAACATCCGTTGCCTGAAGGAATTGTGGCGTTCAACTACGCGCCGTACGGCGAAGTGCTGCCAAGAGCGGCTGCGATGGTCCATCAGGGTGGCGTGGGCACAACCGGACAAGGCTTGCGCGCGGGAGTTCCGATGCTTGTCGTGCCGTTTGCGCATGACCAGCCTGACAACGGCGCTCGCGTTGAACGACTCGGCGTCGCTCGCACGATCACGCGCAAGGAGTACAAAGCGGAGCGAGTGGCGATCGAGTTGAAGGAGTTGCTCGGTAATCCGTTTTACGCACGGCGAGCTAAGCAGATCGGACATCGAGTGCGGTCTGAAAGCGGAGCGGCATTGGCGGTCGATCTGATTTTGAAAGGAGAAAACGATGAAAATAAATCTATTAAAAACGAATGCGACGAAAGTTCTTGGGCTGGCAATCGTGCTCTGCACCTGGTCCGCAGCCCACGCTCAACAGGATCAGAAATTTGCGCAGGTATCTAAACAGAATGCACAGGCGTTGCGCGACTACACGTGGAAATCGCGCACGCAAATCCGGAAGGAAGGCCACGTCAAGAGCACCAAACTGTTTTTGACTCGATACGCACCGGATGGAACGCAAGTGCAGGTCTTGTTGGAAGAAGACTCGGCGAGCGTTCCGAAGTTCGGTATCCGGGGCATGGTAGCCAAAAAGAAAAAGGAAGAGGCAGTGAAGCTGGTCGAGGCATTACAGAAGCTTGCGAAATCGTATGGCGAACTTGCGCCGGCGAAGATGCAGGAATTCATGACTAAGGCAACTGCCACACTCGACACTACTGCGCCGCAGCCGTTGCTGCGACTGCAAGCGACGGACGGGTTGCAACCCGGCGATTCAATGAACGTCTGGATCGATGCGAACACTCGCCGGCAACGCCGAATCGAGATCTCGTCGAATTACGACGCGAAACCGGTGCGCATTGTTTGTGAGTTCCGCGATTTGCCGAATGGTCCAACTTATATGGCGCGTTCGGTGGTTGATTACCCGCGTGATGAGTTGACGCTGACCGTTGAAAATTTTGAATACCAACAAAACAACTACTAGAAGGAGAGAGTGATGAAAACGATTAGAGTGATGAGTATCTTGGGAATGCTGCTTGGCCTCCTGGTCATCTCAGCATCGGCCCAGTCAGTGCAAAGTGATTATGACCGGAGCTTCAGGTTTTCGAATTTGAAGACCTTCAGCTTCGCGACTCAGCGGCGTGGACCGAGCGATCCTTTGGCGGGTGATACGTTGAACGACGGACGCATCCGCACGTCGATGGAGTCGCGGTTGATGGCCAACGGCTTCCGGATGGAGACAGAAAAACCTGACTTCGTGATTGCGTATTACGTGACCACGAAGAACAAACTCAGCGTGCAGGATACGGTTATGGCCCACCGCGCTGGTGGGGCAGCCGCGACATTCGCGTGAACCAGTATTCAGAAGGCACATTGATGGTCGATTTCATCGACACAAACACGAATCAAGTGATCTGGCGCGGACGTGCTTCCGGAACGCTTGAGCTCAAAGGTGTCGACAAAAAGATCAGCAAGTCAGTCGAGAAGCTCGTGAAGCAATTCATGAAGGACACACAGCAAAGAGATAAGAAGGGGTAACCACGTAACCACAAAAAGGGTAATCACAAAAAGGCACATAATTAACAAGAAGGCACATCAGTGAAAGAGCAATCGCCGCTGATGTGCTTTTTTGTGCTTCTTTGTTTGTGCCTCTTTGTGGCTCAATTCAATACCTTCAACGTGCGTGCGCGTTCGAGGGCTTGCGTGCGGCTGTGCACATCGAGCTTCTGGTAGATGTTGCTCATGTGACGCTTGACCGTGCCGGCCGAGAGGAAAAGCTTGTCGGCGATCTCCTGATTCGAAAGCCCGCGGCCAACGTGCTGCAACACCTCGATTTCACGCTCGCTCAAAGGATCCTCAACATACCACCACGGCAACGCTTCATTTGCAGCAGTGGCTGACGCTCGCAATGTTTGCGCAGGAACACCAGGACCAAACAGATCCTTCAGTTTCACCACGTAACGAAGCAGTTCCGGCTTTTCAGTTTCCCAGCGCTTGCCCTTTTGTTTGAGCATTTCCAGCAGCAGTTTCGACAAAGGTTCTCCCTCGTCAATAAACGTGCGGATGTAAGATTCCGGCTGGGCCTGGACCAATGCTTTCTCAAGTGCCGCGAGTGCCTGTGCTTCGTTCGCGAGTGACTGATGCGCAAGAGCCTGCAAGATCAAAGTCTCGAGCACAGTGCGTTGACGCGACGCTTTCGTTGCCGTATCGATCAAGCGAGTCGACAGGGCTAATGCTTGTTTAGCTTTTCCAGTCGTGATCAGCCAGCGAGCAAAGACTGAAAGTGGAAATTCAGTCGGGTAATCGGGTTGATCATCGGCCGTGAGCCCGGATGATTCAGCCCAGCGGGTCACCACCGAAATCTCACCGCCGCGTCGCAGCACCATGAACGCTTTCAGAGCTTCCAGTTGTTTTGGGACGACTTCGTCTCCGCAACGTTTCATACGCCGCAGACCGCCGTCGATCAAGACGTCCGCCTGGGCCTGGTCGTTACAGAGATCCAACATAAGAACGAGGCTTTTGAGGTTTTCGATTACCAACGCAGGGTATGTTTCGCGCCCTGTCTGGCGAATGATCGTCAACGCCTCGTTGAGTTGAGTTTTTGCGTTTTCAATTTCATTCCGTTCGCGATGGACGTTGCACAAAAAACTGTGCGAGAAAAGCAATGACTCAGGCGGCGTTCGCATATTCTCTCGCGCAAACTGAAGCGCACTTTGCAAGCCTTCCGTCCCCTCCCGCAGACGTCCCTGTACCGTCTGAACAAAACCGAGAGCGGTTAGTCCCCAAACCTGAAAGATCAAATGCTGCGACTGGCGGTACACCGGAAGAGCCGCCAGTAAAGCTTCTTCAAACTCTTTCGCATCTCCACGCACAGCCGCCGCGCGAACCTTTGTCTGCATCACAACTGCATGTTGCTGAATGTCGCCAGGGAGTAAAAACTCGGCAGCCTTGCGACTACACTCTTCGGCTCTCTCGGCCTGGTTAAGCGCAGCCGCCACGATGGATCGCGTCGCCCACACCAGACTCATTAGTTTTACCCGCAGTGCTTCGGGTTCGGCCTCTTCGACGATCTGTAAGTATTTTTCGATCTTGTCGAACTCTTCCTTGTAGATCAGTGTCGGGAGATAGAAAGGAAACAACTGTGGGCGAGTCTTGAACGCGACTTCAGGAATTGCTTCGATCCAGTATTTCAATCGCTCAAAACCACCCAGATGGAGGTGATGGAATGCGATTGATTCAATCAAACTCAACGCGCGGTCCCAATCGTGCGCCGCCAAAGCATAGTTAATCGCTTCGTCTGACAGGTTGTTCTGTTCACACCAAGCACTCGCTTTGCTCTGCAACTCGCGAATCGCCCCCGGCTCTTTTTGTTTCAGTTTTAATCGCAGGAGATCGGCGAACAGGTGATGGTAACGAAACCACTCACCGCGGCTGTCCAAACGAATCAGGAACAGATTTGCGCGCTCCAGTTGTTCGAGCATCTCGTGGCCGCTTTGATCGTCGGTGAGCGCGTCGCAGAGAGGGCCGTTCAAGCGCGTGAGCACCGAGGTACGCAGCAAAAACTCCTGGACCCTTTCCGGTTGGCAATTCAAAACTTCTTCCAACAGGTAGTCCAAAACAAAACGATTGTCGCCGGCGAATTCTCTCACCAGTTCGGATCTGTTTGTGCGGCCCTGAAGGGTGAGGGCTGAGAGTTGTAGACCTGCGATCCAGCCTTCGGTTCTTTCTTCGAGCGCGGCGACGTCTTTGTGTGCTAACTCGAGATTCATCACCTCATTCAGAAAAGTTGCTGCTTCGGTGACGTTGAAACGTAAATCGGTGGCTCGAAGCTCTTTCAAGTCGCCGCGAGCGCGCAAGCGACCGAGCGGAAACGGTGGATCGCTCCGAGTGGCGATGAGCGCGTGCGCGTGCGGCGCAAGATGCTCGATGAGAAAACTCAGCGCATCGTGAATGCCGTGTTCGGTGATGACGTGATAGTCGTCAAAAGCGAGCACGAACTCTTTATCGTAGGCGTTTATTTCGTTGAGGATCGACGTTAAAACGACCTTCAGCGGCGGAGTGACCGGACGTTTGAGTAAATCCGCGCTCTCGTCGCCCAGATCCTCATCAACCATCTGAAGCGCGCCGATGAGATAGTCCAAAAAACGCGCAGGCTCGTTGTCTTCTTCATCGAGAGAAATCCAGGCCAGCGGCGTTTCACACTGTCTTCGCCAGGATGCAACGAGTGAGGTCTTACCAAAACCGGCCGGCGCCGAGACGAGGGTCAGCTTGCCTCGCAATCCTTCCTTTAATTGATCCAGCAAAATCGGGCGCTCGACGAGTGTCTGCCGGGCTTCAGGCAGGTACAGCTTGGTCATCAGTCGTTGACCGACCCAATTTGGGGGCGAACTCATGGGGAACCGCAGTTTATGCCACAAAAAGGCACAAAAGCCACAAAAAAGCACGTGAGGCATAAACCGGCCCAAATACACCTCACAAATGTATCTTTCGGCATATGCGACTACACCCGGCCATTTTCTATCTTGACGCTGCCCGCAACGGGTTCAAACGACTTGATAGAAAGGAATATCGAAATGCCCGCGTTTATTCGTTCAAAAATCAATTTGCTAATCGCCTTGATGCTGCTCGCCGGCGCCGCGCGGTCAACGGCGTTGGCCCAGGAACCGATGCTCGTTCCATCCAGTGCCCCGATCCTAACGCTCGACAGAGCCATTGACGTCGCTCTCCGTAACAATCGTCCGGCCAAAAACGCTCGACTCGAAGTCGACAAAGCAGAAGATCGCGCAGCAGCCGCTCGCACACACCTGCTTCCCAGCTTCAAGTTGAATTCCAGCATATCCCAACCACTGAGCGCATTCGATACCACGTTTGAGAAAGGCGTCTTCGGAACCTTTCCAACTACCGGTCCGGTTCCAAACGAAGACACGGTAATCCGCTCTTCGACGAAACCGACTGCGTTGATCGTCGGACAACTGAGTCAGCCGTTATCACAGCTTCACCGCATAAAACTACAGATCAAACAACAAGAGACTGCCGGTGAGATTTCCCGCGCGGAGCTGAATGCAACGGAACAGAGTCTGGTCAACGAGGTCAAGCGCGCTTACTACGCGGTCTTGCAGTCGCAGAGCGCCGCGCAGGCCGCCGAGACCAACATCAAGCTTTACCGTGAGCTCGATCGAGTGACCGGCGAATACGTGGTCCAACAAGTGGTGCTGAAAACCGAGCACATGGACGTTCAGACGCGGCTCGCGAAAGCCGAATACGACTTGATGGCCATTCAAAACCAGTTACTCGCACAGAAAGAGCAACTCAACCATTTGCTCGGTCGCGACATACGCACCGAGTTTGCCGTCAGCGGCGAGGACGAGACCGCGCTGGCGGTGATGCGCGAAACGGATCTCATTCAGGCGCGCGAGCGGGCACTAGCGCACCGGCCTGAGATCCGTGAAGCGCGGTTGCGAATCGAAAAGGCGAAACTCGACAAGCGAATCAAGAAGTCGGAATTCATTCCGGACGTGAGTTTGACCGTCAACTACGTTTCGACGTTCAGCTACTCCAATTTCGTGCCGCGAAGTTTGAGTGGAGTCGGAGTGCAGGTTGAGTGGGAAATTTTTGATTGGGGGCGCAAGAAACACGAAGTTGCCGAGAAGGAGAAGAGCATCAGCCAGGCGGACAACACTTTGGTCGAAACGGAAAGTCAGGTGTTGATGGAAGTGAACAGTCGGTTTCGTGCGATGCAGGAGAGCCGGCAGTTGCTGAAGGTGGCGAAGTTGGCCCAAACGCAGGCACGCGCAAACGTGCAAATGGTTGCTTACAAGTATCGACTCGATGCCGTGCTGTTGAAAGACGTGCTTCAGGCACAAAGCGCACTGGCGAATTCAGATTACGACTATCAGAAAGCCCTACTGGCGTTCTGGACCGCAAAAGCAGATTTCGAAAAAGCGATAGGAGAAGACAAATGAACACGAGACAAGCATTCATCATAGTTACCAGTATCACGCTCCTGGCGTTGACGATCGGTTGCAAAACCAAAGCGCAGGAGAAGCCGGTCAAGCCAGTGAAGGTAAAGACAGTTGAGACTCATTCGGGCACGACCAGCGTGCGTTACTCGGCGAGTATCCGGCCGAGTTCGCAAGTGGAGATTGCGTTCAAAGTCGGCGGTTACGTCGAATCAATCAAAGGAGCTGCCGAAGGACGGCACATTCAGGCGGGTGACGTCGTGCAGAAAGGCGCGGTGTTGGCCCAACTGCGACAGAGTGATTATGTCGCGAAGGTAAATGAAGCGAAGTCGCAGCAAGGCGAAGCGCGGTCTTCGTTGGAGACGAGCAGTGCGCAACTGAAAGAAGCGATCACCGCAGTCGAGACGAGCCGCGCACAGTTGAAGGATTCAGAAGCGGGCTTCGAACGAGCCAGGTTGGATTTTGAAAGAGCGGAAGCGCTGTTTGCGACGCAGAGCATCACGAAGCCTGACTTCGATGCGGCGCACGAGCGGTTTGAAGTCAGCAAAGCGAAGCTGGAAGCAGCAAAAGCTCAGCTCGCTGTGGCGGAAGCAAAGGTGAACACCGCGAGGTATCAAATCGGCGCGGCGGAATCCCGAATGAAGACCACTGAAGCGACTGTTTACACGGCGAGTATTCCGCTCGGCGATGCGCAACTGCGTGCGCCATTGAGTGCTGTCGTTATCGAAAGAAAAATTGAAGTAGGTCAGCTTGTTTCCACCGGCACGCCGGCGTTTGTGTTGGCGGATTTGACGTCAGTGAAGGCGGCATTTGGCGTGCCTGATCTGGCGCTACACAACTTCAAGCTGGGCGACACGCTCACGATGACGACCGACGCTGTGCCTGGAACCGAGTTCACCGGTTGCATTTCGAGAATCTCTCCGGCGGCGGATCAGAGCAGTCGAGTGTTTGATGTGGAAGTAACGATTCTGAATGCGCAAGGGTTGCTCAAGCCAGGAATGATCGCGTCGATGAGCGTCAGCGAAACGGGAGCGACGCAGGAGTTTCCAGTCGTGCCGCTGACGTCGATTACACGATCGAATGGCGATCCAAATGCTTACGCCGTGCTGGTTGTTGAAGAAAGTGGCGGCAAGCACGTAGCGCGCGTGCGCAATGTCACGCTTGGCGAGTCGTTCGGCAACTCAGTCGCGGTGAATAGCGGCGTCCGGCCCGGAGAGATTGTTATCACGACCGGTGTGACGCAGGTGGCTGACGGAGAAGAAGTGCGCGTAATGCCATAACCGAGGTCTTCTCTGTGCCACCTCTGTGTTCTTCGTGTCTCTGTGGTTTTCCACGAGAGCACCACAGAGACACAGAGAACGCAGAGATAGCACAGAGAAAACAAAATAAAGAGGAGCAGCAATCATGTCTCACGGAAAGAGCGATCAAGAACTCATCAACGGCAAGCACAACACGGCGCGGTTCTTTGTGCAAACGCGCCACGTCAGCTGGGTGCTGCTGATACTTACCTGCGTGTGGGGCGTGTATGGCTACATCAGCATGCCTCAGCGCAAAGATCCCGAGGTGCAGGTGCGCACTGCGGTCGCGCTCGTACCCTGGCCGGGAGCGAGTGCGGAAAAGGTCGAACAGCTCGTGACCAAAAAAGTCGAAGAGCAGATGGCTGCCAACGCAAAGGTCACGAAAATCGAGTCGATCTCTCGCACCGGTCTCGCTGTCATTTACGTCGAACTGGACGAGAATCTGAAAGAGACTGGCAAAGAGTTTGACGACATCAAGCTCAAGCTCGACGGCATTCACGATTTGCCGAGTGGCGCTGGTCCAGTCAACTTCATTAAAGACTTCGGCGACACGGCCGCGTTGATGCTTACCGTCGCCAGTCCGAAAGTTGACGATGCTGAGATTGCTCTGCGCGCGCGTGCGATTCAAAGTGCAATCGAACAAGAACGCGCCGGCATCGCGGGTGACAAGTCAAACAGATTCACGCTCGTTCTAAATTCACCAATTGCGTTGCAGCCGCATCTGCTGCGCACGCCGGTCGAGATGTTTCTCGCGTACGTCAAAGAGAAAAACCTCGCCACCGACATGCGCGTGATCCACGGCGATCGCTTCGTCGGCTTTGACGGCGCCAGCGACAAGAACGAACAGGAGATTCTTGCGTCAGTGCGGCAGTTCATCGCCGAAAGACTTCAATCGGCTGAGTTTCATCCGGATTCGTGGCCGCCGATGGTCGTGCGTGATCCGCAGGAGATTCAGGCAAAACTGAAAGCGATCGCGGGCGACAAGTACAGCTATCGACAGATGGACGAATTCACCGACTTGATCGAGAAGACGCTCAAGTCAGTGCCGCAGGTTTCGAAAGTCAGCCGCTCTGGAGTGCTGAATGAGAACGTATTTCTCCTTTATTCGCAGGAGCGTCTTGCGGCTTACAACATCAAGCCTGGCACCCTCGAGAATGCGATGAAGGGCCGGAACATCTCGACTTCAGGCGGGCAGGTCAACGTCGAAGGCAAGAACGTCACGCTCGACCCTGCCGGCGAATTCAAGAGCGAAGATGATATCGGAAACGTGCTCGTGCCAACGTCGAACGGATCTTCCGTTTACCTGCGCGACCTTGCGGATGTTGTTCGTGGTTACGAGAGTCCGGCGCGGTTTCAGAATTTCTTCAACTGGCGCGACAGCAAGGGAAACTGGCAACGCAGCCGCGCAATCACGCTCTCGGTGCAGATGAGATCGGGAGAACAGATTGGTGAATTCGGCAAACAAGTTGACGTTGCGCTCGAGGGATTGAAGCATCAATTGCCGGCAGATCTAATCTACGCTCGTACCTCGGACCAACCGTTGCAGGTCGAAGAGAGCATCGACCTGTTCATGAAGAGTCTTTACGAAGCGATCATTCTCGTCGTGATCATCGCTTTGATCGGGTTTTGGGAATGGCGTTCGGCGTTGTTGATGGCGTTCTCGATCCCGATCACGCTGGCGATGACGTTCGGCATGATGCACATTCTCGGAATCGACCTTCAGCAGGTTTCGATTGCGACGTTGATCATCGCGCTGGGATTGCTCGTGGACGATCCAGTCGTTGCGGGCGACGCTATCAAACGCGATCTCGCGGCTGGTCATCCGTCGATTATTGCTTCATGGCTTGGACCAACGAAACTTGCGACGGCGATTCTTTACGCGACGATCACGAATATCGTTGCCTATCTGCCGTTTCTGATTATCAAAGGCTCGACCGGCGAATTCCTGTACACGCTGCCCGTGGTGATTACCTGTTCGCTGATCGCGTCGCGGCTCGTTTCGATGACGTTTATTCCGTTGTTGAGCTACTACCTGCTCAGGCCAAAGTTTGAGAAGCCGATTGCGGAACGACGCAAGAGCGGCTTCGCGGCGAAGTACTATCAACTTGGAACCTGGGCCATTAACCATCGCTGGAAAGTCATGGCCGGCGCACTGCTGTTTCTCATCGGCGGGGGAGTAATCATGTCGCAACTGAGAACGCAGTTCTTCCCGAAGGATCTTTCATATCTTTCGTATGTCGACGTTTGGCTGCCGGCCGACGCGCCGCTGTCGGCGACGCGTGATGCCGCTGCGCAATCAGAGGACATCATTCGTGAGGTGATCGACGAGTACGGTCATCATCATCCTGATGATGACGGCAAGCCGCGCGAGGTGTTGCAGTCGTTAACGACCTTCGTCGGTGGTGGTGGTCCACGATTCTGGTTTTCGGTTTCGCCCGAGCTCCAGCAGTTGAACTACGCGCAGATCATCATTCAGGTAAAAGACAAGCACGATACTTCGCATTTAATCGGACCATTACAAAAAGCACTGTCCGAGCGAATCGCCGGTGCGCGCATCGACGTAAGGCAACTCGAATCGGGCAAGGCCGTCGGCCTGCCGATCGCAATCCGATTGTCAGGAGAAGACATTACGACGTTGAGAGGTTATGCGGATCGCGTAAAGACGATCTTGGAAGACACTTCAATCGCCGATCGCGTTCGTGATGATTGGGGCGAAGACAGTTTCGCCGTCAGGCTTAAAACTGACTCTGAACGCGCCAACAGCGCCGGGTTAACCAACCTCGACGTCGCAATGGCTTCGCAGTCGGCCATGGCGGGGCACCAGGTGACCACGTTGCGTCAGGGCGACAAGCAGATTCCCGTCGTCGCAAAACTGCGTATGGAAGAGCGCGCGCAGCTCGGCGATCTGAGGAATCTCTACGTCTATTCCGGTCAGGGATCGCAGAAGATTCATCTGCGGCAGGTGGCCTCGATCGAGTACGGCATGCAGACTGAGAAGATGCGTTCGCGCAATCAGTTTCGGACGATCACCGTATCGGCGATGCCTTCGGAAGGGCGGCTCTCCTCGGAAGTGATGAAAGGTGCGAGGACCAGGTTAAATGAGCTCGCGAAGGAGTTGCCGGCCGGCTATCGCATGGAGATCGGAGGCGAAGAAGAAGATCAGGTCAAAGGCTTCAAAGATCTCGTGGTTGTGCTGATGGTCTCAGTGGTGATGATATTCATGGCGCTTGTGTTTCAGTTCAAGAACGCCATCAAACCGTTCATCGTGTTTGCGGCGGTGCCGTTTGGAATGGTTGGAGCGTTGGCGGCGCTGTGGATCATGGGCCAGCCGTTTGGTTTCATGGCGTTTCTCGGGATCGTGAGCCTGGTCGGTGTGATTGTCAGTCACATCATCGTGTTGTTTGACTTCATCGAAGAGAAACACGCCGAGGGTGCGCCATTGATCGAGGCACTGCTTGACGCCGGCATCATGCGTCTGCGACCGGTGATGATTACGGTTGGCGCCACGGTGATCGCGCTGTTTCCGTTAGCTTCGCATGGTGGACCACTCTGGGAGCCGATGTGTTACGCGCAGATCGGCGGGCTCAGTATGGCAACGTTCATCACGCTACTGCTCGTGCCGGTGATCTACGCGATCTTCGTGCTCGATCTGAAGCTGGTGAAATGGGAGAAAGTAGAGGAGACCGCTATCCACAGATTACACAGATTATCTGCGTAATCTGTGGATAAGTCTTACTTTTGTTTGGGCTTGGTTCGTTTCGTAGAGCGTTCGTACTCAGTGATTGCTTGAGCTTCCGCGAGTAGCGCAGTACGGAACGAGCCGAGCACCTTCAAAAGCAGATCGAGTTTTCGCAAACTCTCACGCCGGGCACGCACGGTGCCGAGAAAGAACTCGAGCTGAATCCGTCGACGACAATCAGCAATCGTCAACATGTAGTGGCCCCACTTGTACTCGCCGCCACGACTCGATTCAACTTCCGCCATTATGTAGGAAGTGTGACCAGTTGATACTGATGCGAGAAACATCCGTTTGCGAAGAAGGAATTTATTCATGTGAGGTATATCTCGATCCCATTGAATTAATTTGCCGCTCGCGTATAATACGCTGGCCCAGCCTCCTTGTCAACGATATTAGTTAAACGTCGTCCTCATACAGGATGAGAAAAGAGGAATAGGAATGGATGTGCTCGACCACGTCGCAGCAAAGATTAGAGATCTGCGCGTTAACTACAACAGCGGTGAAGGACTCTCGCAAGAATCACTCGCAGCTCACTTAAAAGTTGCTGCGAATACGATTTCGCGATGGGAAACAGGAACATATCGGCCCAGCGTTAAGGACCTCGAACGCATCTCGCGTTTCTTTGGCGTTTCGATTAACTCGTTCTTTCCATCTGAATTGCACGACGCTGAAGAAGATGAAAATCTCAAGGCGCTCTTGCGTACGGCCCGGCAACTGCATCCTGCCGACGTCGAAGAGTTGAGAAAGTATGCGGAGTTTCGCAGGGCCCGCAGTATGTACCAGGGAAAAGGCCGGCCTCAGCCCGGTCGAAAGGGAGGAAAACACAAGTGAACCTACACAACTACTACGAAGATCTAAAATTGCTCGCGCGCCAGGTGCGCGCAGAAAATGGGTTGTCTTCAGCACGCGTGCTTCCAAGTGACCTCAGGAGAATCTACGCCAAACACGGCATCGAAGTTGACGAGTGGCCGTATAGATTCAGAAACTTGCGAGGCGCATTCATCAACGACGATCTTGGGACGACTGTCATGCTCGCAAAGGGCTTGCCGCGCGACCCGCTGGTGTTCACGATGGCCCATGAGCTGAAACACTTCTATCGCGATCGCGACCTCGGTATTTCTTATTGCGATCAGTCGAATCTGCATCGAAGTCTCGAGATTGGAGCCGAAGTTTTCGCGGCCGAACTTCTCTTCCCCGACCGCGATTTTGTCGCTCATATGAAGATGATGGGCATTCGTGAAGAACGATGTCTGCCGAAAACGCTCGTTCACCTGAAACGAAAGACCGGCACCACGCTTAGTTACGCTGGTCTTGCGATCAAGGCAGAAAGACTGGGCTTCGCTCCCTCACATTCATTGACGACAATAAAGACGTGGCGCAAGTTGGAAGCCTTGTACGATGAGCCTATGAGGAGAAGTTTCGGCAGTATGCACCGGCCTTGGTGATACTTATCCGGCTCGGCGATCGGATCGACCGGCGAAGCGGCCTCGAGTTGCAAACGGACGGAAGATCGGAACTAGCTGGCCACGTACTCTCGCTTCTTTAAAAGGAACGGAAATCGCCGGTGGCGCCGGTGATTCAGCGTGCGAGATTAAGCGTAAAGTCTCCCCTCGTCGCTGGGCATGGCAACAGTGAAACTTTCCTTTGACTTCGATGAGATAAATAGGTCGCTCGAATTCTGACCATTGACCATCTGCAATAGTCCTGACCTTTGGATTCAACTGAAGCAGACTCCCGGGTGGCAACAACGGCCACATCATTCGATCCGATAAACCAACCAACACCAACGGTCCACGATCCCAATCGATATCAAGCATCAACAGGATCGGGATATCGGACCAGACGTTCAGCAGGCGTCGAGTCGCGCTCGCCGGATCCTGCAAAATCGTAGTCAACTCTCTTTTGTCCACGATAGCCCTCGCGAAGAAGTTAACTGTCTCATCGCACCCTATTGGTGACATTGTCGTGGATAATAGATAGCAAGACAAGATCTTGCGGGAAAAAGCTCGCTCCCGTAGAGACCAGATGTTTATGGACATCACGCCGCTGCGGCCACCCAAAGTTTCGAAATAGAAAACTCCACTACCTGAGAAAAACCGTTGACATGCCGTTGCCAGAGATGTAGCATCCGCCGCATCAATCAGGTTACGCAAATGCTGTCGTAAAGGATGTTGAGGCAGACATCGTTTGCCAACCTGAGGGCCCTTCTTTTTCAAATACGTAAGCTTCTGTTACTGAATAATTCGGATGCTTTGTTGTGCCCAGTCCGGTCCAGAAGTTTAGTTTTTGAGCGGCGAATTCAGCACTACGATCGCAACGATCAGGAGATCAGGAAATATGGCAATTTTACGGTGATCGAGAGGACTGAGATATCTCACGTGCGGGCCTCTAATCACCGCGGTTTAATAGAGTCGGTCAACCGCTTGCCTACGTAACGATGCAACGCAAATCGCGTTTAGCCCAGAGCAGCGAGACGTCTATTAACCTACCAAACTCGTAACTGAAATGTCTGGCCGCGCATCTCGCTACTGAGAGGCGCAAGGGTGCTGTTGTGTCTCCATTCCTCGCCATATCTTCTTTGGCTTCTTCAACTTACGTAATTTTTTCTTTCAGATCGGCCTCGCTAAAACACACATATAGACATAAATCTGAAAACGGAGTTTCTGCCAGTCGCGAAGCGCCGTTTTGATTTGAACAGAGGTCGGCCCAGTTCGACCTAAAAAACGGGGATGGTCCATTAAAAGCCCCGGGACTAATCCAGAAAGCCCAGAAACGAAATGCTGGATCAGCGCCGAGCGGCCGCACAACCTGATGAGAATCGCGAACGGGTATTCACCGAGCGGTATGAAGGTCTGCTCAAGTGGGCACTGCGTCTAACGAATCACGATCGAGAGTCTGCCGAGGATCTCGTGCAGGATGCTTTTGTGCAATTCGTGCTCGGCCGTTCCAGACTGGAAGAGATCGAAAACATCGACGGGTATCTGAGAAGAATGTTGCGCTACATGCACTGCTTAAAAATGAGTCGCTCGGCGCAACACCTGCATGAAACGGCGCTCTCACTTGCTGACTACGATTCGCTTCGTCTCGGCTGGACGGCAATTGAACCCCCGCGCCGCATGCAGGCTGCTGAAGAGCTGTATCGGATCTGCGCTTATGCCTGCTCCAGAAAGGAATCGTCAAAAGCAGGCAGCGTTCTTATTCTTCGCTTCTTTCACAATTACTTTCCCAGCGAAATTGCGAACGTTCTAAACAGCTCGCGCAATTGCGTCGATCAGTGGCAGCGTCTGGCGCGTCGTGAAGCGAAGCTGTTTATCAACAGGCCCGGTCGCCTCAGTTTTGTTGATGGTAAAGCTCAGGCTGGACCGAATGCGGCCGGATACCTGCGCTCGGATTGTGATCTGATCCACGAGTTGCAGCAGATGATCTTCAACTCTCGTCAGGGCGACTGCATCGCGCGACAGGAGTTGGAAGAGATTTATACAGGCGGCCGCTCTGATGCGCTCACCACAACAAAGCTGGCTCACATTGTCAGTTGTCGTCAGTGTCTTGATGCAGTGAATAGTTTGCTGGAACTGCCACTATTGGCCCAACGCTATCAGCCCGAAAGTCATGAACCTAAAGATCCTCCAGGAGACGCGGGTGGTGGCGCATCGGGCGGCGGCGTGCAGGAGCTCCCCAGGAAGTTTGGGAACAAGTTGCGTGAAACTCGCGAGCACAAACCTCACGAGCTGCGCATTGCAGTCAATAGTTTTCCGGTCAGTTCGTTGAAGGTGGGCTCAGAGTTGAGCGAGTTGAACCTCAACCTGACGCCGGACGAGCCGATTGAGTTTGTCGAAGTTTCCAGCGAACAGGGCGTGCAACTTCTCTTCCTCACTCTCAATCCAGCGGTGCCTCGAGACGAGCAATGGGCGTGGATCGAGTTGAGCGACGGACGGTTGCTCGAGGCTTGTTTCCGAAATGAAGACGGACCGAGCCTGCACGTGGTCTACAGAGATCCGCAGCCTGAAGAGTCTTACGCCACTGGAGAGAATCTCAATAACGCCTTGTCCTCACCCCTGTTCGTTGTCCCTGCCGGCAACGAGTTGGATGAGCAGAAGGTGGCGAACCAAGCTGTGGTTTTCCATCTTCGCTCATGGACCACAAGGCTAAGCGAAACGTTGCGAGCGTTGTGGAAGCGACCGGTGGTTGTGCCAGAGAAGCAGTTGTCGGACAACGGCGAACAGCCACTGTTTGCGGTGTTGGGCCAATCGCACTACACCGCACGGCGACGCGCGTTTGGTTGGTTGATGGTATTGGTTTCGGCCCTTGTGGTCGGTGGGTTCCTGTTCTTTAGATCGAGTCTGTCGCCGACGGTGACGGCATCGATGTTACTCGAGAGGGCAAGCACCGCTGAGCGAAATACTGACGCAGCACCGGATCTGGTAAGACATCGTTTTATCAATCTGGAAGAACGTCGCAGCGCGGAAGGTGCGGTGGTCGCGCGGCGAAAGATCGAGATCTGGGAGAACCGCGCCCATGGTAATCGCGCGCAACGACTTTACGATGATTCCAATCGACTGATTGCGGGTGTGCTGCAGACAGCCAACGGCTCGCGCACCGTTTACCATCACGGCTCAAAGCCACAAACGCAACCCGCACCCGCTGCACCGGAAAGTCTCCTGCTCAATCTCGAAGACATCTGGCAACTGGAGCCTTCGGCGCGTTCCTTCAGCGAGTTGATTGCTGAACCGACTGCTGCCGCCGTGGAGGAGCGTGCCACCACCTATGTGCTCCGTTATGAAAAGGACCGCGCGATCGGAGCGAGTCATCTTTTGCAAGCCACGCTCACGGTGAGCAAGTCTGACTTTCATGCGATCGAGCAGACATTGCTGGTCCAACGTGGCAGCGAGTTGCGCGAATACCGGTTCGCGGAGGCGAGCTTTGAATTAGTGCCTGTCAAAGCTGTCGCTCCGACCGCCTTCGAAATCGAACCGGAACTGACAGGAGGGGCCGGGAAAACTGGCAGGCCTGGGGACTGGGCGCTCCGGGACCTCACCTCAAGCCGTGTCCCTCCGTCGCCCGGCACGTCGACACCACCCTCAGCTTCCGCAGAGCTGGAAGTCGACGTCGCATACTTGCTCAATCAGGCCAAGGCCGACCGGAATGAGCAAGTCGCCCTCACGCGCAGCGCAGGTGGGTCACTGCGCGTCGAGGGAGTGGTGGATAGTCAGCAACGCAAAGAAGAGTTTTTGAGAGCGCTGAGTCCGGTTAGCGCGAATCCCGCAGTGAAGATCGAGATTCGCACAGTTGCCGAAGCAATACAACGAGCCGCGAAAGCTAGTGCCGTGCAGGTGCAAGAGCCGGAAGAGACGAACGACACGGTGGCCGTCGAGGAAGAGCTTCGCGCCTATTTCTCCAAACGCGGTGCGGCTGGACCAGTGGACCAGGCAATCCAATCTTATTCATCGCGGGTGGTGAATCGCGCGTACCGCGCGTTGTTTCACGCAATCGAGCTCAAACGACTAATTGATCGATTTGCGAATGTCGATATGCGCACTGTCGCGCCCGACGCACGTGCCAAGTGGCTGGCGATGTTGCGCGAGCATGCCACAGCGTTTTTGCGGGAAAACGCTGCGCTGCGTGAAGAGATTCAGCCGATATTTTTTCCGGGAACTGTTTTGCAGGTTAACGAAGACGCGTTGATTCAGAGCGATACGGACCTCGCGCGCGTAGTGGAGCGGTTGCGCAAGCTGGCGCTTTCGAATAACGAAGCGATCCGTTCCGCTTTCACGATCTCTTCGCAGAGTTCAGCGAGTGCGTTCAAGTCAACAGCGTTCTGGCAGTCACTTCAAAGAACTGGAAACCTGGCAAACAGAATCAGGCAGTATGAGACCACGGCGAGCAACTAATTGCTCGGACCAACAAAATAATTAAGAAGTTCGTGAGAGTTTTCTAAAGACTTTTTCGTCTGACAGCGTTGTGATCGGTCTGCGAATATCGCAGCAACCATCGAGTAGCGTGGGCCATGATCTTCATTTCGGCAACCAGGGCCGTGATGAAGAGCTAAAGTCGAATTGACGTATCCCGTCTTCGCCCGGCGGAACGTCTTAGTCACAGGAGAACTCAATATGTCGCCCAGAACTCCGGAAGTGTGCCGGTGTGCCTTCTGCTATCAAATCAGAGTATCAAGCAGAACATGGGTCTTCTTTCAGCATTTATCTAGATACCGACCGGCTGTCACAGCCGGTTTTTTGGGGTTCGTCGTCTCTCTCCTGTTTCTATTTCTTGTGCACTCATCATCCGTCACAGTTCATGCACAAAGCGAAACCGCGACTCTGAGCGGCACGGTGATGGACCAGGCAGGCGCGGTAGTACCTGGCGTGAATATCGCGGTAATCAGCGTCGCCCAGGGCTTTCACCGAAATACGATCACAAACGACGACGGTGTCTTTATTGTGCCGTCGCTTCCGCCAGGTCGTTACATCGTAAAAGCCGAACGTGAGGGTTTCAGTCCGACTGAACAAAGAAATGTAATTCTGAATGTGAATAGTCAGGTGGCCATAAAGATATACTTGAAAATTGGGGACATCAGTCAAACTGTTGAAATCGTTGATGCAGCCAGCTTAATCGACTTGATGCCCTCGGTGAGTACACTTGTTGACCAACAGTTTGTGAGCAATCTGCCGCTCAATGGCCGGAGCTTTCAACCACTGCTCTCTCTCTCACCCGGCGTTGTTCTCACAAAATCAAATAGCGCCGAGGCCGGTCAATTCAGCGTCAATGGCCAACGGGCCAATGCGAATTACTTTTTAATTGATGGAGTGAGTGCCAATATCGGCGCTCCGGTCACTCCGTTTCCCGGGCAACTTGGTTCAGGGTCATTGCCGGGACTCACAGCTTCAGGTGGAACGAATAACCTTGTTTCTATTGACGCGCTGCAGGAGTTCAAGGTCCTGACATCAACGTTCGCTCCTGAGTTTGGTCGCACACCCGGAGCACAGATTTCAATTGCCACGAGAAGTGGAACGAACGAATTTCACGGCAGTCTATTCAATTACTTCCGTAACGAGGCTCTGGACGCTAATGATTGGTTCGGTAATTTCGGTGGTCTTAAAAAAGCAGCGTTGCGACAAAACGACTTCGGCGGCGTCTTCGGCGGACCGATCCTGTTACCGCGCTTTGGCGAAGGGGGACGGCAGCCCGGGTACAACGGACGTAACCGCAGCTTTTTCTTTTTCTCTTACGAGGGACTGCGTCTGCGGTTGCCCCAAACGGCGGCATTGATGCTCGTCCCTTCTTTGGCTGCTCGAGAAAGCGCAGCGCCACAGATCAAGCCATTCGTTGAGGCCTTCCCTCTCCCAAATGGCCCGGACGCGGGTAATGGATTCGCCTTCCTTTCCGCTTCTTACTCGGATCCCTCAACATTAAATGCGACCAGCATTCGTATCGATCATACTATCAATCAAAAGCTCTCGTTCTTTGGCCGGTATAACTATGCCCCATCTGAAACTATCACCCGGGGTGGAAGAACTTTGAGTTCCGTTAATTACAGGACGATAAAAACTCAAACCCTGACGGTTGGTACTACCTTTTTTGCCGGTCACAATATCAGCAACGACCTCCGCGTCAACTTCAGTCGAAACGAAGGCAAGAGTTTCGATATTCTTGATGATTTCGGCGGTGCCAAAGTGCCTGACGTCAGCGTGTTCTTTCCTCAAGGATTCTCAAGCGAAAACGCCCGTTTTACTGTTAGCGTCGCCTCAGGATCATCGACTTCTTTTAACTTGGGCAAATTGGCGACTACAGTCCAAAGACAGTTCAACATCGTAAATGGCCTTTCAATACTGTCTGGTAATCACCAATTCAAGTTTGGTGGTGACTATCGGCGCATGTTCCCCATTGTTAATAACCTTGCCTATTCGCAAGTTCTCAATTTTAACGGCATCGGCGTTCCGGGCTCACCAGCGTCCAGTTCTGTACTTTCCGGAAGAATTCGTTCAGCCATCATAACGGCCGGCAAGAGTCCACTGGCTCCGACCTTTAATAATTTATCGCTTTACGCACAAGACTCTTGGAAAATTAATCCCAGGACGATCCTCACGTACGGATTACGTTGGGAATACGTCCCCCCGCCGTACGATGCAGAAGGCAATCAGCCGGCGGCACTACAGCGCTTACAAGATGGAAATTTCTCATTGGTAACTTCCGGCGGTGATTTATGGAAAACCACCTATAACAACTTCGCTCCTCGAATTGGCCTGAGCTACAGGCTTTCGCAAGACACCGGACGAGAGACTGTCATGCGAGGCGGCGTTGGCATTTTTTACGATCTCGGAGACGGTCCCGCCGCAAATGCTTTTGCCTCATCGTTTCCGTTCGTCACGACCAAACGTCTCCCGCTCAACACCCCCTATCCCTTATCTGCGAGCAACGCAGCACCTCCTGTCTTCGCCACTGCGCCGACCTCAACCGATTTTCTGTTCGTGTTTGACCCCAATCTAAAACTTCCGCGGGTATATCAATGGAACGTCGCTGTGGAACAGTCACTTGGACCAACCCAGTCGATATCTGCATCATACGTGGCGGCTGTTGGTCGCCGGCTGCTGAGATTGGAAAAACTGGGCCCCCTAACGCCCCCAATTGCAGCTCTCGATCAATCGTATCTGACCAACAACACCGCGACATCTGATTATCACGCAATGCAGCTTCAGTTCCAGCGGCGGCTTTCGCGAGGGCTGCAAGCCCTGGCGTCGTATACCTGGTCCCACTCAATAGATATCGCCTCGAGCGATTCCAAAGGTATTCAGCCGGGAGCACTAAATAAGACAGATCCTACTTTGGATCGGGGTCCCTCCGATTTTGATGTGCGCCACGCCTTCACTAGTGCCGTAACTTACAATATTCCCGTGCCAAATACTCATTCTTTAGGGAACGCAGTTTTGCGGAATTGGGCCATCGACTCCATCGTTATAGCTCGCTCAGCCACGCCTGTGGATGTTATTTACACCACTTTTACCTCATACGGTATCGCCAGTTTGCGGCCCGATCTGATTACGGGCCAACCACTCTATTTAGCGGATCCGACGGTGGCAGGAGGCCGAAGAATCAACCGTGCGGCCTTTGTCATTCCTACAACGCAGAGACAAGGCACGTTGAGTCGAAACGCCTTACGGGGTTTCGGAGCTTGGCAGGTGGATTTTGCGGTTCGCCGCCAGTTTAAGTTAAAGGAGACTACCAACCTTCAATTCCGGGCTGAATTCTTCAACATCTTCAACCATCCAAACTTCGCCGATCCTGGCTCCGGTAGCGCCAACACCAACAGCCTTACTGATGCTAATTTCGGGAAATCAGTTCAGATGCTCGGTAGGGGTTTGGGTGCCAGCACAGCTGGGCTTAACGCTCTCTATCAAATCGGCGGACCACGCTCAATTCAATTATCGCTAAAGCTTCAATTCTAAGAGCGCAGTTTTTCGGGAGTCGGTTGAGCGCAAGATTCAGCCGCGTTACGCCGGCTCGCCGAGATATGCGAAGAGACTATTCCGCGCAGACATGATCCATACAAAAGCTTTTTTCAAAACAATCTCTCCTCGTTCGATCGCTGGCTTGTTGATATTTGGGTTGTCGATAGTTGCTGTTGTGACAACGAAAACCCACAGCCAACGACACGGAGGCAGCATTCTTTCTGTGAAAACTGAAGCCGTTGAACCTCAACAGAGAAACAAACTGCTCAAGCGGGACCGCGAGCGGTTGGCGCAGGCACGCGCCGAAGGCAAGATTGAAGTTTCAATCGTCATCGCGTCACTTCCCGGACATAATCAAGACGTTGTCAATAACTTAATTAGACTCGACGCCCAGATCCGTTATCGGGCCGACGACGTTGATTACGTGCGCGCCAAGGTGCCGATCGAAAACGTGCACACACTTGCTTCGTTGGAAGGTATACAGGTTATCAATCTTGACGGCGCCACGTTTACAAATACTTCATACAACCCATTCGAAGATACGACTGTAGCCGATAAGCGAGTTGTATCCACGACAACTAATACGCAAGACAAGATCGAACCGCCAAATAAGATTGCGCCTCCGAATCGTGATACTCCACCAGAGAACCCTTACCTCCCGACTCGCGATATGGGCGCGCCTCAGTTTGTTGCTAACCATCCAACTTTCGACGGCCGAGGAGTAGCGATTGCCATTTTCGAGGGAGGGATAGCGGATGTCCTCACCCCGCAGCTTGAATCGGCAACCACCCTGGATGGGAAACCCACGCGTAAACTGCTTGACGTGCTCGATGCTTACGACCCCGTCGATGACGCCAATTATAAAGTGAACATGAATGAGGACGCCGTCGCCATTTCGAATCACTTTGCCAAGAATGGGACGACATACACTGCTCCAGCCGACGGGCGCTACAAGTTTGGGTTCTTTGATGAGAGTCAATTCTCAAGCGAACAAATAATGAGTGACATCAACTACGATGGCAATCCACCCGGCAGCAGCAGACTATTTGCTGTCATTTGGGACCAGAGTACGAACATCATCTGGGTAGACACCAACCAGGATCATAGTTTTGCCGATGAAAAGGCAATGACAGACTACAGTGTTAAATACGACTTGGGAGTGTTCGGTAAGGACGACCCTAAGACACCTATCCGAGAATCGGTTGCTTTTTTAATCAAGTCGAACCGTGGAGATCAATTTATCCGAATTCTTCCGCTGATCTTCGATCACGCAAACCTAACCACCAATGTCGCAATGGGAAGGAGTTACTATGGCGGCAATGCAAACGGCGTTGCTCCGGGAGCACAGTTTCTCTCAGTGATGAAATCTTATACGTACCACGGAATGATCGAGGGAATGATCCTTGCGATGAGAGATCCGCGAGTCGACATCGTCTCGGTTCAAGTAGCTTCAGTTGAACGGCTCAATGACGGCAATTCCACGATCAGTATTATCTGGGACCGGTTAGTTGAAAGATACAAGAAGCCGCTATTTGTCGGAGCAAATAACGCTGGCCCAGGTATCAATACCGTCAATGAGGTTACGTCCGGCAGTAAAGTCATTAGTGTAGGCGGTTACGTAAGTGGTGACACGTTCCTATCGGTTTTCGGAATGAGAACTGACAAACATGACTATGTTGTAAACTTGTCCGGCCGAGGGCCGCGAGACGACGGTGGCTTTAAGCCCGACATCATCACGCCTACCGCAGGCGTATTATTTAGTAGTCCCGCATTCAAAAAGCTCATTATCGCGCTCAAACCTCCGTACGTTCTTCCTCACGGATATTACGTGGGCTCCGGCACATCAATGGCGACGCCAATGGCTTCCGGCGCTGCAGCGCTATTGGTCAGCGCAGCCAAACAAACAGGTGTTCAATGGGATAGTGATCGACTGCGTTGGGCCATGAAATCCAGCGCGCGCTACTTACCGGAGTACCGTGTTAACGCGCAAGGAAGCGGTCTCATTCAAGTAGGACTGGCATGGGAGGCGCTGAAAAGAGCTCCAGAGAATGTGGCGATCACCAGCCGAGCGCCAGTAAAGAACGTATTAAGCAAGTATCTAAAGGAACCCAACTTGGGTCAGGGTCTTTATGAACGTGAAGGTTGGCAAGCTGGACGAACTGCCCGGCGACAGATCAGCTTTACGCGAACCTCAGGTGAAGCACAACCAATTTCATATTGGCTACGATGGAAAGGCAACGACGGTACCTTCACTGCACCACAAAGTGTTTCGCTACCTCTGAACACGACAGTTTCCATTAACGTCGGTATCAACCCAGTGACGGCAGGTGTTCATAGCGCAGCGCTTCAGATAATAGATGAACGTGACTCACACATTGTTTACGAGACCATGAACACCGTCGTTGCGGCTGAACAGTTCACAAAGAGTAATGGGTTTACTATCTCGAGGGACGGCCAACTCGCACATCCCGAACAAAGATCATATTTCTTCAATGTGCCGGCCGGCACATCGGCATTCAGGTTTGATCTGAAAGTTCTTCAAGGAAGTTTAAGAGCAACGTTCATGACTCCCGCCGGCAGCATGTATGGCGCTTTTAGTCCACCACTAGAAGCCTATGTCCCATACGAATACCGCACGAGCGGTACACAGAGCCAGACAATCGTAAATCCTGAGCCTGGTGTTTGGGAGGTGGTGATTGACAACAACGATTGGATGGATGCCAGAGGTGTTCTGTCTCAGGAACAAGGAAGGTTCACATTCAAGGCATCTGTCTTTGCGGTGGAAACCGAAGTTTCCGATCTGATCCAAAACTCCACAACAAATCCTCTCGTTCGGCTGGCATCCAACTTCACCAATCGTATGGCACCATTTGTTGGAAGTGTTAATAGCGGTCCACTCGGAAGCGCGTTTATCGATTCTCCCACTCTTGTGCAAAATGGAGCACCGAAAATTTACGACATCGATGTGCCACCGGCGACGGAAAGCCTTACCGCCCGTATCACACCTCCTAACAACAGTTCAGCAGATCTTGACCTCTATCTATACAAGTGCGCCGGCACGATATGCACATTGAAAGCGTTCAGTATAGGTGATGGCGCAAGGGAAATGGTTAAAGTACTTAAGCCGGAGCCGGGCAAGTGGAAGGCGGTAATTGATCCGGTAAACGTACCTTCTGGAAAAATACAGTACGACTACTCAGACACTTTCACCAACCAGCTTTTCGGCGAACTGTCAGCCGCAGGCGAAGCGAGACAAAAATCAACTGGCACAAGCTGGCAAGAGACGATGAAGTTTCGCGTTGCCAGTCGTCCGCAGGCTCCTCGTTTTCTAGTTGCAGTTGCGGAAGTTACAAACAGTCAACTCGATACTGTTGGTTATAAATGGTCAGGAGAAACTGGTCCAAACTACACCAGCGAACCAAGATACAAACCCATTGATGGCCGAGTGGCGCTCGGCTCCGCCGTTTGGAAGATAGCAAACGACCCCGACACCTCCAGATCAAATTAGCCGGCGTCATGTTTCAAGTGCCTATCGAGGAACTTGAGAATAGTTTCATACTCGAGTACAGCGTTTGACCTCTTCCTGATCACGTGAGCCTCATCGTCGAGAACTAAATATTCGACAACTCCATTCCCCGTTCGAATCGCGTCAACAATGCCATCGGACTGGGATCTCTTTACCCTTGGATCATTCGCTCCTTGCACTACTAACAAAGGCTTCGTGATTTCTCGAACATTAAAGATCGGCGAGATTGCTTTTAACTCATCTTGTTTCGTCGCAGGATTACCTAACTTCTCATAAAGAACGTTCCCTGAGATGGTTGCCCAATATGGCGGAAGCGACTCCAACATTTTCAGCCAGTCTGAAACGCCGCAGATGTCAACACCGACCGCGAACTCGTCTGGACAAAATGCTAAAGCCGCAAGGACCATAAAGCCGCCAAGGCTCGAGCCAATAATGCCTATTCGAGCGCTGTCAACGTAGCCAAGCGACTGCAAAAGCCTTTTGGCCTCGACGCAATCCCAAACCGGTTCTCTTCCGTGCTTTCCGGTATCAGCAGCGAGAAATGTTTTGCCATAACCAGCGCTGCCGCGGTAATTCACTCCAAGGACCGCGTATCCGTTGTTTACCAGGTATTGGATTCGCGCACTATATTTCCTCGTGATCTGTCCACATGGTCCACCATGGACCCAAATGAGTGCCGGTACTTTTCCGCTCTGGCTTACCAAGTGCGGCTTCCATAACAGGCAAGGAATTTCCAACCCATCAAACGACCTGTAGCTTAGTGCTTCTGCTTTCACTAAATCCCGGTTATTGATCGCAGCGTTCAGTCCACCAACTAGTTTACGCGCTGTTTGAGTAGTGAAGTCGTAAACGTAGAGCGTATTAGGCGTACGATCGTCGTTCACATAGAAGGCCATCAGCCGCTCACTCCTGGATACCAAAGCATTCGCAATCTCACCTTCAGAAAAAGCTGGTAAAGAAACTTTACGTCCCGTAACCCGATCATAGATTCTCGTCGTTTTACAGTTGTTTTCGTTGACGAGAACAAGAAGGTATCTACAGGTTTCCGAAAAACTGATCTGCAGGATATTGCCGGCTTCTCTATGAAAACACTCCACACTTCCCGTGTTCAGGTTCCGGCGCACGACATAGGTGAACTCGCTGCCATCGTCCGTCACGTAATGAAGTCTGGACTCACAATCAAAAACTGCACTGCTGTGGAATACGTGCCCGCTGTGCGGTGTGACATGTCTCAATTCGCCGGTTCGAAGGTTGTACAGATACAAGTCGGAATCGGAGCGGCCGTTGACCTTGAGAAAGAAAACGTATTCATCCTCCTTCGAAATGCCGCTGATTGCATATCCTGTCGTGTCCTCGAAGAGGAGAACTCGTTCGTAGGTTTGTGAATCGATCTTGTAGAGATCGAGGAAACGCCGGTCACGGTCATTGATCGCGCAGTAAAACGCTCCGCCATCATTACTCCAGCCGGCGAACCTTGCCTGCACGTCATCGGCTGGAGTTAAAACCACCTCTCTGCCATCGCGTTCCCTGACGTAGAGAACAGCGTTCTCAGCATTGCCGCGATCTCTCATGTATAACACGCGCGAGTCGTGGGGAAAGTAGGAGACAGATTGAATATGGTCGTCGACGGAGTGCGTCAGTTGTTCCGCTTCGCCACCTGAAACAGAAACAGCAAAAACATTTCGCACGCCGGACGTATCAGCGGTGAATAGGATTGATTTTTCGTCGCAAGAAAACGAGAAACCCGAAACGTTGCTATTGAGCAACAGTTCCGCAATCGTGTATCGCGCAACCTTTGTCTCCTCTATCGCCGGACTACTCGTCTTCATCGCGTACAGCAGATCGGAATAGCTGCCCGTTTTCATCGACAAACGGACTTTCTTTACATTGACCCTTGATTACGTCCTGAGCCTTACCAGCTTCAAAGACCTCCGCTATTTCGTACATTTTATTCTCCTCCTTCTTATTCTCCTCCTTCCGACCTACCGAGGCATGAAGCCGAAGGTACAAACCGGATGAAGTGTTCCAAGTGCGACCTACTGCTTATCGAACGACGCCATTCAAATGGAGTCTTCTTCCGAGGACTCGCCGGACACACCACCTGGTCATGTGAGAAACATGTGGTCAGCATTCTGCAATGTCGTGCTAACCTCGAATTACTCGTCATCATCCATCTCGTAAGAGCGATACATCTGACCGTTTTCATCGACCACGCCTTCTTTTACATCACTTTTAATTACGTCCTGAGCCTTTCCAGCTTCAAAGACCTCAGCTATTTCGTACATTGTCTTCTCCTTTCTTCGACTAAGCGAGGCATCAAGCCCCGGGGATGAAGCGGGGCCAAGTGGTGCGCCAACTGTCAATTCAACGGACCCCATTCAAAATGGAATTCTCTTTCGATCCCGCCGGACACACCACCTGGTCTCATGAGAAAGATGTGGTCAGCATTTCTCAACGTCGTGCTGACCTCAAATTACTCGTCATCATCTATCGACTCAGGCCGATACATCTGGCCATTCTCGTCGACAAGGATTTCCTTGGGCTCAGCTTTGATGACATCCTGAGCTTTGCCAGCTTCAAGAACTTCAGCTACTTCGTACATGGTCCTTTTCTCCTTTCAATGAATTACCCTCCGACGGCTCGGCCCGGAGGTGAAGGACTGTCAGTGAAGGCAGGTGATGTGACCAGCAGATAACCTTGAACACAAGTAGTCGACCTCAAGCCAATTCGTTCAATCGAATACCTGCCGGACACATCGACCTGGATTAGTTAGGGAAACTGTCGGCGTTTTACACCGAACTGCCCAAATCTTACTCGTCGTCATCGACGCTTTCAGGCCGATACAACTGGCCGTTCTCATCGACAAGGATTTCCTTTGGCTCAGCCTTGATGACATCCTGAGCTTTGCCAGCTTCAAGAACTTCAGCTACTTCGTACATGATCCTTTCTCCTTTCATTGTTAATCATGCCCGCGCGCTACGCGTGGGCGTCCGGAAGTCAGCCTTGTTCTGCAAGAGTGCATCTCGCATCTTCACAGAAAACGCCTTTTACACTGCCTTAGGCTAAGCTTCCGAGCACTTCAGGCAGCGTTTATTTTGGTCCACGATCTCCGGCGTTGTAGGGATCGCAGCCAAAACTCAAGAGGAACTGCTTGCACGAGTTCCACAGCGTGGCAATCGCCATATCTTGCGTTATCGAGCGCGGTTAGGATTGTTTGCTTGTTTATATAACCTGAGTCTGCCGCATAAGAGTCAGCAAACACCGAGCGCAGCCACCTGTATTCGCGGATTATTGCGCGCAATATCGCTTCATCCGGGATTCCCTTACCTTTGCGTTTCAACGTTTCGGCCGGTAGCAAGTCTCGCAGCGCTCGCCGTTGCAGTGATCTCGTTTCGCCGGGACGCGCTCTTTGCTCCTGAGGGATGGCCTGCATGAACTCAATCAGTGGCCGGTGCATGAAAGGAAAGGTGATATCGCCCTTGTTCAGTGCCCGACGGTAACCAGCAGCGAGATCTCTAACTGCACAAAGAAAGCTGATACTTTGATCGCGACCACTCGGATTCCGAAAACCAAAAACATCAGCAGGACCAAGCATCCGCTCGCGCAAGTTCATGCGCTCAACAAACTCAGGATTAATCCAATTTCGCAGATGGATGGCTGGTCCGCGCTTCAACTTGCCGCGAATCTGTCTGGGTAAGCTGGGCAGAATCGCTTTCTGCCACAGAAGTTTCGTGTAAGGTGTCTTTCGATCTCGGCTCCAAATACGTAAGCTGCGATGCAATTGCAACACGTTGGCACTTCTTAAAGTATCGGCTAATTCAGAAGAAGGATTCGGTGAACTATTGAGGATTTCGTCCCCTCCTTGACCTGAAAGAAGTACGCGTGCGTTTCTCTCCCTCATTAAGCTGACGACACCGCTATGGTATTCGGCAAAGCATTCAAGGGGATTCGGCATTGATGAAGATCCAAGGAGAGCCCGGCTCAAAATTGGAAAAGTGCTTTCTGGTAGGTGGTGGCCTTTCCTCCCGATCTTTTGCTCTACATAAGTAATAAATCTGAGTTCATTTGAGGAGGAAGATTCATCGCGAGTAGCCGAGACGGTAGTCAGCATCGGAGCTTCCGCGCTGCCCTCCCTGATGAGTTGCATCGCCATACAAACGACTGACGATGAATCCAGGCCTCCACTCAACTCCGAGAATATCGTGGCATCGCCTCGCAAACGGCATTGCACGGCTTCACGGAACAGATGCCGAAAATGTTCTTCATACTCGGCGTCTGTTTGATAGTGAATTTCGCGAACCGGATCAAATCCCCAAAATCTTTTGATCTGAACTTGTCCGTCTCGGACGATAACTGCATGTGCAGGCGGTACGGCATCTATGCCTTTGTACGGTGTCTGTGAGGGCTCTGGAAGACGCGTCAGAAAACCGGCGATATATTCATCATTAAGTTCTGGATCAACTGTAGATTGATCCAACAAAACCTCAAGTTCAGTGGACCAAATAAGTTTGTCGTCGCTTAGTTGGTAATAGAGGTCTCGAGATCCAATCACGTCTCTCGCCAGGATCAGAGTTTGAGATTTGGCATCCCACAACGAGAGAGCGAAGTCGCCAATTATTCGCGGCAGGAAATCCAGTGCCCATCTCTGGTAAGCCGCCGACACGATCGCCGCGTCTGTACGGTCTCCACGAAGCTCCGTGCGCAACAAAGGGATCAGCTCATTGCGATTATCCAGACGACCATCCCAACACAGCACGTGACTGTTTGGCACTATGAGTGGCTGGCGTTCCAGACGCGACTCTCGATTTGTGTGAAGCGCGCGGTAAACCATGCCTATCGAAGCTGCTGCATACTCCGCGCCACCGTCTGGACCACGAGAACTCAAACCGCGAGCCAGTTCCACCAAATCAGTCCGATCAACCGGTGCTCCATCCAGGTTGTATATGCCGCCTATCGCGCTCATCTCTTCTCCTTCAGGCCAGACATAGACCATTAACGGCCGCTCGCAACCGCCGACGATGTTTCAAACGAGGAGCTGCTACTCCACTGTTTTTCGTCAAATTTCCGAATGCTGTGTTGCGGAGAGGTTGTCAACTTTCGCTGTTGCAGAGATTGCAGCCAATGCTCAAAAGGACCGAGCAGAATTACTGGACTACACAGAACGTCATTTGCTATAGCCGCCTGCATCGCCGTTGGATTCAGGTAACCATCGGCACAAGCGCGTCCTTCAGCCAGCATCATCTGCAACCGTGACTTTTCTCGTTGCCCGGCTCTCGCAAATGCATCCGCATTGCGAGCCTTGCCTTTGCGATTGCAAATTTCGGGTGGTAGTAAGTCTCGCAAAGCGCGACGCAGAAGAGACTTACTTTGATAGGGCCGCACCACTTGCTCGTATGGTATTGCGTGCATGAACTCGACGAGCGGTCGATGCGTAAACGGATAGCTGAATTCGAGATTACACAGCTCTCGCCAGTAACCAGCGGATAGCTCCCTCGGAATATATAAGTAACTCGCTGCGCGACTGCGCCGGCTGGGCTGACGGAAACCGAATATGTCGGATGGACCCCACAAACGATCGCGGAGCTTCATTCGCTTGACGAATGCCGGATCGTACAATCGCAATACGTCATCGAAACCTTTATGGCGAGAATACTGAAGCTTCCGAGGCAGCAGCCGGACTATCACATTTCGCCACAAGACGCGAAAGTAAGACTTTTCTAAGGCTCTGCTCCAAACTTGAAGACGATCGTGCAGGCGGAGTAGGGCGCCTCTCATCAGCAGATCTGCCAATTCGTGAAAAGGCTCGCGGGCACTACCCAGTATTTCGTCGCCACCCTTTCCAGACAGCAACACGCGCGCCCCACTGCGACGCATTTCTTGATAAAGCGCCTTGTAGTACCTCGCGAAATTTGCCATGTGATTTGGAATCGCGGGCTGATAGTCACTCTCAAGCGGCGTCAAAAGACGGAAGTCGTCTTCGCGTAAGTAAAGGCCTTTCTTTCCCACTCTTTTTTCAACCGCTTGAATAAATCTGCGCTCGTCCGATTTAGAAGCCTCATCAAAAACCATGGAGACGGTGCGCAGGCAAGGCGCCTCTGCCTCGAGGTTGGTGACTAGATGATCGGCCATACAAACGATCGACGATGAATCCAGGCCTCCGCTCAACTCTGAGAATATCGGGGCATCGCCTCGCAAACGGCATTGCACCGCTTCGCGGAATAGATGCCGAAAATGTTCTTCATACTCGGCGTCTGTCTGGTAATGAATTTCGCGAACCGGATCCAATCCCCAGAATCTTTTCGTCTGAACTTGTCGGTCTCGGACGATGACTGCATGTGCAGGCGGTACGGCGTCTATGCCTTTGTACGGTGTCTGTGAGGGCTCCGGAAGAAAAGTCAGAAATCCGGCTATGTAATCGTCGTTTACTTCAAGCTCGGTACCGGTCAAATCAAGTAAGAGGTTAAGATCGGTCGCCCATACGATCTGATTATCCGACTTGCGATAGTAAAGAGTTCGGGGCCCTACATGATCGCGAGCCAGGATCAGAGTTTGGGATTTGGCATCCCACAACGAGAGCGCGAAGTCGCCAATTATTCGCGGCAGAAGATCCAGCGCCCATTTCTGGTAAGCCGCCGACACGATCGCCGCATCTGTACGGTCTCCCTGAAGCTCCGCGCGCAACAAACGGATCAGCTCATCGCGATTATCCAGACGACCATCCCAACACAGTACGTGACTGTTTGGCACTATGAGTGGCTGGCGTTCCAACCGCGACTCTCGATTTGTGTGAAACGCGCGGTAAACCATCCCGATCGAATCTGCTACATACTCCGCGCCACCGTCTGGACCACGAGAACTCAAACCGCGAGCCAGTTCCACCAAATCAGTCTCGTCCACTGGCGCTCCATCCAAGTTGTATATGCCACCTATCGCGCTCATCGCTTTTCGTGTGTCACTGATACTCGATAAACCGTCTAGGAGCGGTCCAAGATTTTGTAGGTCTCCTGCACCCTCTTGCGGTCGTTCACTACTTCCCCATCCACTTCAACCCAGGCGTGGGCCTTAAACGGAATCTTGTTAGATCCAATTACCATTTGCGCCTTTATTCCTTGTTGTCTTAGTAAGCATGTAGTCACGGCAGATCTGGATAAACACAACGCGTGTTTCGGATACCAGGTTGTCGCGCTGTCTACAGCTGCGAGGACCCTATCTAAACAACCCGGATCGGAATGTTCATCATTCACCGGCCATCGCTTTACGAGTCTGTGCAGCGCACCAAAGCCCGAAACCTTCAGAACACAAGTGCTCATTGCCAGACCGCAAAAGGCTGCGAGTCCCGGTCGTCTTAACCTCAATAAATATTCAGTTGTTCGATAGATGAGGGATAAGGACCAGGACGTAGTGGATTGACGTTCGTCTCTTCCAGTGATGGAGACAGCGCGGATCTCGCTAATTAGATTTTTCCGCTTGAAATCACATAAGACATGCTCAACGTCGCACTCGATCTGTTGTTCGGGTACGTCGACAAACTCAGCGCGCAGACTGTCGACAATGGCACTTTGTGACAAGCCCTTATTCGAGATCGCGAGCTTGGACCAGATCAAGCTGCCCAAGCCGATCGCGTTGTAGATTTTGTCATGCTTGATATCAAGAATGGTGGTGCCGTCGAGGTCGGTGTTTGAGCACACGTCGGGAGCGATAACGAATCGGGTGTTAGGCCTCGGTTGCGTTTTGTTTTCCGTAAGCTCCCTTTGCCGTATGCCGATCCCCGATTCTTCGTGCTCTGCCTGTAGAGTTGAAATCGCTGACATTGCTGTATGGGCCCTTTCGCGCATCAAACTTTTTTCAAGGCCACCCGCACCGACTCTCGGCTTTCAGCAAGCAGAATCAATGGATGGTGCCGTTCGACTCCACCGCAGCGGGTGGCCTTCGCGCCTGCTTCCGTCTCTGTGTCTGAGCGGGTCAGAACTGAGCATGCCGGCAAGCGCGCTCGCAGGAGTTCAACTTGAAAATCTTTTTCGCGACATGCGCAAAACTGTGCAAGTGTTTGAGATTCATTAGGCTCGGGGGAAAAGCCTGCCGCTTTGTGTCATTGGACCAACTGAGATGTTTCGTTTCGCGGCACACTCTACGCACGTCTGCACGCGGCTACGAAAAATCTTTTGTCCTGCTTGGGATTCGAAGCAGAGTGGCTTTTTCAGGCAATTACGAGGTCTTGACTTCTCTCGGCGGGTGGAATCTTGCTTGGGGTACTAAGCAGAAGTGACTTCAGAAGCGCTGAGCTTGGTGTCGTCGCTGAGTTGACCATAGTTCAGATGTACCACGCGGTGGGCCCAACGAGTCGGATAAGGTCGATGCGAAATGATGATCGTCGTCACGTCGTGCAAATATTGATGAAGACCTTTGAGTAAACGTTGTTCGGTGAGCTCGTCGAGCGCGGAGGTACACTCATCGAGGATCAAGACTTTGGGATGCTGCAACAAAGCGCGTGCTAAAGCGACTCGCTGACGCTCACCGCCGGAAAGACGATTGCCGCGCGGCCCCAGCGGTTCATCCAAACCTTTCGGTAATCGACGTATCAGCGTATCCAACTGCGCCAACTTCGTAACTCTGTCGAGCTCGCCCTGCGTTGCGTGCGGATTTCCATAAAGCAGATTCTCACGCAGCGTCACATCAAACAACACCGGATCCTGTGGAACAAAAATTACAGATGACCGCAAACTTTTTAGTTTGATATCCCGAACATCGAGCCCATCAATCAGCACGGCGCCCGCTCGAGTGTCATACAAACGCGCCATTAATCTGGCGATGGTGCTCTTGCCGTTGCCGCTCGTACCCGCAAGCGCAACTCGCTCGCCGGCATTGACACGCAAACTGATCGAGTTCAACACCGGCCGGTCGGGACGATAATAAAAAGAAACCTCTCGGAGCTCAATTGTCCCTGATGCGCCAGGCTCCAGTGCCAGCGCATCTGGTCGATCAAGCAATACCGCGTCAGCGTCAGTTATTTCTATCAACCGACGAATGCTCGCCCCAGCGCGTTGTAGCTTTGAATAAATATCGACAACGCCATACAGAGGCATGAAGAGTTGCAGCGTGTAACCGTAAAAAGCTACCAAACCGCCCGCGGTTAACGTCCCAACCATCACCTGATAACCGCCATAACAAAGCACGCTCGCCATACCGAGAACGATGATCAAATAAAGGAGCACGCTGAAAAGCAGTTCAGTGGCTCGGCGTTTTACCTGGGCGCGAACTGCGTGGCCGGAAAGTCGTGCGAAGCGACGCGCTTCCCGTTGTTCGCATGAGAGTAGCTGCACTTGCACGATCGCGGCGAGATGTTCTTCGAGAAAACCGATCACCCTACCTGATTGTTCCTGCACCGTGTCTGAAGCCTGACGCAAACGCCTATGAAATCGACGTCGCACCAGAATGAAAACCGGTATCAGTGGCAACACAATCACCGTGAGGCGATAATTCAGCAGCAGCATCGTCGTCATCACGAGACTGAACACTGTCAGGATCCGCAGCGCACTGGGAATCACTTCGCCGCTCAACGTCCCAACCTGATCAACGTCGGCTTGAAGGCGATGCAGCGTGTCGCCTAAAGGTCTGTTGTCGTGATACTCAGCGGAGAGCCGTTGTAAATGACGAAGCAAACCGAGCCTCGAACGAAACGTCATCTTCTGCACCGCCCGAAAATTGAGCATGCCCGCAAAACTGTCAAAAGCGAGACGACCCATATAAGTGAAGAAAAATGCAGCAGCAACCAGCGGCAGCCAAGTCACGCGTTTATTGGGAATAACTTCGTCAATCAAAAACCTGATAATCAGAGGATCGATTAGCACCAGAATGCCGGCCATCACTATGCAGAGATAACTTACGAGATGAAGCCGAATAAACGGTTTCACTTGTGCCGCGAGCCAGCGAAACTCGCCGGACAAATTCAGTCGCGCCTCTGGACCAACGCTAATCTTCATCTCGAAATACTTCTTACCGGCAGAGTTTTGACTTTTCGCAGTGCCGCTGATTGCGATTCGAGTTCGACGCAATGCGTGCTGTAACCAATCACGCGGCCGACGATCTCTGCTTCTTTTGGAAACGTGAACCGGCGCACGCCGGCAGGTGAGGAATGATGGGGAATAATCAGCAATTGATTGCCTTGCAGCTCACACCAGCCGCACGCATAGGCCCCTCGCAGCTCTATAAAAAATATCGGCCGGTCATATTCGTTGCTCCAGGGAACGGATGTCGGCTTATCCTGGCTCGTGTCGATCTTTAAAAGCGCACCGGGACGAATCATTGGATACATCGTGAAATCGGCCAAACCGAGATGACCGTAAACGATGTTGGGCGTCTGATCTTCAGCGCCGGCAAGCTGCCGTGCGTTCATCGTTCCAGTTGCCGAAATCAGACTAGTTGAGAGTTGAGAGAAAACTTCAGTGGATGAACGACCTTCACCATTTTGTTTGTAGGATATCAGTTGCGTGAGGTGCGGATTGGCAACTGATTCATACTTTTCCTTGTCCTCAACATCGACATTGTAAAGCCGGAGCAAATCCAGAAAATTCGCGTGATAGATGACGCTTAAGCTGAACAACTTACAAATACTTGGTTCAGAGCCGCCATTCTCCAATTGAGCCAACCAGCCATTGGAAATAAAGAACCTCTTGTCGCCTTTGACCTCTGCAATACGGCGGCTAGCGTGTTCGACCTCACGAACCGTGATGTTGCGGTTATTACGAAGCGTCTTGAGCTTTTGACCAGCCGGCACGGTCGTCCTCGCAAAGCGATCCCTGAGGTACAAATGGGCGACGGTACCTGTCTTCAGAGCAGAGAATTAACTACCAAAACGCGCGTGGGCTGAGTTTAAGATTCGGGAGAATAGAGTAGCCGCTGATTATTCGAAGCAGAGTCTAGCGTGTGATACGAGTCGCGTAATAGAAGAAAAATTATTTGTCCGGGATCATGGACGCCACTCAATAAGCTTTTGGCGAGTTAAGGCGTTATCTCCTAATCACTTGCCTCCACCGTTCAATCCGGGCTGAACGGAACAATCTACCACTGATGGAATACTTCTCTGCGTAAGGCCCGACATTTCGTCACAACCAACTTTCGAATTACCGCGAGTTATTGAAGAAAACCGTCGCAGCATTTGTTCTCGATCCCGGACAAATCGTCATGCCGGATATACAACGCCAACAACCTGACCGATGATCGTTACCTCATCACGATTACATTCTTCGCGAACATTGCCCGATGAGGGATGCGGTATCAATACAATCTTATCGCCCGGAGCAAGCTCCAGGTACGTGCAGGTGAAACCATTCGGCGCGAGCACATAAAACAGTTCGCGCTTATAAAAACTCGCGTTTTCGGCAGACTCAACCTGATTCAGAAGCTTATCAACCAGTAAGCGGCTGCCCGACGGCACCAACGGCGACGCATTGCGATCTTCTTCACCAACTACCACGTAACAAAGATGAGGTTGATAAATTGAACTCAGATATTCCACTTCAACGCTGGCCCATTGCTTAACTGATCCTTCGAAGAACTGTGTGTCTTCAAGATTCGCTTTGGCACGCAAGATCGGCAGCTTGATTCTTCGCTGTCGAGTGACCGCATCGATTGGCACTTCATGAGTGCGCGACCGACTCATCTCGAGTTGTTCAGCAAAACGCCGCTCCGGCTGCAAGCCGATTGCCGCATCCATCTCTGCGCGAGAAAGGTTCAGGATAATTCGCAAGCTCTCGAGCTTTGCCGTTCCGGGTTGCCGAATGGTTCCACTTATGATGTTGCCGACGGTCGACTTGCCGATGCGCATGTCGGAATTGTCGTTTAGTTTCGCCAAACGCTCGCTTTCGGAGACAACGCCTTTGTAGCTCAATCCGAGAAGCTTCATAGCGTTGAGTATCAATTGACCGAGTGGCGCTGTTGTTTGATTTTGCGGCCGACCACGTTTGCCTTCGTTTGAACGGCGTCTTTCGTAGTCAGTTTCACTGTCGAAAAATGGGCTACGAGCCATGCGACACAGATCTCCTGTCTTCCAACATCAAGGCTGGCTCGGGGCGTCGAGCGACAAAAGAAAACCGCACTCAACTCAAATTGTGTTCTGGTGCTGGGAGTCGAACTTCCGGGCGGGAGGGTTGATGGCGCGGATTTTACACCATGATGGTCCTTTTTGAGAACAGAATACGCGTTATAGGTTGTGCAGTAGTTTGGGGGTCTCACTGGAGGCACGCCAACTTCGCATCATCCAATTGAAATTCCAATCTGTGCAACCGGAGGGTTCCATGTTCCGACCGCCTCATAACCTCGCATGGAAGTCAGTCGACCGTTGTTTGCTGCTTGCTATCTTTGTGTCTTGCTATGCGGCCGGATCTTTGGCTGCACCGCTAACTCAAACCGAAGCCGCAACTGTCTCACTCGAGCTCGCCAAACCAATCGAACGCTCGCTCGCCCCAGACGAAACGCACTCGTACGTGTTGAATCTCAACTCCGGACAGTACGCGCACGTCGTAGTAGACCAGCGTGGGACCGACGTCGTGGTCACCGTCTTTCGACCGGACGGCGGCAAGATTGTGCGGGTTGACAGCCCAAACGGTATCTACGGAGTCGAGCCAATCTTTCTGGTGGCTGATACTGCGGGCGCGTATCGAGTCGAAGTGCATTCAACATCAAATACGGCGGCTCGCTACGAAGTGAAGCTCGAAGAGCTGCGAGCGATGACGGAGCAGGATCGTACCCGCATGAGCGGGCAAAAACTCTTCGAGGAAGCGAAAGCGCTGCGTAATCAGAGAACGCGAGAGTCGTATCAACAAGCTACTGAGAAATATGAGGCTGTTCTCGCGCTCTGGCGCAACCTCGATGAGAAGCTGATGGAAGCGTTCACGCTTCATGAAGTGGGAATGATCTATGGTGACGTCGGTATGTATCAGAAAGCAATCGACTCACACGCTCAAGCCGCTGCTCTCTACAAGGAATTGAAAGATCCCCGCGACGAAGCCGGTGTGCTCACTAACATCGGTTGGGTATTCGGCGAATTGGGTGACACTCAACATCGCCTCGAGATGTACGATCGAGCTGCTGAACTTTATAGGACAACTGGCGACGTCGATCCAGTGCTGATCAGCAATTTCGGATCGACCTACGCGAAGCTCGGCGAGTATCAGCGCGCTCTCGAAATTCATTTACGAGTGCTGGAAATGCGACGCGTGTCGCGCGATTCGGCGGGCCTGGCCATTACCCTCAACAACATCGGAGACTGCTACGACCATCTAGGAGATAAAGCAAAGGCGATCGATTACTACAACCAATCGCTCAAGCTCATGCTACAGGGCGATAATCACTTCTACACCGCGAACGTCTTAATTCATCTCGGCCAGGTTTATCGCATCCTGGGACAGTATGAGAAAGCGCTGGATTATTTAAATCAGGCGCTGACGCTTCGTAAAAGAATCGCCGATAAGCGAGGTGTCGCGATGGCGTTGTTTAACCTCGCTGGACTCGAACGCGATCGCGGCAATCTTGCCGAGGCACGCAAGCGTGTCGAAGAAGCGTTGGAGCTGGTCGAGTGGTTGCGCATGAAAGTTACGAGTCAACAGTTACGCGCTTCGTTCTTTGCTTCAGTGCAACAGTTTCGCGAGTTCTATATCGACTTGCTGATGCGTTTGCACAAAGAGAATCCGTCACAACAACTGGATCGTTTAGCTTTCAACGCGAGTGAAACAGGACGCGCGCGTTCGTTGCTTGAATTGCTCGGTGAAGCCAACACAGAGATTCACCACGGCGTGAATCCTGCGTTGCTGGAACGCAAAAGGACTGTAGGCCAATCGATTGCCGACAAAGCCGAAAGCCAGATGCGTCTGCTCAGCGACAAGCATACTGACGAGCAAGCGAAAGCGATGGTCAGAGAGATCTCGGCACTGACCGCGGAATACGAACAGGTCGAAGCTCAAATTCGGGATAGCAGTCCACAATACGCAGCGCTCGTTCAACCAGTGCCCCTCAAACTGGAAGAGACTCAAACACGAGTGCTGGATGCCGACACGCTTCTGCTCGAATACTCGCTCGGCGAAGAGAAGAGTTATCTGTGGGCCGTCACACCCAACACCTTCAACACGTACGAACTGCCAAAACGCGCGATCATCGAACCACTGGCAAGACGAGTTTATGAGCTGTTGACGGCACGCAATCAAACCGTCGCAAACGAGACTCTCGAACAGCGTCGTCAACGATTTGATCTAGCCGATGCAGAGTATGCACAAGCGTCCGCGAATCTGAGCCGGATGGTCTTAGGACCAGCCGCAGCTGAGCTAAAGAACAAGCGATTGCTGATCGTGAATGATGGTGTGTTGCAGTTTGTTCCGTTTGCGGGGCTGCCGGATCCGACGACGTCGCAAGCATTGATAATCAAACACGAAATTCTGACGGCGCCGTCTGCATCAGTCGTCTCTTTGCTCAGACAGGAGGCCGCGAATCGAAAACCGGCGACGAAGTCACTGGCGGTATTTGCCGATCCGGTTTTCTCAACAAACGATCCGCGTGTTGCGACTGCTCGTCTCGCCCACGCCGCGGACGATAAGGGCACTGCGGATGTTGCGAGGTCAGCTTCGGAGTTGGGTATCGGAAATCTGCGACGCTTGCGCTTCAGCCGTCAGGAGGCAGAAGAGATCGTTCGCCTTGCCGCTGACGATCCAAACCTCGAAGCAGTTGATTTCGACGCGAACCGTGCACTGGCGACGAGTGCCGAGATGGGCCAATATCGTATCGTCCACTTCGCAACGCACGGATTAATCAACAACGAACATCCGGAGCTGTCAGGAATCGTCTTATCGTTAGTCGATCGTCAAGGACGACCACAAAACGGATTTCTCCGGCTCTACGATCTCTACAACTTGAAACTGTCAGCGGACCTGGTGGTGTTGAGTGCATGCCAAACTGCGCTCGGCAAAGAGATCAAAGGAGAAGGTTTGGTGGGGTTGACGCGTGGCTTCATGTACGCGGGCGCGCCGCGTGTTGTCGCGAGTCTCTGGCAGATCGACGATCGCGCGTCGGCGGAGTTTATGAAACGTTTTTACCAGGCAATGCTCGGACAGAAGCTTCGGCCGGCGGCGGCGCTGAGGGCCGCACAAGTCTCGATGCAGAGCGACAAACGCTGGCATGAGCCTCACTACTGGGCCGCGTTCACCCTCCAGGGTGAATGGAAATAGCCACAAAGAAGCACAAAACGTCTTGTGCTTTTTTGTGGCACCGCAGTTGCGCTCGAATCTGTGGCAAAACCGAAAGTGATCTGGAACAGAACAGCGGACAGGAGTCGACTCTTGAAACGCGGAACCGAAAGAACATCTGCGGGAGCAACTGCCTGGTGGTGGTTTGAGAGCGGCACCGAGATCTGTTCAACGTGCCAACAATCGTACGCATACCAAACAGGCATTTACTGTCACGATTGCGACACCAACATCTGTCCACTATGCATACAGGAGTCGGAGAGCGGCGAAGCGCTGTGCTCCGCTTGCTGTGATCAGTGAACGAGGAACTTATGGCCGCACGCGCGATCTGGAAAGGTGACTTAAAACTCGGCACGACCAGAGTGCCCGTGAAGCTTTATTCCGCCGTGCAGGATAAGACGGTGCGCTTTCACGTTCTCGACGATCGCGCCAAAAAACGTGTGAAGCAACACATGGTCGATCCGGATTCCGGCGAAGAAGTACCGGCGGAAGAGATTCAAAAGGGTTACGAGATCGAGCCAGGCAAATACGTGATTCTTACCGAAGAAGATCTCGAGAAGCTCGAGCCGCCGCCTTCACGCGATATCGAGATCGTAGAGTTTGTTCCGCAAACGAAAATCAGTCAGCAGTGGTATGAGCGTCCTTACTTCCTTGCGCCAGACGGTGACGAGAAAGAATATTTCGCATTGGCTGAGGCGCTAACGAATACCGAGCGCGAAGGGATCGCTCATTGGGTGATGCGGAACAAGTATTACGCCGGCGCGTTGCGTGCAGTCGACGATTATCTTGCTCTGTTTACGTTGCGCGATGCGAAAGAAGTGATCCTTGCTGACGATCTAACGAAACCATCAGGCGCTGCGCCGACGCAGAAAGAGTTGGCGATGGCGAAGCAGCTCGTTGAGATGTTGCAGGGAGAGTTTGATCCGGCTGAGTACAAGGATGAATATCGCGAGCGCGTTATGGAGTTCATTGAAAAGAAAGCCAAAGGACACGCGCCGAAGTTGAAAGCAGTCAAGCCGAAACGCAAGACAGCGGCGCTCGATAGCGTGCTCGCCAAGAGCATCGACGCGCTGAGAAGAAAGGAGAAACGCGCTGCCTAGAACGAGTCGCAAAAAAGTGGAGACTGAAGAGCAGGAGTCGGGAGCGAGACCATTTTGGTCGGGCACTCTGACGTTTGGTCTTGTGAGCGTGCCGGTGAATTTGTTTCCAGCGTCGCGGGCCAATCGTGCATCGCTCAGAATGCTTGGTCCGGATGGGCAGCCGCTCGCGCGCAAGTATTACGCAGAGAAGACCGGTAAGGATCTCGATGCCGATGAAGTCGTGCGCGGTTACGAAGTCAACAAAGAGAAGTTTGTGATCGTTACGGATGAGGAACTGGAGCGGCTGGCGCCTGAGAAGACTCGCGACATCGATCTGAAGCAGTTTGTGCCGGCTGAATCCATTCCGCCGATCTATTTTGAGCGTGGTTACTTTTTGACGCCTGCCGCAGGTTCACAAAAAGCTTATAAGCTGCTGGCGGAAACGATGGAGAAGAGCGGGCTCGCGGGCATTGCGACGTTTGTGATGCGTGGGAAAGAGTATCTCGTCGCGATCTTCTCGGAAAAAGGAATATTGCGCGCGGAGACGATGCGTTTCGCCGACGAGCTGCGCTTGCCATCTGACGTTGGCTTGCCGAAAAAGAAAGAGCCTACGAAGGCGACTGTGCACAAGTTTGAGAAACTGATCGCGAGTAAATCGAAGAAGCAGTTTTCGCCGACGAAGCTGGAAGACAAACAGACCGATTCGCTGTTGAAATTGGTGAAGAAGAAACAGGGGAAACGAGCGAACGTGGTGAAGGTCGAAGAAGAAGCCACGACCGACGGCAAAGTGATCGACCTGGTCCAGGTGTTGAAGAAGAGCCTGAGTGGGAAGTCGAAATAGTTTATCGTAATGCGCCTCCTTGGAGTGCGGTGCCTTGGCACCGCTTTGGTCTAATGCTCCGGAACTAATACCAAAGCGGTGCCAAGGCACCGCACTCCAAGGAGGTGCGTTATTCAACTCGGATGGTGCGCCACTTCCCTTGCCTGAATCTCACAATACTCAACACACAACGCGTTGCGTGACCGGCAAGAATCGCGAGCCAAATATCTATCGGATCGAGCGTCCCTGTTTGTTGAATAACAAAACACGTACCCAGCGGTACAACCATCTGCGAAATAATCGAAATGTATAGCGGGCTGCGAGTATCGCCAGTTCCCTGCAAGCCACCAGTGTAAGTCAGAGCCACCGCGATTAGCAGTCCTGAAACACTTAACACGCGAAGTAACTGAACTCCGATCTCCACCACCGCCGCATCGTGCATGCCGAAGATCGCCAGCAGTTGTCGTGGAAAGAACAAGAAGAAGATTCCCACAAACGCCGCGCCCGCGAATCCGAAACGTGCTGCAACGTGCACCGCAGCGTCAGCGCGTTCAGGTTTGTGTGCTCCGAGGTTCTGACCGGCCACGGCCGCGGCCGCGCCCATCAATCCGACCGACGTCCACGTAATCAACGAAAAGAGCTCGGTATAAGAAACTGCAAACGCCGCTTGAGCCGCCGCACTCTGCGCGAGCGAACCGATGAACGCAAGCATGAACACGCCACCGATGTTCATCGCGATTCCTTGAATGCCGGTCGGCAGTCCAAACTTAAAGATCGATTTGATGATGGACCAGTCTGGTCCGAAGCCTCCACCACGCGGAATCGAGATCACCCACACGCCACTCCACAGTTTCCACAACGAGTAAACAGCGACCAGTCCTGATGCGATGCAGGTTCCCATGGCCGCGCCTTTCGTGCCGAATGAAGGGATTGGTCCGAGTCCTCGAATGAGCAAAATGTTGAGTATGAGATTGAGCACCGTCATGCTGATCCCGAGCATCATCGGCGTGCGCGCGTCTCCCGCGGAACGCAACGCGCCACTCAACATGAAAAAGATCATCATACCCATGCTGAAAACAAACATGATCCGTAGGAACGGTAGTGCTTCGGCCTTCACCTCCGGCGCAGCATGGACGAGATTGAGAAGACTCGGCGAGACGAAGTAACCGATGGGCGCCATGATGCCGAGCGCGATAAAGATCGCCGTGAGGAATGCTTGATACACAGTGCGATTAACCTTTTCTTCGTCGCCCGCGCCTGCAAAACGCGCGACCAGCACGCTCATGCCGGTAAACAAAGATGAGATGAAGACAATGACGACCAGAAATATCTGCCAACTCACACCGATCGCAGCGTTGGCTTTGAAGCCGACGAGATTGCCGACGAGCGCATGGTCCACCATTCCCTGCAGACCGCCGATGACGTTCGTAAGCATCGTCGGCCACGCGATCTTCCACACTGCGGGCTGCAATGGCCCTTCGACGATGGATCGATCGTAGCGTGGTTTAGTCCCAACCTGTGTTGCCACAGATGCGGGCGCAGTAGCGGTACTCATATCTTGTAAATCCTGGAGATCATGTCAATCCTGTCTCCAATTGTCGAACCCTCGTCAGCAGTCGTGGGCTCTCAATCTTCTCTGCAAACTGCGCGAATCCATCAGTCGCGCCGCGCCAGCGCAGTGTCTCGACATCATCGAACAGAGGCGCGTCCGTGCGCAACGTCGCGAGATCCTTAAACAACAACGCCAGTGCGCGATTCTCCTCACTCAACGCCTGCGGAGGGAAATTTTCAAGTGGTCCATAACGATTGATCAACTGCGCCGCCGTCTTTGGTCCACAACCTGAGATCCCAGGGTAGCCATCGGCTGAATCACCCACCAGCGCGAGATAGTCAGGAATGAACTCCGGCGCGACGCCGAACTTCGCTCGCACGGCATCAGCATCGCGAATCACGCCGCTGCGCCGGTCGACTTGTACCACACGATCGCCTACAACGCATTGCGCCAGATCCTTATCCGGCGTCCAGATGCAAACCTTCTCCACGCGACTGTCCTGCGCCGCGAGATGCGCGGCCGACGCCAGGGCATCGTCGGCCTCGAGCTCGATCATGGGCCACACAGTCACACCCATCGCAACCAGCGCTTCTTCGAGGGGCTCGAATTGCGCGCGCAGTGCCCGTTCAATACCGGCGCCTGTCTTGTAACCCGGCCACATGGTGTTACGAAACGACTCGATGATGTGATCCGTCGCCACGCCGACGTGTGTAGCACCGTCGGCAAGCAACTGTGCGACGGTTGTCAACACGCCCGCGACCGCGCCAAACGGTGGATCAGTCTTTTTGAATCTTCTAATTCCGTAAAAGTGGCGAAACAGTTCGTATGTGCCATCGACCAGGTGAACAATCATTACAGTCCAATGTTAGCATTCCGCCAAAATTTTTATCGACAATGTCGAAACCGCGGCGGCTCGTTCGATTAGTAAGTGGAAGGGCAAAAGCTCTAATTCAAAACGTTTAAGGAGATATTCAGATGCGAGTGATGGTGATTGTGAAGGCGAGTAAGGAATCAGAGGCTGGAATAATGCCGAGCCAGAAGTTGTTGACGGACATGGGTAAGTTCAACGAAGAGCTTGTCAAAGCCGGCATCATGCTTGAAGGAGAAGGACTTCATCCCAGTTCGAGGGGCAAACGTGTGAAGTTTTCGAGTGGAAAGCGGATCGTTACCGATGGTCCATTTGCCGAGACGAAAGAACTGGTCGCAGGCTTTTGGCTGTGGAAAGTGAAGTCGATGGACGAAGCTGTCGAATGGTTGAAGCGTGCGCCGTTTGATGTCGATGATCCAAAGGGTGAAGGCGAGGTCGAGATCCGCCAGGTCTTCGAAGCTGAAGACTTCGGCGACGAATTCACTCCCGAGCTTCGCGAACAGGAAGAGCGCGTACGCGCCGAAGCCGCGAAGCTGAAAAAACAATAAACAAGTATCCACAGATTACGCAGATTACATTTTAAATAATCTGTGTAATCTGTGGATTCCGGCCGTCAAAATCCAAATCGAACTTGGAGTTGAATGCGGCGGTTACCGGCCGCCGCACTGCCACTTGGACCAAAACCAAAACTTCCCGCAGTCGAGAACGATTCACCAAACCGCGGTGAGCTCAAATTACCAATCGGCTGCGCGAGGTTCGTAGTATTCAATAGGTTCTGAATGTTGACCGAGAACGTCAGCGTATATTTCTTTTCCGGTGTTGGCCCATTCGCTGGTCTCGCTCCCGCCGGCGGCGCAGCGGCGGCAGGCTTAGGCGCAGCCGCGGCAGGTGGCGCGGGCACATTCCCAAACGCAAACGATCGACTGATTCCCAAGTTGACTGAGAAGAAACTCGGGCCCATGCCGTAGTTGCGCGGTATCAGTTCCTGCCCGAGCTTTGGATTCAAATCAAAATCGCCAAAACGTGTTTGTCTCAGATCCGCCGGATCAGTTTGCGCACTCGCAAACGCCGGTCGTTCAGTAAACAGTCCGTCGCCGTTTGTGTCGCGACCGGTCACGATGTTGAATGGCCTTCCACTCGAATAGACGATGAACGGATTCAGATTTACTTTCAATCGCGGAAGGATAAGCGTGCCGCCGACAAAGAAGTTTGCGCTCGGAATGAACGACACGCGCGAGTACTCGCTGCTCACGTCGTAATTGTCCGCCGGAAAACAGTTCGCGATCGAGCCGAAGATGCAGTCTGTATCCGTCTTGCCCTTGCCGGTTCCAAAATTCGCAAAGAGCGAAAAGCCTTTACTCATCTGTCGTCTCACTCCGCCGAAGACTCTGTAATCATTAAACACCGCACTCGATTCGTAATAGTAAACGTCGCCGATGTTGCCGAGCGGACGAACGCTGCTGTTCGGATTCGCCGGATCGTAAGTGCCAGGCAGTGGCGAGTTGATGTTGCGCACCCGCAGCAGATGCTTACCGCGATAGTTGAACGCGACGATGAAGAACGTAAACTTCGACGGCAACTGTCGCTCGAAATTGATGGCCGTCATCACAAACGTCGGCGCCTGAAAATCAGGCGCGATGCGACGCACGATCTGCGGTGACGCAAAGGCGGCGAGCGATTCAACTGTCGGCACATTCGAAACTCCGTTGAGCGAGAACGTCGATTGGTCCAGCGCCGTTGGATCGAAAACGCGGAAGTCCAGTTGAGTGGTTCCGTTGAAGCGGTTAGCGAGCAATGTCGCGCGTTCGCCAAACCGATCGTAAAACACGCCCATGCCGCCGCGAATTACCATTTTCGGCGAAGAGCTCGGCGGCGCGCCTGGACCAGTGCCTACGCTCGTGCCACCGGGCGCCCATGCAAAGAAGAGTCGCGGCGCGAAGTTGTAATTGCTGCTGATGTTTGTTTGGCGCTCGTAACGCAGACCCATTGTGAACGTCAGGTTTGGACGAACGCGCCACTCATCCTGGAAAAACGCGCCCATGTCCGTTTGGCTTACTGACGCTTTGGGATTTCCGCCTGCGATCGAAAACTGCGTGACGCCTCCGCCAAGCGTACGCATGTCACTGCGACCTTGAAACAACAACGTTCTGCGGTAACGCTCGATACTCGTAATCGGAACGAGCACCGGCTGGCCATTCGCGCCAAGCACAACCTGATTGTTCGCGTCGAGCTGAGGCGCGTCGCCTCCCGAGAATGTGAACGTGCCGCCAAAGTTTTGCGGCGAGAAGTCGGTAATCTTTATGCCGCGCACGCGCAAACCGTAACGCAGAATGTGACGACCTTTGGTCCAGGTCGAATAATTTTGCAGTTCCCAACGATCTTCATCGTTATGCGCGAGGCCAATTTGCGAACCGCCGGAAGTGAATGCCTCCTGGACCACGATTGTAGGGACTGTGTTGTTGCCATCCTGCTGCGAACGATTCCGAATATACTGAAAGCGAGTCTCGTTCATCATCGCCGGACTGATGATGGCGGTCTCGGTAATCTGAACGGTTTGGCTGGTGTTCGATCGATTGAAGGCGCGTTCCGGCAGTGAAAAGTCTGATGCACCGACGTTCTCCGCGCTGCTGTGCGTGTAGGAATAACGCGCCACCAGCGTGTTCGCTGGATTCAACTGATAATCGAATCGCGGGCTCAACGAATAGAATTTATTCGGCACCAACAATGCGAGGTTGAACGGCGTCGGACTCAGCGACGAATTGAGCACGGTGGCGTTGATGATTGCGTTGTCGTCGACAACACGTCGTTGAAAGTCGAAGAAGAACGACGATTTCCCTTTCGTGACTGGTCCACTCAGGCTGCCGCCGAAATAGCGCACCTGAAACGGCGCGCGCTCCGGCGCGAAAGGATTGCGCGAATTCAAACTCTCATCGCTGAAGTTGAAAAAAGTGCTGCCGCGGAGTTTATCGGCGCCCGGCTTCGTAAAGATCTCGATGTTTCCAAAACCGATGCTATTGTTTTCCGCATTGAAGGGATTCTGATTGATGCGCACCTCGCGAATCGATTCTTTCGGAGGCATGCGACCGCCGGTGAAACCATCGATAAAGATCTGCCCGCCATTCGGTCCTGCAGATGGACCAGCCATCGCCTGCACAGCCGATGCCAGTGCGTCAGGATCGTCAGGCAACACGTCCAGGTCCTGTCCACGCAAGACGACGGCGTCAGCGTTATTCGCCGGATCGGTGTTCAGGCCTCGTTCTTCGTTGACTGTGATTACTTGCTTTTCGAGCGTTACGACGAGACGCACGTCGTGAGTGGTGCGCTGTCCACTCGCGATCGTCACTTCCGTCTTTTCGTACGGCGCAAAACCTGATGAGGCGACGCGGATCGTGTATGGTCCGGGTGGAAGTGAAGTGAGGTTGTAAACGCCCTCGGCGTTCGTCACCGTCGTCTTCTGCGTCCCGTCCGCCGCTGTAATCGTAACAGTTGCGCCAACCACCAACCCGCCGAGCTCATCGCTGACCTGCCCGCGCAACGATCCACTGCGCTGTTGAGCTAGACCGAGACCACAACACAAACTCAGGAGACAAATCGCCCCTGCCAACATCTTCCAATAGCTTTGGAACATCACATTCCCCTTTTTTGTGTCTGTATCTGTGCAATCTGTGGATTACGGTCCACCGAGACTCATCGCGCCCAACGAAACAGCGGTCGCACGCGCACTTTGATTGTTTTGCAGCAATGGTCCAACTCCACTCACGACGGCAATCGCCGTTACCCGCGCGGCATCCGCGCCTTTCGTGCTCGAAACGACGATCGACTCACCAGTCTTCAACTCCTGGAGCGTCAGCGTGGGAAGCTGATCAAACATCTCCTGCAAATCGCCACTGCCTTTAGCCGCCGGTTGACTGTTCGTACTGCCCGCTTTGGGCGGCGTGAGTGCGACGATCATTTCAGGCGTCAGCCGGCGCAGCACGGAATCTTTGCTAACCACGATCGTGACCGGTTGCTGGCTCTGTAGGTCTTTGATCTTGATCTCTTTCTTCTCCGCGTCGACTTCCGTGATCGCGCCGCTAATTGTTTGGAAAGAACCGGTGACGATCTCTTCCGGAGTAAAGCGAGCTCCGTCCGCGCTCTTCGTGCCAAGCGCGCGAAGCTGATCGCCGACTTTCAACTCTTCAAACGAGCTCGGCTTGGCATCGCCAAAGCGAACCGAATCAGGCGCGTAACGTCGAAACTTTGTCTCGGCGGTTGCGCCGATAACGACTGGCTTCGGTCCTTCCGCTGTGCGCGCGTCAATTGAAATCTCTTTGGTGTCGGGCTTGAGCGCGCTGATCGTTCCCGCTAGCCCGCGTTTGCGCCATTCATCCCGCTCGTGTTCTCGCTTCTGAGCAATGTCGCTTTTGCTCATCACGTAGAACTCGAGTGCGGGCATGCTCTTGCGATCTTGCGACATCCTGCCGCGCGCAAAGACGCTATCGCCCACGGCGAAATCCGAAGATGTGATCTTGACGAACTTGTCCTTCGTCTTTTCACCGGGCGGAATGCGCATGAACTCAGTTCGATCGCTGAGTGTTACGGTGACTTGATTACCCGCGGCGGTGGTAACTACGACTTGGCGTGTGTCAGGTTTGAACTCAGATACAACTCCCATCACACTCAAGGCGGTGATGGCGGGATCGGAAGACTGCGCAGGGCTGCTGGTTTGTGCGGTTAGAGCGGTGGTGCTCGCGAGCAACGCAAGCGAGCACAGCACACGTATGCTGCCAAACTTTCTCATGTTGTTCCCTTGGCGTATTTCGCAACTGATTTCCGCTCAAAATCAGTGAGTTTCGGCGCTCAATGAGGTAAACACCGCACGCTTTGGGATTTGTGGCAGAAAAATTTAGCCGCGGATTTGCGCGGATTATGAGGATTTATTTCCGAAACAATACAGCGCGCTCCGAGTTCGAATGTAGATCCGGCCGTCGGCAATGGCAGGCGTCGCAAAGCACTCGTCGTCCAATTCATTTACTGCGAGCACTTCCCAGTCGCCGGTGGCTTTGACAACAGACACCTGGCCACCCTGTCCGACGAGAAACACTTTGTCATCAGCAGCAACGGGCGAGGAGAAATACTTGTCGATCGCGCCGTGCAAACGTCCTTGCTTAATGACGTTGCCAGTCGCGGGATCGAAGGTAAGCAAGATCCCGCTGTCGTTAATCATGTAAAGCACGCCTTGATAGAGCAGCGTCGAAGGCACCTGCGGGACAGGCTTTTGATAACGCCAACGGATCGCGTTCGCAGTTTGATCGCCTTCGCCGCCCATCTTGATCGCCAGCAGTCCATTCTCTGAAGCCATCATCGCGCGAAATACTTCCCAATCTCGCTCGTTCAACTTCTCATTGCGGTCCATGTCAAACGCTTCAAAGGCAACGCTCAACATCTTATTCATCATTCCACTCCCGCCAGCAGGAATTTCTGACTTCGCGATCAAATGGTCGTTGTCTTTGTCGTACGTCGCCAACGCTTCTTCGAACGTCGTCGTCTTCACCTGTTGCCCGGGTTGATTTTGCGGAAAGCCCCAGCCGTTGATGTAGAGATACTCAGAGTCGTGACTGGCAATCGACTTCATCTCGCAGGCAAGACCGCGCACCCACCAAACCCTCTTGCCGTCTTCACTCGAGTACGCAGAGAGTTGAAACGATTCTGGGATGATGATCTGTTTCGGACCTCGCGCCGGTTGATACACGATCGGTGTCGAATAGCCGGAGATTACAGTCGGTCGATCGACTTTCCAACGCACACGGCCGCTGTCTTTATCAACCGCGATCAGGTAAGAGGTCGGATTATCTTGATCGATCGGCAGGATCACTTTGTCGTCAACAAGAATCGGCGACGCTCCGAAACCGTAAAACATGTTGAATGGTCCAAGTGGGAGCTTCCAACGCTCTCTGCCATTAGCGTCGAAGGAGAACATACCGAAGTCCTGGAAGAAGACGTAAACATTCGAACCGTCAGTTACCGGGCTCGGCGATGCTGGACCGTTGACATTTTGCAGACGACCGGCACGTGAGCGCGGAACTTCTTTTTGCCACAGGATCTTTCCGGTTTTTCGATCGAGGCAGATCACAAACAGCTTGCCATTAGTGTGCGCAGTAACGAAGATCCGATCGCGCGTGAGCACTGGTGAAGAATGGCCCGACGGAAGTTCGGTTTTCCAAACGACGTTCTTGTTTGGTCCAAACTCAGTGGGTAAACCTTTCGTTGCGGAAACGCCGCTTCCGTTTGGACCACGAAACTGCGACCATTCATCAGCCGGACTCAAGAAGGAGAATAAGATCATCAGGAGCGTAATCATGCGCCAGATAATAACCGCCTTCGCTATGATCGGTAAATCTGTGTAATCTGTGCCTTAGAAAGGACCCGACGAAAATGAAAATACTTCTCCTTCTGTTCGTAGGTTCGCTTGCAATGGCTCAGAGTCCGACGTTGCAAAAGGGCCGCCAAGTGCTCGCGGATTTTAGAGTCGACCGGCCCACTTCACCGGTCAAGATTCCCATGGCTACTCAACGAAACGTGTTGTCGAAACTGTTTCGCCGGTACCTGACTGACGCCAACAAATGCAATGCTAACTTTGCCGGCAGCGACGGCGCAGATCCTTTGGCCGCCGCGCGCAAAGCTGGACAGATAGTTCCCTCGATCGCTGACATGACTACAGGAAGTTTTACCGCGGCCGGACAGTCGCAAACGCTTTATGTAATTTCAGTAAGTGAGTGCAATGCTTCGCATGCTGACATGTTCGGTACGAAGCGAGTCGCAATCTTTTCGGGACAACAACTCGTTGCCGATCTCGATGTGGAGTTTAAGGACAATATTTTGCGAAAGACTGACCTGAACAGCGATGGCATCGACGAGTTGTTGATGTCGACCGCTGATATGCATCAAGGTGTCGTCGACGAGGTGGCGGCACTGCTCAGCTTTCAAAGTGGACGTCTGCGGGTTGTTCATGATTTTGGTCCGGTCGTGGAAGACTCGTGTGCGTCCGCAATGCCCGGTAGCGTTTCAAAAGCTTCCGTTCTTTACATCTCGGATGTCGTTCCGGGCAGCATGCCGAAGTTTTCAGTGGAGAATTATCAGACGGGTTGTGGTAAGACGAGGCGTTGGCGATTAATCTCGCGCGGGAAACTGGGAGGATAGCCATGCGTGCGAAGACATCGTCACGGGAGGTGAGGACAATGGCTGAGCTTTTACACGAATATTCGGCGCACGTGACTGGTCCTGACGACACCATTTACATCGTGCGCAGTTATGGGGAGGAGAGATCAGACGGCACATGGGCTGGTTGGCTCGAATTTCATCCGACTGATGTAGATAAGCCGACGTTGCGAACCGGTCAGGAAACATCGCAGCCGAATCGAACGACTATTGAATACTGGGCGACGGGCTTAGAGCCAGTTTACTTTGAAGGCGCATTTGAGCGAGCGCACGAAGAGTAGGCCACGGATACACAGATCAAAAGCACAGATATGCGGCCGATCAGAATCGTTCAGTGTTTGTTGCTGATTGTGTGCGCGGCGACGAGTGTAAGCACGCAGCAGAAACAAATCGTAATCGCTGCGAGCACTGTGTTAGACGGCAAAGGCGGCGTGCTTCACGACACGCGCATCGTCGTCGAGGGATCGAAGATCGTTCGTATCGATCCAAACGCCGCACCAGTCGATTACGATCTGCGCGGTCTGACTGTCCTGCCCGGCTGGATCGATTCGCACGTCCACATCACCTGGGTGTTTGGTCCTGACGGCAAGAACGCAGGCGCCGGAGCCACGACGCCGCAAGCATCATACGCAGCCGCTGCAAATGCATGGGCCACACTGATGGCCGGCTTCACCACCGTGCAGAGCGTCGGTTCCGCGGCCGACTTGCCGTTGCGCGATGCGATCGCGAAGGGCACGCTGCCTGGTCCACGCATTCTGACTTCCGCCGATCCTCTCCTGGGTCGAGGCGAACAAACCGGCACGCCAGATGAAATTCGCGCGTACGTCAGAAAACAAAAAGAGGCCGGCGCCGACCTGATCAAGATCTTCGCTGCGGCGAGCGTTCGCCGGCCTGAAATGACCTTGTCACAGGAACAGCTAAACGCCGCCTGTGATGAAGCGAGGAAACAAGGACTACGCACACTCGTGCACGCGTACGGACCTGCTGTTCGCGCAGCGACGCTTGCCGGGTGCACGGAGATCGAGCATGGAACGCTCGCCACTGACGACGATCTGAAGTTGATGGTTCAGAAAGGTGTTTGGCTCGATCCGCAGGCCGGACTCGTGATGGAAAACTATCTTCTCAACAAGGAGAAGTTTGTTGGGACGCCGGGTTTTCCGGAAGAAGTGTTTCCAGTGATCGAGGGAATCATCCCTCAGTTTCACGAGTTCCTGAAACGCGCGTTAAAGATTCCGGGACTGAAGATCGTCTTCGGCTCAGATGCGCTGGCGGGTTCGCACGGACGCAACGCCGAGGAATTCATCGACCGCGTGCGCGACGCCGGAGTCGATCCGATGGCCGCGATGGTTTCAGCGAACTCACTCGGCGCGCAGGCGCTCGGCATGGCAAACGAAATCGGCTCAATCGCGCCAGGGCTTCAGGCAGACATCATCGCGCTTGATCGCGACCCTCTGAAAGACATCACCGCCGTGCGACGCGTCGTCTTCGTCATGAAAGGCGGCATCGTTTACAAGAACAACGCTCATTAGCCACAAACCGGCGTCGCGGCGGTTTTTTTATTTGAGCAGCTTCGAAACTTCGAGGATCTGTTCGGGTCGCGCACGGATCCAGTAGTTCTCTGTTAAGTTGACCCAGCGCACGGTTCCTGATGGGTCAAGCAGAAACTCCGCGGGGCGCGCGATGTCGTGGCCATTCTCACCCGCGCCTGCGTGAACCAGATCGTAACGTCGAATCGCCTCGGTGTTCTGGTCTGAAAGAAAGGTGAAACTGTAACCAGCCTTCCGCATGAGGTCACGCGATGTTTCCGGATTGTCAACGCTGATTGCTACCGGCCGAATACCGGCTTGCTTGAATTGGTCCAAACTCTTCTCAATGCTCCGCAACTCGGAGTTGCACGAGGGTCACCAGTAGCCTCTGTAGAAAACAAGCAACACGCCTCGCGGTGGATTGCCGTTTACTGGTTCCGTCAATAGTTGCGAAAGAGAGACGGGCTTGCCCGATGTGTCGGGGAGAGTGAAGTCGGGTGCTCGTTGGCCCACCTGTGGTGCGCCGTGCGAAGGCGGCAGCATGCGCCCGGCGACGAAAATCGTGAGTACAAAGAATCCGAAAACGGCGACGCTGAGAAGACCGACGATCGTGGTGATGATCTTTGAGCGAGTTGGGTGCGAACGGTCAGCAGCAAACCCGCGACGAAAGCCAATGAAGAGAAGCACTGCTGCCAGAAGAAATAGCAACAGATTGGCCCATGGAAAATCGCGCGTTACGGGAAACTGGACGAAGATGAAGAAGTAACTCAGAAACGCGCCGAGGGTGAGCAGGAAGCCCACCCACAGCGGCCAGTTTAGACGTCGTGCATTCATGATGTTAATCCCGCAAAATCTTGTAACCGTGTCTCTATTCGCAGTTGACCATCCACGGAATACCAAAGCGGTCGGTGCACATCCCAAACCCCGAGGCCCAGAAGGTCTGCTGAAACGGCATAATTATAGAGCCGCTTTCGGCCAGCGCATTGAAGATGCTTTCGCCCTTCGCTTTGTCGTTTACTGAAATCGAGATCGAAAAACCCGCCGGTTGCTTGTAATGTCCCGGCGGCGCATCCGATGCCATGAACAATGTATCGCCGATCGTAAACCGCGCGTGCAAAACTTTATCGCGCCACTCGGGCGGCACTTGTCCTTCAGCCGGCGATCCGCCGTGCTTCATTACTGCATCAGCCTTGGCGCCGAGTGTCTGCTCGTAGAACTTGATAGCCTCCTCGCAGTCGCCATTGAAGTGAAGATATGGATTTAATTGCATTACTCTGCTCCTTCGTTAAGTAGTTGATGATCGCTAAGTGGCCTCAAGTTCCACCGGCCGTAAGCGACGAACGCGCAAAGCAGTCCGGTGATCAGTGGTGTGATAGCCACGACGAGTCCGTCGCCGATGATCGTGATTACGACAGCTCCAATCATGATGATCGTCAGTCCCGCTGCCGCGAGCGGCGTTAGATACTGTTGGCGGCGGAACACGCCAGGCAGGATCAGACCCAGGCCGCCGAGCACTTCACAAACACCAATGAACTTGAGAAACAATGGCGGAAGCAAGACTTGATTCGGCGAGCCCATTGAATTCAACACCTCGGCCGGCAAAACCAACTTCATTCCGCCCGAAAACAAAAAGGTCAATGCCAAAAGTATCTGAATTATCCAAAGCAAAATATTCATAATTGATTTTTCCTCCAACAATTAGCTTGTTGGCAGTCCTTTGATCTCCAACACAGGCCGGATCTCGATCGTGCCGACCTTCGCCACCGGAATTCTCTCCGCGATGCTCATGGCTTCGTTGAGATCTCGCGCGTCAATCAAATAGTAACCACCGAGTTGTTCGCGAGTTTCCGCAAATGGACCGTCAGTTACCAGTCGCTTGCCGTTTCGCACGCGAACACTGGTTGCAGTCGCAGTCGGATGCAACGGTCCGGCCGAAAGGTACTTGCCGCCGGCATTCAGATCCTGCGCGAGTTGTGCCGACTCGACGTAGCAATGCTCGCGTTCCGTTTCACTCAAACAGGTTTCATCCAAGTAAACCAGTAACATGTATTTCATGAATTCGTGCCTCCACTGCTAAGTCGAATGGAGAGTTCCCGAATCGACACCGCAGCGCGATTTTTTTATTATCAAACATGCTTCAGAACCCCAATACGGCCGTCGACGCAGTGTATCGATCTGATTGGGGCCGGATTGTTGCAACTCTGATACGTCAGTTTGGCGATTTCGAACTCGCCGAGGACGCGGCGCAAGACGCGTTTGCCGCGGCCGTCGACCAATGGCGAACTGACGGCATTCCGGAATATCCTCGCGCCTGGATCATCCAAACCGCCAAGCATAAAGCGATCGACCGGCTGCGACGTCAAACGCGTCTCCAGGAAAAACTGGAAGCTGATCCTGACTTTGCTTCCGAGCCGATCGTCGATGCACCGACGCTGGATCTCGGAGAGATTTCGGACGATCGTTTGCGTCTGATCTTTACCTGTTGCCATCCGGCGTTGTCGCTCGAAGCACAGGTGGCGCTGACGCTGCGCACGCTCGGCGGACTTCAAACCGATGAGATCGCGCGCGCATTTCTCGTCCCGACAGCCACGATGGCCCAACGCCTCGTTCGTGCAAAACGGAAAATTCGCGACGCTGGAATTCCGTTCAGTGTTCCCGACACGAGCGAGATGCCTGAGCGACTCGATGCTGTGTTGACCGCGATCTATCTGATCTTCACCGAAGGCTATGCGGCGACTCGCGGCGAGCCACTCATCCGAGCCGATCTTTGCACTGAAGCGATTCGTCTCGGACGTCTTGTCAAAACTTTGCTCGAACCGAGGCCACCCGCTGAAGCGACTGCGCTGGTGGCGCTGATGTTACTGCAAGACTCGAGGCGCGAAGCTAGACTCGAAGACGGCAACCTGGTCGTGCTCGAGGAACAGGATCGCACGCGCTGGAATAGTGCGCAGATTGACGAAGCACTGTCGTTAGTCGACGAAGCGCTTCGCGGTCAGCCTGGTCCATTCGCGCTCGAAGCTGCGATCGCAGCAGAGCATTGCAAGGCAACTCGTGCTGAAGACACAAGCTGGCCTCAGATCGTCAAACTTTACGATCTACTCGCGCAGTTGATGCCGTCTCCGATCGTGTCGCTAAACCGCGCGGTAGCTGTAGCGATGGCTGAAGGCCCTCGGCCCGCACTCAAACTCATCGACGAACTTGCAGCTTCAGGCGAGCTCGACGACTATCACCTGTTGCACGCGGCTCGTGCTGACCTGCTGCGCCGACTGGGCGACAACGACGAAGCTGCTGAGAGCTACAAACTCGCGCTTGAGTTGGCAACTAACGAGAGCGAGCGCCGCTTCCTCGAGCGACGCCTCCGCGAAGTGCAGTCACCGCCACAATAAAGCACAAAACAGACAAAGTAGTCTTTTGTGCTGGCTTGTGCTTCTTTGGGCTAACTACCGTGGGCTGCGTGCGCTGCGGCTATGCGCTTCTCCATCTCTTCGGGCGCAACGTCTTCCTTGTGCGTCGCCACTGTCCACACGTGTCCAAACGGATCGGTCAACGTTCCGGAACGATCGCCATAGAACTGATCCTGCAACGCCTTTACTTCCTTGCCTCCGGCATCGATCGCTTGCTTGTAAACCGTGTCAACGTCCTCAACATAAATCATCAGACTCACCGGCGTGCTGCCAATCGAGTTCGGGCTTCGATAACCCATCTCGGGATGTTCGTCTGCCAGCATGAACGGTGAATCGCCGATCTTCATTTCCGCATGGCCGATCTTGCCGCCGTGGTCCATGCGAAACAGTTCGACCGCGCCAAACGCTTTCTTGTAATACTCTATCGCGTCAGCCGCACCGTCGATGATCAGATAAGGCGTTAAGGAATGATATCCTTCCGGAATCGGTTTTACGTCTGCCATAACTGTTCCCTTTCGTTTAATCTGCGTAATCTGTGGATTGTTCTACTTAAGAAGAGATTTCTTGTTTAGAAAAGCGATTACTGCTTCGTTAAATTGTTTCGGGCGCTCCATCATCAGGAAATGGCCCACGCCCTCCCACCACTGCAATTCGAAATCGGGAGCGATGCTGCGGAAGAACTGCTCCGTATCGGGCGGCCAGAACGGCGACTTCGCCAGAATCGCGAACACCGGCACGTTGATTTTGTCAGGGCCGTAAAGCGAATCCTGACCCATAGCCTCCATCGCGCTGACCAAAACGTACTGCGGTGTGCTCGAGAAGGATGTCTTAACTCGTTCCTGCTCCGCGGCGGGCAATGTGCCCATCATTTGCGAGAACATCTGCGCGCCGGCTTCCTTGTAGTTTGGCCCACGAAACATCGCGACAAACTGCTCTCTCATCTCCTTCGTGCCAAACGGACGCAAGCCACCATCGACCATCACGATGCCGAGAGTTTTCTGGGGATACTTGCGATAGAACTGTCGCGCGACCGGCGTGCCCATGCTGTGACCGACGATCACTGCATGCTCGACTTTGGCATCGCGCATAACTGCGTCGATCGCGTCCGCGAAAAGATCCATCGTGTAGGCGATCTGCGGCTTGTCACTTTGGCCGTGTCCGGGCAGGTCCAGCGCGAGCACTCTGTTTCGTTTGGCGAAGTCGGGAATCTGATCGCGCCAGTGATCCATGTTGCAGGTCCAGCCGTGGACGAGAACTAGAGCATCGCGCCCTTTGCCGTAACTCTTGTAATGAATGCGTGTCTCACCAAGCTTCGCGTACCGCGACTCACCATCGAAGCCAAAAGCGCTCGCCGTGCCCGTCAGCACCAGAACCATGACTGCCAGGATTGCGCGACTGTATTTGAGTTTATTGGTCATCATGAATTCCTCCGTTGTTCAGAGTTCAAGCTTTAGCTTGCTCTTCCCAGCAAAGCCGCAGCCTAAAGGCTGAACTCTGAACTGAACTCTGAACTTCCGGCGTTGTTGTTTTTAACGATCACGAGTGTCATGTCGTCAGTCAGCGGACGAGGCGCAGCAAAATCCTGAACCGCACCCAATACCGAAAACAGCACCGACTCAGCCGAGCCACCCTGGGCGCGACGCAATTCACTCTCGAGCCGGTTACCTCCAAACTCCTGATCTGCTTCGTTGAATGACTCAAGGATACCATCGGAACAGATCAGCAATAAATCGTCCGTGCCCAACGAAACACTGCCTCGCTCAAACAACGCTGTCGACACAACACCCAGCACAGGTCCACCAACCGAAAGCAATTCCAATCCGCCATCCGCACGCAGTAGCAGAGCAGCCGGGTGTCCGGCACTACAATAGTCGAGCCGACCTGTAACCGAATCCAATCGTGCGACAAAAAGACTGCTCAATGGCTCGATTGACGACAGCCGCGCGGTGTCGCGATTAACTCCAGCAACAATTGCTTCGGGATCACTGCTGACTGCGGTGTAAGTACGAATCAAACCGACGAGATGCGTCACCCACATTCCGGCAGCTAGACCTTTACCGCCGATGTCGCCAAGCGCGAGCACCAAACCGTCGCTCGTCTCTTCAACGCAAAAGAAGTCACCGGGCAGGTGACGAACTGCGAAGATCTCGCTCGCGATGTCGAAAGCGCCGTGACGCACCAGACTCGGCGCGCAAAGTCGTCGATGAACCTGCGCAGCCTCGAAGATCGCAGCGTTCAGCTCGGCGTAATCTCGCTGTAATGTTTGGAGTCGCGCTTCAAACTCCTGCTCACTGAATCGTGGCGAGATAGTCTCGACTACGCTTTGAGGGAGCTCTAGCTTCAACGCTGGGAGAGTCATGACGAAGACCTCAGCCTACAAACTTATATCCGGTACCGTGGACGGTAAGAATGAAACGTGGTTCTTCGGGGTTCGGTTCCAGTTTCTGTCGCAGATGTACGATGTGCGTATCGACTGTGCGCGTGGTGGGATAGTTTTCGTATCCCCAAACCGCATCGAGCAGACGATCGCGACTCAGCGTCTCAACCGGATGGGCAATGAAATAAGTAAGCAGCGCAAACTCTTTAGCCGAAAGATCGACTACGTTTCCATTACGTCGTACTTCGTTGCTGCGAATGTTCACTTCGACGTCGCTGAAGCGGTAGATCTCGGGCGTAGCGGCGGGCGCCGAGACTCGCCGCAACACAGCTTTCACGCGCGCCATCAGTTCACGTATCGAAAACGGTTTCGTAACGTAGTCGTCGGCGCCGAGCTCGAGACCAACAACTTTATCGATCTCCTGTCCGCGCGCGGTCAACATGATGATCGGCACTCCAGGCCGTTTCGCTTTCAGTTGTTTGCAAACGTCGAGACCACTCATTCGCGGCATCATCACGTCGAGCACAACCAGATCGGGATTGTCAGACAATGCGCGCTCGAGGCCGCTTACGCCATCCTCGGCGCTGATCACTTCGTAACCTTCGTACTCGAAGTTGTCGCGCAGCCCGGCAACCATCGCCGGTTCGTCTTCAACAATGAGAATTTTGCTCTTCATGACCATCACCCTTGATTCTTCCTTTTCTCTGTGTCTCTGTGGTAATTGTCACGAATTGACCACAGAGAACACAGAGACACAGAGAGACTCTTATCATGCGGCGCCCGTCGTGTCGGGTTGTTGCGTTAACGGCAGCGATAACGTGAATTTGCTTCCGCGGCCGGGCGTGCTTTCAACTTCAACTTCGCCACCGTGCGCGTGAGTGATGTGCTCTACCAGCGATAACCCGAGGCCACTTCCTTTCGTGTTGTGGACCAGCGGATCGCACGTGCGATAAAACTTCTCAAAAATTCTCGACTGCTCGTGCCGCTCAATGCCGATGCCGCGATCGCTTACTTCCAGTTTGAGCACGGCGTTATCGCGATACAGCTTGACCCCCAGAAACTTTTCGTTGTCCGAATACTTCAATGCATTGTTGACGAGATTGACAAGCGCACGCGCGATAGCTTCACGATCGACTCGCACCTTCGGAATCTCTGGATCGATCTGCTCTTCGAGTAGAAATCCCTGTTGCTCGATCTGGTAGCGATAAGTGTCGAGTGTGTTGCGTACCAGCTCGGCAATGTCCGTCTCCCTGAAGTCGTACTCTTTGCGCCCAGCTTCAATGCGAGAGAAGTCGAGAATGTTGTTAATTAACGCGGTTAGGCGTTCACTCTCTTTGCGAATGATGCTGTAGTACTCGTGCTTCTTTGCTTCAGTACTGATGCGACCGAGCTCGAGTGTTTCCGCATAGAGCCGGATCAAGGCGAGCGGCGTCCGTAATTCATGTGAGACGTTTGAAACGAAATCCGACTTCAAGCGCGCGAATGCTACTTGTTTGTTGACGCTGCGATACGTAAAGACCAGTCCGCCGATCATCAAAATCGACAGCACGCCGAGTATGAGAAAACTCTGTAGCACCCAACGGCGACTGATTGCTTCCGCGGTTGTTCCCTGAAACTTCACTCCGAGCGCCAGACCGCGAAACGGTTCGTCGAGCTTGTAGAAGATTTCGGGTTTGCCGCTGCCCCAGCCGTCGGAAGTAACCAGCGGTCGATCGGGTTCTGCTTTCAAAGCATCTGCGGGAAAGATCATCATTGCGAGCCGTTGGTCCGGGTGATCGATCACTTCCCGCGGAGTCAGCTCATGAAATTCATCGCTGAGGCCTTGTCCTTCATCGCTGAACTTCTGCGAAATCGATTCGTCGAGCAGTTGCGGAAAGAAAGTCTTCTTTAAGTAAGCAGGATCAAAACTAACACCTCCGATCACAGTGTGATCGAGGTGTCGCTCAGGAAAGGAAAAGATGGCAGTGGTCGTATAAATAGGACCTTCGGGCCGATCAGATTCTCCTGCGTACCACATGATCGGCTTCGATTTTTTACGCAACTGCTCGATGAGGTATGGGCCTTCCAGACCGAACCAACCGCTGTACATCTTGCTCAGATCGGCGACCTCTTTCTCATTGCCGGGACGCTGCGACTGCACAACGATTCCCGTTTTGGCGTCGTAAAGAAAAGCATGCGCGAACCATGGGCTCTTGGAGAGAACGAGCTCAAACTTTCTTCGTTTCTCATCTTCCGAATCGGTGTTAGTTGGAAATGCGTTTCGCGCTTGTTCAGTCAACTTGTAGGCTCGGCCGCTGATTTCCTTCGCGGCGATCGAAAGCACGTATTGAAAATCGCGATGAATGAGCGCTTCAACTTTCTTATCGCGCTGGATCGATTTGACGTGTTGAAAGTTGACGAAGATGAGGGTCAACGCCGGCAACACCACGGCCACCCCGAGCGTAAGGACGAGCCGGAAACGACTGTTGGCTTCTCTCCTGGATTTCATGGCAGGGCTAAGAATACGCCTTGACGCGGCTGGGCTGTGTCAAGGTCAAGTAAAAATTTGTTAAGAGTTGTGAACTTCATCGGCGTAATTTGTGTATATTAAACTAGCCATGGAGTGTGACTTGAACCAATTACTTGCCGCGATTGGAACCAATTACTTGCCGCAAGTACAAACAAAACCGAGACATTTCGCATCTCCACCTTGTCTGCGATTCGTGTTTGGAACCATTAAATTGCCGAAAGTGCAATTGGAAGCTAAACCTTGCCGAAAGTGCTGAGCGGAGAGTAACCGCCAGTCCCCAACGCATAATGTGTCCTGAGACTCTCCACAAGAAGTACAGACCGATCTATGTTCCGGGACGGACTTTTATTTCTGGGGGCTTCAAGCGCGTCAGCAAGAAACGTCCTTGTCGAATATGTGGCAACCCCACTTACTGTGGTTTTTCGAGAGACGAAGGTAATTAGTAAAGAAGACCCTGACAAGAAAGAGCATTCTTCCGTAGGATCAGTAGATCCTGGAGCCGGCGATTTTGCTCATCATCTTCGCGTTTGGTTATCAAATATGGGAGATTCTTTCGACGTACTTTAGGATGAAGTCGGGCGGATGAAGTGTAGCCTTCCTATTGTCTGAGGTTTTTGCTCCGGAGGAGCTTTATAGCCTGCAAGCTACTTTCCAGAGCTTCCAGGTCGGAATCGATCCATTGATGCTGGCGGCAAAAACGTGCAACAACGTCTGCGGCAGCGATGACTTGCTCAACGACGATGCTTGCTTCAATGGCGCTGGTGAATAGAGCGCCTTGAGCATTGCGTTGAACGAACGTCATCATCCAGTGGTCCGGTGAAGAAGCCTCCACGTTGCAACTATACGGACCGTCCATGAAATGAAGCTGAGTCGACTTTGCACGCAGTTCAAGCAGGGGCTGAAGGTTGGTAAGCCAAAAACCCAGGATCACCACCGGAAAATCTATCCAGCCCCTTCCCGGAAAACTCTCCGAACCAGTCTCTAACCAAATCGGCCCGGAAACCAATCGTCGCTTAACGGATGATTCTGGATCTACCTTGACGCTAAATATGGTTTTGTTCTCTTCGATCACTGTGGACTTGCCCAGCTGGTTCGACCAGTCGGGTATGCGGTTTCAATTATTTTAGTTTCTCGATTGAACCACATTTCAATTTTTGTTCCATCTTTGGTTATACCCTCCAGCATCACGCGAACTCCCTGAACGTATGTGACGTTAGAATGAGTGTACGCGTCGATGATAGCCGACTCAACCTGCGGCTTCGTCATGTATTCCGGGAAAAGACTCTTCCCTGCTCCGGCGGCAGCACTCTGTACCGCTCTCGATCCGCCTACCATGTGACCGCTTGCCACCTCTTCCATATCGACGAGCACATTTCGAGCAGAGGGCAAGTTTATGGGCTTTATGGGCCGCATTCTCATTCTTCCAACTGCTGCGGCCGCACCAAAGAGGTAAGTGGACGGTTTATCCAGTTCGTCGGCAATTCCTGTAACCATCCTGTTTTGCGAGTCACTCCAACAATCGCAACCAAGATTTTCATAGGTCCCAATCACGCTGCCGTCGCTGGAGTAAATCTTCCCGTCCCCTTGCGTGTAATACCCATTGTTCCTCTGATAGTTCTTGTTAAAGGTGTATTGCTTGGCCTCCTCATCCGAAATGATCACGCAGACTGCGTCGTTGTTGCATATCTTGAAGGCCTTGCCATCAGGATCGGAGTACTTCAGTGGATTGTTGCGCGCATACGCGTACGCATTCCAACTTTGGGGATCTGAAGGAATCGCACCCGTATTATCAGGATCGACACTGGTGAATCGCCCCTGGACGGACGAGTAGTATCTTGCGGCGAAATAATCGAGTCCTGTTTCAACGTCTCGATCTTTGGAAGTGAATTGTTGGCGCACACCATCACCAGACAGGTAACCCTGTGCCGCAGTGCGACCAGAGATCGGCGCCAACAATTCCTCGCCAAACGGCAAGTAATCGTGCCGTTTGACATTGGCAAGACTGCCTGACTCGTCGATTGTCATTCGTGGCGTACCCAACTGATCCGCCACGAGCCACTGCACTCCATAGCCAGGTCTGGGAGAGCCGGTGATCCGCACGTTATCGAGAAACGCAGTCTGGTCTCCATTCACGTTCAAGCCGGCGAACTTAACAGTGTGCGCACCTGTCGCAGTGGTAAACGCAGGCGTTGAATACTCGACGTAAGCACTGTTGCTTGGATGGAAGGTACCTACCAGCGTGTTATCAATGTACACGTCAATATCCTGGCCAGTGGTATTGCAACAGTTAGTTCGTTGAATAGCCTTGAACGTGATTACGTAATTGGCATTCGCCTGAAAACCGGAGATTGACTGTGAGATCGTGCCACCGGCTTGGATGAAGGCCACTTGCACACCTTCGGGCGCCGCCGAGGGAACGCCCGTGAAGGGGCTATTCATGCCGCTGATGCCACCACCACCTGCAAACGTCCATGAACCGCCGCTTGGGCCATACTGAAAGTTCCCATTACCAATTACCGGAGCCTCAAAGCCGGCATTTGGCACAGTTAATGAGACTGGACCTGAACTGCTGGGGAGCAGCTTGAAATTATCGTATTTGGCTGTTCCCGGACTGCTGTTTCCGGTGCCGTAGGCCCCGGCCAAGAGGTGAAATCGTAAAGAAGTTAATGAGAACCCCGGTGTAACTGTCTTACGAGTTAGCCACACGGTACCGTCAGCGCTGGTTTCAAAGTAGATCAGGTTTGCGCTCTGGTCGTGACGAATGCGCCAAAATCGATTTGCCGCTCCATCAAAGGAACTAGATGTTTGATCGTTGGCACCGTTCACTCGGGAACGAAAGATCATGTTACCGGCTCCTACCTGAATCATGAAATAGTTGTTCGCATCCAATTCAAGTTCCAGGAAGTTTTCACACCAGCCTGCCTGGCTGACCGCCTGTACCGATTCAACCTGGACCATGTTGTTGGTCAGGTTGTAGGTTGAATTGGAATACACGCCGTTGTAAGCGGCTGTGTTGGGCGACAGGGCAATTTGTAGTTGCTGCGATTGCTCGGTGACTGTGGGAGTCGAGCCTGGATACCAAACAGTCCAGCTATTCGGATTAATGGAGTTGTCGTTGAAGTCGTCTCCAAATATAGGAGAGACAGACGCATTACCGCTATCGGCGCTGATCAGCAACTGACCATTTCGATAACCGTACTCCTTGGTAGGACTGTTCGCCGCACCATTCGCTTGATATTCAGCCAACAACTGATCACCAAACCCGTAGATCTGCCATGTTTCGACTCCATCCACCTTGCGCCTGATACGTTGACTGCTGGCGTCGTAGGTGTAGAGTTGCGCCTGATTGTTTCCTCCCCAGGCGGAGACGATCCGGTTCTTCGCATCGTAAGTGCGATTGCCCGCTCCGCTGTAGGTGTCGTTGATCAAGTTGCCGGCGCCATCATAATCCATCGTACCTGACTGGCCGGAAGGAACGCCGAGCCGGTTGTTGCTGGTAGTGACGGTGAAATCCTTCTCGGGAATACCATAGGTAACGCCGATGTTGACCGTACGATTCCCCCAGCGATCGTAAGTAAATTGCTGTTTCCACTGCTCGATTCCGTTTAGAACCTCGCGCGCCCAATTCAAGCGGTTCAGACTGTCGTAGTCGTATTGCTGCCATCGCACCGGCTGGTTTGGAATAAATACTTCCTGCTTTTTGAGGTTGCCGTTGTTATCGGTCATGCTCGAGGTTGGTAAGCACATTCCTGAGCATTGATTGCTGTAATGGTTGACGATGGCACCACGATCCGCAGTGGTGTCAGTTGGACCGGTGTAACTCGTGCCCGCGCGGATTTCCGCCAGTTGCCTGCGGTTGTTGTAGAAGAGTTTGTTGTAGACGGTTGTTGCCGTTCCAAATTTCTCTTTCGCTAAACCTCCGAAGGGCGAGTAGATAATCTCGTTCGAGTAGGTACGACTGTTTCCGTCGCCCAAGGTTCCGATGAAGCTACTCGCACGCCCCACATTGTCGTAACCGTAAGTCACCGTGTGACCGGAGGGATAAGTCTGAGTAATGACATTGCCGGCCCGATCGTAGCTGCGTTGCATCGTGTAGGACAGGCTCCACGTACCATTTGCGAAAAACTGTTGCCGTTCAGTCAATGGTCGACCGAGCGCATCGTACGAGTCGATAGTGAATAATGATCCTGAGGCACCGGTGGTCTGTGCCTGATAAAGCTGACCTTTGCCATTGGTGGCCGAGTCGTAACTGAACGTCACGGGAAGCGTGCCGCTTGGATCATTTGTATAGCTAATCGCTGTATTGCGATTCAATGCATCGTAGCCGTAAGTCGACACCACTCCACGCGCGTCGGTTTGCTGCGTCAGATTATTGTTGTTGTCGTATTGATATCCGAACGACCAACTAGTGTTGCCGGTTGGAGAGCCGCTTGAGGTCAGGCTGGGATAGGTTCCCTGTTCCGGGTTACGGCTCCTGATCATTCGTTTCAGAGAGTCGTAAAAGAAATAGCGATGCTGAGCGTCCTGCGCCACGGAGATGCGACTGTCAAGCGCGTCGTACTCATAGGTGGTGAGATAGTTGAAATTAGAATCATTGGGCGCCTCGACAACCTGTTTGAGCCTTTCAAGCGCATCCATGACAGTCTTGCGTTGCGTGCCCATCTGATCGGTCATGGTGGTTGCGTTACCGCTATAGGAGCTGGTGACTACCGCATTATCCGGCGTCGTAACCGAAGTGATTCGCCCCAAACCGTCATATAGTTGAGTGGTCCAACGTGCACTCTCGCCATCGAGGGGCCTGAAGGGATTTGAGACTTTAAAGATTCTGCCGAAAGCATCATATTGGTGTTGCACACTAATGTACTTCGTGCTGTCCTCATAATTCCGCAGCTCTTGCAACCGCCCCATGCCGTCGAAAAATGCGACCGTCTTCACGAGATTGTCGTTGTAATTATTGAGGTCGCTTGTGGTCGTAAGCGTGCGCGCAACATCGTCGTACGCATAAGTGGTTTGCGTCTTCGCTGATGTGTCGGTAGCAGCCCTGATACTTTGCGTCAGTCTGTTCATCGAATCGTTGTAAGCGTACGTGGTCCGTTGTGAGTTAGGATCGATCGCCGCCGTCACCAATCCGGTCGAGAAGTCATATTCGATTGAGTTGGTTAGCGGCAGTCGAGGTCCAGCACCATCCGGATCCGGTGAAGTCTGGGTGGTAGCGTACGCACGCTGATACGTATCGGAATAGTCGAGTTGTGTGGGATTACTCAAGGACGTGTCGTTGGCATCCCAGGTCTTACGCACACTACCGCACTGATCGTACTGCGTATGAGTCGTCAGGTAAGTGCCCTGCGGAAAAGTAGAGATATTTGCGCCGTTAAAGTTAAGCCAGTTACTGACAGTAGTGACGTTGCCGCGAAAAGCGGTGGCGGGATCTGTCCATCCAAGCACGCTCGGATAGGTAAGCAGAGGGAAGGCCGCTTCATCGTAAAGGTTGGAACTTTGAGCCACAATGTTTCCGGCTCCGTCCTTTGTGCGTGTGGCAGTGACTAGGCCAAGCAGATTTCGCGAGCGATAGTTGATATTGCCGGTCAGGTAGTCACTTTCAGTGCTGCGCAGAAGCGTGCCATTCGGAATTGTGCTCAGCGACGTGATCGGGAGAGTTTGAGCGGTATTCTGATCTATATCAACGTAGTCAAATTCATTAACCGATGTTTGCTCCAGTCCTACGTCGTATTGATAAGTGGTGTCGTAGCCATACGTTCTCGTTCTGGCCACGGCGACAGGCGCATCGAGGAGTATCTCAACTTCTCTAACGATGCGCGCATTACGATTGGCTGCCTGTGTGCCTGACGGGCCACCAGTCGCGTTCGACGGTGTCGTAGCCCAGTCGGTCAATTTTCGCCGGATCATTTGTCCCGACGCGGAGAAAATACGCTCGTCGTAAGTTCGTCCAGCGCGAGATGAGTCAGCACTGTAACCCCAGCCTGAGACTCCATCCGTCCACATATAACTGTCAGTTCGAGTGCCGTCTGGCGCCGTCATGGTCACAGTGTTCCCGCCGCCGGAGTACAGCCACTGCACTTCATCCTCACTCAACCCGCTGGTGCTTATAACGTGGCGGGTGACCCCTCGATTGCCCTGTGCGTAAACAAAACTGAAATTTGCTGCCGAGCTCACCGGAGCAACGTAGGAGTACTCGTATTTCTCATAACCGCCATTCGGCAGGACCACCTTATCGATCGCGCCAAAAATGTCGTACGTAAATGTGTAAGTCTGTCCGTTCGGAAGTACGATTTGAGATAAAACGACAGGATTGAAGATGGAGCCCGCATTTATGATGCAGGTGCGACTTCCACCATCGGAGGTAAATAAATACGGGCTAAAACTTCCGGTCCCCGGTGGGCAACCACCGTCGGCTGTGTAGCGCAGCGGCTGGGCTGTCGTTAAGACATCTGCCAGATTGCGCCACTTCAAAGTGTAATTGATCGATGTGCCATTGACGCCAAGGAGCGAGTAGTTTTGGTCTGTAGGCGCCGAAAGCGAAGAACCGGGTGCAACAGGAAGCGGATTGTTGATCTGTCGATCAAGAGTATCGCGCCAGCCGCCGTTTGCAGTTAACGTATTACCATTTTTATCAATGTATTTACCGGCGCCGATGAGATAACGCGATCCATCGGACAGGAAGAGTATCTGCGTCGATTTCTGATAACGCATGCGCGAGCCATCCACTGCATAATAGTCGTCCGCTGCGGCTTGTGTTGTCGGTCGCGGTTGGTCTGTAGCGCGCAACTCGTGACCGGAACCGTCCGGCATCCAAACCATGAGACGGTCCACCGCATAACAGCCGCCAGTGCAATTGAAAGTCGGGTTACCAAATTGATCGTAAATTTGATTTCCAGGAGAGGGATCGACCTGGGGAAAGCCGACGGTAGTGGTCCAACCAGCCACCGAATGGTCACCGTATCTTGCAACGACTATCGTATAGGCTTGCGGCTGATGCGGCGGTGGTGCACCAGAATTAAAACCTTGAAACTCAATTCCCCAAACTTTCGAAGAGTATGAAAGCGTTATAGGCACATCGAAACCGCCTCGGCCTCGGTAATGGCCCAACGGTATCTCGAATTCCACACCGCGAGTGGAGGGATTGACTCGCTGCGTGCTCCGCAGACCGAGGTCGACGGCTTTATTGTTGTATTGAATATTCTGGGCCAATGCTTCCGTTGAAAGACAAAAGCAGGCAATAAGAAGAGGGAGTAGCAGCAGCCTTTGAGGTTGAGTCTTATATATCATTGGTTTTGTCCTGCTTTTATGCGAATTGCGTAAAGCCTATTGCGGGAGACTGGTGCTGAAACTAACGACTTTCAGAGTGTTTGTAATTCCTGTGCGCGATACTTTTGGCTGAGTTGAGTGAGCAAGCAGGGAAACGCGCGGGACACTACTCCACATTTTATCCATTGTCAATGAATTCTTTCTTTTATGTGGTAACTATATAAAACTGACCTCTGCTTAACCGAATAGAAATGTCCTCTAGCATGCGGCACCCGAAAGGGTGGGCAAATGGAAGGACATTTGTTGATGAGTCAGCGAGAGCGGGAACGACTGAAGCTGTTTGAAAGAGTGAAGCGACGCGAGCTGTCGCTGCGAGATGCGGCAGCGATCGGCGGTCTTAGTTATCGGCAGACACGCCGGCAAAGGAAGAGTGCGCGTGCAACGATATCTTAATGGCGAGTTGCACTTTCGTTACGGGCAACAAGAGCTGCGTTACACGTTGCTACCCGAGCGGCCGCAACCGCTCAGCAAAGCCAAGCAGGTCAAACAAAGACGCGACGGAGTGAAGCCCTACGTGCCACCGCGTGAGCATGCTTGGCGCAAGTTTCAGTTCGGCAAAGGAGCGCCTTGGTTACCTGCAATACCAGCAACACCAGAGGACATTTCTAAATAGTTAAGCTAGAGGTCATTTCTAAATAGTTCTGACATGAATTCTTTCTTTTACTGAATTCTTTCTTTTACATTTTTCTTTTGGTAGAGGGATGCAGTTTGAATCGAGCGTCGCCTTGGAGTGCGGTGCCTTGGCACCGCTTTGGCCAAAGCGCCGACAAGTCGACGCACTGCAAGGGAGTCGTCCGTTTCAGCGGACTGTGCTCATGCAGATTCGAGCCGGAATACATGCGACAAATCCTGATTGCGACCCACCTCCAGATTTGTCAGCCTGTAAGTGGCATAACCGGACTTCTGAACTGTGATTTCGTATTCGCCGACGGGGAGAGCGATTTCAAAATATCCGTCGCGAGTGGGTTGTATTTGGTGCTTGAAATCTGTCCCCGAAATAGAAACAACTGCACCGCGTATTCGGTTTCCTTTGACGTCTACGATCACACCTCGAAATGTACCGTAGCCGCCCTGGGCGCTCGAATGGTCACGCCCCAGCGAAGGCAGTGCCACCGAAAGAGTGATCACTAGGATAAGTCCGATCTCATCGGGCGTTTCGAACTCCAAGAAAGGAGAGTTCTCATCCCAACTCTTTGCTGCGACCATGTAATGATTTCGACGCCCGTAAAATACAATCCACAGGCCGTCTGGCATGTCAGAATGTAACTTGGGCCACTCACCTAAACGTGCCACTGAAATCAGTGATTGAACTTCTCGTACTTCCGGTTCGTGCTGCAAGATCTCGCGAGCTTTCTCAAAATCACTGTTTGAGGAGTAGAGAAAGCGAGAAGACGTACGAACCTGAAGCTCGTTGAGAAAATGGGCAGTCCCGGTCCCAATGACACCGAGTTCCCTTCTTGGAGCCCTCTGTATATTTCCTCATATTTCTGATGCTCGACGCCAAACTGATCAATTGAGAGGAGTTGCTGAATCTTCAACTCAACACTTGGACAGAAGAATCCGAGGACCAAAATCACATGATACTGGAAAGTAAAACTCGATTCCGGGGGAATTGAGTCCACGCTCACCGTAGGGGGCTGAGTGTGAAGCACCACAGGGTCGTCAGAAATCCAGAACAAGTCCGATTCGCTGCTATGAATCAGTATTGGCCGTTTCGCCTGGAGAAAATCGACGATTTCCTGAAGATTCAAGAACGATGCGAGCGCGGCTCTTCTGATTTCTTGATCTGTTGGAATCGAGAATCCATCAACTTCTCCCGGATCTATACCAGATTCCTCAAGTGATTTCGACAACTGCTCGGCAATCGACCGCATGGTGGTTCTCACCAGCTTGGTTCGAAATCATTTGTGCGGCTACAACTTCTGAGAGTGCAATCCTATCTTCCCGAGTGAGCCTTGCGAGACTTCGAATTTTATTCAACAGCCGCGCTAGCTGATCATCATTTGTTCGAAAGAGGCCCTCGAAAGAGACGGTTTGCCCCTCAATCTCAATAGTGTTGAATTGATTCTCACACCCGGCGGCATAGATGCTAGAGGTGAAGCTCGTCATCCTAGCCTTATCGAATACATAAATCGGCCTCTGCTTCTGATCGAAGCCCCGTAAGACGGACTGCGGAACATAATGATGCTTTTTAGATTGGTTAACCATCGAATCAAGACTCTGATCCAGTCGCTTTACGGTCAATTGTAACCAAAGGACTTCCTACACTACTTCAGAGTGCTCGTTGTTCATAATGAATTACTGAACGAAATTTGGGAAGTAACTTGTCGTCAATCAAAACGTCTGTTGAAATACCGACCTTCCGCGCATACTCAGAAGCACCAGCAATGAGGGTTCATGCTGATCGTTTCATAACTACTTTCTTCCGCGAAGATGCAGGTGAGAACCGCTCTAAACAAGAACGGCAACAAATACGAAGGAATTCAAGATACTTGTACTTTTCAGAAATTGTAACCAATAATTGCCGGGCGTTTTTGGAACCATTAAGTTGGCGAGGACTGTTTCAAAAGATGGCGGGTAACAATTTACGAAGGAATTTAGGGTAGTTTGTACTTTTTTTGAAGAATTGGAAAAAATTGGAACCATTAAGTTGCCATGGAGACTACAGTGAAGCACCTGACAATGGAAGAGCTCGAGGCCGCATTGGACCATCTTCGTGACGCACCGAAAGACGATGGCCTCGTGCAGTTGATTGTGCGGCGACCCAAAATAGACGAGCGCGAAGTTCTGGAAGAGGCCGAGCTCGATCCGGTGCTCGGACTCATCGGCGACACCTGGAGCGTGCGAGGCAGTTCGAAAACTCCGGATGGCGGCCCTCATCCCGAAATGCAGATCAACATCATGAACGCACGCGTGACTGCACTCGTCGCGCAGGACAAAGATCGCTGGTCACTCGCCGGAGACCAACTCTACATTGACATGGATTTGAGTAAAGACAACTTGCCAGCCGGATCGCGTTTGGCAATTGGTTCAGCGGTGCTCGAAGTCAGCCCTTTACCTCATACTGGCTGCCACAAGTTTGTCTCGCGGTTTGGCGTCGATGCGATGAAGTTTGTTAATTCAGTAGTCGGCAGGGAACTGTGCCTGCGAGGTATTAATGCGAAAGTGGTCCAGGCAGGTGTCATCAAGGTGGGCCACACAGCGAAAAAGATAACCACGAATCAACGCGGATAACACGGAGCGTTCCGTGAAATCCGCGCTAATCTGTGGCAGACCTCACGCGGCTCTCTGCCGCGAATGTCGGCCTTCTGCAAACTCCTCGATCATCTTCTTATTGAACGCGGGTATATCGGCAGGCTTCCGACTAGTTATTAAGCCGTTATCAACTACTACTTCCCTGTCGACCCACTGCGCGCCGGCATTTATTAGATCGGTTTTCAGCGACGGCCACGAAGTGATCGTCCTTCCTTTAACTACTTCCGCCTCGATGAGCGTCCACGGTGCATGACAGATCGCAGCCACTGGTTTTCCAGTCGCAAAAAATCCATCAACAAACTCAACCGCCCTTGTCATCATTCTCAATTGATCTGGATTTCTCACGCCACCCGGCAATAACAATGCGTCGTAATCATCAGAACGCGCCCGGCTCAGGGGCATATCAACTTTAAATGAGTCGGCTTTTTCGTCATGATTCCAGCCCTGTACTTCACTATCCGCAGGCGAAACGATTTCCGTAGTTGCTCCAGCCGCTTCCAACGCTTGCTTGGGTTCGGTCAGCTCCACTTGTTCAAAACCATCGGCGACGAGAATCGCCACCTTCTTTCCCTTCAGTGTCTTCTCCATGAGGTTCCTCCTTGCCCTGCTCTATCCGGCAGACTGTTATGAGGCAATAGAGGTGCCGCCACGTCAAAATGACAAAATGCCTTTTGTATTGCAGCGTACAAATTGCCGGGACACCCAAACTCGGCGGGAAAACGTAGCAAAGCCCGACACACTGTTCGTACTTACTACTCAGGTTAGTGCCGCAGGCTAAACCACTCGGTGTTTCCAGCGCCCGCGACGAAACACCACGGCACTGACCACCGCGAGCGTGGAAAACGCGACCATCATCGAAACAAACACCCCACGCGGACCCAGCCCCCACACGACGCCCAGCACGTAAGCCAGCGGAATCTCAAACAGCCAAAAGACAAACAGGTTGATAATCGTTGGCGTCCATGTATCACCGGCGCCATTGAACGACTGCCCAAGCACCATCCCATAGGCGTAGAACAAAAACCCGCAAGCTACTATGCGCAGACAATCAACTCCGTACGACGCAACTTCCGGCTTATCTGTAAAGAACCAAATGATCTGTGGCGCGAAGAGAATAAAAAGCAGACCGACGATTCCGAGAAAGATCATGTTATAGAAGCCGGCCTTCCAGACCGCGCGTTCAGCACGATCGGGATCGCGTGCTCCCAGAGCCTGGCCGACCATCGTCGCGGCTGCGTTGGCCATTCCCCACGAGGGCAGCAGCGCGAAAATAATGACGCGAATGCCGAACGTGTAACCCGCCACCGCGTTGCTGCCGAAACTCGAAATAATGCGCACGAGGCCAATCCAGCTCGCCATGCCGATGAACACCTGAAACGTTCCGGTTGCTGACAGCCTGATAAGCCGGCCGATTATTGAAGGCTCGATCCGAAGATGGCGGCGCTCGATAGTAAAACGACCTCCAGAACGAATCAGCTTGCTGAATGCGAACAGTGCGCCCGTCCCTCGGCCGATGTTCGTCGCGATGGCAGCGCCGACGATACCCATTTTTGGAAAAGGTCCGATTCCGAAAATCAAACACGGACCCAGCACGATGTTGATCCAGTTCGCCAGCCACAAGGTGCGCATCGCGATCGCTGCGTCGCCTGCGCCTCTGAAGATTGCGTTGATCATGAAGAGCAACACGACCGTGGCATTACCTGCCAGCATTACACGCGTGAAGGCGGAACCGTGTTCGATCACCCACGGAGAACCACCCATCAGCTTTAACAGCTTCGGCGCGAGTGGAGCGCCGACAATGCCGAGCACGATCGAAAGGATTACCGCCAGAGCAATCGCCTGCACCGCCGCGCGTGCAGCACCCTCGGGATTCTGTTCACCGATACGACGCGCAACCATTGCCATTGCGCCGATGCTCAAGCCAATGGCGAGCGCGTAGATCAACGTCAGCATTGATTCGGTGAGACCGACGGTTGCGGCAGCGTCCGTCCCGAGGTGCGACACCCAAAAGATATCCACGACCGCAAACACGCTTTCCATGATCATTTCGAGAACCATGGGTATGGCGAGCAGAAGAATTGCGCGTCCGATGGGTCCGGTGGTGTAGTTTCGATGCGAGCCGCGCACCGATTCCTTCACGGCAGACCACAGGCTTTGCGACTCTTCCTGGGGAGTGGTGATGTCGGCTATTGCCATATTTCTGCTCTTTATGCCTTTTGTGGCTTTTTGTGATTTGTGCCTTTTTGTGGCTCAGTTCGCCCTGCCGTAATCGTCCTGAAGACGTTCGATATCGTCTTCGCCGAGATAATTTCCTCGCTGCACTTCAATAAACGTCAAAACTTCGTCGCCCGGATTCTCCACGCGATGAGCCGTGCCAACCGGAATGTCGATCGCTTCACCGGTGCGAATCGTGATCTCCTGGCCGTCGAGCGTTACTTTCGCTGTTCCTTCCACGACAAACCAATGTTCGGCGCGTTGTGAGTGTTTCTGATAACTGAGTCGCTTGCCAGGCAGAACCTCGATGCGTTTGACCTTGAAGGTGCGGTCTTCTTCAAGCACCGTGTAAGTTCCCCACGGCCGGCGATCGAACTCTCGCATATACGTTCCTCCTCGACGCGAATCGAATTGGTGGAACGTACAGTACGAAATAAAAAAACACAAAGGTTCCGGAAAGAACCTTTGTGTCTTTTCTATCTTTTGTGCCTCTTTGTGGCGAGAGCTACGAAGCGGCTTTCAACGTAACATAAGTCACGACGTTGCGTCTCTTAATTAGCACGAGCGCGGGCCGTGCGCCCGATCGCTGAACCGCAGAGTTAAACTCCACCAGCGTTCGCACCTGTTGCCGGTTCACTTCCTGAATCAAGTCACCTTGCCTGATTCCCGCGTCCGCGGCGTTGCTGCCAGGATCGACTTTGGTGACGAGCAGTCCCTGATCGTCAGCGTCAAGTCCGTAGCGAGAAGCCGTTTCAGCCGTGAGAGGTTGTAGTGATAGTCCGAACTTGTCGTTGCTCGTTCCACCACCGCTGCTGCTCTCTTCACTTTCCGGTTGCTGTCTTTCAGGCAGTTCCGCGAGGGCAACCTGAAAGTTTTGCTCGCGTCCGTTTCTGACAGCCGTGACTTCGGCGTTGGATCCCGGCGGCATGCTGGCAACCAGATTGCGCAGGCTGTTGTTATCTACCACTGGCTGCTTGTTGATGGCGGTGATCACGTCGCCGCGTTTGAGTCCGGCTTTTTCGGCAGGACCACCATTCTGCACTGTGGTCACAATCGCGCCCCGCGCAGCCGGCAGATTCAAACTCGCAGCGAGATCAGCATCGATTGACTGAATCGTTACGCCAAGCATTCCGCGCCGGACCTTTCCAGTCTTCAACAACTGGTCCAATACAGCCTTGGCCATGTTTGACGGAATGGCGAAACCGATTCCGATGTTTCCGCCGGAGGGCGACAGGATCTGCGAGTTAATGCCGATCAACTCGCCGTTGGTGTTGACCAGCGCGCCGCCTGAGTTTCCACGATTGATGGCGGCATCAGTCTGAAGGAAATCCTCAAAGCTGCCATCGCTCAAACCGGTCGCGCGGCCTTTTGCGCTCACAATACCAGAGGTGACTGTTTGCCCGATGCCCAGTGGATTGCCGACAGCCAGAACCGGGTCGCCGACGCGGACTTTGTCCGAATCGCCGAGCGAGAGTGTCGGCAGGTCTTTGGCGTCAATCTTCAAGACCGCGAGGTCGCTCGGCGGATCAGAGCCGACCAACCTGGCGATGAACGTGCGGTTGTCAGTTAGTTCAACCTTGATCTCGATTGCTCCGTCGACAACGTGGTGGTTCGTGAGAATGTAACCATCAGAGTTGATGATCACTCCGGAACCGACCCCCTCGACTCGTTGTGGCGGCTGTTGCTGCGGCGCGCGGTCGCCGAAGAACTCCCGAAACATCGGATCGTCCATGAAGGGAAACTGCTGTGCCGCGCGCGTCCGCTCGGTCGATCTGATGGTCACGACGGCCGGGGCTACCCTGCTGACCAGGTCTGCATAAGATGTCTGGACGCTCGGCAACGAGGTAGTTGCCGGCGGCGGCGCAGACTGACTCGGGCTCAAGCTCATCAAACGGCTCTGCCCACTGCAAGATGCGAAGGAAAATACAACCAGGACAAGGCTTAAAAAGATATTTGCTTGCGAGATTGCTCCTTTGTAAGTTCGAATGTTATTCATCCCAATGTCTCCGCTTTCGATTATAAAAGTATGAACTTTGGATTCAACGAGCCCCTTTTCCGTTTACCGCGCCACAAAGAGGGAAAAGTTAGCCACAAAGAAGCACAAAAAAGCACAAAGCTCGATCGGGCGTGTGATATACTTCGCCATTCTTACGCCGGAAATCCTGAATCTTTAATCATTACTGATGCCAGTCGCGTAAATTTCGCAGCCTGTAAGCCGTTTCGCCCCCGGTCTTCCAATAAAATACGGCAACAGTTCGAGGTACAGCCTTCGTGCACGGAATAGAAACTTCCAACGGCCACGAGGACAATTCCGTCCTCATCGTCAACGACGAGCCGGACCAGTTAACCTTGATGGGCACTTTGCTGCACAAGGCTGGTTACTCCGTCCTTACCGCGGAGGACGGCGTCGCAGGTCTCATGCTGGCCAGACAAGAGCGTCCCGATCTGGTGATCAGCGACGTCTCAATGCCACGGATGAACGGCCTGGAGTTCTGCCGCGAGATTCGTGCCGACTCAGAACTGAAAACCATCCCGATTCTCCTGGTCAGCGCGCTGCAAAAAGATACCGAGAGTGTGGTCGCAGGCCTGCGGGCCGGCGCCGACGATTACCTCGAAATCCCGTTCGACTCCGCTCGTCTCGTAGCGAAAGTGTCGCGACTGTTGGAACGCTCGCGTGTCGAGGCCAATTACCGAAATCTCGTCGAGCAGGCCAGCGACATGATCTTCACGCAGGATCTCGCAGGTAAATTGACGAGTATTAATCTGGCCGGACAAAGTTTTCTCGGACGGAAGCCGGAAGAGATCATCGGCAACTCGTTCTTCGCGGTCTTCGGCGTTATTCCGGAAAACAACGGTTTCGCGGGCAGTTTCAGCCGTCCACAGGAGGCGCGCGAGTTTCGTCATCAGTTCGTGGCGCGTTCGGCGGCTGGCGAAGACCGCTGGCTCGACCTGATCGTCTCACCAATCAAAGACAAGCTCGACGAGACGGTCGGCTTTCGCGGCCTCGCCCGCGATATCACCGAGCGAAAACGGTTCGAGGAGGCATTGCGCGACTCCGAAGAGCGCTATCGTCTTCTCTTCGAATCCACGCCGCAGCCAATCTGGGTCTACAACGAGGACACACTCGCGTTTTTAGCCGTCAACGAGGCGGCGACCAGAACGTACGGATACACGCGCGACGAGTTTCTGTCGATGACCATCAACGATATTCGTCCCAGTGAAGACATCCCGACGTTGATGATCAAGAACGATCCCAACGACCTCGTGATCTCTAGTCCCTGGCGCCATCGAACAAAAGACGGCAAGACGATCTACGTCGAGATGAGTTCGCACCCGGTAGTTTTCGACGGCAAAAACAGCAGACTGGTGATTGTCAACGACGTCACCGAAAGAAAGCTGCTTGACGAGAAACAGCAGCGACTGCACACGTCGCTTCAGCAGTCGGCGATGGAGTGGCGACAAACTTTCAACGCGATCGATTTTCCGGTGCTCATTGTCGATCTCGCGGGCACGATCAAACGCTCCAACCTCGCGGCGGAACAGATCGTCGGCATCGGCGCGGAACAGATCCTCAGCACGAGGCTCGGTGAACTGGGAAACAACCAGCCGTGGCAAAAAGCTGCTGAGATGATTGAGAGCCTCCTCGATAATCCGGCTCCGGTGACTGAAGAAGTCAAAGACGAGCAGACTGGAAAAACGTGGGCCATCACTCTTTATCACATTAATGAGTTCGGCTCGGCGGGCGAGCGCGCCATCCTGATCGCACAGGACATTACCAAACGCGCTGAGCTCGAGGCTTCGTTGCGACAGAGCGAGATGATGTCGCTGCTTGGATCGCTTGTTGCCGGCGTGGCCCACGAAGTCAGAAATCCACTCTTCGGCATTTCGTCCATACTCGACGCGTTTGAGACGAGATTTAGCGATCGAACGGAGTATCTTCGTTACACAAATGTATTGCGTGACGAAGTAGGACGCCTCACAATCCTGATGGAAGAGTTGTTAGAGTATGGCAAGCCGTTCCGCGGCGAGCTGTACCTGGTGTCGATGGAAGAGATGATCGCGCGGTCCATCCGCGCCTGCCTGCCGGCAGCAGAAGTGGCCCATGTCACGCTGGAAAGCCAGGTTGAAGACGCCCTGCCAAAGATCAGGATCGATCGCCGCCGGCTCTCAAAGGTTTTTGTAAATCTGATCGAAAATGCCATTCAGCATTCGCCGCAGAAGACTACCGTGATGATCGAAGCACACTGCATCACTGACGCAAATACTGAATGGGTTCAGTGTGCCATTCGCGACTCAGGCGCAGGCATTCTCGCCGAAGACATACCCAAAATCTTCGAGCCTTTTTTCTCGAAACGACGCGGCGGAACTGGTCTCGGTTTGGCAATCGCCCAGCGCATCATGCAGGAGCACGGAGGAAAATTGATCGCTGGCAACAATCCCGAGGGTGGGGCCTGTATGATAGCCAGGTTTCCCATCCCATCTGAGGGAGATTCTTAATGTCCAGGAACAAGGTGTTGGTCGTCGATGATGAATCGGGAGTCAGGTTTGGCATTCGTGATTTCCTGGAGCAGCACGGCTACGAAATCGAAGAAGCCGAAAGCTGCCAGGATGCGCAACACCTGTTTCGCAGCTCGCGGCCCGACATAGTTATCGCCGACTACATGCTGCCCGACGGCACGGCGCTCGATCTGCTGCCGCGTTTGCGAGAGATCGATGCGGGAATCCCTCTGCTGGTCCTGACGGCCCATGGTTCCATCGATCTTGCCGTTCGGGCGATCAAAGAAGGCGCCGAACAGTTTCTGACAAAGCCTCTCGAGCTCCCAACGCTGCTCGTAATACTTCAGCGTCTGCTGCAAAAGCAGCGCAACTATCACAAACAACTCGCCAGCAAGTCGCGGCAAGTGCGCCAGGCCATCGATCCGTTTATCGGCACCAGCGCTGCTATCCGCGCACTGGCAGATCAAGCCCGCAAGATTCTTTCGACCGAGAGTCCGGTATTGATCCTTGGTGAAACGGGAACAGGTAAAGGCGTATTGGCGCGTTGGCTACATGAGAACAGCCCGCGCGCGGACGAAGCTTTCGTCGATCTCAACTGCGCCGGTCTCACTAGAGAACTACTCGAAACAGAACTCTTCGGTCACGAAAAAGGAGCGTTCACCAGCGCAACCGCTTCGAAGCAAGGACTGTTTGAGGTGGCCCATCGCGGGACAATCTTTCTCGACGAAGTCGGCGATGTCGATGTGCAGATCCAACCTAAACTGCTGAAAGTGCTCGAAGAGAAACGTTTTCGGCGTCTTGGAGATGTAAGAGATCGGCAGGTAGACGTTCGACTGATCGCCGCGACGCATCAAGACATCGGGCAACTCGTCAGAGAAAAACGCTTTCGCGACGATCTCTATTTTCGCATCAGCACGATTCCGCTCGCGTTTCCATCTCTGCGCGAGAGAATCGAAGATATCCCGACGTTGGCCCAATATCTCCTCGATAAGATCTCAGCGGATCTCGGTAGAGGAGAACTGCGGTTGGACCAGGGTTGCATGCAGGCGCTGCAAGCTTACTCATGGCCCGGCAATATCCGCGAACTTCGTAACGTAATCGAACGGGCGGTCTTACTCAGTGACCAGAAAAATATCACCCTAAACGATCTTCACTTCGATGGACACACGCAGGTCGGCGCACCTTACCTCGACTCGCGTCTGACTCTTCAGGAACTCGAGAAGCAGCACATCGAGAGAGTTCTTCAGGAAGAGAGAGGACGAGTTGAGAAAGCCGCGAAGCGTCTCGGTATCCCGCGAAGCTCTCTTTATCAGAAAATCAAGAAGCACCAGATCCCGCCGTCCAAAGTCTAGACGACAGTCTGAATGCTGGACGACTCTGTGACTTCGAGTTGGACCAAGTCTTCATAGCAGTCTAAAAAACGGGAGATTTTGGACGTGGCAGGTTTGTGTACCGATGGCCTGTGTTTTGCTTAAATCGCGAGCACGTGCCAAGTGTATTTACTCTCTCGTCCCGACCGAGAGCTTTACCTGGCTGGCATATTTGAGCGCGCACTTGCCCCGCTTCGCTCTCCTATCCAAGCCTTAACACCTAAGTCCGCTTTCAGAGCTGCGGTCTGGAAGCGAAAGAACCATCAGTCTTAAGGAGACGAAATGCCCAGCTTTTCGAACCTCAACAAACTAATAATGGCCTTGGCTGTTCTTGGCATTCTCAGTCTGGCCCACGGAACAGCCAGAGCAGATGCGGTTACAGTAGGCGGTAACTCTGATCCGAATCTGCAGGCCACAATCAACATCACCTCTTTAACAAGTGGCTCGATCACTTTCTCGGTAACTAACGTGCTGGTGGCAGGCGTGACATCCTCAATCACCGGCGTTGGTTTTGACCTGCCGGGAACGATCACAGCCAATACTCCAGGCGCTTGCGCTGGGAGCTGCGGGAACTTCACCGCCACCCCGACCGTCACCAACAGTCCAGGTAACGTTCCGCAATTTCCTGCGGCGGTCTTAGACTTTGCTGTTATCACCGGACCAAGTTTTACCGGAGGCAATCCGCCGGGAATCAACCAGGGTCAAACGGCGACGTTTACCATCACAGGAAACTTCACGGGCCTGACCCAGGCGCAGTTTTTGGCGGGAGTTTATGTCCGGTTTCAGTCGGTCTCTGATCCGGCGTTTCCAAACGTTGCCAGCGACGTGGCTCATAGTCCGGTACCCGAACCGGCTACCATGCTGTTGCTGGGAACTGGTTTAGTCGGAGTAGCGGCCGGCTTGCGAAAGCGTTTAGGAAGAAAATAGTGGAAGCGAATTCGTATTCCAACTATTCTCGGTATTAAACGATGTCCTCAAAGTAACATGTTTCCACAGCCGCGTTTGCCCCGCAGCTGTGGAAGCATCGGTTATTAACTTGGGTGCCAGAAGCCAGCTTGTCCGGTTTAGAACAGGAGTGCGGTCTGTCTCAGAGTCCGGGTAAGGAAGGGTACTTTAAATGTACGCTGAACCTATGATTCTTCCCCTGGACGCAAATGGTCGGATCTACGCTCTCCAGGACGAAAAGGGAAACTTGATCGGGACCGGCACTCGTGAAGTGTGTGAAGTGCTGCTCTACATCATTACCAAACCGGCTTCGCAAAGCATTTCTGGCCGGATGAATGTTACAGGCGCACAGCGACCCAATGTGCGTGCTGCCATTGCGATTTAGCTTTCGGGTCGGGTGACGGTGGCCGTGAGAACAGGAACCGTTAACTTGAACTCATCGTTTACTGTGCGGAGTAAATATGATGAGCGCCGCGGGAGCATTTGAACGATTTCCGCATGATGCGCGTGTTGCCTCCGGCTCGCAGGGCACGCGTGCTCCAGGTATTGACCCTCGCCTGAGTTTTAAGACCTAAAATAAAGTTGTCTTAGTGTGCCCCGTGAAGGAAACCCGGTTTGGAACTCTTAAAAAAGTCTCCGGCAAATTGAGACAGATGTGGCTGGGTCGAGACGAGAAGCCTGAGTCGGCGATGCCGCGACTGCTGGTCGTCGACGACGAAGAGTCGATCTGCTTCTCGATGAGTGAGTACTTCTCGCTTCAGGGATACAAGGTTGATACGGCCAATGAGATAGAAGAGGCAGAGAAGCTGCTCGGCGCCACCAACTACAAAGTCGTTATCCAGGACCTGCGCCTCACAATCACTAAGAATCATGACGGCCTCGACATGATCCGGCTTGTCAGAAAACACAATCCGCAAGCCCGAATCGTCGTGCTGACGGCATACGGTTCTTCTGAGATCGAAGATGAGGCACGACGTTGCGGCGCCGACGCGTTTCTTAGAAAGCCGAAACCTTTGTCGCAGGTAGCGCAGGTTGTTCAGGGTCTAATCGAATCCCCACCCCGCCACGCCGCCCGCCCCGCGTAACACAAAGAGGCACAAAAGAACTTAGCCACAAAAAGGCACAAAAAGCACAAAAGTGGATTAAGGTTAGGATTAGGAAATCCCTCATCAATTGTGCCTTTTTGTGGCTAAATTCTTTTGTGCCTCTTTGTGGCTAACGAAAGTCGTGCGAGGGCGCTGCGGTTACAGCAAGCGAGAGTGGCTTCACGTGGCTTGCCTTTACCGAAACAACATTATCCTGATTTTGCAAAGCTCCCTCGATCAGGAGAAATGAGTGGCCCACCAGTTCGAGCCGGTACTGGTTGAAGAGTTGAGGGGTGACGATTATGTTGCTGACGCCCGTCTCATCTTCGAGGCTCATGAACATGAACCCTTTTGCCGTTCCAGGACGCTGACGAGCAATGACCCAACCAGCTACGCGCACGAAAGTGCCGTTGCGCAGCTTATGAATGTCGATAGCTTTTAAGGCATTGAGCTTGTTCAGCTCGGCGCGATGATAAGCAACCGGATGTTTGCCGATCGTCAATCCAGTCCCGCGAAAGTCCGCATCGATTCGCTCCATTAAATTCATCTGCTGCAATGGCGAGTTGTCGTCTTTCTCGAGCAGCTCTTCATACAGCTCACCCGCAGCGCGTGTTACACGTTCAACCTGCCACAGCGCATCGCGCCGGTGAGTCTTCGGTTTTCGTTTCTTCGTCGTTGGACCAGCAGCGGCCTGGATAAAATTCAATGCGCCCACGGCGGCTAATTTTCTCAGCTCATCCTTGCGCAGCTCGGGCACACGATTGCGCAGATCATCAATACCCGCGAAATCACGTACGGCCCTCTCGCGCACGATCGCCTGACCGGACTGCTGGCTCAACCCCTTTACGTATCGCAGTCCGAGACGAAGCACGGGAACTTCTGCCTCCTTCTCAATCGTGCACAACCAATCGGAGCAGGTAATATCGATCGGCAAGACTTTCAAACTGTGACGTTGCGCGTCTTTAATGAGCGTGAAAGGTTGATAGAAGCCCATCGGTTGATTGTTGAGCATCGCCGCCGTGAATGCTGCCAGGTAATTACATTTGAGATAGGCGCTCGCATAAGCCAGCAGGGCAAAACTGGCGGCGTGAGATTCCGGAAAACCGTAAAGAGCAAACGAGCTGATAGCCAGCACAATCTCTTCCTGAGTTTTTCCGGTGATTCTCTTTCGCGTCAGGCCTTGTCGCAGCTTTACTTCGATCGCTTTCATGCGGGCTTCAGAGCGTTTGAAACCAAACGCGCGGCGCAACTCTTCGGCCTCGCCGCCGGTAAAGCCGGCGCAGTCCATCGCCATCCTCAATAGTTGCTCCTGAAACAGCGGCACTCCCAGCGTCCGTTTTAATATCGGTTCCAGGCAGGGGTGAGCATAAGTTGCCGGCTCTCTGCCTTGCCGGCGTTTGAGATAAGGATGGACCATGTTTCCCACGATTGGCCCAGGTCGAATGATGGCCACCTGGACCACGATGTCGTAAAAAGTCGCCGGCCGCAATCGCGGCAGGCACGACATCTGCGCGCGACTCTCGACTTGAAACATGCCGATGGTGTCGGCCTTTTGCAGTGCCTCATAAACGCCCCTGTCGTTTGGCGGTAGATGAGCCAGGTCGACTTCTTCACCATAGGCATCGCGAATCAATTTGATCGAATCTTCCAGGACCGCCATCATGCCCAGCCCCAACAAATCCACTTTGATCAGACCCAGATCCGCGCAATCCTCCTTGTCCCATTGGACCACCACCCGCCCCGGCATGGCGGCGGGCTCGAGTGGCACAATTGAATCGAGTTGTCCCTGACAAATCACGAGGCCGCCCGAGTGCTGGCCCAGGTGTCGCGGCAGGTCCTGCACCAATTGATAAAGCTGAAAGAACTTCCTGATGCGCGGCTGGCGCAGGTCAAGTCCCGCTTCGCGAAACTGGCGCGCGCTCGAATCATTTGGATCTTTCCATTCCCACGTGTGAACCAGGCTGGCAAGACGCGAAAGAGTGTCTTCGTCAAAATCGAGTGCTTTGCCCACTTCGCGCGCCGCGGAGCGCCCGCGATAAGTGATGACGTTTGCAGTCATCGCCGCTCCTAACTTTCCGTAGCGGCCATAAACGTATTGAATTGCTTTCTCTCGTTGATCTCCGCTGGGCAGATCGAGATCGATGTCGGGCCATTCACCGCGTTCTTCAGAAAGAAACCGTTCAAACAACAAATCCATGCCGATGGGATCGACGGCCGTGATCCCGAGTGAATAACAGACCGCACTGTTTGCCGCCGAGCCGCGGCCCTGGACCAGAATGCCGTTATTGTTACAAAACCGAACGATGTCCCAGACAATCAGAAAGTAACCTTCCAGCTTGAGCTTTTCGATCAACTTCAACTCGCGCTCGAGTTGCGGGCGTGCTTTTTCGTAAGTCGGCATGCCCCTGTTGCCGGTATAACGGGAACGCGCGCCTGCTTCCGTGAGCTTGCGCAGGTAGGAAGTCATCGTTTCACCGTCCGGCACTGGATATTTCGGAAATTCATATCCGAGATCTTCCAACGTGAACTTCAGTCGCGATGAAAGCTCGGCAGTATTGGCAATAGCTTCGGGCAAATCCGCAAAGAGCTTCTGCATCATAGCGCCTGACTTCAGATATCGTTCCGAGTTCTGCGCCAGCAGCCGTCCGGCAGTTTCGAGTCGCACGTGATTGCGAATGCAGGTGAAGACGTCAGCCACTTCGCGGCGCGCTGCCGTCGCGTAACAAACTCCGTTCGTCGCAAGTAACGGCAAATGATTGCGCTGCGCCAGCTCGATCACTAAATGATTCCGAGCTTCCTCCTCACGATCGAAGTGGCGCTGCAATTCCGCATACACATTCTTTGTACCAAACAGATCGATCAACCATTCGATGATCTTTTGTGCCCTCTTTTCGTTCTCCGGATCGCGCCGGTTCAGAACGGTGGCCACTGGTCCATCAAACCCGCCGGTCAAACAGATCAGACCGGCGACATGCGCAGCCAGCTCTTCGGTAGTGACTGCACATTCGCCCGGCTTTGCGTGTTTTGGCACACGCATTTTCATCAATGTGATCAGGCGACAAAGATTTTGATAGCCTTGCCGATTTCTTACCAGGACTGGAATCGAGCAGGTGGTCGAGCTCTGATTTTTTGACTTTGGAATTCGAACGGTGATCTCGGCGCCAATGTGGGCCTTAAGATCGTTTCTCCTGGCAGAGAGATGAAACCGTGGCGCGCCATAAACTCCATCGCGATCCAGCAGAGCCATCGCCGGCATCTGCAATTCGAGGGCGGCAGCGATCAGCTCTTCAGGCACAGAAGCACCTTCCAAAAAACTGAAACCCGATCGCGCATGTAGCTCCACGTACATCATTGTGCTTTGTGCTTGGTTCTTTGTGCTTGGCTTTTGATACAAAGTACAAAGAGCCAAACACAAAGCACTAAGCTCAATCGTAATTCCCTTCTATAAACCAAGCCTCCGTATCAAGTTCTCGATAAATGCGATAAAGCGTTTGTTGGCCCAGGCGTTCTAACGTCACGTCCCATTCATCTCGCGCCCAACCATCGTCGCGCCACCAATCACCTGTGGTTCTCCATGGACCAGAAAGATTGACGACCTTCCCATAAACACTTCGCTGTTTGTTCCACGCACTGATCTGTGTTGGGCGTCCCTGAGCGGTTTGGACCACCGCTCGCAGTGGAGGACGAAACATTCGAAAGCCTAAACATTGCCGATTGTGAATTGCCGATTGCCGATTACCTGTCTTTCGTCGTTTCCGAAGATCAGATTTAGTAGTGAGCGTGAAGCGTTTCACGCTGAACGCGTCAGGACGATGAGTGTCGAGCAGCATTGGAGAACCGATATTTTGTTCACCTACAAGTTTCGCCAGCCGCGCGAGCGTGAGCTCCAGTTTGTCAGGCGCCGGGGCCAGCGGCACAAACAACCCATGCTGCAACACACGCGGTTTCACCGGCTCACAGGTAATTGAAACTGATCTGACCGCTGACTGTGGCGGATGCATCTCCGTGTCGAGCAGCAACAATTTCAAAAACACTTTGTGATCGCGCATCGGGTAAGGCAAAGTCAGACGGCGTTGATGGGTCGTCTGATCTTCGAGTTGCATCTCCACGCACAATTCGTTCGTGGCGAGCGCATAAGCATTCAGAGTCGCGCAGAGTTGATTGAGAAGAGGCGCGAAGACAAACGAGAGAGGTTCGAGCTCGGTAAGTGGGTGTTCGAGCTCAATCGAATTTGCAAACCCGGGCGCCGGCTGTTCGACCTTTAAGTGTCGCTCAGTTTTACCCGCGGCCAGTTGTTGCAGTTTTACTCCGGCTTGTCCCAAACGTTCCGAAACACCAGCGACGGGCAATGAGGCAAAATCTGCAAAGGTGCGAACGCCCCAGAGCTTCAGTGTTCCCAGGATCTCATCCGCAACTTCTTTCTCGACATTGACCAGAGAGGAATGGAGATGATCGAGAGGAAACTCTCCGAGGCAAGTTAACTCTTCGCCCGGCGAGACGAACGTTATTCCCTTCAAACGAGTGGCAGCGTGAATTGCAGCATCGGGATTGGCGGCGATAGCCACGCTCACCGGACTTTCCAAACCGCCCTGCGTGCAGGGTTTTAAGGCTCGCAGAGCTACTTCATTGGCGAGTTGATAAGCAGAACGGAATAGCAGCTCGCAGCCATCGATATCGATTACGACCGTGCCGGGCCGAGTTTCTTCAACGGTGGGTGAGAAGTTATAGGCAAACTCTCGCAAAGAGAGGTTGGCCGGCATCTCCTGAGCATGAATACAAGCAAACACAATAACCGAAGATTAGCGAAAATCTCCGAAGAACGTCAAACGGATAATCTCTGTAGATCCGTGTAATCCGTGGCGAAAGCTGCTTTGAATTGCCGCTCGTTGAAGCCTGGAGTGAGTGGACGCCGGCGATTTACTTTTACCCCGTTCTGGTGCAAAAGATTTCCGCGCGACCATTCCGCTGCGCCCTTCAACTCCAGAGTTAGTGCAGCACACGAGCGCGTACAGGCCTCTTCCGAAATCACCGTTATCACCGTTGGTCTATCTTCCACGGTGCGACGAAAGCGATACCACCACGACGAGATAATTTGCCGCGCCTCTTTTCCCGCAACGTCGCCGATATCGAGAATCACCAGTCCAAATCCACCAGCATGTAACAACAGATCCGTGGCTTTAAAAGCATGTTCGAGATTTCCGGCACAACGGATCCACAGCAGATGATCGAAACCAATGCCCGCGTCGGCTGCAACCGCCGGAGCAAAAACATCATTCGTGTCGATCAACGCGCAGGTCTCTTCATGAGTGGTTGCATGAGCAAGCATCGAATACATCAGACTCGTGCGTCCCGACGAAGCTGGTCCAAAGATCTCGGCGATCGCTCCGCGTGGGAGGCCGCCGGTTAAGGCGTCAATCTCCGCAATGCCAGTGGAGAGAGTCTCGACGATGGTCTTTTCATGGAGCTTGAAAGCATCGCCAAAACGATCGGCAATCTCAGCTTTTGATAATGCAGCTCTCATAATTTCTCTTTGGCGCAAATTTTGATATAGGTCCTATAAAACCTATAGGACCTATATCGTTTTAGAGCGCCAGGAGAATCACACCATGCCAAAGCCCAAACCTGAGAGCTCCGCAGCGGATTTAATCCCACCACGGCCAACGCTCTCTTCGCTAAAAGACGCAGCCGCCGATTGCCGTGCCTGCGATCTCTGGAAAACCGGAACGCAAACCGTGTTCGGAGAAGGCGCACGGCGAGTAAGAGTCATGTTTATCGGCGAGCAGCCTGGCAACGAAGAAGATCTGACGGGCAGACCTTTCGTCGGACCAGCCGGACGTTTGCTGGACGATGCGCTGGAAGCGGCAGGCATCGATCGCAAGCAAACCTACGTCACCAACGTCGTCAAACATTTCAAATGGGAGCCACGCGGCAAACGCCGCATCCACAAAAAACCGAACGCAATGGAAATTGCCGCCTGCCGTCCATGGCTTGAAGCTGAGATTGCTCTCATCAAACCTGACGTAATTGTTGCTCTGGGGGCCACTGCCGCGCAGTCTCTTCTCGGACCGCAGTTCCGAGTCACAAAACAACGCGGCGAATTCATTCCTTCAACACTCGCCCCTTACGTCATGGCGACCGTCCATCCCTCATCAATTCTTCGTGCGCCCGATGATGAAACGCGACAGCTCGAGTCTCGACGTTTTATCGATGACCTCAAAAAACTCTCCAAGGTAATCAAGTAGCCCGGCCGACACTCGAGCTGGGTTTATTTCGCGCCGTGGCTTTAGCCCGGTGGTGGTGTTCAACTCGGCCACAATCCAGAGCCCAGTCAAGTCTGGACGATGAGGGGCACATTGATCACCGGGCTAGAGTCACGGCGCGACTACAGAACCAACGCTGTAGCGGTCTCCCCAACGCTACCGCGTGGTTCTGTAAAAAACCTCTTGACGTCGCGCCTCACATGTTCGAGAATGTTCGCTAGATTTTCGGTTGTCAACGAAAATTTATTCTGGGCAAGAGAAGAGGGAGTTCGCCATGCCTGTAACGGCCAAACAACGACGAGTTTACGAGTTTATCCGGCGTTATATCGACTCAAACCATGAGCCACCCACCATCGCGGAGATTGGTCGACAGTTTCAAATGAGATCGTCAGCCAGCGTCCACGCCATTCTTCTGGCTCTCGAACGTGAAGGATTGATAAAACGCATTCCGAACGTCAGCCGGGGGATCGAAATCGTTCAACAAAAGGGAGGTGATGACGATGATGACAATGAGATTCCTTTACTGGGGACCGTAGCCGCCGGCCAGCCCATTGAGGCAATTCTGAGTCACGACACCATAGCCGTGCCGAAAGACATGCAGGGACACGGACGCACTTTCGCTCTGCGCGTGCGTGGTGATTCCATGATCGAGGATAACATTCAGGACGGAGACATCATCATCGTTGCTTCACAAAAAACCGCCGAGAACGGCCAGGTGGTGGTCGCGCTCATTGATGGCAACTACGCAACCGTCAAGAAGTTTTACCGTGAGCCTGAATTTATTCGACTCGAGCCGGCTAATCCGCAGTTCAAGCCGATCTTCGTCAAGACGCCCGAACGAATTCAGATTCAGGGCGTTGTGAAAGGGCTAATCCGAAAATATGCCGCATGAACTTGGGCCACAAAGAGGCACAAAAAGAGGTACAAAAGACACAGGTGAAGTAGAGTTTGTTGGGTTTGCCTTGACCGATTGCACGGTCAATATCGACCAGGCGTCGGCAAAGTACTTGCGCGTCGTCCACGGCACCGCGCTCGAGCTGGCGGTGCACAATCAATTCGGCGCTGAGATTGGCGGGTTTTGGCTACTGTCAGATCAAATCGCTCAATTGCGACGACTGCCTCAGTACTATTCGCCGAACGAAGCACCATTCGTCGAGTTTGCGATCGAAGCTTACCTCGCAGCGCAGATTCGAGGAGTTCAGGCTCTGGTTTGAAGCTCATTTACCGTTTCTGTGGCCCTTCCGGGCTCTTTCTTTCTGGCTTTGCGCACGACGACGAAAGCGATGCCGGTCATGATCATGGCGCCGCCGATTAGCGTGCGCCAGCCGATCTCTTCGTTCAAAACGATCATTCCCAGGATCACTGCGACCACCGGCGTCACCAGTGAAATCAACATCGACTTCGTGACGTCCATGTTCAGAATGAGCCAGTAGTAAAGCAAAAACGCGATCACCGAGCCGACTATTGCTAAATAAAAAAGCGCGACTACGGCCACCGGTGTCCAACGAAAGTGCAACGGGTTGCCTTCGAGAGGTATTCCCACGCCCAGCAGCAGCAAGAGACCGAAGAACATCTGACCGGCAGCAACCGTCGCCGGATTGAGATTCTTTCCGTGTGCCTTCACCAACACATTCGAATACGCCACGACGATCGAACTTAAAATGAGTGCCACGCAGCCTGCCAGTGCCTGACGACCAGCCACCGTAAGCTGATTCGAGAAAACTACTCCGACGCCACACACGCCGAGAATCACACCGCCAATCCTGGCCCAACTCAAACGCTCACCAGGCAAGTGAAAATGCGCAAAGACTAAGCCAAACGCGGGAGTGGTCGCTTGCAAAAGAGCTGCGAGGCCCGACGAGATGTACTGCTCGCCCCAAAACACCAGTCCATAGTTAAATCCGAACGACAGAATTCCGGTGATCGCCAACAGCACCCAATCCGCGCGCCTCCTTGGTAACCTAATGCCGCGAATTCCAATTAACGAGAAGATAATCGTGCAGGCGATGACAAACCTGATGCCTGCGAAGGTGAATGGAGGAAGGTCTGCAAGACCAAGCTTGATGAAAAGCCAGGTCGATCCCCAGATGCCACAGAGTATGAGCCAGACGAGACGTGCTTTCATTGCCGATTGTCAATTAGAGCCACAGATCACACGGACAACACAAATCAAAATTAATCAGAATTAATCAGCATCGTCCGTGGAATCCGTGGCTACCAATAGAATCGTCAATCGGCAATTAGATCATTGGATCCGGACTGTCGAGTTTAATGACGGCAAAAGCCGCTCCCTGTGGATCACGCAGAATCGCAAAACGGCCGACTCCGGGAATGTCGTCAGGCGGTTTCATCACACTCCCACCAAGCTCTTTTGCTTTCTCTGTTTTCGCGTCGCAATCGTCAACCGCGAAATAGACGAGCCAGTGCGGTGGAATTGGTCCCATTTCAGGAGTGATTTTGTACATGCCGCCGGCGCCGCGATCGCCGTTCTTGAACATCGTGTATTCAATCGGACTGCCGGAGAATGATTCTTTTGACCAACCAAACACGTTTGAGTAGAACTCTCCGGCTTTCTCGGTATCGTTTGTGCCGAGTTCGTTCCAGGTGAAGGAATTTGGGACGTTATAGATTCCAGCGCCTTTGTTGTCGCCTGCCTGCCAGAGCGCGAAAACAGCGCCGGTTGGATCCTGAACTACCGCCATTCGGCCGACTGTCATTACGTCGAAGGGTCCTTGCAGTATAGTCGCGCCTTCAGCCTTGGCCTTTTCTGCGCTTTCGTCTGCATTCGCCACAGAAACATAGCTGAGCCAATGAGGTGGGATTCCCTGCTCTCTCATGGCGGCGTTCAATTCATAAAGTGCACCGACGTCTTTACCATCGAGCTTTAGCATGGTGTAGACACCGTCTGGGCCCATCGAATGGTCCTCATAATTCCAGGCGAAGAGTTGCGTGTAGAAATTTTTTGCGGCCGCGCTATCAGTTGTCCCGAGCTCAACCCAACAGAACGTACCGGGCTTGTATTCGGGTGTCTCTTGCATTCGTGCTTCAGACATTTGGATCAATCCTCCTTAAAGATCGACAAGACACGGGGAGAACGCTTTTGTTTTCGGAAAGAGGGTAATCTAACAGAGGTCACAAAGAAGCACAAAACGGACAACGAAAAGCGCTGCTCCCAGCAAGCTGAAAGCAGCGCAATCCGTTTACCTATAGTTCGCCGAAGCTCTCTATAGGTTGGCAACAAGAGCATGTACACACTCAAGTTGCCAATTTGTATCCCGAGGATCAACTGGCGGTCAGCCAATCTCCGGTCAGCACACGAATCGTTTTCACAATCCTCGCGTTCCGAAGAACGCGGTGCCGTTAGGTTTTTGTTTTGGTGGCTTTTCCTCCACCGCCGGTTACGCTCCGGCAACGAAGCTCAACTTTCGTTGAGCCGCTTTGCTCCCTTCGGCGGGTCCTTGCCTAAGGGTACCATTCGTTTTTATTCGAATGGCTCGAGAAAGTCTCGCAACCTTCTCTAGCTGAGCCTTTCGGCTCCGATAAGGGCGTCAATAGAATTAACAGCCGCCTGTCTCTTCTCTCGCTCGGGTGTCACCACCCGATTGCCGATCCCTTTCTCGGTCTCGATGGCCGCAACCTTCGTGACGGGAGCTTTATACTCCTGGGGGAGTTTTAGATCAAATTTTTGTCTGTTTTATTTTTGAGATTATTTTTCTCTGCACACTTTTTATTTCTTCTTCGTCTTTGTATTTCGTGCGCGGCCAAAAAAATCCTTTCAATCCGTCCTTCTTACGGCGCGGAACTATGTGGACGTGCAAGTGAGGCACGCTCTGGCTGACACGATTATTCATTGCCACAAAAGTTCCTTCGGCTTCCATTGCCAACTCGATCGCGCGCGCGAGCAGTTGCGCTGCTTTGAAATACGGTTCGACTTGCGCGGCGGGAAGATCGCTGAGTGTTTCAACGTGTTCGCGCGGCACTAGCAACGTGTGACCGTGAAACAATGGACGATGATCGAGAAAGGCGATTGATGTGTCGTCTTCGTAAATCACCGTTGCGGGCAGTTCGCCAGACACAATTCGACAAAAGAGACAGTGGTCGTTAACCATTACAATCCTCTTTTTCGCCACAAAAAGGCACAAGAATCACAAAAAAGACTAGTAATGCAGTTGTGCTTTTTGTGTCTCTTTGTGGCTTAACTTTTTGTGCCTCTTTGTGGCTCAGTTCGCGGCGCCGAGAACTTCGTCAAATCCGGGCCTGACAAAATCTCGCGCGTCCGGAAAGTGCTTTTCCAAACGGCGCCGCAACCGCTCGAGCTGCAAGATCAGAGGCACTATCGATCCGGCGCGCTCCGGCAACGATAGTTGCATCAACCGCCACGCCGCAATCGACCGATCGATTCCGATCAGCGCCACCTTTGCCGAACCGTCCGAATCCTTCGGAAGCTCGGCCAATTCGGCTTCTTCTTTCCGTCCGGACAGCGCCCGTATTGTCTTCACAGCGATTTGATACTGATACCACTGAATCACTTCACGCGCATCCTCGAAGCGCTCTGAATCTTCACGATCGCTTTCAGTGGCGCGCACGTCGCTGATTTCGATCGTTTGATCGAATTCGCGAAACCAGTCGCTGGCCGCATTCGCGTACTTCTTTCCGGCCTGGGCCAACGGATGATTGTCGATGAGTTGTCGTCTTCGATGAGAACGCGCTTCGTCTTCTTCGGTTGGTGCGGTGAGGTCGATGCCCGCCTCTTTGGCCCATTCCGCAATCATTTCGCGCGTTTCCTGAAAAATGGAACCGAGTTTTCGCCAGAATGCTTCATTGCGAATGTCATGACTTTCAGGTGAATAGTTGTCTTCCTGTTCGGCTGCATAGACCAAACAACGTGAAGTTAAAGGACACCGTTCACACCAACGATCGCAATAGTTGTAAATTCCCGAGATTAGATCAGGATTATTGGCGAGTTCGGTGAGGGTTCTTCGTCGCATTGATTTGTCTCCTTGATGAGGATTAAGGTTGGCTCATTCTATGACAAGTAGCATCTCCACGTCACGATCCTTTTTTCTGGTCCTGCTGCTCGGATGGACCACGGTCGTTGCCGGGCAGCAGACGCAGAAGTCCCTTAACTACGGCTTTGTTAGTCCGAATACGAAGACTGACTTGAAACTCGAAGAAGCAATCAAGGAAATGAACTCGCCCGAAGAAACGCAGTTGCGCAAGAAAGCAGTCAACTTGAGCTGTGTCGTGCGATCGAGGATTCGGGCGTTCCGAGCGTTGGGTTCGTGGAGCGATGGCGCGGAGCATTCGGTGATGCTGCGCATCAAGAGCGACGAGCCCACACTCCGTTACGTTCTGTCGCGAATGGGACGTGACGCGCAACAGAAATACGTTATCTATTTTCACCCGCAAAGCGACGGCAAAACGGATCTCTACGTGTTGCAACTGCCGGCACGGGCGCGAAATCTGGTTGTCCTGAGTAGCGCCTTGGAAAGAGCCGGCATTCCCTTTCGAACAATGGTGCCGCTTCGTGGAACGACCACCGTTTACATCATCGATTTAGATCGCGACCTGCGTGCGAAGATCCTCGCTGCGGCGCGCCGGCTCCGCGCGCGAGTGAGATCGCAAGCTGGTAACGCCAAACTGTTTGGCGATGATGAGCAACAGAAAGCGAGTGCCGTGTTCGAGCAGGAGATCAAAGACTACGAAACAAAGAATCCCAACCTCCCGCCCACCTGCGACGTCAAGAAAGGTTCCAGATGAAATCGCACAATCCCTGCATCAGCGCCACGGTTGCAGAGGCGCTTGAACGTTTGCCTGGCCCTGAAGCACAACGCTTCGCGGCTGTTTTCGAGCACGGCAGCCTGCTGGTCGAGATCTACGCGCCGCGTGGTATCGATCCACAAAAGCCACACACGCGCGACGAGATCTACTTCGTTGCCGCCGGCACGGGTGAATACGTTTGTGGTGAGCGTCGACAGACCTTTGGTCCAACGGATATCCTCTTCGCCGCCGCAGGCAGCGTGCACCGCTTTGAAAACTTCTCCGGCGACCTGACGCTGTGGGTTATGTTCTATGGACCAGAAGGCGGCGAGTCAGACCAATCTGAATCTGCGTAATCTGTGGATTAAACCGGCTTGACAGCTTTCGCGAAGGCTGCCGGATTGAGCGTGTTGAGAACCTCTTTGCGCGTCACCCAGCCACGACGCGCCATCGCCACGCCATATTTCACATTGTTCATCGCACGCACCGAATGCGCATCGGTTGAAATCACAAACTTGATCTTTCGCTTGCGTGCCTCACGCACCCAACGCGGCTCCAGGTCCAAACGATAAGGATCGCCGTTAATCTCGATCGCCGCTCGCGACTCCGCAATCACGTCCAAAATCTTCTCAACATCGCACTCGAAAGGCGGACGTCGTTGAAGCAACCGGCCCAGCCCGTGTCCCCAAATCTTGAACACCGGATAGCGCATCGCAGTGGTGATTCGTTGAGTCATCCTCGCCGAATCCATTTTGTAACGCGCGTGAATGCTGGCCACGATTACGTCAAACTGTTCGAGCACTGAATCGGGATAATCGAGATGACCGTCAGCGACGATGTCCGACTCAGTTCCGCGCAAAATCTTGATCGACACTTGCTCCTGTAGCTCGTCGATCTCTTCCCACTGGCGTTTCAACCTGTCGACCTTCAATCCGCCTGCGTAGCTCGCAGTCGGAGAATGATCGGTGATGGTGATGTACTTCATGCCCATCTCTTCAGCGCCGCGCACCATGGCTTCAAGTGTGTGCACGCCGTCAGAGTACGTCGTGTGGCAATGGACCATGCCTTTAACGTCAGCCTCGGTTACCAGCTCGTCGGGAAGTTTGCCGGCGAGTGCTGCTTCGATCTCGCCTTCATCCTCGCGCAGCTCCGGCGGAATGTAGGCCATGCCGAGACGCGAGTAGATCTGTTCCTCAGTCCGAGGCAGTCGAGAAAAACTGATCTTCTTTTTCTCCGCGTACTGCTGAATCTTTTCGATATGGGCTTGCGATCCGGTTTTGGCGAACAACGCGATGGCGAACTCTTTCGGCGGCACCGCAGTTAAGGTAACTACGGCACCGTCAGCCAACTGCGCAAGGCACTCGTTCTCTCCGTTCAACTGGCTCGATACGATCAGCGGAAACTGCTGAAACTTCTCGACGAGCGCGGCGGGATCATCAGTGCCGGCCACGAGATCGATCGTGCCGACAGTCTCTTCCCAGCGACGCAACGAACCCGCAACGCTGATGTCAACCACTCCATCGACCGTCTTGAGATAGTCGATCGCCTGTTCCGCAGTGCTCAACGCGTGATGCAGATGCAAGCGTCGCTTCGGTTTCTTGACTGGCGTTGAAAGCTGGGCCAGCAGACGCTGCTCGGTCTTTGGTCCAAACCCTTTCAGCTTCTGCAGCTTCCCTGCTTCCGCGGCAGCTTTCAACTCGGCTATTGAAGTGATCCCGAGCTCTTCTTTGAGTTGTCGAATCTTCTCGACACTTAAACCGGGCACGGCAGACAGCTCAACCACACCTGCGGGAAACTCTTTGCGCAAGCCGTTCAAAACTGACGACTCGCCGGTGAGATACAGTTGTTTGATCTGTGAAGCGAGCGCGTCGCCGATCCGTGGCAGAGTCGTCAAACGATCTTCTTTGACTAAACGATCCAAATCGGCGACGCCCTGGATGGCCCGCGCGCCTACGTTGTAAGCCTTCGCTTTGAAGCGATACTGACCGCCCTTCAGCTCCATCAACTGCGCGATCTCCTGCAAGGCGGCAGCGACGCCAAAGCGGTCGAGTTTTGGTTGTGTAGGCATCACAGGTATTTTTTCACGCAAAGGCGCAAAGGGGCAAAGGGAGCAAAGAAGATGATACAACCTTTGCGACTTTGCGACTTTGCGTGAATAATCCTTCTATCATGGCAATAGCATCAATCAATCCTGCAACGGGTGAGACTCTGAAAACTTTCTCTGAACTATCTCCGCCGCAGATCGAAGAAAAATTGCAACTCGCCGCCGACACATTTCGCACTCATCGTCGCACGTCATTCGCCGATCGTTCGCGCATGATGCAACGCGCGGCCGAGATACTCGAAAGTGAAAAGCTCGAGTTTGCAAAAGTAATGACGAATGAGATGGGCAAGCCGATTAAAGCGGCGGTCAGCGAAGCTGAGAAATGCGCTTGGGTTTGTCGCTACTACGCGGAGAACGCGCAACGCCATCTCGCCGATCAGGTGGTTGAAACAAACGCGCGCAAGAGTTACGTGCATTTTCAACCGCTTGGGCCAGTGCTCGCGGTGATGCCGTGGAATTTTCCGTTCTGGCAGGTGTTTCGCTTCGCGGCGCCCGCGTTGATGGCTGGAAACGTTGGTTTACTCAAGCATGCTTCCAACGTTCCGCAATGCGCACTGGCGATCGAGGACATCTTCACTCGTGCTGGCTTTCCGCAAGGCGCATTTCAGACTTTGTTGATTGGCTCTGGCGCGGTCGAAGCGGTCCTCAACGATGGACGCGTGGTGGCTGCGACGTTAACGGGCAGCGAACCAGCCGGCAGCAGCGTTGCAGCGACTGCCGGAAAGCACATCAAGAAGACGGTGTTGGAACTCGGCGGCAGCGATCCGTTCATCGTAATGCCCTCCGGGAATCTCGAGGAGGCGGTGACGACCGCAGTCAAAGCTCGCACTATCAATAATGGTCAGTCGTGCATCGCCGCGAAACGTTTTATCGTGGCGGCTGAGATCTACGCGGAGTTTGGGCGACGGTTTGTCAGTCAGATGCAAGCGCTGCGAATCGGCGATCCGATGGAGGAGTCGACAGAGATCGGACCACTGGCAACACCGCAGATCGTGAAGGATCTGGAAGAGCAGGTGAAGAAAGCAGTGGCTTCGGGCGCGCGTGTGTTGACCGGCGGTCGACGCCCCGATCGTCCAGGAAACTTCTATGAGCCGACCGTGCTGGTTGACGTTGACACTGCTTCGCCGGTGTCTTGCGAAGAGATCTTCGGGCCGGTGGCGATGCTCTTTCGCACGTCGAGCATCGACGAAGCGATCGAGATCGCGAATGCGACGCCGTTTGGTCTCGGAGCCGCGGCATGGACCAACAATGCCGAGGAACAGCGCCGTTTTATTGAAGAGCTTGAAGCGGGATCGGTGTTCATTAACGGCATGGTCGCTTCGGATCCGCGTCTTCCGTTTGGTGGTGTGAAGCGCTCCGGTTACGGCCGCGAACTCGCGGAGTTCGGCATCCGCGAGTTCGTGAATATCAAGACCGTCTGGATCGGCGAATCCAAAGTAAACACGGATGACACGGAGTAACACTGATTATGGACCAGCAACAATATCCATTTGCCGAGATCGAGTTGGCTCGTCGTCTCGAGCGCACAGAGGCGAAGGCGAACGTCGAGTTTGTTGAAGCTCGCGCGAAGGCTTTTCCGGATGTTGGTGCAACGTGGATCGAGGTTGCCGGGACTTATGCGATGTTCGATGGAGTCGGATCGCCTCTGACTCAGACGTTTGGTCTCGGAATAAGCTGGCCAATTACAGACGACGACATGGATCGACTCGAGGAGTTTTTTAAGTCGAGAGGCGCTGAGGTCTTTCACGAAGTTTGTCCGCTTGCTGATAAATCTGCATTCGATTTACTCAGCCAGCGCGGTTATAAACCCGTGGAGTTTTCGAATGTGCTTTACCGGCCGATCAGTCCCGACCTGCGATTGCGTGCTCCTCTAAATCAGGATGTCAAGGTCAGAGTTATTGAAAAGAACGAAGGCGAGCTCTGGGCGCGCACCGCGTTCGAGGGATGGAGAGAGTTTGCGGAGGTAGCGGATTTTGTGCGTGAGTTGGGGTTGGTAACAGCAAGCTCAAAAGCATTATCGTTTCTGGCGGAGTTGCGAGGAGATCCGATCGCGACCGGAGCGTTGACGATCAGTGATGACGTGGCCCTGCTTGCGGGTGCGAGCACGATTCCGGCGGCAAGGCGTCAGGGAGCGCAGCTCGCATTGCTTGAGGAACGTTTGCGTTATGCGGCCACGCAAGGTTGTACGGTTGCGATGATGGTGGCGCTGCCAGGCAGCGGATCGCAACGAAATGCGGAACGGCATGGTTTTAGGATTGCTTATACGCGCACTAAGTGGCAGTTGATGTGAGACCAACCATGAAGATACCAATTAAGTTTGGACTATTGATCACTCTCGGCGTGATGGCGTGGGTGCTTATTGCCCATTCGCTAATCACCAATCCGCAATCGCTTGTGCACACGCTCGGTGGGCCAATCTTTTTCAACGTCCTCCAGTTCATCATGATCTATCTCGGCCTCACCGCGCTGGAACGTGAGAAACGTGATAAGCCAACCTTCAAAGAAGGATTGAAGACCGGCGTTGCAATCTCATTCGTCTACGCGCTGACAGTCTCGTTATTCTTCGCAGGCGTGCTCGCGGTTGTCGGAACAAAGTGGTTGGCAAGTGAGCCGGGAATCGCCAATATGCCAATGTCGCGCGTGGCGGCGCAGGCGTTCATCGGATTATTTCTCGGCTCGATGCTTTTCGGCTTGATCTACTCAACCGTGATCTCGTTCTTTCTCGCCAAACGCCTTTCGGCTGAAGAACAGGGTTGAACTATTCGTCTAGCGAACATATGCGACCAACAATCTTTCTGATATCGCTCCTCCTCGTTGCTCTCTCCACTACAACCTGCATTAACAACAAAAACCGACACCCGCTTCGAACACTGCTGACTCTTGCTGTGGTTTCGGGCGTCGAGGGCGACGCTCTCAAACAGGCCGCGCTCGATTACGAATCGCAGACATCTACCCATATCGACGTCGTCGAGTTTCCTTATGCAAATCTTTTTGAGAAAGAATTTATAGATCTCAAAGCGCGCACCGGAGCTTACGATCTGATCATGCTCGACGATCCGTGGTTCCCGCGTTTTGCGAGCGAGCAGTTTCTGACAGATTTCACTCCGCTGCTTCAAAAACGCGGCAAATCGGGCCCTGACCCTGACTTCGTCGAAACCTCGCTCGCGCTTTGCCGGCATCCATATCAAACCGGACCGTTCTACGCCCTGCCCTACGTCGGCAACTCACAATTATTTTTTTATCGCAAAGATCTTTTTGAGAAATACTCGCTGCAACAACCTGCAACCTGGAACGACGTGCTCGCGGCTGCGAAAACCATCCATGAGAAAGAAACAGCAGGCGCAGACGGTGCGAAGATTTACGGTTATGTGATGCGCGCGGCGCAGGGCAATGCCGCCGTTGCGGACTTCATGCCAATCTTCTGGGCATTCGGCGGCGAGATGTTCGACGCATCCGGCAAACCAACAGTCAACAGTCCAGAAGGAATTGCGGCACTAGAATTCATGCTCGAGCTCGGAAAGTACTCGCCGCCAGGTTACGCGAGTTTCAATGCCGATGATGTTGGCGCACACCTGTTGCAGGGCACAGCCGCGATGTCGATCAACTGGCCCGCGTGGATCAGTTCGTTCGGCAATCCCTCGAAGTCGAAGGTGATCGGGAAGATGGAATTCACCACGCTGCCGGGCGCGCAAAAATCAGGTCAGGCTGAGATCGGAAACTGGCTAATCGCGATTCCGCGCGATTCACTAAACGCGGAGGCCGCAATGGATTTCCTGCTTTGGGCCACGAGCGCGGAACAGATGAAGCGGTCGGCCGAGCGAGGTAATCCACCGACGCGCAAGTCGCTTTTCCAAAACGCTGAGCTGCTCGCAAAGTATCCCGCGTATCCAGCGCAGTTGCGTTCACTCGAAAGCTCTCGGCCACGTCCACGCACGCCGCACTGGACCGAGATTGAAAACGCTTTCGGCATCTTTCTCTCGAAGGCAAACAGCGGCGTTCTCACACCCGCGGAAGCAATGAATCAGGCGAATGCCGAAATCGAGAAGATTCTTCAGCGCGCCCAATAAGAGCCGAAAGCGCGAGTTGCTACTGCCCGTGCTCTTTATCGCCCCGGCGCTGGCGGTGCTCCTCTCACTTTCGATTTATCCACTCATCTATTCCGTCAGCATCAGCCTGCAACAGGCAACCGCTTCAGGCGCATGGACTCTCGACAATTTCACGCGACTTGCGACAGATGATTTCTTTCTCACGGCAATGGCGCACACGTTTGTCTATGCGATTGCGGCATTGACGTGTGAGTTCCTCCTCGGGTTGGGCCTGGCGCTGCTACTAAACAAACAAATTCGTGGACGCGGACTGTTTCGCGCGAGTCTGCTTGTGCCGATGATGCTGCCGACAGTTGTAGTCGGCGTTGTTTGGCGATTGATGCTCAATCCAAACTTCGGCGCGGTGAATGGAACGCTGAAGCAGCTCGGTCTCAATACTGAGAATCTGACGTGGACTGCATCGCCGCGACTGGCAATGTTGTCGGTGATTGCGGTCGACGTTTGGCAGTGGACACCGTTTGTGTTTCTCGTGCTGCTGGCAGGACTGCAAGCGATTCCGCAGGAACCATACGAAGCAGCTTTGATTGACGGATCGAGCCGCTGGCAAACGTTTCTTCACGTGACGTTGCCGCTGCTCAAGCCGTCGATTCTGATCGTGCTGCTCTTACGAACAATGGATCTGCTGCGGGTGTTTGATCAGATCTTCATCTTGACCGAAGGTGGACCAGGCTTCGCTACGGAAACGATCAGTCTTTATATCTATCGCACCGCGTTTCGCTTTTTTGATTTTGGTTATGCGGCGGCGATGTCGTTTGTGCTGCTCGCGCTGACGAACGTGATCAGCGCCGCGTACATTCGCTTACTTCAAGGGGAAACACAAAAAGGCACATGAGAGACACAAAGAGGCACAAAAAATACAAATATCTTTTTCGTGATTCTTGTGCCTTTTTGTGGCGAAAAAGGCGGCGAAAAAAGTGATGATTAGTCGGGTCTTCCGTTACGTGGCACTGGTGGCGGCGCTCGTTTTCGCGCTGGCGCCGGTTTACTGGATGCTCACAATCTCGCTGAAGACCGAAGTGGACCAGTTTGCCAGTCCGCCACCGTGGCTCGTCTTCTCGCCAACACTCGAACATTACTACGATGCGTTTATCTCGCGCGCGTTTGGGCAATATTTAGTTACGAGCGCAATCGTCGCTGTCGCGTCGACGCTCTGCGCGCTGGTGATCGGCACGCTTGCCGCTTACGCGCTGGCGCGTTTTCAACTTCCCTGGAACCTAAATCGCAAACTCTCTTTGTGGATTCTTTCCACGCGAATGTTTCCCGCGATCGTCACGGCCGTACCGTTGTTTCTGATGATGCGCGATCTGCGACTGCTCAACACGCGAACGGCGCTGATCGTCATCTACACCGCTTTCAATCTTCCATTCGTTGTCTGGATGATGCATGGATTCTTCGCCGACTTGCCACGCGATCTCGAGGAAGCGGCGCTGGTCGATGGCGACTCGCGTTTAGGCGCGCTCGTTCGGGTAGTCTTGCCGCTCGTGTCGCCAGGCCTTGCTGCAACCGCCGTGTTTTGTTTGATCGTTTCGTGGAACGAATTTCTGTTTGCTTTGGTGCTGACACAGACGGACGCGGCGATGACTCTGCCGGTCGGAATTGCCGGACGCGTCACGCAGTATGAGATCAAATGGGGCGTCATGAGTGCGGCAGCTTCGGTGGCGATGGTGCCGATTTTGGTATTTGCGTTGGCGCTGCAAAAGTATTTGGTGCGTGGTCTGTCGCTGGGCGCGGTCAAAGGCTGAATGAGTATTAAGTTTCAAAACGTGAGCAAGAGCTTTGGCGACACGTGCGTCGTCGATGATTTGTCGCTTGAAATAAACGATGGCGAGTTCGTCGTGTTGCTTGGACCATCTGGCTGCGGCAAGACCACAACTCTGCGCATGCTCGCCGGACTGGAGACCGTTACATCGGGCGACATTTATATCGACGCCGAGCGGATCAACAACGTGCCGACACAGCGCCGCGATCTCGCGATGGTGTTTCAGAGTTATGCGCTCTATCCGCACATGACCATCGCGGAAAATATCGGCTACCCGTTGCGTGTGAGAAAGATCGAAAAGGAAGAGCGGGCGCGGCGCGTCAATCGCGTGGCGGCAATGCTCGAAATCGAATCGTTGCTCCAACGCAAACCGCGACAACTCTCGGGCGGCGAACGGCAGCGCGTGGCACTCGCACGCGCGATCGTGCGCGAGCCGCGCGCGTATTTGATGGACGAACCACTTTCGAATCTCGATGCTCGACTGCGCGTGCAGATGCGTGGCGAGCTGAAACGACTTCAACACCAACTCTGCACGACTACCATCTACGTCACACACGATCAGGCGGAAGCGATGACGCTCGCTTCTCGCGTCGCAGTCATGAAGAAGGGACAGCTGCAACAGTTCGACACGCCGATGAATATTTACAACCACCCGGTGAATCGATTTGTGGCGGAGTTTGTTGGCAGTCCGAGCATGAATTTCATCGACGGCGAGATTGCCGACGGAACATTCGTGAGCGATTCGCTGCGCGTCAGGTTGATCCCTGATCAGGTGAAGAGGCTCTCCGGCGAGTCGCGTTTGACGATGGGGATCAGACCGGAACACGTGCAAGTGTTGACAGCACCGCAGGACGGCACGATAGCCGCGAATGTTTACGTCACTGAGCTGATGGGAAACGAGACTTTTGTTTTTCTGTCACTGGGAGCGAACAGATTAATCGCGCGAGCACCTGCGGATTTTCGAGCTGATTTGGAAAGCAAGGTGTGGCTGCGATTGGCAATGGAGAAGGCCCACTTCTTCGATCCAAAAACCGAAAATGCAATATAGCTTATCACTAATTGCTTCGCAGATTCCTTAACCAGGAGTATTATCTGTCCACCTATGAAATACGAGCCGGAAGCATGGCGAGACGTTCAGGAAACTGACGGCGACCCGACCCCGCGGGAACAGTGCCGGCTTCTCGATCTGCTCGGTCGCATCAACTACCGGATTTTGAGTGGCAACCGGGTGTATGTAGAAGTTGGCGGCGTTGTTTACAAGACGATATATGGCGGTTACTGGCGCAGCGTCTTCACCGGCATCGAGCATTACCTGCTGCACTGCGAGCAAGTCTCGAGCGCGGTGTGGAAAGAAGAGAAAGCCACCGCGGTAGATCTACCGATTGCATATTCCAAAGGCAGTTGGACCACCCGCGGCCACTCATTGTCGTTCATCCTCAACCGCGATTAGTGCCACAAAGAGGCACAAAGGGATTTGGCCACAAAGAGGCACAAGAGGCACAAACTGTGCTTGAGTTGAAGCTACTCTCTTGCTCGATCATTTGTGCTTTTTGTGCCTTTTTGTGGCAAATTAAGTGCTTTGCGGCAAGATCGCGGCGAGTGTTGAGATTAGAAAATCTGCGTCCGACTCAGAGAACGGCATTGGCGGCCTGATTTTGAGGACGTTGTGACGTGGCCCTTCGGTGCCGAGCAGGATCCCGTGTTCGCGCATTTGATTCACGACTCGATTCGCTTCCTGCCTCAGTTCAACGCCGAGAAAGAATCCGGAGCCGCGCACGTCTGCGATGACTTCGTGGCGTCGCTGCAAATCACGCAGGCCTGTGAGTAAACGTTCGCCAACCTGTAGAGCGTGCGCCTGTAAGTTCTCTTCCTGAACAATCTCCAAAACCTTCAGACCGATCGCGCACGAAACGTTGTTACCGCCGAACGTGCTGAAGAACTCCATGCCATTGGCAAACGAATCCGCAATTGCGGGTGTCGTGATTACCGCTCCAATCGGATGGCCGTTACCAATCGGCTTACCAAGCACGACGACGTCCGGAACCACACCATATTTTTCGAAAGCCCAAAACTGAGTGCCGATGCGTCCGTAACCGGTTTGTACTTCATCGGCGATGCAAACTCCTCCCGCACCGCGCACTGCTTCGTAGACTTTTTTCAAATAACCATCTGGTAGCACGATCTGTCCGGCCACGCTCGGCATCGACTCCGCAATGAATCCGCACAATCGCTGTCCGCTCGTTTGTATTTGCTGCACGATGTCAACGACGTGTTGCGCGTCCTCTTCCGAAGCGGGTAGCGGAGCTTTGTGCACCCACGACGGCGGACCTTCACCGCCTGGGCCGTTATGTTTGTACGGACTGAGATCGATCAGCGTGGTCGTGTTTCCGTGATACGCGTGATCGAGCACAATAGTGTCGCGCGCCCTTGTGTACGCGCGCGCAAGGCGGATCGCGAGCTCGTTTGCTTCGCTGCCTGAGTTGACAAAGAAACAGACGCTCAGCGGATCAGGCAGCGTCGCCGTGAGCATCTCGGCGTATCGAATGATCAGGTCACTCAGATAACGCGTGTTGGTGTTGAGTAGCGCCATCTGCTGCTGTCCGGCGGCAGCAACTTTCGGATGGCAATGACCGACGTGCGCGACGTTGTTGTATGCGTCGAGATACTCGCGGCCTTCCTCATCGTAGAGATACTGCATCGAGCCGCGCACGATATTCACCGGATGCTGGTAAGCGATACTCAGATTCCGCCCCAACAATCTTTTTCGCGCTTGTAGTAGAGATTCAATCTGCGACATCCGCGTAAATCCGTGGCAAGTTTTCTTCGATCGCTCGCTGGCTAATTCCTAAATACTCATTATCGGGCCACTGCTTTTGCTGGTAGGCGGCCATGCAAACGCTCATTCCGAGTCGCAACAACACCAACGGCCATAATGCCTGAAGCTCGTCATCAAATAACGCAAACTCGCCCGCGTATCCATCAACAACTTCGCCCGCAACCGCGCGTGGATTCGACTTATCGAGCACGATGTACGCGATCGCGATCGCCAGCTCGCCCACAGTGTAGCTGTAAACCATATCTCCAAGATCGAGCAACCCAGTTACCACGTTGAGCTCCGGATCTACGAGCACGTTGTAATCATTCGCATCGCCGTGGATCACGCTCTTGCGCAAATCGAGCTCACAGTCGATACGGCATTTGAAGACAAGCTCACGCAGCGCCGCGTTCGTGATCAGTGGGCCAAAGTCGTCGATGACGCGATTGCCATTTGCCAGGTCCCAATGAAAGTCACGATGCGCGGCAGGATGATCGAAGTCCGCCAGCACCTTAGACAGTTGGCCCAATTTGCGACCGAGATCGCGCAGCAATTCAGTCGAATGCGGTCTAACGTCAGCGAGCGGAACACCAGGGATGTAATCGAGCAGCCGCACCAGATGACCTTGAACCTTCACGATCTCTTCGCCGGAAACGGATGGCACTAAGCTTTGGCAAAACGAAACGCGCTTTGTAAGATGTTTCAGAACAGAATTCTGTGCCTCGAGAAACGCTCGCTCTTCCGAGGCGTTGGCAATCTTCAGTACAAACTTTCGATCCGCGCTGTCTGTGAGTAAGAAATTCTGATCGCGCTCGCTCGGCAACGTGCTCGCGCGTGCGCGAATGCCAAAGATGTCTCTGGAAATGGCTTCAGCATTTTCCAACACGTAATCCACAGATTACACAGATTACTAAATCTGCGTAATCTGTGGTTAGGAGATTGAGGAATGTTTCGTTCAAGCCTGCTTCTTCTGTTAACGCTCTTCGCGCTCTCTGTCCCTTCTAACTCACAATCGAGCATCGATCCCACATTCTTCAACGGACTGCGCTATCGTCTTGTTGGTCCAGCAAGAGGCGGACGCGTTACGACTGTGACCGGAGTGCCTTCACAACCAAAGACGTTCTACATGGGCGTCGCGAGTGGCGGTCTGTTTCGCACCACGGACGGCGGTGTTACGTGGACGCCAATTACTGACGGCAAAGTTCCACTCGGCTCGACGGGATGTGTCGCCGTCGCCGATTCCGATCCAAGTATCATTTATCTCGGCACCGGATCAGACGGCGTGCGCAGTAACGTCTCAACCGGTCGCGGCATGTATAAATCGACGGATGGCGGTCAGACGTGGAAATTCATCGGTCTTTACAACGCCGGACAGATCGGCGCGGTACGCATTCATCCTACCAATCCTGACGTCGTTTGGGTCTCCGCTATCGGCGACATCTTCAAATCAAACGCCGAGCGCGGCGTGTTTAAGACAACTGACGGCGGACAGACGTGGCACAAAGTTCTGTTTCTTTCCGACAGCGTCGGCGCGATGGACGTTGAACTGCAACCGGGCAATCCGAACGTTGTGTATGCGTGGATGTCGCATCTCGAGCGCAAGCCGTGGACGATTATCAGTGGCTCGCGTGAAGGTGGTTTCTACAAAAGCACTGACGGCGGCGAACACTTCACGAAGATCACGAACGGGCTGCCGACGGAGTTGATCGGCAAAGCGAATCTCGCCGTAACCGCTGCAAATCCAAATCGAGTCTACGCTCTCGTCGAAGCCAAACCGGGCGGCGGTTTTTATCGTTCTGACGATGCCGGGCAAACGTGGACGCTGATCAATTCTCAAGGCTCGCTGATTCAGCGGCCGTTTTACTACACGACTCTCGGCGCCGATCCGTCGAACGCTGACGTGGTCTACGCCGGCGCGGAAGGTTTCTTCAAATCGATCGACGGCGGCAAAACGTTCACTCCGTTTCGCACGCCACACGGCGACAATCACGACATCTGGATCAATCCCAAAGACAGCCAGATCATGATTCAATCGAACGATGGCGGCGCGAATATTTCCACTGATGGCGGTCGCACGTGGTCGTCACAGATGAATCAACCAACCGCCGAGATCTACGGCATCTGGCTCGACAATCAATTCCCTTACAAGCTCTATGGCGCGCAGCAGGATAACTCCACGATCATAATCTCCAGCCAGGCCGATCCGTTTTCAACGGCTGATTGGCGCACTGGTCCAGGTTGTGAAACTGGTCCAATCATGCCGCACCCGCTCAATCCCGACATCGTTTACGGCTCGTGCAAAGGGCAGTACGGCGTGATGAATCTCAAGACGGGCCAGGAGAAGAACTACTGGATCGGCGCGCAGTCGTTGTATGGAAATCCCGCGCTCGATCTGATCTATCGCATGCAGCGTGTGTCGCCGATGGCCACGTCACCACACGATCCTGAAGTGCTTTATTACGGATCACAATATGTGCATCGCACGCGCGACAAAGGCGTGACGTGGGAGAGAATCTCACCCGATCTCACGGCGCATCCCGATTGCTGTCAGGGCGTCAGTGGCGAACCGATCACGCGCGACGTCACGGGCGAAGAGTTTTACAGCACGCTTTATGCGATCACGGAGTCGCCGCTCGAGAAGGGCGTGATCTGGACCGGTGCGAACGATGGTCCGTTCTACGTGACCCGCGACAATGGCAAGAAGTGGGTAAACGTGACGCCGAAAGATCTGCTGCCAGGCGGGCGCGTGCAATACATCGAAGCGTCGCCACATCGTAAGGGTTCGGCGTATTTCGCGGTCTATCGTTGGCTGCTCGGCGATTATCAGCCGTACATCTATCTGACCAACGATTACGGCGCGACTTGGACCAGGTTGACTAATGGAAAGAATGGCATTCCCGCGGATTGGCCCACGCGCGTGGTGCGAGAAGATCCGGATCGGGAGGGACTGCTCTATGCGGGAACTGAATTTGGCATGTTCATCTCGTTTGACAATGGCGCGCACTGGCAACCGTTTCAATTGAACCTGCCCAGCGTGCCGGTGACTGACATCAAGGTGCATCGCCAAGATCTGATCGTTTCGACGCAGGGAAGAGCGATCTGGATTCTCGACAACGTCAGTTCGCTTCAACAGCTCACGTCGCAAGTGAAAACGTCTGACCTGCATCTGTTCAAGCCGCGCGAAGGCTATCGCACCAGAGTTGCTCCGGCGAATTTAGGGCCAGTTGTCGAATACTATTTGCCGTCGTCGCCGGCAGACGCAGTTGTGATTGAGATACTCGATGCGAAGGGTAACGTGCTCAACTCCTACACCAGCGAAGCACCGTCTGGACGTCGCGGCGTTCCCGCCAATCCAGAATCGCAACCTGATCCCGATGCAGCGCCGGCGCGCAGGTTCACGCCTCCACCGGTAGTGACAAAACGTGCCGGCATGAATCGCTTCGCTTGGGACGTGAGAAACGAAGCCGGCGTTACACTGCCGCCGGGTCAGTATCAAGTGCAACTCAAAACAGGCGGCGTGAGTCAGACGCAGTCCTTGGCTGTGCTAATCGATCCGCGTGTCGCTGCGGACGGGGTGACGCTTGCGGACTTACAGGAACAGTTCGAGCACAATATGCGCATGCGCGAGCTAGTGACCGCGGTCAACCAACTCGTCAACAAAGTCAGAGAAGCACAGAAAAAATCACCTGAAGACACGAGTTTGAATGCGATTGCCGCGAAGCTGCTGACCGAGCCGGTGCGTTACGGCAAACCCGGACTGCAAGCACACATCACTTATCTCGCAGGCATGACCGCCAACGTGGACCAGAAGATCGGACGCGACGCGATTGAACGCTACCAGGAATTGAAGGAAGAATTCGCCGCGATCCAGGCAAAAGCCAATCGGATATTCGGTACATCAGAACAGAGGTAGGACTGTCTTACAACAGCTTGCCCAGCGAATAGGGCAACATCTTGCGCCACCACGGCCAGTCGTGGTCCACGTCAGGTCCCCACAAATCCAACGTATGCGGAATGCCTTTGGCGCGCAGAATATCAGATAGCGCGCGACTGCGGTCTGGCGCCTCGTAGTTTCCCTGTCCCGACATGATCATGATCGCGTCAGCCTTGCGCAGTAACGGCAGGTAATGGTCATCATCGAGATTGGAAAGATAATCGACTGGATTGTTGAAATAGACGTTGTCGTCGTAGTGACCTTTTAAATAGGAGCGCACGTCGTAACTACCGCTCATCGCGATCACGCCGCGAAAAAGATCGGGATGCTTGAAGTAAGCATTTGCCGCAAGAAACGCACCGAGGCTCGCGCCTGTGGTTAATGGGCGATTCTCGCCGTCGCCGCAATCCTTGCGAATCAGTGGAAGCACTTCGTCGACGATGTACCGATCGTAACGAGTGAGCAACTCCGCCTTGAGGTTCGGCGGCATCTCTTCGTTTAAGAGGCTGTAACGATTGACGCTGTTGATGGAATAAGCGCGAAGCCTGCCGGCCTCGATGAACGACTTGATCGAATCGACGAGATAGAAGCGCTCATACTCGAGATAGTCGGCGGCGGCAGTCGGAAACATCAGCAGCGGCGGACCATCATGCCCGTAAGCGACGAGCGGCATTTCTGTCTGCAAGTTTGGGCTAAACCACGATGTTGTGCGACGTTCCATTGTGGACCTTTCTGCTGGGGAATCAGGGCTGGAGATATTGTCGCAGATCGTTTGCGAGCGCAAGTTTTGGCGCAGTCAGGCTCAGACCGGAATTAGTTGCAGAAGCGGATAGTGTGTAATAGAATCCGAGCATCATTTCCAGGTATTCCGATCTAATTAATTCGCAACCTCGCCGTTTCTGTAATTAATCGCTGGAGAAACCAAGATGAATCCTTACCGTCTTGCTCGACTTTGCGTCGTCATTTGTCTGGCTGCTTTGGCCACCTCGTGTGTACGTTGTGGACCACCGCCAGGGCCGCCGCCCGAGGTTCGTCGCTTCGATGCTCGCCCGATTCACGTCTGCAATTGTCAACCGCCATGCCAGGTGGACCTCCGTTGGGTGACAATAGGTGAGACCACAACACTGACCTCTGACAATCCTGTCACGGATTCGAGCGGCGCGACTGATCCTCTTGGTAGGGTAGGAAATAATGAGACGAGAACTGTCGGTGTAACACGTAGTACGAACCTTACGATCGAAGCTGCCTCGAGCGACATGCCAACTGCCCGGCAAACAAAACCGATCGAGGTTTTCGATCTCAATCCGCCACTTGTTCGCACTCGAACACTTGGCACGGATCGCACGCCGCAATGTCAGGTTATCGGAGAAAGCATTTATTGGACGCTCACTCTCACCGAAGGCACGGTCAACCTGATGGGAGAAGAGTTGGAGTGGGATCGGCGAATACAAGTCAGAGGACTACGGCACAATGCGCCGCACGATCGGCCTATTCGCGTTCGTCACTTGGGAGTTGATGTGTTGGTGCCGCCAAGCATGGCGGCGCCACTGACAATGTTTCCTCCGGGTATAGCTTACGGTGGGTCGTGGGTGTTGGCGACGCCTCTCGCGCCGGGTGAGAACTGCGGTGGACTGGGTTTCGTGGAGCAAGGTCACCCTCCATCGACGCCACCGCCACTAATCATTATCGTTGAGCTTACGTGTGGTTCTTAGTTCGTTTTACGAAGCTGAAGCCACGCTGTTGACGCTCGAAGATCCATTTGCTATAAAAAGCGCTTCGCGCCCTACACATAGTTTGGAATTGACTATGTGAGGGCGCTTATTCCGCAGTAGCTCAATGGCAGAGCATTCGGCTGTTAACCGAAGGGTTGTAGGTTCGAGTCCTACCTGCGGAGCCAGATAGGACGAAGGTCGCTGGAAACTGTTCCGGCGGCCTTTCTCTTTGCCAAGTTGTGTTCGTAATTGCAAGTCGATCAACGGTTGGCGAAACGTCGCGGTGAGAGTGTGATCCTTCCAAACTGAGTTCGAACACACGAAATTGAGCAACTTCGCTACCGTGTCGCAGTGACGAGCATAGGGAGAAAGAAGTGATGCGATGCATATCCTGGAACATCTTTTTCTGGTGGGCGAGTTCCCTGCGCGAGCCCACCTTCTGTCTGGGCTAACGCTTGAGCAAGTCACGCAATGCCCGGACGGCGCGTCGCACTCTATCTACGACGAGTTGTGGCACGCGGTGGGGTACCAGCAGAGTATCATCGAGCCGGGCGACCCGGCAGGCGACTTGTACCCGAGCGCGGTGCCGGAGCACGAGCACCAATGGCACGACTTGGTGCGAGTGTTCCTGGAGGGCGCTCACGCTGCGGCAGCGTTAGAGCAGGTGCCTGAGCGGTTGGCGCGTGAGGTAGAGCCGGGCGTGACAATGGCCGACGAGCTGTACTGTGTGGCGGTGCATAACGCATATCACCTTGGCAAGATCGTTGCGTTGCGGCAGCGGATCGGCGCGTGGCCGCCCACGTCAGCGTCGGACGGGTCGTAACCGCAGGCGAGATGGGACGCCGCCCAACTAGTGGGTGCACCGGACGCCGCGCAACGTGGCTGTTCCGTTTCTTCGGGGTTGAACGCACGGCGCCGGTGAACCTACGAGTCAGCTTGCTGAAGAAGGAGGCTCAATGATGTATGAGCACGATGAAGCCGCGTCTGACATCTTTCGCTCCACAGTTCCTTGTCGACGATCTTGAGCGCTCGATCGCGTACTACCAAGAAGATCGGCTTCACGTTCGGCGAGCCATGGGAAGGGTTCTACGCGATCGGTGTTCTGGACGGACTGGAACTGCACTTGAAGGAAGCGCCCAAGAATGACGCGGACCGCCAGCACAGGCGCAACAACGATCATCTCGACGCCTCGGCAGGCGTTGACGGCGTCGAGGCGTTCTACGAGCAGTGCGTCGCCAACGGCGTGATGATCATCAAGCCGATCACGGCGACTGAGTGGGGCACGAAGGGCTTCTATGTCGAGGACCCGGATGGCTACATCATCGGCTTCGGCGGCCGCCCGGTCGCAGGCTAACAACCGGTTGCATGTCGTTCGCGTCAGAAACAAGTTGCGAAGAGTGTCCACTCTGGGCTATCGCAAGCGGATTGCCACTCTGTGCGGAATGTGGATCGCTTGCGGGACTAGCGCGCTTCTTGCGACTTTTGAAAGAAACTGAGCATTTCCGTGGGTAGTCTCAAGAGCAAGTTGCGAAGATTGTCCACTGTGGGGAGAAATTATTCCTTATAATAATGAACGGAGCGAGCAGCCAACGAGCTGCCCGTTCGCATTTTCCTCTAACGCCACGGAATTCACTTTCCTGTGGCAACGTATCCGAGATCAACTCCCACGGTAATCAAGCACGACAACATTCCTATTCACCAGCTTTGGCTAAGTGGGTGCGGTGATTGAAGCACGGAGTCGCTATCTGGGGATTGACGATGTTTCAGCGCCATTAGCGGCCATGGCTCTTCGCTTTGCGTTTTGTTTTAGCTGATCTACTCTGATAGCCAATAGTTGTTCTGCTTCCGTCAAATCAATTCCCTTTAGGGCCGCTACTTCCTTTGAATAGACCGTCGGTGAGGGTTCCAGCGCTGCTTTGACCACAAAGAATCGCACTTGCCACTCCACCGGTTGCTTTGAAATGTTTGGTTCGAATTTGCTCAAGAGCAACTTTGTTCGATTCTTGGCACCATCGAGGAACGAGTTCTCAGCTAGCAGCAATAGCGTCTCAGGAGATGTGCCCTGTGCCAACACAGTTGATTTCTGAACGATGACCGAGGCGTTGTCGTACTGCTGTAATGCCAAATAGATCTTCAATCGTTCACTCTCGTCCTCCAGTTCTCCGCTGTCTGCCTCTTCTAGATCCTTAACTCGTTGCCTGAGTACATCCTTTTCTGACTCTTCTATCTTCCCGCTGTCCAGGTGCTTTAACACAATAACTTCTGACAGACTCTTCAATTGCCGCTTCCATGCCGCGCGCTGCGCTTCAAGTCCTTTAATCTCTTGTCTGATGTTTGAGGACTCGATATCAGTTTTGGCCGAATTAATTGTCTGAACACTAGTCGCTATGATCATACTGAAGAACGCGACAATGCCAATGGTGGAAAGACTTCTCTCGTACCAAGGAATTTCCGTTTGTCTAACCTTGGCTATTTCGGCAATTACTTTTAAATTCTCGGTTGTTAAATTAGACTTTTGCGTTACCTCTGTCCATATTTTATCAAGTTCGGTCCGCTTATTTCGCAATCTGTGTAACCTGATCAAGTATGCGCTTACCGCCAAGGCGTAAATCGACAGGAGCGCTACAAGCATTGTTATCGGTTCCTTTCTTCCAGCAATTGACGATGCCTGTCTGCGACAACACTCGGAATATTCTGGGCATTCAACGCTAATAGAAAATCCATTGTTGGCTTAAACGCTGCTTCCCATTTTTTAAAATCTCGACCCGTATGAAGCAACGCAAACGTTATTTGCTCTTCCATGCTACTGTCCCCCGCTACGTTGAGACTGGTTCCACTGAAGCTGTAATTCAAAGCGCTCGCGGTCCGGCTAATTGCTTCCTCTCCTATGTCGCTGGGCATGTTTACCTTCAATGCGGCTGGAGCGGGTCCGCGAAAATTATGAAATACCGCATATAGAACCGACTGAACGCTGCCAGTTGGGTAGATCTCTGGATCTTCAGACTTGGATGGTGCCAATTGCATACAAACTTCGATGATTTTCTCTGCTTCCTGATCCGAGTCGTTTTCGTCAGACTCGATCTCCTGTTCAGATTCGGCCTCGGCGGCAGTGGAGTCATCTGAGAAATCTTCCGCCGCCGCAGAATCTTTGCTCAATTGCGCTGCTATTAATCGCCAAACGGAATCAGGAGGTGCTTCCTTCATAACTTGCGATATTTCGCGCATCTGCTGGATGGTTCGTCGTTCCGTATTCAGATACTTAATATATTTCGGGTTCGCTAGAAACCAGTCGAGTGAACCAATTACGGAGTCGAGACCCTCAAGATCGTTTACGAGTCCGACAATAGGTTTCCTGAGGATGTTTCTCATGTGAGGGAGAAACGGCATTTCGATGTCAGAGATGTCGGAGGCCATTACGAGACATCTCAGAAGCTGGTAGATATAAGGAGCTGCATCGTTATCCGGCCAATAATCGCGCTTCAGGTAAGTTTTAATTGTGGCCCAAGCCCCTGCATAGTCGCCTTGGGTAAACTGGCTGAAAGCGAGGCGGTAGAATGCGTCATCAGTTGCGGGATGCCAAGGATATGATTGTATGAATTGTTTCCAGCCGGCAATCTCCCCTTGAGAAGGCGCCCCCCGTACATATGAAGGAGGCCAGGTTTTCCCGGTTTCTTTGTAATCGTGCGTTGACAATATACGGTATCTTTCGCTTGCCGAATTACCGCGTTCGTAGTCGTCTGACTTCAGGTATATGGTCTTACGGGGAGATGGACCAGTGAAAGTGTCCTCGATGATTCTTTTTCCGAGAAGAGAGCCATGCCTCACAAGAATCACAATTACTCCCTTCTTCAAAACCGAGTCAGGAGCGTCCAAAAACGGTTTTGCAATCTCTTCCGCATTTAAGATGTTACCGTGGGCTACGTGGTGAATAATCTCAAGCAAGAGTGCGGCGTTCTTGTCTTTGACCTTGTCGGCCAGACTCCTCGCTAACTCAGTCGACTCATTCTTACTCACAAAGTGAAACAATAGGTCTACATAATTAGGCCCGATATCGCTTGCTCGTTTAGCGACGACTTCCAAGGCTTGCACCTTCGAGGCAGGCGTTGCCAGGAACCGGCCCAACAAGGCATTCGTCGCACAAGTCATTTTTAGATTGCCATTTTCAAGCGACGTCGCGGTCCAAGCAAGCACCTCCGAGGCGCCTTGCGCGTCGCGAGCCAGATGTCCGGCAAGCTTCGTAATTATTCGATCTTTTTGGGCGTTGTTGAGTTGCGGCCAGAACCTGTTAACGATTTCCGTGAAATCATTTGGATTCGAGGATCTGGCCAGAAAACCTGAAGCGTTTACAAAAAGGCGTGAATTGCCGGGCTTTACGATATTCTCTTGAATCCACTGACGAGATAGTTCGCGACCTTCGGTGCCCTCCATATTGTTAAGCAACGGCAGTACACGATACTGTCCTCGTGCAAGCGCTTTTTTGAGATGTGGTAATAAACGCGACGTAGGTTTGAGTGGGTAAAGAGGTAACAGGTCGATACGCTCGTCCTCGCGAATTTGAATCAAAGCGTTCTCCAATATCCATCTATTGCCAAAGTTATCGCTGATGAGGTTAGAGTCGTACGCCCACGAAAGAATATCTAGATTGAATTCGTCCGAGCCTGGCCTGAATAGGAAATATCGGCCAAGGAGATTGTGAGGCAGATTGCCTTTGAACAGCGCCAGTGCCGCCAACCTCCTGGGCTGTTTTCGGACGGCACGTACTTTAAAAATCGTCAATGCACAGACTCCCCCGTATATAAAGATAAATAGCGGGACTGACGCTAGGATTATCTTCTTGGCGTGGCGTCTAAGGAACGACTTGGGGCTGGGGTTAGTACTCATGTGAGTTTCTCCCTATGAAAGGGGTGGAGACTCTGGACTTAATTAAAGCACCGCAGAGGTGTTCAGCGAATGTGACAGTTCAGGTGCCTATCCGCCAATGACAAATCGAATCTGAGCGTTACTTACACCAAGACTGCGCTTCAGCAAAAATTTGCAGTTGAGACGAAGGTCAGATTCAGCGAGTTTGCGAGGACGCAGAGGCTCGGGGGTCAGCCTTCGGATTAGACAGCCGGAGGTTATTCCCGTTCGTGGGAAAAGTCAACGATTAATGCCCTTTTTCACGGGTCTAGTGGTCTAGTCAAGCGATAGGCCTGTTACCTCACGCAAAAGGAGTGGCTACCTCCCTTGCTTAGGATTTCACCGGGCTCCACGGTTACACGCTACGCCTAGTAGGCTTACGGGCCAATGCCGCGACTCGGAGTGAGTGGAAGGTGAGCGCGCTTCGCTCAATGTTGGAAGAAACTGAGCATTTCTGTGCTTGGTGTTAGAAAGAAGTTGCGAAGAGTGTCCACTGTGGGGAGCCAACGCTTCTTAATGAAACCAAGGAAAGGCCACCCGCGAAGGTGGCCTTTCGCGTCCGTAACGTAACCCCGATCAGTTCACCAATTTGACCTCTCATTGGGGATCGTCACGCCGGATCGAATGTGGCGGCCGCTTGATCCATAGCAGTCTGCGCACATGTCAATAGTCCTTCACGATCTGGAATCTTACGTGAGCAACTTGACCTTATCGCGCAACGCTTTATTATGAGCTTTCAGGAAGCTTCAGTTTCCCCACACCCTCACCCAATCGACCTGCATTTGCTGCGGAAATACAGTGCTGCCGTCCGGACTGCCGACAAAGTTACCGCCAACCGCGACGTTGAGCAGAATAAAGAATTGGCCCTGAAACTCGGAGGTGCTATTCACTCCGCCCGAGATATTACCTTCGAAGTATTGGACCCTATCGACATACCACTTGATCGAACTCCCAGTGCGTGAAATCGCGTACGTATGGAATCCCGCCGCGAGCGAAGTGGATGAATTAAAAATCCCTCCAAACGACGCATGCGCACCATTCACGTCAGCCCAGTGCATCGTGCCAAAGTTTCTAAAGGGGTTCTGGCCCTGAATCTCCATGATGTCCATCTCTCCGCACGACGGCCACCCAACCGAACTGATGCTGTTGCCGAGCATCCAGAACGCCGGCCAGATTCCCTGACCTTGAGGCGATTTTATGCGGGCCTCGACCCAGGTGTTAATGCCAAACGATCGATGTCCCTGCGTTTTCATGCGCGCCGAGGTGTAGGCACTTCCACCTAAGTTCTCCCGCCGCGCCTCGATCACTAACATTCCATTCTCAATCCGGGCGTTTTCTGTGCGGTTGGTATAGTTCTGGAGCTCATTGTTGCCAAAGCCCCCATTGCCTAGATCGAAGCTCCAATTCCCAGTATTGATGGCGGACCCGTTGAATTCATCCGACCATACCAAAGTGGAAAAACCCGGTGGTGCGCCTGCCGGCGGCTGCGTGCCAACCGCACCCCAGGTAAACTGCTCCCAGGCGCCCACAGCAGTGCGATCGCAAACCAGGGGAGCGAATGATCCGCGGTTCAGGTCCGCCGAAACGAAACGGTTGGTTGCCCTTCCCTTGAGCGAGAAGGCGCCACCGGAAAGATCTCCCCAGGTAAACTGTTCCCACGTTCCTATGCTGGCCCGATCGGCGACGAGCGGAGCGAAGGTCGCTCGAGCCTGATCCGCTGATACAAAGAGGCCTGTTCCAACTGACCTGAACGCAATAAATCCACCACCAGCGTCAACCACCTGGAACTGCTCCCAAGCGTCGACTGATGAGCGGTCAGCAACAAGCGGAGCCCACGTTCCGCGATTCTGATCCGCCGATACAAAGAGACCTGTTGCGGTCGCCCGCAACCAGATGGTCTGGCCCACAGGCGCGGCCGCCTGAGTGGTAACTGTCGCTACCACCATAGTCAATGCTATAAACAAGATCCTACTCACGTGAGATAAAAATCGACTGTCACTGTCGTTTGGCTTTGCCATAGTATTTTCCTCCTGTTTGCTAGTGGGTGCTGCGCCCTCTTGAATCGGACGGTGAATGTGGTCGGGGGAATCCAGAGTCCAGGCTGGGCTTAGCGTCACGTGAGAACAAACGTTGGGAGGTCCTGAATCCAGTGCGGATAATAGCATCGATAATGACTGCCGGCATACATTCGCCGGCGGAAATGCCGATCACAAAAATCACGAGAACAAGTCTTATCAGGCTCCTGACTGTTGTTTTATTGATCCTGGGCCTTCCCTTCATCAGCCATGGACAGTCAAAGTTTGTCACGAGACGAGGCAAAGAGCTGTTGTCGCCCGATGGCAAGCCACTGCTCTTGAAAGGCATCAATCTGGGCAACTGGCTGCTGCCCGAGGGTTACATGTTCAAGTTCAAGACCGCCAATTCTCCGCGGTTGATTCAGACTGTCGTGAATGAACTGCTCGGCGAAGACGAGGCGCGACGATTCTGGACAGCCTTTCGTGAAAACTACATTACGAGAGAAGACATCAGGTTCATCAAACAATCAGGATTCAACTCTGTTCGTGTGCCTTTCAGCTATCGGCTTTTTGTCTCCGAAGGTGAACAGCAAAAACTTGAAGGTCCGGGTTACGAACTTTTGGACCAGGTTGTCGCCTGGTGCAAGAAGGAGGGTCTTTCGGTTGTTCTGGACATGCATGGCGCACCCGGCGGACAGACTGGAGATAACATCGATGACAGTTGGGGCTATCCGTTTCTGTTTGAAAGTGCCGAGAGTCAGGAGTTGACCGTCAATATCTGGCGAAAGATCGCCGCGCGTTTGCGAAACGAACCGGCGGTTTTGGGTTACGATCTGCTTAACGAGCCGATCGCTCCCTACTTCGACACCGCCTACCTCAACCCAAAGCTCGAGCCGCTGTATCGCAAAATCGTCGCCGGTATACGCGAGGTCGACAAAAACCATCTGGTCTTTCTTGGCGGCGCGCAGTGGAATGGCAACTTCAAAGTTTTTGGCCCGCCGTTTGACGATAAGCTTGCCTACACCTTTCACCAATACTGGATGAACGTGAACAAAGGGGCCATTCAGCAATTCCTCGATTTTCGCGACAAACACAATGTGCCTGTTTGGATGGGAGAGTCAGGCGAAAACACTGACGAGTGGATCGCGTCCTATAGGACATTGCTGGAACAGCACCACATCGGCTGGTACTTCTGGCCCTACAAGAAGCTCGAGGCGACTTCGTGTGTCGCGTCGATAAATCCACCTGCGGACTGGGCAGCGATTGTCGCTTTTGCAAACGGCCCGCGCACTACGTTTGAAGAGGTAAGGAAGAACCGGCCGCCAAAGGATAGGGCACAAAAGGCACTCAGTGATTATCTTGAGCGCATAAAATTCGCGAACTGCCGGATCAACACCGGATACCTAAAAGCGCTGGGGTTGAAGTCAGAGTTAAGCCGCAAATAAGCCAAATGATGTTTCGCAAGATCGAAAGCTTTCGCGGTGAAGCTGCTTTCACGACCTGGCTACATCGTCTGACTGTCAATCAGGTGTTGATGCACTTCCGAAAACGCAGAAGTCGACGTGAAGTAATGACTGACGATGAGAAACTGCCGGTTCAGGTTGCAGCAGGCACCACTGACCCGACACGAATGAGAGTCGTAGATCGCATTCTGTTATCAGAAGTAATCGCTAAATTGCCTGATGGATATCGGGAGGCGCTGGTGCTCCACGATATAGAAGGATTGGAGCATGAGGAGATAGCGGCAATGAGAGGTAGAGCAGTTGGAACCTCGAAATCGCAGTTACATAAGGCAAGAGCAATGTTACGTAAACTGATAACCCAATCCAGTCAACGCTCGCGGATTAATGTACGACCAGTTGCTTGCGGCTCCTAAAAAACATGCCGCGATCTGATCGCGGCATATCATCAAGCAACGAACTTGCAACCGTTTTTAGCTGCGGAATCCGGAACTATAACCACGCTCGAACCCTTCTCGGTAGACTTCTGCAAAGTTACCGAAGCCGGCGTCCTTAAAGTAGTGCGATCTCTCAGGATCGTAACTGCGTCCGTGACCCGCATCGGCTTCGCCGGTTTTCAGTCCGTCGTGATAACCCTGGCTCTCGGCGGCCACACTGTCACCAAAGACGTACTGGCCGTAATACCCGTAGGGATATCCATAGGGATACCCATACCAGTACGGGTATGGATAGCCAAACCTCGGACCAATAAAAACCCGAGTATGGAAACCGCCGCCGCGGAACCCACCGCGAAATCGTGCTTGCGCATTCGCATCAGTGCTCGCGATCGCGGTCACCCCGAATACCAACAATGCTCCCAGCACCAGATTTCGAATTCCTCGCAGCAAGTATTTCCCTCTCATGATAATGCCTCCTTTTCACCGAGTTCTTCCGAACTCTAATACCCATACGCCGGAGACATCACTTGAGATCCTAAACAATGTGTGACTTTTGTAAATTGGAATTTACAGAAGATTAGCCACGGATTACACGGATACAGACGGATCAGAAATCCGTCTTCATCCGTGTCATCCGTGGCTAAAAATCGTCGGCAAAAGCCAGTAATCGGGAGCAATTGCAAGCAAGACGATTAAACGGCTTTGGACTTATTTTTCAGCCGTGAAGAAACTTCAGCTACTGTGTACCTGTTTGACCTGGTTGTCCATTACGCTGACAGCCTTAGGCCAAACGGCTAATCACAACCGCGATCTCGACGCCCTCCATCAATTCAATGGCGCAGTCAGAAAGCTCGTAAGCCAGGTCACACCAAGTGTGGTCCAGGTGTTGGCAACAGGATATGGACCAGTCGAGTCCAGTAGCGGAAACAGCAGTGTGTTGGTGGGTATGCAGCAGAAAATCGGGTCGGGGGTAATCATTGATCCCGATGGCTACATTGTGACGAACGCGCATGTGGTAGGCGGCGCGCAGCACGTGCGGGTCAGCGTTCCAACCGTCGCAACGAACGAATCGACTGATGAACCAATCATTAGTCGATCCCGCTTTGTTGACGCCCGCGTCGTCGGTTCGGATGAGGATATCGATCTGGCAGTGTTGAAGATAGAAGCAACAGGACTGCCGGCTCTTCGCCTTAGCGATTACAACAAGCTTCGGCAAGGCGATTTTGTATTTGCGTTCGGTAGTCCGGAAGGTTTGCAAGACTCAGTCACAATGGGGGTAGTCAGCACACCGGCCCGACAACTGGATCCAGACAGCCCGATGGTTTACGTGCAGAGTGATGCAGCTACCAATCCCGGCAACAGCGGC
>Ga0207684_10000147_pt1 | contig 124645 bp, 105 predicted proteins | sample KBSK5501metaG_FD_184342 | JGI IMG/M metagenome (GOLD analysis project Ga0207684, IMG submission 184342) | Corn, switchgrass and miscanthus rhizosphere microbial communities from Kellogg Biological Station, Michigan, USA - KBS K5-50-1 metaG... | ecosystem: Host-associated > Plants > Roots >...
GGCCATGACAGCTCTGATACCTAATGGTCCGCCCAGCAGCGACTCCGCCTGCGCCTGCGTGAGAGTCCCGGCGGCGACGTCGGCCTGAATCTCGTTGACCACCGACGCGAGCTGGTTGCACGCCGTGGCCGGCTTGCCTGAGTCGAGGCTCCCGGTGGCCTGACTCAGTTTCGTCAGCAGCGACTGCGCCTGGCCGGCGGTGAGCACCGAGCTCGTCCTCAGCCCGTTGACGATGCCTTCCACCAGCGCCAGGCCTCCCTGCGGCGTCAGCACCACCAGGGTGGCTGTAGTGCTGCGCGCGCCGCCCGCCGGGCTGCGCCCGTCGGTCCCGGTGAGCGTCAGCGTGTACGTCCCCACCGCGGCGCCCTGCGCGGTGAGGTCCAGGGTCGAGTTGAACGTCCCGCTCCCGCTGCCGGGGGTGAAAGCGCCCGCCACGCCCGCCGGCAGTCCGGAAACTCCCAGCCCGATCACGGGCAGTCCGGTCCCCGAAGAGCCGGACACAAGCCCGACATTGAGGGCGTACTGGTTGGCGCCCGTCGTCAGCACCTGCAGGGTCGACGGTGAGGCCGCGAGCGTGAAGTCGTACAGGTGAAGGCCGGCACTCCCGGAACGGACGGTGCCGGCGGGATTGGTCCCCACGACCTTGACGACGAAGTCCCCGACCGAGCCTCCCGCCGGTCCGGCGGTCGTCAGGGTGACGGCCGTGGAGGCGCCGGCGGTCGCCGGCATCAGGCTCGAGACCCCGAGGGCCACGCTGGAGTCGGACGGTTGTCCGCTCGTAGACACTGAGACCGCCGGGACGCCGACGGTGGTGGATCCGCTGAGGAGTGTCAGCGTCGCCGTGTACGCGGTCGACGCCCCGCGCAGCACCGTCTGGTCCGCGGGGGACACCGCGACCGCGTAGTCGTAGACGTGCAGGGTCACGGAGGCGGTGAAGGTGACCCCGCCGTCGCCCTGGCCGCGGATCGTCAAGGGGAAGTCACCGAGGCCACCGCCGGCGCTGGTGGTCACCGTGAGGGTCGACACTCCGGTCGGGGTGACCGAGCTCGGGCTGAAGGCCGCGATGGCGCCGGCTGCCAGTCCCTGCACGTCCATGGCCACCGGGTCGGCCGGCCCTGAGTTAAGGATCACGTTCACGCTGAAGGACGCGGACTCTCCGGCCTGCACCGTTACGTCCGCGGGCGCCGCCGCCACCGAGAAGTCGGTGAGGATCCTGATGCTCTGCACCGGGTGCAGTTCGTTCCACCCCTCGCCGGAGTTGGTGTCCGTCACCCAACGGCCGCAGACCTCCAGGATCTGGCCGCCGCGGAGGTCGCCCAGCTCCGAGAAATTCCCCCGATCGGCCAAAGGCATCTCAATGGCCAGGGTGCCACCGATGTGCTTCACGTTGTTGTCGTTGATCAGGGTGGACTTGATCGTGGTCGAAGCGGAGCTGTAGTCCTCGAGATCGGTGTGGATGTCGCCGTCCCAGGTGATGGCCAGGTTCGCCAGCCGCCCCACGGCGCATTTCAGGGATGCGGCGGAGTTGTTCGGTCCGGCCGTGCCGGGGGTGGGCGTCGGGAGCACCTGGGGCGACGGCAGTGACCAGCCGATGTCGAACAGCTGGTCGACTGGCCCGGTCTGGAGCGCCGGATTGGCTATGAAGTTGCCGGTGATGTCGGCGCCGCGACAGGCGAAGCCCACCCCACCGCAGCCGATCGCGGCCAGCGCAGCGGCCTCAGCGAGCACAACGGGACCCAAAGGCACCGCGAGCGCGGCCGCCGTGATCAGCGCGATGTCTCCGGCCGGCACCCCGGCGATCGCGGCAGCCGCCGCCCCGGCCGGGATCCAGGGCAGCAGCGACGCCCCCGTCAGAGCCAGCACGTCAAGGCCGGTCACTCCCAGCGGTAGCGCCGCGATGGCCAGCGGGATCGCGATCGGGCCGGCCGCGGAAGCCAGGGCGGCCGCGCCCGGAAACACGGTGCCGGTGTTGGTCAGGTCGAGCCCCGTATTCGTGTAGTTGGTGGAGAACGTGTGGCAGTCGTTGATCAACGTGTAGGGCTGACCGAAGATGCAGAAGTACTGGTTGCCCGAACCCGCCGGGTACTCGCACTCTCGAAGCAGGCAGTTGGGCGGCGGTGGCGCGCTGTACACCACCCCGGCGTGGCTCGGCGCGGCCGCCAGGGCCGGCGTGCTGGGGATCATGGCGGTCAAGACGATGCCTGTGAAAAGGATCGCCAGAAAGGCGCTTCGAGTTGTCATGGTCTCCCCCGTCTCCCCAAGAGCCGCGTCCCCGTCCAGTCGGCAGCAGTCCTACACCGCATGTGGGGGCCTGTCAAGGGGCGGGCGCGCCCTGGACTCATCGTCGAGCAGCTCGGCGAGGGCGGCCTGGCGACCGTTTACAAGTCCTTCCAGCCCGCCCTCGAGCGCATGGTGGCGCTCAAGGCGCTGCCCCACTTCTTCGCGGGGAAGGCCGACTTCCGCGACCTGCCGGTGCCAGGGCGCTAGCAAATCCACGGCGGACCAAATCCGGCGGGATCCCGTGCCTCAAAAAGAGAGTTCTTGCCGACGGAACGGGCCAGATGTAGGATTCCGATCCTCCGCGTGGCTGCGCTGGACTGAGACGGATCGAGCGCCCCCGCGGCCGCCGGCGGCGAAAGAGCAGGGAGATCGGGGATGGGGTTCATTGGCCGTGGACGGTTGCATCGCATGCTGCGCCAGACGGCGCTGGGGCTGCCGCTGGTTCTTCTCCTGGGAGTCCTGGGCACGACACCGGCGCAAGCCTGGAAGCCATACACACACGAGGTGGGGGGCGACCGGGTCTGGACGCAGGTCACCGCCAGCGGCCGGGTAACCATCACCACGGGCACGGGCGCCAACCAGCACACGCATTCATACCCGGTCGACAGCCGGATCGTCAGCGCGCTTCGGAATTGGAAGGCCTACTACAACGCCGGAGTGATCGGACCGGACGGCTTCCCGGATATCACCTACGGGCAGGCGGTGATCCACCCGGAGCACACCGGGCAGTGGATGCGCTACATCTATCAGCAGGCCTGGCAAGCGCAGAACGACCCCCAGTACAGCGCCGACGAGCGGGCGCAGATCCTCGCCTTCGCCTATGGCTTCATGATCCACGGCGCCGGCGACATGTGGGGGCACACCCTGATCAACAGCTTCGCCGGCGGCGTCTTCCCCAGCGTCCAGAACATGGTCAGTGACCTGGTCACGAAGGGCGATCCGACTCGCTTCCTGATCGGGCTCCGTCACATCGTCTCCGAGGGCTACGTGGGCAACGCGACCCCGGGCTGGGACAGCTTCGAGGGCGACGACGTGCCCGACCCGACCACGCCCTGCATAAGCGTGAACGCGGGGCCTCCGGACGCCATCTGCACCACCGCGTCGGACACGACCCTGGAGGAGCTGAGCCAGGTCTGCGACGCGCAGACCATGAACAACCCGCCGGCGGGCACCACCTGCGAGGTCACGGCGCAGTTCAATCAGCTGGTCCCGGACATCTCGGAGAACTCGACGCTCGGCATCCCACTCCAGGCCCCGACGAAGTTCATCTACAACACGCTGATCGATCCCAACGCACCCACACCGCTCAGCGTGTGCGGCAACGGGGGCACCGCCCCCGGCTGCCCTAACGGACCCTATCTCCTGCGCAACGGAGCCAGCGCGTTTGCCCTGGAGCGAGGGCCGGCGATCGACTTCTTCCTGGACCTCGAGGCGAAGCTCCAGGTCGCCACCGCCCGCTACCGGGACGACGCCAACTTCCACAACTGCAGCGAGGGCCTGAGCGCCAGTGGGGCCTGCGCTCCGGTGCAAGTCACGCTCGCTCCCATCAACACGGTGCGCGGAATCGACAGCACCGAGGTCGTGACGCACGTGGCGTGTGTGTCGGGGGTCTCCGGCTGCTTTCCAGATCTGACCGACACCGGGATCATCGACGGCCTGACGGCCGACTATCTGGATGCGTGGATCGCCGACATCGGTGCCGGCCTTCGGCATTTTGCGGACTTCAGCCTCGGCATCGCGCGCGGCCTGTTCGATCCCCAGACGAGGCGTGACGCCGAAAACGACGCCTGCCGCACCACTGGCTCAGAGGACATTTTCAACCTTCAGCGCGACAACTGTGAGAAAGCGGTCAGCCTCGGGGATGCGGTGTTCTTCGGGGTCGACCACGTGTATGAGGGGCAGAGCGATCCCTCGTGGATCAATCAGTTCCTGATCCCGATGGTGGGCTTCCCCGACTTTGTCGGGGACATTCGCAACCTGGGCCATCAGATCGCGGACATCATCGATTCGATCTTCCAGTTCCTGGGCATCTTCAACCCTCTGGACGCAATCTTGGCCGACCTGCACGAGTACGTGATCAGCACGGTGGAGAACTACATCAATCAGGCCTACGGCATTGACATCCCGAAGTTCGAGGAGTTCTTCAGAAGCCCGTCCCAGTGGTTCTGCGGCGACGATGGCTCGGGCAAGTCCATAACGATCCTGGGTCACACCTTCACGCCGTCGGGGATGTTCTCGACAGCTCAGCACGCGCGCATGGACGGATTCATGAGTGTGCCCGCCGACCATCACGCAGTGGCGGCCGGGATTCCCGGCGACTGCGCGCCGCTGAAGGACAGCGCGAAGTTCGACGAGGCCAAGTTTGCGGCCTACGCCGACTCGGTCACGATGTCGAAGCTGCTGCTGCTGGACGGCAAGCAGCTGGACAGCGTTGTCGGCGATGCCCTCGTCGATGCCGGTGTGATCAAGTCGGCTGGCGCGGTCCAGACCTACGGCCAGGGCGTCAACTACGACTCCACCAGCAACGGTGGGAACTATCCGGCGAACGTGATGGTCGACACCCTGGAGAGCAATGGCCAGGCCACGGCGACTCCCTCCAGCTGGGACGTCTGGCTGCAGTTGATCGACGGCGACCACGCTTGGCGCAGAGATGGCCTGCCGCTGTTCTGCAACGCGCCCCTGGGCACGACCTGCGCGACTCCCGCGGAGATGTCCAACTATCAGGTCAAGCCCTTCATCCGCGACCTGACCAACCCGGACCTGGCCGACATGATGATCAACGGCGGCAACGGGCATTTCCCGATCTGGGCCAGCTGCCTCATGCGACCTGCCTTCCGCGGCATCTTCCAGGACTGGGAGAACGCCGACAACACCCAGACCACAACTCAGTTTCCGGACCTTGGCGATGGCGCCGTCGGCGACGCTTCGGTAACAGCCGCGGCCAGCAGCTCGGTCGCCTTCACTGGCACGACGTATTCCGCCGCGGGGATTCAGTACATCGCGGGGGACAACCTCTTCACCCTTCAGGCCACTGACGTCATCTTCCAGCCATCGGTGCTGGGGGTCGAGTACCGGGCCTTCAAGGACGGATCCACGGCGCCCGCTTACACCGCCTCGACCTTGGGCGGCACTTTTGGCATCGCGGCCAACGCCGGGGATGGGCTCTGGGAGGTCAACTCCCTGGCGTCGAATCCGTGCAAGGCCTTCGGCTCGGCGGCTCCGACGGCGGCCCAGTACTTCCTGGACACCACGCCGCCCAACATCGTGATCTCGCAGCCGGCGGCGAGCGCCTACACGCACAGCCAGGTGCTGACGCTGGCCTATACCGTTGACGACGGCAACGGCTCCGGTGTGAAGTCCTTCACCCCAACGCTGGACGGCTCGACCACCGTTGCCGGCCACGGCCTCCAGAGCGGTCAGGCCATCAACCTGCTGACCGAGCTCGGGCTGGGGACGCACACGTTCCGGGTCGCGGCGACCGACAATGTCAACAACAGCGACGCCAATCAGGTCACCTTCACGATCATCGTGACCGCGCAGAGCATCAAGGACGACGTGACTCAGTTCTTCGCCGCAGGGAGCGTCAAGAACGCCGGCGAGGAGAACTCGCTTCTGACGAAGCTGGACGCCGCCGCCAAGAGGCGCGCCGTTGGCGACTGCGCAGGCGCCGCGAGCATCTACCAGGCTTTCATCAACGAGCTGACCGCGCAGTCTGGTACGGGCGTGGATTCCATCGCCGCCGCGACCATGATCGGCGACGCCCAGTACCTGATCGCTCACTGTCCGTGACGCACTCAATGCCGCGCCAAGCGACCCCCAAGTCCCGGTCGTCTTCCGGGGCGCGCGGCAAGGTGCGCTGGGGGACGGCCGCTAAGCTGGCGGCGGGCCTTCTATGACGGTCTGACGCGGCCAGGGCGAACAGGACGTGTGGGAGCGAAGCCAAGAGCCGGCTTTCCGGCGCCTCGGCGATCCGACACCCTGATTCGAGCTGGTCTTTCCGCTGAAGGGGGGCCGACAGGACAGTTGCAAGCAGCCTTCGGCGGTCCTCGCCTGGCGCACCTACTCGCAGCGTTGAGCTGTTCTCAAGACACAGGCACGAAAACAGAAGTTCGGAGTGGGGTGGCTGATGGGGTTCGAACCCACGACCCCCAGGGCCACAACCTGGTGCTCTACCGCTGAGCTACAGCCACCGCGTGTGCCGCCGGGCGGGTTTCGGATTCTACCAGCGGCCTGATCGTTCCCCCGACGGGCTACCGTTGGATCGATGAGCTTCATCAAGTCACCAGGCGGCTTTCGCTTTCTACCCACCGACGGCCCTTTCTCGCAGGGCGTGGCCGCTGAGCCCGGCTTCCAGATCGTGCGCGTCCGGGCCCCGCGCCACACCCCGTTGGAGGACGGCTTCCGGCTCGTCGAGGAGACCCTCGAGCGCGCCGGGCGGCCGCTGGCGGCACTCTGCGCGATGGAGCTGCGCATTCCCAGGCCGCTGACTGCGGAGGGGTTCAACGAGTTCAACCAGGGCTACATCCAGCAGCACGAACGCTGGGGGCTGCGCGTCGAGGGCCACCTGCCGGCCGCGCGCACCAACGTGGCACCCGAGCTGGAGCCGCCGCCGGGGCCCAGCCTGCACGCGTTCTGCCACACGATCGAAGGCCAGGGTCGCCCCACCTTCGTGATCAGCGGCGCCCCCGAGCCACCCGGCACCGAGGGCGGGCTGGGCGCCTACTGGGACGCCATGGCGGGGATCATGGAAGAGCGAATGGGGGCTCTCCAGGTGAGCTGGGAGGACGTCAACGACGTCCAGTTCTACGGCACCGTCTCCGCCCACGAGACCTTCGCGCAGGCGCGGCAGCTGATGCCCGCCGCCCGCCACGGAGTGCGCTGGTTCCTCTCCCGGCCCCCGGTCGAGGGCCTGGAGCTGGAGCTGGACGTGCGCGGCCTCGCCCGAGACACCTGGGCCTGAGCGCGGTCAGAACCGGGGTCCCCGCGAAACCGCCAGGTTTCGTGGGGTGGAGATCCGGGGTCCCCGCGAAACCGTCAGGTTTCGTGGGGTGGAGAATGGCGTCATGGCAATCGATCTGATCGAAGCGCCGTCCGAGATGTCGGGCGACTACCTCAAGGAGCTCAAGCACACCCTCGTGGTGTCAGGCGACACCGAGCTGATCTCCGCGCCGGCCTACTACCTGGCCGCGCAGCGGGCGCCCAGCATCAACGCCTTCATGACCGGGATCGCCATCATCCAGGACGAGCTAGCGCACGCCCACATCGCCTATCACATCCTCGAGGACCTGGGCGAGGACCAGGAGAAGCTGATCTTCAGCCGCGACCCCAAGTCGTTCCGCTATCCGTACGCCTTCGACGTGCCGCTCGAGGACTGGACCGAGCTGATCGTCGCCAACGCCTTCTACGACCAGGCGGGCTTCTGCCTGCTCGGTGACATCCACGAGCACTGCTCCTACGGGCCCTGGAAGCGCGGCCTCAACAAGGTGATGCTGGAGGAGAACTTCCACCTTCGCAACGGGCGCAACTGGATGAAGAAGATGAGCGCCGCGGGGGGCGAGACCAAGGCCGACCTGCAGCGGGCGGTGGACTGGATGTTCCCGCTCACGGTCGAATGGTTCGGCCTCCCCGACGACCTGAAGATGCACTCCAAGCAGCTCGAGTACAAGCTCAAGGGCAAGACCAACGACCAGCTCCGCCAGTGGTGGCTGTCGCTGGTGGTGCCCTTCTGCGAAGAGAACGGAGTCCAGGTGCCGGCGCACAAAGAGGGCGAGGACTTCGTCCTCGACTACCCCTTCCCCTGCACGTTCGACGCCGAGGAGCGCCGTTGGGACTTCAAAGACCCCTGCACTTGGGACGACGTGCTCGTGCGCTGGCGCGCGCGGGGTCCGCGCAACGCCGAGATGGTGGCCATGTTCCAGGAGGAGTTCCACACCTTCCGCAAGGCGCACGCGAACAGCTGAGATGGACCCGCTGATGACGGCCCTCACGGACGTCCAGGACCCCGAGATGCCGATCAACATCGTCGACCTCGGGCTGGTATACGGCGTACGCCGCGACGGCCCGCGAGTGGACGTCGACCTCACCTTCACCGCCATGGGCTGCCCCGCCTACGACCTCCTGCTCGGCGACGTTCGCGAGCGGCTGCTGCAGGAGCCGGGCGTCGAAGAGGTGCGGATCCGGGTCGTCTGGGATCCGCCCTGGACGTCCTCGCGCCTGACCCAGGACGGCCGTGACGCGCTGCAGATGTGGGGCCTGGCGGTATGAAGACCCACCAGTACAACCGCGTGCAGGGGCAGGCCCAGGAATACGAGGTCTTCGCGCGCAAGGTCCGCCTGGAGCCCCTGCGCCAGATCGGCAGCGTGGTCGCGCCCGACGCCGACCTGGCCGCCGCCTACGCGCGCGCCACCTACGACGAGGAGCGCTGGGTCGAGATGGCGATCGTGCGCCGCGACCAGCTCCTGCAGCTCTGGGCCCCCGGCGAGGAGCCCACAGAATGAACCACGCCACAAAATCTGCGATTTTGCGGGAACCCCGATGAGCCTGGGCGAGCTCATCCTCAGCCTGGCCGACAACAAGCAGCTGCTCGGCCTGCGCTACGCGGAGTGGGCGACCCGCGCGCCTTCCCTGGAGGCCGACATCGCGGCCGCCGGCATGGGCCTCGACGACCTCGGCCACTGCCGCGTTCTCTACGGGTGCCTGGAGCCCCTGGGCGACGATCCCCGGGGCGGCCTGGCTCGCGACCAGGACCCCGCCGGCTACCTCTCGCTGCCCTACTTCGACCAGCCGTTCCCCTCCTGGAGCCATTTCGTGGCAGCTAACGCGGTGCTCGACACCGCCTTCAGCGCCCTGATCCAGGCCTGCGTCGAGGGCAACGTCGAGGTGCTGCAGACCCGGCTGCGCAAGATGCTGATGGAGGAGCGCTACCACTTCCTGCACGGCCGCTCCTGGCTGCGCAGCGGTGTCGAGCAGGAGCCGCTCGACGAGGCCTGGCGGCAGGCGCTGGCCTGGTTCGGGCCGCCCGACGGCGAGGTCGCCGCGCTCCACCGGGACGGCGCCCTCAGCATGGGCCCCGCCGACCTGTTCAAGCGGCTCGAAGAGAGGCTGGAAGTGCAGCCGCCCCGGGTCGCCATCGACTGGCAGGGCTGGGATCCGCGGCGACGGCGCGAAGGCAAGGGCGGCGGCATCGACGAGCGCACCTTCAACATGCTGCGCGGGCTCGAGGAGAAGCGCTTCATGCCAGCCTCACCGAGCGCTGGGGCGGGGCGCACCGACGCCTGACGAGGAGCCCCGGCCGGCGCCGCGCTGTCCCTTTTGCGGTTCGGAGAAGAATGAGCTGATCTCGCTCTTCGGCACCCAGGCGATGGTGCTGCAGTACCGCTGCCTGGGCTGCCGCACTGTCTTCGAGGCCAACAAATACGTCGAAGAAGCACCCCCTCCCCCCTGACTCCTACGTCGAGCGCCTGAGACAGCGCGGAGCCATCCGCTCCGAAGCGGTGGCGCTGGCGATGGGCAGGGTGCCCCGGCACGCGCTCCTGGAACGCGCCTGGACCGGCGAGGCCGGGCGCAACTCCTGGACGGAGATCGCGCTGACTCCCGAGGTCGCGTACTCGGAAGAGGCGTTGATCACACGGCTGGGCGCGGACGGCTTCCCCAGGAGCTCCAGCTCGCAGCCCGCGCTGGTGGCGTCGATGCTCGAGCTGCTCGAGCTGGAACCGGGGATGCGCGTGCTCGAGATCGGCGCCGGCACCGGCTACAACGCCGCGCTGATCTCCGAGCTGGTGGGGGACCAGTCGCTGGTCACCACCATCGACTACCAGCCCGACGTCGTCCGGCAGACACGACGCCTCCTGGCCAGGGCTGGCTACGGCCGGATCGAGGTGAGGGCAGGGGACGGCGCCGAGGGCGCCCCCGGCCGCGCCCCCTTCGACCGCATAGTCGCCACGGTGGGCGTCACCGACGTGGCCCCGGCCTGGCTTGAACAGCTGGCCGGGGGCGGGCACCTGCTGCTGCCGCTGCGTCACGACGGCGCCAACCCGCTCATCGACTTTGTCAGGGAGGGCGCAGGCCTCAGGGGCCGCAACGTCGGCTTCAGCGGGTTCATGCCGATCCAGGGCGAGCTCCACGATCCCACCTACGTCGCCCCCCGCTGGGCCGACCACGAGCCGACCGAGCATCCACCGCTGCCCGGCACCGACGACCCCGCCCGCCTCTTCGGCTTCTGGTTCCATCTCGGCATCCGAGACCCCCGCACGGCCTACTTCGAGTGGAAGCCGACTGCCCCTCATAGCTTCGGGCTGGCCGCCGGCGACCGCGGCCGGGTGCTGGTGGGGCGGCAGTCGGTGATCCTCGCCGGGGAGGACCAGCTGCTCGAAGACCTCAAGGGGGTCCACGCCGAATGGGACGCGCTGGGCCGGCGTTCGGCGACGGCCTACGAGGTGCTGATCGGCTTCGAACCTGAGCCGGGCGACCTGGCCGTGGATGGCGTGCTGCAGCGCCGGCTCTTCCGGCCAGTCAGCTAGCGGCGTTTCCCCCGCCGCCGCGAGGGCGGCTTCCGCCGCGCCGTCTCCGGGCCCCGGTCGGCCTTCCGCTCCGGCTCCTCCTCCCCGCCGCCGCGCCGGCGCATGACCGCCAGCGGGATCCCGCCCAGCACCACCAGCACCACCGCCAGGGCCACGATGATGGGCAGCGTCTGGCCGCCGCCGATGGTGGGCCCGCTGGCGTGGGTGGTGGCGCCAGGCGGGTAGCAGGCCGCGAAGTAGCCGAGCTGCTGGCTGCGGGCGCTGATGTAGAAGGGGCTGGCGGCGCCGGTCGAGCCCAGCTTGCTCCAGGTCCCGTTGCTCGGCGGCGCGAACCAGATGTCGCTGGGAGCCCCGATCTGGTCCGAGTAGCGGAGCGTGATCAGCGCCTCCAGCTTCAGCGGCTTCGAGGCCTTGTAGAGGTAGACGTTGGTGGCGCACTGGAGGCTGCCCAGGTCGGGGTAGGTCGATTCGGGCGTGATGTCGACGGTGACCGGGACGCGGTCGGGGTCGTCGAATGCGCCCGGCAGGAACGAGAGGCTGGCCTGCGGCGAGTTCTCCGCCGTGAAGGCGGTGCCGGGGTCGGTCTGCCCGTTGGTGCCGACCTTGGCCGTCAGGTGGCCGGCCTGGGGCTGCAGGTTGCCGTGCGTGCAGCAGGGCGGCGGATTCACGAACCGATACGGCTCCTGCGCCGAGAAGCCGTCGAAGAACCCGGGCCGCACCGCCATCGCCGCCACCGTGTAGAGCGCCGCGGCGGCGGCCAGGAGGGCGGTCCGCCTCACAAGGCCAGGTCCGCCAGCACGTGTGCGATGACCGGCCCCACCAGGTCCCGCGCGTAGAGCCGCCAGCAGCCGAGCACCAGGCCGGCGCCCGCCACGGCGAAGAGGAACTGCGGCGGGTGGGAGAGCACGTGCGCGGCGGTCCAGACCGCGGTCGTGCCCAGCACCGCCGCCGGCCCGCCCCAGGTCCGCTCGAAAGCCGCGAAGAGAGCGCCTCGAAAGGCCACCTCCTCGCCGACCGCGACCACCACCACCGCCGCGGCCAGGCCGCCGCTGAGCGGCAAGGCGCCCGTCCAGCGCACGGCCGCGGGCAGCAGAAGCACCGCGGTCAGGGCCAGGCCGCCGAGCAACCGCGCGGGCAGCCGGTCGCGGCCCAGGCCGAGCACCGCCGGTGGGAAGCCGAAGGCGCACAGGCAGAGCAGCGCGCCCCCCGCGAGCTGCCCGGGCACCGGCCATTCGCGGATCGCCAGCGCGCGGCCCCACTCGGCGCCGAGCACCAGCAGCGCCAGGCCCAGCGGGCCGGCCCAGGATGCAGCCCAGGCGGCCCGGGCCCGGGCGGGACTCGCGATCAAAGCGAGGGCAGCGCCTGGTAGAGCAGATAGATGTTGAGGGAGACGATCACGGCAACGACCACCGAGGCTAGCGCAGTCACGGCGCGGGAGTTCACGAGCTCACCCATCAGCCCCCGATCGCGGCAGAACAGCACCAGGGGGATCAGGGCGAAGGGAATCCCGAACGAGAGCACGACCTGGCTCAGGACCAGGGCGTGGGTGAGGTCGGCTCCCAAACCGATGATCACCAGGGCTGGGAGCATGGTCAGGGTCCGGCGCAGGAAGAGCGGGATCCGGCGCTGGATGAAGCCTTGCATGACGACCTGGCCGGCCATCGTCCCCACCGAGGAGGACGACAGGCCGGAGGCCAGCAGGCCGAGGCCGAAGAGCAGGTCGGCGCCATGCCCGAGGATGTGGCCCAGCCCGTGGTAGGCGTCGGGCAGGGACGACAGGCTGTCCAGCCCGCGGGCATGGAAGACGGCCGCGGCCGTGATCAGCATGGCGCAGTTGACCGCGCCGGCGATGGTCATCGCGATCACGACGTCCCAGCGCTCGAAACGGTAGATCGCCCTGCGCTCGCGCGCGTTCTCTCCGACCACCCGCTGCTGGGTGAGCGCGGAGTGCAGGTACACGACATGGGGCATCACGGTGGCGCCGATGATGCCAACCGCCAGCAGCACGCTGTCGGGGCCGTCCAGCCTGGGCAGGAAGCCGCTGGCGATGCCCGACCCCGACGGCCGGGCCAGGAAGACCTCGAACGCGAAGGCGATCACGATCACGCCCACCATGCCGGCGATCAACGCCTCCAGCGGCCGGAAGCCGCGCGACTGCATGGCCAGGATGCCGAAGGCGGCGACGCCGGTCAGGACCGCGGCGGGCAGCAGCGGGACGCCGAAGACCAGGTTGATCCCCAGCGCGGCGCCCACGAACTCGGCGAGGTCGGTCGCCATCGCGATCAGCTCGGCCTGTACCCAGAGCAGGAACGACACCGGGCGCGGGAAGCGGTCGCGACAGACCTCGGGCAGGTTGCGCCCGGTGGCGATGCCGAGCTTGGCGCTCATTGCCTGGACCAGCATCGCGGTGAGGTTGGCGCCGATCACCACCCAGATCAGCATGTAGCCGTACTTGGCGCCGCCCTGGACGTTGGTGGCGAAGTTGCCGGGATCGACGTAGGCCACCGACGCGATGAAGGCGGGGCCCAGGAACGGCATCAACGCGCGGAGGCCGCGGCGGTGGCCGGAAAGAGCCTCCTGGGCGGCGCTCAGTACTCGACGCTCGCCGGGTAAGGCGGCGGAGGCGGGGTCGAAGGGGGCGACGACCTTCATCGCACGTAGACCGCCCTGGCCACGCCCAGCGCGACCTGGCGCCGGCGACCGTTGATGCGGACCGAAAGCGGGCCCTCGTAGCGGCTCTCGCGCAGCAGCTCGACGCTGGCGCCCAGGACCAGGCCCAGCCGGGAGAGCTCGCGCAGCTTGCCGGCGTCCCGGTCGGAGACGCGGACCACGGTCGCCGTCTCGCCGGCGCGGCATTCGTGGAGAGGCCGGCCGGTGAAGGGCTCCAGCTCGCCGGCCGGGGTGGGGATGGGGTCGCCGTGGGGATCGAGTCCGGGCCGCCCGAGGGCGTCGTAGATCCGCTGCTCCATCTGCTCCGAGATCACGTGCTCCAGCCGTTCCGCCTCGTCGTGGACCTCGTCCCAGCGATAGCCCAGCGCCTTGGCCAGGTACATCTCCAGCAGCCGGTGATGGCGGACCATCTCCAGCGCCACGGCCTCGCCCGCGGGCGTCAGCGCCGAGCCGTGGTAGCGGTCGTGGCTGACCAGGCCGAGGGAGGCCAGGCGGACCAGCATCTGCGCCGCCGAGGGAGCCGAGACCTGGAGACGCTCGGACAGCTCGGTGGTGCCGACCAGGCCGCGGGCACGCGAGCCGAGCTCATAGAGGGCCTTGAGGTAGTCCTCCTGGGACTGGGAGAGCGCCTGGCGGTGGTGGACGGTCATCATTGGCCGTCCTAAATTGTAAGTTAGGCGCCCCTAAATTGATCCAGGTTAAGCGTGCCGAACACCTTCTCCAGGTCCTCGGCAGGGCGGGCGGCCAGCAGCAGGTTGCCCTGGATCAGGTCGACGCCGCCCTCCAGGACCATGTCCAGCGTGCGCTGGTCCTCCACGCCCTCGGCCAGCACCTCGAGCCCGAGGTTGTGCCCCAGGTCGATGGCCGAGTGCACGATCACGGCGGCGTTCTCCTCGGTAGCCATCCCCAGCACGAAGGAGCGGTCGATCTTGATCTCGCTCACCGGCAGGCGGCGCAGGTAGGAAAGCGACGAGTAGCCGGTTCCGAAGTCGTCGATCGACAGCCGGACGCCCAGCTCGGCCAGGCGGGTGATGATGCGCATCGCGTTCTCGGGGTCGGCCAGCAGCGTCTGCTCCGTGATCTCGAACCCGATCCAGGCCGGCTTGACCTTGTGCCGGCGGAGAGCCGCCTGCACGACCTGCGGCAGCTGGGGATCGTGCAGGTTGCGCATGGACAGGTTGATGGAGACGGCGAGGTCCAGGTCGCGCCGCCGCCAGTCGTGGCACTTCTTGATCGCCGCCTCGATCACCCACATGCCCAGCGGCCGGATCAGGCCGGTGTGCTCGGCGAGGTCGATGAACTGGTCGGGCATGACCAGGCCGAGGCGGGGATGGGCCCAGCGAACCAGGGCCTCGGCGCCGACCATGCGCCCGGACTTGACCTCGATCTTGGGCTGGTAGTGGAGAACCAGCTCATCGCGGTCGATGGCGTGCCGGAGCTCGCTGACCAGCGCCAGCCGCGACGGGGAGTGGCGATCCGCGTCGGCGGCGTAGAGGCTGTAGCCGGTACCGGCGCGCTTGGCCACGTACATGGCCACGTCGGCATGACGCATCAGCAGGTCGGCGTCACCGCCGTGCTCCGGGTACATGGAGACCCCGATCGAGGCGCCGATGTCGACGGTCTCGCCCTCGACCACGAAAGGCGCGTCCAGGGCGTGCAGCAATTTGCGCGCCGTGTGTGAGGCGGCGCTCGGCGTCTCGACGCGGCCGAGCAGGATCGCGAACTCGTCGCCGCCCAGGCGAGCCACGGTGTCGGAGCCGCGCAGCTCGCCGCGGAGGCGCGACGCCACGTCGCGGAGCAGGACGTCCCCCGCCTGGTGGCCGAAGGTGTCGTTGACCTCCTTGAAATGGTCGAGGTCCATCATCAGCAGGGCCAGGTGGTGGTGCTCGCGCTTGGCGACGCGGATCGCCTGGTGCAGGCGGTCGGCCAGCAGCGCACGGTTGGGGAGGTCGGTGAGCGCATCGTGCATCGCCTGGTGGGCGATCGCCGCCTCCTGCGCCTTGCGCTCGGTGACGTCCTCCATCATCCCGATCAGGAAGGTGATCTTGCCGTCGCGCCCGCGCACCCCGGTGAGCGTGGTCTGGCCCCACATCACGCTCTTGTCCTTGCGGTGGCAGCGCACCTCGCGCTGCACCGAGCGCCGCTGCCCCGAGACGATGTCGGGCCAGGCCTCGGTGCGGAAGTCGTCGGCGTGCACGAAGTCCTGGACGTCGTGGCCGACCAGCTCCTCGGCGGTGTAGCCGAGCATCTGCGCCAGCGCCGGGTTGGCGTCCTCGATCTTGCCTTCCAGGCTCAGGCGGGCGATGCCGATGCCGGCCTGGTCGTAGACGGCGCGGAACCGTTCCTCCGATTCGCGCAGCGCGTCCTCCGCCCGGTTGCGCTCGGTGACGTCGATGATCGAGGAGACCACCTGCGAGGCCTGGCCGTCCTGGTCGAGGACCGGGATCGAGTCGGCCTGCAGCCAGCGCAGGTCGCCGTCCCGGCGGCGGATCCGGAAGGTGTAGTTGCGGACTGGGCGCTTGCTGGCGAGCGCGATCAGGGCCGGCCGCTGCTTGCCGTAGCCGTCCTCTTCGACCTCCCAGAGCTCCGCCGAGGAGTGGCCGCGCATCTCGGGCAGGGCGACGCCGAATATCTCCTCGGCGGCGCGGTTGGCGTCCAGGACCTCGCCCGCGGCGCCCTGCACCAGCACCCCGCAGGCGATCGTCTCGAAGAGCGAGCGGAACCGCTGCTCGGATCCCAGGAGGTCGGCGTGGAGCTGGGCGGCCTGGAGGGCGGGCGCGACCTGCGCCGCCAGCAGCGAGGCCAACTCCAGCTTGGCGTCGTCGAAGAAGCTCGCCTGCCGCGAACGCAGAACCATGCCGCCCACCGTCTGGTCGGCGACCAGCAGCGGGACCGCGGCCACGCTGCCGATGCCCTTCTCGACGGCGGCTGGGAAGGCGTGCGTCCAGGTCGCATAGTCGCCGACGCTCTGGGCCTTGCCGCTGCCGTAGACCATGCCGACGACCCCGTCGTCGTGCGGGATCACGGTCGGCGCCAGGTCGTCGGGGTCGTTGTCGGCGAGCTTGATGAGCAGGCCTCGCGTGCGGTCGCCCCACATCAGCGCCGCGCTGTCCGCCTTCACGATGTCGCGCGCGCGGTCGACCGTGAGCGCGGCCAGCGCGCGCGGCTCGAGCAGCCCGCTGGCCGCCGCCGCGACGTCGTTGAGCGCGCGCAGGACGTCGGCCTGGTGCTGGCGCTCGGCGGCCAGGCGGGTGCGCTCCAGCGCGGGCGCCACCTGCGCCGCGAAGAGGGCCAGGAGCTGGCTGTCCTCGCGCCGGAAGCGGTGGCTCTCGTAGGTCCAGACCGACATCGCGCCCACGGCGCGGTCGCCGGCCAGCAGGGGCACCGCCAGTGAGGCCTTGACGCCGGCGTGTTTGGCGGCGGCGGTGGAGCCGGGCCAGCCCTGGTAGTCCTCGATCACGATCTCGCGGCGGCCCGCGAAGGCGCTGCCGACGGCCCCTTCGCCGCTCTTGTAGGGACCGATGGTCCAACCCTCCCGGGCGTCCTGCCAGGCCACCGGGTTGAGCAGCTTGTCGTCGCCGTCCCACCACCAGAGGCCGGAGCCCTCGATGCCGAGCAGCCGGACGGCGCGCTCCACGACCAGGCGTCCGAGGGTCTCCGTGTCGAAGACGCCGCTGGCGGCGACCGCGACCTCGTGCAGGGCCTGGAACATGCGCGCCTTGGCCTGCGCCTCCTCGGTCAGGCGGGCGCCCTCCAGCGCCGGGGCGAGCTGCGCCGCGAAGAGGCTCAGCAGCTGCGTCTCGCGCTCCGTGAAGTCGCGCCGCTCGTAGGTCCAGACACCCAGGGCGCCGATCGCGCGGTCATCGGAGAGCAGGGGGACCGCCAGCGCGCTCACCATGCCCCGGACCTGGGAGGCGGGCAGCGCGTGCTTCCAGGTCCGGTAATCGTCGACCACGACCGGGACGCCCGACTTGAAGGCCATCCCGATCGCGCCCTGGCCGGGACGGCAGGGCGGCTCCTCGATCGCCGACTCGGTCTCGTGCAGCGGCAGCAGCAGCCGGGTGGGCGCGTCGTAGGCGAAGACGACCGCTCCGTCGGCGCCGGTCAGCGTCTTGGCGCGAGCGACCGCCAGCTCGGCCACGGCAGCCGGGTCGTGGGCGGCCGAGGTCGCCACCGAGATGTCCTGGAGGGCGCGCAGGGTGGCCTCGGTGGTAAAGGCATCGGGCGAGGGAACCGCCTTCGAGGGCATGGCTGCGGGCGACCTTAGCACGCGCGCCCGCGGACTTCTGCCATGTTTGGTATTCGTGGAACCGCTCCAGAGCCTCCTAGAAGCGCCGCCCCCCGACGCTTTAGAGGTGCCTCTGAACCGGACTCTGGAGGGGCTCCATGGGGGTCCGCTGGGGCTGCGCGCGGACTGCGTCTACTCCAACTTCGTGTCCTCCCTGGACGGGGTGGTGGCGCTGCCCGGGGCCGGGGTGCCCTCGGGCCCGGCCCTCAGCGGGCGGAGCGAGGGCGACCGCTTCCTGATGGGCCTGCTGCGCGCCTGCGCCGACTGCGTGCTGGTCGGAGCGCAGACCTTCCGCGACGACAGCGGGCATCTCTGGACGCCGGACTACATATATCCGCCCTGCGCGGACCAGTTCGCCGCGCTGCGCTCCGCCCTGGGGCTGCCAGCCCAGCCCCGCCTGGTCGTGCTCAGCGCCTCCGGCTCGCTGGACCGCTCGGAGCGCGCTTTCGAGGCCGACCCCTTGATCCTGGAAGGGACGCGGCCGATGGGCAAGGTGCTGGCGGAGCTGCGGGCCCGGGGCTGGCGGCGGGTGCTCTGCGAAGGTGGCCCGCTGCTGATCGGAGAGTTGGTCCGCGCGGATCTGCTGGACGAGGCCTTCATCACGCTCTCGCCGGTGCTGGCGGGCCGCGACCAGGCCTGGCGCCCGGGTATGGTCGGCGGCGTGGAGCTGCTGCCCGAACGCGGGGTGTGGGGACGGCTGGCGGGAGTGCGGCGCCAGGGCTCGCACCTGTTTCTGCGCTACGACTTGCGATGAGGTACCTGGAGGACTTCCGGGCCGGCGAGGTGGTCGACCTCGGCTCTGTGACCATGACCGAGGAGGAGATGCTGGACTTCGCCCGCCGCTTCGATCCCCAGCCCTTCCACGTCGATGCAGAGCTGGCCAAGCAAACCGTGTTCGGGGGGCTGATCGCGAGCGGGTGGCACACCGGATCGCTGTTCATGCGCCTGGCGGCGATCGGGGTGCTCAACAAGGCCGCGTCGCTGGCCTCGCCCGGACTCGAGGAGGTGCGCTGGCTGAAGCCGGTGCGCCCCGGCGACGTCCTGCGGGGTACTTACGAGGTGCTCGAGGTCACGCCTTCGGAGAGCAATCCCTCAAGGGGAACCGTGCGCGGGAAGGGCGAGCTGGTGAACCAGCACGGCGAGGTGGTGCTGAGAGTGGTCGCGCGCAACCACTTCCAGCGGAGGACCCCCTCCTCTCAGGGGAGGGTTGGGGTGGGGCCAACTCCTAGTTCAACCGATCCGGGGCGGAGTAGACGTTGAAGCGAGCGTCGCGCACGAAGCCCGCCAGCGTCAGGTTGAAGCGGCGCGCGGTCTGCACGGCCAGGCTGGAGGGCGCGCCCACCGCGGCCACCACCGGAATGCCCGCCGCCACCGCCTTCTGCACGATCTCGTAGCCGCCGCGACCGCTCACCGCCAGCACCAGCCGGCGGGCGGGAACGAGGCCGTCCAGCAGCGCACGGCCGACCACCTTGTCCACCGCGTTGTGGCGGCCGATGTCCTCGCGCACCACCACCGGCTCCCCGCCGGCCTGGAACAGGCCCGCCGCGTGCAGGCCGCCGGTCTGGTCGAAGACGCGCTGCTGCCCGCGCAGCGCCTCGACCAGCCGCGGCAGCAGGGCGGCCTCGAAGCGCGGACCGTCCGGCAGGACCGCGAAGTCGAGCGCCAACGACTCCACCGTGGTGGCACCGCACACGCCGCAGGCGCTGCTCTGCAGGAACGACCGCTCGGGCAGGCGCGCCGGCGCCCCCCGCAGGTGGACGTCGACCTGGTTGGACTCAACGAGGTCGCCGGCCACCTCGATCGCCGGTTCCGCCTCCTGCGCCTCGGCGCTCATGCGCACGCGCGCGACCTGTTCCAGCGAGGTGATCACGCCCTCCGCCCAGAGCAGCCCCAGCGCCAGCTCGAGGTCGTGGCCGGGCGTGCGCATCACGATGCTGAGCGGCGCCCCGCCCAGGCTCAGCTGGAGCGGCTCCTCCGCCGCCAGCCGGTCGCCCGAGTCCTCCCAGGCGCCGCCGCTCCAGCGGCGGGTGTCGACCTCGGGGGCCTGCGGGCGGGGCATGGCGTCAGGATGCTACGCGCGCGCCGACCGTGGTGGTGGCGACTCCGAAGCCACGCCAGTGCGTGACCCGGCGGGCCGCCAGCCGGAGGCCGGCGCCGCCTTCCACCTCCACGCCGTAGCGCTCCGCGATCAGGTCCCGCGCCGACTCATCGCGGTGCAGGACCCCGCGCACGCAGGCGCCCAGCATGCGGGTGGCGCGGTAGCGGTGATGGCTTTCCACGACCAGGCAGGCCGGCGTCCGGTCGCGGGGAACGGCGCCGATCCCGCCCGGCAGCCAGCACGCCACGTCGGCGCCGGCGGCCGCCCACATGGCGGGCGCCAGGCTCGGGTAGCCCTTGCGGTCCCAGCACAGGTAGCCGGTGCCCTGCGTCTCCAGGCTGCGCCCGACCGCGACGGGCACGCCCTCCAGGGTCGAGCGCGCCGCCTTGGGCGGCAAATCCGCGACCAGCGTCCGGTAGCGGTCGACGCGGAGCCTGATCACGACCCGGTTCCACGGCCACCACTCGCGTGGGATGCCGACCAGGTCGACCAGGTAGCCGCCGATGAAGCCCGCATTCTTGAGCGTGTAGGCGGCCATCCCGAAGCCGAAGCTGGGCGCGTCGGCCGCCGCGCGCAGCGCCCCCGAGACGCTGCGCACGTCGTATGGCTCGAGGAGGCCCTGCAGCTCGACGCTGCGGCCTCGCGCCTCGACCAGGAAGGCCGCGCGCGGGTCGCGCCGGGCCAGGGCGAACTTGGCGGCGTAGCGCGAGGTCGTGATCCAGACCGACCCTCCCTGGTAGCTGAAGGCGGCCGGGTTCACGAGGGGAAGGCCGCCGGCGTGCAGCGCCAGCATGCCGATCCGCGCCTCGCCCAGGAGGCGCGAGCTGTCCTGATCCAGGCGCACCGGGCTAGGCGCGGCCGCGCAGGCGGGGCAGGATCTTCTCGGCGACCTCGTCCGCCAGCCGGCGGCCTTCGTCCACCTTCACGGTGTAGATGACGTCGGCGAAGCCGAGCCGGTGCATCTCCTCGGTCGTGCGCAGCGCGCCCTCGACGTCGCCCGCGTAGCGCATCTGCACCGTGCGGCGCAGGCTGGCCGGGTCCCGGCCGACATCGGCGCAGTGGCGGTCCAGCACCTGCAGCTTGTGCTCCGCCTCGGCCGCCGGACCGGTGTGGTTCCAGGCGTCGGCCAGCTCCGCCACGACGCGCAGGGTGAGCTGCTCGCCGCTGCCGCCGATCCAGATCGGCGGGTGCGGCTGCTGCACCGGCTTGGGCTCGGCCAGCGCGTCCTGCAGCTTGTAGTAACGGCCTTCGTAGGTCACCTTGGGTTGAGTCCAAAGCGCTTTGCAGATCTCGACGGACTCCCGCAGCCGGCGGATGCGGCCGCCGGTGGTATGGAAGTCGAGGCCCAGCATCCCGTGCTCGATCTCGGCCCAGCCCGCACCGATCCCGAACTCCAGCCGCCCGCCGCTGAGGTGGTCGACGGTGACCGCCATCTTGGCCAGCACGCCCGGGTGCCGGTAGGTGTTGCCGGTGACCATGCAGCCGATGCGCACGCGCTTGGTGGCCTCGGCCATGGCGGCCAGCAGCGTCCAGCCCTCGAAGATGTCGCCGCCGGCATCGCCCACGATCGGATTGAAGTGGTCGAAGTTCCACAGATGGTCGAAGCCGGCCTCGTCCCCGACCCGCCAGACGTAGCGCAGGTCCTCGACGGTCACGTGCTGCGGAGCCAGCTTGAGGCCGACGCGCATCGACTCCTGGGCGGTCACCCGCTCAGCTTAGTTCGAACCTCCAGACAGCCTGGGAGACCTGGCGGACCAGCGACCAGCCGGCGTCTCCGCCCGGTCCGTCGGTCAGCACCACCAGCACGTAGGCGCCCCGTGGCCCGTTCAGCACCAGGGCGGCGTCGTTGACCTCGCCGTCCAGGGTCCCGATTTTGTGGACGACGGTAGCCTGGCCCGATACCCCGGCCGGAATCCCGGACTCAAAGGCGGTGTGGGTGAGCAGGGGGTACAGGTGGGGTCGTAGAAGGCCGATTCGGTGGCGCCGTGGGCGGCGGCGTAGGCGTTGAGGACCGCCTTGCCGCCCAGGCTGGCGACCAGCATGTGGGCGGCGGTGTTGTCCGACTCCTGCCCGCTGCGGGTGGCGAGGTCGATGCGTGTGTAGCAGGCGCCGTCGGTGTAGTCGTCGTACCAGCCGTCCTCCCAATCGGAGTCCGAGAAGCAGATGGCATCCGAGTCGTGGACCGCGCCGGTCGCGGTCAGCTGCGCCTCCGCCATCAGCAGTGGCAGCTTGTAAGTGGAGGCGGCGACGAACTGCTGGTCCGGGTTGTAGGACCAGGTCACCGGCGCCTCGGCGCCGAGCTCGATCAGGAACACTCCGACCCACGGCGGGCATCGAAGGGCCCGCCTGTGGGCGGCTCTATCAGGCGGGAATCAAAGGTTCGTAAACGGGATACTGGGTGGTGATGGTCAACCCACAGCACGAGGTGGTCGTCGAGTACTGCGTCCCTTGAGACCACCTCGACCAGGCTGTCCGTGTGGCAACCGAGATCTTGGTGGGATGGGCGCCGATCCTCACCGGCGTTGAGCTGAAGACCGGCACCAAGGGCGTGTTCAAAGTGCTCATCGACGGCGACCCGGTGTTCGACAAGACCGACACCGGGCGGATGCCCAAGGCGGGCGAGGTGCGGAGCCTCCTCGAGGAGCGCCTGGGCGCCCCGTTACGCTGGCGCCAGGAAGCGCACTAAGCGCAAGCGGGTGCGTCCGCCGGCGGATGCCCCGCTTGGATACGCGAAACGACGTGCCGGCGCCGGCGGATGCACGTCGCGTGGGCCTACGGCGCGGTCGAGCCAGGCGCGAACCTGCCCCACCACTGAGTCCGGAGAGCCGTACACGTCGGCGCGCGTGAATCGCAGGAGACCGATCCCCGCACTCAAGAGGAGGTTCTGGCGGCGGTTGTCCTCGACCAATTTGTCGCGGTGAATGCCGCCGTCATACTCGATCGCGAGACGCTGAGCGGGGTAAAAGAGATCCGGCCGGCCCAAGAAATGGCCCTCCCCGCCGTATAGCGGAACCTGTGCCTCGGGGCGCGGTAGCCCGCCCAGCACCAGCACCAGGCGAAGCCGGCTTTCCATCTGGGACTCCGCCGCCGGCTCGGCCAGCTCCGCCACCCGTCGCAAACGCTTCACGCCTTTGCGGCCGGCGTGGGCGCAGACGTACGCGTCGAGCTCAGCCAAGACGAGGAGCCCGCTGTGCAGAGCCGAGTCGGCTACGACCACGGCTTCGACGAGGGGTAGTCGCAGCGCGAGGTCGGCGAGGGTGCGAAGCACCGACGTGGCCAACACCCCGTTTAGGCACACGAGATCGGCCGGCTCGAGTGCGGCTCGCCGCAGTGAGAGGCCAGCCCGAGCCGAGACTCCGGTCTTGTCCGGAACAGTGACCTCGATCGGCGCGCAAGGAGGCAGGTCGAGACCGTGCAGCCAGGCTGCGGTCCGGCCTGAGAACAGCGCGACCGGAGGCAGCCGCAGGCGAGCCGCCGCCAGGAGCAGCTCAGGGGTCTCGGACAATCCCGCTGGCGCGTAGGTCCGCGGCCCCAGGCGCCGGAACCGGCCTCCCTGCAGCTGCCGCCGTGTGATGCCGACCCGACTCGCATCGTCGAGCGTGAAGGGTCCCTGCGCGAGCACGCCCGAAGCGTCGACCCCCGGACCAACGAAGCACAACGTCACCCGTTAACGGCGACCCCGCAGGCGCAGCGCGGTGCTGCCGCCGGCGGATGGCGCCACCATTCGGCTCAAGACGCGTGCATTCGCCGGCGGATGCACGCGCGCTAGCATCCCGGCCGTGGCGGTGCGCCGGAGGCCGTACTACGGCTGGGCCCTGGTGTGGGCCCTGGGGATCACCACCATCGTCTCCTATGGCACCACCCAGTACCTCTTCGGGGTGCTGGTGGTCCCCATTCAGCACGAGCTGGGCTGGTCGCGGGCCGAGCTCTCGGGAGCCTTCTCGCTCGCGTTCCTGATCTCGGGGGTGCTGGGAGTTCCCATCGGGCGCGAGGTCGACCGCCGCGGCGCCCGGGCGCTGATGACCTTCGGCTCCCTGCTCGGGGCCACCTGCCTGGCGCTGCTCTCACAGGTCCACGAGCTCTGGCAGTTCTACCTGCTCTGGGCGGGCGGCCTGGGGCTCGCCCAGGCGCTGACCTTCTACCCGGTGACCTTCACCGTGATCACCAACTGGTTCACCCAGCGCCGCGGCTCAGCCCTGGCCCTGCTGACCACCCTGGGCGGCTTCGCCTCGGTGATCTTCTACCCCCTCGCGGGCGCCCTCATCGCCCGCTACGGCTGGCGGCCCACCCTGCTCGTGATGGCGGCCTGCCAGCTCCTGATCTGCTTCCCGATCCATCTCCTGGTGCTGCGCCGGCAGCCCGCCGACCACGCCCAACGCGGCGGCAGCCCCCTCCGTCCCGCCCTCGGCCGGGGCGCCTTCTGGACCCTGACCCTGGGCAGCGGGCTGGGCCTGATGGGCCATTCGGTCATCCTCGCCCACCAGGTCCCGTACCTGATCGGGCGCGGCTACGACCCCGTCTTCGCAGCCGGCGTGGCGGGCCTCCTGGGCGTGGCCTCCCTGCCGGCGCGGCTGGTCATGAACCTGCTCAGCGACCGGTTCGGGCCGCAGGCGCTGCTGGTCCTGGCGGCGGCGCTCCAGGCGACCGGCGTCCTGCTCCTGCTGGGGGCCCGCAACCAGGCGCTGCTCTGGGCCTACGTAGCCGTCTACGGATTCGCCTTCGGGGCCGTGTCCCCGCTGCGGGCCAACGTCATGGCCGACCAGTTCGGACGCCTGGCCTACGGCGCCATCACGGCGGTGCAGGGGGTGATGGTGGCGGCGCTGGGCGCCGCCGGCCCGATCGCCGCCGGCTACCTGTACGACCGGCTGCACGACTACGAGCTGGCCTTCCTGCTGACCGCCGCCGCCTTCGGCATCTCCTGCCTGGCGGTCCTGCTCACCCCTCGAGCTCTGCCTTCATCCGCTCCAGGGCCGTCTCCAGCCGATGCCTGATCACCGCGTCCGCGCGGCCCGCGATCAGGTCGCCGAGGGCGGCGCCCGGTGGCGAGTACGCGATCCGGAGCTCGATCTCGGTCCCGCCCTGCCGCGGCCTGAAGCGCCAGCCGCCGGTCTGCTCGATCAGCCCTGACTCCGAGCGCCAGCCGAGCTCGCGCGGCGCCTCCCAGCGATCCAGGACCAGGATGTTGCGGAGCGGGATGCCAAAGGTGCGCATCTCGACGTCGAAGCGCGCGCCCACCCCCTGGTCCCGGCCCAGCGGCTCCCAGCGGGTCACGCCGTCCAGCACCCTGGACACGTTGCGGTAGTCGGCCACGAACTCGAAGGCTCGGCGCGGCGGCACGGCCGCCCTGACGCTGGCGGTGAAGACCCTCACGCGGGCCAGAATGGCACAGGTGGTCGACGTCGAAGATCGGGTGGCCGCGCCGCGGCCGGTGCCCGGCGCGCGGATGCGCCGCGGTTACCTGCCCCTGGCCAGCAGCTTCACGCTGTGGCTCGCCAGGGCCGAGTCCGGGCGCATCCGCTTCGGTCCCATCACCCTGGTGGAGTTCGGCGAGCCGGAGCTTGACGAGCACGGCGTGCGCTGGCCGATCCGGGGCGGCCTGCTGGCGGCGCGGGCCGGTGGCTGGCTGGAGATTCGCTGGCGCGACGGCCAGCTGAGCGGCCGCCTCCATGGCTACGCCCCCTGGCTGCCGAGGCCCCTCTACCGGCTGACCCAGCTGCCCGTGCATCACGCCGTGACCCGGCTGACGCTGCTGCAGCTGCGGGGCCGCGATCCGCTGCCCGGAGAGCGGGCGAGCCTGCGCAGCCTGACCCTGGCCGCCGCCGTCGACCTCGCCCTGTGCGCCGTGCTGGCCCGCGCCGCCCCGCGCCGGCGGGGCCTCGCGCTGTCCGGCATCTACGCCGGCTACCACCTGGCCGCCTGGACGCTCGCAGGCCGGACGTTGGGCGCCGCGCTGTTCGGGTGGCGCCTGGTGGCGATCGATGGATCGCGGGTCACGGCGCCGCAGGCCCTGGTCCGGCTGCTGGCGGGCGACGGGCCGGCAGGCAGCGCGGCGATCAGGGAATGAGCACCACCTTGCCCATGGTCTGCCGGGAGGTCAGGCGGCGGTGGGCTTCGGGCGCTTGCTCCAGCGGCAGCGACTCGCCCACCGGCGGCCGGACTTTGCCGCTGAGCAGCAGCTCGATCGCCCGCGGCGCGGTGGCGGCCACCAGGGCGGGGTCGGCGCGCCGCAGCATCCCGAAGCTGAAGCAGAAGACCCCGACATTGCGGCGCCGCAGCGCGTCAAATCCCGGCACCTCGGGCGGCTGACCCGACGAGGCCCCGATCAGCGCCATCCGCCCCAGCGGGGGCACCGAGTCGACGCACTTCAGGAAGACCTCGCCGCCGACCGTGTCGAACACCACCTGGCTGCGCGGGAACTCGTCCTCGTAGCCGATCGCCCGATCGGCGCCGTGCGCGACCGCGTAGCGCCGCTTCTCAGGCGTGGAGGCGACAGCGATGACCTGGCCGGCGCCCAGGGCCCGCGCCATCTGGATCGCGGTCGTCCCCAGCCCCCCGGCGCCGGCCGTGACCAGCACCGTCTCGCCGGGCCGCAGCCGCACCGCCTCCGCCAGGCCGTAGTAGGCGGTGAGGGTGACCAGCAGGTAGCCGCCCGCCTGGGCCAGGTCGAGGCCGTCGGCGGGGATCACCAGCCGGGAGTCGGCCGCCGCCACCCCTGCGTAGCCGCCGGAGGGCAGGATCGCCATCACCGGCCGCCCGCCCTCGAGGGCGGTGCCCGCGACCTCGAGGCCGGGCACGAAGGGAGGCGGCGGGGAGGCGGCGTAGTGGCCCCGGGTGGAGAGCGCGTCGGCGAAGTTGACGCCCGCGCTGCGCACCCGGATCAGGGTCAGGTCGGGACCCGCCTCCGGCTCCGGCACCTCCCTCAGCTCGAGGACCTCAGGACCCCCCTGGCGGACCGCGACGATCGCGCGCATCAGGTTGCCGGCTCGGGGAAGCTGATCACAAAGCGGCTGCCCTGACCGACCTCCGACCAGTCCAGCCACAGCCGAGCGTCCTGGCGGAGCGCGAGCTCGCGGCTGATGTAGAGCCCGAGGCCGGTGCCAGGCTGCTGCGGGTAGCCCTCATCATCGATCCGGTAGAAGCGCTCGAAGATGCGAGCGGCCAGCAGCGCCGGGATGCCGCGGCCGTGGTCCTCGACCTCGACCGCCGGCCCCTCCGGTCGCCTGCGCACCCGCAACCGGATCTCGGCGGTGCCGCGGCTGTAGGTGAGCGCGTTGTTGAGCAGGTTGTCCAGTATCCGGCCGAGGTGGTCGCGGTCGGCCTCCACCAGCATCCCCTCGGCGGCCTCCGCCTCGATGTGGGCCCCCATCAGCTCGGCCCGCGGCCCCGCCCGCCGGACCGCCGCCAGGGCCGCCGCTCGGAGGTCGACGCGCTCCTTGTGAACCGGCAGCCCGCCGCTCTCCAGGCGCGCCGTCAAGAGCAGGTCCTCGACCAGCCGGCCGAGCTCCCCTGCCTTGGCGTCCAGCATCTCGACCGGGTGCTTCCACGCGGGGGGCGCCGGCCCGAAGTTGCCGTCGCGGAGCAGCGACATGTAGCCCGTGACCACGGTCAGCGGCGTCCGCAGCTCGTGCGCCGCCATGTTCAGGAACTCGCTCTTGATGCGCAATGCCTCCTGCGCCTCGGCGTAAAGCCAGGAATTGCGCAGCGCGAGTGCGGCCAGGTTGCCGACCAGCTGCGTGGTGGCCACCTCGTCGGCGCCGAATTCCACGTCCCGGCGGCGGCTGAGCACGACCACCGCGATGACCTCGCCGCTGAGGACCAGGGGCACGCTGAGGGTGTGGCGCACCCCCGACAGGGCGCGCTGGAGGGCGGCCGGCAGGGCTCCCCGATCGTAGGCGCCACCCACCACCGGCCGCTGGCTGCTGATCGCTTCGGCCATCAGCGGCTGCATCGCCACCGGCATCCGGTAGCCGATCACGTCCGGGATCCCGAGCACGTCGCGGGAGTCCTCGACCACGGTCTCGCCGGCGTCGATCCGGAGCAGCGCCGCCCGCTCGGCGGCCACCGTCTCCAGCAGGCGGTCGAGCATGCGGCGCACCACCTCGCGCTCGTCGAGAGAGGCCGAGATGTCGACGGCCAGCTCGATCGCGACCTCCAGGCGGCGGGCCGTGACCCGGACGGCGCGCAGCAGAGCCGCCCGCTGCAGCGAGAGGCTCACCAGGCTCGCGAAGTCGTCGATCAGTGTCCGCTGGAGCCTGCTGAAGGGCTTCGGCCGCCGGCTGTAGAAGCCGATGGTGCCGAGTGCGACCCGCCCGTCGGGCAGCCGCTGGGAGGCGACGACCGGAACCAGACGCATGGTCTGGATGTCCCCGCCCGCCAACAGCGCGCTGTGCACGCTGACCCCCTGCGCGCGGGAGGTCTCGACCGTTTGCTGGGCGAGCATCGACTGCTCCACGAAGCTGCCCGGCAGCGGCAGATGGCGCCCCAGCAGCGTCGAGGCCCAGGGCCCCTCGGCGCCCGCGATGTGGATCACTCCCGGTCGCCCAGGCTCCACCAGCGCGATCACGCAGTCCGCATCCCGGATCAGCCGCGTGCCCTGGACGGCGAGCACGCGCGCGATCTCCTCCGGCCGGTCCTCGGTCTCCAGCTCGTCGCGGGAGGCGCGCAGGGCCCCGCGGAAGGCCGCGCCCAGAGCGCGGTCGAGGTCCATCGCCCGCGGGGGCGGCCGGCCTCCGGCCTCGCCGAGCCAGGGCCGCAGGTCCTTCACCAGCAGGGTCCAACCGGTGTCTGTGCGGCCCATGGTGACCGCGCCCGGCACCCCCGACGGCAGGGCCACCCATTGGTCGCCTGCCTTGAGCTCGACCCCGGGCAGGACGTCCCCCAGCCGACGCCCCGCGACCGCGCCCAGGCGCGCGTTGGCCCAGAGGATGGTGCCGCTGTCGGCGACCAGCGCGGCGCCATCGGCGAGAGCGTCCATGACTACAGCGGCATCAGCCCCACCCCTACCCTCCCCGGGACGGGGAGGGCTGTCTTGGCGTCGATTTGCGCCGTCTTCAGTCATCGGGCACGGGCTCCAGCTCCGGGATCGTCAGCACGAAGAGGCTGCCCGCGCCCGGCTCCGACCTCTCGAGAAGCAGCTGTGCGCCCATGCGCAGGGCGAGCTGGCGTCCGATGTAGAGACCCAGCCCCGTGCCCGCCTGGCCCGACGCGGCCTCGTCGTCGACCCGATAGAAGCGCTCGAAGATGCGCTCGGCCGCCGCCGGCGAGATGCCGCGGCCGTGATCTTCGACTTCGACCCGGGCCCGGCCCTCGGTCTGCGGACGCACTCTCACCCGCACCCAGGGCCGGCCGCCGGCGAAGGCCAGGGCGTTGGCGAGAAGCGCGTCCAGGATGCGCCCCAGGTGCTCGGGGTCGGCGGCCACCACCAGCGGCCGGCGGGCGCCCTCGAAACGGAGGTCCGCGGCCAGCTCCCGGGCTCGCGGGCGCGCGCGCTCGACCGCTGCGCTCGCCAGCTGGTTGAGGTCCACCGGGGCCGCCGAGGTTGCCACCCGGCTGGTCTCCAAGCGCGCGGCCAGGAGCAGGTCGTCGACCAGGTGGCCGAGCTCCTCGCTCTTGGCGGACAGGATCTTGAGCGGCTGCCGCCAGCTTTCCGGAACCCGGCCGAAGCTGCCCTCAAGCAGCATCGAGAGGTAGCCCCGAACCACGGTCAGCGGTGTTCGCAGCTCGTGCGCGGCCATGTTCAGGAAGTCGGTCTTGACCCGGGCCGTCTCCTCCACCTGGCCGTAGAGCCAGGCATTGCGAAGGGCCAGCGCGGCCATGTTGCCGAGCGTCCGGAGGGTGGCCACGTCGCCCACGCTGAAGTCGACGTCGCGCCGGCGCCCGAAGATCAGGACCACCGGCGGGCTGGCGGTGCGGAGCGGCAGCACGAGGGTGTGCCTGATCGACTCCAGGGGCCTCGCCAGGATCTCGGGCAGGCCCTCGATGGTGTGGCCGGGACCCCGCCAGATCTCGCCGGTGGCCAGGGCCAGCCGGACCAGCGGGCGCCGCTCGCCGGAGGTGTCGTGCCAGTCCGTAACCCGGTAGCGGCGTCCGATCGGCAGCCGCTCGCCGCCGACGTCCACGGATTCCACGACCGTCGCCTCCTCGCCGTCGATGCGCATCACGGTCACGCGGTCGGCGCCGCTTGCGCTCAGCGTCCGGTTGATCAGGGCGCGCACCACCTGGGTCGGGGCCAGCGTGCTGGCCAGGTCGTAGGCGGCGTCCACGCCGACCTGCAGGCGCTCCGCGGCGCGGGCGGTGGCCGCGATCAGCTCGGTCCGCTGCAGCAGCAGGCTGCCCAGGCGCGTGAACTCGCCCATCAGCCTCCTCTGGTAAGGGGTGAAGTACAGGCGCTCGGGGCGGTAGAAGCCGAGCACCCCCAGGGCCGCCCGCCCGTCGGGCAGAGGCTCGCGGGTCCAGAGCGGGACCAGGCGGCCGGTGTGGATGGAGCCCTCGGCCAGCTGTCTCCGGAGCAGCGAGCGCTCCTGCAGGCGTACGGTCTCGATGGCCCGCCGCCTCTCCATCGCTCGTCCCGCCACCGTGCCGGCGCGGGGCCACTCGCTCCCGACCAGGGAGACCGCCCAGGGGCCTGCACCGGCGATGATCTGGAAGTTCTCCTGGCGATCATGGGGCACCAGGCTCATCAGGCACTGGGTGCCGGGCACGATCCGGCGGCCCTGCTCGACCAGCACGCGCGCCAGTGCATCAGTGCGGTCGAGGGCGGAAAGATCGGCGCCCGCCAGCTCGATCAGCTCTCTGAGGACGCGACCCAGGACGCGGTCCCACTCGGGGTTGGCCCGGCCCTGCGCCTGGCGGGGGTCGAGCCAGGGCCCCATGGGCTTGATCAGCGCCACCGTGCCCGCGCCTTCCGGCAGCAGCCGGACCGTGATCGCGGCCGGCAGGTCGCGGCCGTCCCGGCGTCGGATGCCGACCACAGTGTCGATGCCGGGCGCTCCGCCGAGCGTGGCCAGCTCGTCCAGGTCGCGCTCAGGCGCGCCGGGAAAGAGCACGCTGACGGGCCGCCCGACCATCTCCTCCGCGGGGTAGCCGAAAAGGGCCTCGGCGGCTCCATGCCAGCCGGTCACGAGCCCCTCCCCGGAGGTGACGACCACAGCGTCGGCGACGCTGTCGAGGACCAGCTGTGCGGGATCCATTACGTCCCGGCGGTGGCGGGTCTTCTTGCCTGCTCGGCGAGCTCGGTCCAGCGCACGGGCATGGACTGCGGCCGCCAGCCGGTGGCCTGGCGCAGGGCGTTGGCGACCGCCGCCGGGCCGGGAACCGCGGGGGGCTCGCCGACCCCCTTCGCCCCGTACGGGCCGTACGGCGATGGCACCTCGATCAGGTCGATCTCGATGTCGGGCGCCTGCTCGATGGCGGGCAGCTCGTAATCGAGGAACGACGCCGAGCGCAGCACGCCGTGGTCGTACTCCATGGCCTCGCCCAGCGCGCGGCCCAGGCCCTGGAGGGCGCCGCCGTGGATCTGGCCCCTCACCTCGGGCGGGTTGATGGCCTTGCCCACGTCCTGGATGGCCGCGTAGCCGGTGACCTGCCAGCGGCCGGTCTCGGCGTCGGCGCGCACGCGGCAGATGTGCACGGTGAACATCGGCGACTGCTGGGTGACCGCCGTGCGGCCCTGGCCCAGCACGGGCGGATACTTCCCCCCGAACTGGGCCGCCAGGCCCGCCAGGTGGCCCACCTCCAGGCGCCGGCTGGGCACGCCGCTGACCTGGACGTGCCCGTCCTCGATGACCAGGTCCTCGGGCGCCGCCTCCAGCTCGGCGGCGGCGATCTCGAGCAGCTGCTTGCGCGCCTCGGCCGCCGCCTGCTGGACCGCCGGGCCGACCGTGTAGACGGTCTTGGAGCCGCCCGCCATGCCCGCGTAGGGGGCGGTCGCGGTGTCGCTGGTCTCCACCCGCACCTTCTCGACGGCGACCCCGAAGGCCTCGGCGGCGATCATCGCCATGGTGGTGTCGGTGCCGCTGATGTCGACGTAGCCGACGTGCAGCGCCAGGGTGCCGTCGGGCTCGACCCGGCAGGCGGCCGCCGCGGGCTCCCGGCCACCGCCCCAGGCGCCCACCGCGACCCCCGTGCCCTCGCCTTCGACCGTGCTCGGCGCCGCCGTGTAGAGGGGATGCCGCCGGGCCCGCTCCAGGCACTCCACGAGGCCGATCCGCGGCCAGGGGGTGCCGTCCGGCCGGGGGTCGCCCTCGCGGCTGGCGTTGAGGAGGCGGAACTCGATCGGATCCTTGCCCAGCCGCAGCGCCAGCTCATCCATGGCCGACTCCAGCGCGAAGAGCGCCTGCGGAGCGCCCGGCGCCCGGTAGGCGCCGACCGGGGTCTTGGTGGTCGCCACGTCGTAACCGGCGAAGTCGTAGGCGGTGACCCGGTAGATGCCGGCGATGAAGAGGCCGGCCAGCCCGGCCAGGCCGCCCTGCCCCGCCCCGTTGTCGAACCAGACCTGGGAGCGAAGGCCGGTCAGCCTGCCCTCCGCGTCCGCCCCCAGCTCGAGGTCGACGATGGCACCGGGGGCGGCGCGCCCCATCAGGAACTCCTCGTTGCGGGTCAGCTCGCAGCGCACCGCGCGCCCCGTCAGCCGGGCTAGCGCGCCTACCAGCGGTTCCAGCAGGCAGATCTTGCCGCCGAAGCCGCCGCCGACCGGCATCGGCACCACCCGGACCCGGCTCTGGGGGATGCCCAGCACGCGGGCCGTCTCGCGGCGGGTGAAGAAGCCGCCCTGGGTGCTGGTCCAGATCGTGAGGTTGCCGTCGGGCTCGGGGCGTGCCGCGCTGACGTGGGGCTCCAGGAATCCCTGGTGGACGGAGGCTAGCGTCCAGCGGCCCTTGACCACCTGCGCCGATCCGCTGAGGGCGGCCTCGAGGTCCCCCTCCTTGAAGAAGACCTGCCCGCTCACGTTGTGGTGGCGGTCGGCGGCCTCCGAGACCGCCACGTTGGTGCCGTGGGCGCCGGCGTCGTCGAGCCCCATCTCGCTTTCGCCGAGCACCCGCGGCGCCCCTTCCGCGATCGCCTCCAGGGGCTCGAAAACGGCCGCCAGCGGCTCGAAGTCGACCTGGACCAGGGCGGCGCCGTCGGCGGCCGCGGCGGCTGTCTCCCCCACCACCGCCACCACCGGCTGGCCGGCGAAATAGACGCGGTCGCGGGCCAGCGGCAGGTCGGCGCCGGGGATGCCCTTCAGCTCCGGCAGGTCGGCCCCGCCGACGACGGCGATCACGCCCGGGACCTGGCGCGCGGCTTCGGCGTCGATGGCGGTGATCCGCGCCGCCGGATGCGGGCTCAGCACCAGCCGGGCGTGGGCGGCGTTGGGAATGGGCAGGTCGGCCGTGAAGGCGACGGCTCCGGTGACCTTGGCACGACCCTCCAGCCGCCGAAGCGGCTGCCCCACGACAGCCATCCCAGCATCATATGGGGAGTGCCCAAAGCGCCCGGCCTCACGGACATCGTCATCTTCGGCGCGTCGGGCGACCTCACCCGCAACAAGATCCTGCCCGCGCTGCGGGGCATTGCCGGGTCGGGCCAGCGCCTGCGCCTGATCGGCGCCGGGCGCTCCGACCAGCCCGACGGCGGCTGGGACGGGATGGTCGCCGAGGCCACCGGCGACCCCGAGCTGGCCGCGACGGCGTCCTGGTTCAGGCTCGACTACGACTCGCCCGAGACCTACTCGGCGCTGAAGGAGGAGATCGGGGATGACGGGCCGGTGGTCTTCTACCTGGCGACCCCGCCGATCGCCTTCACCGGAATCGTGGCCTCGCTGGCCGAGCTGGGCCTGACCCGCAAGGGCGACCACTGGCGGCGGGTGGTGGTCGAGAAGCCCCTGGGCACCGACCTCAAGAGCGCACGCCGTCTCAACCACCAGCTGGCCGACTCCTTCGAGGAGAACCAGGTCTACCGGATCGACCACTACCTGGCCAAGGACACGGTCCAGAACGTGCTCGCCTTCCGGTTCTCGAACTCGCTGTTCGAGCCCAACTGGGACCGGACCATGATCCATTCGATCCAGATCACGGCCGCCGAGGCCGGGGATATCGGGAGCCGCGCCGGCTACTACGACCACAGCGGCGCGGTGCGGGACATGCTCCAGAACCACGTGCTCCAGGTGCTGGCGCTGACCATCATGGATGCGCCCACCACCTTCGACCCGGTCGACATCCGGAAGGCCAAGCTGGAAGCCCTGCGCGCCGTGCAGCCGATCGACCCGGCGGTGGCCGTGCGGGGCCAATACGAGGGCTACCTGGAGGCGCGGGGGGTGGCGCGCGGCTCCCGGCGCGAGACCTACGCCGCGGCGCAGCTGGTGGTCGAGAATTGGCGCTGGGAGGGGGTGCCCATCTTCGTGCGCAGCGGCAAGGCGCTGCGCCGCTCCGTGACGGAGGTAGTGGTGCGCTACCGGGACGCCCCGCACCTGCGCATCGGAGGCCGCCGGCAGCCCGGCATCCCGACCCTGATCGTGCTCCGCATCCAGCCCGACGAGGGGGTGCTGCTGCGGATCGGGGCCAAGCGGCCGGGAACCCGTTTCGAGATGCTCCCGGCGGGCCTCAAGCTGGAGTACAAGGCGCTCACCAAGGTCCCGCTTCCCGACGCCTACGAGAACGTGCTCCTGGAGGTGCTGGCGGGCGGGCACACCATGTTCCCGGGCGGCCGCGAGATCGAGCGCTCCTGGGAGATCGTCGACCCCTTGATCCAGGCCTGGGAGGCTTCCGGGCATCCGGAGAGCTACGCGCGCGGCTCCTGGGGACCGGGGGCCGCGGACGAGCTGGTGTCGCAGCACGGGGGCGGGCGCTGGGTGGCTTCGGGGGACGAGCCCGGAACTCAGTAAGGGGGCTGCAGAGGCGCTCATGGTGCGCATAAGGTGCCCGTCAGGCCGGGCGGATGAGCTCAGGTTGCGCAAGCTGAGCGCGCACCAACTCCACGATGGACCCTGGTCTACCCAAGACGTCCGCCGCGGTAAAGCGCAGCAGCCTGTAGCCCGCGCTCAATAAGCGGTTCTGCCGGCGATTGTCCGCGACCAGGCTCTCGCGGTGCGTGGCCCCGTCGTACTCCAACACGAGGCGCGCGGCGGGGTAATAGAGATCGGCCCGGGCCAGAAACCGACCGCCAGGATCGTAGAGGCTCACCTGGGCCGCGGGCCGGGGCAGCCCAGCCAGCACGAGCATCGTCCGCAGGCGGCTCTCCATCGCCGACTCGGCGGCTGGATCGACCAGTTCGGCGAGTCGGCGAAGGCGGCTCACATTCCTCGTCCCCTGGCGTGCTTTCACCGCTGCTTGGAACTCGTCCAAACTCACAAGTCCGCCGTGGAGCGCCATGTCGGCGACCACCACGGCCTCGACCGGGGGCAGCGTCTGGCCCAGGTCAAGCAAGGTCCGCAAGATTGAGGTGACGGCCATGTCCCGCCGCGTCACCACTTCGTCGGCGGCGAGACTCGCCCGCCGAATCGCGAGTCGCTCGCGGGCCGACATCTTCCATTCAGGCGGGACGGTCACCTCAACCGCAGGGGGTTGGGGCACGTCAAGATCATGCAGCCAGGCCGCGGTGCGACCCGAGAAGATCGCACCCGCCGGCAGCCTGGCGTGGGCCGCTGCAATTGACCGCATGGGACTGTCGGGCAGCCCGCTCCACACGTACATCCCGCTCCCGATGCTCCGCCACGCCTTGCCCCTCAGATGCCAGCGCGTGAGGCCAGCGCGCCTGGCGTCTGCCAACGTGAAGGGGCCGCGGGTCAGCTCGGGGGGAACCAAGGGTCTTGGGGCCACGCCGGTGACCATGCCCGCCGCGGCCGGCGAACGCCACCTCAGTTGTTAATGCCGTGCGGTTACCCTCGGGCATGTGAACCGGCTCACGCAGGACGACGCGGCCCGGAAGGCTCAACCCGCCGACTCCACGCACTTCACCGGCCCGGTCACCCAGGTGCAGGTGCATGCGAGCCCCGAAGCCCAGCCGGCGCGCATCCTGCTGGTCGCCTTCGAGGATGGCGCCCGCACCCACTGGCACTCCCACTCCGGCGGCCAGGTGCTGCACGTCGTCGAGGGCCGCGGACGCACCCAGGTGCGCGGGGAACGGGTGGTCGACCTGGCGCCGGGCGACCTGGTCAGCGTGCCGCCGGGCGAGGAGCACTGGCATGGCGCGGCGGAGGGGGAGGCCATGACACACCTGGCGATCAGCCTGGGCACCACCGACTGGGGAGGCCCTCCCGACTGATTCCGGTGTAGCGTTCGAGTGACCATGGGTCGCCGGGCGGTGGTCGTGCTCGGTGTGGTCGCCCTGGCCGTTCTGGGCGCGGCCTGGTACGCCGCCGGGTCCCCCTCCCAAACGAGCACCGAGACGGTGCCTGCCGAGCTGGTCCTGAGCGCCGTCCAGACCGGCAGCGGCTCCTGGGTCCGGTACATCGTGACCGTCAAGAACGCCGGCGACGTGGACTTCAGCGGCCAGGTCGTGCTGCTCAACCGCGCCGACCCCCTGGCCGGCAGCGCCACCGGCTCGGGTGGTCCGGTGGCTCCGTCCCCGCCCGCGTTCCCGACCAAGGTGCCCCAGCTGCCCGCCGAGGCCCCGGACGCTGGGTACGAGATCCACGTGGTGGTGCCCGCGCGGCAGACGGTGATCCGTGTGATCACCGCGCCCGACCGCTACACCGAGGTGGCGGCGGCCCGCGACTCCGACGGGAACATGGTCCAATCGGCCAACGTGGACCGCTCGCTCTACATCCCGGTCGCCGTGCTCAGCCCCTCGGCGGTCGCCGTGCAGCAGGTGCAGGCCGTGCGCTTCGACGACTGGGTGGTCCGCGTCACCCAGTACCCGGACGCCAAGAGCTTCCCCAGCTCGGCGATCGGGCTGGCCGGGTTCGTGGCCCTCGTGATCGACGGGTTCCCGGCCCCATCGCTGTCCGAGGCCCAGCGGATCGCGATCCGGGACTTCGTCGGCCAGGGGGGGTCGCTGGTGGTGGCAAGCGGAGCCGATTGGCGGCGCACGCTGACCGGCCTCCCGAACGAGGTGTCGCCGCTCCACCCCACCGGCACCGCCAGCGCCTCGCTGGCCGCCGTGGCAGCGCTCGCGGGCAGGCCCGAAGATGTGCTGGCGACCGTGGTCGAGGGCGACCTCCAGCCGGGCGCCCGGGCGGTGGTGGCCGACGCCGGCGGACGCCCCCTGCTGGTGGAAGGCCGCTACGGGGGCGGCCTGGTCAGCCTGCTCACCTTCGACCCGGCGGCCGAGCCGACGGCCTCCTCGGCCCTGGTGGTCCCGGCCTGGACGCAGGCGTTGGGCCGGGTCTTCGACCACAGCAACGGCAGCCTGCCGGCCGCGCGCACCGTCCCCGGGGTGGACGCGGCAGTGGCCCAGGTCCTGCCCGCCAGCCACGGGGCAGAGCTGCCCTCGCCCTGGCTGGTCGGCCCGCTCCTGCTCGGCTACCTGCTGCTGGTGGCGCCGCTCAACTACCTGCTCCTGCGCCGCCGCCTGCACAGGCCCGATCTCTTCTGGGTCACCGCGCCCATGCTGGCGGCCGCCTTCGCGGGCGCCTTCTACTGGCTGGGCACCGACGTCCAGGGCGGCATCCAGGACCAGGAGCTGCAGGTCCTGCACCTGGCGCCCAACGGGTCGGTGGCCCAGGTCGACTACCACAGCGTGGCCTTTCGCAGCCGCGGCGACCATGAGCTCGACATGGTCCGGCCGGGGCTGGCGGCGCCGCTCACCTTCGACCTCGCGAACGGCTCGCTTACCCTGACCGGCCTGCCCCAGGGCCAGGAGCACGTGGTGCCGATCGCGCGCCCCGCGGTGCTGGAGAAGGGGGTGGTCTACGGCAGCGTCCGGGTCCTGGGCACGGCCACCGAGGGCCGGCAGCCGGTGGGAGTCGAGGCGCATCTCTCCGTTCGCGGCGGGCACGTGGTCGGCCAGATCGTGAACACGGGCAAGCAGCCGATCCACGGCATCGCGCTCTACAGCTTCGGCGGCGGCTCCATGACGCGCACTCCTCTCGCCAGCCTGATCCCGCCCGGCGGCTCGACCGGCGTCGACTCGGTGCCGGCCAACCTCGACCCCAATCCCAACGCGCCCACCTTCGGGAGCACCGCGCCGCCCGACGCCATGACGCGGATCGCGCGGGCCGTCGGCGTCACCGCCATCAGCCAGGGCACCCATCCCTACCTGGTCGGCTTCACCGACCCCCTGCCCGGGAACCTCTACGTCGACGGGTCCGCGCCCTCACGCTCGGCGGCGGCGGTCTGGCAGCTGCCGGTGACCATGGAGGCCGCCGACGCCGACCTCGGCCGCTGGTCGTCGATCCACCTCGCCGGGCTGTCCGGCGAACGGCGGACGGGGTTCGCCGACGTCTACGACGTCGAGCTGCCGGCACAGGCGCCGGCCCGGCTCGACCTGGCCTTCGACAAGTTCCAGTACTCGAAGGTCGAGGTCTGGAACTGGGCCGCCGGAACCTGGGGCGGCGGGCCCTGGCAGGACGACCCCAACGACTCGGGCCGGTTCATCACCTCGCTGGCGCCGGCCGACGTGGCGGCGGGCCTGCTCCGGCTGCGGGTCAAGGAGGTCCGCCTCAGCTGGGGCGCGGGCCTTTACGTGACGCCAGGGGCCTAGTTTTTAGGCGGCGGTGTCGATGGTCACGTGGCAGCCGCCGCCCTCGGCGCTGACGTCGTAGCGGTCGCTCGCGCTGCCGTAACCGGCGGACATCCATTCCGTGCTGCCGGCGAGCGCGTTGCGGTGCGACCCGTCGGCGTCGATCTCGCTGCCGCCGCCGCTGACCGTGACCCGCGCCTCCACGCCGGCAGGCCGGTGCAGCTCGGCACTGATGCCTCCGCCCGACACCGAGATCGGAACTGTGCCCTGGGGCGCCGGCAGCCGGGCCGTCAGGCTGATGCCTCCGCCGCTGACCGACAGCCCTTTCAGGTGCCCTGACCTCAGGTCGGCGTCGGCGCTGAAGCCGCCGCCGCTCAAGTCGAGGGTCCAGGCGACCTCGGCGTTGAGGGTGACGTCCAGGGTCCGGCGGCCGACGGAGCCGAACAGGTGGCGGTTGCCGCCGCTGAAGTCGATGGCGACGCGGCCGTCCTGGTTCTGGAAGCTGGGCTGAGCGCCTGGCGGGTATTCGTAGGTGGCGCGGTAGAGGTCGCTCCCGGTGTCCCCGGTGCGGGCGCTGAAGCGCAGGCCACCGCCGGTGACGGTCAGACCGCCCTGCTCGGCGCTGCCCAGGGGCGCGCTGGCGCTGCCAGCCTGGGACCCCACCTGGAACCCCGGGCCGGCGGTGACATAGGCGAGCGCCGCCACCACCGCCACGATCGCCACCAGGGCGCCCACCCCCGTCGCCACCGGCGGGGCGGCCGCGCGGCGGAGGATGAGTTCGATCCCGATCACGATCAAGAGCAGCGGCCAGAGGTCGAACAGGCGTCCGATCTGGTCCCAGCTGAGGGCGCCTACGTTGACCAGGAGCGCGACCAGGCCCAACCCGATCAGGAGGATCGGAAAGGCGATGCCCCGGTAGCGGTTCACCGCCAGCGTCGGACGATCAGCGCCACCCCGACCGCGATCAGGGCCAGCGGCCAGAGGACGTCCCAGCGCATCCACCAGAGCAGCCCGAACTGGTCGAGCAGCGCCAGGACGCCGATCACGACCAGCGCGACCGGGAACCAGAGCGACCCCCGCGCCGCGTAGCGGAAACGGCGCGGGGGCACCGGCGGGACCGCCGGCGGAAGCTCAGGAGTGGGTTCGTTCACGCCGCGAATCCTAGGGGTGTCGGGACCTGGAGGCACAGGCAATCCGGTGTAGCCAGGCGACGCCGAGAATTCTCTGCTTGCGTTGCGCGGGTGGGCGCCCTAAGGTTCGCAACGGCCCCGAGGGACACGTTCGAAGGAGCTGGCGATAGCCGCAAGGCAGTCGCTGGAGCCGGAGAGGCGATCCGTCGGGGTCACTTCTTTTCCAGCTCCACGAGGCCGCTCCGCAGGGCCAGACCGCCGGCCGCGGCCACCTCGAATCGGGCCGGTTCCCCAGCCCACACGCGGACCCGTATCTCCGAGGGCATCAGCACCGGCGCGTGCAGGCGGCAGGCGATGCGGCGCACTTGGGCGGGATCGGCGTCCAGCACCTCCAGCAGCCGGCTCACGGCCAGCGCCAGGGTGTGGGTCCCATGCAGGATCGGGCCCGGCAGCCCAGCCGCCCGGGCCACCGCGAGGTCGGTGTGGATCGGGTTCCAGATCCGCGCGCACTCGGTGTAGACGTGGGCCGCACCCACCGGTATCGGCACCACCACCTCGTGCCCGGGCTGGACGTCCGGCAGCGCGGGCAGAACCGACGGGTCGCGCGGCGGCGGCCGGTCCTCGCCGTCCACGGAGACGCCGCGAAAGATGCTGCCGTGGAGCGTGGTCCAGAGCTGCCGTCCCTCGGCGTCGACCGCCTCCAGGCGCGTCACCTGGTGGGCCCCCGGCCCGCGCCGCGTCACCCCGTCCACAAAGGAGCGCACGGTGACCGGACCCTGCGTGTAGAGCGGCGCGTGCAGCACCAGCTCGTGCGAAGTGTGCACGCCGCGGCGGCGCTCCTCCTCGGAGAGCCCGGCCGCATCGCGGGCGGCGACCAGGGCCGGCCACTCCGCGCCGCAGGTCAGCAGCGGGTGCACCGGCAGCGGGCCGGCGGTGGTGTCGAAGTAGGCCGCGCGGGAGTCACCGACGGCCGCGGCGTAGGCCATCGCCCAGCGCGCATCCAGGTCGCATTCGTGGGTGCTGCCCTGGCCGACCAGTGAGGACGAAAGCGGCATTAGGGTTTGAGCATGGCATCAGCTGCACCCCGGCAGTTCGGAATGGGCTGGATTCCCGACCGCCCCGACAACCGCGATTTCATGCTCTCGATGACGGCGGCAGTCGGGCTGCCGATCCCCAACCAGGTCGACTGGAGCTCCAAGCTGTCCGCCTGCTACGACCAGGGCCGGCTGGGCAGCTGCACCGCCAACGCGATCGCGGGCGGCATCGAGTTCGTCCAGCAGGCGGAGGGGGAGCAGTTCGTGATGCCCTCCCGCCTGTTCATCTATTACAACGAGCGCGCGATGGAGGGAACGGTGCCCCAGGACGCGGGCGCCCAGATCCGGGACGGCATCAAGTCGGTGGTCCGCCTCGGCGTCTGCCCGGAGCAGGAGTGGCCGTACAGCGAGCCCTTCGCCACCCAGCCCAGCCATCAGTGCTACATCGACGCCAAGAAGAACCTGATCACCAAGTACTACCGGATCCCGCAGGTGGTGACCGACATGGTGCACTGCCTGGCCGAGGGCTATCCGTTCGTGTTCGGCGTCCGGCTCGACCCGGCCGGCTTCATCAACGCGCCCCACGGCGACGTGCCCACCCCTTCGCCCTACGCCTACCTGCCCGACGGGCACGCGATCCTGGCCGTCGGCTACGACCTCGCCAGGCAGCGCTTCAAGTTCCGGAACAGCTGGGGCACGGCCTGGGGGGACGGCACCGGCCACGGCACCATCGGCTTCGACTACCTCAGCAATCCCAGCCTGGGCAGCGACTACTGGACGCTGCGCCGTGACCTCGCTTAAGAGCCGCGCCGGCTGCCTCGCGGCCGACGCCGCCGACCCTCTCGCGCCCGTGCGTGCGCGCTTCCACGTGGACGGAGCCCGGATCTACCTGGACGGCAACTCCCTGGGACCTCCCGCGGCCGGGGTCGCGGCCGCGCTGGAGCGAGCCGCGAACGACGAGTGGCGCGGCGGCCTGATCAGCTCCTGGAACCACGCCGGCTGGCTCGACCAGCCCATCGCGCTGGGCGACCGGATCGGCGCCCTGATCGGCGCCGCGCCGGGCCAGGTGGTGGTCTGCGACTCGACCTCGGTCAACCTGTTCAAGCTGCTGGCGGCGGCGCTCGCCCGCGGCCGGGCCTCGGGTCGGACGCGCATCGTCACCTCCGACGACAATTTCCCCACCGACCTCTACGTGGCCGAGGGGCTGGTGGAGCTGGCCGGCGCCGAGGTCGTGCGCACCGGGTGGGAATCCGTGGATCGAGAGACCGCCGCCCTCACCCTCTCCCACGTCGACTACCGGACGGGCCACATGCTGGACCTGCCGGGCATCACCGCCCGCGTCTATGAGGCGGGTGCGCTGGTGGTCTGGGACCTCTCCCACAGCGCGGGCGCGGTGCCGCTGCGGCTGGACGCCTGGGGGGTGGACATGGCGGTCGGCTGCACGTACAAGTTCCTCAACTGCGGCCCCGGCGCACCCGCCTTCCTGTACGTGGCGCGCGAGCTGCAAACCGGGCTTGCCAACCACCTGCGCGGCTGGTTCGGGCACGCCGACCCCTTCGCCTTCGCGCCCGACTTCGCGCCCGCGCCCGGGATCGCGCGCTTCCTGTCGGGCACGCCCGGCGTGATCGGGATGGCGCCGGTGGCGGCCGCCCTGGACGCCTGGGAGGGCGTCTCCATGAGCGACGTCCGCGCCAAGTCGGTGGCGATCGCCGAGCTGCTCATGGCGCGCATGGACGCGCTCGGGCTGGAGGTGGCGTCACCCCGGGTGAGCGAAGAGCGCGGCTCGCAGGTGTCGGCGCGCAGCCCCGAGGGCTACGGGGTCTCGCGGGCGCTCGGTGAGGAGGGCGTGGTCACCGACTTCCGCCCGCCCGACATCGTGCGCTTCGGGATCACGCCCCTCTACCTGCGCTACGTCGACGCCTGGGATGCCATGGACGCGCTCGAGACCGTGCTCCGAAACGGAGCCCACCAGGACGCCCGCTGGCGGGAGCGAGCCCGGGTACCTTAGGCCGTCCGATCCCCGTGATCTGGAGGTCCTCCCCCCGCATCGCGGGGGGAGGTTGGAGGGGGGACCTCAACCTTGACTGCGGAGGCTCTACGTCTGCCTCCACCTCAGACCCCCCACCTACCTCCCCCCGCACGGCGGGGGAAGGACGTTGGACACCCTTAGGCCGTCCGGCCCAGGGACTCCCAATCCGCCGCCAGGTAGGCGGCCAGCTGGCGGATGGCGATCTTCCACTCGGCCGGCGAGTCCTCCCAGGTGAACTCGCCCATGGAGACGCGCGCGGCGGCCTCCCCGTCGGCCTCGATCTGGACCAGGGCCCGGGCGCCGGGCACGTCCTGGTTCAGGTGCTCCAGGTTGAGGCGCGAGCCATGGCGGGGGAGCTTGTTGACGACCATCGCGTAGGAGGAGTCCGCGGGCAGCCGGCGGGCCACGTCGGCCACCAGGCTGGCCGTGGCCGGATCGGCATCGGAGACCAGGACGACCTGGTCGGCGCTGGCGAGGGCGGCCCGGGTGACGGGGTCGCGCATGCCGGCGCCGCAGTCGAGGACCAGGATGTTGACCATCTCCTGGAGCCGGTGGATCACGCGCTCGTAGGCCACGCCGTCGAGCAGGTCCATGCGCTCGGGCTCCGTGGGCGCGGGCAGAACCAGCATGCCGTGGGGCGCCCGGGCCAGGAAGCGGTCGAGCATGGTCACGGTCAGCGCCGGCTGGTCGACGACCCCCAGCAGGTCGTCGACGAATACCGCATGGTCGGGCGCCAGGCTGCGGCCGAGGGTGCCGTGGTCGGGGTTGGTGTCGAGGGCGACCACCCGGTCACTGCGGATCATGGCGAGCAGGGTCCCGAGCATGATCGAGGTGGTCGTCTTGCCCACCCCGCCCTTGGGTGAGACCACGGCGATGGTCACGCAGTGGTTGAGGCGGGGGGCCGCGATCACATGGTCGAGGCGCCGCTGGTAGTCGCCCGCCGCCCAGGCGGCGTGGACGCGCTCGAGCGGCCCTCGGGGCCTGGGCAGCGCCAGCCGCTTGGGGCTGCCGGGCTCCGGCTCGGCTTCGGCGGCGTCCATGGGGCCGGCTACGACGGCCCCGGCCGCCGCCCTCAGGCGCTCCCCGAGGGGGATCGGCTCCGGCAGCGCCAGGTGGGAGGGCGCCTGCTCGGGCTGGATCGAGGCCGGCGGTTCCGGTTCCGCGACGCCCGGTGGCTGGAACTGCCGCAGCTGGAGCTGGGCGCCCTCGTGGACCCCCGACTCGATGAGTGACGCGCGCGGGTTGAGGATGCGGCCGTCCTCCAGGGCCAGCCGCCAAAGCTCGAGCTCGGCCGGCCCGGCGACCGCCGTCTCTTCGATGGCCTCCACGATGCTCGCCATCACGCCGCTCAACGGAGCGTCCGCAGGCACGGCCATCTCGAGCGACCTGGCCGAGCCGTGGATCGTCAGCAGGAACCTATGCAATTCGAAACTCCCCGGGAGCCATGACCCTCCCGCCGAATCAACGTATCAGGAAGGTGATGTACCTGATCACGGCGGCCATCACGGGCCAGCCTAGCGCTGCGTGGCGCGGGCGGAGAGGTGCTGCTCGCCCAACCGTAGGCCTTTTGAGCCTTGGCCTGGGCGAAGGGTACTCGGCGTCCGCGAACACCTCGGGCATCTGAGATCCACTCCGGCGTTGACAGACTGCTGATGCCTAATGGACGACCTGCTGACGAGTGATCGCGACTATCGGATTGCGGCCGCTCGACGGCCAGCAACCAATCACGAAGAGGTGCAATTCAGATGAATCCCTGGTTCGGCAAACTCCTTCTCGGCGGCGTCGGGAGCGCGGTGCTCGGCGCCTCTCTGCTCGGTGCCACGGCCACCACTGTGTTCGCGGCTCCCGCTTCGGGAGCGGCCTCCCGTGCGGCCGCCGCGCATCGCGATCTCTCCGACCGCCGGCTGATCGCGACCGCCGTCCTGGCGGGTGAAGCGGCAGCGCTGAACATGCAGCCGGCCGACCTCCGCGCCGCCCTCACGGAGGGCCAGAAAGTTTCGGATCTGGCCGCCGACAGGGGCATGAACAAGGATCAGTTCGCGGACAAGCTGGCGAACACGGTCAAGCCCGCGCTGGACAAGCTGGTCGACGCCAAGAAGATCACCCAGCTGCAGGACGACCGCACCGTGGCGCGCATCCGCGCCGGCCACATCCCGTTCTGGGACGGGATCCATCACAAGAAGGCCGCCGCCTAGCCGGCGCCCCTGCCCTGAGTTTTGGAGCCGGCCCCTTCGACCGGGGCCCGCTCCTACGTTCTCAGCGGATTCACAGGATTTTCCGCACCGGCTCTCAGCCCGCCCGCTGAGCATGAGCGACCTGGAGAACTGGTCGATGAGCACCGCACCCAATACCGCTGCCCCCAATCCAGGACACGGCCTCACCCGAGGCCTGGTGGTGGCGCTCGTGCTGATCTCCGCGCTGATCTCGTTGACGACGGCGATCGCCGCGGGGGCCGGGGTCCGCTGGGTCGTCGCGCACCACGCCGTGGCGGCCGCCACCCAGGAAGCGCCAGCCGGCTCTCCGATCCAGCCCGTGCCGCAGAGCGGCGCCGCCACCGGCGGTGCGATCGACGCGCAGGCTGTGGCCGCCAAGGTGACGCCCGCGGTGGTTGACATCAATGTGACGGTCAGCGGAGGCAGCGCCGCGGGAACCGGAATGATCCTGACGTCGGGCGGTGAGGTCCTGACCAACAACCATGTGGTCGAGGGCGCGACCTCCATCAAGGTCACGGTTGGCGGCGGCACGGGCAGCTATACGGCGCATGTGCTGGGCACCGACCCGGTCGCCGACGTGGCCCTCATCCAGCTCGAGGGCGCCTCGGGACTGTCCACGGTCGCCCTTGCCGATTCCTCGACGGTGGTCGTCGGCGAGCCGGTCGTGGCCATCGGCAACCGCCTCGGCCAGGGCGGAGCCCCCGCCGTCACGTCGGGCAGCGTCACCGACCTCGGGGTCTCGATCACGGCCCAGACGGGGCCCGGGTCGGCTGAGCAGCTGAGCAGCCTCATCCAGACCGACGCCTCGATCAGCCCCGGGGACTCAGGCGGGCCCCTGGTCAACTCGGCCGGCCAGGTCATCGGAATGATCACCGCGGGCAGCTCGCAGGGCCGGCGCCAGAGCTCCACCACCGAGGGTTTCGCCATCACTTCCAACGCGGCCCTGGCGGTCGTCAACCAGGTCCGCTCGGGTCAGTCCTCCGGAACCGTCAGCGTCGGCCAGCCTGGCTACATCGGGGTCCAGGCCCAGGACCTCACAGCCGCCCGCGCCGCGCGCCTGGGGCTCGATGTCAGCTCCGGCGCTCTCATCGTCAGCGTGGTCGCCGGATCGCCCGCGGAGGCGGCGGGTATCGCTCAGGGCTCGGTGATCACGGCGATCAACGGGACCGCGGTGGACTCCGTCACCAAGCTGGGTGCGCTGATCAAGGTGCACAAGCCCGGCGATCGCATCCAGGTGACCTGGCTGGACCAGGGTGGTGGCCGCCACACCGCCACGCTCACGCTCACCTCCGGGCCCGCCGCTTAGCGCCCCGCGGCTCTGGCCAGACGCTGCGCGATCTCGGCGAGCCGGCCGGGGACGAGCGCTGTGACGCCCGCCCCGGCCAGGCTCCATGCGAACGGATCAGCAGTTCGAGGTGGTCGGAGAGCCGGGGAAGTACGCGCAGCTGTAAGTGCTGGCGATGGTGTTCGAAGCGCCGCCAAGTATGGCGTCCCAGTTGCCGCCGGCCACATTGAGTGCGCCCCCGCTCACCGACGCCTGTTGGCCGCTGGCCGTGTTGCTCCCGCCCCCGCTCACCGAGGCGTTACGGCCGCTGGCCGTGTTGAAGGCGCCCCCGCTGACAGAAGCAAAGTCGAGGCTGGCCGTGTTGCTCCCGCCCCCGCTCACCGAGGCGTCCCCGCCGCTGGCCGTATTTGAGCCGCCCCCGCTCACCGAAGCGGCGTAGCCGCTTGCCGTGTTGTTGGGGCCGCCGCTCACCGAAGCCCAATCGCCGCTGGCCGTATTTTGGAAGCCCCCGCTCACCGAGGCCCAACGTCCAGTGACCTGGTTAAACGTGCCGGCGAGCAGCCCGCCAGAGGAGGTCCAGCCGCCATCGTCGCCCGTGATGAGGTTGTGCGAGCCGGTCCGCCCGAAACCCAACTCGTTGTCGGCGTAGCCCACGATGAGGTTCCCCAGCCCGTTGGTAGTGCTCTCGCTCCCGGTCCCGTTGACCACCTGCAGGTTCATCCCCGAGAAGGTGAGGGTGTCGTAGCCGTTCGCGTCCGGTGCCCGGCTCACGCCCTTGAGCAGGCCCTGCAGGCTGGTGATGTCGTTGGTGTCAGTCGTCACCTGGTCCTGCAGCGTCGTGAGGTTCAGGCTGGCCACCAGGCTCTGCAGCGCGGTGATGTTGTTGGTGTCGGTTGTCACCTGGCTCTGCAGGCTGGTCACCTGGTTCTGCAGCGTGGTGATGTTGTTGGTGTCGGTGGTCACCTGGCCCTGCAGGCTGCTGATCGTGGCCTCGTCCGCGTTGAGGCGGGTGTACAGGTCGGCGACTCCCGACTGCTGGGCCACCGGGGGGATGGCCGTCGTATTGCTGGGGCAGGTGCCGCCAGCGGCGTAGACCACGATCCCAGCGCCATTGGCGCAAAGCTGCACCGGGGTCGGCGGGGTGCTTGCGCTGGCGAGCGCGGCGTGAGCCCACAAGGTGAGGCCGATCATCACCCCGGCACCGCCGCCGGCGACGGCCGCCGTCGGAAATCCACGCACATCTGGTCGCATGACTGCCCTCCCTATCGAACTCGTACAACGTGTTCCGGCCGCAGCCGGCTGACGGAACACTGGCCGGCCCGAGTCGAGCCGTCCACCCTGCAGGCCTCCTAATTGAGAGGGGGCCAGCACCCCTACCCAGGTGGGGCGCGCCGCAGGTGGCTCCGTGCACCAGCGTCTCACCCTGTTGCCGACGCTCCCGGCCACCCCGCCGGGCCGCCGGCGGTCTCGCAGCTTTCTGATCGAGACAATGGAGGCAATGAAGTTGACCGATCCCAATCCGCACCTCGACGTCGCGGCGCTGAGGAAAGGCCTCCAGGCGGCGGCCTGAAGTGGCGACCATCCAGAGCGGTAACAACGTAGTCAAGCGAGCGGCCGCCAACCCGCTGCTCAAGCTTTTGGAGCGCCTGGGCTACGTGGCCCGCGGCGCCCTCTATGGCGTCACGGGCCTGCTGGCCTTGGGTGTCGCACTGGGGGTCGTGGGCGGCCAGACCACCGATCTCTCAGGAAGCCTCGTGTTCCTCGCCGCCAACGCCTTCGGGAAACTGGTGCTCATCGTATTCGCGATTGGCCTGACGGCCTACTCCTTGTGGGGCTTCACCCGAGCGATCTACGACCCGCTGCACCGCGGCAGTGACGCCTCCGGCTATGCGGCGAGGCTTGGCTTCGTCACGAGTGCAATCTCCTACGCGACCATCGTGATCTTCGCTCTCCAGATCCTCGGCGGGTCAGGCGGCGCTTCCGGCGACAGCAATCAGAAGTCGATCGCCTCGGTCCTCAGCCACCCCGCGGGCGGCTGGCTGACCATTCTCATCGGCCTGATCGCGGTCGGAATCGGCATTGGGCAGTTCGTAGAGGCCTATCGCGCCACTTTCAAGACGGACCTCAAGGCAGCCGAGGTGAGCGCCTCCGAAAGGGACCTCGCGATCGGCCTCGGCCGCTTCGGGATGGCTGCTCGAGGTGTCAGCTTCCTGGTCATCGGTTGGTTCGTCATCCAGGCCGGCATCCATCACGACCCGGGCCAGGTCCAGGGATTCGGGGGTGCGTTCCAGTTCCTGCTGCACCAGCCCTTCGGACGCCTGGTGCTTGGCGTCGTCGCATTGGGTTTCGTGGCGCTTGGCCTTCACTCCTTCGCCTGCGCGCGCTGGATCCGGTTGCTGGGCAGCTCCGGATGAGCGCAATCGTCGCCACCCTCCCACTCGCCCTGTCCGTGCGCTTGCTCTCCAATCCAGCGCTGGCGCGCAAGCACTAGTCTCCTTGATTACCACGAAGAAGCCCACCGCGAGGAGCAAGGCCAAGCGCGCGACCAGCCTGTTGATCTTGAGCTCCAAAGCAGGCTCGATGACGCGCGAGATCGAGGCCAAGCTCCGCGCTGCCTTCGCAGACAGCCTGATCGTCGAATTCGATCCCAGGATGGACCTCGAGAAGTTGGTCGGGCCGACGGCGATGATCGTGGTCGCCGGCGGCGACGGAACCATCGGGTGGGTGATACGCAAGCTGGTCGACAGCAAGCACCCGATCGGGATCCTCTCGATGGGGACCTTCAACAACTTCGCCAAATCACTCCACCTGCCCACCACGGTCGAGGCGGCGATCCATGTGATCAAGACCGGCAAGCCGCATCCGATAACGCTGGGTCGCTTGAACGACACGGTGTTCCTGGAGGCTGCCGCAATCGGCCTGTTCGGAGAGACGATCGCCGCCGGCGAGTCGGCCAAGGACCGCGCCTTCGGAGCGTTCGCGGAGGACGTGAAGCACATTGCCGAGGCGAGGCCGTTCACGTATGAGCTGACGGGGGACATCCGGGGCAGCGGAAGCGCCATGTCCCTCGTGTTCACCAACACCAACTCGATCGGCTCCCAGATGCCGGTCAGCGACAAGACGCCCGAGGACCCGTACCTGGAGCTGTCCGTCCACGCTGGCGCGAGCCGCATAGACATCGTCAAGCGCGTGCTGGCCCGCGCCGTGCTGTCCAAACACAGGGACGGCGGCCTGGGCCAGGTCTTCAAGTTCCGCAAGCTCGATGTCACCACCAAGCCGAAGGTGCGCATCTATGCGGACAGCGCCCTAGTGGGACGTACGCCGGCCACCGTCACCGCCGAGTTGAGCGCGGTGCAGGTGATCCTCACCCGGTGAGCGAACAGGCCGGAGGCGCCTCCGCACCTCTGGCCGAGCCCAAGCAGGCTGCGGCGGAGGTCCTGGCGGGACAACCCGGGCCGACCGCCAGGCGCTGGCTCGGTCCCACCGCCCTCGTCGTTTTCGTGCTCTTCGCGATCGACACCTACCTGGTGGCGCAGAACCAGGTCCTTCCGTTCGACATCCCGATCGCCAGGTTCATCCAGCAGTCCAATTGGGGTCCCCTCGTCTATCCCCTGGAGCTGATCAACGCGTCGGCCGGGTACTGGCAGGTGCTGCTCGGCGCGGTGGCGGTGGTTGCGCTCTTCATCCTCCAGCGCCGCGCCGGCTGGCTGATGCTGATCGGCAGCATCTCCAGCCTGCTCGACAACGTCATCAAACTCGTGATCTCGCGACAGCGGCCGACGGTGGACCTCGTTCACATCCTCACGCCCGCGTCTGGTTTCAGCTATCCCAGCGGGCACGCGGTGTTCTTCACCTGGATGAGCTTCATGCTCGCCGTGGCCATCGCTCCCCGGGTCCCGCGCGTCTACCGGCCGATCCTGTGGATGCTCGCCATCGTGGTGATCGTGCTGACCTGCCTGGCCAGGGTGTGGGCCGGCGACCATTGGCCCAGCGACGTCGTGGGTGGCGTGCTGCTCGGGGTTGGCTGGTCGGCCTTCGTGCTGTGGCTTCCCGAGCGCTGGCTGCCGTCCCCGAGCCGCCGATGGTTTGGTGGGCGCGCCCAGCAGGCGGTTTGACGCTGGGCTGAGACGAAGGCTGGGCGAGCCGCACGCTCACCAGGCCGGGCGGCATACGGAAGGATGCTGGCACCACATCAGCTCGTGGTGCGGGCGCCCCCAAAGAGACGAGCCTCCACGATTGGCGGCCCGGCGAGATCGTCAGACGCTGCTCCCGATGCGCCGCGAGCGCGCAAAACCAAGGAGGCGAAGACGATCATGCGCAGAACTCTCAGTCAGGCGGGTGTATGGACGTTGCCGGTGGCCGGCCTGTTGGTTCTCGTGGGCTGGTCGCCCCTGTTCATCCAGGGAGGGCCCAACGCTGCCAGCGATCGAGCAGCGATCGCGCGCGGCATGACGAATCCCGCGGTCCTCGCCACGCAGGACCTCTACATCATCGGCATGCTCTGCCTGCTGTTCGGAACCGTCGCCATCTACGGATGGCTGTCCGACAGCCCCGGCAGCCGGGCCTGGGCCGCGGTCGGGATGGTCGGCGGCGTGACCGCGATGGCCCTCTTGATCGGGATCTGGACCGTTCTCGCGCTCGCCGACTCAATCCTCGGCGACCTCTACCTCGCCGGCCATCAGGGCGTTGGAGATGCCTTCAACTCGATGTCGGGAGGCCATTGGAGCAGTCGCCTGATCCCCTTCCTGGCCGCTATCGAGCTCAGCGGCGCGGTGGCGGCGATCAGCCTGACGGTGGCACTCTGGCGCTCGCGAAAGGTCGCCAGGTGGGCGGCGATCGGGTTCGGGGTGGCGTTCGCCTTGGTGGCTACGGGATCGCCGCTGTCGATCATCGGCGGCGTCCTGCTGACAGTGAGCGGGTTCGTGCTGGCCAGGGGCGCCGCGCCGGCGGGGGAACGCGTCCGGACGGCGATCGGATAGCCACCTATGCTGCTGCCGTGACGCTGCGGCTGGTCGTCGCCGAGGACAACTACCTCGTGCGGGAAGGCCTCCGCCAGCTCCTGCAAACGGTGCCCGAGCTGGACGTGGTCGCCGTTTGCGCGGACCTCGATTCACTGACCGCAGCCATCGTGGAACACGCTCCCGATGTGGTCCTCACCGACATCAGGATGCCCCCCGGTCTTTCCGACGAAGGCATCCAGGTGTCCGAGAGCCTGCGCGCAGCCGGCTCTGCGACCGGGGTCGTGGTGCTCAGCCAGTACCTGGCGGTCGAGTACGCGCTGGCGCTGCTCGACCGGGGCGCGGCCGGCCGCGCCTACCTGCTCAAGGAGCGGGTGTACGACCTCGACCAGTTGGTGACCGCCATCCGGGAGGTCGCCCGCGGCGGCTCGGTGATCGATCCCAAGGTGGTCGAGCAGCTGCTGGTCGCGCGTGAGCGGCAGAAGCATTCCGCGCTGTCGCAGCTCACGGCTCGCGAGCGCGAGGTGCTGGCCGCGGTGGCGGAAGGAAAGAACAACGCCGCCATCGCGTCCACCCTCTTCCTCAGTGAGCGAGCGGTCGAGAAGCACATCAATTCGATCTTCTCCAAGCTGGAGCTGTCGGAGGAACAGGCCGTCCACCGCCGCGTCAAGGCCACGCTCATGCACCTGGCTGACAGGGGCCAGGCGAGCCGGCCGTGAGGCCACCACCACCCGCGCCAGCGTGCTGGCCCCCAGTCGAAACGCCAGCCGCCACCATCGACCGCGGCCTCCCCAACACCCACTCTGACGGGCACCGATGAAACCAGCGGACTCAAACCGACCCGGAGGTGGGCTCATGGCGGACGACAAGAGTGCGATGGTCGTGGCCAGCCGGCTGCGCAAGGCATACCACTCCGGCAGCGAGGTCGAGGCCCTGCGCGGCATCGACCTCGAGATCGGGCGCGGGGAGATGGTCGCCATCGTCGGCCCCTCGGGCTCGGGGAAAACCACACTCCTCAACTGCCTGTCCGGCCTCGACCGCTTCGATGGCGGCCACGTCATGGTCGACGGCAAGGACCTCGAGAAGTTCAGCGATCGCGAGCGCACCCGTTACCGCTGCCGGAACATGGGCTTCGTCTTCCAGGCCTTCAACCTGCTGCCGGTGCTGACCGCGGTGGAGAACGTCGAGATACCTCTGCTCCTCCTCGGCGCCAGCTCGCGCGAGGCGCGCCGGCGATCGCTGGACATGCTGGAGACGCTCGCGCTCGCCCACCGCGCCCAACACCGGCCGGACCAGCTCTCCGGAGGCGAGCAGCAGCGGGTGGCGGTCGCGCGGGCGCTGGTGCACAGGCCGGCGGTGGTCTGGGCCGATGAGCCCACCGGCAACCTGGACACCGAGGTCACGCACGTGATCATCGAGCTGCTGATCCGCATGAACCGCGAGGGGCAGACGATCGTGCTGGTGACGCACAACCCGCTGGTCGCGGAAAGGGCCGCGCGCACGCTGCACATGCGCGACGGCCGCATCGAAGCCGCACACGTCACTCCGATCCCGGTGCTGGCCCGATGAATCCTCTGCTGGCGCTCCTGCTCGCCATCTTCGTCCTCGCGTATGGCGTCCTCGCGGCGGTCGTCATACGTCGGCGGCTGATCGGCCGCATCGCCTTCCGCGAGGTGGTTCGCCGTCCTGGCCAGACGAGCCTGATCGTGGCCGGGCTGATGATCGCGGGGGCCGCCATCTACTCGACGCAGTTCGTGCTCGACAGTCTCGACCAGACCCGGCGCGCGGCGGCTTTGAGCGCGTTCGGTCGCGACGATGTCGAGATCACAGCGGGCGGCGCTTATTTCGCCCCCGGGCTGGCAGCTCAACTGGCCGCCGATCCGGCGGTGGCAGCGAACGCGGCCGCGCTCCAGAACGCGATCATCACGTCCGGCTCGGTGGTCGACCTGGACCGCAACCTGGGCAAGCCCGGCATCCAGATCAGCGGCCTCGACGTCGAAGCCCAGGCCCGCTTCGGCAGCTTCGTGCTCGCCGACGGGCACGCCACCGCCGGCGGGCAACTGGCCTCCGGCGGAGTCTTTCTGACCCAGCCGCTGGCCGAGGCCATCGATGCCCGCGTAGGCGACCGGCTTCGCATCCAGGCCGGCGGCGCTCCCCCACGGGAGGTCACGCTCGCCGGGATCGTCAAGCGTGAGGGCGCGGCGGCTTATGGCGCCGACCGCTCTCTCTTCGGGTCACTGGCCACGGTCCAGGAGCTGGCGGGGACTGATCGCGTCAACCTGCTGCGCGTGTCGGCGAAGGGTGACGGTGATGCCGAAGTGGCGGCCGCACGCCGAGTCGCCCAGCCGCTGCGCTCGGCAGTCGCGAGCTCGGGCTTGCAGGTCCTCGAGGTGAAGGCCGCGGCGCTGCGCTTCGCCGAGGACATGAACAGCGGCCGCCCATTCGTGACTTCGTTCGGAGCCATCGTGGCGCTGGCGGCGATCGCCATGGTGGTCAACCTGGCGGTGATGCTGGCCGAGGAACGCCGGCCGCGCCTGGCCGTCATGCGCGCCCTGGGCCTGACTCGCACCGGACTGGTGCAGCTCTGGGTCGTCGAGGGCGCCATCTACAGCCTGCTGGGCGCCGTGGCGGGGTCCCTGGCCGTGCTCGCCATCAGCCTCGTCCTCGACGTGATCGGGCTGGTCACCCACGCGATCTTTCAATTCACGTTCTCCGTACAGCCGGCCTCGGTCGTGGGGTCGGTGGCGGCGGCGGCCCTGATCAACCTGCTGACCGTCCTGATCGTCTCGCTGCGGACCTCTCGAATGGCGATCTCGTCCGCCATCCGCGACCTGCCGGATCCCGAGCGCAGGGCGGGCACCTCTCGCCTCCGGCTCGGGCTGTTGGGCCTGGCCGGCCTCGCCGGCCTGGTCGCGGTGGCTGCGGGAGCGCCACCTATCCGGCTGCTGGGCGGCGCCCTGGTGATCGCCGCCGTGGCCGGCTTCGCTCGCGGACGGCTTGCGGACCGCGCCCGCTACTCGGTGGCGGGTGCCGGTGCGGCCGCCTGGGCGATCGCCTATTACGCCTACAGCAATCCCACCCTCTCCTCCAACGACAAGACCGGCGACTTCGCGGCCGCCCTTCCGGTCACCGTCATCGCGCTCTCGGTGCTGGTGGCCGCCAACCTGAGCCTGCTCGAGGTGGCGGGCGGGCTGGTGGGCCGGCTCTCGGGCGGGCTGAGGGCGACGCTGCGGCCCTCCCTGGCCTACACCGCGCGCCGGCCTTTGCGTTCGGGGCTGGTGATCGCGGCCTTCTCACTGGTGATGGCCACCTTGATCATTGTTCAGGCGCTGATCAGCGCGGCCGCCCTCAACTACCCGCAGGTCTCCGGTGGCTGGGACGTCAGGGTCGCCGTGGTGGGCAGCGACCACCTCTCAGTACCGGTTGCCCTGCAGGCCAGCGTGGCGCGCCAGGAAACGTTCCCCAGCCGCACCTTTTTGGGGCCCGTGAAACTGGTCTACAGCGACTACAAGGGCACCGTCGATTGGCACCAGGCGCGGGTCACCGTCTACGGCCTGACCGACGGGCAGCTGGCTTCCGGGATCATGCCCCTGATAGCTCGCGACCACAGCTTCAGCAGCGACTCCGCGGCCTGGGCCGCCATCGCGCGGGACCCTGGCCTGGTGGCCGCCTCGGACCAGGTCGGGAGCATCGTGTACCTCGCGACCGACCGGGGCAGCCTCCGCTTCAAGGTTGCGGCCCAGCTGCCGTCGATCTTCGGCTACACAGCGGGTGGGGTGCTGCCCGGACTGGTGGCGTCCGAGCAGTCGCTGGCCGGCCTGGCGGCGGCCGCGCCGGGGGCCACGATGCTGATCAAGGCCACTCCTGGCACCGATCCGCGCGGACTCGCCCGCGAACTGCAGCGGGCGGTGCTTCCGCTGGGGGCCGACGCCACCGCCGTGCGCCAGATCGTTGACGATGAGTACCAGATCGCCAACGCGCAGGGACCGGGCGACTTCTTCCTCCTGCTCCTGCGGGTGGGTCTCCTGGTCGGGGTGGCGAGCCTGGGCGCCGTGGCGCTGCGCGCCGTCGTCGAGCGGCGGCGATCGATCGGCGTGCTGCGTGCGGTGGGCTTTCAGCCGGCGCAGTTGCTGGCCGGGATTCTGCTGGAGACGGCAGTGGTTGCCACGGCGGGCCTGGCAGTCGGGATCGCGGTCGCCTACGGCTTGGGCCTCACCCTGCTGACCGGAGTCGTGCTGAAGTTCAGCCCCGACCCCGGCAGCCTGCTGGTAACGGTTGGCCTGGTTTACGCAGCCGTCCTCCTGGCGACCCTGCTGCCCGGGCTGCGTGCGGCGCGGCTGCGGCCGGCCGAGGCCCTGCGTACGGTGGGCTGAGATCCTGCCGCTGGATACCGGCACTCTCCTGTTCGGCGCCGTCCTGGTCGGGCTCGCCGCGACCGTGGGCGGCGCAATGTTGGTGGCGGGCGTGAGCGGCCGCCGGCGCCAGACCGCGAGCCTCCTCGCCATCGAGTTCGTGCGCAGCACTTTCGCCGGCCGCTTGGCGCGTGGCGAGCCACTGTCCGAGCTCCTGAGCCAGCTGGTCGAGGCGCTGACCGACTCGCTCCACCTGGACGCCGCCGAGGTCTGGCTGCACGTCGCGGGCGCTCTCGAGAGGACGGTGTCGGAGCCGCGGCAGCCAGGTGTGCGGATCGAGGTTTCCGGGCCCGAACAGTCGGTGGTGGCCAACGCCCAGGTCTCCGGCCCCGCCTGGGCGCAGACCTGGATGCCCGCTTTGCTGGCCGGCCGCCCGGTCGAGGCGCAGGTGAGGATCGCGCCGATCAGCCACAGTGGCGATCTGCTCGGCCTCATCCTGGTCGAGCGCAGGCGGCACCCGGAGCGCCTCGCCGCGGAGGCCGACCTCGTCCTCGGCGAGCTGGCTCGAGAGGTCGCCGTCGGCGTCAACAAGGCCCGGCTGGACGCGGCCCTCGAGGCATCCGTCGAACAGCTCCGCCAGCAGGCGCTGCAGCTGCAGGCTTCGCGAGCCCGCGTCGTCTCCGCCGCCGATGCCGAGCGGCAGCGCATCGAGCGCGATCTCCATGACGGCGCTCAGCAATACCTGGTCGCGATGGCGGTCAAGCTGCGGCTGGCCAAGCAGCTGGCGGCGCAGGACACCGACCAGGCGCAGCGGATGCTGGACCAGCTGGCCGGCGATCTCGGTCATGCGATCGAGGAGCTCCGCAACCTGGCGCACGGCATCTATCCACCGCTGCTCTCGACCCGAGGGCTAGGTGAGGCCCTGGGCGCGGCCTGCCGGCGAGGGCCATTGCCGGCCGACCTCCGCGTCGATGGCATCGCCCGTTACCCGGCCGAGGTGGAGGCGGCGGTCTATTTCTGTTGCGTGGAGGCGCTCCAGAACGCCGGCAAGCATGCCGGCGCCGGCAGCCACGTGCAGGTCCGCCTGCGCCAGGAAGACGGCAGCCTGACCTTCGACGTGAGCGACGACGGGCGGGGCTTCGTAGCCGCGTCGCCGGGCGCCGGAGCCGGGCTCACCAACATGGCCGACCGGTTGGGCGCTGTCGGCGGCCAGCTCGAGGTGGCCTCCACGCCCGGAGGCGGCAGCGTGATCCGGGGGGTGGTCCCGGTATCCCAAATCCGTTGAGGCCGATTGCGATCGAGTCTTGTTCGTCCCCCGCTCCGCTTCCCACTTTGACCTGGCAGAACCCGGTTCGTATGATCTTGCCACCCGCCACCAGGGGGCGCGGAGGACTCGTTTAGCGGAGGGGGATCCTTATGTCTCGAGGCCGACGTACCGGACAGCGGCTGGCTCTACTCGGCGGGATCGGCGTGGGCTTGATGGCCACCTTCAGCCTTCTCAGCCAGCCGGCGATGGCCGGTCCCAATCCGCTCCTCGACCCCGCCAACGGACATGCCCAGCTCGCGGCCGGCGGCAAGCTGGCGCCGCATGCCGCCGGCGGCACTGAGGTCGCCTTCGATGAGCGCGCACTGGCGGCGGACCTGAACGCGGGCTCCGCCGACAACCCGCCCGACGCCACGGCCAGCGCGCTCGGCTGCGCGAACCGGGGCAGCGTGACGAACCCGCGAGTGAACCAGGACTGCACCCTGCGCCGCCAGGCCGAGGAGCAGGTGACCGTCAACCCGATCGACTCCACCAACGTGCTCGCAGGCCAGAACGACAGCCGGATCGGTTTCAACAAATGCGGCTTCGACTACTCGCTCAACGGGGGCGCGACCTGGGGTGACGGACTGCCGCCCTTCTTCCAGCACCTCTCGCCTATCGGTCACACCTACGATGCCGCGAGCGACCCCGCCATCTCCGTCGACGGGACGGGACGGGCCTGGTACAGCTGCGTGGTGTTCGACGTCAACAGCAACGCCAGCGGCCTCATCGTCACCCGCTCGACGCCGGGCCTCAAGGGGTCGGCCTACTCGAACGTGGGCGCCGGGGCTTCGCAATTCGTGGTGGCCGAGGACGCCAGCGGCGAAAACTTCTACGACAAGGAATTCGTCGCCGCCGACACCCGTGCAGGGAAAAGCACGGCCTACGTGACCTTCACGGATTTCCAGTCCGAACCCAACTGCAAGAAGTCCTTCAACCACTCCGGCTTCTGCGCGTCGCCGATCTTCATCTCCAAGTGGAAGACGACCGGAGGCTGGACGACCCCGATCGAGATCAGCGGCAGCGCCCCCTTCTGCGTCGGGGGCAACACCTTCAACCCACAGCTGCCGGCCAGCGGCTGCAACTTCGACCAGGGCTCCTTCCCCCGCGTACTGGCCAACGGTGACGTCTACGTCGCCTTCAGCAACTTCAACACTCCCAGCCTGATCGACCAGCAGCTGGGCGTGCACGTGCACGTCTCCGGCGACACCATGACTGCCGACGCACCCGTGAAGATCGGACTGGACGACGAGAACAAGGCGGCTCTCTGCGACTTCGGGCGCGGACCCGAGCAATGCGTCGACTCTCTCTTCATCCGCAGCGACGACTTCCCGGCCCTCGCCCTCGACCCGACCAGCAGCAGCCACCTGGTGGCGACCTGGACCGACACCCGAGCGGCCGCCGGATCCGGGAATTACGACATCGTGGTCTCCGAGAGCAACGACGGTGGTGCGACGTGGAGCGACGCCTCCGGTGGCGGCAAGGTGCTGACCACGACCGGCGCCTTCTTCGAACCCTCGGTCGCGGTGACGGCCGCGACCGGCAAGGTGGTCGTCAGCACGTACCACGCGAACACCGCCCTGCACACAGCCGCGGCCGGTGACGGCACCTTCGGCTACGGCTACTTCGTCAAGGCTTCCAGCTTCGGCGGCTACACAGCGGCCAGCGACTCTCAAACGAATCCGAGCCCGTTCGCGAACCCCACTCAGCGGGGTTTCCTGGGCGACTACTCGAGCATCGCCGCGTCGCCGACGGGCGACGTCGTCTACATGGTCTGGTCGGACACTCGGAACCGCAGCAGCTCGCTGGGTCCAGATGAGGACGTGTTCGTCTTCAAGGCTGCCGTCTGAGCAAGACCTGAGTCTTCGACTCCGCGAAGGGGCTCGCCGGGAGGCGGGCCCCTTCTCTTTCCAGCCGGACCGCCGACCCCTCACTCGGGGACGTTGCCGGAGCCAGTGCCCATGGTGTACGGAGTCGAGATTCCCGCGTAGTTGATGGTCATGCTCATGCCGTTCCCTGCGTGACCGAGGACGTGGCAATGCAGCATCCAGATGCCCGGGTTGTCCGCCTTGAAGGCCACATCCCAGGTCTCGCGCGGGCCGACCAGGATCGCGTCCAGGTGCACCGGGCTGCCCGCCACGGGTTGGCCGTTCTTGGCCAGGACCGAGAAGACGTGCCCGTGGATGTGGATCGGGTGTGCTCCGATGTTCCCGGGGTTGACGATGTGGAGGCGGACCAGGTCCCCCTCCCGGACCAGGATCGGCGGCACCAGCGGTGAGGCATGGCCGTTGAAGGTGTCGATCCCGCCGACGCCGCCGTTGCGAAACACGGGACCTTCCGCTCCGATCAGGATCTGCTGAGTCAGGTCATAGCGGCCGGCGTCCGCCACCGGATCCGCTGCCGTGACCCCGTACCTGGTCAGATCGAACCGGGGCAGCGAGCCGGGCTCGATCGCGGCGGGAGCGGGGCCATCCCCGATCGTCACGCTGGCCGTCGACTGGCGCGGGCCGAAGGGCAGGAGAGGCCGAGACCCCTGGATGCCGACGACTCGCACAGCGTCGCCGGCCGGCATCCTGAAGACGACATCGGCGCGCTGCCCCATACCGAGTGGGATGCGCTCCGGCCCCAGCTGCTGTGGCTGGTTGAGGTCGTGCCCGTCCAGGGCCACAACCGAGTACGAAGCGCCCACCAGCACCGGCGTTTGTGGCGTGGGGTCAAAGCCCCCGCCAAGTGTCGCGCCGTTGATCAGCCGCAGGCGCACCATCTCTCCGGGGACCGCGTCGAGATGCAGGTTCGCCGTCCCATTGACGGCGATCGAGTCACTGCCGGCCAAGGTGTGAATGGTCAGGCTGTAGTCGCGCTGGTTCGCGACGCCGCCAGCTCGGGGCTCGACGACGATCGCGCCCAGGAGTCCGCGCGGGAGCTGCGCGCTGGTGTCCTGGTGCGAGTGGTACCAGAAAGTCCCGGCGTCGTTCGCAACGAACTCATAGACGTATGAACCACCCGGGCGCACCGCGTCCTGCGTGACGCCGGCGACGCCGTCCTCGGCGTTGGGCACGCGGATCCCGTGCCAGTGGATGGATGTCGCCTCCGGGAGGTGGTTGACCAGGGTCACCCGGACTCGATCTCCGTAGGTGACGCGCAGCTCCGGGCCGGGCACGGTGCCGTTGAACGCCCACGCTTGGTGGCCGCCGATGGTGGTCACGGCCGCGGTGAGCGTGAAGCTCTTGACGGGCTCGGGGCCAGGCGGAGCCACGAGGTTGGCGAGCGAGGTCGAGGCCTGGCCGGGGATCGCCGGCGCCACGCTGTAGGCCACCGGCATCGGGGTCAGCGCAGAACCGACGCCGGCGTACGCCAGGACGCATGCGAGCAGGAATCCGGGCGCAGTGCTCAGCGCCAGTCGAATGCGTCCGCGAGTCCGCGGCCGGCGTGGACGGCGCATCAGGAGCAGGAACAGCAGCCAGCAAACCGCCTCCATCAGGGTGGCGGCCACGTCGGGGAAGCCGACCTCCTCGCGACGCCAGGGAACCGGTGCCAGCGGCATGCCCAGTGTCCGCGACACCAGATAGACCACGATCACCGTCCCCGTTCCCGCAGCCGCGATCGCAAACAGACGCCGCGAAGGCACCACCAGAACAGCCACGGCGAGTCCCACCTGAGCGAGGCCGAGGCAGATGAAAAGGATGCCGTACAGCGGGTACTCGAGCAGATGCGCGGGCGCCACCGCGAAGTGGATGGCCGCCACTCCGAGCGTGAGCACGGCCGCCGAGTTGAGCTGCGCCCGGCTCCTGCCCTCGCGCTGCCCGCGCACCCGGCGAAGCCGCGCGGCGACACTTCCAATCGGGGCGACCGCGCGGATGTCGAGGCCGGCGACCTGCTCTGTAGACATTTCCGTTTCTCCAGTTGCTCGCTGCGCGGGGAGCGCACCGACTGCAAGGAGTCTGTGAGAGTCCGTGCCGATCTCAAATGGTGCTTGCACCAAAATCCAGGTAGGGCTGGCAGCGGCTCAGGCGCCTGCCAGCACCCGTGCACGATGCCAGGGCGCCGACTTAGATGCGGATGCCGGAGCCGTTCAACGGCACGACGCCCTGGATCCGGGTTCCACCTCCGCCCGACTCCACTCGCAGCATGCCGCCGACTGCTCCGAGGCGGTCGCGCATGTTGGTGAAGCCGGCGCCTTCGGAAGGCCTGTTGGTTTCGAAGCCGGCCCCGTCATCGACAACGTCGAAGAGCAGGCCACCGGCATCCTCCCAGATCCGCACCCGCGCAGAGGCCCCCTCGCCGGCGTACTTGGCGGCGTTCTGGAGAGCTTCAAGGCAGCAGAAATACACGGCCGCCTCCAGCTCGGGCGCGTGCCGGCCGACGCCCTCCGCCTCGAGACTGGCGGGAAGCGGCGCCCGCCGGCAGGCGGCGCTCATCGCCACGCCGAGTCCGGCGCTCGACAGCAGCGGCGGGTAGATTCCATGGGCCAACGAGCGCAACTCTTCGATGGCCGAGCTGACGTCATCGTGGAGCTGGTTCATCAGCGACCTGGCGCGTTCGGGGTCGCGTTCAGCGAATTGCTCGAGCAGCCGCACCTTGACGGAGAGGGCAACCAGGTGCTGCTGGGCGCCGTCGTGCAGGTTGCGTTCGATGCGCCTTCGCTCGGCGTCGGCGGCCGCCACCAGCCGCCCCCGCGACGCCTGCAGCTCGGCCGCCTGCTCTCTCAGCCGCTCGAGAGAGTCCTGCAGAGATGAGTCCACTCGCGCCTTGTTCAGTGCCACGCCCAACTCTCGCGCCACTTCCTCGAGAGTGATGTCGACTTCGGCCGCGAGGGTTTCCTCCTTGTGGGCTCGCTCGGCCAGGAGCAGTCCGAAGAGCTGGCCGTCGTGGCTGACGGGGGCCACTCGCAGTGGCGCCTGGTCCCTTCCCTCCAGCAAGGCCGGGAGCCAGACACGCGCCCAGGCGGCGCTCGAGACGTGGGCGTTGGCGGCAATCGTCGCTTCGGCCGGCGTGATCGGGATGGACTTCCTCTCCGCGCGCGGCTCAACCGCCGCGAGTCGCAGGCTGCCGCTCTCACAGAGCCAGAGCTCGGCGGCGTCCAACTTGAAGCCATCCCGCAGCGCCTCGACCATCTGGAGCAGGAGCTCACCCATGGGCACGCCGCGACTCAGCTGGCTGGCGAAGGAGCTGCGCACGAAGTCGATGGCCGAAAGGCTGGCCGCCTCCCGGCGCCGGCGCGCCAGCGCCGAGGCGGCGGAGGTGGCCAGCGCGATCAGCAGGATCGCGGCCACCAGCGCTCCCAGGAGAAGGTTCGGGCGTACCAGTTGGCTCAGGTCCGGCATGGCGGGCGGGGCTTCAGTCCTCGACGCGCAGGGCCTCGACCACGCGCAGGCGGGCGGCTTGCAAGGCGGGTGGGATCGTGACCGCCAGCACCGCCAGGTAGAGGAGGCCGACGATGAGCGCCAGCGATGAACCATCGATCGCAAGGCTGGCCCCGGGCATGTACCCGTTCGACATCACGGCACTGATCGCCACCCCGACCCCTGTCCCGACGATTGCACCACAGGTGGCCGTGATCAACGCCTCCGATATCATCCCGGCCAGGATCTGGCCCGGCCGGTAGCCGAGGGCGCGCAGCATGCCGATAGTGCGGCGGCGCTCGACGACCGCCCTCAGGGCGAGGATGCCGAGGCTCAGCACCCCCACCAGGAGTCCGATCCCCATCACCAGCCGGATCATGTCGGTGAAGGCCTGCGAGGCGCTGGAGGCGGAGTCGATCAAATCCTTGACGGTCGTCGCCTCCGCCCCCTGGCTGAAGGTTTCTCGCTGGATCTGCCGGGCCAGCGCCACGGAGTCGGCCCCTGGCGCCGCCTTGACCAGGATGGTGGTTCCGATCGGTAGGGTCGCGAAGGGTGCCATCGCGGCCTCGGAGCCGGTTAGGCCCCAGAGGCCGAGTGTCCTCACCACGCCGGCCACGCGAAACTGCACCGGTCCGTCAGGTCCCGCCAACTTGACCGTCGAGCCGGGAGCCGTGTTGGCGGTCGAGACCACCAGGTGCGGGTCGTCAGCCAGAGCCTGCCAGACCTCGGCGTCGCTCTTGAAGCGACTCACGCGGCTGGCGAGCTCGAACGGTCCGGCCGCCAGTTGGGTTCGGCTGAGCGTGTAAAGGGGCAGGTACTGATCCTGCAGCGTGAGTCCAGGGCTACCTGTGATCACCTCCCCGCGATAGGGCCGGGTCGGCATCGCGATCTCGCGAGCGATCTGCGGGCGCACGGAATCGGGAAGAGAGAGCCCTGGCCGGGTCGGAGCGCTTATACGGATGTCGTACTCATGCAGGCCGCTGAGTGATTGACCGGCGAACGTCGGGATGAGAACCGCGGTCATGGTCAGCAGGGTGAGGACGAGAGCGAACGCACCGGTGCCCAGGCCGGCTCTGAGCGGCCGCCGGGAGAGGTAGGCGAGGGACGGCCTCAGCGTTGCCCTGGCCCCGCCCTGCACCCAGCCCAGTGGGATCTCGAGGACACGGAGATTGGAAGCCACGACCAGGCTGAGCCCGAAGACCGCCGTGACCACGCCCAGCACTATCGCGACGCCTGATTCCGGCGTCGCAACATTCTCGATCGTGGCCAGGCTGGTCGCCGCCCACACCGTCAGGGCAGCTCCGGTCAAGGTCGCCCGCAGGCGGTCCGAGAGCCGGCCGCCGACCAACGCTGCCGCCAGGATCACCAGGCCGACCCCACCGGCCAGACGGACCGGCAGGCTGCCGACGACCAGAGCCGCGAGCGAGCCGAGGCCGAGGCCCGCCAGGAGCGCGGTCCGCCAGACTGATCGCTTCCGCTGAAGGGTTGGTTCGGGCAGGTCCTTGATGGCCGAGGAGATCTGCATCCGGGAGCTCCGGACGGAGGTGGCGAAGAGCGTGGCCAGCACGATCAATGCGCCGATGGCGACGGAGAGGGCCACCGAACCGGGCCTGACGGCGTACTGCAGCGGCGGAATTCGGCTCTCCAGGCCCACGGTGCGGGTCCGGAGATACACCAGGGCGACAAGACCGAGGCCGAGGAGGGCGCCCGGCACCAGGGCCACCACGGCGGCGGCCAGGCTGTAGAGGGCCCCCTCCAGCATCGACAGGGCGACCATGCCGGACCGGCCGAGGCCGAGCGCTCGGAGCACGGCGTGTCGCGGCCGCCGCTCCTCAGCGAGGGCGAGGCCGAGGTTGACAACCAGGGCTGCGCCGGCGAGAGCAATGAAAAGGCTGAGCGAGGTGTACAGGCCTCGAGTTGACTCAACCTGGTTGACCTGCGCCTCGAGGTCCTCGCGCTTCGGCTCTCGCACCGTGAGGGCCGTCCCGCCGGGCAGGGCCTGTAGGACCGCCCGCACCCCTGGCGCCAGCTGCCGGGCCCGGTCCAGTTCGGCCCGGCCTTCGCCGGGAGCCGCCAGCCGGATGACGTTGATGCCCTGGTCTCCGATCAGCGGGCGGAGGTTGGCCAGTGGAGAGAAGAGAACCGGCCGCAGCGTGTACGCGCCCGGCCCCTGGGCCTGGGCGATGCCAGCCAGCCGAAGTTCCATCACCTTCTGGGGACCGATGGAGACGCGGAGACGGTCGCCGGAGCGGGCCTCGAGAGCGCTGGCCAGCGAGGCTGAGATCAGCACCTCGCCCGGGGCCAGGTCCTGGCCGGTGGTCTTCCGTCCATCGGTTAGCAGGTAACTGCCGAAAGGGCCCTGGGTGGCCGGGTCGAACCCGGTCAGCGTGACCAGGGGCTTGGCGTTGTCGCGATCGAGGTCGACCACCGAACTGGGCAGTTCGACGCCCGCCTGGACTCCGGCCAGCCACGAGCGCAGACTCGGATCGGCGGCCAGCTGGGAAGCCAGCGCGGGGTCGAAGAAGCGGCCGCCGTCGGAGGCGACCAGGTCCACGCGGCCCCAGGCCAGGTAAGCACCGCGGGTCTGGGACTCGAGGAAGGAATCGCCGAGCACCTGCATCGCGAAGATGGCCACCGTTCCGACCATCAGGCCGAGCACGACCACGGCGGACTGCCCAGGCCGCCGCACCGCCTCCCGCAGCGCCAGCCGGGCCAGCAGCGGCCGTGTAATGGCGAGCACCACGAGCCCGGCGTAGACCACCAGGAACAGCCCGACCACGACCGCCGAGATGGTCATACGACCGCCTCCACGCGCGCCGCGCCGGCCGCCTCGATGCGGCCGTCGCGCATGCGCAGAGTGCGCCGGGCGCGCTCGGCGACCTGTGGGTTGTGGGTGACGAGCACGATCGTCTGCCCATCCTTGTTCATGCGCACCAGCAGCTCCACGATCACCTGCGTGACCTCGGTGTCGAGGTTGCCGGTCGGCTCATCGGCCCAGACCACCGCCGGCCTGTGCACCAGCGCACGCGCCACCGCCACCCGCTGCTGCTCGCCGCCCGAGAGCTGGTCCGGGCGGTGGTTGGCGCGATGGGCCAGACCCAGCGTCTCCAGCATCTCCAGCGAGCGCCGCCGGGCGTCGCGCGAGCCGAGGTTCTGGAGCAGGAGCGGGATCTCCACGTTCTCGACCGCGGAGAGCACAGGCAGCAGGTTGAAGGCCTGGAACACGAAGCCCATGTGCCGGCAGCGGTAAGCGGTGCGGGCGCGGTCGGACATGGTGGAGAGGTCCTGGCCGTCGACCACCACCTGGCCGCCGTCGAAAGCATCGAGCCCGGACAGGCAGTTGAGGAGGGTGGTCTTGCCGGAGCCGGAGGGACCGACGATGGCGATCATCTCGCCGCGCTCGACCTCCACGTCGATGCCGCGGAGGGCCTCGACCGCGTTGGCGCCCCGGTAGACCTTGCGCAGGCGCCGAGCCTGGACGATCGAGCCGTCCATGGATGGCGGCATTATCGGACCTCTTCCCGTCGGTGCCCGGTGGCGATCTCGACGAGTTCGCTCCCGTCCGCATAGCGGCGCGGAACGGACGCCACCCGGCATGCGGTCAAGGCCCGCAGCGTGGCGGTGCGCGTGCCCCTTTCGAGGATCGCCCGCTCGCCAAGGATCGCGCCGGGGCCGACCTCGGCGACCTGCCGGCCGTCGACCTCGACCGCGAGCATGCCGTCCAGGACCAGGTAGAGATCGTCACCCGCCTGGCCCTGCTCGGTCAGCGTCTTGCCTTTGGCCAGGCTGCGCCCCCTGGACTTGCCGCTCTTGATGACCATCTGGCCCAGCTCGCGCTCGAGCTCGCTCTCGACCTGCTTCACCAGCGCCGGCGAGTCGTAGGTGCCCCACGGGGTGCGCTCGCCGAAAGCATCGTTCATCCAGGTGGTGAAGTCGGTGAGGCCGGTCTCCTCGACCAGCTTTCCGCTGTGGTCATAGATCCAGTGGCGGGGGAACGCGCTGGCCCCGACCAACCCGTACTCCGCGCGGCCGTCGCAGTGGATGGTGAGCGACAGCGTCGTCCAGGCGACCGCCGAGTCGATCTGGAGGAAGGGCTTGCGCGAAACCGGACGCGGCGCCGGCACTCCGGTGCGGCCGCCGCAGGTCTGGGTGAAGCGGACGTAGGTGGGGGTCACCTCGGGCTCGGGACGGATGTCCGGTAGCGGCTTCGCCCTCACCGTCACCGTCTTGGGGCCGAGCTTGAGCCGGGTGGCGCCGATCCGGCCCTTGCCGTCCTGGCCGTGGCCGGTGATCTTCCCGTCCTCGACCTCGATCCAGCCGCGCAGCTCGTTGGCCTCGCGGAAGAGGTCCTGGCGGTGCCAGTCCTCAATGTCCTCGAGCCGGGACGGGAGTGGCTGGTCGTAATGGGCCAGGCCCATGTCGAAGGGCATGGCCAGGAATCCCTGGACAGCCTCGAAGGGGATCCACGAGACCGCCGTGACAGAGCTTTCGAATTTCATTTGATGAACCTCCGCGTTGCAACCTAAGGCTGCGGGCGGGTGCGGTCGATGGTGTCGGCTGGCGTCCTGGGGTAGGGCCAGCCCGCCTCTTTCACTGATGCTGGCTGCCTTGCCCGAACGCGAAGCGGCTCGTCCAATACCGGAATGGGGCGGATCAGCGTGCTGCTGGCCGACGACAGTCTGATCGTGCGCGAGGGACTGCGCGCCCTGCTGGGCATGACCGATGACCTGGACGTGGTCGGGGTCGCGGGCGACTACGCCGAGTTGGTCGCGCGCGCGGAGGAGCTTGCGCCGCAGGCGATCGTCACCGACATCCGCATGCCGCCGACGTTCCAGCGCGAGGGGATCGATGCAGCGCGGGTCGTGCGCAAGCGTCACCCCGGCACCGGGATCGTGATCCTCTCTCAATTCGACGACCCCGAGTACGCCGTCGCCCTGCTCAGCGAAGGCGCTTCCGGCTGCGCCTACCTGCTCAAGGATGGCGTGGCCGCGGGTGATCAGCTGGCCAGGGCCATCCGCACCGTGACCAGCGGCGGCTCGTGGCTGGACCCCAAGATCGTGGAAGCGCTGGTCCGGCCCCTGAGCGAGGCGGATCTGTCGCCGACCGAGGAGGAGCTGCTCGCCCTGGTGGCCGAGGGCAGGCCCATCAAGGCGATCGCGATCAAACGCAAGACCACCGGCGCCGACGTCGCCGCGTCCATCGAGCAGCTCTTCTTCAAGCTTGCGACGCAGGCGACAAGCGGCGGCGAAGGGGGCCTTCGCAACCTGCGCCGCCTGCACCAGGCGATCGTCGATCGCGAGGAGCAGGGCGAGAGGCTCAGCCGCCTGCTGCCCGGCGGCGTCGCGGACCGGCTGCGCCAGGGTCGGCACGGGGTTGGCGAAGCTGAGCGCTTGATCGTCACCGTGTTGATTTCCGATGTCCGTGGCTATACGGCGATTGCGGAGGCATCCGATCCCAGCCGCCTGGCCGGCCAGCTCATGCAGCACCGCACCGTCGCCAGCGATGCCGTCCTGGCGGAGCGGGGGACGGTCATGCAGTTCGTGGGCGATTCCGTGATGGCCGTGTTTGGCGCCCCCGAACCGCAGTCCGATCATGCTGACGGCGCGCTGCGTGCCGCCGGTGCCATGCATCGAGCCCAGTCCGAATTGAACCGGCGCTGGGAGTCGGCGGGCCTGCCGCCTTTCGAGCTCGGTGTCGGCCTCTCCACCGGGTTGGTGGCGGCGGCGCTGATCGGCAGCGAGCAGCGGGCCGAGTATTCAGTCGTGGGCGATGCGGTGAACCTCGCCCAGCGTCTGCAGCAGTTCGCGTCGCGCGGAGAGACCGTCCTCAGCGAGGCGACCTATGCTGCTCTCAGCCGATCACCCCAGGCCGAGCGGCTCGGCCCCACACCGGTTAAGGGCCGCCGGGGGCTCGTTGGCGCCTTTCGGGTTCTCGCTCCTCAGCGAGGTAGATGAGAGTCGCCTTCACACGGCGGTGAACGGCCAGCTCCTCGCCCAGCCCGAGCTTGGAAAAGATGGAGCTGATGTGCTTCTCGACTGCGCCGTCGGTGAGGTGGAGAGACTGCGCGATGGCCGCGTTGTTCTTGCCCTCGGCCACAGCGGCGAGAACTTCTCGTTCGCGCAGGGTCAGATCGGCGAGCGCGGTGCGCTTGTTTCGCGAGCGCTCGGCGATGAGGTTCTCGATCACCTTGGCGTCGATCACCGATCCGCCACGTGCGACCTCGCGGACGGCGTTGACGAGCTGCGCCAGGTCCGAAACCCGCTCCTTCAGCAGGTAAGCGCGGCCGGCGGCGCCCTTGTCGAGGAGCGCCAGCGCATATTCGGCGTCGGCGTACTGACTGAGCACCACGACACCGATTGACGGTGCGGTGCTTCTCAGCCCTTCGGCCACACGGATGCCTTCATCGGTATTGGTCGGGGGCATCCTGATATCGGTCACAACGACGTCGGGGTGTTCTCGGTCGATCGCCGACCGCAATGAGTCCAGGTCGTTGCAGGTCGCCACCAGGTCGAGCTCTTCCACCGACTGGAGAAGCTCGCGCATCCCCTCGCGGACGATGAAGCTGTCGTCCGCGAGGACAACCCGGATCGGCATGGCACACAGGATAGGGCTGGCCCCACCACGCCCAATGGTGCAGGCACCATTGGGCGTGCGCAGCCTCGGGGCTACGCTGCCGCGAGAGCATGCCCGTGCAAGTCTTGATCTGCGACGACCAGGAACCCTTTCGCGCCGCGGCGCGAGAGGTTGTCAACGCCACGCCAGGCTTCGAAGTCGTGGGCGAGACGGAGACCGGCGAGGAGTCGGTTCTGGCTGCCCGCCGGCTTCACCCCGACCTGGTTCTAATGGATGTCCATCTGCCGGGCATCGACGGACTCGAGGCAAGCCGCCGGATTCGGGCGGCTGACCCGAAAGTCGCGATTTTGCTCCTGTCCACCTACGACCGCGATGAATTCGCAGCTCGGATCGCCGAGTCTGGCGCCATCGCATTCGTCTCCAAGGCCAGCTTTGGCCCAGACGGCCTCACGGAGGTGTGGACCCGCGCCGCCGTCGTCAGCTGACGCGGGGCGGGTAGATCAGCCGGGTTTACCGCGGCCCGGTAGTCGCTGCTGCTCGAACATCTCCCGGATTTCGCGGACGCTGGTGGCGTCCTCGGGCTTCTTGTCCTCGGTTCGGAAGGAGACGATCCGCGGGAACCGCAGCGCAAAACCCGGCCGGTCCCCGACCATGCCTGCCGTGTGGCGAGGGCTCGGTGTGATCTCGTCCGCCAGCACCTCCACCACGATCGCCGGCTGCAACCATGCGTCGGGGACCAGGATCGAGTTCACCCGAGCTGGCTTCTCGGGGACCTCCAGACCGGCCAGCCGCGTATGAATCTCACGCCAACCCTCGTCGGATAGGCCCGTGCCCAGCTTGCTGATGGTCACGAACTCGTCCGTCTCGGTGTCGTAGACGCCGGCCAGCAGGGCGCCCGCGCCGAACTCCGCCCGCTTGCCCTTGCCGCGGTAGGAGCCGAGCAGGACGACGTCGATGGTGTCGTTCAGCTGGCCGCTTGTGTTCCGCTTCAGCTTCACCCAGTTGAAGTTGCGGGCGCCCGCCTGGTAAGGAGAGTCGAGGCGCTTGGCCACCACTCCTTCAAGGCCGCGGCTGATGTTGTCGAGGAGCTCCCGGGTCAGCACCTCGACCGAGTCCGTTTTCGTGAGAGGCGCCGACAGCAGCGTGTCCGATCCGCGAAGGAGCTCATCGCCAATCTCAAAGCGCCGCGCGTAGGGCAGCGGCGTCAGGTCGGTCCCGTCGCGGAACATCACGTCGAACACAAATGCCCGCAGGGGGGCGCGGGCGGCAAACTCCTCGATTCCAGCCTTGCGCCGGCGTGCGGTCGTCTCCTGGAAGGGGACGTATTCCTCCGATTCCGGGTTGTAGGCGATCGCCTCGCCATCGAGGATGACGCTCTCGACCTCGAGACCCGAAGCAGCAGCGACCAGCTCCGGGAACATCTCGGTCATCGACTCGAGGTTTCTCGAGAAGATGCTCACCTGGTTCGCGTCCTTGTGAATCTGTACCCGTAGGCCGTCGTACTTCGGCTGCACGCCGACCGTCCCCAGCTTCTTGATCACTGCCTCCGGGTTGGGGAGGCGCTCCGCAAGCTGGGGCCGCAGGGGATGGCCGGCCTTGACCTTGAGCGCTTCGAGCCCGGCCTCGCCCGATTCCCAGAGCGTCCGCGCGATCAGTCCGAGGTCGGAGGTCCGGTTGTAGGCGCCCTCCAGGACTGGACGCAGCGACCGATCTCCGGCCTTCGCGAATGACAGCGCGTCGAGCACGGTCGGGTCTCCGATCCCCAGCCGCATCTTGCCCAGGGTGATCCGCACCAGGTGCTTGGCGGAAGCCGGGTCCAGGTCCGCGAGCAGACCGGTGAAGAGGTCCAGCTTGGTCTGCACGCTGCCCACACCGCTCGCGGCGGCGATCTGAGACAGGCGCTGGTGCACCTCGACGACAGAAGGAGACTCGCGGTTCGCGGCCGGCGCCAGGCGGTGAGCCGTAAGGCCCAGGTCGCCGGCCTGCCGGTAGAGCTTGCCGACCTCCTCCTTCGGTGCGCCGTAAGCGACCGCGATCGCCGAGATCAGCAGCCTCTCACCAAGGCCGATCTCGACCGGCTCGAAGAAAGGCGCCAGCCGGCCCTGGATCAGGTAGGTGATCGGCTCGATCTCGTCCACCGAGCAGGCCCGGTACACCTCGGACAGGATGCGCACCAGCTGGTTCCGGCTTTTCGTCCCCTCGAGCTGGTCGAGGCTCGCGGTCAGCTCAACGAACTTCATCAGGCTCCCGGGCTCAGCACCGGCAGACCTAGTCGCGCGGCGGTCTGCTGCAGGCGCTGGTCGTAGGTGACGAAGGCCTGCAAATCGGCGCCGACGCTAGCGGCTGTGGCGACGTGGATCGCATCCAGGGTGCGCAGGCCAGGCTCGGCCAACGCCGCGGCAGAACTGCGTACCGCGGCATCCATCTCCAATCGATAGAGACGCGCAAGCGTCGCCGGCACGGCAGGCAATGCATCCGGGGCAACCCTTCGAATCGCTCGTGGGACCTCCACCTCGGCGAGAACTGAGCAGACCAGGGGAACGCCCGGTCGCTCGTTGAGCCATTCGACGAGCTCCGGAGTGGCGTGTTCGAGTCGAACCAGCTTGACCAGCGCGGCCGAGTCGAGGTAGATCACCAGCGCTCATGGAGACGCTCTTCGGCCACCGCATCCGAGGCCGTACGTCCCGCGTCACCGGCGACTGGGGGGACTGGAATCGGCCCCCTCTCCGCAGGCGGCAGCGCTCGGCCCTCTTGCACCAGGCGCCCCAGCAATCCTGGAGTGTCGGTGATCGGCACGACTCTGGCGACCGGCCTACCCCGATCCGTCACCTCGATCACCTCGCCGTTGCGCACACGATCGATCACCCTCGACGCGTGCTGGTTCAACTCCCGGAGGCCGATTTGCTTCACTTTGGCATTGTAGGACAAAAGCTCCTACATGGATGTGGGTGGCCGGGGAGCGGGAGGGTATCGGGGCTCGGGGGTATAAGGTTCCGCCGGAGCGGTGGATTTCAGATTCCTCGTCACCGCGGTAGGGGTGGGCCCCCGAGCGGTCGCGGTTCGTTTTCCGGACTCGACCACGGTCGCCGAGCTGGGCGCGGCCCTGGCTCGCCACCTTGGCGTCGGCAACGGCTCAGATCCAACTCCCGTCCGCTGCCGCCGTCTCGGAGCCCTGCTCAACCCCGCCGCGAAGTTGGTTGACTGTGGCCTCCAGATGGGCGACGAGCTGGATCTCGATCCGGCCGCGGCCGGAGACCCGGCGTTTGATTCGGGCGCGGGCGCCGTCGTCGAGCTGGCAGTGGTCGGTGGACCGGCTTCAGGTCATCGCTACCCGCTCCCGCCAGGTGAGCACATCGTAGGCCGTGGGGAGGAGTCGACGATCCTGGTCGCGGACGACGCGGTCTCCCGACAGCACGTCGTGCTGACGGTCAGCGAGAGCGGCGACGTCCGGATCCGCGACGTGGATTCGAGCAACGGCACCTTCGTGGATGGAGTCGCCGTCCACGAAGACCGGCCCCTGGCGCGCGACGAGATGCTCGAGATCGGCAACTCGCTGCTGCGTGCTTCCGACCCCGCGCCCAGGTCGAGGCGCGCGGCGCCGGATGCCGATGGGCATCTGCGGTTCAACCGGCCACCGCGGACGATCGAGCGTCCGGCCGCGGGCGCTGCCAGCCTCAGCATCCCGACCGCGCGGGCATCGGGGTTCCATCTGCCGCTGAGCGCGGCCCTGGCCGCGCTCGTGCTGGGGATCGCCATGTACCTGTTCACGCATCAGCTGGCGTCGCTTGTGGTGGCCGGGCTCTCGCCGGTGATGGCTGTGTTCTCGGTGTTTGAGGACCGGATCCTGGGACGCCGCGGGCAGGCGCGTGCCCGCACCGAGTTCAAGGAGCAGCTGGCCGTGGTCGAGACCCGGGCGGCGGGAGCTTCCAGGGCGGAGGCGATCCGGCTTCGGCGCGATCACCCGGACGCGGCCACGCTGCTCGCCCGCGCGACCGTCCTGCATCCGCGCCTCTGGGAGCGGCGCCCGGCCGACGTTGACTTTCTCGACCTCCGAGTGGGCTGGGGCGACCGGCCTTCGAGCTTCAAGGTCGAGCTCCAGGGCGGCGACGACGCGCTCCGGGCCGAGGCCGACCGGAGGCTGGCCCTCCAGACCCAGATGACGGGCGTCCCCTCCACGCTCCGCGTCGCAGAGGCCGGCGTGGTCGGGCTCGCCGGCCGGCGTCCCGACGTCGACGCGGTCGCCCGCTGGCTCCTCTGCCAGGCCGCGACCCTGCACAGTCCCCGCGACCTGACCGTCGCCGGCGCGGTGGCGGAGGCTGCGGCCGGCTCGTGGGCGTGGCTCGGCTGGTTGCCACACGTCAACTCCGCAACCGGCGGAGAACCTGGGCTGGTGGCCGGAGCGGAGGCCGCCGCCGACCTCGTCGATCGCCTGCTCGAGGAGGTCAACGCGCGCAAGGGCCGCCGAGCCGACGCCGGCCACCAAGGGCAGCCCAGCGAGGAGGCCGTCCTGGTCCTCTTTGACGGCAGCCTCAACGTGCCCCGTCCCCGGGTCGCACAGCTGCTGGCCAACGGCCCCGGCGTCGGTATCTACGTGGTCTGGCTCGGCGCCGAGGTCCGCGACCTCCCCGGTGAGTGCGGCGCCGTGGTCGAGGTCGGGGAGGGACTGCGCGGCGTCGAGATCGTGCGCCCGGCCAGCGGCGAGCGCCGGAGCGCCGCCAGCGGCGACGGGATTTCGGTCGAGCTGGCAACCGAGCTGGTCCTTGGCCTGGCGCCGGTCCGCGACGTGAGCGCTCAGCAGAGTGGGGGCGGCGTGCCCGCTGAGGTCAGCTTGCTGGAGCTGCTGGACCTCCACCAGGACGGCGCCGAGCAAGTGGCTCGGGCTTGGCGGCAATACGAAGGGCGCCTCTCGGCGCCGGTGGGGTCAGCCGCCCGAGGGCTGTTCGAGTTGAGCCTGCGAGAGGACGGACCGCACGCGCTGGTCGGCGGGATGACCGGGTCCGGCAAGAGCGAGTTTCTGCAGACGCTGGTGGCGGCGCTGGCGGCGCGGTGTTCGCCGTCGCGTCTGAACTTCCTCTTCGTCGACTACAAGGGCGGGGCGGCCTTCAAGGACTGCGTCGAGATACCGCACGCGGTGGGCCTCGTCACCGACCTCCAGGGCCGCCTGGTCCAGCGCGCCCTGGTCTCCCTGGCGGCCGAGCTGCGCTGGCGCGAGGCCTTGCTCGCCAAGGCCGGTGCCAAGGACTTGAAGGAGCTCGAGCAGCGGGACCTCGGCAGGGCCCCGGCCAACCTGGTGATTGTTGTGGACGAGTTCGCCGCCCTGGTCAAGGAGCGCCCTGAGTTCGTCGACGGCATGATCGACCTGGCGGCGCGCGGTCGGAGCCTGGGCATCCACCTCATCCTGGCGACCCAGCGACCGGCGGGCGTCATCAACGACAAGATCCGAGTCAATACCAACCTGCGGGTATCCCTGCGCTTCGTCGATGACTCCGACAGCCGTGACGTCCTGGGGACGGCGGCCGCCGCGCGGAAAGGCCTACCACCCGGACGCGCGTTTGCGAAAGTCGGGCCGGCTGAACCGGTCGAGTTCCAGACCGCCTACGCCGGCAGCCGGGTGCGATCGCCCGAGGGTGAGGCGCTCCTCGTTCGCGACCTCGGATTCGGCGGCGTCGTCGCCGGCGCAGCTACGGCGGCGGAGAGTTCGCCGGATGGTGACGATACGGCGCTGCACGCCCTGCTCCAGATGTTCGAGGCCGCCAACGCGAAGCTCGAGCTGGCGCCCCCGCGGCGGCCATGGCTGCCTGGGCTGCCCGACCGTATTCGCCCGGAGTCAATCCCGCTGCCGGAGGCCCCAGAGGAGGGTCCGTTCGCTGTCATCGGCCTCGTGGACGAGCCCGAACACCAGCTTCAGCGCGCCGAGGTCTACGTCCTGGCGACCGACGGCAACCTGCTTGCGTACGGAGGGCCGGGCAGCGGAAAGACGTCGCTGCTGCGGGCCGTGGCTGCCGGCCTGGCGCGCGCGAGCGCAGCCGCCGGGCTGCACCTCTACGCGGTCGAGACGGGCACCGCCGGTCTCCGCGACCTGGAGGCCCTTCCTCACTGCGGCGCGGTCATCCAAGCGTCAGACATTTCAAGGGTGGCACGGCTGATCTCGATGCTCCGCGCGGAGGTCGAGCGACGCCGGGCGCTGCTCGCCGAAGCACGGGCCGCGGACTTTGCAGCGTATGTGCGGAAGCACGAGGCCTTAGCCCGCGTCGTCCTGCTCCTCGACGGCTTCGGAGGGATCACAAGCGAGCTCGCCGATGCCGACCTGGGCCGCGAAGCCGATGCCCTGGCGGCCCTCGTCAGCGAGGGCCGGCCGTTCGGCATCCACGTCGTCGCGACCGCGGAGAGGCGAAACGCCGTTCCCAGCCGGCTGACCGGCAGCTTCGGGAAGCGCCTGGTCCTCCAGATGCCCGAGGACGACGACTACACGGTGCTGGGAATCGAGCGGCAGGCGTATCGGGGCGCCCAGCTGCGGCCAGGACGCGGATTCCTGGGCGCGAACCTGGAGATCCAGTGCGCTGCCCTCGGCGAGGATGCCAGCCCTGACGCGCAAAGCGCCGCACTTCAGTCGCTCGGCGCCGAGCTGAGCGCGCGCGCACCGCGGAGCGCCGCCTCGGTCCAGCTCCTGCCGGAGCAGCTGGAGGGCGATTCGCAGCCCGCTCCGAGCGCTCCTTACTCGGCCGTCATCGGCCTCACGGATCCCGACCTCAAGCCGGCGACCGTCGCACTCGAAGAAGGGCACTTCGTGATCGTCGGACCGCCGCGCAGCGGACGCTCCACGGCGCTCGTGACGCTGATCTCCTCGCTCGCCCGCGGACCTCTGCCGGTCCATCTGATATGTGTCGCACCCCGCCGCCAGAGTCCGCTCAGCTCGTGGGGCGGATCGGGGGACGTGCACGTCGGGGCCGAGGCGTGCGCGGCCGCGATCGCGGACCTGGCCGGCCGGCTCCCGACCGAGGCGTTCACGGTGCTGGCGATCGACGACGGCGAGGAGCTGGCCGAGGGTGCGGTTGCGCAGCAGCTGGAGCAAATCGTCCGGCGCGGCCGCGACCTGCCGATCAGGGTGGTCGCCGCCGTCGAGACGCAGGCCGCCCACAGAGCCTTCTCAGGTTGGATCAAGGAGCTGCTGAAGGACCGGCAGGGCCTTCTCCTCAATGCCGATCCGACTGCCGACGGTGCGCTCTTTCGCGGCGTACGTTTGCCCCGGCGCCGGGATTGGGAGCGTGTCCCGCCCGGGCGGGCGAACCTGGTGGGCCGAGCGTCGCTGGAGGTGGTCCAGGTCGCGCGGACCGCTAGTTCGGCGAAGGCTCGTCCGGTCGGATGAGCAGGCTGTTGGCGACGGCGCCGAACAGCCTCGAGAAGGCGTCGCCAATGGAGACGTTCGGAGTCATGAACGTGAGGGTGATGAGCTCGCCGCGTTTTTTGGGCCCGGGGATCACATATTCGACGCAGAGCGCGTCGAAGGCGCGGGTGTCGGGCAGCAGCTGGAGCGTTGCCACCCGGCTCGTCCGCACCGCTCGACCCGCGCGCAACCGGACCACCTCGCCGCCGAGCTGACTGGCGATCTTGCGAATCGATCCGGGCTGACCCTCGGAGGCCGGGCGCATGCTGACCAGCAGCGTCGCGAGCAGCGGGTAGCCCTCGACCTCCTCGAGCAGCACGGCGCTGAGCACGACCCCGGTGGCGCGGGTGGCCGCCACGGCAGTGCTCAGCAGCAGCTCGATCTCGTGCTTGCGGGGCGCCAGCTGGGGGATCGCCTTCACCACCTCGTCGACGCTGGCCACCGAGGAGCGCAGGTCCAGGGGGACCCACTCCCGCGGCAGCGCGACCCGGGCGTAATCGGCCACTAACCCCTTCCCTCCTGGAAGGACGCCAAGGCGGCGCTGAGGTCGCGGTAGAGCACCGGCGGGCGGTCGTCTTGAGCTGCTCCCTTGCCCGCCAACACGTAGTCGATCTTGTCCCCAGTCTTACTCAAGCCGTGCCACTGCACCGCCGCAGCCTGGTCCAGGGTCGCCTGTTCCTCGGCGCTGGCCGCAATGTCCGCGGTCATGCTCGTCTCGGGGTCGGCAAACTCCGCCTCGCGCTGCCAGAACTTGGCATCGGCGGCCGACGTCTTGGCTGCATCCTCGACATCCTGGGCATGCAGGTGGACCACCGAGGTTGCGACGCCGACGGCGTCGAGGCCGATGTCGATCCAGCCGACACGCTTGTCCCCCTCGGCCATGCGGCCGGCGTCGACACCCAGCTGAGCGACCGCGAGGCCGGCGTTGGCCCACATCAAGATCACAGCCATGGCCGCCAGGGACGCACCGCCTGTGAACACGGCGCCGGCTATGGCGAGAAGCAGCCCGGCTACCGTGAGCACAGCCGAGGCGTCTGCAAGCACCTTGCTGAGCCGGGCCAAGTCCGTCGGATGCGCGAGCCAATCCTCCAGATCGTGGGGCAGATTCACGATGTGCTCGAAGGTGGACCGGACGATGTGCGCCACGATTTCGACCGTCTGCCCGACCGGGCTGTCGACCACGTTCTGCCAGATGCTTCCGAGGTCCGCGCCCAACATCGATTGCGCGTCGCGGATCCGGCTGACGCAGGTTGTGATTGCATGTGACCGCCACTCCTCGTGGAGCGCATTGGCGGCGGTCCGGTAGGCGTTGATGTCCCGCAGCGTCACCTGGATGCTGCTGTCGAGGCTGGCTTGTTCCGCCGGATCGACAGAGGCCGCGCGCCGCATCTTCAAGCGATCCAGCGTCTGCTCCGCGGACAGTAGCTGGTCTCCAATCACGACAGACGAGCTCTGGAGCTGGCGAAGGCCCATCTGGTTGTCGTTGACGTACTCCCAGAGCGCCCACCCGACTCGGCCGTAGGCAGCAGCGAACTGGCTGAGATAGCCAGGCAGCCCGTTCAGCGTGTCCACGAACGCGTTGGCCGCCTCTCCGGTCCAGTCGACTCCGCGGCGCGCGATGTCGTCGAGGTTGCTGTTGGCACCGTCCAGCTTTTGCTGGACTGCGGAGAACTGCCTCGAGAGCTCCTCGATCAGGTCCGGATCGCCGTCGATCAGAAGGTCGGGACCGAGTGCAGCCGCAATTTGCGCGCGCATGTCACGGCGTCTGAGCCGGAACGATGTTCTGGTCGACATAGTCGTAGCTCTCCGCGGCCTGGTCCAGATTCGAGCTGAACGTCTTGAGCTTGTTGGACAAGACGTCGCGCTTGGACCCCGCGTTGTAGAAGAAGTCCCAGAGCGATGCGACGATGCTGCTCTCAGCAATGCCGCCCGAGTAAGTCTCGATGGCTGCGGTGGTACCGTCGTTCACCATCGAGTGGATGTGCTCGAGCGCCTTGGACAGGTCGCGGAGCACGGTCGGGTTGACGCGGAAGGTGCCCTGGCTCACCACAGCACCTCGCGGCTAGCTAGTGCCCACCCATGGACTTGGCGATTTGGGCCTCGGTCTGCGCGTAGGCCTGGCCCGCGCCCTGCAGCAGTGAGCTGAGGCCGGTGAGCGCCTCGTGGATCTGGCGCGCGCCGCTCTGCCACTCGGTCCAGAGCGTGTTGAAACGGTCGCTGGCCGTACCGGCCCAATCGCCGCCGACGAGCGGCGCGATGGAGTTGCGCAGCGAGTCGAGCTGCTCCTGGATCGAGCTGGCGCTCGCCCCCAAGCGTGCGCTGAGCTGCTCGAGCTCTTCAGCGGTGACCTTGATCGTCCCCATCCCAAGTCTCCTCGAATCCCCGGACTACCTAAACGGCGCGCGAACTATAGCAGCGGAGGGGCGCCGATAGTATGCTCCCGGCGGCACCATGGGTGGGAGAGCGCCGCGCAATCGGCGGATGCCTGCTATCCCCGGCGTCGAGATCGTGCGCGAGCTCGGCCGGGGCGGGATGGGCGTCGTCTACGTGGGGCGGCAGCCGGCGCTAGAACGCGACGTCGCCGTCAAGGTCCTCGAGGTCACGTACTCCACCGCCGACTCACGCGAGAGATTCATTCGTGAGGCCAAATCCGCCGCCTCGCTGACCCACCCCGGCATCGTCACCATCCACGACACCGGGGTGAGCCGGAACGGGATCCCATACATCCTGATGACGCTGCTGCCCGGTGGGAGTCTGCGCGGACGCCTCGACGCCGGGCCGCCGCTGCATCCGGACGAGGTGGCAAGGGTCGGCATCCAGATGGCGGACGCGCTCGCGCATGCCCACGCCCGCGAGGTCATCCATCGCGACGTGAAGCCGTCGAACATCCTGCTCGACGCCGAAGGCAACGCCTACCTCGCCGACTTCGGGATCGCGCAGATCGCCGGCGCCACGCGACTTACGACCCAACAGGTCCAACTGGGCACGACCGAGTACATGGCCCCGGAGCTGGCGGTGGGTAAGCCGGCCAGTCCGGCCAGCGACGTGTATGCGCTGGCGGTGACGCTTTACGAGGCGCTCGCCGGCCGCCCGCCGTACGTCGGCGAGGACCCGCAGCTGGTCCTCTATCAGCATCGCTTCGAGGAGCTGCCGCCTCTGCCCGCCGAGGTTCCGGAGTCCCTGGCGGCGGTTGTCACGCGCGCCCTGCTCAAAGACCCGGAGGCGCGCTGGCAGTCCGCGGCGGAGATGGCGGCGGCGCTGCGCGAGTGCCTGTCAACGCTGACCTCTGACGAGACGCTGCCGATTGCGGCCGCCGCTCCCGGCTCCCGCGCCGGAACGACCGTCATCGTCCGCCGCCGCGAGCACGCCAAACCGGCAGCCAAGGGACCGCCGCCACCAACCGTGCGCTCGCGAATCCGGGGCCGCATCGCCGCACTGGCGGCACTTCTCGCGGCTCTGCGAACTCGAATCCCACGCAGCGTCGCGCTCGGAGCTGCCGCTGTCATCCTACTGGCCCTCATCGCCACGATCGCCGTGCTCAACGTCGGTCGGCTCTCCGGTCCGGCGCCCACGCGCTACGCGTTTGCGCCCGAGCAGTACGGCAGCGGCCTGGAGGTGCGGCGGACCTGGGTCCTGACACCCGGCAAGGTGCCCGTGCTCACGGTCCAGCTCGAGGTCGCGAACACGACGAAGCATGCCGTCACCGGCACCGTCGACGAGACGATCACCAAGGAAGTCGCGACGTCTGTAAACGACGTTCGCTTCGATGTGGCGCCGGCGACCGTCGTAAATCCGGACCCCGTGGTCCGTTTCGCCGTCAGCAAGCTGGCGGCCGGCAAATCCACGACCATCAGCTACCACGTCACGCTGCGCAACGGCGTGCCGGCGGGCGGCTTGACGGCCCTCGCACAGCGCGAGGGCCGGGCGCAGGCGGCCTGGCTCAACAACTGCGCACAGCCGGTGGCGGCGCGTCTGCCCGCGGCGTCCGGGCCTCCGACGGCCGCCCTCTGGCTGCTCGCACTGGCGGTGGTCGCAGCCCTGCTGCTGGTGGTGTTGCGGCTGGCGGTGCGGATCTACCGTAGTCCGCCGCTTGTGAGGTGGTTCACGCTGGCCTTGGTCGCGGTCGTCGGGCTGCAGCTCACCACCGTGACGACCGCCAGGGCCGACTACATCAACGGGACCTATTACAGCGGTATGTCAGCGTCGTTCGCGCCTAATCCGGGGCCCAACGGCGCCACCACCGAGAGCGTCAGCTATACGCTCAAGAACCCGGGCCCCGGTTACTGCTTCTCGAACACCGTCGCCGCCTACGACGGCAACGGTGCGCAGCTGTGGACGTACGGTGCGAGTCTCGACTGCCCCGGCCAAACGCGGTCGTTCAGCAGGAGTTTCACGGTGTCCTGCTGCGGCACCCACCAGATAACCACGTACATCCTGGCCCAGAACGCGATGGCGAATCCGAACCTTTACAACGGCTACGTCGTCCGTGACCTGAGCACTTGCGGCACGGCCTCGCCCCCGCAAGGCGTCAGTGCCAGCGCGGGCGTAGGGTCCGCCAGCGTGAGCTGGGGAGCGCCGGCCAACGGCGGCTGCGGAGTCACCAGCTACACCGTTACCGCCCAGCCCGGCGGCGCCAACCGCACCGTGGGCGGGACCGGCGCCAGCTTCAGCGGACTGGCGAACGGCACGTCGTACTCGTTCACCGTCGTCGCCAACAACGCGGCCGGAGGCAGCGGCGGCGCGACTTCCAACACCGTGACCACACCCAACGTCCCGGGCCCGCCCAGCGGAGTCTCCGCTGCTGCAGGGACCAATTCGGCCACGGTGAGCTGGGGGCCGCCTGGTTCCGACGGCGGCAGCGTAATTAAGGGATACATCGTCACCGGCGACCCTGGTGGGCAGGCGTCGTCCGTCGGTCCCGGGACGCTCTCTACAACCTTCACCGGCCTGACCGCGGGCACCGGCTACACCTTCACCGTAGTCGCGACCAATGCAGTCGGCTCGGGCCCCGGCGCCAGCAGCTCAGCGACGCCCACCGCTCCGCCCACGCAGGCGCCGTCGCAGACGCCAACACCCAACGGCGGATCGGGCACCACGTCCACAACGCCGGCTCCCGCCCCCGCGCCGACGCCGACGGAGTCCGCACCGACCGGCACTCCGACGCCAACGGCGACCGGGACTCAATCGCCGGAGCCGCAACCGTCCCCCACCTGCCCGGCCTGATCTCAAGGGCGAATGCCGGCGATCGTGCGGGCGTCCCCTCGGTTTTCGGCAGCTTCCGGGCGGCGATCGAGGCTGCATCGGACCGCTGAGGGATCGCTCAAGCGCACCCGCGAGGGCGCGTCTTATCGCCAACTGGCCCGCGGCAGAGGTCCAGAGAGCGGCTTGCTACTCTGCCCACGATGCCGCCCGGCTTCAGCGTCCCGCCGAGACGGCAACATCCTCGACGCGCCGCCGCGCTCGTCTACAGCGCCGCGGCAGCAGGCGTCATCTCGCTTCACCTGGCGACCAACAGCACCCTGGGCTTCCATACGGATGAGCTCTATTACCTGACCTGCGGTTTGCATCCGGCGCTGGGGTACGTCGACTTCCCGCCACTGGTCCCAATGCTCGCGAGAGCAGAGACCGGACTCCTCGGCGTCACTCCGTGGACCCTTCGGTTGCTTCCCTCCCTGTTGGGCGGCCTCCTGGTCGCGCTCTCCGGTGCCTACGTCCGCCGGCTAGGCGGCTCTCTGCGACTGCAGGCGATCGCGCTGCTCACAGCCATCGCGGCGCCCTTCCTACTGGGTTCGAACTGGGTCTTCCAGACCGTGACCTTCGACCAGGTGACCTGGATGGTCGCCATTTACTGGTTCTTGTGCCTCCTCATCGACCGTCGACCGCGGTACTGGATCTACCTTGGTATCACGCTCGGAGTCGGTCTCGAGGTGAAGTACACCATCGCCGGTCTCATCGCGGGCATTGGCGTCGCGGTAGTCCTCACGCCATCGTTGCGGACCGACCTGCGGATGAAATACCCATGGATCGCGGCCGCGATCGCACTTCTTATCTGGTCGCCGAACCTGGCCTGGCAGGTCGCCAACGGCTTCCCCTCGCTCCTTTACATCGCCTACCACGCTGGCGCAGGAGGCGGGCCCATCGTTCACCTCATCCAGATCGGCGTCTACTTCTTCTTTCTTCTACCTTTATGGATCGCGGGCCTGGTCTCCCTGTTTCGTGACCAAACGCTGCGTCCCATTGGAATCGCGTGCGTCGTTCCGCTGCTCCTCTTCCTGTTCGCCGGCAAGTCTTACTACGCGGCCGGAACGATTCCCGTGGCGGTCGCTCAAGGGCTCATCTGGATCTCCAGGATCCAGCGTCCGCGGCTCCGGTCAACCTTGCAGATCGCCGTTGTAGCGGCGACCGTCCTCGAACTCATAGTCTTCTTCTTTCTCGTTGTCCCGGTCACTCCGCCGAGTCGAATACACACGACACGCCTCGATACCGTGAACGAGGTGTTCGCGGACAGCGTCGGCTGGGAGGACGTCGCGCACCAGGTGACGACGATCTATCGCGATCTGCCGCCATCGGAGCGCCAGAACACGGTTATCATCTCGGCCTACAACGGCGTTCCGGGGGCCCTCGACATATATGCGAATCCAAGGGACGTCCCAGTCACCGTCAGCCCACACCTGAGTGACTGGTATTGGCTGCCGGCGAACCTCACCGCAACGTATGCGCTGATGGTGGATTACAAGCCGTCCGATGTGGCTTGGATGTGCACCTCAGCGCAGCTCATTGCCCACTTGACCGTGCCCTATTCCGTCAAGGGCTTGGAGCAAGGCGCCTCGGTGACGCTGTGCCAACTCGAGTACCCGATCTCGGACGTCTGGGGACGGCTCCGCAACTTCTCCTGACAAGGGATGACGGCTGGCGAGGTCGCGGCAGCCAGAAATCAGCGGCGGCTGGCCGGAGCGTCGAAGGGCGAGCATCCCTCTCGACGCTCCGAAGCGATACGGCTATCTACAGGCGTCCGATCAGCGCGCCTGAAGAACCGGTGTCAGCACTGCACGAAGAAGGTCGGCGATCCGGTCTCGACGGTCGGTCCGGGCGCGTTGGGAACCGCATAGCCGAAACCTGACGAGGTGCCGCTGATCAGCTGCGTTGCCCCGCTCAGGACCGTCGAGGCGGTATCGGCGACCGGGCACGTGCCACCGTTAATTGCGACGATCGCCCCGTTGAGGGCGAGGCTCCCTGAGGTCGACATGCGTAGCTGGGTCGGGCGCGACCACGGTCGTGAAGGCGTAGACAGCCCCGCCGAGGACTACCGCCGTAAGCGAACTGGCCAGCGCGGCCACCGCGAGGCGCGACGCCAGCAGGCGTCGTAGAGATGCGAGCACGCTCATGATGTCCCCTCCCAGTGACTGGCGCGGACCTCGCCCGCGCGAGTTGGCGGTTACTTACGCCTGATCGGCCGGCGGCGTCAAGACGGGCCGGCTTAGAGCCATCCCTAGACGCGGATCACGGAGACGTCGGCAAAGGCGTCGAAGTCGGAGTCCAGGCTGCAGATGGGTACGTTGTGTGCACGGGCGGTGGCAGCGATCCACGCATCCTGAACCTTCGGGCGCCGGCCGGCTCGGCGGGCGCCTGCGACCAACTCGGCGAAGGCGGCGGCGACCGCCTCGTCGATTGGTAGGCCGACATAGGTCGTCTCGACTGCGCGGAGCGTCTCTAGCCGCCGCGCCCGAGTGGCCTCGTCCACCGCCAAATGGACCCCGAGCATCAGCTCCGCCAGAGTGACGACGGAGATCGCGGCCTCATCGGGAATCGCCTCGGTGGCCAGAGGCCGGTCGGTCTCGGAGGCGATGAAGATGGAGGTGTCGAGGATCGCCCTCACAGCTGATCGACGGTGTCGGGCAGGGCCTTACGGAGGTCACGCCCCAGTTGGGCGTCCGCTGGCTTGAGGCTGTCGAGCACCCGTCGCTTCGCGACCCACGCGCTGCGCCGGGCGAGCGGTACCAGCTCGGCCACGGGCCGGCGATCGACGGTCACCCGCAGCCGCTCACCAGCCTCGACTCGGCGCAACACTTCTGCGGTTCGATTCCGCAGGTCGCGCGCCGACACCTCATCGGTCACGGGCGCACTGTAGCACATTGCCTACAGTGACCGCTGAGACTGTCTAACGGTCGGGACCGCTTGTGGGCCGGGGCGGCGCGACCGTCGCCCCGGCCTTTCAGGTCCGGACTTAGGGCCGTGCCTCGACGGCGGCCGCCAGGTCGGTCACGTAGTTCATCGCCGCCGGACTGCCAAACCCGGTCGTCAGATCCCAACCGGGCGTCGTCGGCATGCCGGGGATGTTGGTCCCCGCTTGCGCGTTGTCACCGACGATGACGCCGTTGAATGTCTGCGGAACGATGTCCGTGAAATCGCTCGTGGGCAGCCGGTAGAGGAGGGGATTGAGGTAGCCGACGGGCTTGCCGGCCTTCTGCCCCGCCAGCGAGGTGAGCGCAGCCAGCTGCGGGCTCGCTGCGCTGGTGCCGCCGATGATGTGCCAGCCGACTCGGACGCCGGGGAAGCTGGTAAACACCAGGACGCCGCCGTTGACCGCGGAGTTCCAGGAGAGGTCGGGAAGGCCGCGCCGGCCCTTGAGCACGGACTGGCTGATCCCGGACTGGAAGGCCGGAGTGGAGAAGAGCACGCTGCGGCCTCCGCCGGTGGCGGCGGGCAGGTAGGACTCGTTCCAGACGGCCTCCACCTGGCCAGCCCCGGACGTGAAGGCGAGCGGGTCGGTCGGGGTCGGCGCCCACCGCCAGCCGAGCTGCAGCCAGGTGCCGCCGGCCGACGTGACGAGCGGATCGGAGGAAGGCCAGGTCACGGTCGGGAAAGGCACCAGTTTCGAACCCAACGGGTCGATGACGTTGGCAGTGCCGCTGTCACCAGCCGAGCCGAAGACGGTCACGTTATTGGCGACCGCGTCCCGGTAGACCTGGTCGAACATGCCGACCTGAACCGGGCCCGAGGCTCCGGTGAATGACTGCTCGGTCACCGCGAAGCTCTGCGACATCACGGCGCCGGGGAAGTGCTGGATGGCGAACTCCTCACCGGCAAACATGCTCGGGAAGCCCTGGACGCCCTCCGTCTCCCAGGGGTTCGCCTCCACCAGCACCAGGTGGGCATCCGGGGCGATGGCGTGAGCCCACTGCACGTCCAGGCTGGTCTCTTCCGCCCAGCCCACCTCGGTGCCTAAGAACGCCGAGGGGTTGAACGTCGGCGCGCCGTTGGGATGCTCGACGTCGATGGTCGTGCGCGGCAGCCCGAAGGTGTCGCTGAAGAAGTCGAGGTCGTGCTGCACGGTCGGGCTGCCGAAGCTGTCGACGATGACGATGGTCTGGCCCTGGCCCGTCAGGCCCGCCGCGTGGACGGCGTCGACGCCGTAGGCAGCGTAGATGTCGGCCGGCGTGTAGCAATGGAATGACGCCGAGGTATGCACAGGCGCCGGCGACGTGCAGGCAAAGCCCCCGCCTCCGGTCGTGCCAGCGGGATCGTCAGGCGCCATGACGGCGAGCGGCACGAACTGGAGCGGCGAGACGGCCGCGACCGGCGCCGCCACCAGCGCCCCCAAGCCCAGGGTCGGTACGAACGCCAAGGTGGCGGCGCTCCGTGCCGCCCGTTGCAGATATCCGAACATGCGGTTACACCCCCTAACGCGCTTCTGGACGGCTACTCGTCAGACAGGCTAAGCGCGGCCCAATGCAAGGTCAAATCTTGGGAGCCTTCGCCGTTGGCATGGCCCCCGCTCGGCATGGGTGTGCCTGACCTTTCAGCCTCCATCAGCGACGGGACCTTCCGGGACCGCAGCCTCACCTTGTTGCGCTGCCGTCAGGAGCGGCCGGATGAGCTCGATCGGTAGCGGGAAGATGATCATCGAGCTCTTCTCGCTGCTCATGTCGAGCAGCGTCTGCATATAGCGGAGCGTCAGCGCCGCCGGCTGCGTGGAGATGACCTTGGCCGCATTGGCGAGGGTCTGTGCCGCCAGGAACTCTCCGTCGGCCGCGATGACCTTGGCCCGCTTCTCGCGCTCGGCCTCTGCCTGGCGGGCGATCGCACGCTGCATCGTCTGCGGCAGCTCCACGTCCTTCACCTCGACGGCGCTGACCTTGATGCCCCAGGGCTCAGTCTGCTGATCGATGATCTGCTGCAGGTCCTGGTTGATGCTGTCGCGCTTGGCGAGCAGGTCGTCGAGGATGTGTTGGCCGAGCACCGCGCGCAGCGTGGTCTGGGCGATCTGAAAGGTCGCCTCGCGGAAGTTGAACACCCGTGTCACGGCCGCGCGGGCGTCGACCACCTGGAAGAAGATCACCGCGCTCACCTTCACCGTCACGTTGTCGTTGGTGATGAGCTCCTGGGGCGGCACCACGAGCGTGATCACCCGCAGGTCGATCTTGGTCAGGCGGTCGACGCCGAAGGGCAGGATCAAGAAGAGGCCGGGACCCTTGAGGTCGATCAAGCGCCCGAGCCGGAAGACGACGCCGCGCTCGTACTCGCGTGCGATCCGGATGCTGTTGATGGCGACCACCAGGATGATCAGGAGGATGACGCCGATCGCGATCGTTGGGCCCATTCACAATCTCCTTTGAGTGTCGGCTGGCTCGGCGGCCGCTGTAGAAGGTGCTTCAACCGGAGCCACGTCCAGCTCCAGACCTCGCCGGTTGATGACCCGAACCTCAGTCCCGGCCGCTATCTCAGGTCCCGGCGACCTGGCCCTCCAGAGCGCACCCAGAACGAAGACCGTGCCCTGGGGAGCCAGCGGCTGGCGGACCACGCCCCTGATTCCGATCAGCGTTTCGGGCCCGACATAGGCGGGGCGGCCGCGCGCTGCGATCGCCTTCCGCAGGACGAAGCCAAACAACGCCAGGGCCGCCAGGGCGCCGCCCAGGCTCAGCCAGGGGCTGACGCCCAGTCCGATGGGACCGGTGTCGATGAGCAGCGCCGAGCCGAGCAGCAGGGCGATCACGCCGCCTACCGTGAGGATGCCGTGGGTGGGAGCCTTGAGGTCGGCGACGAAGAGACCGAAGGCGAAGAGGATGAGGAGCGCCCCACCCAGGTTGACGGGCAACCCGACCAGCGCTACCAGCGCCAGCACGCCGCTGATCACGCCGACCACGCCGGGCAGGATCGCGCCCGGGGTGGTGAGCTCGACCAGTATCCCGAAGACCGCAAGCAGGAGCAGCAGGTAGGCGATGTTCGGGTCGATCAATGCGTGGAGCGCCTGCTCGATGCCGGTCATCGGATCGTCCTCGATGGCCGCCCCGGCGAGCGCGAGCGTGACCGGCTCGCCATTCGGTCTGTGCAGCGAGCGGCCGTCCAGCGTGCTGAGTAGGGAGGAGATGTCACGGGCCTGCAGATCGACCACGTGCAAGCCGACGGCCTGCTCAGCGGTGATGTTGAGACTCTCCCGCACCGCCTGCTCGCACCAGTCGGGATTGCGGCCGTGGAGGCTGGCGAGGTTTCGGATCCGGGCCACCGCATCGTTGAGCACCTTCTTGCCGAGGTCGCCGGAGAGGTCGGCTCCACCGGCCTGGATCGGGTGGGCAGAACCGAGATTGGTGCCCGGCGCCATCGCCACCAGATCTGCGGCCTGGGCCACAAAGAGCCCGGCCGAGTCGGCGCGAGCGCCGGCCGGGTATACGAAGGCGATCACCGGAACTTTGGAGTTGAGAAGGCTGGTCACGATCGAGTCCATGGACTGCAAATCGCCGCCCGGCGTGTTCATGACCACCACGATCGCGGCGGCCCGCGCCGCTTCCGCACGCCCCACGGCCTGGCTGACATAGCCGACCGTGACGGTGTTGATGTCCCCCTCCACGTGCGCCTGGAGGACGGTTGCGGACCCGGCCGCGGCTGGAGTCGGCTGGAGGAGGAATGAGCCTAGCGCGCAAACCAGCGCGACCTGCCCCCAGCCCGGCCGCCCGCTCGTCGGGGAGGCCTGGCTGTCCTTCACCTCCTGGCCACGGGGGACTCGCCTGGCGCGGGTTGGGCCGGCGCGCGGCCGGCGACCACGTGGACGATTTCGAGCTGCGGGTAACGGCGGGCCAGGCGGGCGGGGACGTCCCTCCTCAGCCACGCGGAGATCCCTGGGGGCAGGGTCGAGATCACGATCGCGGAATAGGTCTCGCCGCGTAGCTCGTCGTCGATGGCTTGCATCGGGTCCCACGCGCCCACCCGTGCGCTGGCGAGGTTGAGTCCGCGCTCCAGCATGCGCTCGCGGATGCGGCTGGCGCGCTCGGCGGCGATCACGCTCGCGGGACGGACACGGCCTTCGGCCACCTCGTCGAGATAGCTGGCCGGAGTGGCGGGGACCAGGAGGACAAACTCGGCCGGGGGATCGGCGGCGGCCAGCGCCAGCAGCCGATCCATCAGCTCGGCGCTGTCTGCGGTCCGGTGGGCCACGACCAGGTAGCGCATCGCCCCTCGCCGCTATTCTGCTCCGGGCGTCTGCGAAAGGGCACAGCTTGAATCGGATGGACTTTGGCCGCGAGCTACGTTTGTGATGGTGCCACGCGTCGAGGTACGCGCCGCCCATGAGCCAGCCGGAGAGGAGGACGAAGGTCCAGGTGAAGCCAGGGCTCGGCACTCCGGCGGGGCGCGTGCCAGGTTCCGGCTCAGCAACCGCAGCGATACCGCGTGGCAAAGCGTTCAGCGCACGGACGCCGTCTGCGCCAGGACCAGCGCAACGGCCAGACCGAGCGCCACAACACCGCATAACAAACCGTTCTTTGCTGGCATGGCCCGCAGCATCCCGCCGGCGGTCGGCCTCAGCATCAGAGGGGGCCCGGGACTTCAGTCAGGGTTGGCCCCGGCGATTCCGGTCCTGGCGCCGTGCTAGCACCGTGGTTCACTCAGGCGCCCAAGTGGCAAGATCGCCGGTATGAGACGGGCGTCGGCCCTGCCCGGCCTGTACATCACGCTGGTTCTGCGCGCGTGCGACAGCACCCGTAGTGCGCCATCAGATCTTCCGCGATGACGACCGCGATGGCGGGTGCTGGCGGTGTTGACCTACTTAAGAGCCTGAAGCGGTTCTGAGCCACACCTGAAAGCGATCGGCCTAGGGTGAGGTGCGCAGAAACGGCGCCAAGCGCGGCCAGCCGTAGGCGCTGTCGCTCACTGTGATCGCCTCAAGGGTCTCGGGCGTCCCGCTGAGTCTCGGGCGAAGCGATTTGATGATCTGGATAGGTCAACCACCAAGCGCTCCCGGGTTCAGCATCAAGCCAAGAAACCAGATCGCGAACAAGGCTGTTAGAACGCCTCCAATCGCAAGGCCGGCAATCGCCATCGCGAGGCCGCCCCGGCCGCGCCGCGCGCGGACCACGGCGGCGATTCCGGTAATGGCCGACGCTGCGGCTGCCACCGGCGCAACCGCGAAGCCCATAAGACTGCCTAGACTGCCCAGCTTGCCTGCCGAGGCCTGGGGGTGAAGACTGACGTAGTTGCTCCATACCAGTACGCCTGCGTAGCTGACAACGCTAATTGAGGCCAGCGCGACGGCAAGCACCCCCAGCCGATTCCGCCCCCATGGCCTGCTCATCTATGGTCCCCCGGGGCGATCCGTTGCATGATCGTGGGTTGCCCTCGGCTCCTTGGCGCTCACCCTATTGCAGGCTTCGCGATCAGGTCCCGGATCTCGGGACTCAACCGGGGTCGGCCCAGAGATGTGCCTGCGCGCTAGCCACAGTAGAGGCGCCTGACAGTCCGGCCACCCTCTTTTCGACCATAATCCGGGGCCAAGGCGTTGGGATTGACGAACATGCACGCGACAGCGTCGAGACAGACGGGCCAGGGAATGGTCGAATACGCCCTGATCCTGGTCCTGGTCAGCATCGTCGTGATCGTGATTCTGTTGACTGTGGGGCAGCAGCTCCAGCAAGTCTTCTCGAATGTGACCTGCGCGCTGACCGGGGCCGCCCATATGGGCCAGGGTGGCTGTGCGACAGGTGTTCCCGTCAGTTAGGTTCACAGCTCGCCAGTGTTGGTAGTTGGGTACTAAGTCGTTGAGGGTCTCCGTCCGGCCAGCCGGAGGCCAACGTCATTGAAGGCCGCGCCGAACGCACCGCGATCGAGTTCACCAAGGCGGCAACCGTAGCCGAGCGCTGACTGGTCTCCGGCCGCGGGCCCAGCAATCCGCCCTAGCGCGAGGCCGCCATCCAGGCCGCGACCTGCGCGCGGGAGTTGAAGCCGAGCTTGTTCAGGATGCTGCGCACGTGGCTGTCCACAGTGCGTTCGGAGATGAACAGACGCGCCCCGATCTGCTTGTTGCTGAGGCCCTCGGCGATCAGGCGCGCCACATCCGCCTCGCGCTTGCCCAGCACGCCCGCGTCGGTGGCCTGTGAGCCGTTGGCGGCTGCAGGTGGCTCGCCGAGCGCGAGACGGACGGCGGCCTCACGGCTCAGGGCCCGCCCGGCCTCGTACTCGGCTCGGTAACGCCGAGGCCCCAGGACGGCCGTGGCCGACTCCTCGGCCTGGTCGATGACCGGCGCCAGGAATCCGATCACGGTGGCGCCTGCGCCGATCCGCATGGTTTCGGAGGCCCCCAGCAGCTGGGCCGCGACCTTCGGCTGGCCGGCCGACGCGGCATGGCTGGCGAGGAGGGCGAGCAGTGAGTACTGCCCGATCCGGTCGTCGAGCTTGTCCGCGATCCGGAGCGCTTCCAGGTAGCGCGCCTTCGACTGGTCGAGATCGCCGGTGAAGAACGCGGCGCCCCCCCGGTTGAGCAGCATCATGTGCAGGGCGTAGAGGTCGCCCGTCTGCCGGCTCAGGCGCACGCCTTCCAGCGACGCTTGCTTGACCGCTTCGAAGTCGCCTTCGAACGCGCCGTTCAGGGATCGCGCCTGCAGCACACTGACCTTGGTGGGCACGTCGTCGGTCTGATCCGCCAGGGCACTGGCCTCGTCCAGGAACCGTCCGGCGGCGTGGCGATCGCCGGCCATGCTCTCCGCAATCGAAGCCAGGGAGAGCGCATTGGACAGCTGGATCTGCAGTCCCGCCTCGCGAGCGGTGGCAATGGCGTGCCCGAGCATCGGCCTGGCCGTGGGCCAGTCGTTTTGGAGGACCGCCAGGAACCCGCGAATGAACTGAGCCCAGGCCAGCGTCTCGGGCGGGGCAGAGCCGCGGGCCATCAGCTCGTCGAACCAGCGCACCCCTTCGGTGGTCGCGCGCGTGACCCAGAACCAGGACAGCGATGTGACAAGCGCGATACCCCGCGCGAAATCGGAGTTGACGAGGCAGCGCCGGAGCACCGCCCGGATGTTGTCGATCTCGAGGTCCATCCAGGGCAGCCACTCGAGCAGACGAAAGCGCGCCTGGAGCGCCATCCCCTGGCACCTCATGACGTAGTAATCGGTGCAGCGCTCCTCGACAACCTCTTGCTCATCTGCCTCGCGCAGCTTCTGCAAGGCGTACTCGCGGAGCGTTTCGTGCAGGCGGTAGACCGCAGTGCCGCCCGCGTCCTCTTTTGTGACCAGCGACTTGTCGACCAGCGATGACAGCTGGTCGAGCACCTCGCCCGGGCCAGCGATGGCTTCAGCGTCCTCGATCGTGAAGCGGCCCGCGAACACGCACAGCCGCCGCCAGAGCATCTGCTCCTCGGGCGTCAGCAGCTGGTGGCTCCAGTCGATTGCGGTCTGCAACGTTTGATGGCGCGGCAGCGCGGCGCGGCCGCCACCGCTCAGGAAGCCGAAGCGATCGCTCAGCCGCTCGAGGATCTGCTCGACCGAGAGCACGCGAGTCCGGACCGCCGCCAACTCGATCGCCAGCGGGAGGCCGTCCAGCCGGCGGCAGATGTCGGCGACGGTGGCCTGATTGGCGGCCGTGAGCTCGAATGCTCCCGACGCCGCGTCGGCCCGTTCGACGAAGAGCATCACAGCCTCGTTCTGGCGGCGCCGAGCCAGCGGCTCGCCGGCCTGGGCTGTAGGTAGCTCGAGCGGCGGTACCGGGACCACGTGCTCGCCCTGCACGGAGAGCGGCTCGCGGCTGGTGGTGATGATGCGCACGCCGGGCGCGTGGGTGAGCACCTCGCTCACGAGCTCGGCCGCCGCCCCCAGTAGGTGCTCGCAGTTGTCGACCACGAGCAGGAGGCTCTGGTCGCGCAGGTACGCGAGCAGCAGCTTGAGCGGCTCGGTAGCGGCCTGGTCGCGCAGGTCCAGCGCCGCTATGACGGCATTGCCCACCAGCGCTGGATCGCGGACGTCGGCCAGCTCGACCACCCAGGCGCCGCCCGCGAAGCTGCGGCCGAGGTCGCTTGCCGCTCGAATCGCGAGGCGCGTCTTGCCCACGCCACCCGGCCCCACCAGGCTGACCAGCCGCGCCGCCGCCAGCTTCTTGCGTACCTCCGCCAGCTCGCGGCGGCGGCCGATGAAGCTGGTCGTCTCGGCGGGCAGGTTCCCTGGGCGCCGAGCAGGCTTCGCCATGGTCAGCCGAAGGTACTACTGAGTCTAGGTACAGAATCGGCAATTGGGCCGATGTCCGCGCGCACGCTCCGGCCTAGCCTGCTGCTCATGGCCGAAGAGCCCACGACGCAGAGAGTCGAAGTCACCTTCGTCGGTGCCCCGCCGGCGCGGCAGGTCGAGCGAGCCTCCGGTGTCAGCGAGGTCGAGGTCGACGGTCCGGTGCTCCGCTGCAGGGTCTACGGCAGCTTTCAGCCTTTTCTCGAGGCACTCCATGGCCACGAGGTGGTCAGCCTCAAGGCAATTCCTGCAGGAGCGTGAAGAACATGGTCAGCACTTATCCGGTGCAGTTCGATGTGGACTATCCGTCCCAGCCGCTCAACCGGTTCACGACGGCATTCCGATTACTGGTCGCGATCCCGATCGTCGTGGTCCTGACGATGCTGTCGGGGCAGGCCCTTGGCGACCACGGCCGCTCGGAGAGGGAAAGCGTCGTGATCGGCGGTGTGGCGGTCTTCGTGCCGCTGGTGCTGATGCTCGTCTTCCGGCAGAAGTACCCCCGCTGGTGGTTCGACTGGAACCTCAACCTCATGCGCTTCTCGAACCGGGTCACCGCTTACCTGGCACTCCTCGACGACCGCTACCCGTCAACCGATGAAGACCAGTCGGTGCACCTTGACTTCCCATACCCGGACGCGCGTCAAATGAACCGCTGGCTGCCGTTGGTGAAGTGGCTGCTCGCGATTCCGCACTACATCGTGCTGTTGTTCCTGGGCCTGGGCGCCATCCTGGCGATCATCGCGGCCTGGTTCGCCATCCTCTTCACGGGCACGTATCCCCGCTCCTTGTTCGACTACGTGGTGGGCGTGCTGCGCTGGACCAACCGCGTGAACGGTTACGCCTTCACGCTGATCACTGACCAGTACCCGCCGTTCAGGTTGAACTGAGCCGAGATGAAAGCGGTTCTCAGCGAGAGACCCGGACCTGCCGACCTCTTGAAGGTCGCGGAGATCGAGATGCCCGTCGTAACTGACGACGGCGTCTTGGTCCGGGTGCGCGCGGCCTCGGTCAACCCGGTCGACCTTTTCTCACTGACGCCTGTGCGGCACTTCATGCGCCGCGTGGCCGCGCGCGGTAAGCCGCGGCCCGAGGTCATCGGGCACGACTTCGCGGGAACCGTGACGGCGGTCGGCGCCGCCGTCACGCAGTTCCACGTCGGTGACGAGGTCTTCGGAGCGCACAAGGGCGCGTTCGCCGAGTACCTCGCCGTGCCCGAGTCGGCCGGCGTCGTACGTAAGCCGGCCGGCTCAGGCTTCGAGGAGGCAGCCGCGGTGCCGGTCGCCGCGCTGACGGCGCTGCAAGCGGTGCGGGACCACGGCCGCATCCAGCCCGGCCAGCGGGTGCTCGTCAACGGCGCCTCGGGCGGCGTGGGTCACTTCGCGGTCCAGATCGCCAAGACCCTCGGCGGCGAAGTGACGGCGGTCTGCAGCACCAGTAAGGTCGACGACGCGCGGGCCCTGGGCGCGGACCATGTGATCGACTACACGCGCGAGGACTTCACCGAGGGTGCGCAGCGCTACCACCTCCTGATCGACGTCGCCGGCAGCCAACCCTGGTCGCGCTGCGTGCGCGTGATGGAACCACGCGGCACCCTGGTGATCACCGGAGCCTCCGCGCTCAAAGACTCGGCGTGGCGGATGATCGGGCACATGGCGGCGACCCGTGTCGCCGCGCTCCCTGGCACGCGGCGAGCTCTGTTTTTCGTCGCGCGCATCACGCGCGACGACCTGGGCACGCTTGCAGAGATGCTCGCCGACGGCCGGATACGATCAGTCATCGACGCGCGCTATCCGCTGTGCGACGTTGCCGGCGCCTGCCGCCAGCTCTCCGCCGGGCATGCCAGGGGAAAGATCGTCGTCAACGTGGAGGAGGCTGGATTGCGCTAGGCGCGCTGGCGGAGGGTGAGCGCGACTAGCACGGTGGCGATCGCCATCACAATGGCGGTGGCTCCGATCGCCGGCACGCCGACAAAGGCGATGACGAGCCCGCCGACGAACGCGAGGATAGCGGCGATGCCTGGAGCGTTGACCACGGGGGAGCGCCTCGGCTCACGCGTCATCGCTGCGACGATCCCGCCGACGATGAGCAGGCCCCCCAGCACCCAGGCGCCGATCGATGACCGCGCGTGGGAGGTGGCCCCAAAGACGAATGGGGAGATCAGCAGCAAAGCGCCAAGCACGATGGTGGCGTAGTCCTGCCAGCGTTTGGAAGCAGTCATGAAACCCTCCTCATTTAATGGCTGACATTACCTGCTCCAGGGCCGCCAGCGGCCAGGGGGCTGAGGGCGCAGGTCACCCAGCGGATGGTAAGGCGCCAAAACGGCCGCGGCGGACGTCGCTGTGGTGGCCGGTCTCGGCACTCTCCTCGTCGCCGGCAGGTCATTCGTATGTTCAGGACAAGGGGCGCCTCGAGGGCGCCCCTTCAAATCGGCGAGCGGAGCGGTAGCCGTGAATTTCTAGGGATTCAGCTTGAGCATGTCTACGTTGTCCTGGGATGCGCCAAATGCGGGGCAGGATCCGCCGACCGCAAACAAGCGGTCGCCGTGAGACACCATCTCGAGCTCAGCGCGGTTGACGGTTCCAGAGCAATGAGTCGGCATCGGGGTCCCGACCGTAAACGCGTTGGTATGAGGATTGAAGATGAGGTGGTTCAAGGCCGGAGCTGGGCCGCCTGCGCCGTCGAACCCGCCGACCACGTGGATCAAGTCGCCATCAGTCGCGGCGGAAGCGTCGGATCTAGGACCGCCGGTCATCGTCACCGGCAACAGCGTTGACGTCATGGTGTGCGGGTTGAAGACCTCCGCGCTGGCGAAAGTGGTGGCGCCACTGCACCCTCCAAAGACGAAGATCCGATCGCCTACCCGAGCGACGGTGGCGTCAGACCGGTCGACGGCCAGGTTACCGGCGTTGGACCAGGTGTTCTTGGCGATGTCGTAGCGAAGGACGGTGGTCGTGGCGCCCGGGGCAACAGCGGGCCCAGCGCAGGGTGCAGCACCTTTTCTCCCGCCGAACACGAAGATGCCGTCGCCGAGCACCGCTGCCGTTGTGCCCGCTCTCGCATCGGGCATGGATGCGAGAGTCGTCCAGGTAGCTGTCGCAGGGTCAAATCGCTCAAGTGTGTTCAGCGCACCCCCGGGGCCGCGACCGCCGATGCAAAAGAGCTTGCCCCCATGCGAGACCCCGCGGTACCCCTCGGAATGTGCCGGCAATGGGGCTGCCGGGCCGAGGCTCCACGCGTTTTTCGCGATGTCAAAGACACGCAGCCCGTTGCTATCTCCCCCGATCGGGCGGAAACCATACGCGGTGAGGATCTTGTCGCCAATGACCGCCGTGCAATGTCCCTCGAGGGGAGTTGGTAGCGCGGCCCGTGGGACCCAGTTCGAGGTGCCGGCAGCCTGGGCAGGAAGGGCCGCACCTAAGGTCAGGGCCAAAACCGCTGGTACGGCCAGTCTCGTTAGAGCCTTCGTGACAAGACCTTCCATGATCCTCTCTCGATCCCCCGTTTCAACCAGTGCCGCGTCGTCACGCGGAGAGTAGAGCGGTACTTAACAGGCGTCAAGTGGTTCGCGGACCTCGACGCGCCCGCGCAGCCCACCCGCGGCCGCCGAAGGGCCGATCCGGGACGTAGTAGCCATCGACACCGGACCGGTGCTGATCTCGGTTTTCTGCACGAGCGGATCGAGGACTGGACATACGCGGAGAGATCGAGGCAGAAGCGCAGGAGGACGACTTCCTGGCCTCACGATGCTGACGCCCGATCCGGCAGCGGGACTAGGTACTGAAAACAGGTACCGCACCAGGCCTTTTCCACGCTGGCAGCGGCACCCAGCCTGCGGACGATCCACTCACCGGCCCGGACCCACCGGCCGAAATCACCAAGGAGAAGTGGAAATGCAGGCGATCAAGGTCAAGCGAGCGACTGGTCGGTTCGGTATCGGGCTGAGTCCCGAGCTGCTTGTCCTGGCAGCGCTGGTCGCGATTGCACTGGCGGTAATGGCGAGCATCGCGCTTACCAGCAATCACAACATCAGCGGAACTGATGGCGGCCGGCCGTCAGGGATCACCCAGCAGTCGGTGCATGGGAACCTGGCTGGCGACGATGTCAACGCGGGCACTCCCGACCACTCCCAGCCGACGGAGGGTTTCCTTCCCTAGCGACCACTACTTCCAGGTCAGGGGCCTCACCGCCAAACGGCGATGGGGCCTATTCTTACCGCCGCTCGGTGACCCAGCTGGCAATCTGAGCGCGGGAGCGGAACTCCAGTTTGGTCAGAATCGCCTGGACATGGCCGTCCACGGTGCGCTCGGAGATGAACAGCTGCTGGGCGATATCGCGGTTGGTCAATCCCTGGGCCACGAGCGCTGCCACCTCACTCTCGCGCCGGGATATTGGCCCGCGCGACGACTGAAGCTTTGCGTCTACTTCCGCCAGGCACTTCACGGCGTAATCGCCGAGGCCCGCTAACGGCATGGCCTCACCGACCGCAAGAGCAAGCTCGGCCTCTTTTGGCGAAAGCGCGCGTCGCGCCTCCTCAAGCCAGCCCTCGAGCTGCTTTCGCAGCCAAGCTACGTCGACGCCGCCGATGGCGGTGCGGGCGGCCTCAGCCGCCCCGAGCAATCGGCAGGCCGGTTCCGGCATGCCTGCCTTCACAAGCAGGCCGACCAAGAGCAGGCAGGTCAGTACAAGGCCCCAGGAATCGGAAATGTCCTCACAACGGCGAATCGCCTCGGTCATCTCCAGGTGGGCGGTCCGGAGATCACCGAGCCCGATGGCTGCGCTGCCGAGCCCCATCCAGCACCAGGCGACCCCGAACCGGTCGCCAAGCTCCTCGCGAAGGATCAATGCTTCTTTGAGATACCTGCGGCCGCGCGCGTGGCGCCCGGCCGCCACTTCGTTCATGCCCAGGCCATAAAGGCCATTCGCGACTCCCACCCGATCGTTGAGCTGCCGACACAGAGCCATGCCTTCCTGGATCAGGCTCGAGCTCTCGTCGTAGCGTTCTTGTAGGTGGAGGTAGCCTGCCCCGATCCGGTTTAGGGCGCGGGCCACTCCGACCATGTCGCGCTCCTCGCGGAAGAGCTGCAGTGCCTCTTCAAATCGGGCGGCGGCCTCTTGGCTTTGGCCAGTGTGCAGCAGGGTGTCGCCAAGCCCTGACGCCGCACGCGCGACCAGAGGTCGATTGTTCAGGGCGCGTGCCTGATCCAGGGCGGTTGTGAAAAGCCGCGCCGACTCCGAGTAGTCGCCCTGTCTCCACGCCAACAGCCCGGCCGCACAGAGCCCGGCTGCGTAATCGGGAGTCGCCACGCTGGGCTCCTCCGCCAGAAGGCTTCGGAGCCAGTGCCGTCCCTCTGCGATCCAACCTCGATAGTCCCAGAAACCGGCCAGCCCGGATGCCATTCGAAGACCAAGGTCACGTTCGTGGTCTGCCGCCCATGCCAAAGCGGCACGCACGTTGTCCATTTCCTCATCCAGGAGCTCGTACCAGGCAGGGGCGTCGGGATCCTGGTGCCGCTGGTTGGCCTCGGTGCATATCGCCGCAAAGAGGCGGGCGTGGCGATCGAACGTCTCTCCGCAATCGGTGGCCGACCGCAGCCGGGCAGATGCATATTCGCGCAGCGTCTCTAGCATCCGATATCGGCGTTCACCGCGGAATTCCGCTCCCGCTGTAAGCAATGACTTGTCGATGAGACCGGCCACGAGTTCGAAGACCTTCTCCTTCTCAAGAGGGGGTTCCGAGCAGACGGCCTCAGCCGCTTCGAGGTTGAAGGAGCCGGCGAACGCTGCGAGACGCCGAAAGAGGCACTTCTCGGTTTCACTTAGCAGGTCGTAGCTCCAAGCCACGGTGCTGACCAGCGATTGGTGGCGGTCAGGCGCCATGGGGTCGGGGCGAGCGAGCAAACGGAAGCGGTCATCGAGTCGAGCGGAGATCTGCGCCGCCGTCAGTTGCTCAATGCGAACGGCAGCCAGCTCGAGGGCGAGCGGAATGCCATCAAGACGCATGCATACGTTCGCGACCGCGGCAGCGTTGTTTTGGGTGAGGTCGAAGTCTGGAAGGACAGCCCGCGCCCGATCGACGAACAGGTGAACGGATTCGACCTCAGCTAACTCCCGGAAGTTCATGCTGGGCTGAGGAACTGGGAGCGGGTTTACGCGCCATGTCACCTCGCCTTGCACACCGAGAGGCTCGCGGCTGGTCGCGAGCATATGAACGTTGGGACAGGAGCGCAGGATTCCTCCGGCAAGGGCAGCACACTCATGAACCAGGTGCTCACAGTTGTCCAGCACGATCAGCACGTGCCGTTGAGCGAGTTGCTCCTGTAGGGGCCGTTCGGCGGGCCCTTCTGAGGTCGCGCGCAGTCCGCATGCGTTGAGCACCGCCTGGCTGATCAAGGCTGGCTCGCGTAAGGGCGCCAGGTCCACGAACCAGGTGCTGTCGAAGTCAGTGGACTCGTCGAGATTGCGTGCGACGGCGATCGCGAGCCTGGTCTTGCCAGAACCCCCAACCCCGACGAGGGTCACCAGCCGCCGATCAAGCACGAGTCTGCCGAGCCGCTGAACGGAGGTCTCGCGACCGATGAGGCTGGTTAGCTCCGCCGGAAGGTTGTTGCGAACCGTGGGGGAGGGCATTTCGCCGGCCGCAGTCTAGCCCTCGAGCCGCTCCCTCAGCCGCGTCACCCGCTCGCGTACGCGCTGGAGGACGGCGCCGAAGTGCCCGGTCTCGGGATCGTCCATGAGAGCTTGGGCGGTTCGCTCGTACCGCCGCTCGAGCTCTGTTCCGATCTCACGGGGTGAGTACCGTCGACTAAGTTTGTGGGCGATCCGTCTGCGGACGAACTCCAATGCGAATTGCGGCGTTGCATTGGGCGATGAGGCGAGATCGAGCTCCGCGATCAGTCCTGCAAAGAGATCCGCCACCGTCTCTTTGCCTCCGGCTGAGTCGCGCCAGTTCTCCGGCGTGATCCGTGGCAACAGCCGTAACCAATCGCGCCGAAGCTGGCTGAGTTCGTCCGACGCCTCATCTGCGGTGACTCGGTCGCTAGGCTCCTGCACTCGCCGTCGCCCCGGATTGCCCGGCCTCAAGCCGCCGCTTCAGGTTTGCCAAACCTTGTCGAGAGCCCGGCCCGCCAGACATCGGCCACATAAGCCAGGACTGGATCAGCGGAACCCACATGGGCGCGCTCAGGCGCTCGACCCGGTGGGTGACCTTGGTAGCGTCACCGGCCGGCTCCAGGTCGAACGTCCACCGGTAGTGGCCGGCGAGATCGGTGGACTCGTAGGCCAGCAATGTGGGCCGGCGCTCCTCGACGATCTTGACCTTGGCCTTGATTGGCATGCCCCTGAAGTCCACCACTGAGCGAGCCTCCCCCGGTCCCGAGGCTGTCATCTGCATGGGCTGGGCTGCCCATTCCGGATGGCGCGTGAGATCAGCGACGTAGTCGTAGATGGTCGCCGCCGGTGCGTCGACGACGATCGAATGCTGGCGCATCCACACCACACAAACCTCCTGGACGATGATCGATGCTTGGGACCAGGACAAGCTAGCTCTGGCTGGCGGGGGCGTCCATACGTAGAAATGCCTGTTTTTCGGGACCCCCCCGGAGCCGAGGCTCAACCGGCACGAAGAGTCAGGCGGTCAACGATGGGGCGACGGGTCGCTGTCGAGTTGCCGGCGAGTCCAGATTTCCGACCACTTAACACCAGGGTTTCCCGAGGGCTTCCCGAGCCCTTACCGACCGGCCCCACCCGGTTACTGCGGGCTTCCCGGTATTCGAAAGCGGCGGCCTCAGGGCGGTTGGTCTGGTCTCGGACCTGGCGGGGACGTCGGGAGCGACCGAGGCCTGGGTCACCGCCGATCACCTGACGATCCTGCTCGGCTACCAATCGGTGACGCTGCAGCGCAGCTAGACCCGGTCGGGTCTCAGCTCATGGTGACGTCGTCGCTGAGCGAGTACGTCGGGTCGGCCGAATAGTTGTCGTCGTGGTTGGTGATGGTGAGGGTGTACCAGTGCCCCGCTGTCACCGCCCCGGCGACGTTCGTCCATACATAGACGGCGGAACAGGTCTTTGGCACCAGCGTGGTCGTCGTGCCGCTGGTGTTGTCCTTGAGGGTGATGACGATCCAGTCGTACGTGACCGTGTCCGGACAGCGGTTCGCGTACCACAGCGAAAGGCTGGTCGTCCCGGTCGGTGCGACGAAGCTCTGCGACAGGGTGCTGTCGCCGTTGGTCGCCGTGGTGGCGCCGAGCAGTGCCGCGTAGCTGCCGGAGTGGGCCGTCGTGACCACGCTGGTCGCCGCGCCGCTGTGCGTCCACCCGGTCAGGTCGCCGGTCTCGAAGCCGCCGTTGGCGATTCCCGCCGCGCTCAGGGCAACGTCGTCGTAGAGCGTGTAGGTGGCATCGCCCGCGAAGTTGTCGTCGTGGCTGAACAGCGTCAGGGTGTAGGTGTCCCCGGGGTTGACCGGTGCCATGACCAGGGTCCACGAGCCGGCGGTCGTGCAGGTCCTGGCGAGCGGAGTGGTCAGCGTCCCGGTCGTGTTGTCCCTCAGGGTCGCGGTCGCCCAGTCGTACAGGACGGAATCGGGGCAGGTCACGCGATACCAGAAGCTGAGCACGCCCATGCCGCCGGGCACCGTGAAGGTCTGGCTCAGCGTGCTGTCGCCGTTACTCGGCGATGTCGATCCCAGCTGCGCGGCGTAGCTCCCGGAATGCGCAGCGCCGGAGACGCCGGTGACCGCGCCGCCGCGGGTCCAGCCCGTGAAGTCGCCGCTCTCGAAGCCGCCGTTGATGATCCCGCCGCCGCTCGAGGTGACGGTGAGGCTGAAGGTCGTGCTGTGCGTGACCGACGTGCCCGTGCCGGTGATGGTGACGGTGAAGGTCCCCGTCGGCGTGCTGGAGGCGGTGCTGATCGTGAGCGTGGAAGCGCCACCGCTTGTGATGGTGCTCGGGCTGAAGCTGGCGCCGGCACCGGCCGGAAGCCCCGACGCGCTCAGCGTCACGGACTGCGGGTCGCCACTCGTGACGCCGGTGTTCACAGAGGTGGCCGTCGAGCCGCCCTGCTTGACGCTGCCCGATCCCGGCGAGGCCGAGATCGAGAAGTCGTTCAGGATCACCGTCAGCTGGTAGGAAGCCGAATGGGTGGCCGCGCTGCCGGTGCCGGTGATGGTCACCGTGTACGTGCCCGCCGGCGTGGTGTTGGCCGCCGACAGCGTGACGGTGGAGCTCCCGCCACTGCTGATCGTGGAGGGGTTGAAGTTGGCGGTGGCGCCGGTGGGCAGGCCGGCCGCGGTCAGGGTCAGCGACTGCGAGTTCCCGTTCGTAACCACGGTGGTCACCGTCGCGGAGGTGGAGGTGCCCTGGGTGATGCTGCCGCTCGCGGGGTTGACGCTGATCGAGAAGTCGTCACCCAGCACCGTCAACGTGAAGGTCGTCGAATGCGTCGCAAAGGTGCCGGTACCGGTGATCGTGATGGTGTACTGCCCCGCCGGAGTGCCAGGCGCGGTGGACAGGGTCAGCGCTGACGAGCCGCCGGACGTGACCGAGGTCGGATCGAAGCTTGCGCTTCCACCGGAGGGCATCCCGGCGGCGGCGAGCGCGATGCTCTGCGCCGCCCCAGAGGTGAGCGCCGTGCTGACCGTCGCGGTGGTGGAGCCGCCCGCGTTGACGCTGCCCGAGGCGGGAGAGATCGAGATCGAGAAGTCGTTGGCCACCACGGACAGCGTGTAGGTGGTGCTGTGCGTCACGAAGCTGCCGGTGCCCGTGATCGTGATCGAATACTGGCCGGCCGGCGTGGTGTTCGCGGTCGACAGGGTCAGTGTCGAGGAGCCGCCGCTGCTGACCGATGGCGGGTTGAAGCTGCAGGTCGCCCCAGAGGGCAGGCCGGTGCAGCTGAGGGCGATGTTCTGGGCCGCGCCCGAGGTCAGCGTCGTATTGACCGACGTCGTCGCCGAGTCGCCCTGGTTGGCGCTGCCGGAGCCGGGCGAGGCGGAGATCGAGAAGTCATTGGCGACCACCGTCAGCGAGTAGCTGGCCGTGTGGGTGACGGACGTGCCGGTGCCGGTGATGGTCACCGTGTAGGTGCCGGCCGGCGTGCTGCCGGCCGTCGCCAGCGTCAGCACCGAGGAGCCGCCGCTGTTCACCGAGCTCGGATTGAAGGTGCAGCTCGCCCCCGAAGGCAGCCCCGAGCAGGAGAGGCTCACCGACTGAGGGTTGCCCTGTGTCACCTGCGTGCTCACCGTCGCGGTCGTCGAATCCCCCTGATTGACGCTGCCTGAGGCAGGGGTGGTGCTGATCGAGAAGTCGTCGGTCGACGGGACCACGGCCGTGACGTCGTCGAAGAGGGTGTAGGTCGGATCGCCGGCGAAGTTGTCGTCGTGGCTGGTCAGAGTGAGTGTGTAGCTGTGCAGGGGCGTGGCCGGCGCTGTGACCTGGACCCAGGCACCGGTGTTGGAGCAGGTCTTCGGCAGGGGCGTCGTGGTGGTGCCGGCAGTGTTGTCGCGCAGCGTGGCGGTCGCCCAGTCGTAGGTGACCGTGTCCGGGCAGGTCATCCGGTACCAGAAGCTCAAGCTGTCGCTGCCCGCCGGCGCGATGAAAGTCTGCGCAACGCTGCTGTCGCCGTTGGTCGCGGCCGTCGAGCCCAGCTGGGCCGCGTAGGCGCCCGAGTGCGCGGTCGTCGAGATGGCGGAGGCGGCTCCGCTGGGCGTCCAGCCGGTGAAGTTGCCTAGCTCGAAACCGCCGTTGACGACGCCCGCCGCCGACAGCGCCACATCGTCGTAGAGCGTGTAGGTGGGATCGCTGGCGAGACCGTCATCGTGGCTGGTGAGGGTGAGGGTGTAGTTGTCGCCGGCGGTGACCCCCGTCATCACCCGCACCCAGGTGGCATTGTTGGTGCAGGTCTTGGCCAGTGGTGTCGCGGAAACTCCGGTGGTGTTGTCCAGCAGCGTGACCGTCGCCCAGTCGTAGTTGACGGAGTCGTGACAGCTGATCCGGTACCAGAAGCTGAGAGCTCCCATGCCGCTAGGCACGTTGAAGGTCTGGCTGACGCTGCTGTCGCCATTGGTTGCGGTGCTGGCGCCGACCTGGCCCGCATAAGCCCCGCTGTGGGCGGTCGTCGAGATCGACGTCGTGCCGCTGCGGCTCCAACCGCCGAAGTCGCCGGTCTCAAAGCCGCCGTTGACGATGCCGGACGTGCCCGAGGTGACCTGCAGCGTGTAGGTGGCGGAGTGCGAGCCCGAGGCCGAGGTGCCGGTGATGGTCAAGGGGTAGCTGCCGGCGGGCGTGCCCAGGCCGGTGCTGACGGTCAGGAGCGACTGGCCGCCGCTGGTGACGGAGCCAGGATTGAAGTTGGCGGTTGCGCTGGCGGGAAGCCCCGACGCGCTCAGGGTCACCGTCGTCGGCGTGCCGGCGGTCGTGGTCGTGCTGACTGTCGTCGAGACCGAGGCGCCCTGGCTCGTGCTGCCACTCGTTGGACTGACGGAGATCGAGAAGTCGGAGGTCTGGCCGCAGCCGCTGAACTTGAAGCTGCCGATCCGCGTGTGCCAGTTGAAGTTGCCGTTGGCGGCGATGTACTGGTTCACGTACCAGAATGTGCAGTCATCCGCGGGATCGACCGACATGCCGCTGTAGTCGCCCCAGCGGCTCAGGTTCGGCGTCTGAGACCCGTTGCCGTCGACGATCACGCCGTCGGCATTGCTCATCGTGCCGAGCGGGTCGGCGGCGAAACGGCCGGTGTAGTGCACACCGGGATGGATCGAGCTGCCACTGACCGAGAAGCCGAGCCCGACATCGCCTGAGCGGTCGATTCCGATGGCGCCCATCCAGCGATAGTTGGCGTCGGGCGCGTAGGTCCCCTGCTGGAAGATCACCGGAGCGCTGGGGCTCCGCAGCTCGTACCAGCGCACGCCCGCCGAGCTCCCGGCGCTGACGCTGTGGTTGACCAGCAGCGCCTCATGGTCGCCGAAATTGCGATAGGTGAACCGGAACATGAGACGGTCAGCGAGTGTGTCGAGCTGCTGTGTCGTGCCCGCCTGTGGGATGCAGCTGCCGCCGTTGCAGGCCTCGCTGAAAGCCTGCGTGGCGAGGCTCGTCGGGCCGGTCAGCGTCGAGTTGGCAGGAGTTGCCCAGTCGACGTGGAACTTGAAGAAGAGCAGCTGGTTTGAACCCAGCTCGATCTGATAGTTCGGGGCGCCGGCCGGAGGCTGCGTCGTGCCGGAGAGGTCGGCGGGCAGCACGCTCCCGTTTGCGGTGCCCATGTCGAAGCACTGCTGGGTAGCGGCGGCGCCGGTGAGCATCGAGTTGCGGTCCAGGGCGCAGCTCATGGCGCCCAGGAACTGGTTACCCGAGGCGTTGAACTGGTTGAAGGTGACGTAGTAGCCGTCCGGCCACACGGCCACCTTGGGATAGTCGGGGAAGTTCGTCTCCGGGAACGCATACCGGAACCAGCTGCCCGTCGGGTCGCCGCCGGCGGAGACGGCGACGCAGAGCTGGAAGGGCTGTACTCCGATCTCGAGCTGCGTTACGACCCAGCGGTCGGCGGCGGCGTCGTACTCGACGGTGCCGTCGCCGTTGTTCTGCGTCTGGCAGCTACCGCCGAAGCCCGCCCAGAGCGTGTTGTTGGGCACCGGTCCATAGAGCACGCCGCCGGACTTGTTGAAGACCGCGAAGTCGCTGTTGACGATCTCGATGACGTGGTTCGGCCCCGCCGCGAGGTTGTTGTCGGAGGGGGCGACCCCGGTGCGGTATGTGCCCTGCGGTCCAGTGAACCCGTCGCCGACGCCCTCGAAGCTGTTCAGCAGGTTGGGCGCGGCCGTGCCGGGCGCGCCGGGCGAACCCGGCGTCGAGGTGTGGCCGCGGTCTTCCCGCCCTGTCGACTTGGCGTGTACCGCCGCGGGAGTGCTGCCGGCGTCGGCCTTGAGGTCGCGCAGCGGCGAAGAGCGGTCGTGGCGGCCGGCGTTCGACACCTGCGGCCCAGTCCCGGGCGCGGCCGAAGCGCTGACGCTGGGCATGGTCGCGGCGGCGGTGACGACCGTCGCCAAGATGGCCAGGAACGCACGGCTCCGGCGGCTCGCGCCCAACTAGCTGCCGCTCTTCGGCGAGTTGCCCTGACCGCTGTACACGACCAAGCGGGTGCCTCGGAATGCGCAGAGGTTGTCGGTCCCGCTGACGATGAACGTGTAGGTCCCAGTCCGGCCGCCGAAGAGGTTGAGGATGTCGCTCTCGGCATATCGGATGTACCAGACGTTGCCGCTGTAGTACGAGGCGCTGGGCAGGACCGGATAGGCGATCAGACTTGATCCCTGCACCGTCAACGCCACCTGTGCGGGGTTGACGTGGCCGAGGCTGAGGGGGGCGGGCAGGCCGCCCGGAAACGTGACCGTCGCCATGGTCACCTTGTCCTTGAGGTTGTTGTCGGTGTTGTTCTTGTCGTCGCCGGCGCCGCTGTCGTCCTTCAACGTGCTGATCGACACCGTGACACCGAGGGGGCAGAGCGATGACATTGAGATAGAGCTCGTGCTCACGATGCCGGTCCGCCAGAGCGTCTCCGCCGGCGTCAGCGCCACGAGTGCGAGGAAACCCAGCACCAAGGCGACGGAGCTCCACGCCGCCGCCCTGCCGAGACGCATCTCTAGGTCGCGGTGCCGAGCAGGCGGCGGACCATGATCACCGGCAGACCGATGCCTGGGATCCGGAGCAGCATCTTGCCTTCGACGGCGCTGGACTCGACCGGCGGGTCATTGACCGGGTTGTGGTCGCCGCGCGTCGTGAAGGTGGGCATCGAGCCGCTGGAGTCGATCGACTTGATCCGGTGGAGTACCTCGACGTTCGCCTCGCGGAAGCGGATCACGTCGCCGGGCCTGAGCTGCGATATCCGTGCCGGCCCCGTCAGCACGACGTCGCCGGCATAGAGCGTCGGCTGCATGCTGATGCCGTCGGTGAGGACAGCCTTGTAGCCGAAAGCGCCCGTATTCACGAAGACCGCCGCGAGCACGATCAACCCAAGAGCGACCCAGCTGATGTCGACCGTGCGGCGCTTGGGAGCGTCCGCCGAGGTCTTCGCGGGATTGACGGCGACCTCGGCGCGCTTCCCATCGCCGTCTACGGGTTCGTCGCCGTCCGCCGAGTGCAGCGAGTCCAGCACCGCGAGCGCGACCAGCGGCACGAGCGCGCCGATGGCGGCCTGCACCGGCCAGGTCATGCTGGGCAGGACCGGCGGGTACCACTCGAACGCCACGAGCACGAACGCATAGACGGCCGAGGGGATGGGTCCTCCGCGGAGGACGAGATAGGTCGCGAGCAGGTTCGCCCCGAGGGCGGGAAAGAGCCCGACCCCGAGATACGCGAACGCCGACGCGGGCTGGGCGAAATCGCGCCATGCCAGTGGACTGAGCGAGAGGATGGTGAAGACCAGCCAGGTCGCCACGAGCGCGAAAGCATGCCCGCGCGCGCTCAAGCGCGACCCGATGTACCACCGCGCGAGCTCGCGACCGGCGACAAAGGCCGTTATGTACCAGGTGTTGAGAAGTAGTGCCACAGGTGTGTGGCCGTACGGTGAGAGACCGAAGTGGTGGGTGAAGGCGCCGGCGGCGACACCCATTCCAACCTGTACGAGACCGATCGCAAAGGCGGCGCCGATCAGCGGTAGCGATAACGCGATGCGCAGGCCATCGCGCCGGGCGAGCAAGTAAGCGGTGCCGCCGGCGAGGAGCCAGAGCGCCGGCTGGACCAAGAACTGGACCCAGCTCACCAGCAGGCCGCTCGAGCCGGGCCCGTTGAAGAGCAACGGCGAAAGAAACGCGGCGGCCGCCAGAGCGAGAACGCCGCCCCAGGCCTTGCCCTTGGCCACAAACGACGACGTTGAGCCGACACCGGCCGGGGCGGCTGCCGGGGCGGCGAACCGCCCCGGCGCGACCGCTCCGGGCTTAAGCACCGGGCCCCCGCTGCACAAAGTTGGCGTGTGCATTGAAGGCCAGGCTTGCGTTCGGCGGCGCGTCCAGTACGTTGATCTGCAACGTCTGGCTGCCTCCCATTCCGGACGCATAGCTGCCACCGGTGCCGGCGTAGTAAACGATCTGAACGTCTGCGACCCCATCGCCGTTGAGGTCGAAGTTGGTCGGGACTCCGCTCTGCACCGTCGTCCCGTTGACGTCGAGCGATTGCAGAACTATCCCGATGGTCCCGGTGTTCGACCACGTAAGGCTGCATGCGGCCTGGTAACCGGGGTAGCCCTGGCTGATAGCCATGTGGGCCAGCGTGTAATCCGTCTGGTCACGGAAGGCCGTGACCGTCGCGTAAATCGGCCCGGAGCCCTGATTGTCCTGGCAGCTGACCGGGAAATTGTTCCAGATCGCCGCGAGCGATCCCGTGGAGACAACATTGGTTAGCGTCAACTGCTGGGTCCAGGCCGTGTAGGCGAGACTCATCGTCGCCCCAGAGGCGATGATGGCTGCCGTCAGGCCTGTCAGGAGGTTCCGGCCTAGCTTCACGAACTAGCAGTGAACGAAGCGTTGGGGGTGTACGTGCCGCAGAGGCCGACCTCGCCTGGGAAGTAGTTGGTGTAGGTGATGATCCAGCTGACGGTTACCGACGAAGCCATGTGGTCCGTCAGGCTGCTGGGGACGGAGACGCGCGCAAGGAGCGGCAGGTTCTGGCCCGGCGAGACCGAGCACCACGCCTCCGCCCACCACTGCAGGATGCTGAAGTCACCACTGCCGGTCACGACCTGCTTGGTCGCGACTGCGAGAACGGTGCCGTCGTTCGTGTACGGGAAGTCGACGTTGCAGGCAAAGCCCGGGTAGCCGTTGGTGATGGTCAGCGTCGCTGTCTGCCCGTCCTTGCTGATCGCGCCGGTGCAGGAGCCGGTGCCGTTGTCGTTACCGCCCAGCGTGGCGCCGTCGATCGTGCTGGTCCCGGTGGTTACGGCAGACGTGTAGTGCACGTTCATGCTGCCTGTGCTGACGTTCCCGGTGAACGTGATGTTCTGCGTCCACAGGGTATAGGTGAGACCGGCCGTCCCGAGCAAGGCGACTACGCCCGCTCCGAGACCGATCATCAGCTTCGACTTTCTGAAGGTTAACCGCAATTCACTCACCTCTCGTGTCGGGTTGTTGGCCCTCCCTGCCGGAACCCGGGCGAGGCAGCGGGATCGGAACGCGAAGCAAAGACCGGCGACGCCTTCGCCTCTCTCCCTTGATCCCTCCCCGCCCCCGGGCTGGCCGGTGGCCCAAGGACTATCACTCCAGGCCTGGCGGACGGCCAGCCCCATCCACACCAGCCGCACCGCGGTGTCTGGGGGCGCTGGTGCAAACGGGGGGTGTGAAGGTTGTGAAAGAAACGTCCGCAGGGGGCTCGGGTGCGCTACCCTCTCTGCCACTTGGGGAGAGGGGGAATAGGTGATAACCGACGCCGTCACGGCGCCCGGTAACCTGCCCTGCCAGGTTTCCGCCTTCCTTGGGCGTTCCACGGAGGTCGAAGACCTGGTGGAGCTCGTCCGGTTGAGCCGCCTGGTCACCGTGGTCGGCATGGCCGGAAGCGGAAAGACCAGGCTTGCAATCAGAGCTGCCGAACGCCTGATGGCCGACTTCGCCGATGGCGCGTGGTTTCTATCCGTGCCGGCGGCGCGTGAGGCCCCGACCGGTCATGTCCTGCTCGTGCTGGACGGCTGCGAGATGGCACGCGAGACGGCCGCCCGCTTCGTGCGCGCCACCCTCGAGGCGAACCCTGGCGTGCAGGTGCTCGCCACCTCGCGAGAGCCCCTCCGGGTGAGCGGCGAGGTGAGCTGGGAGGTGCCGCCGATGCGCCTCGAGGACGCCCTCGCCCTCTTCGCCGCCCGCGCTCCGCATGGCCGGCAGCCGCGGGACGAGCACGAGCGCGAACTGGCGGCGCGCATCTGCGCCGAGGTCGACTGCATCCCGCTCGCGGTCGAGGTGGCGGCCTCGCGACTCAAGGTCACCACCTTGAAGCAGCTCGCGGCGCGTTTCGACGGCGTCCGCGACGGCACGGACATGACTCCCCGCGCGTTGGCGGCGGCCGTCGAGGACACCTATTCGCTGCTCTCGGAGGGCGAGCGCTCCGAGTTGGAGCGGCTCTCCGTCTTCGCCGGCTGGTTCGACATCAACGCCGCCGAGGCCGTCATCGGACCTTCGGCGCTCGACGCGATCGCGGGCTTCGTCGAGCGGTCGCTGATCGTCGCTCAGCACACCAACGCGACCGCGCGGTACCGACTGCTGCTCCCGCTGCGGCGCTTCGCCCGGGCCCGGCTGCGCGCCGGCGGTGCCGAGCAGCTGGCCTTCGGCCTCTACGCCGCGCACTACGTGCGCCGCGTCCGCGATGCCGTTGCGAATCACCGCCGCAGGGCAGACTGGGTCGAGCTGCTCGCGCGCGAGGAGGACAACCTGACGGCCGTCCTCGACTGGGCGCGGTCCGCCGATCCGGTGCTGCTGCTGGCGCTGGTCGCCGCCGTCGCGCCCTATCTCATCGTGCGCGGGCGCCTGCAGGCGGCCAAGAGCTGGCTGCTGGCGGCCAACGCGGTGGCCGAGCCCGGCACAGCTGAGCATCAGGAGCTGCTGATCAAGCTGACCACCGTCGAGCTGATGCTCGACGAAGGCAAAGCCGCGCTCGCGCACGCCGACGAGGCCCTTGCCGTCGCCGAGCAGCTGGGCGACCGGCTCGCGCTCGCGACATGCCTGCGCGCCGCCGGTGAAGTCGCTGCCGGCGCCGGCCACCTGGAGCTCGCCGCCAGGCGCTGCGAGCGAGCCGCCGAGCTCTTCGCCGCGACCGGCGACGCGGGGCGACGCGCTTTCGCTCTGTGCGATCTCGCCTCGATAGTCGCCCTGCAGGGCGACCGCCGCCGAGCCATCGCCTTGCTGGAGGAGGCGATTTCCGTCCAGCGGGCGCTGGATGAGGAGATCGCATTGGCGAGGTCGCTTCCGGTGCTGGCGGTGCTCCGACTGGCCGCCGGCGACCTCGCAGGGGCCGTCGCGGCGGCGGCGGAGGCGCTCGACCTGGGGCTCCGGCACGACGCACTGTTCGCCATCGCGCGTGGCCTCACGGCGGCGGCCGCCATCGCCTCCAGGCGCGAGGACCACGAGCTCGCGCTCAGGGTCCACGGCGCGGCGACGACGTTCCACCTCCTCGCCGACCAGGCGCGGGGCGGAGCGGCCCTGCTTGCTCAGCCCTTCCTGGACGCCTCCAGGCGGATCTGCTCACCGCGAGACGCCACGATCATCGAGAGCGGCCGGCAGCTCAGCCAGGCCGGGGCGGTGCGTCTAGCGCGGCGGGCGCTGCGGCCGGTCAACGGGGCGCGCGTGCTGGTCCCCATCTGGGCGTCCGAGCCGGCTGCGTCAGCGGGCCTCTCGGCGCGGGAATGGCAGGTGCTGGAGGGCATGGTCGGCGGCGCGTCCAACCAGCACATCGCCGGACGTCTCCGGATATCGCGCAATACGACGAGCAAGCACGTCATGTCGGTCCTCGGCAAGCTGGGCGTGCACACGCGCGCGCACGCGGTCGCGGTCGCGCTCGGCCGCTCGTCGGAGCCCCCTTCCGGCTAGGAGCGTCAGGGGGGCTCTACTCGGAGGGTGCTCGAATTGCGCGGGGTGGTGCACCCAGGTTTACACAATAAGAACCTTTCAGCATTTGTTAAGACAGCCTCCATCGAGCTCAGTGGCCGCCACGCCAGGGTTCGACGGGCGGGTTACGGCCCCTAGTAGTCAGAGGTTCGAGGTCCCCGTGGGCGGACCCGAGGCATCGGCATAAGAACCGCTCCGTCGAGTTCAATGGAGTGGCCTACGGAGTGCCAGAGACCTCGCTTCGGACCGAGATGGGCTTATCCTCGCCGCGATCGGGCTTTTCGTCCGCGAACATGCTCGGCGCCCGAAGCGGCCCTCCGAGAAGACCGTGAGGAACCGTTTCGACAGGCTTCCACGCCGCCGCTGGCCGCCCACGTTTCGGTTTCGGAGTCTTCTGTCCAAGCTGGGACCAATCTGCCACCATCGGTAGGTCCGTGAGGTATCGCGAGCCTAGACACGTCCGGTCCCCGATTACTCAGAAAATGCTCCGGCCCATTGAGGCGGACTGCACTCTGCTGATCATCGGGGGCGAACTCTCCACGAGCGAATACCAGCAAGTGGCCGAACTGGTTGAAGTGAGCGCGGGGGTTGCCGTGCAAGTTCAGAGCGACCAAGACACCCTCGACTTCCTTAAGTTTTTCCCTCGGCTCAAGCGGTTCGGCACCATGATGCCTCGCCTCAGGACGCTGGACGGCTTACGGTTGCTTCGCGACGACCTGGAAGAGTTGTCGCTGGGCTCGACGATCCGCCAAATTGACCTCGCTGCGATCTCGCCATTCAAAACCCTCAGGAAGCTCTATCTGGAAGGTCACACCAAGGGCATCGAAGTTCTCGCCGGACTCGTCGCGCTTGAGGACTTGACCTTGCGTTCGATCACTCTGCCAGATCTTGGACTTCTGAGGGGTCTCGACAGCCTGCGATCCCTGGATATCAAGCTCGGCGGCACGCGGGACCTGACATTGCTGCCCGACCTGCGGAAACTCAAGTACCTCGAGTTATGGATGATCCGCGGGTTGGACGACCTGGGGCCGGTGGCAAGGACATCGTCTCTCCAATACGTCCACCTTCAGGATCTTCCACAGGTAACCGGGCTTCCTGACCTGATGGGGATGGTGCACCTTCGGCGGGTGTGGCTAGAACACCTTAAGAGCCTGCGGGACGTATGCGCGTTCGCGAGGGCGCCGGCGCTCGAGGAGCTCGCGCTAGTGTCGATGACCCAACTGACTCCCGATCGTCTTCGTTGCCTGGTTGGCCATCGATCGCTCAGGTATCTCGTGGCCGGCCTCGGGAGTCGGCGCAAGAACGATGCCGCAAAGGCGATGTTTCCTGGCTTGGCGGATGGACAGCTGGATCCATTCGAGTTCCGGTGAGGGAACGGAAACCGCTTGTATTTGGCGGCCACCCGTGTCTCCCCCGAGCGGTGCTTATGCCGAAACCTTGGTGGGCCCAGCCATACCAAACTCGAACACCCGCAAGTTCAGAGGGGAGCGCCTGGCGGTGCCATCTACCGAGGATCATCGGTTCCCCCAGGCGACGACGCAGGCCCACAGAGCATCGCCCACCACCTCGCCGGCCGACCTCGGCCGAAGACGCGACCTCCGCCGGTGAGCCACACAGCTGCGCCGCCCCGAGGCCGATCTCGGCCAGGACCGCGGCGATCGATTGTGCACCTGCACCTGGTGGCCGCCGCTCAACAGCCGCTGTGCGACGGGGATGCCCATCCGGCCGAGTCCGATGACGCCGACTTTCATGTCCTGCCAACTCCTCTCATCGCGCCCGGAGCCGGCCCGGGTGCACGAACGGAACTCCGAGCTCCAGCACGGCGACGGTCAGCCGGTGCCCGTTGGACCGGCTCGAAGCGACCGCCTCCTCGGGGTGGCCGGGATTGTGCGCGAACATGTCGTAGTGCATCGGGATGAGGACGTCGGCGCCCGCCTCGGAGGCCAGCTCGACCGCTTCTTCGGGGTCTAGGTTGCCGACCAAGCCGCGCTCCTCGCGCGCCGCGTCCCTGCCGTTGATGGGCAGCATCGCGACGTCGATGTCGAAGCCGCGTAGCTGCCGGCCCAGCTCCGGATAGAGGATCGTGTCGCCGGCGTGGTAAAGGACGATGCCGGGCGCCGCGAACACGTAGCCGAGGTAGCGGACCAGGCCCTCTGACAATTCGGTCCCGAACGAGTAGGCGTCCGCAACCTGGAGGCCGTGCTTGGAAGCGATCGGGTCGATGGTCGCCTCTCCGATCCGCAGCCGCTGCCCGGGCTGGGCCGCCACCACGCGCGACGCATCGATGCCGGCTTCAACCACCTTTGGGACCACTGGCTCCGGGACCACCAGGACGGCGGCCGGTGAGCCGGTCATGAGCAGCCGCAGCGCCGGTAGGTCGAGGTGGTCGCGGTGCTCGTGGGTGCAGGCGATCACATCGATTCCCGCAGCCGCCCCCGTCGAATCGTCGGCCGGGACGAGGCGTTGCGGGTCCGGTGAGAGGTAGGGGTCGACGACGATAACGGCCCCGCCGAGGCGCAGGACGAACCCGCTCTGGCCGAGCGCGACCACGGCCGCGTGCCCGGGCGCGAGATCCCGTCCGCTCAGCGCCTCGATGACCTGCGCGATCACGGCGTGGTGCCGGGATCGGTGAACTTCGGCCCGCCCTGGAACCTCCCGACCGGGTTCGGCGCGACCTCCGACGCGTACACCTCGGCGTCGTCGAGCGGCTCCTGGCCCAGCCTCCGGCCGGCTTCCAGGTCCCACCACCGGCGGTGGTTGGCGGAGACGCCATACACGCTGCGAACCGTCGCCAGCTCGACAACATCGCCGCTCAGGGCTCGTTCGCCGCCACCGCCCTCGATTGCCGTCCGGTCGAAGAGCCGGATCTCGTCTGCCAGGCCACGCAGGCCCCGGCGGAGCATCGTCCCGACACCGCCCGCGGCGCCTGTTATCCGCAGGCTCCGCATGACACCTCCCCGAAATGGCGCGCCGCGTGACTCCTCACCTCGGCGAGCTCCGACTCGTCGGTCGCCATCGGAGAAAGGGTCGGGACCGGCCATGCGTTCCAGTCCACCAGCAGCCGTTCGATGCCGGCCCGCAGCCCGGGCCAGAGGTCGATTTCAAGGCGGTCGCCGAGCTCGGCGAGGCGGCAGAAGCCGAGCAGGTTGAACAGGTAGTAGTGGCGCGAGTTGGCGCGCCGCAGCTCCTCGGGCTGGCTCCCGTCGGCGGCGATCTGGCGCTCGCTCAGCGGCCGGCCCTGCTGCACCACCAGCGCCGCCTCGGCGTCATCGCCGACGAACAGGCACATGGCCGCGGACTGGGCGAGATACCAGGTCGCGTGGTTGTTCGGCGCGGCGCGCTCGGCATGGGCCAGCGGCGACGCGGCCATCCAGTCGAGGAAGTCCCGGACCCATTCGCGCAGGCGGTCGCCGTCGGCCAGGCTCCAGGCCGCTGACCCTTCGATCATGCCGCCGCCGTCGAGCAGCCTCCCCATCTCACGGGTCTCGATCAGCCCCGCCGGCCGGCCGTCGGTGCGCCCGGGGATGCTCTGCCCGAAGTTGAGGTTGGGGTTCATCCGGGTCGCCGGCGCGAGGAACCAGGCCCGCAGGCAGGAGGCCGCCTTCTCCGCGTACGCGTCACGCCCGATCAGCCGGTAGGCGTTGCCCAGCACCGACACCAGGTCGATGAGCGCATATAGCCCGGGCTTGTCGGGGATGTCGAGCGTCCGCCGGTTGTAATGCCCGTCCCGCTCCACCCACGGCAGCCCATCGGGCGTGTCCGGGTTCGGCCACCAGTAGGGCGCGATGGAGAGGTAGTCGTGGATGTCGCCGCTGGCCGGCAGCACCTTCTTTCGGACCACTGTCGGCGGCTCGAGCTCCAGCTGCGCTCTCACCCGGCTCATCCCTTGACCGCCCCCTCGAGGCCGCGCACGAAGTAGCCCTGGAAGATGAGGAAGATGAGCAGGACCGGCAGGAAGGAGATGGTCATTCCGGCGGCGAAGCCGGTCGAGTCCATCGAGTGGGTGCCCTGGAAGTTGAGCATCCCCACCGCGAGGTTCTGCAGATCGGGCTGTCCGAGGGTGAAGATCAGCGGGATGTTGAAGTCGTTCCAGGAGTAGATGAACTGGAAGATGACCAGCGCGCCGATCACCGGCCGCGCCAGCGGCAGCATCAGCCGGAACGTCTGCAGGAATCCCGCCCCGTCTACCGTGGCGGCGTCGAACAGCTCCTGGGGCAGGCCCTCGAAGTAGCTGGTGAAGAGGAGCACGTAGAGGGCGCCGGCGCCTCCCGACATGGCCAGGATCACGCCCAGCCGCGAGTTGAGCAGGCCGAGTGACTCGACCAGCTGGAACTGCGGGATGATCACCGTCGCCACCGGCACGAAGAGGGTGGCCACCACCAGCTTGTAGAGCAGGTCGCGACCAGGGAAGCGGTAGCGAGCGAGGACGTAGCCGCAGAGCGCCGACTTGCCTAGCTCGATCACGGTGGACGCCCCGGCGTAGATGGCTGTGTTGAGGAAGTACTGCTGGAAGCCGGCGGTGATCCAGGCGCGAGAAAAGTTGTCGAGCTCGAGGTGATCGGGTATCAGGGACGCCCCCGAGGTGAAGGCGCCGAGCTGCGTCTTGAACGCCGTCGAAAGGCTCCAGAGGAAGGGATAGAGCCAGACGCACCCGATCACCAGGAGGATCGGGATCACGACCAGGTTGCGGCGCAGTTCCCGACGCATCACCACCCGCGTCACACCCCGTACTCCCGGCGCAGCCGCTCGGCCGAGCGGGCCAGCAAGCCCTGGCCGAAGACGAAGAGGAAGGCGAGGACGCCGAAGAGCAGGGCGACGGCGGAGGCATACCCGTAGGCGAATGGCGCCTGGCGGAAGGCCTCGTTGTAGATGTAATAGGAGACCACGTAGGTGGCCTGGCCCGGCCCTCCGCCGGTCAGGGTGACCACGGCGCCGAACACGTGGAGGGAGTTGACCAGCGCCAGCAGCGTGATGATCAGCGCCACCGGCCGGATGAGCGGCAGCGTGATCGCGACCATCTGCCGCCAGGGCCCGGCGCCGTCGATCGCGGCCGCCTCGTAGAGGTCCTCGGGGACGCTCTGCAATGCCGCCATCCAATAGATGAGGTACTGGCCGAAGATCTGCCAGACCGAGACCAGGACGATTGTCAAAAGCGCCGTGTTGTCATGTCCGAGCAGGTCTATGGGCTCCTTGAGGAGGCCGCTTCCGACCAGGAACGAGTCGAGCGCCCCGTTCGAAGGGTTGAGGAGAAAGGTGAAGACCAGCCCGGCGGCGGCGACGGGCAGGATTAGTGGCAGGAAGAGGACGGTTCGGAAGAAGCGCTTGAACCAGAGCCACCGCTGGGTCAAGAGGACCGCGGCCAGGAAGGTGAGGGGGAGCTTGATCACGCAGTTGAGAAAGGCGAAGAGGAGGGTGTTCCGGAAGGCGAGCCAGAAGATCGGGTCGCTGAACGCGCGGGCGTAGTTGCCCAGCCCGACGAAGCGGTTGAGCGGCTCGATCCCGTCCCAGTCGAAGATCGAGTAGAGGCCGGTGGCGAGAAGCGGCCAGAGGGTGAAGCCGCCGTAGAGCACCAGGAACGGCGCCAGGAACACCGGGATCCAGAACCGCCGCTGATCCCCGCCCAACAGATCGCGGGCGCGCGCCGACCAGCGCCGGCCGGCCGCGCCCGCGGCCAAGGGCGAGCTGATCCCCTCAGTCAATGGGTTCAGCTCTTGGGATATTGGTTCGAGTTGTAACTCTGCGTGTAGCTCCAGGTGGAGAAGGTGTAGCAGTCGAGCGAGACCTTGAGGCCGCCCGCCGACTCCTTCTGCAGCTCCGATGAGAGCACGGTTTGCCGGCCAGCGGCGACCTGCTGGGCCAACGGCGCGAGGTTCGTGTTGTTGACCAGGGCCGAGACCATCACCTCGTATTCCCAATTGGGATGCAACCGGTTGGCGTCCACCTCGGCCTTGGATTGGGCGAGTGCCGGGCACTTGAGGACTGGCTCGGGGGTCGCGACCCGGAAGCCCTTGGACTCGGCGATCTTGAAGACCGCCTTCCAGGCCGGATCAGTGAGGAAGGTCTTGTTTTCGGCGAAAGCCAGGGTAGCGAAGCTGTTCTTCAGGAAGTTCCGGACGAAGAAGCCGGTGGGCTCGGTCATCCACTGGATGAACGCCCAGGTCTCCGCGGCGTGCTTGGTCTGTGAGCTGACCCAGTAGGCATTCTGGTTGTCACGCATCGAGAGCGCCCCAGTGGCTCCGCCGTCAGGAACCGGATGAGCGGCGACCGCGTAGCCGTCGGAGTGGAAGCCGAGCTGGTCCCAGACGCTGATCATCCAGGGCCCGTCCATGTAAATGCCCGCCTGGCCGGCCGCGAACTGCTGCCGCGAGAAGGCCTTGTCGTTGACCCCCGGCGCCATGTACCCGGCACGATAGAGGCCCTGCAGGTAGTTGAAGGTCTGCAGGTTCTGGGACTCGGCCAGGTCGTACTGGCCGGTGCGGTAGTCGAAGAAGAGGTCAGTGAGGCCGCCCGCGGCCATCGCGAACCAGGTCCGCTGCCAGTCCGTGTCCTTCAGCGGCGCGGCGAGGCAGTAAGCCTTGGTCTTGGCCTTGATGGTGGCGCACGTCTGCTGGAGCTCTGACCACGTAGCCGGCGGCTTATTCGGGTCGAGCCCGGCCTGTTGGAAGACCGCCTTGTTCAGGTACATGTAGCCGGGCCCCCAGTACTTGGTGTCCTGCCACGGGAAGCCGTAGACCTTCCCCCCGCTGGTGTTGATGCCGTTGACGAAGAGCCCGGCCGGCCAGCGCTTGGTCCAGCTGTCGGGAACCTTGCCATCGGGGCTGACGGGTCGGATCCAGCCGTTGGCCATCAGCTGGCTCATGGTGTTGGTGCCTCCGGCGGTCCAGTAGAAGAGGTCCGGGGCATGCTGGCTCTGGAAAGCGAGCGGCAGGGTCTGGAGGTACTGCGCCTGGGCGATCGACTGCCAGTCGATGGTGATGTTCGGGTTCAGGCGGTGGTACTCGGCCGCGACCTGGGCGTGGAAGGCGGTCTGCTCCGGCGAGAAGTCCTCGATCTTGAGCGTGACCGGCGCCCCGGGGGTCTTGGAGGCCGCCGGCTGGCTGCCTCCGCAGGCGGCAACGGTGGCCGTCAGGACCACCAACCCAACGATCGCGACCAGTCGATTCCGTCCCGTCATCTTCGCCTCCCGAATTGAGAAAGCGCTTTCCCGAACGCCTTCCGGTCAGCCTAAATCGAATCGATGCAATTCGTCAACTCCTTTATTTGGTCTGAGCAAGCGCTTACAATTCCAACCGTGTTCGGGGCGCCCACCCTCGCCGACGTCGCCCGGGCAGCGGGCGTCTCGGTCGCCACCGCGTCGCGGGTCCTTAGTGGCTCGACCAGGGTTGCGTCGCCGCTGCGCCGCCAGGTGGCGGAGGCGGCGGCGCAGCTTGGCTACGAGCCCAACCCGCACGCCCGGGCGCTGGCGTCGGCGGGCGACTCCACCGTCGGGGTGGTGCTGCACGACCTGGCCAACCCCTTCTTTGCCGAGCTCGTGCGGGGGATGGACGAGGTCGCCGCCGAGCGGGGGCGAACCCTGCTCTTCATCGCCGCCCACCGCGATCCCCAGCGCGAGCTCGCGGCGATCAGCCACTTCCGAGTTCGCCGGGTCGAGGCGCTGGTGATTGCCGGGAGCGGCCTCGAATCTCGAGAGTTCACCCAGGACCTTGCCGCCCAGCTGTTGGGTTTCGAGGCCGGCGGCGGGCGAGCGGTTCTCGTCGGGCGGAACTACGGGCAGGGCGACGCCGTCCTGGTCGACAACGTCGGCGGCGGCCGGGAGGTGGCGGAGGAGCTGCTCCACCTCGGCCACCGGCGCTTCGGCGTGATCTCCGGGCCGGCCTCCGTGACCACCAGCCGGGAGCGGATGGCGGGAGTGCGCCAGGCGCTTGAAAGGGCCGGTGTCGCCCTTCCCGAGGAGTCGGTCGTCTACGGGGACTACTCCCGCGAGGCGGGTCGTGCCGCGGCCCGGGGGCTGCTGGCCGGGGGGCCGGCACGTCCCACCGCGCTCATCGCCTTCAACGACCTAATGGCGGTCGGTGCACTGGCTGAAGCTCGGAGCCTGGGTCTCCAGGTTCCGGCCGAGCTGTCGATCACCGGGTTCGACGACATTCCCATCGCGCAGGACGTCCAGCCTGAGCTGACGACGGTCCGGGTGCCCGCGGCGGAGGTTGGCGCGCTGGCGATGCGGGTCGCGCTCGAGCCACGGGACGGCGTGGTCCGCGTCGAGCACGTTCCGACCCGGCTCGTGCGCCGGCAGAGCACCGCCGCCGCGCCCTGACAGAGTTTGCGGATCACCGGCGTAGACATCACACCGGTGGCGATCAGGGACCCGCCGCTCCTGAACTCGAAGGGCGTCCACCAGCCCTACGCGCTGCGGACGGTGATCGAGGTGCATACCGATGAGGGCCTGAGCGGGCTGGGGGAGACCTATGGCGGCGCTGCGGTCGAGCAGCGCCTCCGCCGTGGCGCCGGCGAGCTGGTCGGGCTCGATCCGTTCGACCTTAACGGACTCCGCCGCCGCCTGGGCGGCGACGTCCTGGCCGACGAGCGGGCAGCCGGTCTTCTCGCCGCCTTCGAGGTGCCCTGCCTCGACCTGCAGGGCCGCGCCGCCGGCCGCCCGGTCTGCGACCTGCTCGGTGGCCGGGTCCGGGACTCGGTCCCGTTCAGCGCCTACCTTTTCTACCGCTGGGCCGAGCACCCGTCGGATCCGGGCTACCCGCCCGACGACTGGGGCGAGGCATTGGATGCCGACGGCATCGTCGAGCAGGCCCGGCGGATGGTCGCCCGGTTCGGCTTTCAGTCCCTCAAGCTCAAGGGCGGGGTCCTGTCGCCTGAACGCGAGGAGGAGGCCCTCCGCGCCCTCCGCGAAGCCTTCCCCGAGCACGCGCTGCGGATCGATCCCAACGCCGCCTGGACGGTGCCGACCGCGATCGAGGTCGGCCGCCGCCTGAAAGGGGTTCTCGAGTACCTGGAGGACCCCACCGCCGGCATCCAGGGCATGGCCGACGTGGCGAGGGCCGTCTCGCTGCCCCTCGCCACCAACATGTGCGTAGTCACCTTCGCCGACCTGCCGCCGGCGATCGCCGCCGGCGCTGTGCGGGTGGTGCTTGCCGACCACCACTCCTGGGGCGGCCTTCGCGCATCGCTGGCGCTGGCGGCGATCTGCGCCACCTTCGACCTCGGACTTTCGATGCATTCCAACTCGCACTTGGGCATCAGCCTGGCGACCATGTGCCACCTCGCGGCGGCGACGCCGAACCTGACCTACGCCTGTGACACCCACGCGCCGTGGCAGGTCGAGGACGTGGTGGAACCGGGGTCGCTCCGGTTCGTCGACGGCTCGCTGAGCGTGCCCGACGGTCCCGGCCTTGGCGTCGCCCTGGACCGCGACGCGCTGGCCCGGCTTCACGAGCAGTGGCTGCGCTGCGGGATCCGGGAACGCGACGACGTCGCCGCGATGCGAGTCGTAGATCCGAACTGGGGCGGATCGCGTCCTCGTTTTTAGATGCCGGGTTCGCCCAGGAAGTCCAGCAGCAAGGCGTTGACTCGCTCCGGCTAATCGAGCTGCAGCCAATGGCTGGCGTTCTCCACCCGCTCTGCCAGTAGATGTCGACCATACAGACGACGTCCCCGGCCCCGAGCCGTCGCCCAGTCCGCGCGGGATTCATCTCCAGCGAACAGACCCAGGCTTCTTGGCGCGTCGACGACGTTCGTGCCGAGGTCAAGGCACTACGGGCGCGTGGCGTCAAAGTCGAGGAATACGACAACCCTGGCTTTAAGACCGACCAGGATGGTGTCGTAGATATTGGCTTTGCCTGGACGGCGTACATTATCGACCCTGACAAGAACGCGCTTAGCATTCTGCAGCTTAAATGAGGTCATGCAACAAATGCGTGAGCCCCATTCCTTGGCCCCGCACGAAGACCTTGACCGCCTGTAGAAGCATCCCCACACCTGCGCCAGCGCCCTGAAAAGCCCCCTGGCTATCGCCACTCAATGTCCAGCGGGCGCGGGGCATAATCGGCGTCGTGCGAAGAGCCTTGCTCATTGTCGACTTGGGGCTCGCCGCCATCTTTCTCGGTTTCTTCGTCGGAGCCCATCGCGCCAACCTGGGACACCAGCCGGGAAGCGTCAGCGAGTACGAGATCCGTCAGCCCTTCTTGGGCGCGGGGATCTTCATCTCGTTGGCCTTGCTGTTGGCGATGCTCGGCGCTAGCGAGGTCGCCATCCGGCGATCCGGATTGCTCTTTCTGATCGCCGCAACTCTCTTGCTCGTTTTGGCGGCTTCACCAATGGACACGTCGGGCGCGCGTCCCAGCTTTCACGGCCAGGTGCACGGTGCGATTGCACCGCTGTGGGTGCCGTTTACGGTTGCCGGTCTGTGGCTGGCGAGGAGAGGGAAATCTGTCCGCGTGCTGGCATTGGTGGCCCTAATACTTTGGGCGCTTGGACTCCTCCCGCTTGGTGGTGTCGTATTTGGCATCGGGCAACGGGCGCTGTTCCTCATTACTCTCGTCACGGTCACGTTCCTCCTGGCTCAAACCAGCCGGCCGTACCCTCTATCAGAAGGCAAGTCGGACGGGCGAGATCCGGCTGGCCAAAAACACGCATGACCCATCAGAAATGTCGACGCTGGTCCGCTTGAAGGGCCCGCCAACAATCCCTTCGTCGCTCAAGCAATTCTGTTGAAGGTTGGCAGCCATGCGAAGGCGGCACGATCTACACCGACCAGGTCCGGCAGTTGGCCTACCTGTGTTCGTGCGACGTCACCTCCGCGGTCCTCTGCGAAGGTCCGTATCAACGGGCGTCCGATCGGTCAGTGGTCGCGGCTTGATGCAGCCCACTCCGACGAACTAGGCGGACTCCAGACGCCAAGCGAATCGACGCCTCGCGGGTAACAGAAGCTGCGGACCATACCAGATCGAACCCAGCCTCTACGAGACGGGCAGCGGCAGGGTGACGTCGCGGCCGGTGCGGGCGGACTCGTAGACGGCCAGGATCAGCTCGAGAGGCTTGCGGGCCTCGAGCCCATCGATGAAGGGTTTGCGCCCGGCTTCGATGGCCTCCAGAAAATCGGCCAGCTGCTCACGATGAGCGCGGTATGAGATGTCTGCCGGATCGGCGGCGGCGGTGCCTTGGCGCCGGCCGCCGCCGGGTGGCAGCTTGCCGCCATAGGGGCTGGTCTCGCCCTTTTCGTCCTTCAGCTCCCGGACGGCCAGCTCACCCGCCTCCACAATTACCGTGCCCCCCGTCCCGGTCACCTCGAGCCGCTCGCTGAGGCCCGGGTACACGGCGGTGGAGCACTCGAGGAGGCCCATGGCGCCGTTCGCGAAGCTGAGGACGGCGAGCGCGACGTCCTCGACCTCGATGTGCTCGTGGGCGGAGGTCCGGCAGCGCGCGAACACCCGTTCAACCGGCCCCATGACCCATTGCAGCAGGTCGACGTAGTGAACGCCCTGGTTCATGAGCGCGCCGCCACCGTCCAGCTCCCAGGTGCCACGCCAGTCGCCGCTCTCGTAGTACTGCTGTGTCCGGTACCACTTCACGATGGCGTCGCCCAGGATGAGCCGGCCCAGGCGGCCGGAATCGACCAGCTCCTTGAGTGCGCGCACGCCCGGGTCCCAGCGGTGCTGCGAGATGACCCCCAGCTGCACTCCGCTTGCCTGGCAGGCCGCGATCAGCCGGTCCGCGGCCTCGAGCTTGACCTCGATCGGCTTCTCCATCACCAGGTGCTTGCCGGAGGCCGCGGCCCGAATTCCGACCTCGGCGTGCTCCCCGCTCGGCACGCAGACGCTGACCACCTCCACGTCGGCCCGCGCGAGCAGTTGGCCGGGGTCGACGTAGTGGTCGACGCCGAACTCGGCCGCTCTGGCCCGGGCTCGCTCTGGCAGCAAGTCGGCGACCGCCAGCAGCCGGGCATTGGGCAGCTCGGCGATCGCCCGCGCGTGGAAGGGCGCGATGACGCCGCAGCCGATGATGCCGAACCCATAGGTGCGGGTGCTCAGAGCACGCCCTCCCAGCTCCGGACGGTCTCGGCGAATTGCGGCAGCGCCACCTCCGGCTCCGCCAGCTCCGGGTGCCAGCGCTTCTCCCACTCCACCGACAGCCAGCCGTCATAGCCGTCCCGCCGCACAGCCTCGACGCAGGCCCGGACCGGCACCTCGCCTTCGCCGAGAAGTGTGAGCTCCCAATCATCGTCAGCGCCGGCCGTGCGGCGCCGGCGGGCGTCCTTGAGGTGGACGTGGGCGATGCGGCCACGCAGCCGCTGGGCCACCTCCTCAGGACCGTCGCCCACGCGGTGCGGATGGCCGGTGTCCCAGATCGCGGCCGCCACCGGCGGTAGCCCGTCGAGAACTTCGGCGACGAGCCTGGTGTCCGAGAAGCGGTCGTGTGTCTCCAGCGCGACGCATACGCCGAGCCGCTGGGTGGCCGCGGCGGCCTGGCCCAGGACTTCTCTCGCCTGCGCGACCGCCTCGGCGCGGCTGCGGGTCTCGCCCCAGTCGCCCCCGAAGACCCGCACCACCGGCGACTCCCAGGCGCTGGCCAGCTCCAGGAACGGTGTCAGCTCGCGCAGCGCCGTTTCGGAATCGGCGGCGGCGGCGACGCGCACGGAGCTGTCCACCGCCACGATCGGGAGTCTGGCCCGGGTGAACGCCTGCCGGACGCGCGTGCGCTCTGACGCGGGCATTCCCGCGTCGATCAGCTCACCGTCGATCAGCCGCAGCTCGACCCCCCCATAGCCGTAGCGAAGTGCGCCCTCCGCCACCTCACTCAGAGACCACGCCGGACAGGCCAGCGTGCTGAAGGCCAGGTTCACGCAGCGCTCCAGCCGGCGGTCGTTGCCGCTGCCCGGACCCGGGCCACGGCGCCCCCGACCTCGGCCGCTAAGTCGGTCCACCGGCACTCGATGGAGCACCTGCCGCCATAGCCGGCAGCCCGCAGGCGCCCGAGAAAGTCCACGATCTCGTCAGGCGCCTGGCCGGGCGCCCACCGCTCGGCCGCCGCCACATGAGCGTGGGCCACCAGGTCGCTGGCGCCGGCGAGAGCCGACAGGTCCTCGTCGGCGCACCGCATGTGCCAGAGGTCGGCGGTCAAGCAGACCCCGGCCAGGTCCCGGTCGCGGATGAAGGCCGCCGCCTCCGAGACCGACGTGAGCAGGTTGGTCTCCTCGGCGTGGAGCGGCTCGATCGCCAGGGTCACGCCTCGAGCGGAGGCCTCCTCGTGGACGGCGCGCACGGCGGATTCGAACTGGTCCAGCGCACGCTCGTGCGCGAAACCAGCCGGGACGCTTCGCGAGCGGCCGCTGCCGAAGACGAGCACCTCGACGCCCAGCCGCCGCGCCCGATCCAATGCCGTGACGGTGTACTCGCAAAGCCGGTCGAGGCTTGCCTCGGGGCCGACGACCCTCAGGTCCGCGGGCAGGAAGACGTTGGCCGCGCGCGCGGCGAGCCGCCCGCCCACGAACCGGCCGGCCAACTGCTCGAAGGCGGCGGCGTCGGACATCAGCGCGCGCG